>Ga0326727_10000689_pt1 | contig 135784 bp, 109 predicted proteins | sample MB2enrmetagenome_FD_207643 | JGI IMG/M metagenome (GOLD analysis project Ga0326727, IMG submission 207643) | Lab enriched peat soil microbial communities from McLean, Ithaca, NY, United States - MB29MY | ecosystem: Environmental > Terrestrial > Soil > Wetlands > Peat | place: USA: New York... | reverse complement strand
GCCGAGGGGGGGGGGTGGGGTCGGCCATGGCAGAGCGAGTGTCGCACGTTAACATCCCGTCCATGGGTCTGACCCTGCCCCGCGGGTACAACGCCGCCGTCGCCTTCATCGACCGGCACGTCGTGGAGGGCCGCGCCTCCAGGAACGCCTTCGTCGACGACCGGCGCGCCATCACCTACGGCGAGCTGGCGGAGCGGGTCGCGCGCGCTGGGAACGCGCTTCTGGGGCTGGGCGTGGAGCCGGAGCAGCGCGTCGCCCTGTGCATGCTCGACTCCATCGAGTTCCCCTGCCTCTTCTGGGGCGCCATCAAGGCCGGGGTGGTCCCGGTGCCGCTCAACACCCTGCTCACCACCGACGACTACGCCTTCATGCTGCGCGACAGCCGCGCGCGCGTCCTGGTGGTGAGCGACGCCCTCGCGGACCGGCTCGCCCCCGCGGCCGCGGCGTCTCCCTTGCTCCGGCGCGTCGTGAAGACCAGCGAGCTCGACGTGCTGCTCGCGGCCGCCGCGCCCGGCCTCGAGCCGGCGGCCACCTGCCCGGACGACGTAGCCTTTTGGCTCTACTCATCGGGCTCGACCGGCGCCCCGAAGGGCGCGATCCACCTGCACTCCCACCTGGTGCACACGGCGGAACTCTACGGGAGCAAGGTGCTCGGCGTGCGGGAGGACGACGTGGTGTTTTCCGCTGCGAAGCTCTTCTTCGCCTATGGCCTCGGCAACGCGATGACCTTTCCGCTCCACGCCGGGGCGAGCGCCGTCCTCATGGCCGAGCGCCCCACGCCGGCCGCCGTCATGCGCACGCTCAAGACCCACCAGCCGACCATCTTCGGCGGTGTCCCCACGCTCTTCGCCGCCATCCTTGCCGACGCGTCGCTCGACCGCGCCGCCGGCTCGCAGCGCCTCCGCGTGAGCATCTCCGCGGGCGAGGCCTTGCCCCGACACGTCGGCGAGCGCTGGCGGGAGCGCTTCGGCACCGACATCCTCGACGGGATCGGCTCGACGGAGATGCTCCACATTTTCCTCTCCAACCGCCACGGCGACGTCCGCTACGGAACGAGCGGCAAGCCCGTCCCGGGGTACGACGTGAAGCTCGTCGACGACAGCGGCGAGCCGGTGCCGGACGGAGAGGAGGGCGCCCTGTGGGTGCGCGGGCCCTCGGCGTGCGCCTACTACTGGAACCAGCGCGAGAAGAGCCTGGCCACCTTCCACGGGGACTGGACGCGCACCGGCGACCGCTACGTCCGCGACCAGGACGGCTACTACACCTACGCCGGACGGGGCGACGACATGCTCAAGGTGGGCGGCATCTGGGTGTCTCCCTTCGAGGTCGAGAGCGCACTCTCCGCGCACGAGGCCGTGCTCGAGGCAGCGGTGGTGGGGCACGCCGACGAGGAGGGCCTCACCAAGCCGCGCGCGTTCGTGGTGCTGAAGGACCGGAGCGCCGCGAGCGACGCGCTGGCCGAGGAGCTGAAGGCGTTCGTGAAGGGCCGCCTCGCCCCCTACAAGTACCCGCGCTGGCTCGTCTTCGTCGACGAGCTGCCCAAGACCGCGACGGGCAAGATCCAGCGCTACCGCCTCCGGGGCGGCTGACGTGGGCGACACCTCGCGCCTGCGCGTCGGTGGACACGAGCTCGAGGCCGTGTGGGTCGGGGACCGGACGCCGACCTCGCTGGTGTTCCTCCACGAGGGTTTGGGCAGCGTCTCCACGTGGCGCGACTTCCCCGCGCGTGTGGTGACCACCACCGGTCTATGCGCGCTGGTCTACAGCCGCCTCGGCTACGGGCAGAGCGAGCCGGTCAGCATCCCGCGGCCCATGTCGTACATGCACGACGAGGGCCTGGTGGTCCTGCCGGAGCTGCTCGACGCGGCGGGGATCGAGCGCTGCATCCTGGTCGGACACTCCGACGGCGGGAGCATCGCGCTCGTCTTCGCGGGCGCCGGCCTCCCGCAGTCCACGAGGTGCGTCGGCCTCGTGCTGGAAGCCCCGCACGTCTTCGTGGAGGACCTCTCCGTCGCCAGCATCGCCGCCGCCCGCGACGCGTACACCAAGGGCTCGCTGCGGGAGCGCCTCGCCCGTCATCACGGCGCCAACGTCGACGGCGCGTTCCTCGGGTGGAACGGCGCGTGGCTCGACCCGCGTTTCCTTGCCTGGAACATCGAGGAGTACCTGCCGCGGGTCACCGTGCCGTCGCTGGTCATCCAGGGGCAGGACGATCCCTATGGGACGCTGGCGCAGGTGGACGCCATCGAGCAGGGAGCGGGCGCGCCCGTCACGCGGCTTGTGCTGCCCGGGTGTGGACACGCACCGCACCGCGACCGCCCCGAGGAGGTCCTCGCGGCGATCGCGGCGTTCGTCGGGCGAGTCGTCTAGGGCTTGAAGTCCTCGGGCCGCACCGGGGCCGCGTCGTGCCCTGGCGTCGGCACCGGCGTGGAGGCCGTCGTGGTCATCGTCGTCCCAAACTTGCCGCCGGTCGGCGTCGCGGTCGTCGTCTTGGCCGGCGGCTTCTTCGATGGCGTCTTGGTCGATGTCGCCTTCGTCGACGGAGTCTTGCCCGCCGGCGTCGCGCTCGCTGTCTTGGTCGTCTTCGTGCCTTTGTCGCCCTGCGCCTCTGCCACGCCCAGCTTGCTGGCGCCGGCCTTCACGTGCGCGTGCACCTTGGCCGTCGCGCCGGCGACCTTGGGATCGTCGCCGCCCGGGATGATGGAGGCCTCGGCCCTCTTCCAGCCGCTCGCCGTGAACCCGTCGAGCAGCGCGTCGAGTGTGTCCTGCTCGAACGAGAGCGTGTCCTTGGTGGCCGAGACCGCTGCGATGATGGTGACGGCGTGGACGACCCAGTTCTTCGTGCGCTCGAGCGTAGCGGTCGTCAGGTCGCCCAGGCTCAGCTTCCCGAGATCGTCGGGGCCGAGGCCGTTCAGCGTGAGCTTCACGTCCGTGCCATCGAGCTTCACGTCGGGCTTGAACCCGTTCATGATCGGCCGGTGCCCGGTCTGCTCCTCCACGATGTCGGCGACCAGCACGGGCACGACCTCGGTCACCGAGTCCGGTAGCGACTTGATGGCCAGCGGGAAACGTACGGCCGCAGCGCCGTCAGCGATGCTCGCGTCGTCCACCGCCTGACGCAGGTTCACGAGCGTGGCGCCCAGGGCGTCACGCGTGGCGGGTGTGGCCTTCTGGGCGGCGTCCTTCGCCGCCGCGAGGAACTTCTTCCGGAGCGGGTCGACCTCGTCCTCGAGCTTGGCGACCTTCTTGTTCAGCTCGTCGATGGTCTTGTCGTGACCCTTCTTGTCCTCGTCGGTCGCGTCCTTGGCATCCTTCGCCGTCTTCTCGGTCGCGATCTGGGCCTTCACGTCGGCGATGTCCGCCTGCTTGGCCGCGATGGCGGAGTAGCTGTCGCCCAGGTCGGTCGAGATCATGGCCAGCAGGTTGGGGGAGCTGCCGTCGGTGCTCTGGATATCGGCGAGCGTCCGCGCCCAGACCTCGGCCGGGACCACGCGGGCGTGCGACTTCGCGTACATCGGCTCGGCCTTGATGGACTTGACCTCGCCTGCGGCGTCCTCCGGCTTCGGGCCGACGGCCTTCAACCAGTCGGCGTCCGGGCTGGCGGGGGTCGCGGTCAGGATGCGGTCCACCTGCTTGGCGGTCGCCTCGGCGGCGTCGGCGCGACGGACGACCACGGACATCGGCGCGGGGTCCTGGATGGCCCACGCCACCTTCGGGTTGGCCATGGCGCCGAGCGCCCCACAGCCGGTCATGACGAACAGGAGCCCGGACAGCGCGCAGAGCGATGCGAGGAGCCGGAGCGGCGCGGCCGCTCGACCCAAGAAGCTGGTGATCATATTTCCTCCCGACTGCGAACACGTACGCTGCCGGTGCAGTTTCCTCCCCCTCGTGTTGAATATTTTCGAGGATGCCCAAGGGCCCTTCCACGGCGTGACCCGGGCCCTCTACGACGTGGACACCCGTTCCAGGACCCGGACGCCCCCTCTACTTCTCCAGCAGCCCGCCGTAGGACTCCCGCAGCTTCGTCTTCAGGAACTTCCCCGTCGACGTGCGCGGGATCTGCTCGACGAACACATAGGCGTCGGGCATCCAGAACTTCGCGAACTTGCCCTCGAGGTGGGCGCGCAGCTCGTCCTCCGTCACCTGCATCCCCTTCTTCACCACCACGGCGGCGATGGGGCGCTCGTCCCACTTCGGGTGCCGGCCGGCGAAGACCGCGGCCTCGAGCACGGCCGGGTGCCCCATGATGGCGTTCTCCAGCGCCACGCTGCTGATCCACTCGCCGCCGCTCTTGATGACGTCCTTCGAGCGATCGGTGATGCGCAGGTACCCCTCGCGGTCGATGGTGACCACGTCGCCCGTCTTGAACCAGCCGTCCTTGCTCCAGCGGTCGTGGCCCTCGTCGCCGAAGTACGAGGCCGCGACCCAGGGGCCCCGCACCTCGAGCTCGCCCATGCTCTCGCCGTCCCAGGGGAGCAGCTTGCCCGCGTCGTCCACGTGCCGCACGTCCACAAAGGGCATGGCGTACCCCTGCGACGCCCGCATGTGCAGCTGCTCCTGCTCCGGGCGGTCCGTGAGGGCCGCCTTCACGTGCGCCATGCTCCCAACCGGGTTGGTCTCGGTCATCCCCCAGGCGTGCGTCACGGTGAGGTTGTGGCGCTTCTGGAAGCCCTCGATCATCGCGGCAGGCGCCGCGGCCCCGCCGATGAGCATCTGCCGCAGCCGCGAGAGGTGCCACTTCTTGGGGTGCGCATCGAGCAGCGCCAGGATGCCGAGCCAGATGGTGGGCACGCCCGCCGCGCAGGTGACCTTCTCGTTGGACATGAGGTCGAGCAGGCTCTCCGGATCGAGCTTCGGCCCCGGGAAGACGAGCGACGCCCCGGCGAGCGCGCACGCGTGCGGCAGGCCCCACGCGTTGGCGTGGAACATGGGCACGACGGGCATCACGGTGTCGCGCTGGGAGATGGCGCCTCCGTCTGCCGTGCAGATGGCCATCGCGTGCAGGACGCTGGAGCGGTGGCTGTAGACGACGCCCTTGGGGTTGCCGGTGGTGCCGGACGTGTAACAGATCTGTGCGGCCGCGTTCTCGTCGAGCTTCGGCCAGTCGAAGTCGGTCGGCTCGGGGGCGATCAGCGCCTCGTAGTCGAGCTGCCCGGGCGCCGTGGGCCCACTGTCGGGCATCACCACCACGTGACGGATGCTGGGCACGGCCTCGCGGAACTGCTCGAACAGCGGCAGCAGCGACCGGTCGACCAGCACGACGGTGTCCTCGGCGTGGCGCGCGATGTAGCCGATCTCGGTCGGATGCAGGCGCAGGTTCAGCGTGTGCACGACGGCCCCCATCATCGGCGCGGCGAAGTAGGCCTCGAGGTGCCGGTGGTGGTTCCACGCCAGCGTAGCCACACGGTCACCCGGCTTCACGCCGAGGCGCACCAGCGCGTGCGCCAGCTTGGCGGTGCGCTCGTAGACCTGTTTCCAGGTGTGACGGTGGAGGTGCCCGTCGGGCCCGCGGCTCACGATCTCCCGGTCCGGGAAGTACGTCCGCGCCCGCTCGAGGAGGTGCCCCAGCGTCAGGGGAAAGTGCATCATCCGGCCGTGCATTGCGTCTCCTCCTGCTGATCGTCGAATCTACTGCTGTACGGGCTGCCTGCTGCAGCCTGCGTCCCCGCACAGCCCGCTGCAGCAGGTGGTGTTCGACGTGCAGGCGCCGCCCGACAGGGTGCAGCCGTCGGGGCTCATGTAGCTCGCGTCCGGGTAGGGCCCGGTCGGCCCGCCCGAGTCCCCGGTGGGCCCGGCCTCGCCGGCCGCGTCGTCGTCCACGTCCGCCGTGCCGTCATGCAGGCCACCGTCCCCTCCGCTGCTCCTGCTGCTGGTCGAGGAGCAGGCGGCGAAGGTCCCCACGGCGGCGGTCAGGGCGAGCGCTAAGAACGCGAGGAGACGCGGACGCAGGTTCAAGGCAGGGTGGATCCTAGCCCAAAAGCGCCCCACGATTGTCGCGAAGGTCGACTACCATCCGCGGCCTCACTCATGCGCCACAAGCTCCTCGCCCTCACCGTCGCGCTCTTCGTCTTCGTCGCCTGCAAGGGCAAACCAGGGGAGGACTGCACCGACACGCCGGGCAGCTGCAGCGACAAGGTGTCGCACCTGGTCTGCGTGAACAAGAAGTACGTGCTCGAGACCTGCAAGGGTCAGGGCGGCTGCAACGACGACGGCAAGACGCTCGTCTGCGACAACACGAAGGCGGACGTCGGCGACGGGTGCTCCCACGACGGAGCGCGCGCGTGCGCCGCGGACGGCAAGGCCGAGTTGCGCTGCCGCGGCGGCAAGTTCGCTGTCGAGTGGAGCTGCCGCGGGGGGTGCACGCTCGACGCGAACAACAACCCGAAGTGCACCCCGACGGGCGAGGTGGGGGACGTCTGCCGTCCCGACTCGATCGTGTGCGACGGCGCGCAGAAGAGCCAGCTCTCGTGCGTCGACGGCAAGCTCGCCGTGACCCGCACCTGCCACGGCGACCGCGGGTGCGAGACGGCGCCGGGCGGGGGCGTGCTGTGCGACCGCACCATCGCGCTCGAGGACGAGGCGTGCACGGAGCCGGACACCGGCGCGTGCGACACGACCCGCAAGAACGTGCTGGTGTGCGAGGGCGGCCATTTCAAGACCGAGATGCACTGCCTCGGCCCGCTCGGCTGCGAGCTGCCGGGCAACTACAGCACGCGCTGCGACAAGAGCATCGTGCCCATGAACGAGATATGCACCGAGGACGGCGCCGTCTCGTGCAACACCGACGGCAAGCAGGTCCGCTGCAAGGACACCAAGTGGACGCTCGACAAGACCTGGAAGCCCAAGAAGGGCGAGGCCTGCAGCAACCGCTACCGCATCAGCAAGAACACCGAGAAGTTCGAGGCTCGGTAGTCGACCCGCTAGAGCCTTCGCAGTCCCGTCGCGTTGGCCAGGAGCATCTCCCTCACCGCCCCGGCTCGCTCTCGCGCGACCGGGACGCGGACGCCCTTCCCAGCGTCGGAGACGGCCTCGCCGACGAAGAGCTTCGTCTCGTGGCCGTCGCGCTCCAGCTCCTTGATGTGCGTCGCGTTGACCAGCCAGTTGCGGTGCACCCGCACGAAGGCCCGCGCGAACGACGCCTCGACCGCCGCCAGCGAGAGGTCGATGTCGAACGTCCCGTGGAGGGTGTGCACGAAGGTGAGCCGGTCCGCGGCCTCGAAGGCCCAGATCTCGTGCGGCTCCAGGAACACCAGGCTGCGCTTCCTCCGGGCCACGATGCGCGGGGGACCTAGCGGGCGGGGCGCCGCGCTCCGCCGCTCCTCGAGGCGCCGCAGGCACTGCACCACGCGCTCCTCGCTGAAGGGCTTGAGCAGGTAGTCGACCACGCCGAGATCGAAGGCCTCGAGCGCGTGGTCCTCGTAGGCCGTGGCCAGGACGAACATCGGCGCGCCTGGCCGGCCGGCCATCGCCCGCACCAGGGTCAGGCCGGTCTCGCCCCGCGGCACGCCCTCGAGGCGAACGTCGATGAAGGCCACGTCGACCGACAGCTCCCCGGCCAGCGCCTGCCGGGCCTCGTCGAGTGTCCCCACGGCGCCCACCACCTGGGCCAGCCCCGAAGACTCGAGCAGCTCGACCAGATAGTTTCTCGCCGGCCACTCGTCCTCGACCACCAGCACGCGGAGCCGGGCGCCCGTCATGGCTCAGGTGCCCTTCGCGGGGAGGGGGCGGGCCAGCTCGACGACGCATCGCGTCCCCGGGTCCGAGGACTCCAGCCGCAGCGACGCCGTGGGAGCCTCGAGCGCGAGCCGCCGCCGCACCGCCTGCAGCCCGAAGGCTCCGGCGCGCACGTCCGAGTCGCGCAGCCCCGGGCCGTTGTCCTCCACCTCACACATCAGCGCGCCGCCACCGGCGCGGGACACCCGCACCACCACGACGCCCGCCCGGTCCCGGCGCTGCAGGGCTCCGTGCTGGACGGCGTTCTCGACCAGCGGCTGGAGCAGGAGCCGCGGGAGGAGCTCGTTCTCGCAGTCCTTCGCCACGTCCCACTCGAAGCGGAGCGCCCCACGGTGGCGCGTCTCGAGGATCTGGGCGTAGCGGCGTAGCCAGGCCACCTGCTTGTGGAGCGGCTGCAGATCGTCGCTGTCCTGGACGGCGTCCCGCAGCAGGTCGCCCAGGCACACCAGTAGGCGGCGCGCCTCGCGGGGCTCGTCGGTGACGAGGCCGGCGATGGCGTTGAGGGTGTTGAGGAGGAAGTGCGGCTCGAGGTGAGCCCGCAGACGGGCCACCTCGGCGTCGCTGCGCAATTGCTGCGCCTCGAGATCCCGCACGCGCGCACCCTCGACCGCGAATGGGTACACGACGGCGATGGCCCAGAGGCCGAAGTACATCTGGGCGTTGAGCACGCCGAACAGCGCGCTGCGTAGCACCACGACGGAGTCGCTCCCTGCCGGTGCGAGGTGTAGGCGCAGCTCGGGGATGCGGAGGGCGACCACGCCGTAGAGCAGCCCGAAGACGGAGCCGAAGGCGGTGGCGATGCCAACTCCGGCCAGCAGGCCCTTGCCCGCCGTCATGCGGTGGCGCAGCGACCAGCCGAAGGCGGCCGACAGGGCGATCATCAGCAGCGGAAGCTCGCAGGACATGAAGGCCATGCGCGCCAGGATCCGGGCGGTCTCGCGGCCGGCGACCACGTCGGCGGCGAACTGCAGGAGCATGACCCCCAGCACGACCACGACGCCGAAGGCGCGACGCGAGCCCAGGCCCTGTTCGCCGCCGCGGAGCTGTCTGTCGGCGCTTGCCGGGGGGGTGGAGACTGGTGCACCTTGGCCCGCGAGCTCCGCAGTCCGGGGGACTTGCAACGCACTCGACGCTTCCATGACCATTCTCAGCGTACAACGCGGCCCGCACGAGTGCGCATCAGCCGGTCGGAAAGTTGGGGGGGACTCGTCGGCGGAAAGCCACAGCTCGTCACTTGCCTGGGAACGAGGCGAGCCCAGGCGCCATCCTAGGCGGAGAAATTCACGATGCGCACCGGTAGGTTCTTCCGTTCGCGAGCCCTGATCGGAGTCGCGGGGGCCGCCTTCTCTCTGGCGTCTTGGTTCGATTGGACGGCCCGGGCGGACGACAAGCTGGCCCCTCCTTCGCCACCCGCCGCTCCGCCTGCCCAGCGCGTGTTCTCGCTGGCGGAGATGGAGCGGACCGCGCTGCAGGTGCAGCCCCAGCTCCTCCAGGCCAGGGCGAACACCAGCGTGGCGGAGGCGGAGGCGGAGCAGGCCAAGTCTCCGCTGCTCCCCCAGGTCATCGGCTCGGCGGCCTACACGCGGGAGACGGGCAACTTTGCCCCGCGACCCGGTGTGAGCGCCGGCGGAAGCTACGCCTACGCACTCCAGGGCAGCCAGGCGGCAGGCTACACGCTGCAGGCCACGCCCGTATCCGTCCCGGTCGGCGGCTCGCTGTTCTCCACCTCGTTCGACTACTGGCAGTTCGGCCTGACGGCGACGCAGCTGATCTACGACTTCGGGCAGACCACCGGGAAGTACGACGCCGCCAAGCTGGCCACCGAGGCCCAGCGCTACCTCGAGCAGACGACGAAGCTCAACATCCTCCTCAACGTGCGCAAGGCGTACTTCGCGGCGCGGGCCAACAAGGAGCTGGTCGACGTCGCGAAGGAGACGCTCGACGACCAGAACAAGCACCTGGCGCAGGTTCAGGGCATGGTGACGGTCGGCACGCAGCCGCTGATCGCGTTGGCCCAGCAGAAGGCCGCGGTCGCGAACGCCGAGGTGCAGCTCATCACCGCACAGAACAACTACGAGACGTCGAAGGCGCAGCTGAACCAGGCGGTGGGCATCCCGGGAGGCACGGACTACGACGTCAGCGATCAGGACATCGCTGCGCTGCCGGACGAGGACCAGACGCTGGACGCGCTGGTCACGAAGGCCATCGCCGCGCGGCCCGAGCTCGCGACGCTGGCCAAGCAGCACGAGGCCCAGGAGGCCACGCTGGCGTCGGCCAGGGGCACTTACGGTCCCTCCATCGGCGCCTCGGGCGGCCTCACCGACTACGGCACCAACCTCGAGCAGCTGGTGCCCAACTGGAGCATCGGCGTCGGGGTGACGTGGCCTCTCTTCCAGGGCGGGCTCACCAAGGCCCTCGTGCACCAGGCCGAGGCGGGGCTGGAGAGCATCGACGCGCAGAAGGCGGTCGAGGAGCTGCAGGTGCGGCTGGACGTGGACTCGGCGCGGCTGGCCGTGCGGGCCGCCAAGGCCACCATCCCCGCTGTGGACGACGCGCTGACCAGCGCGCGCGAGCAGCTTCGCCTGGCGGAGCAACGCTACGCGACGGGGGTCGGCAGCATCATCGAGCTGAACGACGCTCAGGTCGCGTACACGACGGCCGCCGCACAGGTGGTCCAGGCGCGCTATGGACTGGCCACGGCGCGCGCGCAGCTCCTCGCCGCCATGGGACGCACATGATTCACGAAGACCCCATCATCGCTCCGGTCGATGCGCCGCGAGAGCAGGACCCGCGGGGCCAGCTCCAGCCGGTGCAGCCGTCGTCGCCCGTCACGCGCATCGTCCTCCTGGTCCTGCTGGTCGCCATCGTGGGCGGCACCTGGTGGCTCTTCAAGGCGCGGTCGAAGGCGGCGGTGGTGGCGGCAGCAGCGGCGTCGAGTGCCGCGGCCAACCGCGTCATCCCGGTGCTCACGGCCAGGGTAGTCCAGCGCGACGTCCCCGTGATCCTCGAGGGGCTGGGGAGCGTCGCCGCCTTCTACACCGTCACGGTGAAGACCCAGGTGGATGGGCGCATCGACCGTGTCCTCTTCACGGAGGGACAATCCGTCAAGAAGGGCGACGTGCTGGTCCAGATCGACCCCCGCCCGTTCGCCATCCAGCTCGAGACCGCGCAGGCCAAGCTCGTCCAGGACGTCGCCAACGAGAAGAACGCCAAGCTCAACGCCGACCGCTACAAGACGCTCAGCCAGCAGAACCTCATCGCCACTCAGCAGTACACCGACCAGCAGGCCCTGGTGGATCAGCTCGACGCGCAGATACGCGGGGACCAGGCGGCCATCGACGCCGCCAGGCTGAACCTCGACTACGCGCGCATCACTTCGCCCATCGACGGCGTGGTCGGCGTGCGCCAGGTCGACCCGGGCAACGTCGTCCACGCGACGGACACGACGGGGCTGGTGGTGGTCACGGAGCTCGATCCGATCGCGGTCTTCTTCACGTTGCCCGAGGACGATCTCACCCCCATCAACGAGGCCATGGCCGGGGGCCAGCTCAAGGTGGTTGCGGTCAGTCGGGACGGCGACAAGCCGCTGGGGGAGGGGAAGCTGACGGTGATCGACAACGAGATCAACCAGCAGACGGCCACCCTCAAGCTCAAGGCGGTCTTCGACAACCCCAAGCACCTGCTCTGGCCCAACCAGTTCGTGAAGGCGCGGCTCCAGCTGTCGACGCGCAAGGACGCCCTGGTGGTCCCCGCCGCGGTGGTGCAGCACGGACCGAACGGGACGTTCGCCTATGTGGTCGCCAAGGACTCCACCGTCGTCAACCAGCCCGTCACCCTCACCGCCATCCAGGGTGACATCGCGGTCATCGGCAGCGGTCTCGCCGTGGACGACGAGGTGGTGGTCGATGGGCAGGCCCAGCTGCGCCCCGGCGCGAAGGTGGTGACCAAGCCGGTGCCCACGGGGAGCACGTCGTCGAGCCCCCCGGCGGCGTCGGGGTCCGCAGCGCCGCGAAAGAGGCCATGAGCGGCGGGGGCGTCTCCGAGCCGTTCATCCGGCGGCCGGTTGCCACGACCCTGCTGATGGTGGGGCTCCTGCTGGTGGGGCTCGCGGCGTTCACCCAGCTCCCCGTGTCGGCCCTGCCGCAGGTCGACTACCCGACCATCGTTGTCTCCACCTACCTGCCCGGCGGCAGCGCAGACACCATGGCTTCGGCCGTGACGACCCCGCTCGAGCGTCAGTTCGGGCAGATGCCGTCGCTCACGCAGATGACCAGCGTGTCGAGCTTCGGTTATTCGCAGATCACACTGCAGTTTGACCTGGACCGGAGCATCGACGCCGCGCAGCAGGACGTGCAGGCCGCGATCAACGCCGCGTCCAGCCTGCTGCCCTCCCAACTGCCGACGCCCCCGACCTACTCCAAGAGCAACCCGGCCGACCAGCCCATCCTCACGCTCTCGATCAGCTCGGACACGCTGCCGCTCGACCAGGTCGACGACTTCGCCGACTCCATCCTGGCGCAGAAGATCTCGCAGGTGTCGGGGGTGGGCCTCGTCACCATCAATGGAGGGCAGAAGCCGGCGGTGCGCGTCCAGGTCGACCCCCTGGCCCTTGCCGGCACCGGGCTGACGCTGGAGGACGTGCGCTCGGCGCTGGTCAGCGCGAACGTCAACCAGCCCAAGGGAAATATCGACGGGCCGCGGCAGGATTACACGCTCGCGACCAACGACCAGCTCTACAAGGCCGAGGGGTTCAAGACGCTGGTCATCGCCTACGCCAACGGCTCGCCCGTGCGCCTGCGCGACGTGGCGAATGCGGTCGACAGCGTGGAGAACGCGCAGCTCGCGGGGTGGGCGAACAAGCAGCGCGCGATCATCCTCAACGTGCAGCGCCAGCCGGGGGCGAACGTCATCCAGGTCGCCGACCGGGTGAAGGCCCTGCTGCCCCAGCTGCAGTCCTCCCTGCCGCAGGGCATCGACGTAAGGGTGCTTGCCGACCGCACCGAGACGGTGCGGGCCTCGGTCGAGGACGTCGAGCGCACGCTGGTGATCACCGTCGGCCTGGTGGTCGCGGTGATCTTCCTCTTCCTGCGCAACGTCCGGGCCACGCTCATCCCGAGCGTCGCCGTGCCCCTCTCGCTCATCGGCACGTTCGCCGTGATGTACGCCGTCGGGTACAGCCTGAACAACCTGTCGCTCATGGCTCTGACCATCGCGACGGGGTTCGTTGTCGACGACGCCATCGTCATGATCGAGAACATCGCCCGTTACATCGAGGCGGGCGAGAAGCCGTTCGAGGCCGCCCTGAAGGGGGCGGCGCAGATCGGCTTCACCATCGTGTCGTTGACGGTCTCGCTGGTGGCGGTGCTCATTCCGCTGCTCTTCATGGGGGGCCTCATCGGGCGGCTCTTCCGCGAGTTCGCGGTGACCCTCGCCGTCTCCATTGGCGTCTCGGCAGTCCTGTCGCTGACGCTGACGCCCATGATGTGCGCCCACCTGCTCAGGCCCGAGCCCAAGGAGCACGAGCGCGGTGCGCTCTTCCGCATGTCGGAGCGCGCGTTCGAGGGGGCCATCGCCTTCTACGATCGCGGCCTGCGGGTGGTCCTCAAGTACAAGCTGACGACGCTGCTGGTGACCATCGGCACCTTCGGTCTGACCATCGTGATGGCGGTGCTCATCCCCAAGGGGTTCTTCCCTCAGCAGGACACGGGCGCCCTGCTGGGCGTGTCGGAGGCCGCGCCGGACGTCTCCTTCCCGCGGATGATGGAACTCCAGCAGTCGGTGGCGGACGTGGTGCTGAGGGATCCCGACGTGCAGAGCGTCGCCTCCTTCATCGGCTCGGACGGGACGAACCCGACCACCAACAGCGGGCGACTGTCCATCACCCTCAAACCGCACGACGAGCGTTCCGCCAGCGCCGACGACATCATCGCCCGCCTCAAGCCCGAGCTCGACAAGGTCGACGGCATCGAAGTGTACCTGCAGTCGGTGCAGGACCTGCAGATCGACAGCCGCGTGAGCCGCACGCAGTACCAGTACACCCTGGAGGACGCCGACCCGAACGAGCTGATGGCGTGGGCGCCGAAGCTCGTGGCCGAGCTGCGCAAGGAGCGCGTGCTGAAGGACGTCGCCAGCGACCAGGAGACGGCGGGCCTCCAGGTTTCGCTGACCATCGATCGCGACACGGCCTCGCGCCTGGGGATCTCACCGCAGCAGGTGGACGACACGCTCTACGACGCATTCGGGCAGCGCCAGGTGTCCATCATCTTCACCCAGCTCAACCTTTACCGCGTCATCCTCGAGGTGAAGCCCGAGCAGGCGCGCGGCGCGGGGGCGCTGGACAGGATCTTCGTGAGGACCCCGACGGGCGCGCCAGTGCCCCTGAGCACGATGGTCCACGAGGCCACCACCACGGCGCCCCTGGCCATCAACCACCAGGGGCAGTTCCCCGCCGTCACCATCTCCTTCAACCTCAACGGCGGCGAGTCGCTGGGGGATGCCGTGACCGCCATCCAGGTCGCGCAGACCCGCATCGGCATGCCGCCGAGCGTTCACTCCGACTTCGTCGGCGCCGCACAGGCCTTCAACGAGTCACTGGCCAGCGAGCCGCTCCTGCTCCTCGCCGCGATCATCACGGTCTACATCGTCCTGGGAGTGCTCTACGAGAGCTACATCCACCCCATCACCATCATCTCGACCCTCCCCTCGGCGGGCGTCGGCGCGCTCCTGGCGCTCTGGGTGTGCAAGGCCGACTTCAGCGTGATCGCGCTGATCGGCATCGTGCTCCTCATTGGCATCGTCAAGAAGAACGCCATCATGATGATCGACTTCGCCCTCGAGGCGGAGCGCGACCACGGGATGACGCCGGAGCAGTCCATCCACCAGGCGTGCCTCCTCCGGTTCCGCCCCATCATGATGACGACCATGGCTGCGCTGCTGGGCGGGCTGCCGCTGGCGCTGGGGACGGGTATGGGCTCGGAGCTCCGCCGCCCGCTCGGCATCAGCATCGTGGGCGGCCTCATCATCTCCCAGGTGCTGACGCTCTACACGACACCCATCGTCTATCTCTACATGGACCGCCTCGGTCGCTGGCTCACCCGTCACCGCAAGCGCCAGCCCCAGCCGGAGCCCGCCCAGTGACCGCCCCCGGAGGCTTTCGAAGGAAACCGCAGTGAACATCTCGGCGCCGTTCATCAAGCGGCCGGTGGCCACCTCCTTGCTGGCTGCGGCCCTGTTGCTGGCTGGGGTGCTGGCCTACTGGCGCCTGCCGGTGGCGCCCCTCCCGCGCGTGGACTTCCCGACCATCCAGGTCAGCGCCTCCCTCCCCGGCGCGAGCCCCGAGACCATGGCCTCGTCGGTGGCCACGCCGCTCGAGCGGCGGTTTGGACGCATTGCCGGTCTGACCGAAATGACCTCGGCCAGCACCCTCGGGTCCACGTCGATCACCCTCCAGTTCGACCTCGACCGCAACGTCGACGCGGCCGCGCGCGACGTCCAGTCCGCCATCGCTGCGGCGGGGGGCGAGCTCCCTCCCGATCTCCCTCTCAAGCCGACCTATAGGAAGGTCAACCCCGCTGACGCTCCCATCCTCATCCTCTCGCTCACCAGCGAGGTCCTGCCTCTCTCGAAGGTCTTCGACGCCGCCAACACCATCCTGGCGCAGAAGCTCTCGCAGGTGCATGGCGTCGGGCAGGTGATGGTCGCCGGCGGACAGCAGCCGGCCGTGCGCGTCCAGTACGACCCCGAGGCTCTGGCCGGGATGGGGGTGAACGCCGAGGACCTTCGGAGCGCGATCTCCTCCACCACTGTGGACGAGGCCAAGGGGACCGTGGTCGGCAAGATGCAGTCGTCGTCCATCGGGATAAACGACCAGGTCTTCACCGCCAAGGACTACGCGCCGCTGATCATCGCCCAGAGCGGCCAGGCCACCGCCCAGCTCGGTCATGTCGCCCGCGTCTACGAGAGCGTCGAGAACGAGCGCGTCGCGGGCTGGGCCGACGCGGAGCGTGCGGTGCTGCTGCTGATCCGCAAGCAGCCCGACGCGAACATCCTCGAAACCAACCAGCGCATCTTCGCCCTCCTGCCCCAGATCGCGCAGTCAATCCCTCCGTCCATCAAGATCGCGGTCAACAGCGACCGGACCCAGACCATCAAGGCCTCGGTGGCCGATGTGGAGAGCACCCTCGTCATCAGCGTGGTCCTGGTGGTGGTGGTCGTCTTCGCCTTCCTGCGCTCCGGGCGCGCCACGCTCGTACCGACGGTCGCCATGCCGCTGTCCCTGGTGGGCACCTTCGGCGTGATGTGGCTGCTGAACTACAGCATCGACAACCTGTCGCTCATGGCCCTCACCATCTCGACGGGCTTCGTGGTCGACGACGCCATCGTGGTAACCGAGAACATCACGCGTTCCATCGAGCTGGGCGACACGCCGATGAAGGCCGCGCTCAAGGGCGCCGAGGAGATCGGCTTCACCATCGTCTCCATCACCGCCTCGCTCCTGGCCGTCTTCGTCCCCATCCTGCTCATGGGGGGCATCGTCGGGCGGCTCTTCCGCGAGTTCGCGGTGACCCTCAGCGTTGCCGTGGCCATGTCAGCGCTGGTGTCTCTGACCGTGACCCCGATGATGTGCTCCCGCATGCTGCGATCGGAGCAGGGACGCAAGCACGGGTGGTTCTACCGGGTCTCGGAGCGGGCCTTCGACGGGCTGCTGGCTTTCTACGAGCGTGGACTACGGTGGGCGCTCAATCACCGGGTGACGATGCTGCTGGTCACGCTGGCGACCGTCGCGGCCAACTTCGTCCTCATCGCCGTGGTGCCGAAGGGGCTCTTCCCCCAGCAGGACACCGGTATGCTCATGGCGTCCACCGAAGCGGCGCAGGACGTCTCGTACGCGGAGATGCTCCGACTGCAGACCCAGGTGAACGAGATCATCCACGCCGATCCGGACGTGGACCACTTCATCTCCTTCATGGGCTCGGGCGGGCTGGGCACCAGCAACACGGGCTCGGCGTTCGTGACCCTCAAGCCGCTGCCGCCCCGCAAGCTCAACGCCGACCAGGTGCTGGGCCGGCTGCGCGGCAAGCTGGCAAAGGTCGAGGGCATCAACACCTACCTCCAGGCGCGGCAGGACGTCAGCGTGGGCGGACGCCTCGCGCGCACGCAGTACCAGTACACGGTGCAGGACGCGAACCTGGACGAGCTCGTCCAGTGGGCTCCGCGCGTGCTGGACGCGATGCGGAAGATCCCCCTCCTCAAGGACGTGAACACGGACCAGCAGAACGCCGGCCTCGAGCTGTCTGTGGAGATCGACCGGGACACCGCGTCGCGCCTCGGGGTGACCGCGCAGGCCGTGGACGCGGCGCTCTACGACGCGTACGGCCAGGAGTTCGCGGCCACCACCTTCACGCAGCTCAACGAGTACCACGTGGTCCTCGAGGCAGCCGCCCCGTATCGCGCCACGCCCGACTCGCTGGACGGCATCTATGTCAAGAGCAACACGGGGGCAGCAGTACCGCTGCGCGCTTTTGCCAAGGCCGTGCCGACGCAGACCGCCCTGTCGATAAACCACCACGGGCAGTTCCCCGCCGTCACCATCTCCTTCAACCTGGCGGCGAATGCCTCGCTCGGGCCGGCGGTCGACGCCGTCAACAAGGCGGAGCTCGGCATCCACCTGCCTCCCAGCGTTCACGCCGACTTCCAGGGCACGGCGCAGGCCTTCACTGCGTCGCTCCAGAACGAGCCTCTGCTCGTCCTCGCCGCGCTCTTCGCCGTCTACGTCGTGCTGGGGATCCTCTACGAGAGCTATGTGCACCCCATCACCATCATCTCGACGCTCCCGTCGGCGGGGATCGGCGCCATGCTCGCGCTCATGCTCTTCGGGGTCGACCTCACCATCATCGCCATCATCGGCCTGCTGCTGCTCATCGGGATCGTGAAGAAGAACGCCATCCTGCTGGTCGACTTCGCCATCGAGGCCGAGCGCAAGGAGGGGGCGAGCCCGGAGGACGCCATCGTGCGGGCGTGCTCGCTCCGGTTCCGCCCAATCCTGATGACCACCTGCGCGGCGCTGTTCGGCGCCCTGCCGCTGGCCTTCGGCCATGGCCTTGGGTCGGAGCTGCGGCAGCCGCTCGGGATCACCATCGTCGGGGGGCTGCTCGCGTCGCAGCTGCTGACGCTGTACACGACGCCAGTCGTCTATCTGGCCCTCGAGCGGCTGCGGAAACGCTTCATCACGACGGAGCCGGAGTCGAGGCGACAGCCTCCGCTGGCTCAGCCGATCACCTGACTTTTCGGAGGAGGCGCGACGGAGGCCATGCCTCTGTCATCAGACCTCACGCGGTGGTTCGAACGAAGGCATGTGCTAACCTCGCTCGCCGGGTGAATGGCCGTTCATGCTGTGAAATCCCGCTTTCACCTCTGCCGATGGAGTAACTGATGTCCTCGATGGCAAGCACCCAGTCGCTGGAGCGCAAACCAGTGGAGGAGCCCGTCCCGCCGGAGGTCGCGCCGGCGAAGAAGAACAAGGCGCGGCCCTACATCATCCTCGCCGCGCTAGTAGGTCTGGCCCTGGGCACGTACCTGCTCATCGGGTTCGTCTCCCGCGGCAAGGAGAACACCGACGACGCACAGGTCGACGCTGACGTTGTCGCCGTCTCGACGCGCGTGAGCGGGACGGTGCTGAAGGTGCACGTGACGGACAACCAGCAGGTGAAGAAGGGCGACCTCCTCGTGGAGATCGACTCCGCGGACTATGCCACGCGCGCGAAGCAGGCCGAGGCCGAGCTCGCTGCAGCCCAGGCGCAGGCTCGGGCGGCAGACGCCCAGGTTGGCATCGTCGAGGCCACGTCCAAGGGCGGTCTGTCCGTCGCCCGCGCGCAGCTCTCGGGATCGACCACGTCGGTTGCGAGCGCCGACGCGGACATCGCCGCTGCCCAGGCGGCTCTGGCGCGGGCCCAGGCGCAGGCGAACCAGGCTGACATCGATCTGGCGCGGGACGAGTCGCTGCTCAAGGACCAGGCCATTCCGCGTGCGCAGGTGGACTCGGCCCGCTCGGCAGCGCAGGCGGCGCACGCCGCGGTCGCGCAGGCGCAGGCGCAGATCGCGGCTGCCAAGGACATGAAGCGGACCGCCGAGACGCGCATCGTCGAGTCCGCGGCGCGCGTCGAGCAGAGCGCTCCGGTCGATGCCGAGCTGGCGCAGGTCCGCGCCAACGCCGACCTGGCCCACGCGCGGGTCGACTCGGCAGAGGCCGCACTGGCCCAGGCGAAGCTCCAGCTCTCGTACACACGCATCGAGGCCCCTACGGACGGGATGCTCTCGCGCCTCGCCGCGCACGACGGGCAGCTGGTCCAGGCCGGTCAGCAACTGGTCTCCGTGGTGCCGAACGCGACCTACGTCTTGGCCAACTACAAGGAGACGCAGGTTGGCGCGATGCGGGTCGGCCAACGCGCGGAGATCCAGGTCGACGCGTACCCCGGCCGTACGTTCGAGGGGAAGGTCGACAGCACCTCGCCGGGCACAGGGGCCCGGTTCTCGCTGCTGCCGCCCGACAACGCGTCGGGCAACTTCGTGAAGGTCGTCCAGCGTGTTCCTGTGAAAATCGCCTGGGTCAACGTACCGGCGGACGTGAAGCTGGCCGCCGGGATGTCGGCGGACGTGACCGTCCTCACGCGCTGAGGAGACGAGGCACTCCAATGACCAGCAGACGTGCGGTGCGACGGGCGCTGTCCCTGAGCGTGTTCCTGGGGGGCACCCTCGCCACGACGACCTCGAGCGCGCAGGCCGAGCGCACCACGGGCGTCCGCGCCACCAGCCTGGCGGAGGCCGTGGCTATCGCGCTGCGGCAGAACCCCGACGCGCTGAGCAGCGAGGCCGAGGTCCGCGGCGCCGAGGCCGACCGCTCCGGGGTGAACGGCGCCTTCTTTCCCAAGGTGCACGTCGACGCCAACCTGTCGCAGTGGAACGGCCCTTTCAACATTAACTTCGGTGGGGCGGCTTTCGAGGTCAGGGACGCGTTCACCTGGACGGCGAGCGTCACCGTCAGCCAGCCTCTGTCGCAGCTCTGGGCAATCTACGACCAGTACCAGGTGCAGGACCTCGGCGTGGACATGGCCTCGGTCAAACGCGAGGTGACGCGTCGCGAGGTCGCGTTCCAGGTCGTGCAGGCCTACTACCGCCTGCTCGAGACTGAGCGCCTCACCGAGGTGGCCCGGGCATCGGTTGCGCAGCTCGAGGCGCAACAACGCGAGGCGCAGTCACTGTTCGACAACGGCGTCATCGGCAAGAACGACCTGCTTCGCGCGGGCCTCGCCCTCGCCAGCGCCCGGCAGCGTGAGATCCAGATGCGAGGCAGCGTCGTGCTGGCCCGCGGTCAGCTCGCGACCGCGATGGGCGAACCCCCCGCAACCGAGATCGAGGCCGAGCCGTTCAGGGGCGAGCCGCCCGCGCTGGACGAGCCCAGCGTGACGGCGGCCGAGACGCGGGCCGCCACCCAGCGCCTCGAGGTCCGCACGCTGGACCACACCATCGAGCAGGCCGACCGTGGCGTGGCGGTGGCGAAGAAGAAGCTCTTGCCCCAGGTCAGCGCCGTGGGCAACTACACGCACTTCGAGGGCTCGCAGTTCCAGCAGGAGAATGCCGCGTTCGTCGGCCTCTTCGCGTCGTGGGACGTGTGGGACTGGGGGACCACGACGAGCGGCATCTCGTCGGCCAACGCGAAGCTCGACCAGGCCCGCATCGCACGCAAGAAGCTAGAGGACCAGGTGCGCCTCGAGGCGCGGCAGGCGTTCGTGAACGCCCAGAGCGCGCGGGAGGCGCTGGGCGTGGCGCGCACGGCGGTGTCCCAGGCCGAGGAAAACTTCCGCATCGTGACCAAGAAGTTCGAGGCGGCCGCTGCCACGTCGTTCGATGTGGTCGACGCCGAGGCACTGCTGACGCAGGCCCGCGGCCAGGTCGAGACGGCCCTCTACGACTTGCTCTTCGCGGGGGCCGCCCTCGCCCGGGCGACTGGGACGCCCCTTCCCGGGGAGCGATAGCCTCGACCGGCGCACAGGCCGTACCATCGAGCCGTGCGCCCTAAGCTCGCCGCCCTGCTTCCCTGCGTCCTCTTCCTCGGAGCGTGCGGCGACGCGCCGCCTCCGCCCGTCATCGCTCCGCCGCCGCTCGCGGAGCTCGTGCGCCCGGACGAGAAGCACCTGCCCGAGGTTCGCCAGCTGACCACGGGCGGCGAGAACGGGGCAGCGCGCTGGGCCTGGGGCAGCGATCAGGTGGTACTCCAGACGCGCGCGCTCGGGCCCGACCGTGGGTGCGCCCGGGTGAGCCGGGTCACGCTCAGCGACCCTCCGGGGCGGATGCCGGTGGTGGAGGGGGAGCAGCCCTCCTTTCTGCCCGGGGACCGTGACGTCGTCTACGCCGCCTCTCCATCGTGCGGCTTGCACAAGGAGCACGCGGATGAGGTGGTTCTGGATGCGGGGCTCGACCTCTTTCGCGCCAGGGCCGATGGATCCTCCCCGACCCGCCTCACAGAGACGCCTGGCTACGATGCTGAGGCAAGTGTCTGCGGGAAGAACGGCGCCATCGTCTTCACCTCCCTGCGCGACGCAGACCTCGACCTCTACCGCATGGACGCCGACGGCTCCCACGTCGTCCGGTTGACGGCGACGACGGGCTACGATGGCGGGGCGGTGTTCGACGCCGACTGCTCGCACATCGCGTGGGCCGCCTGGCATCCGAAGGGCAAGGAGCTCGACGACTACAAGAAGCAGGTGGCCAAGGCGGTCCTGCACCCGCCCACGCTCGAGCTGTGGATCGCCAACGGCGACGGCACCGACGCCCGCCAGGTGACCTACCTGGACGCGCGCTCGTCATCGCCCAGCTGGTACCGGTCCGGATCGAGGCTCCTGTTCGCGTCGAGCTTCGGCGGAGAGAGCCCGCGTGACGCGGACCTCTGGGCCATCGACCTCGACGGCACCAACCTCGAGCGCATCACGACGGCGCCCGGAGTCGACTCTTCTCCTGCCTTCTCGCCGGACGGCAAGGCGATCGCGTTCACCTCGTCGCGCGCCACACGGCTCGGCATGACCGACACCAACGTCTTCGTCGCGCAATGGACCGGCACGTGGCGCCACGTCGAGGAGCAGCCGGCCGACCACCTCATGGGCGACTCAGCCTGGCTGGCCGACCATGCGCGCGAAGGGCGGGGGATCGGCACCCAGGGGCTCGAGGACGCGGGGGCCTACCTCGAGCGCTCGTTCAAGTCCTTCGGGCTCGAGCCGGCCGGTGACACGGACGCCACGCCGTCGTTTCGCCAGGGGTTCGACGTCGTCACGCAGGTGAGCGGTCAGGCCTCGCTGGAAGTGGCGGGCATCCCCATCGCGGAGACCGACGTGAGAGCCCTCGGCTTCTCGGCCTCGATGTCCGTGTTCGGACCGCTGGTCTACGTGGGGTGGGACGACGACTATGCGCACCTGGACGTGAAAGGGAAGGTGGTGGTCACCCGCGACAGCTCGCACCATGCCGCGCGGCTTGCCCATCAGCACGGCGCGGCGGGCTTCATCGCCATCGCCGAGGGAAGCCCGCCCGATCCCGCGCCAGAGAACAGCGAGGGGCTCCCCAGCGCTGTCGTGTCCAACGCCTCGATGGCGCCGTTCGTCGCCCTCGCCATCCGTGGGCAGCACCCGCTCGCTCGCCTCGGGGTCACCCTCGCGCCCGAGACATCGAGGGCCTTCAACGTGGTCGGGCGGTGGCGAGCCACGGCGCCCGAGGCGCAGCGACTCCCAGGGTCCATCGTGATCGGCGCTCACTACGACGGGGTAGGCGCCGAGAGCCCAGGCGCCGACGACAACGCCTCTGGCACGGCGGCGCTTCTGCAAGTGGCGCGGTCGCTCGGGGACAAGAAGCCCGCGCTGCGCCGCGACGTCCTCCTGGTGGCCTTCTCCGGCGAGCTACAGGGCGCGGCCGGGGCTACTGCCTTCGTGAAGAAGCCGCCCGGAGGGCTGGCGGCCAAGGACCTCCTCGCCCTGATCGATCTCGACATGGTGGGTCGCATGCGCGACGACACGCTACAGGTGTTCGGCGCCGACACCGCCGCCGAGTGGAACGAGCTCCTGGCCGGTGCATGCAACGCGGCCCACGTCGACTGCGTGCAGGCCACGGGTGGGGGCCTGGGCGGCGCCGACCGCCTCCCGTTCTTCGAGGCCGGCATACCTGATCTGCATCTCTTCACGGGCGTTCACGGCGATCATCACAAGCTCACCGACACCGCCGACAAACTGAACGCCACCGGGATGGCGCAGGTCGCGCGCATCACGGAGCACCTCGCGGTCGACGTCTCCGATCTGGGCGCGCGGCTCGACTTCCTCGGGACGGCGGCCTCGCCCGGGGAGGGGGAGGCACGAGGCTTCGGCGCCTCGCTGGGCACCATCCCTGATCGCACAGGGCCACCGAACGGACAGAAGGGGATGCTGCTGGCCGGCGTGCGCCAGCAAGGGCCGGCGGATGCGGCGGGGTTGCGTCGGGGCGACATCCTCGTGCGCCTTGGGGGTCACGTCATCGGCGGGACCGACGACGTGAAGTTCGTGATGACGCAGTCGAAGCCTGGCCAGCGGATGAAGGCTGTGGTGCTGCGCGACGGCAAGGAGATGACGGTGGAGGTCACGCTGGATACTCCGTCGAAGCGGTGACTGCGCCTATTCCTCGCCGGCGTCGCCGACCGTCGCGTCGCCCGTGATGATGCCCCCGTCGCTGGCGTCGCCCGCTCCTGCATCACCTGAATCGCGCGTGCCGCCGTCGGTGGCGCAGACGCCGTTGGTGGTCTGCTCCGCGATGCCGTTGCCGGGAATGCACTCCAGCGCGAGCTGCGTGCCGCTGCACGAACAGAGCAGCGTGGGTGGTCCCGCGCTGGCCTGGCAGCTGTCCTTCTTCTGGCACGTGCCCTTGGTGTCGCCGCAGCCAACGCCTGCAGGCCAGAGGCATGACTCGCCGCCGTCGGTGTTGCAGTCGCTCTGCTTCGAGCATTCGGTCTTGCAGGCAAGGGCCGAGGGGACGAGCAGAAGAGCAAGGAGGATAGAAAGCGTGCGCACGCAGGCGCACCTTAGCCGCCAAGGCGATCGGTGCAAGGGCTGCGTATCCCGCGCCACAGCGTCGCGAAGGTCGACTAGGCTGGGGGAGATGCGGGTCACGTTTCACGGAGTGCGCGGGTCCATCCCCACTCCGGGGCCCTCGACCGTGCGCTATGGCGGCAACACGGTGTGCGTCGAGGCGCGCTTGGCCGACGGGACCCTCATCGTGCTCGACGCGGGCACGGGAATACGCGAGCTCGGCAAGAAGCTGCTCGGCGAGCAGCACGCCGCGCCCATCCATCTCCTCCTGACGCACGGACACTGGGACCACATCATCGGCCTGCCGTTCTTCGGCCCGCTCTACCGGACAGACACCCACCTGGTGCTCCACCCGATGACCGCGCTCGCCCGTGCGCGGCAGCGCAACCCCATCGTCTTCGATGGCCAGCACTTTCCCGTGCGCTTCGCCGATCTGCCTGCACGCATCGAGCTCGACGAGACCGCCGTCGACCTACGCATCGGCTCGGCCCGTGTGCGCCACGTGGAGCTCAACCACCCAGGGAGCGCGGTGGGCTTTCGCATCGACGACGACGACGGTGCGTCGCTCTGCTACCTCACCGACAACGAGCTCGATCCACCCGGGGACGTGACGACCCCGACCAGCGAGCTCGCGCGCTTCGCAGCGGGCACCACGCTGCTCATCCACGATGCGCAGTATGTGTCGGGGGACATGCCCACCAAGCGTGGCTGGGGTCACTCCACCATCGATCAGGTCCTGGCGCTCGGAAGAGACGCGGAGACGCGCTCGCTGGTCCTTCACCACCACGAGCCCGAGCGGGACGACGACGCGTTGGACGTCATCGCCGCGCAGTCGGAGGCATGGGCCCGCGCACATGCGCCAGCGATGAGCGTGATGGTGGCGCGCGAGGGGACGTCGCTGATGCTCAAAGGGTGAGCGCGGTCCCCGGCCCTACAGGTCGTCGCCGCCATCTTCGCTGGGCGACTCCGTGAAGCGGTAGCCCACCCCGCGTACCGTCTCGATGTACCGGCCGACGCCCTTGAGCTTCTCGCGGAGCCGCTTCACGTGCGTGTCGACCGTGCGCGTGGTGATGTCCGCCTCGATGCCCCAGATGTCGTTGAGGAGCACCGAGCGTGTCTGTACGCGGTTCTTCCGCTCGAAGAGCGTGAGCAGCAGCCTGAACTCCAGCGTGGTCAGGGCGATCTCCGCTCCGGCGACCCAGGCGCGGTGCGCGGCCGAGTCGATACGCAGCTCGCCGAACTCGATGAAGTCCGCAGCGGTGGAGTCCTTGCGGCGCAGTACCGCATTCACGCGCAGCAGCAGCTCACGCACGCTGAACGGCTTGACGACGTAGTCGTCCGCGCCGAGCTCGAAGCCGACCACTCGGTCGATCTCCTCGCCTTTGGCCGTCACCATCATGACGCGGATCTCCCGCGTGGCGGCCTCCTTCTTCAGCGTCTTGCACACCGCCGTGCCCGTCGTGTCCGGGAGCATGAGATCGAGCAGGATGAGATCCGGCTGCAGCTCCCGCGCGAGGCGCAGGCCTTCGTTCCCAGTCGACGTGAGCGTGACCCGGTGCCCGTCCTTGGAGAGGTTGTAGTCGAGGACCTCCCTCAGATCGGGCTCGTCTTCGATCACCAGCACTCGGGCCATGCGCCGTCTTTAGGCCAACTCGCGCCCGTTCGCTCGACGATCGTGTGACGGTCGTGTGACTGGTTGAAGCTTCCCGCCCCAGGTCATTCGGGTAGAACACTCTCTCCGTGCCCGAGCCCATCATCGTGTCTCCCCGCGTCATCGTCCCCGCCGATGCGCTGAGCTTCCGGGCCGTGCGGTCGAGCGGTCCGGGTGGTCAGAACGTAAACAAGGTGGCTAGCAAGGTCGAGCTGCGGGTCGACCTGTCCCTCGTCGTCGGGCTGGACGCTTCCGCTCGAGCTCGCCTCGCCGCGGCCTGCGCGACCTCGCTGGATGCCGAGGGCCACCTGCTGGTCACCAGCCAGCGGACGCGCGACCAGCGAATGAACCTAGAGGACGCCCGGGACAAGATCCGCGCCCTGGTCGCGCGGGCCCTGATCGCGCCTCGCCCCCGGCGCCCTACCCGGCCGTCGCGGGGCAGCGTCCAGCGCCGACTCGACGAGAAGAAGCACCGCGCGAAGACCAAATCGGGCCGGCGCGGCGAGGACTGAGCGGGCTGGGGCTGCGCGGTGCTGACCCACTTTCTCCTCTCGCACCTGGTCGCCGTGGTCACGGGGCTGGCGTCCACGCTCATCGTCGTACGGCTTCTCTCGAGCGACCGCAGCCCGCAGAGCCTGATGGCGTGGGTCCTGGGAGTGGTGTTCGTGCCCCTGGCCGCCATCCCGCTCTACTTACTCATCGGCGCGCGCAAGTTCCCGCGGAAGGCCAAGCGCTCTATGCTCCCCCCCGCAGCGCCGGGCGACAGCTCTCCTCCGAGCCCCGTGGCGCGCGTGCTGGCCGAGCAGGGAGCCCCGCCAGCGCGGCAAGGCCACAGCTTCGAGCTGCTCGGTGACGGCGAGAGGGCCTACGCGCGGCTCCTGGAGCTCATCGGGGGGGCCACGCAGACCATCGCGCTGACCGTGTTCATCGTGGGGGACGATCCCACTGGCTGGAGCGTCGTGGAGGCGCTGGCGGCGCGGGCGAGGGCGGGTGTGCGCGTCCGCGTCGTACTGGACGCTGTGGGGTCGAGCAAGGTCCTGCGCCGTGCGTCGCGGACGATCGAGGCCGCGGGTGGTCAGGTGCGCGCCTTCATGCCCCTCCTGCACGCGCCGGTGAGGGGTCGCACCAACCTACGCTCCCACCGCAAGCTCGGGATCTTCGACGGCGAGCACGTCTTCGCCGGGGGGATGAACCTGGCCGAGGAGTACATGGGTCCCGCGCCGCTGCCGGGGCGGTGGCGGGACGTCGCGGCCTTGGTCTCGGGACCGGTCGCCCTTGATGCGACCAACATCTTTGAGTCCGACTGGGCCTTCTGCGGGGGGCCCAGGGAGGTCCGCGAGGCACACCCCCCGCCCGCCTCGGAGCTCGGTACGCGGGTCGGCGACGCGACCGTCCAGCTCGTCCCGAGCGGCCCGGACATGGTCCACGACACGTTCTACGACGCCATCCTCACGGCCATCTTCACGGCCCGCGACCACATCGCCATGGTGACGCCCTACTACGTTCCCAACGACGTCCTCCAGCACGCGCTCGTGCTCGCCGCGCGCCGCGGCGTATGCGTCACCCTGGTCGTCCCGACGCGGTCGAACCACGCGCTGGCCGACTTTGCCCGTCGCAGCTTGCTGCGCGAGCTCGCGGGGGCCGGCGTCGAGCTCCGGTTCTATGCAGGCGGGATGGTCCACGCCAAGGCCATGGTGGTCGACGACTCCTTCGCCTACGTCGGCTCTCCCAACCTCGACATGCGTAGCTTCTTCCTCAACTACGAGGACGCCCTGGTCCTCTACAGCTCGCCGGAGATCGCCCAGGTCCGCGGGTGGATCGACGCGCTGGTCGGTCAGTCGAGCGCCCACGGACCCCACTCGCGGCGCGAGTACTGGCTGCTGGAGCAGCTCGCACGGTTGCTCGCGCCGGAGCTGTGAGGCGCCGATTCTGCCCTCAGCGCGATGCGGCGAACACGCGCGCTACCGCCACGATCTGCGCCAGCCGCACGTGTGCCCTGCCGGTACCGGCCGGAGGTGAGAGTGTCGCGCCGATGCGCGCGACGAAGTCGTCCAGGGTGCCCACCTTGCCGCGGGCGTAGACACGTGCGGCCTGGCGCAGGTCGAGCCGCTCCTGCGGCAGGGCCACGCCTTCGATGCCGGCGAAGAGCGTCGTGGAGTAGTGTCCCCACGAGCAGACGAGATCCCGCTCCCGCACAAAGCCTCGCCAGGCTGCTGCCAACTCCGCGGTCGAGCGGCCCGCCGCGAGGACGCTCCGGGAGAGACCAGCGTGCATGGCGGTCGCCGGGGACAGAGGGTGGCGCGGCGCGAGCACGAGGTCCAGTGTCTCCCCTGTGGTCATGCGCTGCGCGACCCAGTGCACGAGCTCGTCGTCGCACCCCGAGGTGCGCTCGGTGGAGCCATAGGGCCACGCGTTGGCCTCTCCGTATACACAGACGACGTCGTCCGCGCGCTCGCCCAAGCACACGGGGACGCGCGGGGGTGGCGGTGGAGGGCGGGGTATCCGGGCGTGCCGCGAGGGTGCTTCGCGGTGTCGCGCCTCGCAGTCGAGCTGTGCGTCGACCATGGCGCGGAAGGGCATCAGGAGGGCGCGGAAGCGCTCGCCGTCCCCTTCCAGGGCGCCAAGCACGTGAACGAGCGCCTCGAGCGTGGACACATAGGTGGGCTGCGGCTCGCGCCGGATGCGGTACTCGCTCGGTGTCGGCGGCGTGAAGGCATAGCGCGGCAGCGCGGCGAGCTCGGGGTTCTCGCGGAGGACCTTCTTGGCCTGCCACCAGGTGCCGTCGACGACGACCAGCGTCACCGGTCCTACGGGGGGCTGCCGGAGCACGTCGATGGCGCCAGGTCCCGGGTAGAGCAGGACCGGGGGGCGCGCTGGATCTGCCAGCGCGCGGGCGAGTGCCGCTGACCCGCGCCAGTGGACGCCCACGTGGAGCTCCGAGTTGGGCAAGCACAGGCTGGCCATGCGCGCGGTCCCGATGGCCACGTCGCGCTCGCGCGGATGCTGGAGCAGCACGACACGCGTCCTCGTCTCCACAGGGCGAACGTGGCGGCAGTAGCAGACGCTCGCCGGGCGCCGGCAGGAGAGACAGGTCGGTCGAGGCTCGGCGTTCGCGTGCATCCCGGGTCCGCTCACGCCTCGCACGCCTTGCGGAGCCGCGCGATGGCCCCGGGCAGGCCGCGCACCTTCAGCCGGGTGCCGGACTCGTCGTAGGCCTCCGCCACGACGCGTGCGTTCTCGTAGATCTCGCCGAGGAGCGCCTGTCGCGAGTAGGGGATGACGAGGTCCTCCTCCACCATGCGTGCCTCGAAGAAGTCCACGATGCGACGCACGAGCGCGGCGACGTCCGCGGGATCGTGTGCCGACAGGAGCATCGCCTCGGTGCCATACTGGCGAAGCAGCGCCTTCCTGGCTCCAGGATCGAGGCGGTCTGCCTTGTTCAAGAGGAGAATGCTGGGCACCGACTCGGCGCCGATCTCGCAGAGTACGCTTCTCGTCACTGCGAGCTGCGCGTCGTGCGTCGGATCCGAGGCGTCCACCACGTAGAGCAGCAGCGAGGCCTCGAGCGCCTCGTCGAGCGTCGAGCGGAACGACGCCACCAGGTCGTGGGGGAGCTTCTTGATGAACCCGACCGTGTCGGAGACGAGGATGCGCGGGCGGGAATCGCCCCGCAGCACACGCACCGTCGTGTCGAGTGTGGCGAAGAGCTTGTCCTCGATGAGGACGTCACTCCCCGTGAGTGCACGCATGAGCGAAGACTTGCCTGCGTTGGTGTAGCCGACCAGCGCGACCCGCAGCTGTTCCTGTCGGGCCCGGCGGCGGTGGTCCTGCTCCTTTTGGATGAGGGCCAGCTGCTCGCGCAGCTCGGCGATGCGGTCGCGGATCTTGCGGCGGTCGAGCTCGATGGCTGCCTCGCCCGCGCCCTTGCCGCGCTGGCGCTCCTTGCCTCCGCTGGCCTCTCGCATCCGCGGCGCCACGTAGTTGAGGCGCGCGATCTCCACTTGGAGCCTGGCCTCCCGGCTGCGCGCGTGCCGGTGGAAGATGTCCACGATGACCCCGGTGCGGTCCAGCACCTCCGCGCCTGTGGCGCGCTCGAGGTTCCGGGCCTGGCTCGGTGTGATCTCGTGGTCGACGATCACCACCGTGGGCCTCGCCGTCTCCGCGTCCTCTCCGTCGCTCTCTTCTCCGGTCGCCGCGTCTGGCCCGGCCGCGGCCGCAGCCCACTTCGCGCGGGCCTTGGTCCTCACCTTCGGCGCCCCCGACGGTACGATGCCCTTGCCGCCCGTGAGATCGGCCAGCTCCTTGAGCTTCCCTTCTCCCAGCACTGCAGCCGCCGCCAGCGCGTCGCGACGCTGCGTCACGGTTGTCACGACCTCGAGCCCGAGCGTCTGCACGAGTCGCGCGAGCTCGGCCAGGTCCGACGCATGCTCGGCGTCGGACACGCCGGGGAGCTGGACCCCCACGAGCACCGCCCGCGGACGGGGCGTGCCTGCGTCCGTCGCCATGGCAGAGCGCTCTAGCACGGACGAGCGATGGTCCCGACCCTTTCCCCCGCGAAGGGCGGGGGAAAGGGAGGGTAGTCTCGAAGGATCTACTGTCCGAGCAGCCCCATGGTGTTGAGGAAGGACACGCCGTTCACCGAGCCCAGCCCGGTCACGTCGTCGAACCCGCGCGCCGTGGCGAGCGTGTTCTCCGGCCCGTGGTAGTCGAACGTCGCGGTCGTGCCCGGAAACGCCACCGCTTGGCCCGGGTGGGTCGGGGCGATGTCGCGCAGACCGCCGAACTGCGCGGCGAGGTAGATGAGCGGGTTGGCTGCGCCGAAGTGACGCCCGGCGAACTGCTGCGCGAGGGCGATGGAGGCCGTGAAGAGCGGCGTCGCGAGGCTGGTGCCGCCGACGGGGAACTCGGCGTAGGTGCCGCCGTACGTCTCGCCCACCTGATAGCCGGTGTAGGGATCACCGAGCATGCCGACGTCCGGCTGCACCCGCCACGCCTTGCCGTCTGCGCGGGCGAGCGACCCGGGGACCACGCCCTGCTGGTACCAGGGCTGCGCGAACAGCACGCTCGGACCGCCGCCGGAGCCGAAGTAGTAGCCGCCGGGGGGCGCCGGCCACCAGGCCAGCGTCGTCGGGCCGCCGTCACCCGGATTCACCGGGTCCGGGTTGCCCTCGTACCAATCGAGCCACGACCCGTCGTATCCGACCGGATAGAGCAGGCTGACACCCGTCTCCCAGCCGAGCTCGAACAGGACGTCGTCGTGCTGTCCGAAGGCGACGGACGTCCCGCCCACGGACGTGACCTCGGGCAGCGACGAGGGGAAGCTCGCCGTGGGACCTGTGGGCGTGCCGTAGACCTCGTCTATCAGCGCCTGATCCCCGTTGTCGCCGGAGGCGAAGTAGAACCCGATGCCCTTCAGCGACCCCTGGAGCAGCACCTGCTCGTAGGCCGTCACGGTCGCCGGGTCCTCCCCGAACTCGTACTCGCCCCACGAGTTGGAGACGACCGAGGCGACGTGGTTGGTGATCACGAAGTTGAGGGCCGCGATCAGATCGTCGTCGCTGTCGCTCTGACCTGCGACGAAGGCGATGTTGGCCTTCGGCGCCATTGCGTGGACGGCCTCGACGTCGAGACCCTCCTCGACGGCCCAGCCCGCCTGGTCCGAGGGATCACTGACGGGGGTGCCCGGCGCATACTGCTCGGTGAACTGGGATGCGGGCAGTGGGTAGTCCGGGTCGTTGTTCGTCGCGTACTGCTGGGCGTCCTGGAGCACCGTGGGCGACTCCCAGGCGTCGATGATGGCGATGGTCTGCCCCCGGCCGTCTATGCCGGTGCGCACGGCCTCATCCATGCCGTACATCTTGCGGACCTGAGGGGGCACGTAACCATTGCAGAGGCCGTAGGGCGTGGGCGACGCGAAGCCGCCACCGTAGGGAGGATCGGTCGTGTCGTCGTACTGACCCCAGTACGTCGAGCAGCCATTGGGCGGGACGGTGCCGTCGCTCGGACCCGCGGTGGGACGCAGGGTGATCGGCTTCACCAGCGCAGGTTTGGCCTTGCCGGGGGTCGATAGCCCCAGGACCGCGCTCACGCGGGACGAGATGTCCGCGGGCAGAGCGGCGACGTCGAGGGGTGCGTGCCGCTTCACGCCATTCACCACGTAAGTGCCCAGGCGCGTGGCGAATGCCTGCTCGACCTGCGCGGCAGAGCCCTCGGCCGTGAGGAACGCACCGTTGGCGGGGGCTGCCGTGACGTGCAGGCCGTACTTCTCGAGGTGCGCCCGGACCGCGGCGACGTCAGCCGTTGGCGGGCCGTACTTTGCGGCGAACGTGGCGTCGTCGAGGAACTGCCCGTACCGAGCGCTCTTCGGGTTGCTCACCTCGGCGAGCGCGGCCCGCGCGCCATCGATGTCCTGCATGCGCAGGTGCACCTGGACGGACAGCGTCGCGCTGGTGTCCAGACGGCCGGCGTAGCGCGCCGACGTCGCCCACGCCGGGACGTCGAGGCCGGGCAGCGCGGCGATCGCGCTGGTGGCCGTGGCCCCGCCAGCCACGCTGCGAGAGGGATCGGACTGGCCCGAAGAGCAGGCCGCGACGGCTGCCACACCGGACAGCAGGAGAACCGAAGCGATGGCACCGCGTGATCGATTGAGCATCAGCAACCCCGATCGAGAGCAAGGACGCACGGGCCCTGCGACGCGCACCGTTGCGTGTTCGCTCGGCCCCTGCGAGGTGTCCCTCTTGGTCCGACCTCATGGCGCTGTAAGGTCGATTCCTTCACGCGTTCCCCTGAATTCGAGGCGGGTTCCGCGGGGCCCACAATCGAACGGTGGCAACGCACGCCTCGCGGCGGGTGGTCCGTTTCGGTGTCATCCGGCCTGGGGACGCCGGAGGCGTCCACGCTGGACAAGTTCACGCTCGCCGCAGCGCGCTCCTGGCTGGCTTCACAATCGTGCCGGCGCCGCAGTTTCCTCGCACCTAATTGCACTTCCGATCCGATTTCGACCTTGCACCGACGCCAGGATGAAGTGAACTCGTAGTGCGCAGTCCGCAGCGCCCACCCGAGGAAAACACGGGGCGAGACGCGAAGTTCAAGGGAAGCGCAAGTTTCACTCAGCCCTGGAAACAGGCGCCGAAAAGGAGTCGTGTCTCATGCGTCGGACGTTCCTGGTCACGGTGCTCGCGATCGCTCCAGTGATGCTCCTCCTCGGCGGGCGTGACGCTGCCGCGCAAGACCTCCGGACCTTCGACCAGATCGCGGACAGCGACGCGATCTCGCACATCGTGCAGCGCCCCTGGAGCTCCGTCTGCGGCGACACGGGGACGGGCTTCCACTGCTTCGCCAAGGTCCGCACCGACGAGCATGGCGCTGTTGTGAAGTACGCAGCCCCGCAGGGCTTCGGACCGACGGATCTCCAGAGCGCATACAAGGTTCCCACGAGCGGCGGCGCGGGCAAGCTGGTGGCCGTGATCGAGGCCTACCACTACGCGAACGCCGAGGCCGATCTTGCAGTCTACCGCTCGCAGTTCGGCCTGCCTCCCTGCACGTCGGCCAGCGGCTGCTTCAAGCAGGTCGCCGACGACGGCACGACCAACTTCGGCCAGGCGGACCCCGGCGGCTGCGCCAGCGGGTGGCCGGGCGAAGCATCGCTCGATCTGCAGATGGTCAGCGCCATGTGCCCGGATTGCCACATCCTCATCGTTGAGGCGCCCAACGACCAGACGAGCTTCGATCCGGCGGTGAACACCGCGGTGTCGCTCGGGGCGGTGGCCATCAGCAACAGCTACGGCGGGAGCGAGGACTCCTCCGTCCTGCAGGACGAATCGGCTTACACGCACCCAGGCGTCCTCATCACCGCGTCCGCGGGCGACAGCGGGTACGGCGCGTCGTACCCCGCGACCTCCGCCGGCGTCGTTGCGGTCGGCGGCACGTCGCTGGCGAGCTCCTCGTCCTCGCGCGGCTGGGCGGAGACGGCGTGGAACAGCGGCGGCAGCGGGTGCAGCGCGGTCATCTCGAAGCCGAGCTGGCAGACCGACAAGAGCTGCTCGATGCGCATGGAGGCCGACGTGGCGGCCGTCGGCGACCCGAACACGGGGGTCGCGGTGTACTGCAGCGACAGCGGCGGTGGAGGCTCCTGGCAGGTGGTCGGCGGGACGAGCGCCTCCTCGCCCATCGTGGCGGCCTCGTTCACCCTGCTCGGCGTCAGCACGGCCCCCTCCTACGCCTGGGAGAACCCGTCGAAGTTCTTCGACGTGACCTCGGGCAGCAACGGGACCTGTCCCACGTCCTACTTCTGCAACGCGGGCGTCGGGTACGACGGCCCGACGGGCTGGGGTTCGCCCAACGGCGCGCTCCTGCTGGTAACCAGCAGCGGTTCGAGCAGCTCGAGCAGCGGCTCCAGCAGCGGTAGCAGCTCGGGCTCGAGCAGCGGCTCCAGCAGCGGGTCGAGCAGCGGCAGCAGCTCGGGCTCGAGCAGCGGCTCAAGCAGCGGCGGCTCGACGAGCAGCAGCTCTGGCGGCTCGAGCTCCAGCGGCGGGAGCACCAGCTCTGGCGGTTCCAGCAGCTCCAGCGGCGGAGTCGCGGTGCCGGACGCAGGCGTCGCGAACAGCGACAACCCCGCCAACGTCGGCTGGAATCCGGACGCGGCCGGTGGCTGCGGCTGCTCCGCGGTCGACGCGCCGAGCAGCAACCTCGCAGCCGTGGCCCTCGGCCTCGGCGTCGCCGTCGGGCTCACCGCTCGGCGGCGGCGCGCCCGGGCGTAGGGCGCTTCACTTTACCCCGACGCTGAGGGGGTTCTTGCGCGGCGGCACGGGTGGCGGCGCGTGCGCCGGGGCGGCGGCCGAGGCCGAGGCACCGGACGTCGAGGCCGAGGCCGACACGGAGGGTTCGGCGATGGGCGTCTCGCCCTGCGAGGCGATCGCCGCGGGCACCGTCATCACCTCCGGGACGATCACCGGGAGGACGACCGCCGAGGGCTGAACTGCCGGGGCGGGGGACGGCGTAGAGCGACTCATGGCGAGCACGGCGACCAGGGTCGCGCCCACCAGCGCCGAGCCAGTCGCCACGAGCACCCAGCGTCGCGAGCCGACGAGGGGCGGCGTGTGGGCGCTCACCAGGGCATGAGGTGTCTCTCCGGAGGCTGCGATCTTCGCGTCGTGCACCGTGTCGGCCAGCGCCGGCAGGTGGGCCTGCAGCTGCGAGGACGGCAGGGACGCCGCGACGATCCGCGCGATCCGGTCGGCCGACACCGAGTGGGAGGGGGCGAAGGGCGCGAGGGCCTGGGCGAGGGCTGCGATGTCGGGGTAGCGCTCGTCCGGCCGCCGGCGGAGACACCGCATGACGACGGCGCACAGCTCGGGGGGCAGCTCCGGTCGGAGGTCGTTCAGCGCCGTCGGGGTCTCGTTGAAGATCTTCGAGGCCACGTGCATGACGCTGTCGCCCACGAAGGGGGGACGACCCGACAGCACCTCGAAGAGGATCGTGCCCAGCGACCAGATGTCGGAGCGGGCGTCGACGTCGTGCGCGCGCACGAGCTGCTCCGGCGGCGAGTACACCGGTGATCCAATGAAGGACGAGGTCGTGGTGAGCTGGTTCTCGGTGCCCGAAGAGAGCAGCGCCTTGGAGATGCCGAAGTCGAGGACCTTGACCAGCGGCGAGCCGTCCGGTCCGCGTGTGACAAAGAGGTTGGAGGGCTTCAGGTCCCGGTGGATGATCCCGGCGGCGTGGGCCTCGGCGATGGCCTCGCAGGCCTGCAGGATGTAGGCGACCGCCTCCTCGGCGGGCAGCGGCCCGCGCTCGGCGATGGTCTGCGCGAGGTCGTGGCCCTCGAGGTACTCCATCACGATGTACGGCGCGCCCCCCTCCAGCGTGCCCACGTCGAGCACCCGCGCGACGTGCTCGCCGCGGATGGTCGCTGCCGCGCGCGCCTCGCGCGTGAAGCGGGCCAGCGCGTTGGGGCTGGCCTCGGTCTCCGGGAGGAGCATCTTGATGGCCACCCGCTGGGCGAGCTGTTCGTGCATGGCGGCCACGACCACTCCCATCCCGCCACGCCCCAGCACTCGCTCGACGCGGTACTTGTTGGCGACGAGCTCCCCGATCGCGATCGGCGGGGGCGGTGGCGTGGACGGCATCTCGCTCGAACGAAGGCTACACGGCGGGTGAGGTGGCGCAAAGTCGCCGCCGCGGTGCTGGCGGGCTGCTGTGGTAGGGTGCGAGAAGGCATGGATCGCCCGCGCGGTCTCGAGGTGGCCGTCTTTCTCGTCGCGGCCATGGTGGCCATACTGGTCGCGGAACCGAGCGCATCCGCGCAGCCACCGCCGGCTGGCGCCAGGCCCAGGACGCTCGCGCAGTCCCTGCCGCCCGATGCACGGCGCGACTACGACGCGGGCAAGTTGCTCTTCGAGGACGGCGATTACGCCACGGCCTTGCTCAAGTACCAGGCGGCCTACGACCGGACCCACGACCCGCGACTGCTGTGGAACGTCGCCGTCTGCCAGAAAGACCTGCGGCACTATGCGAAGGCGGCCGCGACCCTCGCGCGGTACCTGGCCGAGGGCGGGGACCTGCTCTCCCCGGCGGACCGTCACGACGCGCAGGAGCTCTCGCGGGCCATCGCCCCCTTCACGGTGCCGACCACCATCCAGGTGTCCGAGCCCGGCGCGCAGGTGTGGATCGACGAGGAGCTCGCTGGGCAGTCGCCCCTGCCGGGCACGGTGGCGCTCGACATGGGCACCCGTCGGGTCCGCGTGAAGAAGGACGGCTTCCGGGTCTTCGACCGCGAGTTCCCGGTAGGAGGGAGCGCGGCGACGACCATCGACGTGACCCTCGAGCGGCAGGGCGGGCACCTGCAGATCAACGTGGCGCCCGACGCGACCATCTCGCTCGACGAGAAGGAGGTCGGGCACGGGCCCCGGATCGAGCTCGATCTGCCGGTGGGCGCCCATGCGATGCGCGTCACCGCACCCCGGATGCGAACCCTACAGACCGACGTGGTGGTCGAAGACGGCAAGACGCGCTCGCTCGACCTGGCGCTGGAAGCAGAGACGGCCCCGACGTCCGAGGTGCACGTCGCCGTGACCTGCGGTCGAGCCGAGCCGCTGCCCGGCGAGGAGCTCGCGGTCTTCTTCGATGACGCGACGGAGTCGGCCCTACCCCTGGGCGCGCGCATCCGGCGCGAGCCCGGGCACGAGGTCGTCGCGTACGTCGCCTACCGCGTCATGCCAGGTCGCCACACGGTCTACGTCGTGGCCCGGCACTGCGACGGGCAGTCGGCCACCATCAACGCGCCCGAGGGAGGCGTGGCCGACGTGAAGGGCGCGCTCGTGCCCTCCGACAAGTGGTTCGACGGGAGCCCTGCAGGGAGCCCCGACGGTTGGCGCCTCTCCGCCGGGCTCATCGAGAGCTCGACCAACTTCTCCACGTACCAGAACTTCTCGTCCGGCAACCTCGGGCTCGGCAGCTCGTCGATCGGAAACATCGGCGCAACCCTGGTCGGCCCGACCGCGACCGCCGGTCTGCAGGGTCGATGGCTCACGGCGCTGCTCGACGCCCGCTTCCAGGTCGGGCGCGTGACGGGAAGCCTGGCCTCGACCGGGGCGGGCGCGCTCCCGGCAGGCGCCCTCGCTCCCTACGACTCCACGCTCTCGCAGTGGAGCGTCGGGGTTCGCCCCGGCGTGCGCCTGCCGCTCTTCGTGGCGGCGATCAGCACGGGAGTGGGGCTGCACCTCGGGCAGTACTTCTACGCGCCGGACACCGGCACCTCGCGGTCGGGGTCCTTCTTCAGCGCGTCCTTCTGGGCGGCGCTCGACGCCCAGCCCTTCTGCGAGTGGGGTCTCCAGGTCGGGGCGGCCACGAGCTACGACGACTATGGCGGGGTCTCGGTCGGCAACGGGGGGGTCACGTCCCTCTGGCTGCACGCGACCTACACCCCCAACACCGCTTGCACCCGCGCCCGCTCGGGTCAGCTCCGCATCGAGGGTACGACCCGCTGAGGTCTCTAGCGGCGCAGGAGCGCCCGCAGGAGGAATCCCAGCTCCTCGCGCGCCGCCTTCGCGCTCAGCCCCATCTCGCCGCGGAGCACGTCCCAGGCACGCCCCGACGTGACCAGCGACACCCCGCGCTCGACCGCCGTCGGGTCAGCGGCCGCGGCGATCTCCCCGGCAAAGAGCCGCGCGCTCTCCTTGCGACGCTCCCTGGCCACGTCCTCCAGAGCGTGCGCGACGGCAGGAGAGCGTCCTAGCACCACTCCAGCGGCGCGCCGCATGGCGGCCGACGCCTCGAGTGACCGCGACCGTCCGGCCACGAACGCAGCGAGCCGTGCCTCGAAGGGGGCGCTCCCGTCGATCTGCGCGTGCGCCAGCCGCTCGGCGTGATGGCGCGCGACGGCGAGCAGCAGCTCCTCGCGAGAGGCGAAGTGCTGGGCGATCGACCGCACCGCGACTCCTGCGCGTTCGGCGATCTGGACCGCCGTCGGCTCGATGCGCCCCTCGTCGAGGAGATCGGTCAAGGCCTGCACGATGGCCGCACGCGTGCGCTTCGTACGCTCCCTGCGACCGTCGACCTTCGGCGCCCCGCTCATGCTTGCCCTGCCTTCCGCCCGGTCTCTCCGATGTCCATGCCGTCTCCGAGGGCGGACTCTACCCCGACTTTCGCCAGACTGTGGCCAGCCACGGCTGTTCGCTCCGGGGCTTGCCGGCGGGGCGGTAGTAGTGCTCGACGGGGGTGAACCCGGCATCGGTCACGTAGGCGCTCCACGTCTCCAGGGTGTGATAGGACCCGTACCGGTCGCCCGACAGGCCCTCGTGGTCGTCCCCGTGCGGGTTGGAGGAGAAGAGGACGCCACCCTCGACCAGGGCTTCCCGGAGCTCGACCAGCACGCGCGGCAGCTCCTGCGCGGGGACGTGGAACAGCGATGCGTTGGCGAAGACGCCGTGAAAGCGCGCGGGCGGCAGCGCCAGGGAGAGGAAGCTCTGGTGCAACACCTCGCACCCCGTCGCGGCGCGCGCCATCTCGACGAAGCGGCCCGAGGCGTCGAGGCCCACCGCGACGTGGCCCAGCGAGCGGAAGTAGGCCAGGTCGCGGCCCGGGCCGCACCCGAGATCGAGGAGCACCAGCGGGGGCTCGTGGGAGATGGCGCGAAGGAACGCGGCGTAGTTCTGCGACACGTCGTGGTCGCGGGTTGCCTCGCGGAAGCGGTCGGCCGAAGCGTCGTAGTGCGCGACCGTCCGCGTGGTGAGCGCCTCCAGCTCGGCGGCAGTCAGTCGCTTGCTCATCTCGGACTGGGTTCGTTCTATCCTCCTTCGGGCGATGGCGGAACGTCACTATGTCGGGGTGTACTGGGAAGACCGGCCGGCGACGAGGCAGGAGGGCATCGAGCAGATCGGGGAGATGCTGGCGCGCCTGCGCCGCCACGACCCCGTGTTCGGCCGCTGGTACCTGAAGCGCGCCTCGCGGGAGGAGAGCCTTCTGGCCGAGCTGACCGAGGAGAGCCAGACGGAGCTGCTGGAGCAGGAGCTCGGGCCGGTCGGGGCAGAGAGCCCCGGGCTCGGCTGGAAGGTGACGGTGTGGAACGGCCTGGGCGAGGGGCAGTCCGGCCACGCCGATCTGGTGATCGGCGCGCATGCGAAGATCATCTTCAGCCCGACGCCGAACTCCTGCGACCTCCAGATGCCGCGCGGGGTGGAGGCTCTGCTGCGGCGCGACCGGATGACGGCACTGCTCTCCGAGCTCGCGCGCGTCTGGCGGGCGGACTGGGGGGTGGCGAGCACCGACGGGTACCTCTACGGCGTGATGCCCAGCCGGCCCCCGCACCACCCGCGCGTGGGGTGGCTCACTTTCCTCCATGGACGCCGGGGGCGCGCGCCGAGACTCGCCAATGCGCACGTCACCCAGGTCGAGGGCCTGGGCTACGTGGTCGGCACGCACGACGAGGTGTTCACGTCCGACGACACGTCGGCGACAGGGCGCGTGCGGGACATGGAAGACGCCCTCGAGGCGGCGAAGAAGCTCTGGCCGCTGGGGGCGAGCCCTCCTCCAGAAGAGCTCGTCGAGCCCGAGGAGCCCGAGCCTGAGCCCGCTCCCGCGCTCCGGGCGCCCGCTGGCCAGGGCTACGCCGCGGCCCTCGACGTCGCCTGCGTCGTGGACGCGCTCGCGAGCCGGCTCCCCGCACGGCGGGCGGACCTCTCCGAGTCTCTGCTGCGTGCGTCGACCGCGCTGGTCGTCGCTGCAGCGCGCAGCGACGAGCAAGCGCGCACGGTCGCCGAGATGCGCGCGCTGCTCGACTTGGCGGAGCGGTTGTTCCCTGGCGTGGGCATCGACGAGCTGGGGCGCGCGCGGGCGGCCCTCGAGCGCGCAGCAGAGGGATAGGCGTTCGTGCGGGTTCGCACGAAGGCGAGGCCCCATCGATTCGGGGTACGGCGGTTTTCACCAGAACGGAGGTGCCTCCGGGTCGAGCGGCAGCCGGCTTCACCAGAGTCGGAGAGGCTTCGCGTCGATCGAATGTCACCTCGATCCGACCGGATGCGGCTTCGGTCTCTTCGAAGGACGCTCGGACTCGAGAGAAAGCGTCATTCGTTCGAGAGAACGTCGCTGTGGCTCGAGCAGAAGCGTCGTGGATGGAGACGGATGGAGCGCCCGCGCGACCGCAAGGCGCTCCTCGTCCTTCACGGTCGACACGTGCTCGAGAGTTTGTGGCGTTCCGCTCGACGAAAGGCAGCTCGTCGCGACCAGCGTGTCGCTTCGTGCACACCGAGTGACGTTTCCTGCCGAGAAATGCGGCTTCTTTCGATGCCGAAGGCGCTCTCGCCGACGTGGACGCGTCATTCGCGAGACACGAAGCCGCTTTTGCCGATGTCGACGCGACATTCGTCGAAGACGAAGGCGCTTCCGTCGAAGCTCGGTCGACGTCGAGGTGCTACGGAGCCGGCGCCTGAGGGACGGGCGCCTGCGGGAAGCGCGTCCGTGCGTCGTGGAAGAACCTCGCCAGCTGCCCACAGCCCAGCGCTGCGTCGACCGCGTCCGCAGCGAGGGCCATCATGTCGAAGTCCGGGTTCATCGGCTGGGTGGCCGAGACCGAGAACGCCGAGAGCTCGGCGTCTCGGAGCGCGCAGTCCCTGGCCACTCCACCGAACGCCGCCCTGGCGGCCGCAAGGTCGAGGCCACCAAAGAACCCCTGGGGTACGCCAGGCTGCAGCGTGAACGTGAGGCGCGCGAAGGCCTTCGCCGCGAGGCGGTCGGGCTGCTTCGGGGCCAGGCCGGTCACCCGCACGTCGATGGCGTAGTCGTAGGGCTCCGAGGCGTCGCGCACGACCTGCACCCCGTAGGCCCGCACGCGCTGGCGCACGATGCGGACGGCGTCGTTCGGCGCGTCGGCGGGGATGCACGCCGCGTTCTTCAGATCGTCGGACTCCAGGGTCCCCTCCAGCTGGGCGTAGCCGCACCGCTCCGCTCCCCGGCTGTCGCTGGCGGCGGGCCGCACGAGGACACGCAGCTGCCGGTACGCGTCGGCGTCGACGTGCTGCAGCGGTCGCATCTCGGAGGACTCGCGCATCACTCCGTCGACGCGGATGGGGGTGTGCCCGCACGCCGCGAGGCTGCAGGTCAGAGGGAAGAGGAAGAGCAGGCGCATGCTAGCGTGGGCCGCGATGGAGCCAGGCGGCGAGCCTTCAGGGTACCTCACCGATGTCGCCTATGTCCGGCAGTTCTCCAAGGAGCTCGCCCCGGCGATGCTGCGCGCGGCCGCGGCGCTCAATGGCTTCACCCCCCCACCGTCCGACGGGTTCGACTACTGCGAGCTCGGCTGCGGCAAGGGCGACACGACCAACACGCTGGCCGCTGCACACCCGGACGGGCGCTTCGTGGGCGTCGACTTCAACGTCGAGCACGTGTCCTTCGCCCGTGCGCTGGCGGCGCGAGGGAGGCTCGCCAACGTCCGCTTCCTCGAGCGAGACTTCGCGGCGCTCGCGGGCGAAGACCTCCCGCAGTTCGACTACGTCGCGGCGCACGGCGTCCTCAGCTGGATCGCACCGGCCACGCGCGCCGCGCTGCTCGACTTCGCTGCCCGCCGGCTCAAGCCCGCGGGCATCCTCTACGTCACCTACAACGCGCTCCCGGGATGGGCGGCGGTCGAGCCCCTCCGCAGGCTGATGCGCGACGCCTCCGCCGGCATCGAGGGCAGCAGCCTAGAGCGCGCCCGCCACGGAGCAGGGGTCGCGAAGCTCCTCTACGAGGCCGGGGCGGAGTACTTCGCCAGCAACCCCGCCGCCACCGAGATGCTCGAGACCCTGATGCGCATGGGGCTGCCCTATGCCGCCCACGAGTACTTCGGGGAGCACTGGCAGCCCATGTACTTCGCCGACGTGGCGGCGGAGATGGGGCAGCGCGAGCTGGGCTTCATCGGGCAGCTCCCGCTCTACCTCAACTACCGCGATCTCACGGTCCCGGCCTCGGCCTTGCCCCTCTTCCAGCAGGTCAGCGACCGGGCCTCCTTCGAGGCCCTCAAGGACTTCGCCATCAACGAGTTCTTCCGCGGCGATCTGTACGCGAGGGCCTCCGCCCCGCGGGAAACGGCGACCACGAGCCAGTACCTGGCGACCACGCCGTTCGGGACGATGGTGCCCCTGGATCACGTCAAGCGCGAGGTGCACCTGCGGCATCATGTCCTGCACTTCGACGGCCCGCTCTTCGACGCGCTGCTCGAGCGGCTCGCCGTCCGCCCCTGCACGCTGCCCGAGCTGATGCGCGATCCGGCGCTGGCGGCCGCGGGCGAGGACGCCGTGCGGCGGTCTGTGATGCGCCTCCTGCTCGGCGAGCAGCTCGCGCCCATGCAGACCGGGACGCGCGCGGTGCCGGCCACATACAACCGGATGATCATCGAGCAGCGACTCTCGGCGAAGGACCCCATCGTGCTCGCGTCGCCGGTGGCGGGAACGGGGGTGGTCATCCCGGCGCTCCAGGCCGTCTCGCTGCGGCTGCTCACGGGGGTCGCCCCGGCAGACCGGGAGGCGTGGCTCCACGCCTTCGTCGCACGCCAGCCGGTGCGGCTGACGGTCGGCGAGCGCGTCGTGGAGTCCGAGGACGAGCAGGTGAGCGTGCTGCTGGAGCAGATGGAGAAGTTCGAGGCCGTGCGGCTGCCGAAGCTCGTGCAGCTGGGGGTGCTCGACGCGTTGTAGCCAGAGTACCCCTCAGTCCTCGTCCTCCACGTGCTTGAAGCCGCTCTCCTTCACGATCTTGTCGGTCGTGTGCGGGCTGCAGAAGTCGTAGTGGTCGAACCCCAGCGCGAACGTGCCCCGCCCGTGGGTGATGCTGGTCAGCTTGGGCTCGTAGTCCTGCATGTTCGCCAGCGGCAGGAGCGCTTGCACGACGCGGTTCGAGCCCAGGACGTCGTTGCCCGTGACCCGCCCGCCCCGGGCGTTGATGTCCCCGATCACGTCCCCCATCGCCTCGGCCGGCACCGTCACCTCGAGCCTCGCGACGGGCTCCAGCAGCACGGGCTGCGCCTGCGGCACGGCCGCACGCAGCGCGCGGGCGCCCGCGACCTGGAACGCCGCGTCCGACGAGTCCACCGAGTGGTACTTCCCGTCGGTCAACCGCACCTTGAAGTCCACCAGCGGGTAGCCCGCGAGCGTCCCCCGCTCCATCGCCCGCCGGATCCCCTTCTCGACGCTGGGGATGAACTGCCGCGGGATGGCGCCGCCCACGATGGCGTCCTCGAAGACGAACCCGGCACCGCGCGGCATCGGCTCCAGATCGATGAAGCACACCGCGAACTGTCCGTGTCCCCCGGTCTGTTTCTTCTGCTTGCCCTCCACTCCGGTGACGCGACCGCGTACGGTCTCGCGGTACGCCACGCGCGGAGGCCCGAGGCGGCACTCGATGGAGGAGCGCCGCCGCAGCCGCTCCACCGTGATGTCCAGGTGCAGCGCCCCCAGCCCCTCGAGGAGCATCTCCCGGCTCACCGCGTCGTGCTTGAAGACCAGTCCAGGATCCTCCTCGCAGATGCGCTGGAGCGTCAGCGCGACCTTCTCCTCCAGCCCGCTGGTCTTGCTCGTCTTGTCACCCTCCTGGCCCCCGACGAGGAGGGTGCGCGCGTAAAGCGCCGGCGGCATCGGCGGGAGCCTGGCCACGAAGGGCTTCTTCTCGTCGCTCAGCGTGTCGCCGGTCCTCGCCGTCTTCAGCTTGGCCACCGCGCAGATCTCGCCCGCCACGGCGGCGGGGATGGGCTTGGTCTCCTTCCAGGTCCCCTGCGACAGCACCCCGGTGCGGTCGCGGTGCGCGTCGCGGCCCACGGCCACCTGCATGTCCGGCTGCAGCGTCCCCGACAGCACGCGCACGTAGCTGATCTTGCCGGCGTGCGGATCGACGTGGGTCTTGAACACGAGCGCCGCCAGGGGGTCCTCCGCGACGGCCTGGCGCGTGTCCCCGTCCGTCTCTCCGGCGAAGGGCAGTCGCGTGGTCGGCGGGGGGAGCAGGTCCACCACGCCGTCCAGCAGGGCGATGATCCCCGACGGTATGATGCAGGAGGCTTCGTACACCGGGATGAGCTTGCAGCCCGTGACGGCGTGCTGCGCGCCCTCATCCAGCTCCTGCTGCGAGAGGTCGCCCTCGTTCAGGTACTTCTCCGTCAGGGTGTCGTCGGTGCCGGCCACGTCGTCCACCAGGTGCGCCCGCGCCTCCTTCACGCGCGGCTCGGAGGGCGGCGGCACGGGCAGGGACGCGACCGACTGCGGTGACTCCGGCTGCCCGAGCCATGCCTTCCCGGTGCGCACCGCGATGACGCCGTGGAAGCTGCGGCCCACGCCGTCGGGCACCTCCATGAGGGTGATCGGTGTCGCGAGGTGCTTCTTCACGTCGGCGATGACCTCGTCGGGGCGCGCGAACTCGTCGTCCATCTTGGTCACGACGATCAGGCAGGGCAGCCTTCGCTCGCGCACCCACTGCAGCGCGCGCTCGGTACCCGTCTGGACGCCGTCGCGCGCGCTCACGCACACGATGGCCGAGTCGCACGCGGCCAGGGCCATGGCCGCGTCGGCGACGAAGCTCGCCTCGCCTGGCGTGTCGACGAGGTGAACCTTCTTCCCGTTCCAGCGCAAACTCACGGGGCGGGACTCGAGGGTCGTCGCGTGTGCGCGCTCCTCGGGGGAGTCATCGAGCCCGCTCGCCCGGTCTCCTGCCTTGCCGAGCCGCGGCGTCGCCTTGGCGACGAACAGCGCAGCTTCCACCAGCGAGGTCTTGCCCGAGCCCTTGTGTCCCAGGACCACGACGTTCCGGATGTCGTCAGAGGTGCTCATCCCGCGGGTAGATGCCAGTTTCCCCGGAATGTGACACGCCCCATCTCACGACGCGGCGCGTCCGGTTCACCTGAGCGTCTGTTGCCTACATTTGCGGAGCGATCGTCTGGCCGGGGCGGGTCGCCTCTCGACGCCGGTCCCCACATCACGTTTAAGAATAGACGAGGGCGGACGACCCTCGGGCCCTTCGTGGTACCAATTTCGCCATGAGAATTCGCGCACACCATTCGCGTCGCACGGTCCGGTCCACTCTCGCCGTACTGGCCCTCGGAGGCGGTCTCCTCGGCCTCACCGCGTGCGGGGCCAGCACCGACGAGGGCAAGGGCTCCGGGTCCGGTGGTGACACGGGCGGTCTGGTCGGTAACCCGGCCCCCGATTTCAGCGTCAAGGCCGTGACGGGCGGCTCGGGCACGGTCTCCCTCAAGTCGATGCGCGGGAAGGTCGTCCTGATCGACTTCTGGGGCACCTTCTGCGAGCCCTGCAAGAAGTCCTTCCCCAAGCTGCAGGACCTCAACACGAAGTACTCGGCCAGCGGCCTTCGCATCGTGGGCATCAGTGAGGACGAGTCGGACGACAAGGACAAGATCCCCGGCTTCGCCAGCAGCTACGGGGCGAAGTTCACCCTCGGATGGGACGAGGACAAGTCGATCGCCAAGAACTACAAGCCGAACACGATGCCGTCGTCCTTCATCATCGACAAGAAGGGCGTCGTTCGTTACGCGCACGTCGGGTTCCACGACGGCGAAGAGGTGGAGATCGAGAAGGAGGTGAAAGAGCTTCTGGCTCAGTAGGGTCCGTACGACGTTGCGGGACGTCATGGAGGGCGGAGCGGGATGTGGGACTCGGACGGGAGACGTCTGTCGAGGCGCACGCTGTGTTCCGGCGCGCTGGCCTTGCTCGCCCTCTGTGCGTCGCCGCGCGTCGCCCTCGCCCAGGACCCCGCCGGCGCACTCCGTGATCTGACCGAGTCCTCCGACTTCCGCGTCCGCGTCAGCGCAGCCCTGTACCTCGGGCGTACCCACCCCGTGGGGGCGCGCGAGGCGCTCGAGCATGCCCTGTCCGATGCCCACCCCGCCGTGCGCGTCGCAGCGGCTTCCGCCCTCGCCACCCTGGGCGACTCCGCCGCCATCGCCGCGCTCGCGCGTCGCCAGAGCACCGAGTCTTCCGCCAGCGTGAAGGCGCAGCTCCAGTCGAGCATCGACGAGCTCCGGCGCGGGGTCGCCACGGACTCCGACGCCACCGGCAAGCTCAGCCCCGCGGTGCGCTACGTCGTCCGGCTGGGGGCCATGCACAACCCCTCTGGCGTCCGGGGTGACGAGCTGAAACGGGTGCTGCAGATCGCAGCACGCTCCCGCGCACGGGGGATCCACGGCGCCGCCCTGGTCGACGCCGATGCGGCGCTGCTGGCGCAGGCGACGGCGCGGCATATCCCCATCCTCACGCTCGACGGCTCGGTCATGCAGGTGAGCGAGTCGCGTGTCTCGGGGAGCGTTCAGGTCCAGGCCAGGGTAGAGTTCGCAGTGCGCCGCGAGCAGACGCTCAAGGGCACCCTGTCGGGTGCGGCCACTACCTTCGGGTCGAGTCAGACCCTCTCCGACCAGGGACGACGTCAGCTGCAGGACGACGCGGTGGACGGTGCGGTCCAGAGCGCGCTTCGCGGGGCGGATCAGGGGCTGGCGATCGCTGCGCTCTGAACTGTTCTGAAAATCCGGTACTCTCCATGGGGGACCATGGAAGCCGCCGAGTCCGTTCTTCGAGCCGGCTATCGCCTCGACCGGTACGAGCTGCTCTGCCCCATCGCTTCGGGGGGCATGGCGACGGTGTGGCTCGCCCGCCTGCGTGGCAAGCGAGGCTTCGAGAAGCTCTTCGCGATCAAGACCATCCGCACCGAGCTGGTCGACGACCCCCGCTTCCAGGAGATGTTCCTCGACGAGGCCCGCATCGCCTCGGGCATCCAGCACCCCAACGTCGCGCAGATCCTCGACCTCGGCGAACAGCAGGACGTGCTCTTCATCGTCATGGAGTGGGTCGACGGCGATTCGCTCGCCAAGGTGCGCAAGCTCGTCACCAAGCGCGGCCACCGGCTCCCCATCGGTGTCGTCCTCCGGGTGCTCGCCGACGCCTGCGCCGGCCTGCACGCGGCGCACGAGCTGCGGGACGACAAGGGCGAGCTGCTGGAGATCGTCCACCGCGACGTCTCGCTCCAGAACATCCTCGTCGGCTCGGCGGGCGCCGTGAAGGTGATCGATTTCGGCATCGCCAAGGCCCACAACCGGAAGCAGGGCGAGACGCGCACCGGCGTGGTGAAGGGCAAGATCCAGTACATGGCCCCGGAGCAGGTGCAGAAGGGAAAATCCGTCGACCGCCGGACGGACGTGTGGGCCCTGGGCGTGTGCCTGCACGAGCTGGTGACAGGCAAGCTGCCTTACGACGGAGACGACGACGTCGAGGTCATCCGGAAGCTGATGACCGACGAGGCGCCGCCGCTGGCCGAGGGGTTGCCGGAGGAGATCGTGAAGGTCCTCGAGCGCTCCATGGTGCTCGACGCGGACTCGCGCTTCCCCACCGCCGCCGGCATGCAGCGCGCCCTCGAGGCGACGATGAAGGAGATGGGCGAGACGGCGACCAGCGAGGACGTCGCCGCGTTCCTGCGCTCGGAGCTGCCGGAGCTGGCGCAGAAGCGCAAGGAGATCCTCGCCAAGGCCATCGAGGAGTCGCGCGACCGCGGCGGGGCGACGTCGGTCGGGACGAACGTGGTCGCCGAGCCGGACGTCGCGTTCGCGCCGACGGTGATGAGCGAGCGCGTGCCCAAGGTCCAGTCGGGGCCACCGACCCGTCGCGAGGGGCGGATCGACCGGCCCAGCGACGCGGGGACCATCCCGCTGATGAAGAAGAAGGAGCTGGGCCCCGCCACGGCGGCGACCGCCTCGAGCGCGCTCGATCACGAGCCCATCGAGATCCCGAAGACGAGCAAGGCGTGGCTGTGGATCACGCTGCTGCTCGTGGCCGCCGGGGGAGGCGCGTACTACCGCTGGCCGGGCGAAGTGAAGGGGTGGCTGGCGAAGGCGGGCATCGGCGGGGGGTCGGACGACGGGATCCACGCCATCCCAGTTCCCATGGACTCCACTGCAACCACGACGCCGACCGCGAGCGCGACCTCGACCCCGAACGCCAGCGCGAGCGCAGCCTCGACCCACCCTGCGCCGTCGTCGTCTGCCGCGTCGAGCGTGGGGACGTCGTCACCCTCGGCTCGCGCCTCCTCCAGCGCGCCCCATCGCCTCGGCTGGCCAGGTGGGCGCGAGTCCCCGGCCCCCTCCGCCACCGCAGCGTCCTCTGCGGCGCCGGCGCCGACGACCACGTGGTCTCCCTACAAGCAACCGCCGGAGCCCGCGGCGACCGCCTCGGACAACCCCTACACCCCACCTCCGTGAGCGCGTGGGCTGAGGGGCGGGGGAGCGTGCTATAGGCACGCTGCCATGTCGGGCCATTCTTCCTCCGAGGTGCGTCGCACCTTTCTCGAGTTCTTCCGTGGCCATGGCCACGAGCCCGTCGCGAGCTCCCCGCTCGTCCCCCAGAACGATCCCACGCTGATGTTCACCAACGCGGGGATGGTCCAGTTCAAGGACGTCTTCGTCGGCAAGGAGCAGCGCCCCTACCGGCGGGCCACGTCGAGCCAGAAGTGCATCCGCATCAGCGGCAAGCACAACGACCTCGAGAACGTCGGCGTCACCGCGCGGCACCACACCTTCTTCGAGATGCTGGGGAACTTCTCCTTCGGCGACTACTTCAAGGAGGAGGCCATCGCCTTCGCCTGGGAGCTGCTGACCCGTACCTATGCGCTCGACGCCTCTCGCCTGATGATCACCGTCTTCGGCGGGGCTGACGGCATCGCCGCGGACGACGAGGCGCGCGCTCTGTGGAAGAAGGTGACTGGCCTGGGAGACGAGCGCATCGTCGGCCTGGGGATGAAGGACAACTTCTGGCAGATGGGCGAGACCGGCCCCTGCGGCCCCTGCACCGAGATCCACTGGTACAACGGCGACGTCTCGAATGGCGTGCCCTACGGCAGCTTCGGCGACGAGCCAACCTCGGATGGCAAGGGCTGGACCGAGATCTGGAACCTGGTCTTCATGCAGTTCGAGCGCACGCTCGAGGCCGGCGGCGAGGCGACGCTCACCCCTCTGCCCAGGCCCTGCGTCGACACCGGCATGGGCCTCGAGCGCCTGTGCAGCGTGCTGCAGGGCGTGACCAGCAACTACGAGACCGACGTCCTCCGGCACCTGGTGAACAAGGCCAGCGAGATCAGCGGCAAGCGCTACCACGGCTCGCAGGGCGACGACGACGTATCGATGCGCGTCATCGCCGACCACGCGCGCACGACGGCGTTTCTGCTGGCGGAGGGCGTATTCCCCGACCGGGCAGGCCGCGAGTACGTGCTCCGCCGCGTGATGCGCCGGGCCATCCGCCACGGGCACCGCCTGGGCATCCGCGAGCCATTCCTCCACGAGGTCGCGCTCGAGGTGACCCGGCTCATGGGCGAGCCGTACCCGGAGCTCGTCGCGCGCCGCGATCTCATCGCCACCATCGCCCACCAGGAGGAGGTGCGGTTCCGCGAGACCATCGAGCGCGGCCTGAAGATGCTCGACGAGGAGGTCGAGGCCATGCGCGTGCGCGGCGCGACCGTCATCCGCGGGGAGGCAGCCTTCAAGCTCTACGACACCTATGGCTTCCCGCTCGACCTCACGCAGGTCATCGCGCAGGAGCGCAGCCTCACGGTGGACGAGGCCGGGTACGAGAAGGCGCTGGAGGAGCAGCGCGCCCGAAGCGAGGGGTCCAAGGTCGGCGAGGCGGCCATCGAGCACGTGTGGCGCGACGTGCAGGACGCCGTGTACAGGAGCAGCCCCGGCGGGACGAGGTTCGTGGGCTACGAGCGCGAGGAGGCCGAGGGCAAGGTCGTCGCCATCGTGAAGGACGGTCAGCTCGCGATCCGCGCCACTCAGGGCGAGGAGGCCATCCTGGTCACCGAAGTGACGCCTTTCTACGGCGAGTCGGGCGGACAGGTCGGCGACCGGGGCGTCATCGAGCGTCGCGGCGACGAGCCGCTCCGCTTCGAAGTCAGCGACACCCAGAAGCCCATCCCGGGGGTCTTCGCCCACCACGGGAAGATCACCAAGGGGGGAGTCGCGGTGGGGGACGTGGTGCACCTCGAAGTGGACCACGCCCTGCGCACGGCGACGCGCCGGAATCACTCGGCCACGCACCTGCTGCACTGGGCGCTGCGCACGGTGCTGGGCGAGCAGGCCACGCAGAAGGGATCGCTGGTCGGCCCCGACCGCCTGCGGTTCGACTTCGCGTCGGGCCGGGCCCTCACGCGCGAGGAGATCCGGCGCATCGAGGAGCTGGTCAACGAGAAGGTCCTGACGGATGCGCCGGTGCTCACCGAGATCCTCCCCATCGACGAGGCGCGCGCCCGCGGCGCGGTGGCCATCTTCGAGGAGAAGTACGGCGACGTCGTGCGCATGCTCACGATGACGAAGGACTCGGTCGAGCTGTGCGGCGGGACCCACGCCCGGTCTCTCGGCGAGATCGGCCTGTTCAAGATCCGCAGCGAGCAGGGCCTCGCGGCGGGCGTGCGGCGCATCGAGGCGGCGACGGGGCTGAACTCGCTGCACTGGGCGCAGGAGCTCGAGCAGCTGGGGATGGACGTGGCCCGCGCTGCGGGGACGGGCTTCGACAAGCTGCAGCCCTACGTCGAGAAGCTGGTGAGCGACAGGAAGCACCTGGAGAAGGAGATCGCCGACCTGAAGCGTCAGGTGGCGATGGGGAGCGGTGGCACGGGCGGGGCAGGGGGTGGGCTCGACGAGATGCTCAAGGGCGCGCGTGACGTGCCGGGCGGGAAGGCGCTGGCCGTGAAGGCCGCCGTGGGCGACCCGGCGACGCTGCGGGAGCTCGCCGAGAAGCTGCGCGACAGGCTCGGCGAGGCGGTCGTCCTGGTCGGCGCCCCCGGCAAGGACAAGGCATCGCTGGTGCTCGCGGTCTCGAAAGGGCTGACGGACCGCTACAAGGCAGGAGAGCTCATCAAGGGCATCGCGCAGGTGGTCGGTGGCTCGGGAGGAGGCCGGCCCGACATGGCCCAGGCCGGAGGCACGGACGTCGCCCGGCTCGACGAGGCGCTGGAGAGCCTCTACGCGCGGCTAGCCTGAGCGGCGGGGCTTCGCCCGCGCCAGCCCTGGGTGAGGTCGGCTCTTTCCACGTCGCTTCCTCCGTCGGGCCTGCTGGAGCTTCACCCGGACCTCGGGGGGAGGATGGGCGCTCTCGACGTCGAAGCCGCCCAGACCGAGCGCTTCGGCGAGCACGACGATGCGCTCCTCGACGGTGAGCTTCTCGTCCATCACGATGAGCGGCTTCCCGTCGAGGTAGCACAGCCCCCCACGCCCCTGCAGGACGCCCTTGCCGAAGGACTCGCTGCGGACCACGACTCCGAGGCGCGCCGCCAGCGCCGTGAGCTCGGCCAGCACCCTCCCCGGTGTCACGAACGAGGAAGGTACCCGAGAATCCTCGTGGCCTGCCCCCCGAAGCTCGACCGCACGTCACTTGTGGACGTGGGAGGCGCCAATGTGAGACCCTACTCTCGCACCGGACGGACGAAAAACCGTGGCAAAATGAGGCCCATCCCGCGGAGTCGCGGAGGGCCGGGTCGGAGAATGAATTCCCGGAGCGAGGCGGTTTCGAGGCGAGGATGACCGAGGCGAGCCGGAGCGGACTACCGCCGCTGACGCACGGAGCGGTCGTCAACGATCGGTACGAGATCCGTCAGAGCCTGGGTAAGGGCGGGATGGGCGAGGTCTTCCTTGCCTACGACCGGACCACGCAGCAGCCCGTGGCGCTGAAGATCGTGCGCGAGGAGTCGCGCATGCCGGGTGACGACGAGGCGCTCCGCCAGGAGCTGCTCCTCGCGCGGTCCGTCAGCCACCCCAATGTTTGTCGCGTGCACGACCTGGCTCCGAGCCCCTACGGGCCCATCCTGGTGATGGAGTACATCACCGGGCAGACCCTCCACACGCACATCCGGCGCAAGAAGGCCCAGGGCGGGTACACGGCCGACGAGTTTCGCCGCATCGCGCACGACGTGGCTTCCGGTGTCGCCGCCATCCACGCGCAGGGGCTCGTCCATGGGGACCTGAAGCCCGGCAACGTCATGGTGACCACGAACACCGACGGCTCCTTCGGCAAGGCCATGGTCCTCGACTTCGGCTTCGCCAAGGAGCGCGCCCGCGCCTCGGCGCGCCGTCCCGGCGCCCCGCCCGACGGCGGAACGCCCAACTACATGAGCCCGGAGCGGATCCGCTCGGGAGGCGCCAGCCCCGAGGACGACGTGTACGCGTTGGCTCTCACGCTGCTCGAGATGTGGACCTGCCGCGTGCCCGAGCCCGGCTACAAGCCGCGCGCGAAGACCATGCGGCAGCAGATCATGTTCGATGTTCCCTCCGGCCTGAGCATCGACGAGATCAAGCAGGTCTTCCGCGGCTTCTCGGACGACCCACAGCAGCGCCTGCCGGCGCGACACCTGCGCTTCTTCAACCCCGTCACGCTGACCACGAACCCCATCCAGGTCCCGCGCGAGCGCCTCGACCCCGGGCCGCCACCGGGCCGGAGCGCCTCGCAGTCGTTCGTGCCGGGGTCGCAGTCGCTGCTGGCGACGTTCGCGACCAACGCCCCCGAGTTCGTGGGCGAGCTGGTGAGCCTCGACAAGCCGGTGGTCAGCATCGGGCGCCGCGCGGACAACGACATGTGCGTCCCCGAGGCGACGGTCAGCGGCCAGCACGCGCAGCTGAAGTGGCAGAACGCGACCTGGATCGTCGAGGATATGGGGTCGACCAACGGGACGTACGTCGATCACACCTACGAGCGCAGGAAGAGCGTCAACCTGATGCACGGCGGCGAGGTGCAGCTCGGCGAGCTGCGCTTCAAGCTGGTGAGCTTCGGCAAGGACAGCGCGAACCACAAGCGCGCGCGGGCGTACCTGGCCAAGCGCGACGGCCTGACGGGCATGCTCACGCGCGACCAGATGCTGCGCGCCCTGGACGAAGAGGCCGGCTTCGCCGAGTGGGTCGAGGCCCCGCTGACCATCGCCCGCTACGAGCTGCGCGGCCCCAACCGCCTGGTGAGCGATCGCCCCACGATCCTCGAGATGCTGGCCCTGCGCCGGGCGGCCACCCGCGTGGTGGAGCTCACCGACATGCTGCTGCTCTCGCTCATCGCGGTGACCGCGGGGCGGACCGGCCCGCTGCGCTTCTGCGTCGCCATGGTGGGCCCCGGCCCGCAGGAGGCGCGCAACCTCGTGGAGCAGGTCGTGGGCCAGGTGCAGGGGATGCTGCCGGACGGCCTGGAGCTCGTGGCGACCATCGCTCGCTACGAGCCTGGCATCGCCGTGCGCTCGCTCGTGGAGCCCTAAAAGCTCTTCCTGCGGCTTGCGCCGTCGGGCCAGTCACAGGTAGGTTCGGCCCGCCTTTCCATGGCCGACCGTCGCGAGCCCTCGCATCCCCCGTCCGACCCGCACCCCGCACTCGCGCGGGCCGGCAGTCTCTTCGCCGCGGAGGACAGGCCTGTCCGCGTCCAGCTCATCGCCGCGCTGCTCTTCGGCCTCGTCCTCGTCGCCAGCGGCCTCTACCTGTGGCGTCGCCCCCATTCCAGCCCCGACGTCGCCTCCACCGAGCCCGCGTCCAGCGGCGCCTCCGTTCCCGCCCTGGCCGTCTTGGGCGACGCCGGCGTCGCCATGATCAGCCCCGAGGCAGGCAGCTCCGGCCCCGTGTCGGTGTCCGAGGCGAGGACGCTGGCCTGCCAGGATCGCGGCTCGAAGAAGACCGCGCCGGACCAGTGCGACCGGCTGACCTCCATCGAGCAGGCCCTCTCCAGCGCCATCAACCAGGCCGCGAGCTGTGTCCCGGGCTCGGCGGGAGGGGGGACCATCGAGTACGTCGCCGACGTGAGCTTCTCCCGGCACAAGGTGAACGTCAGCCTCCCCCGCGCCGGGCGCTCGGTCCACGACCGCAAGGTGCTCAAGGCGTGCTCCAGCGCCGTCCGCGGCGCGCTCCAGGGCGTCGCCCTCGACGGGATGGAACACCAGCACTCCCGCTACAAGATCGCCGTCACCGCCACCTACCGCAACGCCGCCAGCGGCGGCTGAGGCGTCCAGGCAGAGCTCCCTGGCGGCCGGGGCGCGAGCCGGCTACGTTCCGCTCGGATGTGCGGCGTCTTCGGCATCTTCGGGCACCCCGAGGCGGCGAACATGACCTACCTCGGTCTGCACGCCCTGCAGCACCGCGGTCAGGAGTCGGGAGGCATCGTCACCACCGACGGCCGCGCGCTCTACGCCCACCGCGCGATGGGGCTGGTGCAGGACGCCTTCACCCAGGACCAGCTCGGTCGCCTGCCCGGGCGGGTCGCCATCGGCCACGTGCGTTACTCCACCACCGGCAGCTCACACATCAAGAACGCGCAACCCATCGCCGTGGACTACGCGCGTGGCTCGCTCGCCGTCTGCCACAACGGCAACCTCACGAACGCCGAGGAGCTGCGCGACGAGCTCGAGGCGCGGGGGTCCATCTTCCAGAGCGACAGCGACACCGAGGTGCTCGTCCACCTGGTCGCCGTGAGCAAGGCCATCGCGCTGGAGGACCGCATCGCCGACGCCCTGCAGCGCGTGAAGGGCGCCTACTCGCTGCTCTTCCTCACCGAGGACGCCATCATCGCCGTGCGCGACCCCATGGGGATCCGCCCCCTCTGCCTCGGCATCCTGCCCGCGCAGAAGGACGCCCAGGTGCTCGCCAGTGAGCCCTGCGCGTTCGACCTCATCGGGGCCGAGTACGTGCGCGACGTGGAGCCGGGGGAGATGCTCATCATCGACGCCAGCGGGATCCGCAGCGTGCGCCCGCTCGAGCCCGCCCCCCCGCGCGCGTGCATCTTCGAGTACGTCTACTTCGCGCGCCCCGACTCCAAGCTCGGCGGGCGCAGCGTCTACGACGTGCGCAAGTCCTTCGGTCGCTCGCTCGCGCGCGAGCACCCGGTCGACGCCGACGTGGTCATCCCGGTCCCGGACTCCGGCGTCCCCGCGGCCATCGGCTACGCCGCCGAGCGCAGCGTGCCGTTCGAGATGGGGCTCATCCGCTCGCACTACGTCGGCCGCACCTTCATCGAGCCGCAGCAGAGCATCCGGCACTTCGGCGTGCGGCTGAAGCTGAACCCGGTCGAGCCCGTGCTCCGCGGCAAGCGCGTCGTGGTCATCGACGACTCCATCGTGCGCGGCACCACCTCCCGCAAGATCGTCAAGATGGTGCGCGACGCCGGCGCGCGCGAGGTGCACCTGCGCATCTCCAGCCCGCCCACCCAGTGGCCCTGCTACTACGGGATCGACACGCCGACACGCGGCGAGCTCATCGCGTCGAGCCACTCGGTGGACGAGATCGCCCGCTACGTCACCGCCGACACGCTGGGCTTCCTGTCGCTCGAGGGCATGGTGGCCGCGCTGGGCAACGAGGGCGCGTACTGCCACGCATGTTTCTCGGGGCAGTACTCCATCCCCTTCACGCCGACGAACAAGCGGCATATGCGGCTGGTGGGGGTGGAGTAGACACCGCGACCGGGAGAGCCCCGCTCACTGTTTCGGCGGTGGCGCCTCGGCGAGGTGGACCTTCCCGATGCCCTCGCGCCACTGCGTCTGCAGCTCCGACAGCTCCTGCCCCAGCACGATGTTCTGGGCGGTCAACACCTCCTCCCGCGAGGCGATCACGCCCAGGCGGGCCGTGAGCGACTTGCGGAGCGCCTCGGCGGACTTGTTCTTCTCGATGGCGCGGAGATCGGCCCGCTTCTGGTAAGCCTCCGACTGGAGCTGGTTGAGCTCTCCCTGCAGCTTGTTGCGCTGCTCCTGCTTGCTCACGATCTGCCCCCGGACCGGCCAGATGACGGTGAGATCCGCCGACACCTTGGGGTCCGCGCGCCGGTCCGCGAGGTACGCCTTCACGGCCTTCTCGGCGGCGATCCCGAACCAGTCGGCGTACTCCGGCTCGGCCGAGCGCTCGTCGACCACGAGCTCGAGCTTGCCGTGAGGGGGCACCACGGTCGGCACCAGCGCGCTCCCCGTGCCCACGTTGTCCTCCGTCCCCTCCGGCGGCTGGTAGAGGCGCGCGCCGCTCCTGCGCGGGTGTTTCACCAGGAGCTTGGCCTGCAGCTCACTCCCGTTCTGGATCTGGTACCTGGTCTTGAGCACCACGTCGTGCTCCAGCCACAGGGTCCCGTTCTCGATCTTGTGCAGCCGCGTACCCTGGATGTCCGTCTTCTGGTTCGTGTCGATTCCGAGGGCCCGCTCGAGCGCGAAGGGCACCGTGGCGAACGCGCCGGCGGGGAGGGGATCGACCATCCCCTGGCCGAGGAAGGACCCGTCCTCGAACACGGCGATGGGCCCGCGCTCCAGCACCCCGGCCGTCCCGTTCTCGAAGCGGACGACGTGGAACGGGTGCGACGCGGAGTCGGGTACGCCGTCGTCCGGGGCGAACAGGTAGATGGCCTCGCCGTGCACGGGCCGGTCGAGGAGCATGACCATGGTGGCGTTCTTGTCGGGGACGGTGATGGCGCCGGGGAGGTCGTAGCGCGTGGTGCCCCCTTGCACGGCCACGGCCGCCAGCGAGTGCACGTTGCGCGTCGGGGAAGGCTGCACGTAACCGCCGCCGATGCGCCCGTGGCCGTTGCCGAAGCCCTGGTCTTTTCCGGCCTCCTCGGCCTTGGCGCGCGTACCCGTGCCGCCTTCCCTGTCCTGGTCGCGGAGGTCCGCGGGAGGGGGTGGAGGTGCAGCGGCCGCGACCGCGCTCGCAGCAGGAGCCGGGGTCGCCACGGGCTCGGGAGCGGGCTGCTCTGCCAGGCTGGTCTCCGACTTCGGCACGGCGACGATGACCTCGCCCGAGTCGGTGACGATGGGGCGCGCCGGGATGATGGGCGTCCCCAGCTGCGCCTCGAACGCCAGAGGGGCGCCGGCGACCAGCGAGAGCTGGATCCCCTGCCAGTCCTCCCCCGAGAGGTTCTCGACGATGCCCCACGCCTGCAGGTGGGCCTGCCCACCGGGCTGCACCACGAGGCGGTAGGACGGGCGCCACACCGGCGCGGCTGCGACGTAGCCCACCTGCAGGTCGTGCGCGTGGCCGTCGAGCGAGAGCACGACCGTGCGCAGCGCGGTGTCGGGGTCCTCGTCCTTGTCGGCCTGCGCCTTGCCCGTCATGTCCTTGAGCGGGAACGCCGCCGAGCGCACGCTGCTGTTGCCTTGCTCCATCACCGCCAGCGTCGCGAGGAAGTCGCCCACCTCGCCCTGTCGCATCTTGAACCGCACCTCGTCCTTCTCGACGTGGCCCCCGCGCTCGAAGTACGCGACGCCGTTGCGGTAGACCACGACCCGGCGGATGGGCAGCTCCGACTGCACGACGGGGTGTCCGCACCCCTGGAGCACGACGCTCGACACCAGCATCCCCAGCACGCTCCCCAGCTTCGCTACGTCACGGCTCGCCATCGCGTCCTCCTCGCCTGGGGCCGCAGCATACGCCGCCGTCAGTGGCAAAAGGCCGGATTGGGGAGGGTGCACCGCGCGGTGGACGTGCAGATGGCAGGCAGAAGGCAGTTGATGTCCGGGCCGCACAGCGATCCGTCGGCGGCGGCCTGGTGACAGATCCCCTGGCCGGCCCTGGTCAGGTTGCCGCACGAGGCTCCGCCGCTGCAGGTGACCACCGTCGCGCCGCCGTCGCCCAGCAGCCCGCACGGGCCGGCGGCGACGGTCTGCGTCTGCTCGCACACCTTCGTGCGCAGGTTGCAGTATCCGCCGTGCGCGCTGTCGCAGTCCGTGGGCGCCGTGCACGCGCCTCCCAGCGGGACCGGCGCCTGGCACTTGTTGCCGATGCAGGCGAGCGTGCGCAGACAGGGCGCCTCGAGACCGCAGGGGGCTCCGAGCGGCGCAGGTCCCATGCAGGTCCCCAGGTGGCAGACCAGGCTCGCCGCGCAGTCGGCGTCCACCACGCACTTCGCGGTGGCCCCACCGTGCGCCGTGCACGTGCCGCAGATGGTCCCCGGGTTGAGCCGGCAGTAACCCGTCGCGCACTGCGACCCTGCCCCGCAGGTGGCGCCGACGGGGAGGGTGCCGGGCACGTCGCATGCGGAGGGCTGGGGGTTGTCCATCGCCTCGTCGCAGGTCTCGGCCTCCACGGCCTGGGCGCAGGAGTCCATCTGCGAGGGGGTGGCCTGGTTGCCCTCGGCCGTCAGGCCGGGCATGCACCCCTTGGCGATGCGCTCGGCGCAGGTCACGACGTCGCCGTAGCCGACGCGCAGCAAGAACGGGGCGCAGGCGTCGAGGCGGTTGCAGTACGCGCTGGCGAAGTGCGTGCACGCCTGCGACGGGTTGGGAGCCAGGTCGACGACGACACCCTTGCCCCCGTCGTCCCCGTCGCCGCGTCGCGCGCTCGAGCTGGCGCAGGTCCCGCAGGAGGCCACACCCAAAGCGGCCAGCGCGAGCGCGAGAGGGACGCTGGCCCACGGGCGCGGGTGCACGGCCCTCGCCCTTCAGATCTCGATGTCTTCGTAGACGCGCACGGCGCGCAGAAGACCGCTGTCCCCGCGCTCGTAGACCGCCAGGCCGGCCTGCGGCGGCACGGGCTTGCCGTGGACGCGCACCACCGTGTACTCGAGCGCGCAGGTCCTCCCATCGTCGGCGCGCGCGCCCTTGAGCACCTCGATGCCCGGCCCCTGGCCGAAGAGGCGCTTGTAGTGCGCCGTGAGCACGTCACCCTCCCGCGCGTGGGTCACGCCCTGCGCGTCGCGCAGCGTGCCCTTCTCCTCGAAGCTCTCGACGATGGCCCCCACGTTGCCCCGGGCCAGGGCCTCGAGGTGCGCGGCCACCGGCGGGGGCACCGCGACCTCGTCGTCCTGGGGCAGCAGGGGGGACCGGACGGCCTGGGTGCCGTTGATGGGACGCGTCGAGTAGTAGAGCCGCAGCTCGACCTCCCTCTCGCGCCGGCGCTCGGCCACGATGGCGACGGGCACCGAGACTCGACGTCCTTCGAACGTGAGCGACAGCGTCCCCTCGGTCACGTCGCGATCCGAGCCCACCGTGAAGGCCACGTGCTGGAAGGAGCCCTCGCGCTTGCTCAGCCACCCCGCGACCTCTTCCAGGTAGCGAGCGAGCGCCGGCATCCCGCTGGTGCGGCCGAAGATGGGGTCGTCCACCGTGGCGCGGTCGCCGAGGCGCCGCCCGAGCTGCTCCGCCTGGGACGTCGTCAGCGCCGGGAGGTAGACCTCGGACAGGGGACCGCGCAGGCTCGACGGCTCACCGCGCTCCCCTTTCTCGCCGAGGTCGCCGCCCTGACCCGTGTCCTCCATCGCCGGAAAGGATACCACGCACTATCCTGGTTCTGTGGCCCTCTTCGAAGCCGTGCCGGACCAGGTTTCCCTGTACGAGGTGTCGCTCCGCGACGGCCTTCAGAACGAACGCGCGACCGTGCCGCTCCGCGGCAAGCTGCGCCTCATCGACGCCCTGGTCCAGGCGGGCCTGCGTCGCATCGAGATCACCAGCTTCGTGTCCCCCAAGTGGATCCCCCAGCTGGCGGACGCCGACGAGGTGGCCGAGCACGCCGTCCCGCCCGAGGGGGTGGTGTTCAGCGCCCTCTGCCCGAACGCCCACGGCCTGGCACGCGCGAAGGCGGCGCACATCCGCGAGATCGCCGTGTTCGTCTCGGCGAGCGAGACCCACAACAAGAAGAACGTGAACAAGACGGTGGCCGACACCCTGGCCGCGTTCGAGGAGACGGTCGGGCCCGCGCGGGAGGCCGGCATGCGCGTGCGTGGGTACGTCTCGACGGTGTGGGGTTGCCCGTACGAGGGGGACGTCGATCCCAGGAAGGCTCTCGCCATCGCGAAGAAGCTCCTTGCCCTGGGCTGCTACCAGGTGTCGATCAGCGACACCATCGGCGTCGGGACCCCGCGCCAGACCGCGCGGATCCTCGAGCTGGTGCTGGGAGAGCTCCCTCGCGAGCAGGTCGCCATGCACATGCACGACACGCGCGGGACGGCGCTGGCCAACGTGCTGGTGGGGCTCGAGATGGGCATCCGCAACTTCGACGCGAGCGTGGGCGGGATGGGCGGCTGTCCCTATGCGCCCGGGGCGGCGGGCAACCTCGCGACCGAGGACCTCGCCTACATGCTCCATGGGATGGGGATCGAGACCGGGATCGATCTCGACCGTCTGTGGGAGGCGGGCAAGGTCGCGGAGAGCATCGTGGGCAGACCTCTCCCCGGCAAGGTCCACCAGGCCGGCGTGCGCAGCCTGAAGGCCTGACCTCGCGCCCGGCTCACTCCATGTGCACGTCGATCTTCGGCGTGGGCCCCGCCTTGGCCTCGTCGGGGACCTTGAGGAAGTAGAGCAGCGGCAGCACCAGCAGGAAGGCGAGCCCCGCGAGCAGGAAGACGCGGTTGAAGGCGAGGAGCGTGGCCTGGCGCTCGACGATCCCGTCCAGCGCCCGCAGCGCCATCTCGCGGGCCTGCGTCACGTCCATGCCACGATGCACGAACATCGCCGTGAGCCCCTGCGTGCGATCCACCGCGGCCTGGCTCGATGCCGTCACGTGCGCCACCAGCGCCGCGCGCCCGGCGTCGCCGTAGCGGGTGAGCAGCGTCGCGCCGATGGCGAGCCCGATGGAGCCGCCGACCTGGCGGAACAGGGAGTTGAGGCCCGTCGCGTCCGCCATCTTGTGCCGCGGGATGGAGGTGAGCGCCACGGTGGAGAGCGGCACGAAGAGGCAGGAGAAGCCGATGCCCTGCGTCATGATCGCGAAGACGATGTCGCGCTGCCCGCTCTCCAGCGTGAAGTGGCTCATGTCGTAGGCGCCGACGGCGATGAAGCACACGCCCAGCGCGATGATGAGCCGCGGGGAGACCCTGTTGTAGATCCGGCCCACGATGGGCGTGGCCACGAGCATCACGAAGACGCGCGGCATCATGGCGAAGCCCGCGTCGGTCGCCGTGAAGCCCAGCAGCGTCTGCATGAACAGCGGGAGCAGGAACATGGTCGCCATCAGCAGCGCGAACATGAGCGAGCCGATGATGGTCCCCGAGAGGAACACCGGGTCCTTGAAGAGGCGGATGTTGACGGCCGGCACCTCGCACGTCAGCTCGCGCACGACGAACGCTGCGATGAGCACGAGCGCCGCCCAGAACGAGACCGTGATGGTCGTCGACTGGAACCAGTCGTCCTGCTGCCCCTCCTCGAGGAAGTACTGCAGCGAGCAGAGGCCCGAGATGAGCAGGGCGATGCCCCACCAGTCGATGTTCTTGCGCTGCGCCTCGGCGAGCTCCCTGTTCTTGGCGACGATCTCCTCGTCCTCGTGGACGAACATCCACACCATCCCGAGGCCGAGGATGCCCACCGGGACGTTGATGTAGAAGATCCACGGCCACGAGTAGTTGTCGACGATGTAGCCGCCGAGGGTGGGGCCGAGCGCCGGCCCAAGCATGACGGCCATGGCGAAGAGGGCCATCGCCATGCCCTGCTCCTTGGCGGGGAAGGTCTGCCGCAGGATGGCCTGCTCGGTGGGCTGCAGCGCGCCGGCGCCGAAGCCCTGGATGGCGCGGAACACGATGAGCGCGGGCAGCGTCCTCGCCGTCCCGCACAGGATCGACCCGGCCAGGAAGAGCGCGAGGCAGAACATGTACACGCGCTTCTGGCCGAACTGGCGGCCGAGGAACGCGGTGAAGGGCATCACCACGACGTTGGCGATGATGTACCCGGTGGAGATCCACGTGATCTCCTGCACGGTCGAGCCGAGGCTCCCCATCATGTGTGGGATGGCGACGCTCACGATCGACGAGTCGATCGCCCCCATCAGCGTCCCGAACGTGATGGACAGCGTGATGAGCCACTTGTTGTACTTGGGACGGGCCAGGCGTCCCGGCAGGACGGCGGGGAGCTGGGAAGAGGCAGCGGCCATCGAGTGCCCTTTTATGCCACGGGTGTCGGATGGTTCACCGACGTTCGTCGTTGCGATGCCGGTTCCTGCCCGCCGGTTCCGCCCGGGCAAGCTGGCCTTCGCGCCGGCCCACTGAAGAGACAGCGCAAATGTATGCTGGCATGCGCCGCTCGAGCTTCACGTGGGCCCGGGCGCACCTTTCACTTCTGCAAACGCGTTTCGCGAGGACTTTGCGATCCTGAAGTCCGCCCGGGTTCTCCACCGTGCAAGTGGCGAGGATCGCTCGGGCGGAGATGTGGCACGGGTGTCGCAATGGCTCCCCACGGCACTGCGTAGGCCGGCTCTCCCCCCCCGGGCCCCTATGCGGTGCCGTTTTCTTTTTGTCGCCCGGGTCACCCGCGCTATTGGCCCGTGACCATGCGCGTCCTGCTGCTGCTCGTCGTGGCCTCGCTGTCGGCTGAGTGTACGCGCGGGCCGAGCGAGGACTTCCCCGCGCCACGGTCGAGCTCGGGCGTGCTGCCCGCGGCCACCAGCGCCGTCCTCGAGCCTGCGCCGGCTCCCACGGCAGCGCCCGGCATCAACCGCTGCATCCTCCGGACGCCGGCAGCGCCACCCCCTGCCGTTCCACCCGGACCCGCGCCCGGTTGTCCCGTCGATCCCGAGGGGGGGCCGCCCAGGGTGCCGGTGGTGCACGTCACGTTTCCCGACGCGGCCGGAGTCGCGGTCGACGCCGAGCTGGTCGCGTCCGAGCACGATACGCAGCGCGGCCTGATGTACCGCAAGAGCATGCCCGAGGACCGGGGCATGCTGTTCAACCTGCCGCTGCCGCGGGAGGACCACGCGTTCTGGATGCACAACACGTGCATCCCGCTCGATCTGCTCTACGTCGACGACGACGGTCTCATCGTGGGGATCGTCGAGAACGCCCCCACGCTCAACGACGCGCCGCGGAGCGTCGGGTGCCTGTCGCACTACGTGCTGGAGGTGAACGCCGGCTGGAGCCGCAGGCACGGCGTCAAGGCCGGGCAGCGCATGGGGTTGCCGGCCGAGCTGAAGTGACAGGAGACAAAAGAGGACTTCGAGAGCTCCGCGCCGCGCGCCGTGAAGCCTCCGTCGCCGGCGGCGACTCCTCCTCTGCCTGCACTGGATTGTGTGCCGCTCGCTGAGAATCGAGAAAAGACCGCTGTGAACCGTCAGCCGATCGCTGACGTTCCTTCGCGAACGAATGAGACTCCAGAAAGTGACCTCGGGAGTTCCTCGCTGCTCTTTCTGGAGCGTTGACTGCACTTGTTGGATTCATCGCCGCTCGTGATGGTTCGAGAAAGCACGGCGAACGATCCAGAATCGCTCGCGAGCACTTCCCGGCTGCTCTTTGTGGTTCGAGAAAGAACAACTGGGAGTCCTTCACGGACAGCGAACGATCGAGAACCTCTCGCTCACGGTTCTTCGCGAACGGCTGGGGATTGTTCGCCGCTTTTTCATGTTTCGTGAAGCGCGGCGGACGGTCCGAAATGTCTCGCCCACCCTCGAGAATGTCTCGCTGACGATTCAGAATCGTTCGCTCACGATTCTCAGCTGTCTTTTCACGACTTCCGGAGAGCGGCGCAGCTGCCTTCGCCGCGGATTCACTGAAGTTTCTCGAACGAGACGCATCGACGGAGAGCGAGGAGGGCATCGTCGTGGGCGCCGCCGGCTCGTCGATTGCGCGCGTGATGGTCTCGCTGGACGTCCGGGCCGGGAGCGCCGGCGGCGTTCTTTCGCGAAAGGGCGGGCTAGAAGCCGATTGAAGCCGCGACGCGCGCGACGTAGTCCGGAGAGATCGCCGAGAGCCCGATCGATGGGCCGCCGACGAGCGTGATCCTCTTGTTCCAGAGCTGCACCGAGGCGACGGGGCCGAGGAAGTGGCGGGCGCCTCCTTCGGCGCCGGCGCTGAACGACTCCTCGAGATCCTGGCCGAGGTACTCCGCGCCGAGCCGGAAGTCGCCGACGATGCGGTAGCTCGCGCCCAGGTCCACCGTGACGTCGAGCGGATCGCGGCCGTCGGCGAAGGTGTGCTGACCGTGGAACATCCCGCCGAGCCGCAGGCGCCCGATGTCCCCCGACAGCGCGACCTGGAGGTACCCACCGTTGACGCCACCCACCGTCCCCGGCAGCCACACGGCGGGCGTCCTGTCGTCGTCGTACACGGGCGGGTTCCACGACTCGCGCACGTACCCCCCGCTGATCACGAGGTGCGTGTGGGTCCAGGAGTCGGGGAGCACCTGGAAGCGGGCGGCCACGGTCCCGCCGACGTTGGGGCTGGGGACGGCGCCTCCGCCGCCGGCGCCGACCATCATGCTCGCGAGGACCGAGAGGCGAGGCACGAGGCCGAGCTCCCCGCTCACGATCATCTGGCCGCCGGGCACGGCCGTGTTGTTCGAGAACGTCGAGTAGCAGGGCTGCGGGACCCCTGCGGAGTTGTAGCAACCCGGCCCCTGGCTGGGGTACGGGCTGGAGACCTGCGTGGGGTCGGAGCCGATGTTCGTGTACGAGAAGCTCGACGTCGCCACCACGGTCATCGGCAGGGGGATGCGCGCGTCGTCGCCGTAGAGCGAGGTGCGGTCGATCTCGTGCCTCGCGTCGCTGTCCAGGGACCTCGGCTGATCGGGCGGCGGCGGCAGATCGTCCGCCCGCGCGGCGGACGTGGCGAGCATGGCCGTGGCGAGGGCCGGAAGGAGGAGGGCGTTTCGCATCGAAGGATCCTCGGCTCGGGCGCAATGGTAGCGCCCTTTGTTCGACGGAGGCACCGGGACTGCACCATGTGTGCCCGGGACGCAGAGCCGCACGGGGGCCGGATTCTCGACGGTGTCCCTGAACCGAGAAATGTCCAACCGGCGCTCGCGGGTGGACCCTCCGCGGTGCACCCATCCGGCACGGAGCGAAGTCGTTCGCCGAAGGCGGTGTGGGGGAGGGGGAGCGGTCAGCTCCCCACGAGAACGGTCATTTAGTGCGCGAAGGTCCCCACCAGCGTGCCCTGCGCGAGGACGTGCTGGCTCATGGCCTCGTCGACCGCGCCGCGGCTGGCTCCCGCCTGGAGCCCGAGCGGGGCGTTCAGGGCAAAGACGTGGAAGACGTAGCGATGCATCTCGTGGCGAGGCGGGCAGGGGCCTGCGTAGCCCGCGCGACCGAAGGAGTTCGTGCCCTCCTCGCCGCCCCCCAGGCCGGCGGCGTCGACCCCTTCGGGAAGGCCGAGCGTCGTGGGCGGCAGGTTGTAGGCGAGCCAGTGCGTGAAGTCCCCTCCGATGGCGTCGGGATCGTCGACGAGGATGGCGAAGGCGCGCGTGCCCTCGGGGGGCGCGCTCCAGACGAGGGGAGGGGAGCGGTCCGCGCCGTCGCAGCTGTCGTCGACCGGGATGGCGCCGTTGGGCGCGAAGGCCTTGCTGGTGACCGAGAGCGTGCCCGCCACGACCCCGGGAGGAGCCGACGGGCTGCCGCCGCTCCGGCAGGAGCACAGCGCCACGACGAGGAGGGTGACGGGGAGGGGCGACCGCCGCATGTCTCAGTCCGGTTGGTACACGATCGTCTGCGAGCCGTCGCGGAAGTAGAAGCGATCGAAGTGCGCCTTGTCGAAGGTCATCGCGCCGAAGAGGTTCCACGCGACGCTCCAGGTCGCAGCCGACGCGAAGAGCGAGCGCATCGGGCGCGCGCCGACCGCGAGCATGACGAAGAGCACGACCGAGTAGTCGTTGGAGAACCGGTACCCGAACTGCCGCCACCCGGAGTTCTGGTAGAGAAGATCCATGACGGCGGGCAGCGCCGCCGAGAGCGCCGCCACCGTGTAGAGCCACGTCGCGCTCCGCGTCCAGCGCCTGGGCCAGAGCAGCCACAGGTAGAGCGGCGTCGTGAACCACAGCGCGAGCCCGTGCTCGTTGACCTTGAAGGGGGCTCCGAAGCTGGCCTGCGCGTCGGGCGGAGGGAGCCACGGCAGGCTGGTCAGCGAGACCCCCAGGTTCTTCGCGAGGAAGTGGTAGTTCAGCATTCCCCAGCGGGCCATGCGCGAGCGCCAGGCGACGCTGAGGTACTCGTGGTCGAAGTAGAAGGGGCTGGGGCGGCCGTAGCGGCTCCAGTTGGTCCAGGCCACGAAGGCGAAGGCGACGAGGATGGGCGCGGCGAAGACGGCGTAGCGACGCGCGAGGGCGCCGAGATCGAGCCGGCCCAGGGCGTCGCGCGACACGCGCAGCGCCTCCAGCGCGAAGAGCAGCGATATCCAGATGGCGGGCGGGCGGCTGAGGTAGAGGCACCCGATCATCGCGCCGGCGAGCAGCGGCTGCTCGGCGTCGAGCGCGCAGAGCACGTAGACGGCGCTGGCGGCGGCGGCCACCACCATCGCCGCGTACCAGACCGTGCCCTCGACCGCCGTGAAGAAGTAGACCGTGCCGAAGGCGAACAGCAGGGAGAGCACGAGGTTCTCGCTCTCCTTGCGCGGCGCGCGGCCCGACCGGCGGAGCTTCTCCAGGACGAGGAAGAGAAACGCCGGAGCGAGGCCGGAGAGCCAGATGATGAACTGACCGTCGCGGAAGTTCTCGGCGCTGCCCGAGAGCTTCACGAAGGGCAGCATGAGCATGGCGGGCAGGGGAGGGAAGCTGATGTACGTCTTGCCCTGGAACTCGACGAAGTCGTTGTTCATCGCGTAGGGCGGTGGTCCACCGGGCAGGAACTGCCGGCCGTGCAGCCAGGCGTCGGCCAGGAGGGCGTAGTGGTTGTAGGGCGTGTGCTGCACCAGGCGCTCGGGACCGGCGACCGCGGCGTACACGGCGGTGCAGACGAGATAGACGAACGCCGCGGTCAGCAGCCGACGCGAGCGCGAGTCGGGGCGCATCCACCGCGCCAGGAGCCCGGAACCGTCCGCCATCCGGCGGCAGACCCTACCATCACGTCACACCGGGGTGGGGCTCCTGGAGTACCGCGAACCGCGATACGCGCGCTGCCTGCTCGTCGTGCGCAGCGATCTTCGCAGGCGCGACCCTCGACCGCGGCGAAATGCAGCCATTTCCTGCAGTCGTAGCCCCGCCCATCGATGGCATGTGGATTGTACATGGGACCTGAACACCGGTGCCGCAGTGCGGCGCAGGCGTGGCAACGAGGCCCTCCCAATGGCTCTACCCTTCGGTGATACCCCCGGCGCACGCGAGCCTCGCACCCTCGCCATCCTGGCGAAGACGATCTACCGCGAGCTGCGGAGCAGCGGGTTCGAGACGCGGGACGTCATCGCCCTGGCCGGCGAGCTGCTGTCGCAGGTGACGACGGACATCCGGGCCGGCGGCACGTCAAGAAAGCCGACAAAGTAGGCTCGCCTCTACACGCAGTTGACACGCTGCGTGCCATCCTTCGACAATTCCTCGGGACCGCACCCACCCTCGCGCCTGACCGACGCCGTCAGCTGCGTGCATTGCACGCATCTTTGCGTGAAACGTAGGTAGCGTGGAGTCTCCCCCCGAGGGACCTGAATGTTCACGATCATCATCAGCGAGAAGGGAGGCGCAGAGCGCCGGGAGGCCTTCGACAAGAACGAGATCAACGTCGGCCGCGTCCAGGGCAACGACCTGATGCTCCCGAAGGGCAACGTCTCGAAGCACCATGCCCGCCTCCTCTTCCGCGACGGTCGCTTCATCGTCACCGACCTGAAGAGCACCAACGGCACGTACGTCAACGGCCGCAAGATCTCCCAGGCGACGATCGTCCGCGAGGGCGACAAGATCTACATCGGCGACTTCGTGCTGCGCCTGGAGACCGCGGTGCAGGGCGTGCAGGGCGCTGCGGCGCCGGGGCCCGACGCGACCTACGGCCCGAACGACGACTCCCAGGGACGCACGCCCGCGCGGCCCGGGCCTCTGCCGCGGGATCCCACGCCCGCCCCTCCGCCCGTGGCGCAGCCCCCCATGGGGCCGCCACCGCTGCCCGCCAGCGGCTCGGCGCCAAACGCGCCTGTGATGCCGGCGCCGCCGCCCATGGTCGCGCCCGCCCCTGCCGGTCGTCTGCCTTCATCGGACCAGCAGAGCGTCAGTCACTACCCGCTCGAGCGCGATCCGGACGACAGCGAGAGCGCTCCCGATGCGCGCGGGCAGTCCATGCCCAAGGTCCCCGGGCCGCCCCGCGTCCCGCAGCCGGAGGCGCGGCCACGGACGGTGGCCATGCAGCAGCCCTCCGGCGGAGGCTCGACCCAGCGCGCCGCGTCCACGGCGGCACCCGCCCAGCCCGTCGTCGTGCGCGCGCCCACCGCCGCGAACCACGGGAGGTCCCTGCCGCGCGAGACTCCCCAGCAGGCGGCCAGGCGCCTCGCCCTCATCACGCTCGTCGACCGGGTGGCCGACGTCGTGGACCTCGGTCCCCTCAAGCACGCGCCAGTCGTGGACGAGAACCTCTCGCAGCAGATCGACCGGGCCGTGCGCGAGCAGGCCAAGGCGATGCGGGAGGAGGGGGAGGCACCCGAGGGCACCGATCTCGAGCTGCTGGCCCGCGACGCGCTCCGCGAGCTGGTGGGCCTCGGCCCCATCGGCCCACTGCTGGAGGACGAGGAGACGGTCGAGATTCACGTCGCGCGTCCGGACTACGTGCTCGCGATGAAGAACGGGCAGCCCACGCTCGCCGACCCCTCGTTCACCAGCGAGGAGGCGCTCGGCCGCGTGGTCGCCCGTCTGGCGCACCAGTCGGGCGAGTCGTGGCACGAAGGCGAGCTGGTCATCGAGCGCCGGTTGGCCCGTGGAGCGCACATGGTGGCCATCGCGCCGCCGGCCGCGAGCAGCTGGGTGCTGACCGTCCGCAAGCGCCGTCGCGTGGAATCATCCATCGACGAGATGGTGCGCTCGGGGACCATGTCCCGGACGATGGCCTCGTTCCTCGAGGCCTGCCTCGTCGCCCGCGCCAACGTGCTGGTCGTGGGCTCTGGGCCTGGCGTGGTGGCGGCGATGCTGGGGGCGCTGGCCTCTGCGGCGCCGGCCGGTGAGCGCGTGGCCGTCCTCCAGGACGCCGACGAGATCGCCATTGCGCAGCCCCAGGTCGTGGCGCTGTCCCTGTCGGATCACGGTCCGCGCGGGGAGGAGTCGGTGCGGGCCGCGGCGCGGCTGGGCGCCGACCGTCTGGTGACCGCTTCGCTGGCGGGAGCCGTCGCGGCCGCCATCATCGACGCCATCGGGGAAGGGTGCGAGGGGGTGCTCGCAGGGCTCGGCGCGCCGTCGCTGCGCCACGGGCTGGCGCGGCTGGTGTCGCAGGTTGCCCTGGCGCGCCCGGGGGCGTCCATCGAGGCCTCCCGGGAGGCAGTGGGCGAGTCCTTCGACGTCGCCATCGAGGTCGTGCGCTCGTCGGACGGGCGGCAGCGCGTCCTGCGCATCGCCGAGCTGGCGGGCAGCGACGGGAAGGCGGTCGTCGCACGCGACCTCTTCGTGCTCAGCGCCGACGGTACGGGAGAGGGAGCGTACGTGGCGACGGGTACCGTGCCCCGCCTCGCGAGCGACTTCGCCGCCCGCGGAGTGAAGCTCGACGGCGGCCTCTTCAAGAAGAAGTAGGCGGCGCCGGCTGCACGTCAGCGTTCGATGTGCGTCTTGAGCTTCCGGTGAAACGAGGGGAGGCGCAGCTTGCGCAGCGCCTTGGTCTCGATCTGACGGATGCGCTCACGCGTCAGCTCGAAGCTCTTTCCCACCTCTTCCAGCGTCAGATCCCCGGGTGAGTCGATGCCGAAGCGCATGCGGAGCACCTGCTCTTCCCGGGGAGAGAGCAGCTTGAGCAGGTCCCGCGTCTCGCGCGAGAGCTCGTTGTCCCCGAGGGCGTCGTCGGGCGAAGGAAAGGACAGGTCCTCCACGAAGTCGCCCACCGTCGCGCCGCCCTCGTCGCCCACGGGGGCGTCGAGGCTCACGGGATCGCGCGTGGCCTCGAGGAGCATGCGAATCTTCTCGACGGGGACGTTCATCCGCGCCGCGAGCTCGTCCGGGGTGGGCTCGTCGCCGCCCTCCTGCACCATGTCGCGCAGGGTCTTGGACAGCTTGTTGTGGGTCTCCACCATGTGCACGGGGATGCGGATGGTGCGTGCCTGATCGCTGATGGCGCGGCTGACGCTCTGCCGGATCCACCAGCTTGCGTAGGTGCTGAACTTGTAGCCCCGCTTGTACTCGAACTTGTCCACGGCGCGCATGAGGCCGAGGTTTCCCTCCTGGATGAGGTCGAGCAGGTGCAGTCCGCGATTCCGGTAGCGCTTCGCGATGGAGACGACGAGGCGGAGGTTGGCCGAGATGAGGCTCGCCTTTGCGCGCTCGGCGCTCGCCTCCCCGGCGCGGATGGCAGCGAGCGCGGCGTCGAGCGCGCGGCGACGCGTGACCGCGGCCTCGTCACGGGTCGCGCGCAGCTTGGCCACCACGCGGTCGATGGCGCGCTTGGCGAGCCGGATCTCGAGCAGGGCCTCCACGAGCTCGTCGCAGGTCTTGGCCGACACACGCCGGGCACGCGCCAGGTTTCCTGCGCGCTCGAGCACGTCGGAGATCGTCCCGGCAACGCGCTCCTCGTCGCCCTCCTCGTCGTCCACCGTGGCGCGGGTGACGTCCCGTAGCCGGAGCTTCTTGTCGCGGAGAGCGCGGCCGATGGCGGCCAGCTCTCGCGCGCCGATGGGGGATGCGACGATCGCGCGCAGGGTACGTCGCTCGCCGTCCTCGATGCGGCGGGCCAGGTCGACCTCGCCCTCGCGGGTGAGCAGCGGCACTCGAGCGAGCTGCTCGAAGTACGTCGTCACTGCGTCGGTGGTTGCACCTTCGCGGACCGGGTGAATGGGAAGGGGATTGGTCACTGCGTCTGCCAGGAAGTACGGGCCAGCGGAACGATTGGGTCTACGTTTGGTCTTCCGTGAAACCGAAACGTTCCGTGCGATACGGTTGTTCCACGACCGTGGCCGGGCGGCGACCTGAGCCGACGCAATTGCTTGGGAAACAGGAGCGGACTGTAGAGGGGGAGCAGTGGGCGACCTTCGAATCGCCTCAAGCGGTGGCGCTTGCCTCGCGCTTTAGCATCTTGCGGTGAAGGAGGCGTTTTTTCAGCGGACCGAGGCGGTCGATCATGAGCACGCCCTGGAGGTGGTCGTACTCGTGCTGGATGGCGATGGCGAGCAGCCCTTCGGCCTCCAGCTCGAACCACTTTCCATCGCGATCCTGCGCTCTTACCCGTACTTTCTCGCCGCGTTCGACCTCTTCGCGGGCCCCGGGAAAGCTGAGGCACCCCTCATCGAACGTGACCTTGCCCTCGACCGACAGGATCTCCGGGTTGACGAAGACGCGGAGGTCGCTCGGCTCGCCCTCCGAGGCGCAGTCGACCACGAAAATCTGCCAGAGCTCGCCTACTTGCGTGGCAGCCAGCCCGACTCCAGGAGCTGCATACATGGTCTCCGCCATGTCGTCGATCAGCTGACGCAGCTCTGGCGTGAGCTTTTCGACCTTCTGACCCGGCTCCCGCAGGAGTGGATGGGGATAGTGCAGGATCGTCCGGACCATCGGCTCCTGCAATGTAATCCTCCCCGGCAGGAGCGCCAAGATGGCGGACCGTCGGGTCAGCGCGGGGGGTACTTGAGGCTCCCCCAGACGTGTGCATCCACTCCGCACACCTCCCACTGGGGATCGGCGATGCCCGGGGCCTCGGCCGGCGTGGCCGGTCCTGCCCAGTCCACCGCTCCGGGACGGCCGCGTGGGCCGAGGAGGATGGGTGCGATGAAGCAGTGCAGCTCGTCGATGACCGCGGCGGCCAGCAGGCTTCCTGCGAGCTCCGCCCCACCTTCCACCATCACGGTCACGATTCCCCGGGCGGCCAGCATCTTCAGGGCCGCCACGGCCTCGATTCTGCCCTCCGCGGACGCGGGCGCCCGGAGGACGTCGACGCCGCGCTCGACCAGCGCCTCCTCGTTGCTGGAGGGAGCGTCCGTGGTGCAGACCACCCATGTCGGGGCCTCGCGCGCGGTCTGGACGAGGCGTGAGACGAGCGGCAGGCGCAGCTTGGTGTCGAACACGATGCGCAGCGGGCTGTGGCCCGGGGCGTCGCGCACCGTGAGGCGGGGGTCGTCGGCCAGCGCGGTGCCGATACCGATGAGGACGGCGTCGTGTTGCGAGCGCAACAGGTGGACGCGCGCGCGCGCTTCGGGGCCGGTCACCCACTTCGAGGCGCCGGTTCGCGAGGCGATGCGCCCATCGAGCGAGAGGCCCAGCTTGAGCGCCACGTAGGGTACGCCGGTCGTCACGAACTTGGACCACGGCGCGATGAGGCGCTGGGCGTCCGCCTCGCGACACCCGATGTCCACGCGCACACCGGCAGCGCGCAGCTTCTCGATCCCGCCCCCTTCGACGTGGGGGTTGGGGTCCCGGCAGCCAACCACCACACGGGCGATCTTCGCGGCGAGGATGGCGTCGGTACATGGCGGAGTGCGCCCGACGTGATTGCAGGGCTCGAGCGTGACGTAGAGCGTCCCGCCGCGAGACTTGTCCCGCGCCTCCCGCAGGGCGGCAACCTCCGCGTGGATCTCGCCCGCCCGCTCGTGATGGCCTGCACCGACCGCGTGCGCCCCGTGGACGACGACGGCGCCCACGTGGGGGTTGGGGGAGGGGGTGCCCCGGAGGCCGTGCTCCAGCGCCATTCCCATCCACGTCTCGTCGTCCTTGGAGAAGGTCACCGCCGGTGGCGGGGCTGGCGGAGCGCTCGCACGGGCCCCCATGCTTCAAGCCTCTCCCGTGACGCGCGCGCGGACCATCTTGTCGAGCTCGGAGCGGAACTCGTCGATGTCGCGGAAGCTCCGGTAGACACTGGCGAAGCGCACGTACGCCACCTCGTCGAGCTCGCGGAGCTTCTTCATCACGCGCTCGCCGAGCTCCTTGCTGTCCACTTCCTTCGCCTCGCCCTCGACCAGATCGCGCTCGAGCTCGTCGATGAACTTCTCGATGCGGTCCATCGCCACCGGGCGCTTGTTGCACGCCAGGCGCACGCCGCGCAGCACCTTCTCGCGGTCGAAGGGCTGCCGCAGTCCGTCCTTCTTCACCACGACCGGGAGCACGTCCTCCACGCGCTCCCGGCTCGTGAAGCGCCGCGCGCAGCTCTCGCACTCGCGGCGTCTCCGGATGACGTCGCCCGTGGTGGACACGCGCGAGTCGATGACCTTGCTGTCCTGGTGCGAGCAGAAAGGGCACCTCATGACGGGTCGATCTTGGCGATGCGGCGCACGTGGCGATCGCCGCCCCCGAAGGGGGTGGCGAGCCACACGTTGACGATCTCCCACGCCAGGCCGACCCCGAGGACGCGCCCGCCCAGAGTGAGGATGTTGGCGTCGTTGTGGGTCCGCGAGTAGCGCGCGCTGAAGACGTCACCGCAGTTCGCCGCACGCACCCCGGGGTAGCGATTGGCCACGATGGCCATGCCCACGCCCGTGCCACACACGAGAATGGCCCGCTCGCACGTCCCCTGGGTGATGCCGCGCGCCGCGGCGTGGGCGACGTCCGGGTAGTCCGACGGGTCGCTGGAGAAGGCGCCGAGGTCATCGACGACGTACTTCAGGTCGCGGAGCCCCTCGACGAGCTCCTTCTTCAGCTCGAAGCCACCGTGGTCTGCACCGAGCGCGATCTTCATGGTCATCGCGTCACCCCTCGAAGCGCGAGAGGACGAGGGTGCAGTTGGTGCCCCCGAAGCCGAACGAGTTGTTCATCGCGTGCCTGACGCGGCGCTCTCTCATGGTGTTCGCCACGTAGTCCAGGGGGCAGTCCGGATCCTGGTCGACCAGGTTGATGGTCGGCGGGACCTTGCCGTCCGCGATGGTCAGCGCGCAGACCGCGGTCTCGACCGCCCCGGCGGCGCCGAGCAGGTGGCCCATCATCGACTTGGTCGAGCTGACCCAGAGCTTCTTGTCCGTGGCGTGCGCCCCGAAGACGCTCGCGATGGCCTTGGACTCTTCGACGTCGCCCACCGGCGTCGAGGTGCCGTGCGCGTTCACGTAATCGATGGCGTCCGGCGCGAGCCGCGCGTCCTCCAGCGCCATGCGCATGGATCGCTGGGCCCCCTCGCCTCCGGGGGCGGGCTGCGTCAGGTGATGGGCATCGCTGGAGGCCCCGTAGCCCGTCACCTCGGCGTAGATGCGCGCGCCGCGCCGGGTGGCTCGCGTCAGCGACTCGAGGACCACGATGCCTGCCCCTTCGCCGCAAACGAAGCCGTCCCGCCCGCGATCGAAGGGGCGGCTCGCGTGCGTCGGGTCGTCGTTGCGCTTGGAGAGCGCGTGCATCGCTTCGAAGCCGCTGATCCCGACGGGGGTGATGGTGGCCTCCGCGCCCCCCGCCACCATGACGTCGCAACGACCCCGGCGGATCCACTCGCTGGCCTCGCCGATGGCGTGGGCCCCGCTGGAGCAGGCGCTGGTCGTGCAGTAGCTCGGCCCCTTCAGACCCCAGGCGATCGAGACCTGACCGGCGGCGAGGTTGGCGATGATGCCCGGGATGGAATAGGGGCTGACCTTCGTCGGCCCCTTGGCCATGAGCGTCTCCTTGGTCTTCTCCAGCGTGAAGAGACCGCCGAGGCCCACGCCCACGAAGCACCCGGCCCGCCCTCGCTCCTCCTCGGAGAGCTCGAGCTTCGCGTCGCCCACCGCCATCGCGGCGGCGCCGAGGGCGAGCTCGGTGAACCGGTCCATCTCCTTCAGCTTCTTCTTCTCGATCCACCGCGTCGGCTCCCAGCCCTTGACCTCGCCCGCGATGCGGACACGAAAGGCCGAGCAGTCGAACTGCGTGATGGGGCCGATGCCGCCCTCGCCCGAGAGCAACGCCCGCCACGACTCGGCCACGCCGATGCCGACGGGTGTTACGAGGCCGAGTCCGGTGATGACGACGCGGTCCATGGGACTGCGGTCACTTCTTAGCGTGCTTCTCGATGTAGTCGATGGCGTCCTGGACGGTCCGGATCTTCTCGGTGTCCTCGTCCGGGATGTCGATCTCGAAGGCCTCCTCGAAGGCCAGCACCAGCTCGACCAGGCCGAGCGAGTCGGCGCCGAGATCGTCGATGAAGCTCGACTCGGCCTTGATGTCCTTCTCGTCGACGTCGAGCTGCTCTTTGATGATGCGCTTGACCTCGTTGGGGATGTCGATCGCCATGGGTGAGTCGCCTCGTATCGGAAAATGGGGCGGGAGTCGAGCGAGAGAGTGCGCGAACCGGGTTGCGCAGCGTAAAGCGGAGCTCCCGGCGTCGCGCCCAAGTTCAAACGTACATGCCACCGTTGACGCGCAGGACCTGTCCAGTGACGTAGCCGGCCTCTTCGCTGGCGAGGTAGACGCAGGCCGCCGCCACCTCCCGGGCGTGCCCGGTACGACCGAGGGGGACGAATTTCACAAGCTGGTCCTTCATCTCGGCGCTCATGCTCGAGGTCATGTCCGTGTCGACGTAGCCCGGGGCCACGACGTTGACCGTCAGGTTGCGGGAGGCGTACTCCCGCGCGATGGACTTCGCGGCGCCCAGCAGGGCCGCCTTGCTGGCCGCGTAGGCGGTCTGCCCGACGTTCCCCATCTCCCCGACCACGCTGGACATGAAGACGATGCGTCCCCACCGGGCCCGCATCATTCCCCGGCTGCAGGCGCGGGCGCAGGCGATGGCGCCCCGGACGTTGGTCGCGAACAACCGGTCGAGGTCCTCGTCCTTGAGGCGCAGGAGCAGTCCGTCGATCGAGATACCGGCGTTCGCCACGAGGACGTCGATCCTCCCGTGACGCTTCACGAGCGTATCGACCGCCGCGTCGACCGCCTTGGAGTCGGCCACGTCGAAGCCCGCGATGTCAGCGGTCCCGCCCTTGGCGGTGATGGCATCGGCCACCTCCCGCGCGGCGGCCTCACCCTTGACGTAGTTGACGACCACAGTGGCGCCCTGCTCGGCGAGCGCCTCGCAGCACGCCCGGCCGATGCCGCGCGAGCCGCCCGTCACCAGCGCGATCTTGCCGTCGAGTCGGAACATGGGTTGGGGCCTTATAGACGCGCTGCCCGGGGCCTTCAATACAGCCCGGCCTGGCTAGTGCCCGGCAAAGAACCCGGTCACGGCGTCGAGCGAGGCAGCATCACCCACGCTCAGCACCTTCACGTCCTTGGCGATGCGCTTCACCAGTCCCGCCAGCACCTTGCCCGGGCCAATCTCGAGGGCCTGGGTCACGCCGCCGTCGACCATGCGTCGCACGCTCTCCTCCCAGCGGACAGGTCCGTCCACCTGCCGCACGAGCAGCTCCTTCACGCGCGCGGCGTCCTCGTTGGGGCGCGCGTCGAAGTTGGCGACGATGGGGAAGCGGGGAGAGCGGATGGTGATTCGGGCGAGCTCGGCCTCGACCACACGGGCCGCGGGCGCCATGAGCGCACAGTGGAACGGGGCGCTCACCTTCAGGGGGACGGCGCGGCCCTTCTCTGCCGCCACCAGCTCGGCGAGCCGGGCGACGGCGACCGCGTGACCGGCGACGACGATCTGACCCGGTGCGTTGAAGTTCGCTGGCGCACACACGCCACCGTCCAGGGCCTTGGACGACTCGCGACACAGGTCCTCGAGCCGGGATGGCTCGACGCCCATGATGGCGCTCATTGCCCCCGTACCGGCGGGCACCGCATCCTGCATGGCACGCCCGCGGGCGCGCACGAGCCGGACTGCGTCCTCCAGGGTCAGCGCCTCGGCCGCCACCAGCGCGGAGTACTCGCCCAGCGAGTGTCCCGCCGCGAACAGCGGCAGCCCGAGCCCGGGTGACTGCTCGCGGATGGCGGCCAGGACGGCGCAGCTGGTGGCCACGATGGCGGGCTGCGCGTTCGCCGTCAGCGTCAGCTCTTCCTCCGGGCCCTCCAGGATGAGGCGCGACAGCCGCTCGCCCAGGGCCGCGTCGACGCGCTCGAAGACAGCGCGCGCGGCAGCCGACGCCGCCAGCACGTCCCTGCCCATGCCCACGGACTGCGAGCCTTGCCCCGGGAACAGCCAAGCGATGGTCATCGTCCGAGCGCGGCTCTAGCGCAGCTTTGCGGCCGAGTCACGCCGCCGCGGGCGTCCCGGGGGCGTGGCGCTCGAGGAACGAGGCGAAGTCCGCCCACCATTTCTCGACGGGAAGGGCACGTCCGGGAGACGCCAGCCGTGCCCTCACGAGGGCGCGTACCTCGTCCTCGGGGAGGGGGTGCCCGGCACGCTCGTGGGCGAACGCCCGGAGCAGGGCGAAATGCTCCCGGACGGGGTCACTGGCAGCGTCCGTCCCGATGTACGCGTCGATGACGGCGATGGCCTCGTCGTCCTTGCCCCGCCGCAGCGCGAGCAGCGACTGGGGGGAGACCAGTACGTCGCGGCGGTCCTCGGGGAGCTTGCCACGGGCCACTTCCAGCCACTGGTCCGCGAGGTCCAGCTCGTTTCTGGCCGCGTGGAGCACGGCGAGCCAGGGCAGCAGCCAGGCCATCCAGAGGGCGCGGTGCGCGAGCCATCCGGAGCGCTGCACGACGTAGAGCAACTCCAGCGCGCCGTCGGCGTCTCCGCCCCGGGCCTTGGCGATGCCCAGGAAGAGGAGCGCGACGCAGTGAAAGCCGGGGTAGCCGCGGGCGTCGGCGACGATGGCCTCCAGGCTACGAACTGCCAGCGAAGGATCTCCGTCGCGCGCGAGCGTCCCGGCCAGCGCCTTGAGGCGCCCGTTGAGCGCCCGGGCATGGAGCCGGGTGACCAGGATGACGCCGAGCCCCCACGCGAGCGCCGCTCCGATGAGCCAGGGGCGCTCGAGCAGGAAGGCCGCGAGCGCGAGCACCACCACGGGCACCGAGCGCAGGAGCCTTCGTAGCCGCTCTTGCCGGTGGGAGAGGGGCACGTACCGGAATGGCTGCCCGGGGTCTCGCTCCACCGGGGCGGCCTCGCGATACGGGCCGGTCACAGCCGGACGATCGCGCTCCCCCACGAGATCCCCGCGCCGAGCGCGCACATGAGGACGGTGTCCCCGGCCTTGATCTTCCCGGCGCGGTAGCTTTCGTCCATCAGGATAGGGATCGACGCGCTCGACGTGTTGCCGACGCGCTCGATGTTCATCAGCACCTTCTCGGGGGGTACCTCCACCCGGGCGACGACCTGGTCGATGATCCGCTTGTTCGCCTGGTGCGCGCAGATCCAGTCGATGTCGTCCTGGGTCATCCCCGCCCGCTCGAGGGCGTTGCGGCTGGCCGAGAGCAGGTTCTTCACCGCCACCTTGAAGATGTCCTGTCCCCTCATCTGAACGTACTGCAGCTTCTGGTCGACCGTCTGGTGGGTGGTCGGAGTGACGCTGCCCCCGCCGGGAATGCGCAGCGACTGGGCGAGCGATCCATCGGTGAGGATCGCGGTCGAAAGGAGACCGCGGGGCTTGGGATCACCCGCACGGGCGTCGGCGGGTCCAAGGACGGCGGCGCCCGCTCCGTCTCCGAACAGCACGCAGGTCGTGCGGTCGCTCCAGTCGATGACCCGGGAGAGAAGCTCGACCCCCACGACGAGGACGTGGCGCATCTGGCCCGTCGCGATGAACTGGTCGGCGATGGAGAGGCCGAAGACGAAGCCCGCACACGCGGCGCTGAGGTCGAACGCCGGGCACACGCCGGCGCCGAGCTTCTGCTGCACGAAGACGGCGGTGGCGGGCATGGGCATGTCGGGGGTCACCGTCCCGACGATGATCATGTCGAGGTCGGTCGCCTTCAGGCCGGCCATGTCGAGCGCGGACTTCGCCGCGGCCGTGGCCATGTCGCTCGTCACCACGCCCTCGGGCGCCACGCGGCGCTCCTTGATTCCCGTACGTTCGGTGATCCACGCGTCCGACGTCTCGACCATCTTCTCGAGGTCGAGGTTCGTGCGGACGACCGGCGGCAGGTAGTGACCTGTGCCGAGGATTCTCGAGCGGGGCAGGGGGGGCATGACTCTCGGTTACTCCGTCGAGGTCGTACCTCGCTTCACGGCGCGGCCCTTGTAGTGTCCGCAGGACGCGCAGGCGCGGTGCGGGACCGCGGGCTCACCGCAGTTCGGGCAGGGGGCAATGTTCGGCGCGGCAACCTTGTCGTGGTTGGCGCGGCGCATGTTGCGCTTCGAGCGGCTCGTTCTTCGCTTGGGGACGGCCACGGCGGCTTCTCCTTAATTACTGCGTGTTCTTCTTGAGGCGGAGCAGGGGGCGGAGGCGGGGGTCGACGTGATCGACGGGAGCCTGCTCCGTCTTCTCGACCGCAAGCTGGGGCTGGATACCCGGGCAAGCCTCCGAACACAAGGGGATCATGGGGATCCCGAGCAGCAGCTCGTCCCGGACGAGGTCGTCGAGCACCACCGTCTCGCCATCGTAGGCGATGAAGTCGGCCTGGTCGGGGGAGAGATCGTCGTCGCCATCCGCTCCCGCCGCCTCGCGGGTGGTCGTCGCGGGCACGGCCAGGACGCTGATGGTCTCGTGCACCTCGACCGGTGCAGGCTCGAGGCAGCGGGCACACGGCGCGGTGACCTTCGCCTCGAGCGTCCCGTGAACCACCACGTCGGTTCCGCTCTTGGACAGGCGAACATCGAGGTGGCCTTCCTGGTCCGTCGGCCCCACCGCTGTCCCCTCGAGGGCGCCGCGGATCCAGGCTGGGCGCACGGGGAAGCGGAACGGCTTCCCGGCAGCGTCGAGGTCCCGGACAGGGATGGCGAACTCACGATCGGTCATTTTGGACCGGGCAACATGATGCAGGGCCGGGCTCCGCGCAACTCCCGGCTTGCCGCGGCCGATGGGGACTCGAACGTCCCCTTTTCCCCCGGAGCTTCCATGCCTGCCCCCTCGTCGCGCGCCCGGCTGCTCGTCTCGATGCTGCTTTCTCCGTGCGCCTGCACATTTCCCACGCAGATCCTCGTCCCGGACCCCCCTGCAGCAGCGGCAGCGGGGTCTTCCGGGCCAGACGCCTCCATCTCTTGCCAGCCCGGCACCCCTCCTGCCTGGAGCCCGGCATGGGTCCCTCCCGCCGGCGCCTCGCAAGACCAGTGCGCAGCGCAGGATCTCGCGAACCTCTACGCGGCCTGCTTCGGTCCTGACGCCACGAGCGACGCCTGTGCCTCGGCCCAGAACGCCAACCCGACGTGTGCCTCCTGCGTCCTCTCGGCTTCGACCGACGCCAGCTGGGGTGCCGTGGTGAGCTTCTCCTCGACCACCATCATCAACCAGCCGGGCTGCCTGGCGCTGATCGAGCCGTCGCAGACCGGTTGCGCCGAGGCGGCGGAGGCCCAGATCGAGTGCGAGCACGCGGCATGCGACGCCAGCTGCCCGGTGAGCGACGACCCCTCGTACGAAGCGTGGGAGCAGTGCGTGGCGCAAGCGGACGAGGGCATCTGCGCTGGGTACGACGGCGCGTGCCTCGACGTGGCGACGAGTACGGACGGCGGGGACGCCGGAGGGGCGGCCTGCGCGGGGACGGATTTCGGGACGGCCTTCATGAACGTCGCCATGGTGTTCTGCGGGCCCTGATCGGGAGGCGGTACGCAGAGGAGACGTCGACTCTTGCCGGATCTGCGCCCACTGTAGGGTGTCAGTGCTGCTCGTCAGGAGGTGCACGATGCGTTCTTGCTTGGTCTGGAGTGTGGCTCTCCTTGGTTTGCTGGGTCTCACGGTGCGCTGCGGGGGCGCCTCGAACACCCTGGGCCAGGCCGGAGCCGGTGCAGATGCCGCGATCGATGCGACCAGTGACGCCACGACGGAGGGAGGGGGGAGCAGCAGCGGCAGTGGCGGAGGGAGCACGAGCAGCAGCGGTGGCGGCACCAGCAGCTCCAGCGGCTCGGGGAGCGGTTCGTCCGGCAGCTCCGGAAGCTCGGGCGGCTCGAGCGGGAGTAGCTCGGGTAGCTCCAGCAGCTCCAGCGGGAGCTCGAGCAGCAGCGGCTCCAGCAGCTCCAGTGGTTCGGGGGGATGCGGGGGTACGGCGTGCACACTGGGGCTGGAGTGTTGTGGTGACTCGTGCGTCGACACGCTGAACGATCCCCACAACTGCGGTGGTTGCGGGACCCGGTGCAACGGCAAGGACTCCACGTGCAGCGGCGGCAACTGCGTCGCACCCCCCTGTGACCCCAACAACCCGGTCTGCACCAACGGTCAGTTCTGCTGCGGCAGCTCGTGCTGCGGGCCGGGACAGCTGTGCTGCGTGTCGGAGGGGCCGGTCACCCAGCCTTTGTGCATCACGCCCACGTCGCAGCAGCCCACATGTCCGCCGGGGTGTCCGACCTGCCAGTAGCGGGCTGGAGAGGCGTTCTTCGGACGGGGGTTGACGGGGGACCCCCTGTCCCTATTATTTCGCACACGAAACATCTCCCCACGGAGTCGTGTGTGCCGCCTGCCATTCCTTCCGAGATGAAGACCGAGATCGACTCGATCCTCGAGGCGATCCTCTATCTCTACACGGAGAGCCGCAGACTCACGAAGGAGCTGGCGCGTCAGGTCGATCTCACCGGCCCCCAGCTCACCGTCCTCAAGATGCTCGAGGGGCTCGGCGATCTCTCGCTCTCCGAGCTGTCCGAGCGCATCCGCGCCCAGAACAGCACGGTGACGGGCATCATCGACCGCATGGAGCGCGAGTCGCTGGTCGTCCGCGCGCGCTCGACGGAGGACCGGCGCGTCGTGAAGATCAAGCTCACCGACAAGGGCTCGAAGATCGCACGCGCCATCGCGGTCGAGCCGATGGAGATCTTCCGCGGGGCTCTCGACAGCCTCTCGGCGGCCGAGACGCGCGAGCTCCTGAAGATTCTCACCAAGATCGCACGGCGTGTGCAGAGCGTCGTGAAGCGCGAAGTGAACAAGGAGACCCGGAAAGAGGCCCCGCTGCGGGGTGCCGGGTCGACGACCCCACCTGAGGAGTGAAGGCCCAATGACCGTAGGCAAGCGCGACCCGGATCTCTGCGTCATCACCGCCGCCCTCTCGGGCGTGCTGGCGAACCGCAACCAGTGCCCCAACATCCCCTACACGCCGGTGGAGATCGCAGAGGAGGCCCGGCGGGCCTACGAGGCCGGGGCGGCCGCGGTGCACATCCACGCCCGCAACGACGACGGCACGCCGACGTTCAGCCCGGCGACGTTCGCGCGAATCAAGGAGGAGACGCGCAAGCGCTGCCCCATCATCCTCAACTTCTCGACCGGGACCATCGTCGACGACGTGAGCGAGCAGTGCACGTACGTGCGCGAGAGCCGCCCGGAGATCGCGGCCCTGAACATGGGCACGATGAACTACTCGAAGTACTCCGAGAAGCGGAAGAACTTCGTCTTCGACATGGTCTTCCCCAACACCTACGGCAAGATCATGAAGCTCATCTCGGCCATGAACGAGGCCGGCGTGAAGCCGGAGCTCGAGTGCTTCGACTCGGGGCACACGCACGGCATCTGGCCGCTGGTCGACATGGGGCTGCTCAAGCCACCGCTCCAGTTCTCGTTCATCGTCAACGTGCTCGGCGGCATCCCGCCGACGGTGGAGAGCCTGCAGCTCCAGAAGCAGATCGCGCTCGAGCTGGCGCCGGGCAGCGAGTGGGAGGTCATCGGTATCAGCAAGTGCCAGTGGCGCATGCTGGCGACGGCGCTGGTGCTCGGCGGGAACGTGCGCGTGGGGCTGGAGGACAACTTCTACCTGCCCGACAACACCACCATGGCCAAGTCCAACGGCGAGCTGGTCGAGGTGGCCGCACGCATGGTGCGGGACACCGGCCGCAAGCCGGCGACCGTGGAGCAGGCGCGCGAGATCCTCGGCCTGAAGGCGGGGGCGTAGATGCGCGAGTACGGCAAGCTGAAGGTCACGCGGGACGCCGGCGTCGAGACCATCACCCTGTCGTATCCAGAGCGCCGCAACGCCATCGGCCCGCAGATGACCAACGAGCTGCTCTGGGCGCTCGAGGACGCGCGCGCGGCGGACGAGGTGCGCGCCATCGTGCTGACGGGCGAGGGCCAGGCCTTCTGCGCGGGGGGTGACTTCGCGCAGATGACCAGCGGTGCGCCGGGAGCGGCGCTCCCACCCAAGGGGGACTACGCGGATCTCCTGCTGGCGCTGGTCAACAGCGACAAGCCAGTGGTCGCGCGCGTCAACGGCCACGCCATGGGTGGAGGACTGGGCCTGGTCGCGGCGAGCACCTTCGCCGTGGCCTCCACCGAGGCGAAGCTGGGCACTCCCGAGATCGATGTGGGGCTCTTCCCCATGATGATCATGGCGGTGCTCGCGCGGCACGTGCCGCGGCGTCGTCTGGTGGAGATGATGCTGCTCGGCGAGAAGGTGAGCGCGGCGGAGGCGGAGCGCCTTGGCCTGGTGAACCGGACGGTGGCCCCCGCAGAGCTCGACCCGGAGGTGAAGAAGCTCACCGACGCGCTCGCCGGCAAGAGCCCGTCGACGGTCCGCCTCGGGTTGCGCGCGTTCGCCGCCCAGGACGATCTCGACCTCGAGACCGCCCTGCCCCTGCTGCGCGAACGCCTGGCCGAGTGCCTCGCGACCGACGACGCGCGCGAGGGGCTGATGGCGTTCCTGGAGAAGCGTGCGCCCCGCTGGACGGGGAAGTGACCCATCTCGGAGACCAAGACGATCATGAACATGCGTGAGCTGGTGGCGGACCTCGAGGCCCGCCGGGCCAAGGTGCGGGAGATGGGCGGGCCGGAGCGCATCGCCCGGCAGCACGAGCGCGGGAAGTCGACGGCGCGGGAGCGGCTGGCCGCGCTCTACGACGACGGGGTCTTCTTCGAGATCGGCATGCACGGCACGCAGATGGGGCTGGCCGCGGGGCCGGACGGCAAGGACAAGCCGCCGGCCGACGGGGTCATCACGACCTTCGGCAAGGTCGACGGGCGCCTGGTGTGCTGCGCGGCCTACGACTTCACCATCAAGGGCGGCAGCATCGGGTACACAGGTGAGGAGAAGGTGACGCGTCTGCGGTCGATGGCGCTCAAGGGGCGCTGGCCCATGGTGTGGCTCATCGATTCGGCCGGGGCGCGGATCGATCCGGGATCGAGCCACCCCGACATGATCTCGCTGTTCGCCGGCACCGGGCACCTCTTCCGCGAGCAGGTGGTGATGAGCGGCGTCGTTCCGCAGGTGGCGGCCATGGTCGGCCCCGGCGCGGCAGGCACCGCGTACATCCCGGGGCTCGCCGACTACGTCCCGATGGTCAAGGGTATGGGGTCGCTCGCGCTCGCCGGTCCGGCGCTCGTCAAGGCAGTGACCGGGCAGGAGATCGCCGAGCAGGAGCTGGGCGGGTCGAAGGTCCACAGCGAGGTGAGCGGAGTCGGCGACGGAGAGTTCGAGAGCGACGCGGCGTGCCTGGGGGCAGTGAAGCGCTACCTCTCGTACCTCCCGTCGAACTGCGACGAGGCGCCGCCCGACGTGCCGTGCACCGACCCGATCGACCGCCGCGACGAGGCGCTGCTGGACCTGCTCCCGGAGACCAACCGCAAGCCGTACGACATGTACAAGCTCATCCGCGCGGTCGTCGACCACGGCGAGCTCTTCGACATCAAGCCGCGCTTCGCGCGGAGCATCATCACGTGCTTCGCCCGCATCGGGGGCAGGAGCGTGGGCATCGTGGCAAACCAGCCGATGCACCTCGGGGGCATCCTGGACAACGACTCGGCCGACAAGGCCGCGCACTTCATCCAGATCTGCGACGCCTTCAACGTCCCGCTCGTCTTCCTGCAAGACGTCCCGGGCTTCATGGTCGGGTCCAAGGTCGAGCACGCGGGCATCATCCGTCACGGCGCGAAGATGCTCCACGTCATGAGCGCGGCGACGGTGCCCAAGCTGACCGTCGTCGTGCGCAAGGCCTACGGCGCGGGCTACTATGTGATGTGCGGCCGCGCCTACGAGCCGGACCTCCTGGTGAGCTGGCCGACGGGGGAGATCAGCGTGATGGGCGCCGAGGGCATGGTTGGCATCGCTGCGAAGAAGCTCTTCGGCGACGCCGAACCGCCGCCCGACGTGAAGAAGAACATCGTCGACATGATCCAGAAGAACATCGACGTCTACAAGTCGGCGGGCTGGGGCCTCGTCGACGAGGTGATTGACCCACGCGACACGCGCCGGGTGCTCGCCTGGGGCCTCGAGCTCGCGCGCCACAAGCGCATCGAGCGCCCTCACAAGAAGCGCGGCGTCATCCCGGTCTGACGGCGCGGTCAGAGCGGGTACGTACCGTCGCACGCTGTCGGATCCGTCCAGCGATCGACCCAGCTCCCATCGTCGCACTGGTACCACTCGCCGTCCGACGCGCTCTGCACGCAGGCGTTGGGCGGCATCTCCCGGCCCAGCGTGTCCGAGTAGCAACCCCCGGGGGCCGGGGCTCCGGCGTCGCCGGCGCCACCGCCGCTCCCGCCACTGCCACCCCCTGAGCCGCCGTCGCCCCCGCTACTGCCGCCGCTCGGGGCGCCATCGCAGAGGCCGAGCGGTGTCGAGGGCGACACCACGGTCACGTGGATGGCCAGATGATCACTCCAGCCAGCGCTGTCCGTGCCGAAGAGGTGCTCGCTGACCAGCGGCGAGGCGTCGATGATCGGCCCGCCGGCGGCGTTCTCGACGCAGACGTCGGGGCCATAGTCGTCGGTCTCGGCGACGACGCACTTGCCGTTCGCCGTGATCTGGATGTGTGCCCCGCAGCCGAAGCGCTGGCGGCTCGCCGCGTAGTACCAGGTCCCGTCGTCGGTCGACTCGCCACACGACATGGTCCCGTTGTCGCTCGGCGTGTTGCCGAAGCTGGTCAGGTAGTAGTCACCGTCGGAGGGTTCCGCGCTGGAGGCGACGCCGTTGCACCCGCTGAGGGCCTCGCTGGTCGTGCCGACGCCGGCAGGAGACGCAGCGCCGGTGCAGGCGGCGGTGGCGAGCGCGGCGAGGAGGGCGGGGATGCGGGAGCGCGAGGAGAGGAGCTGGCGACGCATGCCTCGGGCAAGAGCGACAGTCATGCCAGCGGAAAGGCGTGTCGGAGTGGATCACGCGTGCATCAGCGCCGCTGCTCAACCTCGTGATCGCAGGTGCCGAGCGTCGTCGCTCTCTCCTGGCGACTCGCGGCGACTCGCGGGGGGGCGCGAGAGGTCGCGTGGCCCTTGGTCAGTGCCGGTGCTGCGAGCGGATGGGCAGGGTCGGGGGCGGTGCTGGAGGAGCGGACGGGGCGGCGGGGGCCTCCGGGACTGGCGCACCCGGTGGGGCAGGGAGAGGCTCCAGCTGGGGGTGCTCCAGCTTCGGCGGCTTGAGCCCCTGGTGGAGCCGCACCACCGTGACGCGGGTCGAGACCACGCGTCCGTCGAACGTCCGGAGCCCGATGTCCGCTCCCGACGCGGCGTGCGTGTCGAGCTCGGGACGCACGACCAGCAACCCCGGGTGGTGGAAGACCCTGTCCGAGCAGTAGGCGTCGAGCAGCACGCCGAGATCGGTCGTGCCGCCAGGCGGGATGGTGGTGAAGAACTCGGGCATGGGGGCCACGGGGTTCAAGACCCAGCGACAGTCCGTGACGCCGGATGGACCGGTGACGTTGAACCTCAGCGTCTCCGGTCGGAACCGCGTGACGACCGCCCGCTTGCCTGCGTTGTGCAGCGAGACATTGATGTTGATCCCCGTGGACGACTGCGCGTCGATGGCCGGGACGCCGTAGAGGTCGAGCTTCACGGGATCCGGATCCTCGGGTCGTGCGGGGATGGGGTCGGTCATCGCGGGGCTCGATTCGTCCGGCAGACCGATGGGGGGCGAGATGAGCTCCTTCAGCGGCGCGAGCTCCGGCTCGACGCCCGGGATGGATGCGACCTCGTAGGGGGAATGCGCTCTGTTTCCGTTCGGCCACCCGAGGTGGCCCACCACGATACTGCCCTGCGCGAGGGCGTCGAAGAGGCGCGGGCCGAAGCAGAAGAGGCGCGGCTCGAAGTGCTCGACGTACGAGCGTCCGGGCGGCAGGACGAGGGGCCGCTCGGTGTCGTCGGAGGGGCGCATGTCGGCCGGGAGCTCGCAGCGCAGGGCCTTCGACCCACCGCGCACTGTGACGTCGAGCGTCAGGAGGCGCGCGTCGGCCACCAGGCGGACCGGGATCGTGCCGGTGTTGGTCACGCGCATCGTCCAGGAGCCCTTGGGCGTGGGCGCCTCGAGCGTGAGCTTGACGTCCGGGAGCGGGCCCACGGGAGGAGGAGGCTCCTTCGGGGCCGGTCTGGGGCGGTGCACCACGGGTTTCGGGGGCGCGGCGACGATGGGCGTCGCCGGAGCCGCCGTCGCAGGTGCAGGCAGGGCCGGCGAAGCCGGCGCCGGAGCCCTCGGCGGGACGACGGAGTGGTGTGGGTTGACGACCTGCCCCGCGGCCTCGCCTGCCGCCAAGGCACAGGAGAGGACGAGCAGCGCCAGCGCCGTCGTCCCCGCGCTCCCCGCCCGACGGATCACGTGCGCCGTGCCTTCATGAGCTGCGCCACGGGCACGGTTCCTATCACGTTGCGGATGCGCTGCACCTGGGGGTCGCTCACCTTGCCGTGGATCTCCACACGGGCGCGGTCCTTGGCGCGCACGATGCGCAGCGTGGCGCTCTCGATCCGGGGCCGCGACGCGACGTCACGCAGATCACCCAGGACGCGAGCCGCGAGGCCACCGCGGGTGACCTCGAGCTTGCCTTCCCGGATCTCCACAACGGCGATGGTGATGGCGGCGCGGGCGTTCGCCCACACCAGCAGGAGCAAGAGCGCGACCCCGATCGCGCACGCCACCAGGACGGGCATCGCTCAGCCCCGCAGGGTCTCCAGCAGGTCGACGTCGGGGATGGCGATGGCGAAGCGCGTCTTCACCACGGCGACGTCGATCTCCTCGAGCAGCTTGCAGATGGCGATGCCGTCGTAGAGCGCGACCGGGGGGGCGCCCGGTGCGGCCGCCTCCTCGCGCGCGCCGGAGAGGCACTGGCCGGTCGTCATGAGCCAGCCCACGCTCGCCGGCCCGTAGTGATGGAGCGCTCCGCGGAGATCGGTCACGCGCTCGCGGCCGATCTCGCGGCCATCCTTCCGGACCACGATGGCGGTCGGGATGGCATCGCCCCCGGTCTTGTGGGTGGCTGCGAAGTGGGCCTCTCCCCCTGGCGAGCCCGCCCGGCGGACCGCACGGAGGTTCGTCATCCCCACGCGCTCGAGCGTCACCAGGAGCAGCTCGATGAGGGCATGGCCGGGCAGCTCCTGAAGCCGCCGCAGCATCGCGCGACGCGAGGCCTCGCGGTACCGATCGACGGCCGCCACCACCTCCTGCTCCAGCCGGGGAAGCTCACCCCCGAGCGACCAGTCCGTCAGCGCCACGCGGCCGCCGCTGGCGAAGCGGAAGCGCGGGCGCTGGGCGTTGGCCGAGCGGCGCAGGTTGTCGGCGCGCATCGAGGCGCTGGCCTGCGTGGTGGCCACGATGGGGTCACCCTGCAGGCGTCCGCGGCGCATCAGCGCCTCGGCGACGGTGCGCAAGGGGACGGGGCCTGCGTTGCGGTCGAAGGAGGACAGGACGACGTTGACGGCATCGGCCAGCTCGCGGCCGGCCAGCTCGTCGCCTTCGGTCAGCGGGATGTCGATGCCCGTCGGCTGTCCGCCCGCCATGATCTGCTGGCGGTCGCGCACGACCGGACGCGCCGGGATGATCGCCTCGCGCGCCTCGACGGCGCTGTCGCTCTCGATGGACACGATGGGCGTGGGCTGGATGGGCGCGTCGAGCCGCGGCTGCGACCCGTCGGGCCTGGGCCCACTGAAGCGCGGCTCGCCCGCGATGTCCCCCGGTGCCCCCCCACGACCGCGGCGGCGGCGGCGGCGGCGGCGGCGGCCCCCCTCGCCCTGCGCTTGCGGACCCGTCGCCGCGACGCCACCGGGCTGTGACAGCGGTGCCAGGATGGGCTGGTCGTCGTCCTCCTCGTCGTCGAAGAACTCGGCCCCGCTCGCCGCGAGGTCGGCCCGGAGAGCCTCCTCGCCCGAGACCGGCGTGTTGCGGTCTCCCGTCTCCTCACCCTCGTCGTCGGCCTGCAATGGTGCGGCCTTCGCCTCGGCGCCCCGCAGCGCGGCCTCGATCTCGAGGGCGTTGACGTCGGCCTCGCCGTCTTCGTTCTCTCCGGGAGCGGCGGCTTCAGCCTCGGCCTCACGCTGCGCCGCGGCAGAGCCTTTCCGGCCCTTCTTGCCCTCCCACTCGCGCAGGGCGAAGACGCCAGGCTTGAGCTTGACGATGGGGACTTCCTTGTCGTCCTTCTTGATGGCCGCCGTGAGCCGGTGGCTCATCGTGACCTCGGGCGTCTTGCCCACGTGCGAGAGGAGATTCTTGGCGATGGCCGCCTCCGTGATCTCCTTGTAATGCATGGGCTTGCCGGCTTGACGGAGGACCTCCGCAGCAGCTTCGATGAACGTCATGTTCCGATTTTTCGCCTGGCCCCTCTCCGGGGCCCTCTATGGGGAGAGCACTTCCCGGACCGGCCCTCAGTGGCCGCATCCGACGCTCTCCTCCCTTCCCACGGCGCGATTTCCGCGGCCCTCTCGGCGCCCGAAGGAGCCGCGAGCCACACGATTCGCGTTTCGACGGACTTCGTAGCCCGTGGCGGGCCCGCCGTCAATGCGAGGCGGCGGGCGCCGGGGTCGGGGGCGCCACACTGACGCCCGCCGGGTTCACTGGGGGTGGTGCCGGGGGGGCGGTGCCGGGTTCCGCCGAGGTCGAGGGTTTCGAGTCCTCGAGCAGCTCCTTCAGCCTCTTCTGACGCGTGGCCTCGTCGAGGGGGGCGCCTCCCTTGCCGACATCGAAGGTGAGCATGGGCAGCGCGCCCGCGTTGTATCCGGGCAGCTTGCCGTCCCAGTGCTCGATGGCGCGGTACTGCAGCACCGCGGGCGTCGTCGACAGGCGGATGATCTCGTTGGCCTGTGCCATCGCACGGGCGTTGATGAGCAGCGCGTCCGCCTCGCCCTGGGCTCGCTGTCGCGCCGCCTCTGCCGCGCCATGCGCCTGTGTGATGGCCTGGGTGGCCTCGGCCTCGACCTGCGCGACGCGGTTGCGGCTCTGGATGGCGTTCTGCGTGGCTTCCATCGCGCGGTTGATGGCGTCGGACACGTTCTGCGGCAGGCGCAGCGTCCCGTTGATGGTGAGCTGATCGATGACGATGCCGTCCTTGCCGAAGACGTCGCGGCATTTCTGCGTGACCTCTCCCAGCATCTTGCTCTTGCCCGCGCCGTAGATCTCCTGCACCGCGAGCTTGGACGCCACGTCGTTGAAGGCTTCGCGCACCGTGTTGTGCATGTACCCGTCAGAGAGCTTCTCCAGGTCGTTCAGCCGGAAGCGGCCGTAGAGCTTCGGCGCCAGGCTGGGCTCGATGTGGAAGCTGAGGCCGATGTCGGCGTTGACGTTGACGCCCTCGGACGAGCTGAAGGTGATGGACTCGTCGTAGGGCTTGCCCTCGTGCGCCGACTGAGTCCAGACCACGTTCTGAACGCTGGTCGGGAAGAGCACGATCTGCTCGGTGAGCGGGTTGTAGACCACCCACCCCGTCACCACCGGCATGTCCTGGATGCCGCGGTCGCTGCCGGCGAGCTTCACGCGGATGCCCACATGGCCGGCGTCGACGCGCGTGGTGGTGGAGCATCCGGCGTAGAGCACGCCAGCGAGGACGATGCCGACGACGGCGAGCCGCCGGATGGAGCGGCTTGCCGCCGCACTGTCGAACGAGACGAGGCGAGCCATGGGAGAGAGCAGTACCAGCAACGCCGCTGGACAAGAAGCGCGGCGGTCAGGACGATGTCGACGCGGTGGGCGATTGCGGCTACGGATGAGCGCGTTCATGCGCCCCGTGGCCGCACTGCTGCTCGCGCTTTCGGTCCTCGTCACCGCTGTCAGCTCGTACTTCGCCTTCCTGCCGCACCCGTCGGGCATGGCGACGGTGTGGCTCCTGGCCGGGGGACCGGCGCTCGTGCTGGCGGCCGTGGCGGCGGCGTGGGCGCGGCGGGAGGAGCTGCTCCGTGAGTGGCTCTCCCCGCGCTGGGGGGACTTCTCGCGGGGCGTCGCCGCCGCTGTGCTGCTGTTCGGCCTGGCGTGGGCGTTCTCGCGGCTGGTGACGCCGGCCGGCTCGCCGCGCGAGGTGTGGCTGGTCTCCCTCTACGGGCAGATCGGGGATCCGCGCGTGCTCCAGGCGCACGGCGCCGTGGTGGCGGCCGCGATTGGCATGGTGGCCGTCGCGGAGGAGCTCGTGTGGCGGGGGATGGTGACGCAGCTGCTCGCGGACCGCGTGGGGACGCGGACGGCGTGGGTCTGGGCGGCAGGGCTGTATGCCCTGTCGTACGTGCCGACCGCGTGGGCCCTGCGCGCCGGGGACGGCGGGGCGCTCAACCCCGTGCTGCCGGTGGCGGCGCTGGGGGCGGGGCTGCTGTGGGGTGGGATGGCGCGGGCCTTCGGCAGGCTCGCACCAGGGATGCTGGCGCACGCGCTCTTCGACTGGGCGGTGGTGATGATGTTCCCGCTGTGGGGGATGCCGGGGATGCACGCGGGGTGACCGTCACCCGTGCGCATGCACGTACGGAGCGAGCCACTCGAGGACCCGCCCGGGAGCGACCCCGCTCCGGACGTCGTCGACGAAAGGATGCTCGACCGCCGGATCGAAGGCGAAGAAGGGAATGGCCTTCACGTCGAGAAAGCGAAAGATGCCCGAAAGCCCCGAGGTGGGCGGGTAGCCTTCCAGATCGTTCGCGAGCCGAGCCTGCAGCGGCGGGTGACTGCACTGATCGGGGTCGTCCCACAGCCGCAGGACCGTCGCGAAGACCTCGCCGGACACCTCGCTCCAGATCCCCCAGCGACATGGACGCGAGAGCCCGTGTACTTGCACCGGGACGAGGACGCGGACGAAGTACCTGGGCCCCGCACCGTCGCGAGGGCGGATGACGCAGAGGTTCTTGTCTGCCCTGGCGCTCTCTGCCCGCTCGGCCGCAGGAATGGCGAGGTACGCGTCGGGATAGGTGAGGCTCGGTTCGAGGTCCGCGATGTCGTGCGGTTTGCCGCACTGGGCGCAGGGGACTTCCATGGGGCTGGAGTGAGCCTACCGCTTCGCCACCATCATCACCGTGCCGTCGCTCTCGTTCGTCTCGGTGGTCCCCGAGTTGACCCAGTAGACGCAGCTCGCGTCGACCGTGATGGATCCCGGCGCGTTCTGGCCTGGGACGAGCGTGACGGGCGCGCCCCCCGCCTTGGGCGCCCGCATCACGGCGCCCGTGCCGTCGCCCTGGCCGGCGTCGACCCAGTAGACGTCGGTATCGTCCACGGCGACCCCTGACGGGAAGAACTGGTTGCCCGCGATGGTGGTCGGCGCGCCGCCGCTCTTGGCCACGCGCATCACCGCGCCGTCCTTGTAGCCCGCCGCGGACGTGCCGTTGCTCGTGTAGTAGACGGCGTCCGCGTCGATGGCGATCGCGGAAGGGAAGTTGGCGCCCGTGGCCAGTGTGGTGGTCGGGCCGCCGTCGAGACCCACCTTCATCACCGTCGCGCCGAACTCGCTGGCCTCGGTGACGTTGACCCAGTAGACGGCCTCGCCGTCGACCGCGAGGGCCCAGGGCTCGGCCTGTCCGGAGGCCAGCTCGGTCTCCTTCCCGCCGCCGAGCGGCATCTTCATCACCGTGCCCGAGGGGAAGCTCTCGTCGCCGAAGTCGGTCCAGTACACGCTGGTGGCGTCGACCACGACCCACGACGGGTTGTTCGAGCCCTCGCTGGGCGCGAGCGCTGTGACCGGACCCCCGCCGAGCGGCGTCGTCATCACGCTCCCGCCCCACTGGTCGATCCAGTACGCGCTGGTCGCGTTCACGGTGACGCCCAGGGGCCCCGGTTGCGGCGCGGCCAGCGTCGTCGCTGGACCTCCCGCGAGCGGCACGGCGTAGAGGCCGCCGGTGATCACGTCGCCGAGCGGCTGCGTGGTCCAGTAGACGCGCGTGGCGTCTACCGCGAGGGCCACCGGGTCCGGCTGCGCCGACGCGAGCACGGTGGGCGTGGGCCCGCAGAAGCCTTGCGGGGTCAGCGGCGCATCGAGGGCGCCAGCGTCGGGGAGCGGGGCGCTCGTGGTCGTCACCCCGTCGTCGTAGAGCCCCGTGCGGGAGCCGCAGGCCAGGACGGCGAGCAGTGCGAGGACCCGCGAGGCGCGCATGGAGGACACGGTAGCGGATGGCCGGGGGGAGGGGAGTCCGTCGAGGCAACCGCGACTGCGACCCCGACCCCCGCCGCACCGGCTACCCTCTCTCCGTGCCCTCCAACGCCGAGCTCCGCGCCCTCCTGCGCGACGCCTATCCGGCCCTCGCCCCGGAGGTCGACGCGCACCCGGAGGACCTGGCGGCGATGGCGCGCGGCACGAGGCAGGCCCGCGATCTGCGCACCTACCGTCGCCTGGCCGCGGCGGCCGTGGGGGACCTCTCCGATGCGGCGGGCGTGCGGCGCGGGCTGCGGCGCTTCGCCGCACGGGAGCGGCTGCGCATCGCGGCGCGCGAGCTGCTGGCGCACCCTGGGCAGGACGTGGACGTCACCGCGCGCGAGCTCGCGGACCTGGCGGACGTCTGCTGTGAGGTGGCGCTGACCGAGGCGCTGGCGTGGGCGGCTGCGCGCTTCGGGCCGCCGCTCGCGGCGAACGGAGCCACGTGTCCTTTCGTGGTCATCGGCATGGGCAAGCTCGGCGGGCGCGAGCTCAACGCCGGCAGCGACATCGACCTGATGCTCTTCTACGAGACCGACGAGGCGGCCGCCGGCGAGGGCGTGGGACTCAGCCTGCACGAGCACTTCACGCGCGTCGCGCAGCGCTTCGTCGCGACCCTGGACGAGCCGACCGACGACGGCTTCGTGTGGCGGGTGGATCTTCGCCTGCGACCCGAGGGTACGCGCGGTCCGCTGGTGAACGCGCTGGCCGCGGCCGAGCGTTACTACGAGACGTGGGGGCGCACGTGGGAGCGGGCGGCTCTCGTGCGGGCGCGCCCGGTCGCGGGAGATCTTCACTTCGGGGCGCGGCTGCTGGACGCGCTGGGCCCCTTCGTGTGGAGGCGGACCGTCGACCCGCGCATCGTCGAGGAGATGAAGTCGATGCTCGCGCGGGCTCGCGCCGAAGCAGGCGACGGCGCGCGGCAGGACCTGAAGATCGGGCCGGGGGGCATCCGGGAGGTCGAGTTCTTCGCCCAGTCCCTGCAGCTGGTCTGGGGAGGGCGCGAGCCGCGCGTCCGCGGGTGCAACACGCTCGACGCGCTCCGGCGCCTGCGCGCACGTGGCTTCGTGAGCGAGCGCGAGGAGGCAGAGCTCTCCGACGCGTACCTCTTCCTGAGGCGCCTCGAGCACCGCATCCAGTTCGCCACGGGGCTACAGACCCACACACTGCCGGCCGACCCGGCCATGGTGGAGCGCATCGCACGCTCGCTCGGGTACGCCGGGCCCGCGGCCCTGGTGGCCGAGATCTCGGTCGTGCGAGAGCGTGTGTCGTCGCGCTTCGCGTCGCTCGGGCGCGAGCCGTCCGGTCAGGATGTCTCGTTCGAGCGCCTGGCCGCGGCCCTCGACGAAGGCGACGAGGCGGCGGTGGCCGCGGCGGCGGCGGAGCGGTTCGGCTCGCCGGCGTCGGGGGACCTCCCGCGGCACCTGCTGGCCCTCGCGCGGCGCCCGGACGGTCCCCTGGGCGCCACTACCCGCGACCGCGACGCGGTGTTCGCACGACTGCTCGTCGACGCCCTCGCCGAGGCCGCTGACCCGGAGCAGGCCACGCGCCTGCTCGCCGCCTTCTTCGCGCGCCTCATCACCCCGGGCCTCTACGTGCGCGCCCTGGCCGACGATCCACGCATGGCGCGCGCCCTCGCCTCGCTGCTGGGCGCCAGCGTCTTTCTCGGGCAGTCCCTGGTGGCGCACCCCGAGCTCGCCGATCGCGTGCTCTATGCGCGCGGTGTGCCCTCGCCCGAGTTCGCGCGGGCCGAGGTCGACGAAGAGCTGGCGTCGCTAGGTGAGGAAGCGCGTGACGTGGATGCGTTCGTGGGCGCGCTGCGACGGGCCAAGAGACGGGTCACGTTCGAGGTGGGCCTGGCCGACCTGGCGGGGGAGCTGAGCACGCGCGAGGTGGCGCACGTGCTCACGGCGCTGGCCGACGCCACGCTGGAGCATGCCTGCCGCTTCGCCATGCAGGAGCGCCAGCTCGATGTCGGGCGCGGCCTGGTCGTGGTGGCCATGGGCAAGCTCGGGGGGCGCGAGATCGGCTACGGCTCGGATCTGGACGTCCTCTTCGTGTACGAGGATCCCGCCGACGACGCGGCCGAGCGGTTCGCCCGCATCGCCCAGCGCGTGCTGCGCCTGCTGGGGACTCCGCACGGCGAGGGCCCGGGGTACGAGCTGGACACGCGCCTGCGCCCCTCGGGCAGCCACGGCCTGCTGGTGGTCTCGCTCGACGCGTTCGCCCGCTACCAGTCGGAGCAGGCGGAGGGCTGGGAGCGGCAGGCGCTGGTCAAGGCGCGCGTGTGCGCAGGCGACGCCGAGCTGGGTGGGCGGGTGCTCGCGGTGGCGCACGAGGCGGCCTACGAGCGCGGCGCGCCCGAGCCCGAGCGCGTCCACCACCTGCGGACGCGCATGGAGCGCGAGCTGACGCACGAGCGGCTGGACCGCTCGCCGGCCCGCTACGACGTGAAGCTCGGCCGCGGAGGGGTGGTCGACGTCGAGTTCGCCGTCCAGTGGTTGCAGATGCAGCACGGGCGCGACCGGCGGGTGCGCACGACCGAGACCGAGGTCGCACTGGGCGCGCTGGAGATCTGCGGCTACCTCGGACCGCCGCTGGCCGAGGCGCTGCGCGAGGGCTGGCGCTTTCTGCGGCGCCTGGAGCAGCGGCTGCGGGTTTCTCACGGTACCAGCGCGACGCTGCTCGAGGAGGGCGCGCCGGGCCTGGCGTCGCTGGCGCGGCGCATGGGCATGCACGACGCGCCGCGAGGGCGGGCAGACGCCGCGCTGCTCGAGCGCTACGTGGCTGTCACACGGGAGGCGCGCGCCGCCTACCTGCGCGTCCTCGGCATGGACGACCCCACGAATCGGTAGCACCGGCCAAATAGAATACCGTCGTCGAGCGTATGATCCGTGGGATGCGCTGCGCCGGTGCGTGGATGGCGATGGGGAGCGTTGCGCTGCTCGCCGCGTGCGCGCAGGAGACCGCGCCCGCCCCGCACGTCGCCCTGCGCCCGGAGCCCCCGGCAGAGACCGACGCAGGTCCCGTGCCCGACGCCCCACCACAGTACGTGGTAGGCGATCCTGTCCGCCCATCGGCCCTGACGGTGCTGCCCCTGGGCGAAGACGCGATGGGGGTGGTGCTGGAGGGCGTGCGCTTTGCGCTTCGCGGCTCGCAGGTGCGCGCGTCGCACGACGTGGCCGATACGGCGCTCCAGTCCGCCTGGCGCATCCCTGCGCGGCTGGGGGGCGGCTTCCTCTTCCGTGCCCACGGCGCGCTCTACGCGAGCGAGTCGTTCGAGGGGCTGCTGCGCCCCGTGGTGACTGTACCATCGGAGGTGGCGGACGTGTCGTTCGCACCCAGGGGGGCACTCGTGCGCGCCGACTCGGGGGAGCGCTGGCTCATCGAGCCAGGGACCGGCAAGCGCTTGCCGATGTCGCCCCCCGGGTTGCTGCAGGTGGCGGCGCTCGACGACGGCCGAGCCGCCGCGCTGGTCGAGGGAGGGCGCCTGCTCGTGTCGACCGACGCTGGCGAACACTGGACCGACGCGACCGCACGCCTGCGGAGCGCGGCCAAGCGCGTCTTTCTGTCCCGTACTCAGAGCACCCACGAGGAGCTGCTCTGGGTCGAGACGCAGGGCGGGCAGGCCCTCGGCCTGCTGGCGGGAGGGAGGCTCGCGACGTACGACACGCTGCCCGCGGGCGAACCCGCGCCAGCGCTGCGCCCCAAGCCCCAGGGGTGGCGCGAGGAGGAGCCGGCGCTCCGCCGCGCCTTCCGCATGGGGGCGCCGTCGCGCGACGGGTCGGCGCTGGTGGTGGCGAGCGGGGACCTCGTGCAGGTGGACCTGGTCTCGGGCGCGGTCGACGTGGTGGCCGCGGGCAAGCTCCCGCCGGACGCCACGTGCGCCGCCACGCGCACCCCCGACGACGTGGTGTTCACGTGCGGTCGCCCGGGCGGCGCATCGTTCGTCGTGGCGCACGCCCTGGACCACGCGCCGGTGGTCGAGCAGACGTTCGCCGACGGATCGGGGCGCTTCGTGGTGAGCGACGACGGCGGCATCCTCTGGGTGGGCCCGTGCGACAAGCCGCTCGTCGGTCAGCGCCGCGTCGCGTGCGTCCGCGCGCCGGGGGGAGGGTGGCAGCAGGTCGATCTCGACGCCGCGGGCGACGCGGGGCAGACGCCCACGTTCAACGTCGTGCGCTGGATCCCGCGCGTCGACGGCGGCGCCATCGTGGTGGTGGGCGACATCGGCGGATCGGCGAACGTGTGGGGCCTGCTCGACGCCCGGACGGGCGAGGTGCACTCGTGGCCGGCGGACGCCCTCACGCCCTCGGTCCGCTCGGCGCTGCAGGCCAACGAGGGCTCGCGTGGCTCGCCGATCGACCCCGCGCGGCTCGCCGACCGGATGTGGACGGTCACGACGCAGGGCACCGTGCGCGGCTGGGCGCAGCTCGGCAGCGGCGCCGGCGCCGTCGAGATCGGGGTCGACGGATCGCTCCAGACCTCGCCCTTCACCTTCGAGCGCATCTCGAGCGCTGGCCCCATCGCGCTGGCACGTACCCGTGAGGGGCGGGTCTGGCAGACCCTGGACCGCGGAGCGACGTGGAGCGAGGTCGCGGGACCACCTGCTGCGCAGCCCCGTGGGTGGATCGACGCTCACGCCTGCTCGCTGGTCGGGTGCGACCTGGGGCAGTGGTACCGCCTCGGCTGGCCCTCGACGCCCCCGCAGTCGCAGCCCCCGGCGACAACGGCGCCCGCCGCGCCGCGCATCGAGCAGTCCGCCGCCCCGACCTTCACCTGTCGACCCAACTCCGACCCGCGGCGCAGCGCCGCGGCGAGGGGCGAGCGCAGCCCCGACGACCTGGGTCTGGGGGCGTCACACGTGGCCGTCGCCGATGCCAAGGGGCTCACCGACTTCCTGCGGCTGTCCTTCCCGCGTCGCATCGTGGGCGCCGTGCGCGACACCGACGCGGCCGACGAGACCGCCTCCCGCGCCGTCGTGCACGGACCGACCACGCAGCCAGGCGACGATCATCTCCTCGTCAACGCGCTCGACAAGAGCCCGATGTCGCTGGTGCGCCAGGTACAGTTCGTTCCGGCCTTCGATCCGCTCGGGGCCGTGCGCCGGGGCAGCCTCGCGATGGCAGACCTGGTCGCCGGCGCGCGCGCCAGCGGTCTGGGACCGGCCGTGGCCCTGCACGACGACCCGGTGCCCAGCGGCGTCGTCCCGGTCACCCCGTCCGATCCCTCGGCGCCGGACGACCTGCTGGTGCAGCTCGCCAGCGGGGGTGTTGCGGTGCAGCGCGCCACGTCGTCGGCCGCCCTCCGGACCCGCGTGGCGTACGAGGTGGGGCGCGGCGACGAGTGGCGCATCGTCAGCGCCGTCGCGCTGGAGGGCAACAGCGTCGCGTGGCTCGAGGAGGACTCCTCAGGGCAGGCGCGCGTCATGCGCCTCGGGGCCGGCGGCGCGCCGCTCGCCGCGCTCGAGATCGAGGCTCCCCCGTCGGCGGACCTCTATCCCGCCAACATCGACGCCCTCGCCGTGGGGCCGCGCGGCGAGCTCGCCGTGGTGCGCACACCGTCGGGGAGCGAGCCGCCCTCCGCAGGCGACCCTGCAGTGCTCCTCGTCCCGGGGGCTCCGGTGCTGACCCTGGCCCCGTGGTCGACCCTCACGCCGGCCGACGATCCAGCGTGCAAGGCGGACGCGGCGGGCTACCGGGTGACCGTTCAGACCATCGCCCCGTGGCTGCGCCTCAAGGCGGCCAGCGAGGATCTGCGCGCGATGGAGGACTCGTTCATGCTCGTGCGCCTCAAGTGGAGCCCGGCGCGCGCGTGCCTGGAGGGGGTCGAGCTTCGGACGCAGGACATGAGCGTGGGCTCGCCTGGAGGCCCGGGCTCGCCCTCGGCGTGGGGCACCGCGTGGGATGCGCCGGTCGAGAGCTGGGTCGTCGCCCGCTTCGCCAGGGACGTGGTGGCCGGGCGTGTCGTCGTCATCGCCGGGGCGGAGCTCCGCCAGCCGCTGGAGTGCAAGCTCGGCCCACCGTAGAGCTCGATGGTAGCGTGGACGTCCGGCCGATGAAGCTGTGCCCGCGCTGCTCCGAGTCGTTTGGCGACGACGCCGCCTTCTGCCCGTTCGACGGCGCGGAGCTGGCGCGCAGCGCCGATCCGCTCATCGGGCGGACGCTCGCGGCCCGCTACCGGCTGGTCCGCCCGCTGGGCAGCGGCGGCATGGCCCTGGTCTACCTGGCCCGGCACGTGATGATCGACCGCCTCTCGGCCATCAAGGTGCTGCGGCGCGACCTGGCCATGAGCGCGTCGCACCGGGAGCGTTTCCTCCGCGAGGCGCGCGCGGTCAACCGCATCAACCACCCCAACATCGTCGAGATCACCGACCTCGGCGAGAGCGACGGCCTGGTGTTCCTGGTGATGGAGTACGTGGACGGCGAGTCGCTGCTGGCGGCGCTGCGCAGGGGACGCTTCCCGTGGCCGCGCGCGGCGCGCGTGGCCGCGCAGATCGCCGCCGCGCTCGGCCGCGCGCACGAGCTCGGGGTCATCCACCGCGATCTCAAGCCCGAGAACGTCATGGTCGCGAGCCGCTCGGGCGAAGAGCTCGTGAAGCTCACCGACTTCGGCATCGCGAAGATCCTCGACGCGCCGGCGCTCACCTTCAGCGAGCAACGCTTCGGGACGCCGGGCTACATCGCGCCCGAGTACGCCGAGGGGGCGGCGGCGGCGCCGGCGGGAGATCTGTACGCGCTCGGCGTCGTCCTCTACGAGATGCTCACCGGGGCCATGCCCTTCGACGCCCGGGGCGCCGAGCTCCTGGTCGCGCCGCTGCGCGAGGCGCCGGTGAAGCCGAGCGTCCGCGCCGAGGGCATCCCCGCCGAGGTCGAGGAGCTCGTGCTGCGCCTCATCGCGCGGCGGCCGGAAGAGCGCCCGCGGGACGCCTTCGCGGTGGTGGACGCGCTGGCGGACGTCCTGCGGCGCCTCGCGGGCTCGGCCCGACCCCCGGCCGCGGTGGACGGGGACGAGGGCCGGCTGTCGCTCGTCACCACCGTGGGGGCGCCTCCCGCCGCGTCGGTGCGGACCGAGCTGACGGCGGAGCTCGCCGCGCTGCCCACGGCAGAGATCGCGGCGCGATGGCACGGGATGGCGAGCGAGCTGACGAAGCAAGTCGAGCTGGGCCGGCGGGACCGGGGCGACGTCCCGGGGGTGCGCCGCGCGCAGGAGCTCTCGGCGCAGGTCGAGGCGCTGGTCACGGCGCTCGAGCGGGCGAAGGTGACGGTGGCCGAGCACCAGGCGCGCGTCGATCGCCTGGAGACGCACGGGCGCGCCTTCCGCGGCACGCTGGGGCACGCCATCGACTCGCTCTCGCGGGAGCGCTCGCGCGAGCGGGCCCACCTCGACGCCATCGTGTCGCGTCGTGAGGGCATCGACACGGACGTGACCATGGCCGGCGTCGACACCGGCGCGCGCGACGCGCTGATGTGGGAGCACGCGGCGCTGGAGGCGGAGCAGGAGCGGGCGCATCTCGTGGAGCAGGACCTGGGCTACCAGGTCGAGGCGCTCCAGCGTCAGCTCGCCGCGCAGAACGAGCAGCTCGACCTCGAGCTGGCGGACGCGACGGGGAAGCTGGAGGGGGCGCTCTCCGCGCTCCGCCACATGACCGGCGAGCTGATCCGCACGATCGCGGATGCGGCCAGCGCGCTCGAGCGCTGACCGCCGGCTCCTCACCGGCGCAGGAGACCCCCGAGGGGGCGCCGGCGCGGAGAGGGGTCGTTGTCGCGCAGGAAGCGCAGGTTGACTCCGTTGATCATGGCGTGCGCCACGATGGGGCCGGCCAGGCTGCCGGTCGCGGCGAACACGAGCCCGAAGAGCAGCCCCATCACCGTCGCCCACGCCATCCAGCCCCAGCGCGCCGGCCCGCGGATCTGGTGGAGGGCACCGAAGATCACGGACGAGGCAACCAGACCCAGCAGCGGGAGCAGCAGACCGCGGAAGAGCAGCTCTTCCCCCACGGCGCTCGCGATCGCCAGGGACACCAGGCCGCCCGTTCCCGCGCCGTGCACCGCCGGGCGCAGCGCCGCGTGGAGCGCGCGCGCCCACGCCGCCCGCCGCACGATGATCCGTGACACGGCGATGGTCGTCGCTCCCAGCGACACGCCGATCCCGAGGCTCACCAGGAGCGCCGCCGCCCCGCGCGTGCCCAGCCACGCGTCGCAGGTGAGCGGCTCGTAGCCGAGCGCCAGGGAGGCTCCGCCCGCCACGGCCGTGGTCGCGCCGTACGCCCCTATGAGCATCGCGAGGCGACGACCTCTGCCCGGGACGCCTGGTGTGTGGTCACCCGCGCCGAGCCGCTCCGCTTGCGCTCCCAGCGCCGTCATCTTCCGTCCCCAAGCTTCCACGCGCGGTCATCGGGCGCAAGGCAGGGACGTCGCGCGCGAAGCGCACGCGAAGGATCGGTTTGCAGCTCGGCGGATCTGTTAGAGTTCGGGTCTCGCGCGTACGACGACATGACGACCTCGATGTCCTCTGCCCCCGACGAAAGACCGCGGGTCCTCATCGTCGACGACGAGAAGTTCATCCGGGACATCCTGGCGGACTTCCTCGGGATGGAGGGGTACATCGTGCGCACCGCCGAGGACGGCGCGGCGGCCCTCACCGAGCTCGGGAACGCCCACTACGACCTCATCATCAGCGACCTCAAGATGCCGCGGATGGGCGGCATCGAGCTGCTCGACGCCATCGGCACCGCCGCCCCCAACGCGCTCACCGTCATCATGACCGGCTTCGGAACGGTCGAGACGGCGATCGACGCGATGAAGCGCGGTGCCTACGACTACATCCTCAAGCCCTTCAAGGTGGAGGAGGTCATCCGCGTCGTGCAGCGGGGGCTCGAGAAGCAGCGCCTCTCGGCCGAGAACCTGCGCCTGCGGGAGGCGGTGTCGCTCTACACGGTCAGCGAGGCCATCGCCGCCAGCCTGTCCCTCGAGGAGGTGCTGGCGACCATCGGCGACACGGCCATCCACGAGCTCAAGGGCGATCTGGTCTCGACCTGGCTGGACGACGGGGAGGGCGGCTACTTCGAGCGCCAGCGCCTGGTGCAGCCGCGAGGCCTCGAGTCGTCGCTCCCCCCGCCGCCGGAGGCCCGCGTGTCGGAGCTCCCCAGCTCCGGCGAGCGTCACGCGATCCCCCTGGCCGACGCGCAGGGCGAGCCCCGCATCGGCTCGGAGTACGGCGTCTTCTCGGCCCAGGCCTTCATCGATCACTACGCCGCTCACTCGACCCTGCTCGAGCAGGGAGGCAAGGGGGCCCGATTCTTCGCCGCGCCGCCCCTCGCCCCCCTCGGGTCGCTCGTCTCGGTGCCGCTGCGCATGAAGACCCGGCTGCTCGGGTGGATCGCGGTGGCCAGCTTCACCAAGCAGAAGCGCTTCAACGAGGGGCACCGCAAGCTGCTCTCCATCGTGGGCTCGCGCGCGGCGGCGGCCATCGAGAACGCCCGCCTCTACGAGGACCTCCGGGCCACGTTCCAGCAGACCATCCAGGGCCTGGCGCGCGCCATCGACAAGATGGACCGCTACACGGCCGGTCACTCCGAGCGCGTGGCGACGTACGCCACCTACCTCGCTGTGCGCCTCGGTCTGCCGGCGGACGTGGTCGAGATCGTGCGCCAGAGCGCGCTGATGCACGACATCGGCAAGATCGGCTGCGTGATGAACCTGAACAAGCCCGGCAAGCTGACGCAGGACGAGTACGAGATGTTCAAGCGCCACCCGGTCTACGGGAAGGACATCCTCGATCCCATCAAGTTCCTCCATCCGCTGGTGCCCGGCGTGCACCTGCACCACGAGCGCTGGGATGGGCGCGGCTACCCCCTGGGGCTCAAGGGCAACGACGTGCCCCTCATCGCGCGCATCATCGCCGTGGCCGATACCTACGACGCCATGACCAGCGATCGCGCCTACCGCCGCGCCCTGCCGCACGAGGTGGCCGTGGGTGAGATCGAGCGCTGCAGCGCCTCCCAGTTCGACCCGGAGATCGCGCACGACTTCACCGTGGGGCTCGACGAGTTCCGCGAGGAGCAGGTCGCCAAGGGGACCAAGATCCCGGACTGAGCGGTCTCCCGGCATGCTCCCTTCCGGCCTCCCCGGACGGGCGCTATACAGTGACATGCTCGACGACAAGCTCCGCGAGTGCCTGACGTTCGATGACGTCCTGCTCGCCCCCGCCTACAGCGAGGTGCTGCCCAAGGACGTCGACGTGAAGACCCGACTGTGCCGCGGGCTCGACCTCGAGATGCCCATCCTCAGCGCGGCGATGGACTCGGTCACCGAGAGCCGCACGGCCATCACCATGGCGCGGGAGGGCGGCATCGGGATCCTCCACAAGAACCTGCCCATCGCGGCCCAGGCGCGCGAGGTCGAGCGCGTGAAGCGCGCGGAGAGCGGGATGATCCTCGGGCCGGTCACGGCGCGCCCCTCCCAGTCGCTCCGCGCGGCGCTGGAGGTGATGCGCGAGCACGACATCAGCGGCGTGCCGGTGGTCGAGGGCGAGCGCCCGGTCGGCATCCTGACCGCGCGCGACATCCGCTTCGAGCAGAACCTCGACCAGCCCGTCAGCGCCCTGATGACGAAGGAGCTGGTCACCGTGCCCCCCGGGGTCAGCGCCGACGAGGCCAAGCGCCTGCTCCACAAGCACCGCATCGAGAAACTCCTCGTCGTGGACGCGGACGGGAAGCTCGCGGGGCTCATCACCATCAAGGACATCCTCCAGGCCGACAAGTACCCGCAGGCCAACAAGGACGAGCAGCGGCGCCTGCGCGTCGGCGCGGCCATCGGCCCGGGGCCGGACCGGCACGAGCGCACGGCGGCGCTGGTGGCGGCGGGCGTGGACGTGGTGGTCATCGACACGGCGCACGGACACTCCAAGGGCGTGCTCGACGCCGTGCGCGCGACCCGCAAGGAGTTCCCGGGCCTGCGCGTCATCGCCGGGAACGTCGCGACGGCGGAGGCGACCGAGGCGCTCATCGACGCCGGCGTGGACGGCGTGAAGGTGGGCATCGGCCCCGGCAGCATCTGCACGACGCGGGTCGTGGCCGGCGTGGGCGTCCCCCAGATCAGCGCGGTCAGCGACTGCGCGCGCGTCGCCGACCGGTACGACATCCCGGTCATCGCCGACGGAGGTCTCAAGCACTCGGGGGACCTGACCAAGGCGATCGCAGCAGGCGCCAGCAGCGTGATGATCGGCTCGCTCTTCGCCGGGACCGACGAGTCGCCCGGGGACCTCGTGCTCTACCAGGGCCGCAGCTACAAGGTGTACCGCGGCATGGGCAGCCTGGGCGCGATGAAGAAGGGGAGCCGCGATCGGTACGGCCAGGCCGGGACCGCGGACGAGAAGCTCGTGCCCGAGGGGATCGAGGGCCGCGTGCCCCACCGCGGCTCGCTGGCGTCGATCCTCTACCAGCTCGTCGGCGGCCTCCGCAGCGGGATGGGCTACACGGGGAGCAAGACCATCCACGAGCTTCGCACCCGCTCCCGCTTCGTGCGCATCACCTCGCAGGGCCTCCGCGAGAGCCACGTGCACGACGTCATCATCACGGAAGAGGCGCCGAACTACTTCCGCTCGTAGCCAGGGCGAGCGCCCCGGCGGTACGTCCCTTGCGACGCCGTCTGCGCCATGGGCCGTCGCGCGCGTCTTGTCCTCGTGTTCACGCTCGCGGCCGGGATCGTCCGACCCACGCTCGACTCCGCCGCGGCCCGCGCCGCCCCGCCCCCGGTGGCCGACGCCTGGGCCGAGCCCGAGCTCCTGCTTCCCCCATCGATGCAGTTGCTGCGGGCCGCCGCCGACGCCACCGGTGTCTACGCGACCCGGTACGACGCGGACCGCGGGGCGCGCGTGCTCCTGCGCCGCGCCCCGGACGGCGCCGTGCAGCTGCTGGCGGAGTCGCCCCGCGTCGCCGAGCTGGCCCTGGACGACGGGCATGTCTACTGGATCGGCGAGGACGGCGTGCAGGCCGTCCCCAAGACGGGCGGGGCCGTGCACACGCTCGCGGCGCGCGACTGGACCCTCGTCGCCGAAGCACCGGACCAACCTCGCTGGGGCCTCGCGCTGGACGGGGACGACGTGTACTTCAGCCTCGACGACGGCGTCGGGCGTGTCTCCAAGCAGGGCGGGGAGTCGCAGGCGCTGGCGAGCGGACGCGGCGCGAGGGTCGTCGGCGTCGACGCAGTCGAGGTCTTCTGGCTGGAGCAGGGTGACGGCGAGGGCGGGCCTTCCACGACGAGCGTCCTGGCGACGCTCAAGCGCGGCGGCCCGTCCCGGCGCGTCCTGGCCCATCTGCCCGGCGTGCTCGCGGTGGCGGTCGCCGACGACGGACTGTACTGGCTCGCCGAGACAGAGCGTCGCGGCGTCGGTGCGATCCACCGCGCGTCCAAGAGCGGCGACGGCGCGACGACCCTCGTCGGTGATGTGCCCACGTACTACGCGCAGGTCCTGGCGGTGGCGGCGGAGAACCTCTACTGGCTCGATTACCCGCGGGGCCTCCACGGGCCGATGCGCGTGCGCACCGTCCCCACGAAGGGCGGCGATCCGACGACGCTGGCCGAGCCATTCCCGGTCGCCAACAAGCTCCTGCTCGACCCGCGCCGCGTCTGCTGGGCCCAGGACGGCGTGCGGTGCGTTCCGCGCGGCCCGTGGGACACAGCTCATCTCCCGCTGTGAGTGACCGCGACAGACGGCGACGGAGCGCGAACGGCCTCGCGCGAGTTGCCCGCGAAATCATCGGCGGCACGCGCGGTGCTTCGTGGTGCAACGGTCGGGAGGTGGTCGATGAAGGGTGTACGCACCGGAGTGTCGCTCGTCCTCGCAGCCGCGGCGCTGGTCCTCGCGCGCCAGGCCACCGCAGACTGCACGGACCCGAGCTGCCCGCGGGAGGTGTCCCAGGCCATGGCGGCGTCGGGCGCGCGCTACCCCCTCGTGCTCAGCGTGGGCCTGCGGTCGCTCAGCTACGCGCCATCGTCGCGCGATCGCTTCGACGGCGCGGTGGCGTCCAGCTCGACCGGGTACGCGTTCACTGGCGACGCCCTCGGCGACTCGCCGGTGCGTGCCTACGGCGGTGAGCTGGGCGCCGACTGGGCGTTCTCGTCCTACGTCTACGCGGGCGCCGCTGCTGCGTGGGGCGAGGGGGCATGGTCGGCGTCGCCGTTCCCGGCGGGGTCTTTGACCATCGAGCCACGCGCGACGGTCAACGCGCACCTCTGGCAGACGGGGCTCCGCGCCGGAGTGCGACTGCCCCTGGGCCCGGTCTCCATGCGCGGCGAGCTCCTCGGCGGCGCGGAGTGGATCTCCCTGCAGCAGTACGCCACCGTGGGCCAGGCCTCGATGACCGCGAACGCCTCGACGGTCACCTGGCTGCTCGAGCCGCGCGTCGCCGTCGACCTCTGGACGACCCCGTACACCGTCCTCAGCGTCTTCGGCACCATGCCCGGCTTCGACTCGCGGGCCAGCAACGGGGGCGTGACCTTCGCCTTCCACCTGCGCAGCTTCGACGGACGCTACGTGGGCGTGCTGTGACGATCGAGGCCCGCTAAGAACCTGCCAGACCCATGGCGCGCTCGTTCACGGCCCACTGGCTCGGTCGCACGGGCTACGGAGAGGCGCACGCCCTCCAGGAGCGGCTCGTCCAGGAGCGCATCCGCGGCGAGGTGGGCGACACGCTGCTCCTGCTCGAGCATCCCCCCGTGGTCACGATGGGCCGGGGGGCTCACGCCGAGAACGTCCTTCTTCCCCGGGGCGAGCTCGAGCGACGCGGCGTCGAGCTGCACGAGACGGGCAGGGGAGGCGACGTCACGTACCACGGCCCGGGCCAGCTGGTGGCGTACCCCATCTTCGACCTCCACCCGGATCGCCTGGACGTCCGGCGCTACGTGCGCGACCTGGCCCGCGTCATGATCGAGCTCGCGCGGGCCCATGGTGTGGAGGCATCCTTCCTCGAGGGGGATGCCAAGCTCGTCGGCGTCTGGGTGGACGAGGCCAGCCCGGCGCGATGGCCTGGTGATCCGCGAGTCGACGGTGGCGCGACGCGCGCCGCCAAGATCGGCGCCATCGGGGTCAAGCTCTCGCGGTGGGTGACCATGCACGGCTTCGCCTTCAACGTGTCGACGGATCTCGGTGGCTTCCAGCTCATCGTCCCCTGCGGCATCACCCGCTACGGGGTGACCTCCCTGCAGACGCTGCAGGCGCTCCTGGGTGGAGCCCACCCGACCCCGACCCTGCAGGCGGTGGCCGAGACGAGCGTGGGCTGCTTCGAACGGGTCTTCGACGCATCGGGTTGCATGGCCGACCCCGACGAGACCCGCCGGCTCGTGCGCCACGGGCCCTGATCCGCCTGTCCTTCGGCCGTGCCATCCCGTGCTGCGTGTCGCCACGTGCACGCCCCTTCACGCACCCTTCGGACAGGTACACGCCTTGCGTGACGCCACCATCATGAGCCCCTTCCTTCGTGTCTCCTCCCTTCTTGCCCTCACCGGCTGCCTCGTCGCTGCCTGCGGCGGGAAGATCGAAGGCAACGGAGGTGGCGGCGGCGGCAGCGGCGGTGGCGGGAGCTGCGTGAACATCGATCTCTCCAGCTACGATCAGTCCTGCCAGTCGGCGTCCGACTGCGTCTACATCGCGTCGGGGCAGGTCTGCAGCGGCCAGTGCGACTGCCCCGACGCGGTCATCAACGCCTCCGGGCAGGCCGAGTACGAGGTGGCCATCGCCTCGGTGACCCCTGCCGCCTGCTTCTGTCCGGGCCAGGCCGAGCCGCAATGCAACGACCACCAGTGCAGCCTGCAGAGCCTCGGGGGCGGCACGCCGTGCAGCGGCCCCGACCAGGCGGCCGGCTGCCCCGACGGGGGGTGACGGCGCTAGCTCTTCCCCGACTCGACAGGCGGCGGCCGGGAGCTGAGGGCGGCCGCGACCATGCGCAGATACATCTTCGCGCGCACGTTCTCCGGCTCGAGCTCCAGCGCCTTGCGCCACTGCTCGCTCGCCGCCTCGCTCTCGCCCAGGGACAAAAGCGTGACCCCCAGCTGGATGCGAGCCGGCACGTAGCCCGGCCGCGCCATGACCGCGGCCTCGTACTGCTCGCGCGCCCGGGGAAGGTCGTTCATCTCCCGGAGCAGCGTCCCGAGGCGGGTGCGAAGGTCGGCGAACTGGGGGCACAGGCCCACGGCCTTCTCGTACTCGGCGATGGCCTCGCGTGGCAGACCCGCGTCGGCGTAAGCCTGTCCGACCTCGGCGTGCATGTTGGCGATCTTGCCGCGTGCGAAGGGATCGAGCCCCGCCAGGTTGCCGTGGGGCGTGCCCTTGATGCGCGCGTAGACCTGCCGCGCGGCCTCGTACTTCCCGCGATCGTTGTAGGTCACGGCGAGGTTCAGGGCCGCCTCGGTGTAGCTGGGGTTGATCGCCAGAGCGCGCTCGAAGTGCTGCTCGGCGTGGGCGAAGTTCCCCTGGGCGTGGCAGATGACGCCCAGCATGTCGTGGACGTCGGCCAGCCGGTCGTCGGTCTCGAGGACCTGCCGGAGCAGCTGCTCGGCCTTGTCGAACTCACGCTTCTGGTAGTGCTCGCGTCCAAGGAGCAATAGCTGCTTCGTGTGCTCGTCCATCGCTCTTCGCAACAAGCCCCTCGGTGGCAGGTTACGCCGAAACCTACCGTCCGGTGGGAGCGATTTTCACCGGGCGCGCCCGGTCCGCGGGCTCTGGTTGCAGCCGGGCCCGTCTGCCGGTAAGGCCCAAAGCCAGTGGACGGTCAGGAGCGCGAACCTGCAGACACTCGCCCGGCCCCCGTGGGAGATGGGGATGCGGCGGCCAGTGGGGCGGAGAGCGCGCCTGCACGAGAGCCGCCGGAGCCCGCCGAGAGCCTGGGGGAAACCCCGCAGACGACGTCCATCGCGCCCCCGCCCTCCGGCCACGGGCCCGATGGCGCAGCGCGCAAGGTCAGGGTCTCCCCTCGTGCGCGCATGGCGCTGGCGCTCGCAGGCGGTGTGGCCCTCGCCGCGGCCATCGTGCTGCCCTTCGCCCTCGGCGCCGGCGGGGAGACGCCTCCCGGTGTTGCCAGCGCGGCCACGGTAGCCGGTACGGCGGCCGCGGCCGAGGTGGTCCACGCCGACAGCGCAGGTGCAGATGCTGCGCCCGAGGCGGCAGAGGAAGCACCCCCGGCCCGGCCCACCGTGTGGCGCGTCTCCAGGCTCGCGGACGACCCCTCGGTGGCGCTCATCGATGGGGTCATCGCGCGACGCCCCCTGCTGTCCGCCCTGTCCGCGGCGGGGTTGCCGCACGGGGAGGCGCAGCGCGTGGCGCACTCGCTCGACGACGTGCGCGACGTCGACCGGTTTGGCCAGAAGGACAGCTTCACCATCGCCCGGGACAAGGCGACCGGACGGGTGGTCGCCTACGAGATCGCGAGCTCCCCGTCGGACGTCTGGCAGGCCCACGAGGAAGCCCTGGCCGACGGGACGAGCAAGCTCGTGGCGCGCAAGCTGGACCTCCCTTCCGAGCGCGTGCGGGTCAAGAAGGCGCTGGTGGTCGGGAGCGACCTGCGTGCGTCCTTCACCGAGGCCGGGCTCGCGCCGGTCGAGGACATGCTCTCGATGCTGGACGACGCGCTGGAGGGGCACGCCGAGCTGGCGGACATCCGGGCCGGCGCGCGCCTGCGGCTGGTCGCGACCCAGGAGCGCGTGGACGGTGCCTCGGCCCGGTGGGCCTCGCTCGACGCCGTGGAGTACTTCCCGGCGTCCTCCAGCGCCCCACCCGTCCGGGTGTACTACCTGGGCGGCGACGACGACCGCCCGCGGGAACGCCGGGGGTGGTTCGACTCGCGTGGCCGCCAGCCCTACCACGGAGGATGGCGCTCGCCGGTGCCGCTCGCTCGCATCGCCTCGCGGTTCAATCCCCACCGGATGCACCCCGTGCTGCACGTGGTCATGCCGCACAACGGCGTCGACTTCGCGTCCCCCGTCGGAGCCCCGGTCTACGCCACGGCCTCCGGGGTGGTGCAGAGCGCCGGCAACGGCGGTCCGTGCGGCAACATGGTGGAGATCGCGCACCCCGGTGGCATCACGAGCGTCTACTGCCACCTCTCCCGCTTCGCGGCGGGCCTGCACCCCGGGCAGCACGTCGAGGGGCGGCAGCTCATCGCCTACGTCGGGCAGACGGGGCGCGTCACCGGGCCGCACCTGCACTTCGGCATCAAGAAGAACGGCGTCTTCATCGACCCCATGACGCTGCGCCTCGACGGGGTCCGCGTGGTGCCCCGGGGGCGCCGCGAGGAGTTCGACCGTCTCCGGACGGCGCTCGACGGGGAGCTCGACTCCATCCCGCTCCCCGCTCCGGGGGGCGCCGCGGCGCCGGATGCCCCCGAGTCGAGCGAGACCTTCTTCGAAGAAGCCCCCTGAGGGCGTTCCGCTCGCGGCGCATACATACATTGCTCGTACATGGACCTTGGTGCCATGCTTGGCGGGTAGCGGGGGAAGCCGGGAGGTCCGTAGGTGCGCAGTTGGCTTGGTTGGGGGTCGTTCCTGGTTTGTGGCCTCGCGCTCGCGGCCGGCTGCGGTAGCTCGGGTGGGGGCGGCGGGATCTTCGCCAGCGGCGGGGATGGCGGCGGCGACGGGAGCGGCGGGAGCGGCGGGAGCGGCGGGAGCGGCGGGAGCAGCGGGAGCGCCAGCAGCAGCGGCGGGTTCGGTGACGGAGGCTTCGGCGACGCCACCACGGGGAGCAGCAGCGGGGCCAGCAGCAGCGGCGCCGGCGACGCCACCCTCGACATCGCCTTCCCCGACTCGTTCTTCGGCCCCGACAGCTCCACGGGCAGCGACGGCTCGACCGAGGACGGCAGCGAATGCCTCACCACGGGCATCACCTGCCAGGGCGCCGTCGCGAACACCTGCCTCGGTGGCGTCCTGACCACGACCAACTGCGCGGCGCTCTCACCCCCCGAGATCTGCGCCGACGGATACGGCTGCGTCACCTGCACACCGGGCACCGGGACCTGCAACGGCAACACCGGCACCGCGTGCAACTCGACCGGCACCGCGACCGTCACCAACGTCTGCGATCCGCTCCAGGGCGAGACGTGCAACGCCGCCACGGGTCAGTGCACCGGGGACTGCGCGAACCTCGGCTCGAGCTACATCGGCTGCGAGTACTACGCGGTCACCATGTCCAACAGCGCCCTCGACCAGGGGACCTTCTATTTCTCGGTGTCCCTCTCGAACACCAGCGCGAACACCGCCAGCGTGAGCATCATCGGGCCCAACGCGACCAACGTCACGGACACCATCCCCGCCGGCACGCTCAAGGAGTACCACCTGCCGTGGGTGCAGCCGCTCTCGTGCAGCGGCACCTGCAGCTCCGTCGCGGTCGGCACTCCTTCGACGGAGCTGGTCAAGAGCGGCGCCTTCCACATCCGGACCACCGAGCCCGTCAGCGCCTATCAGTTCAACGCGCGCGACTACGTGATCGGCAGCGAGTACTCGTACACCAACGACGCCTCGCTCCTCATCCCGGTCAACGCCATGACGGGCAGCTACCGCGTCATCGCGGGCGCGACGTGGTACTTCGCCGACGGCAACCACCAGTACCCGGGCAACGTCGACATCATCGGTACCGTCAACGGGACGCAGGTGACGTACACGGCGCCGAGCGGGAACACCATCCAGGCGGGCGCCGGACTCGCGACGACGGGCGGCACGGTGACGCTCAACCAGGGCGACGTCCTGCAGATCGCCGCGGCGGGCAACGGCACGGCCAGCGCCTTCGGCAGCGATCAGACGGGGGCCCTGGTCTCGGCCACGCAGCCGGTCGAGGTCTTCGGCGGCGCCGACTGCACGTACATGCCGACGACCGTGCCGGCGTGCGACCACATCGAGCAGATCAACCTGCCCATCGAGACGCTGCGGACGGACTACCTGGTCACGCTGCCGAACAACGTCAACGGCACGCCCCAGCAGTACGTGAAGATCGTGGGGACGCAGAACGGCACGACGCTCACCTACGATCCGGCGGTGGCCGGCGCCCCCGCGACGCTGGGCGCGGGCCAGACCTCGTTCTTCAAGACCGAGGTCAACTTCCACGTGGTGGCCAGCCAGCCCATCTTCGTGGGGCAGTTCATGGAGAGCGAGAACAACTTCACGGTGAGCGACACGGCCGGCGATCCCGCCATGTCCGTCGCCGTCGCGACGGCGCAGTTCCGCAGCAGCTACCAGTTCGTGGCTCCCCAGAACTACGAGCAGAACTGGGTCAACGTCATCGCGCCGACCGGCGCGACGGTGACGGTCGATGGAACGGCAGCCGCGGGCTTCGCCGCGATCGGTGGGAGCGGCTACTCGGTCGCCCACGTGGCGCTGTGCGCGAACAACGCCTCGGGCTGCACGGGGGTGCACAGCGCGTCGAGCAGCGCCCCCTTCGGCATCGAGGTGTACGGATACGGCTCGTACACGAGCTACATGTATCCCGGTGGCCTGAACCTCACGCGTCAGTAGTTCTTCCCCGGGCGGAACGCTGCTAGCGTAGCGACGCGGTTCATGGCGGCGCGAGGCACCCAGGCGTTCAAAGTCGGGCTCTTCGTCGCGCTGTCCGGGGCCGCGGCTTTCGGCATCTACCGCTACGTGAGCCCGGAGGTGAGCGGCGCCGGGACCTACGTCGTCCATGCTTACATCCACGACGCGACCGGGCTCGCCACGCGCTCCCGGGTCACCATCGCGGGCATCCCGGTGGGCACGCTCGACGCCATCAAGCTCGAGAACGGCCAGGCGCGGCTGGACGTGAAGGTCAAGAGCGATCTCGACCTCTACCAGAACGCCACCCTCGGCAAGAAGAGCACCTCCCTCCTGGGCGAATCGGTCGTGGTCCTGACCCCGGGGACGCCCGACCGCACGCGCCTGCACGACGGGGACGAGATCCGCGTGGTCGTGACCGAGACCACGCCCAGCGACATCATGGAGGAGGTCAAGGAGATCGCCGACAGCATCCGCGCCGTCGCCGCGCAGCTCGCCGCGTCCATCGGCACCGAGCAGGGCGGTCAGAACATCAAGGCCATCCTCCAGAACGTGGCCGAGGCCACCGATGCGCTGAACAGGACCATCCGCGAGAACCGCGAGCTGGTCCACGAGACGATCCTCAACGTCGAGCAGATCACCGGCAACGCCAACCCGCAGATCGCGAAGATCCTCGAGAACGTCCGCGTGGTGACCGAGGACGTGCGGCAGCTGCTCGCGGCCGCCAACCAGAGCAAGGAAGGCCAGAAGGGGGAGCTGCGCGACACGATCGAGCACCTCGACCAGTCGAGCAAGAACCTCCAGAGCACCCTGGAGCACGCGGACAGCATCGCCGGGCGGATCGATCGCGGCGAGGGGACGGTGGGCAAGCTGACCAAGGACGACGCGCTGGTGAACGAGGTGCAGGGCGTGGCCGAGGGCGTGAACGACTACGTGCAGAACATCGTCCGGCTGCAGACCATCGTCGGCCTCCGCGCCGACTACAACTTCCTGGCCAACACCATCAAGAGCTACGTGTCGCTGCGCCTCCAGCCCACGGAGGACAAGTACTACGAGGTCGAGCTGGTGAACGACCCGCGCGGCCTGACCTCGATCACCGACACCAGCACGGACACCACCAACCCCAACGAGCCGGCGCACTACCGCACCATCACCACGACCACGACCGACGCCTTCCGCTTCTCGCTCCAGTTCGCCAAGCGCATGGGCCCCTTCACGGGCCGCTTCGGCATCAAGGAGTCGACCGGGGGCATCGGGCTCGACATCCACCTCCTGCAGGACCGCTTCGAGATCGTGAACGATCTCTTCGGCTTCAGCGAGGAGATCCAGCCGCGCTACCGCGTGTACATCTCCTACGAGTTCCTCAAGCGTCTGTGGATCTACGGCGGCGTCGACTACCTCTTCGAGCCGAGCCTGCGCGACTACTTCATCGGCCTGCAGCTGCGCTTCAACGACGAGGACCTGAAGACCATCCTGCCCTTCGCGGGCGGGGCCTCGGCCGTCTCTCACTAGATGACAGCTCGTGATCTTCGATCACGACGAGGGACGGATTTGGCTACTGCGTGGTCACAAGACCTGCGACGAGCATGATCTCGAGGGCGCGCAGCACGTCGCTGGCCGTCGCGTTGCCGGCGTGGCTCACCGCCGCCAGCACGTCGCGCACGCGCTTGGGCTCGTCGGTCGCGTCGAGGACGCGCCTGGCCACGACCGGCCACGCGGCGCTCCGGAGTCTGGGGCGAGGGTTCACGCTCGACGCGGGGCCGACCATCACGTCGAGCCGGGCTCGCCAGGCCTCCAGCGGAGCGTCGCCCGGCTCCGCCGCCTCCACCCCCGCGATGACCAGCGCAGGCAGCTCGAGCTCGAGGGGGAACTCCACGTGCGGCGGCTTCTGGTCCGCGTAGAACGTGAGCTTGCCGGTGCGCCACTGGAAGAGATCCACCAGGCGATCGCGCCCCTGGTCCCGGATGGCGCGGAAGATGTCGAGCGAGGCGACGAGCCCGAGGGAGATGAGGGTGTCGCCCATGCGGCCGCCGTACCTGGGGAGGACGGCCAGGGCGAAATCGAGCTCTTCGCGCGAGATGCCGCCGCGCCGGACCAGGTACTCGCCGAGCAGCTCGCTGGCGTTGTTCGAGGCCACGTGGTGGAGCTTGCCGCCCACGAAGTAGAGCTCCTTGCGCCCGCCCTCGCCGTCCGCCCGCGGGACGCGGCGAGACTCGGTCGGCCCCTCCGCGAACAGCACGCCGGTCGCCTCCGCCTCCAGCACACGCAGCAGCACCGTCACCAGCGCCTGCGTCGACACGTCGTCGAAGAAGTCCGGCGCGCCCACGCCGCCGACACGATTCGTGGTGGCGGCGGTGGGGGCGGGGAGGAAGCGCTCGAGCTCCTCGATGGACTCGATCGGCGCCAGGCCACGGCCCATGTAGTCGACCATGTCGCCGCGGCCGACCTGCCCCGTGGCGATGGCCTCGACCAGCCGCGCGAACGCCCAGGGGCCGAGCCGGACGCCGGCCTGGGTCTGCACGTGCGACGGGATGGGCGCGTACTCCCCCGTCGACCGCTCGGAGTCGAAGCCGCCGGACGGCCCCTCCCGGGCCGCGACCGCGGCGCGCACCTTCCCCGCGCTCTCCCGCACGGCCTGCATCTGGTCGGTCGACGGCGCGGACTGCACCCAGCGCACCAGCGCCCCGAGCTCGGGGCGGGCCACCTGCGCCGTGGCGGCGAAGGGAGCCAGCGCGTCCATGAACTGCGCGGCGTCGGGGAACCGCTGCGCGGGATCGCGCGCGAGGGCGCGCTCGAGGACCTCGGTCAGCCCGCGCGGCAGCTGGCTCCGCGCCTCGCGCAGCGGCTCGATGCGGCAGTCGCGTATGGCCAGCAGCACCGCGAGCTGCCCGCTGCCCGCGAAGAGCGGCTTGCCGAGGAGCATCTCGGTGAGGACGACGGCCAGCGAGAAGAGATCGGCGCGGTGGTCGAAGGGCTCGCCCGCCACCTGCTCCGGCGCGAGGTAGGCGAACTTGCCCTTGAGCAAGGCGCTGCCCGCCGAGCGCATCGTGGCGCGGCTCGTCGAGCGGGCGATGCCGAAGTCCCCGAGCTTCACCAGGCCGTCGACCGACAGGTACAGGTTGGAGGGCGTGACGTCGCGGTGGATGATGCCGAGCGGCTGCCCCGCCGCGTCGCGCGCGTCGTGCACGCTCTGCAGCGCGCGCAGGACCTCGCGCGCGACGTAGGTGGAGATGCCGGGCGCGAGCTTGCGCCCGTCCCCGCCGAGGCGTCGCAGCAGGCGGTAGAGATCGCACCCGTCGACGAGCTCCATGGCCAGCCACGGCTCGTCCCCGTCCATGCCCGAGCCGAACACGCGCACCACGTTCTCGTGGTGAACGGCCGCGTGCAGCGCGGCCTCGCGCTCGAACATCGTGCGCCCCTCCGGGTCGGTCACGAAGTGAGGCAGGAGGCGCTTGACGATGAGGCGTCGTGGCTGGCCCGCGGTGAGCGGCTCGCTCTCGTCTCTCGGGCGGGCGACGTAGACCTCTGCGGTGCCTCCCACGGCCAGGCGCGAGTCCAGCCAGTACGGGCCGAACTTCACCGGGCCTCCCGAGAGGGGACGAGGGACACCTCGCGGTGGGTTTTCGCCCGACGACATCGCAGCGGAGAGTGTATCTATGCACGGCCCCGGCGCGTGCCCTCAATTTTCGGAGACGCTACAGTCTCCCCGAGGTCGACCAGGGATCACGACATGACTCGCCGCGCGCTATGCCGTCAGAAGCGGGCGCACCTCGCGTTCGCGCTCGCCTGGCCCGTCCTCGGGCTCGCCGCCTGCCAGGGCTGCCGCTCCACGAACACCTCGCCCATCACGGCCCCCGGGGCGGAGGGTGCCTCCCCCACGGTGCGCCTCTACCTGGTGACGGACCTGGCGGGCGCGCTGGAGCCCTGCGGGTGCACCAAGGACCAGCTCGGGGGGCTGGACCACTTCGGCGCCTGGGTGAAGCGGGAGCGCGCGCACGCGCCGCAGGCGGTGGTGGCCTCGGCCGGGCCGCTCTTCTTCATGGACAGCAAGCTGGACGGCGATCGCGCCGACCAGGACCGCATCAAGGCGCAGACCATCGCCCGCGTCCTGCACGGGCTCGACTTCGCCGCGTTCGCCCCGGCCACCAACGACTGGGACGACGGCCCGGAGGGGATGACGAAGCTGGCGCAGACCTCGGGCGCCGCCGCGGTGCTGGGGTCGGGGACGGCGGTGGTGACCGAGGTGGGCGGCGTCAAGCTCGGGTTCGTCGGGTACGGACAGAGCCAGGCGGGGGAGGCGGCCGCGGGCAACGTGGAAGAGGTCGTGAAGCGCGGGGTCGAGGACGCGAAGCGACAGGGCGCCGAGGTGCTCGTCGCGCTGACCGCGGTCGGCCGAGGCGAGGCCAAGCGCATCGCCGACGCCGTGCCCGAGCTCACCGCCGTGGTCGTCGGCGCCCCGAAGTCGAACGGCGACTCGAACACGACGGCGCCCCAGGGCGAGCAGGTGGGCGGCGTGCTGATCGTCCAGGCATCGAACCACCTGCAGAGCGTCGCGGTGCTCGATCTGTTCGTGCGCGAGCCCCTGGAGCCCGGGCACGTCGTGAGGTTCGCCGACGCGACGGGCCTGGAGCTGTCGCGCAAGCGCGAGGAGCTCGTACGCCGCATCGACGAGCTCCACGTCAAGATCGCCTCGTGGGAGCGCGATCCCAGCGTGGCTCCGGGAGACGTGGCCTCCCGCCGGCAGGAGCTGGCGACGCTGGAGGCCCAGCGCGACGCGCTGGACGCGAAGCCCCCGCCCGCGAAGGGGAGCTTCTTCCGCTACACCGTGAAGGAGATGCGCCGGTCGCTGGGCAGGGACCCCGCCGTCGAGTCGGACTTGCTCGCGTACTACAAGGCCGTCAACGACCACAACCGCGAGGTCTTCGCCGACCGCACGCCTCCTCCTCCTCGCGCCGACCAGGCGTCGTACGTGGGGGTCGAGGCGTGCACGCCGTGCCACAAGGCCCCGCGCGAGGTCTGGAACCGCACGAGCCACTCGCGCGCCTACGCCGCCCTCGCGCAGCAGTTCAAGGAGTTCAACCTCGAGTGCGTAGGCTGCCACGTGACCGGATACGAGCAGCCCGGCGGGAGCACGGTGACCCACGTGGACCGCCTCCAGAACGTGGGCTGCGAGGTCTGCCACGGCCCCGGGTCCGCGCACGTGGCGGATCCGAAGAACAAGGCGCTCATCATCGCCCGCCCCGACCCGTCGCGATGCCTGGATTGCCACCACCCCCCCCACGTCGAGGGGTTCGACGCGGTGGTGAAGAGGCAGGAGATCCTCGGCCCCGGGCACGGCCTCCCGCCCTGAGCCGCCGTCGCCCGCTTCGCGAAGCGCTTCGCTAAGGGTTCACCACGCACGAGGTCAGCAGCCCGACCGGGCTCGCGTTGTCGGTGCAGGCGATGAGCTCCGGCGGGATCGAGCCGTGCGTCTTGCCGCCGACCGCCGCCACCGTCACCACCTGGCCCCCGCCGAAGGACACGCCCGGGGCCGTGGCCGTGTCGGTCGTCGCGCCGCTCGCGACCACGCTGAGGTCCCCCGACAGCGCAGCCAGGGAGAGGTAGCCGTTGCCGTCGACCACCCCTGCGTCGCTCTCGCCCTGCGTCCCCGCGGCCCCGAAGGCGACGCCGGTGAACAGCGGCGCGAAGGTCTTCTTCGCCAGCGAGCCCTCCCCGAAGCTCACGGTGGGCAGGCTCGGCACCGCGTTGATGAAGCGCAGGGCGAAGCCCCCTGCAGCCGGAGGCGCCGCGTCGTCGGTCAGCACCTCGATGGTCAGCGGCGCGTCGCTGCCGGCCACGCCCGAGTCGCCGACCACCGCGATGGTGCTGTGGGCGCTCGTGGCCAGGGCAGGCAGGCCGGTCGCGTCGGGGGCGATGCCGACGCTGCAGTCCGTCGCGCTGGCCGCGACCAGGCGGACGTCGTAGGCGCCCGGCAGGAGCGGGAGGTACTCCGTCACCTCCGGGAAGGTCAGCCCGTCGACCCCGCCGTCGCCCAGAGAGCCCGCGTCCGGCTCGAGGGCAGCGGCGATGGCGAGGATGGGGCCCTCCCAGTCGCTCGTGCCCTGCGGGGCCACGCAGAAATCGAAGGAGGCGACGTCCGGGGACCAGTCCGCCACGCGCACGTAGGTCTGCAGCACGGGCCCCGCGTCGCCCGGCGCGTCGCCCGGCGCGTCGCTCCCCGTGCCCGTATCCTGGCCCGCCTCGGCCGTCGCGTCGGCTCCCGGGCTGGCGGAGTCACCGGCGTCACCCGCGTCCGTGCCCGGACCCGGGTGGCTACCGCTGCTGCTGCACGCCACGAGGGCGGCGGCGAGGGAGGCGAAGGAAAGGACCGAAGAGGCGCGCATCCCGGTCTCCTAGCACTCGCCGAAGAGCGCCGGGACCACCTCGCCCGCGCGGCCGAGGCGGCACTCGTCGAAGACGCGCGCGTTGTCGGGCTCTTCCGGCCCCACGTAGACCGTCCGTGCCCGCCCCTTCACCGCGGCCACGAAGCCCGCCGCGGGGTACACCGCGCCGCTGCTCCCGATGACCACGAAGACGTCGCACGCATGGAGCGCCTCCGCGATGGCGTCCATGCCCATGGGCACCTCGCCGAACCACACGATGTGCGGCCGGATGCGCGCGCCGCAGTCGCACCGGGGAATCGTCGTGTGGGCGACGCGGTCCTCGAACGCGGGGCGGTTGCAGGACTCGCAGCGGCTCTTGAAGAGCTCGCCGTGCATGTGCAGGAGGCGCCTCGAGCCCGCCTTCTCGTGCAGGTCGTCGACGTTCTGCGTGCAGAGAAAGAGCCGGTCACCCAGCCTGCGCTCGAGATCGGCCAGCGCCCGGTGGGCGGCGTTCGGCTCGCAGGTCGCGGCCTGGGCGCGGCGCTGCCCGTAGAACCGCCACACGACGTCCGGGTGCGCGCGCCACCCCTCGGGCGAGGCCACCTCCTCGAACCGGTACTGCTCCCAGAGCCCGCCGGCGTCGCGGAAGGTGCGGATGCCGCTCTCGGCGCTGATCCCGGCTCCGGTGAGGACGAAGACGCGCGCCAGGGTGGGCACCTGGAGAGGCTCGAACGACGAGAACCCGGCAACGTGCGGCATCTGGACGGTGAAGCACTCTATCGCACCCGCAGCACCCAAGTTGCCGACCCCTCGGGATGCGGGCTAAGAATCCTCTGTGAGCAACCCGCCCGAGGCTCCGCCGGACAACCCCGACGTCGCCCGGCCCACGCGGCGCAGCGCGCTCGTGCGGCTGGGGGCGATGACGGGCGTGCTGGCGGGCACGGCCGTGGGTGCACGCCTGGCGTGGGATCACGGCGGCTTCGACGTCGCGCAGTCCAAGGCCGCGCGGCAGGTGCGCGACTACCGGATCGCCGAGCGCGACGCCGAGCACGCCGAGCTCGCCATCGCGCGCGCGGCGCCGAGGGAGCAGGGCGACGACTCGCCCGACCCCACGGCCACGCCCGAGCAGCTCGTCAGGCGGGCCGTGGAGGCGCTCGGCGGGATGAAGAAGTTCGTCTCGCGGGGGGACGTGGTGGTGGTCAAGCCGAACATCGGCTGGGACCGCATGCCCATCCACGCCGCCAACACCAACCCGGACGTCGTGGCTGCGGTCATCCGTCTCGCGTTCGACGCGGGGGCCAAGAAGGTCGTCGTGGCCGACGGCTCGTGCAACGATCCGAACCGCTGCTTCCAGCGCTCCGGCATCTGGCGCGCGTCGTACGACATGGGGGCGCAGGTCGTCCTCCCGCAGGAGCACCGCTTCCGGACGATGCGCCTCAAGGGCGACGTCCTCGACGAGTGGCCCGTCTTCACGACGCTGGTCGACGCCGACAAGGTCATCAACGTCCCGGTGGCCAAGCACCACAACCTCGCGCGGTACACCGCGGCGATGAAGAACTGGTACGGCGTCCTCGGGGGGCGGAGAAACCGGCTCCACCAGAACATCGACACGTCCATCGCCGATCTCGCCACGTTCATGCGTCCCACGCTGGTCGTGGTCGACGCCTGGCGCGTGCTCATGCGAAACGGCCCGCAGGGCGGGAACATCGACGACGCCCGCGACATGCACACCGTCATCGCCACGGTCGACCAGGTCGCGGCCGACGCCTTCGGGTGCACGCTCATCGGACAGAAGCGCGAGAACCTGCCCTACCTCGCCATGGGGGAGGCGAGGGGCCTCGGCACGATGCGCTGGGAGAACCTCCGCGTGAAGGAGGTCTGATGTCGCAGCACGTTCACCCGGACCCGACCCAGCCGGACCCTTCGCAGCCCACCCACCCCGAGCCCATCCCCTGGCTCACGGGCAAGCCCGGCCGCGTCGCCGCGCTCGACGCGCCGACCCCGACCTCGACCATCCGCGCCGACTCCAAGGAGCAGCCCGCGCAGAAGGGCCCCGCGGGCAAGCCTGCCCCCGCCCCCAAACCCAAGTCCAAGCTCCCCGGCAGCGGCATCCCTCCCCGTCGCGTCGCCGTCGTCCTCAAGTGGGCGCGCCGCTTCACGCAGGCCTTCTGCTTCGCGCTCTTCATGTACTTCCTGTTCCAGACGGGCTTCCGCGGGTCCTTCGCCGCGCGCGCCGACGCGCCCGTGCGCCTGCCCCTGCCGGTCGAGGCCTTCCTCCTGGCCGACCCGTTCGTCGGGGCGATGACGGTGCTCTCGACCCACACCGTCTACCGGGGCCTGCTCTGGAGCGTGGGGCTGCTCGGGCTCACCATGGTCTTCGGCCGCGTGTTCTGCGGCTGGATCTGCCCCTTCGGTACGCTGCACCACTTCTTCGGGTGGCTGCTGCCCAGCCGGCGCGGGCGCGGGGGCTCCCGCGTCGAGGCCAACAAGACGCACACCTACCAGCGGGTGAAGTACTACCTGCTCTACGCGTTCCTGGTCGCCGGCGTGGCCGGCAGCGCCATCGGCGGCCTCTTCGATCCCATCTGCATCGCCGTCCGCTCCATCGGCCTCGGGGTCATCCCCGGCGTGCAGTACCTGTCGCACCGCGGGCTCGGCGCCGCCCAGGGCATCCCCTCGCGCCCGGTGCAGGCCGCCGCCGACCACACGCAGGACTTCCTGGCGAGCACCGTCTGGCAGAGCAAGCAGTTCTACTTCCACCAGACCTGGTTCATCGTCTTTCTCCTGGTCGCGGTCCTCTTCGCCAACCGCTTCATCCCGCGGTTCTGGTGCCGCGTGCTCTGCCCGCTCGGCGCGTTCCTCGGTGTCTTCGCCCGCTTCGCGCTCTTCGGGATGACCAAGGACCACGCGAAGTGCACCGACTGCAACCTGTGCCTCGTCCACTGCCAGGGCGCCGACAGCCCGCAGGGCGGCGTCAAGTGGCGCCAGGACGAGTGCCACATGTGCATGAACTGCGAGAACGCCTGCCCCGAGGACGTCATCAAGTTCACGTTCCTGCCCAACCGGCGGAGCACCGTGACGGCGCCCGACACCGAGCGGCGCACGGCCCTCGCCACCATGGGCGCGGGCGCCCTGTTCCTGCCGGCCGCGCGCGTCGCCGACTCGCTGGACGTGAACTACCAGTCCAAGGTCATCCGCCCGCCGGGCGCGGTCGAGGAGCGCGCGTTCCTCGAGCGGTGCATCCGCTGCGCGGAGTGCATGAAGGTGTGCCCGAACAACGCGCTGCACCCTGCCTTCTTCGAGGCCGGGGTGGAGGGCCTCTGGACGCCCATCCTCATCGCGCGCATCGGCTACTGCGAGTTCTCGTGCGTGCTCTGCGGGCAGGTGTGCCCGACCGGCGCCATCCAGAAGATCACCGAGAAGGAGAAGATGGGGATCGCGCAGCCCCCCATCAAGATCGGCACGGCCTTCTACGACCACGGGCGGTGCCTGCCCTGGTCGATGCAGACGCCGTGCATCGTGTGCGAGGAGTTCTGCCCGACGTCGCCCAAGGCCATCTGGGTGGAGGAGGTGGACGCCCCCGTCCGCGACAGCAAGCCCGGCCCGGACGGCGCGCCGCCGGCGATGAAGACGGTGCACCTGCAGCGACCCCACGTGGATCCGTCGCTGTGCGTCGGGTGCGGCGCCTGCGAGAAGGTGTGCCCGGTGCAGGACCAGCCCGCGGTGTACGTGACCAGCGTGGGCGAGACGCGCAGCAAGACGAACGTGATCCTGCTCGAGAACACGAACTACAATCAGAAGAGCTGATGCGCGTCGGCAGACTCCACGCGACCGCGATGCTCGTCGTGGCCCTGGCGGGCTGCTCCGGCGGGGAGTCGGCCAGCGGGGGCGACGGCGGCGGGTCGCCGGACGACTCGGGCAGCGCCGTGGAGGCCGGAGGAGGAGGGGACACGGGCGCGGCGGTCGAGACGGGGGCGCCGGGCGAGGACGGCGGGGACGCGGCCAGCGAGGCTGCGCCGGTGCAGGAGGCGGGCGGGGAGGGGGGCGGGGACGCCGGGGTCGACGGGGGGTGCTATCCCTTCGGCGCACCGGGGACGTGCATCACGACGACGGCGTGCGCGGCGCTCGGCGACCACACGTCGTATCCGGGCTACTGCCCGGGTCCCGCCGACATCGAGTGCTGCATCGTCACGCCGAGCACGGCGGACAACCCGCCGACGCCCGCGGGGTGGGTGCTGATGCAGCAGGCGGACGTCACGTCGGCGATGACGACGTGGGCGGTGATGATCCTGGACGACCCGACCGATTACCCGATGTTCTCGACCACGACGAAGGTCTTCGGGGCGCTCACGGTGCTGGCGCGCGTCGAGTGGCATCCACCGGACTCGAACAACGAGACGGTGCACCGCGGGGTGACGCTGTATCAGCCGGCGGGGTAGGGGGAGAGGTCGAGGTCGAAGGTCGGGGTCGAGCCAACTCGCCTCACCCCCTCACTCGCCGGACACCGCGAGCAGCGCCAGCAGCGTCATCGCGTCGACGATCTCCCCGCTCTGCGCCATCGCGCGCGCCTCTTCCAGCGTGAACACGCGCCGCTCGATGTCCTCGGTGTCGTCGGGACGCCCGGGGCCCTCGTCCCCGGCGGTCGCGACGAACAGGTGCGCCGTCTCCTCCACCACGCTCTTGCTCGTGTCGAACGACAGCAGCGGTCGCAGCGAGCTCGCGTGCACGCCCGCCTCCTCGAGCAGCTCGCGCCGCGCCGCGTCCTCGGGCGTCTCGCCCGGATGCACCCCCCCGGTGGGCATCTCCCACGTGAAGCGGCGCGCCACGTAGCGGAACTGGCGCACGAGCAGCACCTCGCCCGGCGAGACGAAGGGCAGGACACCCACGCACGGGGACGTCCGCACGACCCCGTAGAGCGTGACCACCCCGGAGGGCAGGGTCACGATGCGCTCGGTCACGTCGAGCCACTTGTTGGCGTACACGGGTCGCAGGCTGCGCGTCTTCCAGTGCTCGTCGCGCGGGGTCTCGCCGCGCAGCGGCAGGAGCGCGCGGAGGCAACGCGCGGTCTCGACGGGGTAGCCCGGGCTCCAGGGCGACAGCACTGCCAGCTGGCCCGCGAGGCGGTCGAGATCGTCCGGCGTGTCCACGTCGTACCAGCTCTGGAGAAGGTGTACCCGCCGGCCGCCCGCATCGGCGGCCGCGAGCGTCTGGCGGAGCACCACCTGCGTGCTCCACGTGACCCCGCGGAACAGCGCCGGCTGCAGCGCGCGCATCCCGATCAGGTAGTAACCGCCGTCCCACGCGGGCCCCAGCACGACGTCGACCTGCCCCGACTCCAGCGCGCGGACGGCCTCCTCGAGGCACCAGCTGGGCAACGTCGGCGTGTCGCTGTCGACCAGGAGGACGGCCCGGGCCCCGCGCGCGAAGAGATCCGCGGCGAGCGCCTCCAGCCGCTCGCCCAGGTCCGCGCCCCGCTGACGCAGCGCCCCCGCGCCCGGCGGGAGCCACGGCGCCATGTCCTGCTCCGTGTCCGGCGGGGCCACCGCGACCATCACCGCCGCGCCTGGCACGCTGGCCACCTGCGCGAGCTTGTCGCGCAGGAAGGCCTCGTAGAGGCGCGCGCGGTCCGTCTCGCCCAGCCGCGCCGCGAGGCGCGTCTTGACCGCCGCCGCCCCCGGACGCCGCGCCATCACGGCGATGACGGCGCGGGCAGCGTCGAGCGAGGTCGTCATCGCCGCGTGAAGAACCCCTGCTCGTCGGCCGCCTTGCGCAGCGAGGCGTATCCCTCCAGGTGCGGCCGCACCCACTCCCGGAGCCCCTCGGCCTCGAGGACCGCGCGGTGTTTGGGGTTGTCCCAGCGCATGGCGAAGAGCGCCTTCTCGAAGGCCTCGGCGTCGGCGCGCGGAAGCCCGGTCCGGGCGGTGAACATACAGTGGTGGAACGCCGGCGACGTCCAGACCACCGACAGCGCCCCCTCCGGCACGAGCTTCTTCTCGACCACCCCCTGCCAGAACGGGCTGCCGACGGCCCCCGCGTCGGCGTGCCCCTCCATCACCGCCTTCATCACGTCCACCTCGCTGGTGCCCGTGTCCCCGTGCTTGCCGAGGTCGGTGTCGAAGCGCAGCGTCTTGTAGTCCGCCCCCTCGCGCAGCCCCTGCTCCGCCAGGAAGTGAACGGGCAGGATGGCGGCGTGCCCGCTGTCGCGGCTGCCGATGGCCAGCGTCCGCCCGCGCAGATCCCCGAGCGTGCGCACCGGACCCCCGGTGAGCGCGATGACCTTCGACTCCCACACCAGATCCGTGTCGCGCATGGCCAGCGGCACGGTCTTGCCGTCGCTCCACCGCTCGCACTGCACGAAGGCCAGGTTGGTGTTCCAGGCGATGTCGATGCGCCCGGCCAGCAGCGCGTCGACCTGCGCCTCGTACGACAGGTACAGGACGACCTCGACGGGCAGCTTCGCCTCGCCCCGGAAGTAGCTGCGCATCCCCTCCCAGATGGTGACGACCTTGGGATCGTACGCGACCGCGCCGATGGTGATCATGGCTGTGCCTCTCAGAAGAGCGGGATGCCCAGCAGGGCCTTGCCGATGAAGTCGTGCAGCTGGTCGACGGTGGGGGCCATGACCGCGCCGGCGTGGGCGTCACGGAAGTTGCGCTCGATCCCGGTGTGCTTGGAGAACGCGGCGCCGCCGCAGGTGCGCATCGCCGCGCTGGTCACGCGGATGGCGGTCTCGTTGGCGGCGGCCTTGGCCTCGAGCACGCGCAGGACGGTCAGCGGGCCGGGGGTCTCGAGGTGGGTGCACAGGTCGGCCACGCGCGCGGCCAGGCCGTCGGTGTCGATCTGCATCGAGGCCAGGCTGGCGCGCAGGTTGGGCAGCGCCTCGCCCAGCGACACGTTGTTCATGTGCTCGAAGCGGCTCTCCTTGAGGTGCTTGGTGGTCGCGGCCACCGCGGCGCGCGAGAGCCCGAGGCCGACCGCCGCCTGGCCGAGGTTGAACCAGGGCAGCACGACCTCGAGCATGGCCTTGAAGCCCGCGCCGTCGTCGGTGAGCCGCCGCTCGTCGGGGACCTCCACCGCCTCGAGCAGCATGGGGGAGGAGGCGTTCGCGCGCAGCCCCATCCCGTCCCAGGGCGCCGCGACCTTGAGCCCCTTGGAGTCCGACCTCACCAGGTACATCGTCGTGTCGGTGGCGCCCGTGGAGCCGGGCTTCTGCGCCGCCACCACGTAGCTGTCGGCGTGGCCGGCGCTGGTCACCCAGGACTTGTGCGCGGTGATGCGCACGCCGTCGCCGGCGCGCTCGGCCTTCGACACCGGCGCCCAGAAGTGGCTGCGCGAGCCCTTCTCGCTGAAGGCCAGCGTCGTCAGGTGCTTGCCCGCGCCGATGTCGGCCAGGGCCGCCCGCGCGCCCGCATGGGCGGCCGCCCCGGCGGCGATCATCTGGGTCGCCGCGACGTGCATCATGTAGACCATTGCGACCGAGCCGTCGGCCTGCGCCAGCGTCGCCGTCACCTCGGCGAAGGCGCGCGGCCCCAGCCCCGAGCCGTGGGCGCTCTCGGGCACGGTGAGGCCGAGCAGCCCGGAGCGGCCCAGCGCGGCGACCGCCTCGGTCGAGAACCGCGCCTCCTTGTCGTTGCGCGCCGCGTCCGGCGCGAGGGTCTCGTCGGCGATGCGCTGTGCGGCTTTGACGGCGGCTTCGAAGTTCATGGGCGACCTCCTGGGGCGCGGGCCCCCGCCCGCGCGCAGCGGAGGATACGTGATCCGCGGCCGTTGGTTTCGGTCGGCGTCGTATGATGGGGCCGCGCATGGGCAGCAAGGCGCTTCTCGTGCGGGCCGAGTACGGGGCCGTGCTGCTGGCGGGGGCCGTCCTGGGAGGGGTGGTCGCCGACACCGTGGTGCCGCGCCTCGATCACCGCATCGTCGGGTGGATCGGGGTGGGGCGGGCCATCGAGGGCGTCCGCGATCCTGCGGAGGCCAACGTGAAGGCGCTCTTCGCGTACCTGCTCGTCCTGCTCTGGGTCGCGCTCGGGCTCGCGGCCAGCGGACTGCTGCTTCGTCGGCCAGCCCTGCGGCGGGGCTGGATGATCCTGGCCGCCCTGGCGACGTTCGCCATGTCGTGGCGGTCCGGTGTCGCGCTCGTCACGGGCATACCCCTGGCGCTGCTGGTGGGTGTGCAGCGCCCGGTCTGTCCCCCCGCTCACCCCAGCGCTGCGGTCAGTCGGCTCGAGGCCATCCTCGGAGCGATCTCGGCCGCTCTTGCCTTGGCCTGGGGTCTCCGGCTGGTGCTCTCTCCCCGGGTCGCCCTGATCGCCGTCCCGTTGCTCGTCGTCACCACCCTCGCGTGGACGCTGCGGCGCCTGCGCCGAGGTGAGCTCGACGGCCTGGCGTGCGACGGGCTCGGGGCCTCGCCTGCGCTCCTGCTGCCCCTGGCCGGGCTCCTGCGCTCTCCGTCGCCCTGGCTCCTGGTCCTCGTGGCCGGGCTCTCCCTCGCCCTGCGCGTCGTGCTTCACCGGCGGCCGAGGATCCCCCGCGCCGGTTCTCTCGCGCTGGCCTTCTTCGTGGTGACGCTGCTCGTCGTCCCTCTCCGGCTCCACGAGCTGGCGCTCAACTACGACAACCACGAGGGCTACCACCTCGCGTGGATCCAGAGCGCGTTCGAGGGCAAGCTGCTCATGGCCGACGCGGACACGGCGTACGGTGCCCTGCGCGAGTACGTCCTGGTCGCCTGGACCTGGCTGAGCGGGTCGACCGCGTACGACGCGCGCGCCGGCTTCGTGCTGGCGAACGTGGCCTGCCTGCCGCTGCTGCTCGCGATGGGCTGGCGGGTGGCGCGCGGGCGAGGGCCCGTCTTCGCCTTCTTCGTGCTCGGCCTGGCGGGGTTCACGCCGCTGCGGTTCTTTCTCACGTACGAGGTGGGCATCTCGCTCGGCTGGATCGACCTGGCGCGGGCAGCGCTCGCGCTGGCCGCCGTGCTCTGGGGCGTTCCGGCGGTCACGGGGGACGAGCCGCGGCGCTGGCCAGGGGTGCTGCTCGGCGTGGCGCTCCTCTACAGCCCCGAGATGGCGCTCTGCGGCGCCGGTGCGCTGGGGGTGGCGGCCGCGGCGCACGGCCTGGCCACGGGGGACGTGCGGGCCGTCCTGCGGCGCGGCGCGTTCGTGGGCGGGGCTGCGCTGGTCCCGGTGCTGGGCTGGACGGCGGTCTACGCCGCATTCGGCAAGGCCGGCGTGTTCCTCCGGACCCTCTTTCGCTGGGTGCTCGGCGCCGGCGCGGGCCTCTTCCAGTCGGGCGACGCACCCTTCGGGTTCGAGGTGATCGAGCAGCCCCGGCTCCTGTTCGAGCGCCCGGCGAACTGGTGGAGCTGGTGTCCGGCGAGCTACCTCGCGCCCCACGCGGTCTACCTCGTGACCGCCGCCACGCTGGTGCTCGCCGTGTCGCGGCGGCGGTGGACCCGGCGCGCGACCGAGCGCCTGGCGTGGCTCGCGTTCGGGCTGGCCGCCTACCGGATTCCCCTCAATCGCCCGGACATGTGGCACCTGGTCGCGGCGACCCTGCCGGCCCTCCTGCTGGCGGCGGACCTCCTGCTCGACGTCGTCGCTCGCGGCACCGCCGGGCACGTGGCCATGGGCCTCGCCGGAGCGGTCGCGCTCTGGATGACCAACGCGGACGACGCCGTCGTGACCCGGCTGCGGGCGCTGTCCGGCGGCCACGAGGCGCCGTCGCGGGGCGCTGCCCGCGTGCACCCGGACCTTCCCCGCGCCGGGGACGTCCCCCTCGACGGGGACATCGAGCAGGCCGCACGCTACATCGTCGGGGCGACCTCTCCCGGCGACGCGATCTTCTGCCGCGTGGCGCAGCTGGGCGGCGCCGAGCTGTACTTTCTGACCGGGCGCCGTGATCCGACGCGGTTCGACGCGATGGCCGAGATCGTCACCCGCGCCGATCAGCGCGAGGTGCTCGAGGCGCTCCGTCGCGACCCGCCGGTCCTGGTCGTGGGCAAGAACAGCGACTACGTCGGGGAGGAGACCGATGCCTGGCTCGCACGCTCCTACGAGGAACAGCGGCGCTTTGGCGACATCGTGATCAGCCGCTGGCGCGGCGCCCTGCCCTGAGCTGCTGCCCCGCCGCGTGGCGGCCGATGGCCCACAGGATCTTCGCGGAAGCGCGCGCGGTCCCGACGACGGTGCCCGAGACCTTGGACGCCCCGGCGCGGCGCGGGTGGCAGGCGACCTCGCGCTCGACGACGCGCAGGCCGAGGGAGTGACTCCGCAGCAGCATCTGGATGATGTACCCCATGCCCGGATCGTCGAGCGCGAGGCGGTCGAGCGCCGTCATGGAAACGGCCTTGAACGGGGGCATGTCGTGGTAGTCCGCCCCGACCGTCAGGCGCATCAGGAGGGGGGCGAACCAGTTGCCGAAGCGCTGCACGGGCGCCATCGCGCCGCGTGCCACGCGCGCGCGCACGCCCAGCACGAGATCGGCCTCGCCCTGCTCCACCGGCGCGAGGAGCCGCAGGGCGTCGTCGGGATCGTCGCTGCCGTCGCCGTCCAGGAAGAGCACGACCCCGGCCCCCAGCGCCCGCGCCCGCGCGACCCCCGCCAGGCACGCGGCCCCGTACCCGCGGCGGGGCTCCCGGACGACGTCGGCGCCCGCGTCGCGCGCCCGCGCCGCGGTGGCGTCACGGCTCCCGTTGTCGACGACGACGACCACGTCGACGTGGGGCCGGATCCCGCGGACGACCCCGGCGATGGCGCCTTCCTCGTCCAGGGCGGGGATGACCGCCACGCGCTTCATGGTGGGCGACTGTAGCGCGCGCGCACCGCGTAACCAGAGTCCATCCCCCGGCGTATGGTGGGACGTCGTGCCGCGATCGGTCCTGCTCGTCCTGGCCTGTCTGATGTCGGCCTGCGTGGCGTCGCGGGATGCCGCGGGCCCGGAGGATGCGGGCAACCCGCCCGACGTCGTCTCGATCGCCCCGGACGTCCCCGATGGGTCCAACTGCGCCGGCGGCTCCGAGTCGGACCAGCGCCACGGCACGGCCTGCCTGTGCTGCCACAGCGACGAGTTCGGGGTCGCGGGGTCCGTGGACCCCGCAGGCTCCCCCGTCGCCCGCGTCGTGGTCACCGGCTCCGACGGCGACGTGGCCGACATGAACGTGAACCAGTTCTTCAACTTCTTCCGCCACTTCCCGCTCGCAACACCGGTGAGCGCCGTCGTCTACGCGCCCGACGGAGGGGCGCGCGCGATGCAGGAGCTGGCGCCCAGCGCGAACTGCAACGCCTGCCACTTCGCGGGGGGCCCGGTGCCGCCCATCGTCGGGCCCTGAGCCTCAGGCGCAGTGGAAGACGCTGGCGAGCGTGGTCGCGAAGCGGCGCTCCTCCTCCCACGCCCGGCGTACCGCCTCGAACGCGCGCGCCAGCGGCAGCGGATCCGAGGTCACGAAGAAGTCGTCGTCGGTGGCCCCGACCGGGTGCCAGTACACGCCGCTGGCGGTGATGGTGGGCTCTGGCCGGAGGTCGCCCCGCGCCAGCGCAACCCCGTCCTCGGCGAAGCCCCGCAGCGCGATGCGCCTCACCAGGCGGTCCTGCTCGGGGATGGTCTCGCGCGCGAAGTACGCGAGCAGGGCCTCCTCGTCGCCGTCGGTCGCCACCGTGGCCGCGACCCGCACCCGAAACCCGAGCCCGCGCGCGACCGCGATCCCGCGCACGGCCTTCGCCCACGACCCCGCGCCGCGGTGCCGATCGTGCAGGGCCGGATCGGGGCTGTCGAGGCTCACCTGCAGGACGACACGGTCGCGCGGAAGGGCCTGGAGGGCGTCGCGGCGGCGGCCGGCGAAGAGCATCCCGTTGGTCAGGACGGTGGTGGTCGCCGCCTCCGCGCACGCGAGCAGGATGGGCCCGATGTCCTCGAGCAGGAACGGCTCGCCCCCGGTGACCAGCAGGTCGGCCACCCCCAGGGCACCCGCCTGGCGGGCGATCCGTCGGACCTGCTCGAGCCCCAGCTCCCGGCGCGGGGCCGACGGAGAGGAGCGCACGCAGCAGTAGTCGCACGCCAGGTTGCAGTCGAAGTTCGTGTACAGCCAGAGCCGCGAACCGATGGGCCGCTCGTCCGCTTCCTGCTGCTCCACTCCCCCCACCCGGACCACGTAGCGCCAGCCGTCGACCTCCTGCGTCGTCCCGACCACGGGGTTTCCGGTGAAGCGCGACCAGCGCGCCAGGTCCTCGTCCACGGCGCGGCGTGTCGTGAGGGCCACCTGGGCGCCCTGGCGTGCCCTCCCGACCGCCGCTGCCAGATCGACCAGCAGGCCCGAGGCAAAGTCCTTGTCCGTCGGCCCGATCTCGACGTCGGCACGCAGGCGGGGCATCCGGAAGGAGAATGTATGGCACCGGCCGTAACCGGGTGCCAGCTTCCGCGTACCGTGACCCATGGTCATGCGACTGCTCGGATGCGTGTCGGTTTTGGTGACCGGAGGTGCCCTCGCCGCGTGCAGCTCGTCGAGCGCCGGCTCCACGCCGAGCCCGGAGGCGGGGACCGGGGACGCGTCCCGCGGGGACGACAGCGGGGGAGCGGCCTGCGTCGACTCGCTGCCGGAAGGGGGACCGGTGCAGGTCATGGGCACGGTCGTCTCGGCGGCGGACGACGGGGGCCTCACGCCGGTGCCGAACGCGATGGTCGCCGTCGAGTATGGAGGCCTCTACCTCCCCTGGTGCAACCTGGCGCAGGCCAGCCCCTACTACCGGTTCGGGGCCGTGACCGACGACGCCGGTGCCTTCACGATGACCGCGGGCGCCGGGCAGCTCGGCTTCCACGCGTTCGCCGCCGGGCAGTACTACTCGCGGGCGCCGCTCGACACGAGCAAGGGGAGCACGGTGCAGGTCATCCTCGCGCCGGAGCCTTCCAGCCCGATACCCACGATCACCGGCGCGGCGTTCGACCAGGGGACGGTCGCGTCGGGCGCGATGGTCACCCTCAGCGCCACGGTCACGGCGGGCTCGCCCACGGATCCGCTGTCCGACGAGACCATCGTGGTCGAGCCCACGCACTCGTGGGGGCGCGAGCTGAACCCGCCGGGGCTCGGCAAGAAGGACGACTTCCCCGACGGCGTGTGGTCGCTCACATTCCCGGCCCCGGCCGAGAGCGGGACGTACACGTACTGGCTCAGCGCCACGAGCGCGGGGTGCGCGACCAGCAACCTGGTGACGCTGACGCTGGTCGTGCAGTAGGGTCGGGGTCGAGGTCGAGGTCGAACGGTTCGGCGCGGAGCACCCCATGCGGCCCCGCCGGACCCCTGCTAGTGTCCCCGCCCGTGAACGACCGCTTCCTCCGCGCCTGCCGCCGCGAGCCCGTCGACGCGACCCCCGTCTGGTTCATGCGGCAGGCCGGCCGCTACATGCCCGAGTACCGCAAGCTCCGCGAGAAGCACACGCTGCTCGAGCTGTGCAAGACGCCGGAGCTCGCGGTGGAGGTGACCCGGCAGCCGCTGGTGCACGGCGTCGACGCGGCCATCCTCTTCGCGGACATCCTCCTGCCGCTCGAGCCCATGGGCGCGTCCTTCGAGTTCGCCAAGGGCGAGGGGCCGGTGGTGCACGAGCCCATCGCCTCGCGCGCGCAGATCGACCGCCTCCGCGTCATCGAGCCCGAGGAGGGCCTCGGCTACGTCCTGCAGGCCATCCGGCTCCTCAAGGGCAGCGATCTGAAGGTGCCGCTCATCGGCTTCGCGGGCGCGCCCTTCACCCTGGCCAGCTACCTGGTCGAGGGCGGCAAGAGCGCGAACTTCGCCAAGACCAAGAAGCTGATGTTCGGCGCCCCGGCGGACTTCAAGGCGCTGATGGAGAAGCTGGCCGAGGTGGTGCGCCGCTACCTGCGCGCGCAGATCGCCGCCGGCGCCGACGCCGTGCAGCTCTTCGACTCCTGGGTGGGCGACCTCGCGCCCGAGGACTACGTCGAGCACATCCAGCCGCACGTGCGGGCCATCCTGTCGGACGTGGCGAAGACGGGCGTGCCGGTGATCCACTTCGGCGTGGGCACCGCGACGCTGCTCGAGGTCATGCGCGACGCGGGGGGGTCGGTCATCGGCGTCGACTGGTGCACGCCGCTCGCGCAGGCGTGGGCCCGCGTCGGCTACGACCGGGCGGTGCAGGGGAACATGGACGCGTGCGCGCTGCTCTGCACGCGCGAGGTCGCGGTCAAGCACGCGCAGCGGGTCCTCGACGCCGCCGGGGGCCGGCCCGGTCACATCTTCAACCTCGGGCACGGCATCACGCCGGAGACCCCCGTCGACAACGTGAAGGCGGTGACCGACTACGTGCACGAGGCGAGCGCGCGATGACGGCGGCCGTCCTGCTGGTGTCGCACGGCACGGTGGACGATCTGGACGATCTGGGGGCCTTCGTCACCAACGTACGGCGCGGGCACCCACCGCCCCCCGAGCTGCTGACCGAGCTGCGGCGGCGCTACCAGGCCATCGGCGGGCGGTCGCCCCTGAACGACGTGAACGCGCGCGTGGCGAGCAAGCTCGGCGCGCGCCTGGGCGTGCGCACGGCCTGGGCCAGCCGGCTGTGGAAGCCGTACGCGCGCGACGTGCTGAGCGACCTCGCGAACGACGGCGCGAAGGCCATCGCCGTGGTCCCGCTGGCGCAGCACTCGACCCACGTCTACGGGGAGGACGCGCGGCGGGCCGCGCCCACGGGCGTGAAGGTGGGCTGCGCGCCGGACTGGGGGCAGAACGAGGCCCTGCACCGCGCCTTCGCGGCCCGCATTCGCGCCACCCTGGGCGACCCGACCGGGACGACCGTGGTGCTCTCGGCCCACAGCCTCCCGCGCATGGTCGTCGAGCGCGGGGACCCGTACGAGCGCGAGGTGCGCGCGTCGGCGGCGGCGGTCTCGGCGCTGCTCGGGCCGGAGGTGCGCACCGCGGTCGCGTTCCAGAGCCAGGGGTTCGGCGCGCCGGGCGAGTGGCTCGGGCCCGACCTCGTGGCGGTGATGGACGAGGCGGCCGCCCGGGGGGACCGGCGCGTCGTCTTCGCCCCCATCGGCTTTCTCGCCGACCACGTCGAGATCCTCTACGACCTGGACATCGAGGCGTCGGAGCAGGCGCGCGCGCGCGGCCTCTCGCCGGCGCGCACGGCCTCGCTCAACGACGACGACGACTTCATCGAGGTGCTCGCCGAGGTCGCGCGGCCCGTGCTGGCGACCCTGGTGGAGACGGCCCATGAGTGACGTGCTGCGTCTGGTCATCGTCGGTGGGGGCATCACGGGGCTCAGCGCCGCGCGGGCCGCCCTGGCCCAGGGCAGGGAGAAGGGGCGCGAGGTGAGCATCACCGTGCTCGAGCGCGCGCCCCGCTTCGGCGGCAAGATGGTGACCGAGCGCGTCGACGGCTACCTGCTCGACGGCGGCCCCGACTCCTGGGTGGTCACCAAGCCCCAGGCGACGGCGCTGGTGAAGGCGCTCGGCCTGGGGGGCACCGTCATCGGCACCAACGAGGCGAACCGCCGCTACTACGTCGCGTGGGACGACCAGCTTCACCCCGTCCCGGAGGGCCTGGTGCTCGGCGTGCCGACGCAGATCGGGCCGCTCCTGCGCACCCACCTCTTCACCTGGCGCGGCAAGGCCCGCATGGGCCTCGAGCCCTTCATCCCGGCCCGCCAGCTCGGCGAGGACGGCGACGAGTCCATCGCCGACTTCGCGACCCGCCGCCTCGGGCGCGAGGCCGCCGAGCGGCTGGTGGCGCCGCTGCTGGGCGGGGTCTCGGGGGGCGACGCGAACGACATCTCGGTGCGCGCGTCCTTCCCGCAGCTGCTGCAGATGGAGCGCGAGCACGGCTCGCTGGTGCGCGGCATGCGCGCGGCGCGGCGCGAGCGGCTGAAGGCGCAGGCCCAGGCCAGCCAGGGGGGCGGCAAGGGGATGACGGGGAGCGCGTTCGTGTCGCTGGAGGGCGGCGTGGGGGAGCTGCCCCGCGTGATGGCCGAGCGGCTCGCGGCGGACGGGGTGAGCCTGCGGTCGGGGGTGGGGGTCGACGCGGTCGTGAAGAGCAGCGGCGGGTACCTGGTGCGCCTGTCGACGGGGGCCACGCTCGAGGCGGACAAGGTCCTGCTGGCGGTCCCCGGCTACGCGGCGGCGGAGCTGGTGAAGCCGCTCGACGGCGACGCCGCGGGGGTGCTGTCGAAGATCGAGTACGGCTCCACGGCGACCGTGTTCCTCGGGTATCGCCGCGACGCGATAGGGCACCCGCTGGCGGGCGTCGGCTTCGTGGTGCCGAGGGCGGCGCGTCGACCGGCGCTCGCCGGGACGTGGGTCTCGAGCAAGTGGGACCACCGGGCCCCGCCCGACCACGTGCTGCTGCGCGTCTTCCTCGGCGGCGCCTGGGCGCAGTCGGTGCTGAAGGGGAGCGACGGCGACCTGGTGACCGTCGCCCGCGGCGAGCTGCGCACCTTGATGGGGGTCGACGCCGAGCCGGACATGACGCGAGTCTTCCGGTTCGACCGCTCCGCCGCCCAGATGAAGGTAGGGCACCTCGCGGCCATGCACGGGCTCCACGAGAAGCTCGCGCAGCGGCTCCCCGGGCTGCTGGTGGCGGGGGGAGGCTACGACGGGGTGGGGATTCCCGACTGCATCCGCCAGGGAGAAGACGCGGGGCGGCAGATGGTCGCGTGAGAGACGCGGAGATCGCGGGGAGAGCCGCTGCGATCGCCACGAGAGCGTCCCTCCGGTCGATCGGTGCGGCTCCCGGGTAGGGGGGAGCGGGGTTCTGGTCGATCGATGCGGCTCCCGGGTAGGGGGGCGCGGGGTTTTGGTCGATCGATGCGGCTCCCGGGTAGGCGGGAGCGGGTTTCTGGTCGATCGATGCGGCTCCCGGGTAGGGGGGAGCGGGTTTCTGGTCGATCGATGCGGCTCCCGGGTAGGGGGGAGCGGGGTTTTGGTCGATCGATGCCGCTCCCGGGTAGGCGGGAGCGGGGTTTTGGTCGATCGATGCGGCTCCCGGGTAGGGGGGAGCGGGGTTTTGGTCGATCGATGCGGCTCCCGGGTAGGGGGGAGCGGGTGTTTA
>Ga0326727_10000688_pt1 | contig 135798 bp, 152 predicted proteins | sample MB2enrmetagenome_FD_207643 | JGI IMG/M metagenome (GOLD analysis project Ga0326727, IMG submission 207643) | Lab enriched peat soil microbial communities from McLean, Ithaca, NY, United States - MB29MY | ecosystem: Environmental > Terrestrial > Soil > Wetlands > Peat | place: USA: New York... | reverse complement strand
CGAATGTGTTGACCGGGACACACTTTCAGACACGGGTGGACCCCACCCGACGCAGAATACCCCCTGGCGATCATTCAATTCAGTGCGGTTAGGGTGCGGCAAGGGCTTGGAAGAGGGGCTTTCCCTCTTTATACAAAGCCGAACCGAGGCTGAATGTCCATATCTACTTCGGGCTTTGGCGCAAGGTTCAAAAGCCTTGGTTGCGTAGCGTTCCCTACCTACCGACGATTTAGTTTAGATCGGTGTTTTCATTTTTGGTATGCCCCACTTGTAACGGTGAAGGTGAGGTTAAGTGCAGCAAGTGCAAAGGCACGGGCTCCTTACCCTCCAAATGCGACGAATGCAAAGGCACAGGTAAACTAACCACAGAGAAAGGCGTGGTTGAATGCGATATCTGCAACGGCACCGGTGTCGTCCAGATCAAGTGCTCCGACTGTTTCGGAGGAGGACTGCTGGTTTGCGAGACATGCGGCGGTTCCAGCGGAGCCGAAGAGGACTTGGTCCCAGAAGAACCCCCAAGCACGCCTGCCCGAACAAAGAAACCATAACCGTCTCGGACGGCGCTCATAAGGCCATACCGTCAAAGCCGGGAGGTGAATCGTGTGCCAGTAGTCACAGTTGAGATGTGGGAAGGAAGAACCCCCGAACAGAAGGAGAAGCTGATCAAAGCCATAACACGGGCCTTCGAAGAGAGCCTTGGCACGAAAGCTGAATCGCTTCAGATAGTCATCCACGACGTTCCAAAGATTAACTGGGGAACGAAGGGGCAGCAGGCTTCCAAACTGCCCACCTAGAACCTGATGTTTGACAGTAGCTTAGACGCGATCCGTAGTGTGTTAGTAGCAACCATACAGAACTATTAACCTCAAGGATACTGGAGTCGACACATGGGCGCGTGACTTGGACCAGTCCGCTGATAATTGGACAAAGATTCGGACCGTGGACGCACATGCTGCGGGTGAACCACTACGGGTTGTCACGGAAGGTGTCGGACCGATTCCAGGGAGAACAATTCTGGAGAAACGTCGGTTTGCCCGTGAACACTTAGATGGCCTCCGCCGAGCGTTGATGTTTGAGCCGCGCGGTCACGCTGACATGTACGGGGCCCTCGTCACCGACCCTGTAAGTGAAGATGGAGACCTTGGCGTATTGTTCATGCATAATGAGGGATGGAGTACGATGTGCGGACACGGCATAATAGCTCTGACGACCGTGGCACTGGAAACGAAGATGCTCAAACGGACGGAAACCGTGAAACTTGACACGCCGGCCGGACGTGTGACGGCACACGCCACGTTGGAGGGAGATCGAGTTAGGAAGGTCGCGTTTGAGAACGTCCCATCGTACCCATACGCTATGGACCAAACCGTGGAAGTCCCAGATCTCGGCAGGATAAAGTACGATATCGCGTTCGGCGGGGCGTTCTACGCGTTCGTGCAAGCCAAGGAGTTAGATGTAGAGCTCATTCCGCGTGATTTCAGGACGTTGATTCATCGCGGCATGCTGGTGAAACGGGCCGTAATGAAATCGCACCCAATACGTCACCCGTATGAGGAAGATCTATCATTCCTATATGGTACGATAATAATCGGGCCGCCGCATTCAAAGGACGCACATTCACGAAACGTATGCATATTCGCCGAAGGCGAAGTTGACAGGTCGCCGACTGGGACGGGGGTCAGCGCAAGGCTCGCATTAGAGTTCACACGCGGACGGTTGAAGAAGAATGAGCCATTCACAGTCGAGAGCATAATCGGCACGCGCTTCACGGGAACCGTAGTCGACTCAACAAAATTCGACCGGTACGACGCAGTGATTCCGCGGGTTGAGGGCAGCGCTTGGATCACGGGCAAGCATGAGTTCCTGATCGCTCCAGACGATCCTATCAAGGATGGGTTCATACTCAGGTAATGTTGTCTAGCGTCTTCCTCTCCTCGCACACGTAGCAGAGAGAAAGGCCGACACGCATTCTCTCTTCGAAGAGCTGTTTCACGTGTAGATGATTCGTATCGATGATGGATTCCTAACCGGCTTATACAGGGAGCACAAATGTCGCCCTGGTAATGAATCAATGCGGTTAAGTTACGAAGCCAAGTCCCCGCAACTGAGGCAACTTGGTGTTCTCGTGCTCCTTTTCTGTTCGCTGTTTAGTGTAGCGACCTTTTCGCCCGTTGCTGCTTCTCAGGCCATTCAGCAATATGGTTTGTCTGTTCCATCTGAATACCAGGGCGAGTACTCTACGCTCCAGGGAATTATGAGTTCGTTCAATTCCTCCTTAGGTTCCTATCCGGCTTCGGGTAATGGGTTCGTGTCCGCAACTGAGCTGCTTCCAGCCAACGGCAATAGAGGGCCGGCGCTCTTGCAGACCAATAACCTGAATTCGGTTGCTTCGAATCTCAATACGCTCCAGGCCATGGGTATTCGCGGGGTTACAATTGCGATTGGCTATCCGTTACTTGACCCTTCATTCCCGAATAACGCCCAGTACCTGAGTTACTTTGAACAAGTTGTCGCTATGGCTCATGCGCGGGGCATGAAAGTCTTAGTCGAATCGCAGATTCTGTTCGCCAACACACCCTATTCGCCCCTAACCTTCGACTGGTCGGCACTACCCTACGCTCAGTACGTTACGAGACACATAGCGCAGGACCAATTGATAATCAATCAGATTCACCCCGATTACTTAGAACTGGGAGTTGAGGCCGACACCGAGGCTTACCTCAGCGGGTACACGCAACTGGGCACCCCATCAGGCTGGACCAGCTACATCGAACAATTGCTAGGTGGCTTGAACAAGGGGAACACTAAGCTAGTCGCCGGAGCCGGAACTTGGCTGGGCACATCTTACCTAACCGGTTTCGCAAGCGACCCACGGTTAGACATGATCTCGACCCACGTCTACCCAACATACGGCCAAAACCTGCAAACACTCCTGGCAATTGGCAAGATAGCACAGGAAGACAACAAGCGGCTTGTAATCGACGAGGTCTGGGAGGAGAAGGTTCTGCAACCCGCCATCGGCCGCGCGGGCACCGGGATCGGCGGCCCCTCGATAACACAGCAGGACGTCTTCGGTTTCTGGTCCCCGATCGATTCAGAGTTCCTCACCCTGCTGTCCAAGTTCGGGCGAATATACCCCGTCGAATTCATCTCGCCCTTCAACGAATGGTACTTCTTCGCGTACCTCAACTGGACGCCGACATTGGACGCAGAAGGCTACTTCCAACTGGCACAGCAACTGTACCCAATAGCAACCCAGAACATGAACTCTGGCAGCCTTACGCTAACCGGCCAAACTTACTCAAACCTCGCCCAAGGGACGATGCCAATCCCAGAATTTTCGGCCTCTTACTTGATCACCGGTTTTATGATAGTTTTCACCGCAGTGTTCTTACGATCCGAGAACAAAAGGTTCGAAGCAACCTAATCGGACACGATAATTATGTTTGGGATAAGCCTGACGTGAAGTGGGCATTAGCACTGATGCTCTCAGAGCGAACTATTCTGGCGTGATGGGGTCGCCGACCTTGATCGTTCCGCCATTGATTATGTCGGCGCGAAGGCCTCCTCGATGAAGAAGTCCATGCATCACACCTTTCACGCTCAAGTTCTCGAGGTGATCGCAGGGCTCGCATAACCTCACGCCCTGAAGCACGACCTCGTGACCAAGTCGGAACTGCTGGCCTACTAGATGGTTGAGCGGAACTCCACGCGTTACTATGTTCCTGCGAGTCTGGGTGGGTTCCACGTCGATCTTGAGATCACGTTTCAAGGCCTCAACGGATTCGAGTTCAATAAGCGTAATCTGGCGACCTCCACCCGGTTTGTTCGAGAACGTTCCAATCTTCTTGAAGTAGCGGTCGCCTTCCAAACCCTCACCTGCAACAGCCCGAACCTCACGCACAGAAAACAGCTTCTCAGTCGCCATTGAGGCGACTTGAATGAAAACGACCCGCCCAGCCCAATCAGCCATGACTTAAACCTGAACTAATTCTCAACTAAACAGCGATAAGCGTTTTGACGGCATGAAATCATTTCGTCACTAATAGAAACATGCGTGCCGCTGCGAAGTAGGCGCGTACTATGCAGTGCCCACAAAGAAACGAGTCGGCAAACTGGTAATCTATTTGTTGTAGTCAGGCGTTTCGCATGAGTAGGGAGAGCCCCGTCATCTCCCATACCGCGCCAAGGGCCAGCATGATAACGACGATCACATAAACCCTGGCGGCGTCCCTCCAGGCGGCTTTGAAGGCAGCCCACCTGCTCTGAACACCTTGCCGTGCGGGGAAGATCGGAGCGAGCGCGATGTTGATCCCAGCTGCTCCGGAGAAAACGTAAGCGCCCAGCTCAAGCAGCATGGTACCAAGGCCGACTATGAAAGCCCCGGAAGAGGAGGCGAGAACTGCAGGGTATGTTATGCCGATGGTAAAGCCTCTCACCAAAGTAATTCCGATTGTTGCAAATGCTCCGAGTAGAGGAATGACGTCTGGCAGCGTTGTGCTGAGAAACGCACCGCTCGCCAAATTGAACAGAAAAGTAAGCAGGATCGCCTGCACCAAATTCCCTCCCCTTAACGCGCCGGTTACAAGGGTGAACGGTCTCTCGGTCAACACGGCATGCACAATTGCCTCACCAAACCGAACGGCCGCGGGATACCTTACAGCAATTAGATACCAGCCTGCAAGGTACGATGCAATATAAAGCAAAGCCACAAACAAGAGAAGGGTTCTCATCCTTCTCGCCGCGTCGACGACTTGAGACCAGTACCCCATCAGCTGACTTCCTCGCTTGCCCGTCCTAAGATGAGCAACGCAGGATTGAGTAGTCTTATTCTATGACGATCGCCGTGAGGGTCGAACGTACGCCTTCGAGTCGCCTTATCTTCCATGTGACGATCTCTTTCAGGCTGTCCATTGACTGTGATTCGACTTTCGCAATCATGTCGTAGACTCCGTAAACCCTGTGACAATCTTTCACGTTTGCGACTTTTCGGACCTCATTGAGCACTCTTTCTTCCGACCCTGGTTCCACGTTCAGTAGAACATAGCATAGTGCCATAATTCGACCCCACCATGATTACACGCTGCTAAGTAAGAGCCTTTCCCTCGATACATCAATCAGCAAGTAGCTTTTAGGCCACGCCGGCTGAGACCTGAGATGGAAGGTACAAACTGAAGGCCTGCGGGTGGATCGGCTCTCTTCGGGATCGAAATCTACACCCATCTCCGGGACTTAGTTTTGGCAATGAACGGGGCCGTGACCTGTCTGAACATATGGCTCAATAGGCCCTTCCAAAACGAGAACCAGCCGACCGGCCACTGACGAATGCGGTTACGTTCAAAGAAAAAAGGGGAGAGTTGGAAGTTCCGGCGTTCTGTACTATGATAATGTTCTAGTGGTGGCAATACGGATGGTAGTAGCTTCCATAGTAGTAATTGCCCGGATAGCAGTTGCTTCCGTAGTATCGACCCTGCCAGTTGTTGTAGGGATTGTAGTAGTATTGGTAGCCATACGGATTGTATGGGTTGTAGTATTGATGCCCATAGGGATTGTACGGGCTGTAGTACGGATTACCGTACTGACCGTAGTAGTGGTTATAGTAGCCTGGATAGTTACAGGCACCCTGATTGTAGTATCCTGACCCACAGTTGTACGAATTGTACGACCCGCCGTAAGGGTTACCGTAGGAGTTTCCGTACTGGTTGTTGTAGCCTGGGTAGCAATTGCCACCCCAACTGCCCGATTGACAGGGGGCGTATTGCGCAAAGACGGGGCTGCTACTCGCTGCGGCTATAGCTACGGCAAGACAGACAGCTACCGCTAGGATGATTACTTCGCTTTTCTTCAAAATTTCGTGACTCACCTCTTCGGCACTACGCTCCGTAGTTACCGTAGTCTCAACTACGCCATGTAGTCGCATTTAACGAGACAGGACCTATCATTCAGCCACTAACAGGTTCAGCTACGCGTACTTCGAATGCAATTTGTGAAGTACGCGTAGTTTTCAAACCTAAAGACGATAGAGTCCATCTGAACAATCGTTTGTAACGGCCTTGCTGGATAGAAACCTTGTGCGAGGGGTTCGGGTGAGTTTCCTTAGTAAAACGTAGAGCTATGCAGCGTAATGGGCGGTTGGTTACTTTGAGATTAGTTACATACAAGAAAAAACACAGTTTCACCGTCGCGAAGGTTATCCGCGCCCCTCTCCGATTCGTCTATGGCTGGTGTACGGATTATAGGGAGACCGACCCGCGGATCACGGGCTCTAAATCGACGCGTAAAATTCTGATGAAGACGAAACATCGGGTCGTTTACACTGTTAGCTATCGAAGCGGCGGCAAGACAAGATCCGCTGTTGATGTGGTTACTCTATACCCTCCGAAGGCTTGGCATCTAGATTTCGTAGGCGATGAGGATGATGAAACTGGAGACTACGCCTTATCGTCCCTTGGCCGGAATAAGACCAAGCTTTCGATGACGTTCACTGAACGATACAAGGTGGGAAAGTCGCCTTCCAAAACTCAGGACATCAAAAGTGTTCACGAAATATGGAACAAGTACATGGTTGCGCTCGAGAGAGACTACGCTCGTGCCCATTCATAGAACACGGTAACGAGTGGGCCATCCGTACTAAATGAGTAAAGAGTCTAGGATGCCTGTTTGCCGGCTTTGTTGTACCGGCCATACCAGTGGCTAGTGCCCTTGCTCCAGTAGACGGGAGGTTTCGGTCTAGGTTTTGAGCGCATTCTGGGCATTGGAGACCACGCTTGGTGATTGTACGGTCCACGGTTAATTAGTGTTGGACCGTTACAGTCTGTTTTGCTTTTACTGCGGGTTCAAGTACTCTTAGAACCCCCGCTTTCCGGCTTAGGGCTAGTTGGATTTCTCCTCTGAAGTTTCTGACGCGTGCGTTTTGCACTTCCACAAGGTCGCCTTCGCTGATTTCGCTGATTTGACTGTTCCAGACCGCTAACGGAATTTGGCCCGTGCCATCCGAAAGCGTGATTGAACAAACAAGGAGTGGAGTCCCGTCCCTAGTGGTTACCGCTCTCACTTCTGACTTTCTGACCACATGCGCCTTAAATGAGAGGCCGCCCTGCCCGACACGCATGTTCCCAATGTCGCTTGGGAGCGTTGACCCATTGCGTCCTCGTTGTAGTCGGTTTTCATCTTGCTCTAGGTAGCTGGAGTATTCTTCGGGAAGCTTGATGAGTTTCCTAACCGAACTCGTGCGGATTGTTGCTTGGGCGAAGGGTTCATCTTCGATGGAGAACATGTAGGTTGCGGCGGCTTCTAGTCGGGATCGTATCTCTATCTTTAGGCCCTTGCACTGGGCTTTGCCCTTGCGTTCGGCCGTCGTCAATGAATCATGGAAGGCCTTGAGGGAGAGGTTATGTTTTTGGGCGAGCTGAAGCAGATATGCGAGGTCTCTGTCTTGGCCGCGTCCCGATGAAACGTTCCTTAGCGCCGCCATCATGTATCAGTTCCGTGGCAGTAGGGGCATACGGGTATTAAAGCAGCTAGGAGATTTCACGGTTTGATACCCTCAGGTTATTTGAACATGATCTACTTGGTAGTACCGTTTTGCGAGCATTCGCGTTTTATCAATTGTGCGCCCATTCTTTCCGATCGCTAACGCTTTGTCTTTTGGCTCCACTTCCACAACGACGATCTTCTTGTCCGGCCTTTCTGTTATCCGGACCTCTTTCACCTTTGCCGGCGCCAAGCAATTTCGAATAAGCCCCTCTACGTTGTCCGAGAATTCGACGACCTCAATAGGTTTTCCAGTCATCCTTCGCAGCATGTTGATGTTCTTTCCACCCTTCCCGATGGCCAGACCCATCTCACCCTGCTTCGCTACGAAAATTATCCGGTCGCCTTCACTGTCTATGACGCAGTCATTCGCCATCGCTCCGGTTATGTTTTCGAAGAGTGCGATTAACCGCATCTCTTCGCCGGTGATCTTTATTCCTGAAGTTGCCATTGACTAACTCTCGGCTAATTTGAGTATCTCCGAATCCCCAGCCTCTTTGATGGCCAGGGCCGCGACTACAAATCGTTTTAGGCATGCGGCACCTAAGTCGACGCTCGTTCCGGCGTAGTTGAATATTGGGATCCCGGATTGCTTTGCGTAGTGAACAATATCTTCTCTATCGCGGGCAGGGCAGTTGGAGGCGAGGATAAGCAGCTTGGCCTTCGAGAACCTCGCCGCATCTAAGGTCTCCTTGACGCCCAACGCGATCTTTCCGGACCTTACTGCGATCTGAAGTTGTTTGCTGACGTCGATCTTCGGTTGCGTGGGTTGTGTGGATTGCATTATTTCTTACCCTTCTCCGGCATGGACATGTAGACTTCGATTAGGCCCGTTCCCATCGGGACTTGCTGACCAACTATTACGTTTTCCGCGACTCCCCTGAGGGTGTCACGGGTGCCTTTGATGGCCGCGTCCACAATCGTGGGTATTGTGATTTCGAATGCGGCTTTCGCTAGGGTGCTTGCTTTTTCGCCGCTTACTCCGTGTCTTCCGACTTGCAGGACCTCGCCCGAGGCGGTCATGGCGTCGGCGACTAGCATTACGTGCCGGACGTCTACGTCTAATCCTTGCTCCTCTAGCACGGAAGTGGCTTCTCTTATGATGACGTTTCTTGCGGCTTCGATGCCGAGGACTTCGGCTACTTCATGCATGTTGTTGGAGGTTGTGCGGGCTGGGTCGACGCCGGGTGTATCGAGTGTTAGTTCCAAGTTCGATCCTTCGGTTCGGATTACCCATTCGCTCTTCTCTCCGGTCTTTTCTTCCATGACGAGGGCTCGTTTTACTTGCGGGATGCCCTTGACGTGCATTAGGGGTAGGCGGAGAACCAAACGGTTGAACTGTGGGATGTCCATGTCTTGCGGGGCGATGTGGACGGTGTTCCTTTCAACTTCAACTTTGCATCCGCCTGGCGTCACTGCTGCCTTGATGTCTTTGAGGCCGACTTCTCGTTCTTTCATCGCTTCGGTGTTCAGTGTTACGAGGATTCGCATCTTCGTGATGTCCGACTCGACGCTTGTGGCGATGTCGCCGAGGGTCGTGTGTGTGATGTTCGTGGCCACTTCCTGGGCTTTTTCTCGGCTACCTCTGTGCTTCTTGTCTAGGAAGACGACCATCATGGGTGTGGAGGGGATTTTTCTCGCGTCTACGATTTCGATGAGTCTTGGTAGGCCTAGGGTGACGTTCTGTTCCCTCACGCCCGCGAAGTGGAATGTTCGGAGTGTCATTTGGGTTCCTGGTTCACCGATCGATTGGGCTGAGACGATGCCTGCTGCCTCGCCGGGTTCAATCATTGCTCTGCGATAGTTTTTGACGGCCTCCTTTATCGCTTCGTCGACTCCCTTTCGCGTAAGTTTCCTTTCGAATAGGCTTATCCTGAGTTGTTCGGCTAGGCTGGGAGTTAGATCCTTTTCAACGTCGGACACCTTCTTTTCGGCATACGCCTTGCTTGCCTTAGCGCCCTTTTCAATCGTCAACTCAATGCGTTCGACTAGGCGTTCAGTATTCACCGCTTTGCCGTGGTCGCTCTTGGCCGTGTCGACACCGTCTTCCCCGTATCGGAATTGTATGATATCTCCTCTGGAGTCACGTACGGTGCCGTCGTATTCGACACGTATGTGCTCGAGCGCGTTGATCAGGCGCCGTTGCATGTACCCGCTCTGCTGGGTTCGGACGGCGGTATCTACCAGGCCTTCTCTTCCGCCCATCGAGTGGAAGAAGAATTCGACGGGAGTTAGGCCCTCTTGGTATGATGCGTAGACGAAGCCGCGTGCTTCCGCCCCTACATCTCCTTTTTCGAAGAATGATAGTGCCCTGTCTCTGTAGCCGCGCGTTATTCGCTGACCTCGAATGGATTGTTGACCGACGGTCGCTACCATTTGAGCGATGTTAAGCATCGAACCGCGTGCGCCGGTCTTCGTCATGATAACTCCCGCGTTGTCGGTCTCGCTCTTGAGGTACTGTTCCGCGAGTTCACCAGCCTGATCTCTGGCCTTGGAGAGTTCATCCATGATGCGTAACTCGAGTGATTCCTCCATCGATCTGCCTGGGAGCCGTTCGAGCGTCCCTTTCTTGTATTGTGCGATCAGTTCCTGGACGCGTTCCTCCGCCCTCTTGACCGCTTTAGATATCTTCTCCCTCACGGCCTCTGAGATGTCAAGTTCGTCAATGCCGTAAGTGAATCCTCGGAGCGTGATGAAGCGGTCGAGAAGTTTGATGAGGCCGTTTAGGAAGACGCGGCCGGGCTCGGGCCCGTTGTCTTTGACGATTCGATGGAATAGGGTTTCTGACCGTTCTGCGCCTATGGTGTTCTTGTCGATAACGCCTTCGATGAGTTTGCCGTCTTTCACCACGACCGTGCTGCCGTCTTCCGGCGAGGTCATGCTTGATTTCGCGACGAAATTGAATCCTTCTGGTAGGAAGAGGCTGAAGATCTGTTTCCCGCTCCACATCTCCGTTGGTTTCCTAATTTCCGGTTGAGGCAATTCTCCGCGGAATCCGGCCGCGGTGAGTAGTTTGCCAACTTCGTCTTTAGTTAGGTAGGTTGATTTTCTTGTTAGGAGGTAGGCGGCCGTTAGTAGGTCTGTTTTTGCACCTATGATTGGACCGCCGTAGCGTGGTGAGAGGATTTGATCTTGTACTTGCATGAGGAGTTTGGCTTCGGTTCTGGCCTCTTCACCTTGCGGGACGTGTAGGTTCATTTCGTCGCCGTCGAAGTCTGCGTTGTAGGGAGGGCAGACGCAAGGGTTGAGCCTGAACGTCTTGTAGGGCAACACTTTCACGATGTGCGCCATGATCGACATTCGGTGGAGTGATGGTTGGCGGTTGAAGAGGACGATGTCCCCGTCTCTGATGTGGCGTTCTACGACGAAACCTGGTTGGAGTGCGTCGGCTAACCCGTCCCGTTCAGTTACGAACTCGAGGCGGACTCTTCGGCCGTCAGGCCGGACGATATAGAGGGCGCCCGGGTACTGGTCTGGGCCGTTCTTGATTAATTGTTTGAGTTCGTCTAAGTTCCAGGGTGTCACTCGTTCGGGTATCGTAAGCCGTTGAGCTACGTCGAGTGGGACGCCTACTTCGTTGATGTCGATGTTCGGGTCTGGTGAGATCACGGTCCTAGCAGAGAAGTCAACGCGCTTTCCGGATAGGTTGCCCCTAAACCTTCCTTCCTTACCCTTCAATCTCTGGCTCAAGGTCTTGAGCGCTCTGCCGGACCTATGCCGGGCTGGGGGTAATCCTGAGACTTCGTTGTCGAAGTAAGTGGTGACGTGGTACTGTAGGAGTTCGTGGAGTTCTTGGATGATGTTTACCGGAACTCCGGACTCTAATGCTTCCTTCAGTTTCTGGTTGATTCGGATTATGTCAACTAGTTTGTGGGTCAAGTCGTCTTCGGAGCGTATTCCTGACTCAAGCGTGATCGACGGGCGGACGGTGACGGCCGGGACGGGGAGGACTTGGAGTATCATCCATTCTGGGCGCGCAGCCGTTGGTTCCATACCCAGCAACCGAAGGTCGTCGTCTGGGATTCGTTCGAGTCGTTCTCGAATCTGGCTTGGGTTGAGTCTGGCGGCGCCCCCTTCCACCATCTCATGAAACGTGGTGGGTTTCGCGTGCTCTATTGGATATTGCCTCGCGCCGCAGTGTGGGCATTCCTGGGTCTTCTTCGCGTCCTTCATTACGGCCTCATAGAATGTGGCCGGAATCTCGTTTAGCTGGTGCTGCTCACGTTGCATGCGCTCATTGTAGGTCTTAATCTTCTCCGCGGACAGTAATATGCGGCCGCAGTTTCTGCAGGTTACCTGTAGGAGTTTGTGCAGGAGTTTGGCGAAGGCTACGTGTACGACGGGTTCCGCGAGTTCGATGTGGCCGAAGTGGCCCGGGCAGGCCGAGGCCGTGTTACCACACGTCTTGCATTTCTGCCGTGGCTCTAATGTGCCGAGCCTTCCATCCATCAGGCCTGAGACGATCGGTACGCCGTCCTCGTCGTAGGTGTCGGCTGTTTGGATTTCCACGGCCGAATTCTTTCGTATGTCGCTTGGTGATATGAGTGTGAAGTGAATGCTTCCGATCACTTTTGTGGCTTCTTCCGCAACTGCCGCCATGTTATGCACGCTCCGATACTTCTAGGCGTGGAGCAACCCCAAGCGCCATCAATTCCTGAAGCAACAACTTGAAAGCATAAGAGAGTTGGACAGGGGAGACGACCGCTTTGTCTCCGTCAATTCTGCAGATGTATTTGTTCTGTTTCACATCGTGGTAGGCGAGGAGGCCGCAGGTCTCGCAGACCATAGCCGTATACTTGTCAGACTCCTCAAGTAGCCGGTCTCTAAGAAGGGCCGAAGCGCCGTGGCCGATTAGGCAATCTCGCTCCATTTCCCCGAACCTTAGGCCGCCTCCTCTTGCGCGTCCCTCGGTTGGTTGTCTGGTTAGCATTTGCACTTGGCCGCGTGCTCTGGCATGCATCTTGTCTGATACCATGTGATGCAGTTTCTGGTAGTAGACTACTCCGATGAATATGTCGGCCACTAGCTTTCGGCCGTCGACGCCGTTATACATGACTTCGCGGCCGCTGTGTTGGAAGCCTAATTCTAGAAGTGAGTCGCGAAGCGCTTTTGGTCCCTCGTTGCTGAAGGCTGTTCCGTCGACGGGTTCGCCTCGTAGAGATGCAACTTTGCCGGCGACTGATTCGACGAATTGGCCTATAGTCATTCGGGAAGGTATTGCGTGTGGGTTTATGATTACGTCTGGGACGACTCCATGCTCTGTAAACGGCATGTTCTCCTGCGGAATCAGGATACCGATGACTCCTTTCTGCCCGTGTCTTGAGGCGAACTTGTCTCCGAGCTCAGGGATTCTTGTGTCACGGACGCGGACTTTGACGAGGCGGTTGCCCTCGATTGATTCGCTCAGAAAGACTGCGTCAATTATTCCTTCTTCGGATGGCCGCATTCCAACTGACGAGTCGCGTTTCGTGGGGCCCTTAACTTCGAACTCTCGATATTCTTCCAAGAACCGCGGCGGACTCGTTCGACCGATTAGGACGGTGTTGCCCGTTACTTCGGATTCGGGTGAAATTATTCCGTCTTCCTCTAGAAGGCGGTAGTACCTGTCGCCTCTGTATCCGCGTATTCCCGCTTCGGGGATTTCGAATTTGTCACGTAGGCCGCCGAGGTATTGCCGGCATTCGCCTTCGTATACTCTGTAGAAGCTAGATCGGAAGAGGCCTCGGTCGACGGAGGATTTGTTGATGATGATGGCGTCTTCCATATTGTAGCCCTGGTAGCAGAGGACAGCTAGGACGCAGTTTTGCCCCGCCGGCCGCGTATCGTACTTTATGATGTCCATGGGTTTTGTTCGGACCACGGGCACTTGCGGGTAGTGTAGTATGTGAGCGCGTGAGTCAACTCGGTTCGCGTAGTTGACGGAGAAGACTCCGAGCGCCTGCTTTGCCATAGCGGATTCGTACGCATTGCGTGGTGATTGGTTGTGCTCTGGGTAGGGTATGAGGGACGCGGCGATTCCTAGAATCGTGTACGGTGCGATCTCAACGTGCGTGGTCCTCTCGCTTATTCGGCCTGGGGATGGTGCGATGAGGGCGTCTTCTTCTTCGTCGGCGTCTAGGTATTCGACGACTCCACGTTCAACCAGATCTTCCCAGCGCATTTCTCCTCGTTGAATTGCTTCCACGTGTTCACGTGTGAGCCTGGGTTTCGTGGCTTCTATTATGATGACCGGGCGCCTAACACGTCCTTGGTCGCAGTTTACGTAGAGCTCAGACCTACCACCCTCGCCACGCGGCGGTGAATAGGCGACGTTCACCTCTGAGCTTATCTCGCCTCCTCTGCGCATCCGGATTAACTCCTGGGCCAGGTTAGCTCCTTCCCGTACGTAGCCGGCGATTAGGCCGTCTACGAACACCTTGGCCCCGACCTGGCGTAGCTTAATGTCCGCGTCATCAACGGGGACTACTCCCATCCGCCGCAGTTTAGAAACGAATTCCCGAGAGTCAACGCCGGTTGTGATGACGGCGCTTAAGGCCAGGTTCTTTACCAATCCGCAGTTTGAGCCTTCCGGCGTCTCGCTGGGGCAAAGCCTACCCCAATGAGTCGGGTGTAGGTCTCGTGCCTCAAGGTTTGGTTGGCTCCGGCTGAGCGGTGATTGGAGCCTGCGTAAGTGGCTGAGGGTTGATGAGTAATTAGTTCGGTCGAGAAGCTGTGTCACGCCAACGCGGCCGCGCACCCAGTTCCCAGTCGCGATTGCGTGCTGAATGCGCTCCGTGATAATTCCGGGACGGATGGCGTTGCTTATGGAGAGTTCTGCGTGTCTGCGGATAGTGATTCTCTCTAATTGATACTTGAGATCACGGATAAGGTTGCGGAAGGAAATTCGAAAGAGTTCAGCCAGAAGGGAGCCGGCAAGTTTCAACCGCTTATTCGCATAATGGTCTTTGTCGTCTGGTTCTCGCATGCCGAGCTTGAGTTCGATGACGCGCACGGCAACTTCGGCGAGGCATGCTGCTTTTTCTTTTCTGTCTTCGGGCTCGCGCCCGATGTGCGGAAGGAAGTTTCGATCGACGGACGCTTCTGCCTTCTTCAACCTGTACTCTTCAACCTGGCCCGGAGCCAAGCGGTTGCCGACATAGAGCAATGCGTCCCTTTGGGTTACGACGCCTATTGACTTCTCAAAGGTTGAAGCGAGCTGATTCTGGAGCAGTTCCTCGGTTGAAATCATTTCGGCGATCTTCGAATCTTCTTCGTAGCCGAGGGCTTTCATCATCACTACCAACGGCACATCCGAAGGCACGCCGGGCATGGTAATATAGATCGCACCATCCGTTTTCAGGGTCACCTCGGTGCGCGCCCTAAAGCCTACGGTGGTGGAGAATATCTTCGCCTTGTAAGTGGGGTGAACTCCCGTCTGCTCTTTATCAACCAGGATCCTGTTTGCCGCCAAGTCCTCTAGCGCGACAACAACCCGTTCGGCCCCATTGACGATGAAGTATCCGCCGGGATCGATCGGATCCTCCCCGATGCTGATTAACTCCTCCGGAGTCATCCGGGAGAGCGGGCAGATTTTCGAGCGAAGCATGACTGGGAAGTCGCCGATGTAAACGATCTCCGTTTGTCCCTCTCTCTCCCCGATTATCGGGGTCATTTCCACGTGTAGAGGCGCGGCGTAAGTGAGGTTACGGATCCTAGCTTCTGTTGGAAAGATCTGTCTTTCCGATCCATCAACCTCTGTTACTCTAGGCGTTCCGATCTCTATCTTGCCCAATTTGATCTTGAGCGGATAGTCTTCAATCTCGATCGGTATCTCGCCTGTTTCGTCGACTATGGCCTGTAGACCAGTCTCAATGAATTCGTTGTAAGAGTCGACGTGCTGCCTCACGAGTCCTTTCTCTTCAAGAAAGTGTTTGATGAGGTCCCATATCTGCGGGCTGACGGTTGACGTTGTTAAAGCCATAATATCACCCTAATCGACAACGTAACGGTAGACGATCACCTCGCCGGCCGTTGCGCTCTTTCGCGTAATTCTAAGAATATCACCCATTTTCGCACCCAACGACTCCGCGGCGGGGTCACCGGTTTTGATGTACGGCAGCTGATGCGGCCGAATGTGAAAGGTGTGCATCAATTCCTCGGCATCTTTCTTCGAAAGAAGTTCATGTTTTGGAACGAGTTGGTGCGCAAAAAGATCATAAGTTCTTTCCTTTTCGACATCCTTCTTCAATCTAGCGTTTCTCTCCAAGAAGAAAAGGTTCGTTCGGCCCCCAATCAGAGCTTCCAGAAACTTTCCCAGCTCACATCGGATGCGCCGCTAATAAAGTTTCATAAGAACTAAGGGCTCCGCTACATAGCCCCATGACCGTAATCGGCGCCAATTCAAGTTCAGCGGCGTCCGCAATATAAGTTAGTTGTTCGAATCTAATAAATTCACTTGCGCTGAAAAATCGTGGATTTCAGTGGCAACGAAACGAGTCAACCATTTCAAGAAACAACTTGTCGAAATCCTCCGGAGCGTTAGGTGTTAGAAGAGCATAGATCACGAAGTAACGCGAAGACTTCGAGCAATACAAATGCACAGAGCATGTAGTGCGGACATTGGTTCTTCCCTTTCCAAAAAACGCCATCCCCACCGTTTCGTGAAATCGTGCCTTGTTGTATGATGCCTCATGTGAGTTGACTGTGATCGACTTCGATTCGATCTTGTCGGTTTTTGCAATGTTCCGACTTTTGGCCATTGACTTGATGCTATGGTTAGCGAACGCCTCGGCAGTCGGGTATTTCTTTGTTACTACCGCCAGCTGGCCCCAAGAAAGGAAAACTTTCTCTCTGTCCGGAAAATGGATGACGATGTCCCCTTTCTGGCGCTTAGTCTTAGGGTTGAATTCAAATCTACACACGCTGGGATAGTCCATCGAAAAACGGTAGACGCTAAAACGTTCCATCTCGCCCTTCGTCAATGAACACCCAGCTCTCGCCGAATCATAAGAAGCATGGAATTAACCCTTTGCCACGTTGACCACATAGCATTCGACCACACGGAATCACACGCGCCGTCGGAACGCAAGAAACCAATCGTCTGCCATTATTATGGTCTATCCAGCAGTATCGGAACGCAGCATGCAAAGGGATTTCTCTTAAGGCATAAGCCTGACTGGGCCTGAGAGGTCCGGGATGGTTTGAGTCAGTCGAAAAACCGGGTTTCAGTGCAACTACGACATTCCGAAGGCCTGAAGTTCGATGTGGCATTGGACGGACGGAAGGTGACGTTGGATTCGTCGGAGGTGATGGGGCACGCGTTTACACCGATGGAACTCTTTCTAGTAGCCCTCGGAGGTTGCACTGCGATGGATGTTCAATGGATCATGGACAGACAACGGCAAAAATTTGCAAAGTTCGAGATGACTATTAGCGGTGTTCGACGCACCGAGGACCCCAAGTTCTACGAGAGCATCGACATTCATTATAGTTTTGCCGGCCCTGGCGTTAGGAAAGATGCGGTCGAACGAGCCATACGTCTTTCACAGGAAAAGTACTGCTCCGTACGGGCAATGATCAAAGACATCGTAAAACTGAATATAACATACACAATCTCAAACGGACCACAGAGTGAAACAATTCACACATAGGAGACAGGAAAGTAGGCCAGATAAGGATCGACCGTACTCATTCCACATTCGTTTTTTAGTCGCATCCGCCAATCAGTATTTTGATCTAGAATGGGTAACCCACGAATGGTCCGCAAGCCGAAGAAGAAGCAGACGCCCCAAGCAGGCGGTCACGCTCCAGCCGGATCGGCCTAGCACCCAGACCTAACTTTCGGAACATCTAGGACGGTGTGATTTATGTACGATAGGCTCTATGCCCAGGACATCAGAGACGTCAACTGATTGAGTTCCATTGGAGAAGACACAACCGACCGAGAATTACAGGTACGATGAGGAGAAGAGAAAAGTTGCCAAACGATACGAAAACATAAAACTCATACTAGATACCGTTAACAGCACCCTAATACCTGCCGCATTCTGCCTGACCTTCTTCCTATCTGGTGCCTCTGGCCAGCTCGCCAGATCACTCGGCTCAGCCTCAGGCCACTACTGGTTCTCTCTGTGGGCATATCTCGCCGGTTTCGTTATCATCCTTCAACTCCTGGCTATGCCAATCGGGTTCTACTCCGGTTTCGTGGTGGACCATCGTTTCCACCTTTCAACACAAACTATCAGAGGCTGGGCAATGGACGAAGCAAAAGGGCTGGGCGTTGAACTGGTTTTCGGAATTCTTGCGGGAACGGTGCTGTACTACCTAATCGGAGTCACAAGTCTCTGGTGGGTTGCCGCGTCGGCAGTCTTCGCGGTTTTTTCGATATTATTATCCATCATACTCCCCTTCGTGATCCTGCCGATATTCTACAAGGTCAAGCCCCTTTCCGACGTCAAGCTGAAGGAAGACCTGCTTCGGATGGCGAGTAAAGCGGGGGTAAGCAGTATAGACCGCGTCCTCGTCGCGGATGAGAGTCGAAGGTCAATAAGAGCGAACGCTTTCTTTTCAGGAGTCGGAAAGAGCAAGTCCATCGTACTCTTCGATACGTTGTTGGGCAACTTCACGCACCGTGAGATAATCACCGTCGTCGCCCACGAGCTCGGGCATTATGTGAACAAAGACATTTGGTTCGAAGCTCTGACTTCTGGTCTCTTAATCATTCCACCCTTCTTCATCGCGAACCTGGCATTGCGGTCGGCCGTTAGCATATCAATTCTCACGAGTCTAACCGACCCTGCGGGTATTCCGCTCATATTCGCGGTTTTGATCATCGCCAATTTTGCGCTTCAACCTATTTCCAGTGCCATTTCTCGATTAGTCGAGAGGCGGGCCGATGAATTTGCTTTGAAAGCGGCCAATGACCCTGAAGCTCAAGCCTCAACCGAGCGGCGACTTGCAGACCTCGCGCTTGCGGTTGACAAACCAAATCGCCTTGTTGAAGCCTTATTCTATACGCATCCTCCATCATCAAAACGAATTCAGTTGGCCGAAGATTGGATCGAACGGGCGCAAACCCAAGACGCAGCAATGAAGCAGTAATGGCATGGTAGAATCAACTCAGCTTGGTACGAGCGCTAAGGCATCTTCATTAGATGCAGCATCTCCGTTCCAATTCAAAAGACGGCATCGTGATGCGGCACAGTGATCACAGTTGGAACCAACAAATGCTGCGCGGTCCACTAGATGGATCTACTCGGTGCTCCCAATCAATATGGCAACCGGCCCCGTAGCAACGTTTGCGCAGCTATACATCCTCCACTTGCATGGTTCTGTGATAGACATTGGATTGGCGGCAACCCTCTTCGCTGCCGCTAGCATTCCCGCGGCTATTTTCTGGGGCTTCGTCACCGACCGACTTCACACACGAAAAGGTTTGGTCGTATGGAGCTACGTTCTCATAGCGCTTCTGCTATTCTCCTTCCTATTCGTTAGAACTATTTCCAGCATCATCGTTTTGTATTCCGTCTTCTCATTCCTATCTGCGGCATTCGCAACGCCTCTAAATCTGCTCATCATGGAAAGTCAACCAAAAGCCAGTTGGGCGTCGGCATTTGCACAGTTCTCAATGGTTTCGAGCGTAGGTGTGACCTTAGGACTGCTGTTAAGCGTCGGCTGGACTGACTTCTTTCCACTTCAACTTCTCGTGATAACCTTGGGAATTCTCTCCCTAACCTCCGCTGCACTCTCAGTGCAGATGATCAAGGAACCAGTCGCCCTCTTCGAACGTTCGATGATCGCAATGGTCAGCCAGAGCTTCTATCACTTCATTCTGGCGTTGCCGCTTCTCTTCCTAAAGATCCCGAAACTGATGGACTTCCGTCGCATATTCAGAGGCGTGAAGTTCGGACTGACGCGAGAACCCGCTCTACTCTACACGTCGATTGGTGCATTCTATTTCGCGAGCGGAGCTTTCAATACGTCACTTGTCCCATCACTAAGCTCCGCCGGTGTCACAGACAGCCAAGTATTCCTGGTCTTCGTAGTTGGAATGATCGTTCAGACTCTTGCGTTCAATTATCTGGGAAGACGGATTCAAGATAGAGGAATCAGACATACCGCCGTCCAAGGTCTGGTGCTAAGGTCTTTGAGTTATGGCGGGTTCGCAATAGCAGTATTCTACTTTGTTGGGGCACCTTACCTCTTGTCCGCCCTGATCCTCTATCCCTTAGGCGCGGGTGTAGCTTACGCTTACTATTACGCAGCCTCAAACGTTATGGTCTTCAACACATTGGGCCGAAGCAACCAGGGTGCGGCGTTAGGCGTGTATAGTGCCGTGGTGGGCCTGACTACGATGATAGGGTCATTCATTTCCGGTTTCATTTCATTCTACATTGGCTATTACGCCACGTTCATTGCAGCCGCTTTGTGGTTGGCGTTGGGCGCGTCACTGACCTCCGTAATTGGCGAAGAAGTCGAAACCGCACCATAGCCCCTCAACCCAAAGCCTGTTATCAGCCAACGGCTCCGATCATCGTGATATCGATGAAGGAATACGACGCGATAGCCATTGGGACGGGGTCCGCGATGTATGTCATCGACCCAATGATGCAACGGAACCCTGGCATCAAGGTCGCCGTCATCGACAAAGACGAACCGGGAGGCATCTGTTTGACTAGGGGTTGTATCCCCTCGAAAATCCTCCTGTACCCCGCCGAAGTAGTCCGCACAATCGAAAATGCCGGTCTGTTCGGCATCGAAGTGGACTTGAGAAAAGTAAGCTTTGAAAAAGTAATGGGGAGAATGCGATCAATCATCGACGCTGACATCGATTCGATTCGGAAAGCCCTCTTAAGCTCGCCGAACATCGACTATTATCCGGCGCCAGCTGAATTCACGGCACCTTACACCTTGAAAGTCAAAAACGAAACAATTCACTCAAACATGATCCTTCTCTCCATAGGGTCGAAGCCCATCATTCCGCCAATCAAAGGGCTCGAAGAGACAGGCTACCATACGAGCGACACGATCCTATACGAAAAGAAAATGCCTGAAAGCCTCGTTATCGTCGGGGGTGGCTACATTGCCGCGGAGTATGGTCACTTCTTCTCAGCCATGGGTTCGCGCGTTACAATCGTCGGCAGAAATCCGCGGTTTCTTCCACAAGAAGAACCGGAGGTCTCATCGTTGGCGGAGAAGGAGCTAGGCAAGCGCACCACCATCTTAACAGGGTACGAAGTTTCGGAGGCAACTCGAATTGGGCAGAGAAAGCGAATCCTTGCAACCAATCCTCGGACCGGTGACAAGCGAGCCATTGAGGTCGATGAGATCATGATTGCCGCCGGCCGAGGCCCGACCACCGACATTCTACACCCGGACAGGGCTGGAATCAAGACCGACAGCCGAGGATGGATCGCGGTGAACGAGTTCTTGGAAACATCAGCGCCGAACGTATGGGGGTTCGGCGATGCCAACGGGAAGTACTTGTTCAAACACAAGGCCAACTATGATACGACCATAGTCTACTACAATGCAGTGCTTAAGCGAAGGATCCCCGTGGACTATCATGCTGTCCCACACGCGGTCTTCACGGATCCGGAGATCGCGAGCGTTGGACTTGTGGAGAAGAAGGCGATTGACCAGTACGGTCAGGACCAAATTCTGATTGGCTTTGAAAGGTACGAGGAAACGGCGAAAGGCGAGGCGATGGCCGCTAAGGACTACTTCGTCAAGGTTATCGTTCAACGGGAGAGCTTGAAAATAATCGGCGCGCATATCATAGGCCCACAGGCCTCAGTCCTCATTCAAGAAATCATCAATCTAATGTATACTCAGGATCAGAGCGCACGGCCACTTTTGGACGCGATGCACATCCACCCGGCCCTGAGTGAAGTGGTGCAACGTGCCTTCGAAGGACTAATGTCCGTAGGACAATATCGGCATGAACTCCAACACGGACGTCACGGCGGAGAGGAGCAGGTCAAGGACTAGAGCGTCGGTTACCGAAGCGGCTTGGCGAAGTCATACTGAGTAGTGGATCGCTTCCTCCCTCAATTGCGACGTTAATCCTGTTTCCGATTGCGTAACCCATCACTATCCCTTCGTCGCCCATCGCTACCGCTGCATAAACTCGGTCAGTCAACGGGCCGGCGATAGGCAGTAGGTCCGCTGCCTTGGCCCACGACTCCCCCCATCGGTACCGGATTTCAAACGGCACGCCGGTGTAGTATTGTGCAATTTTCTGTTTCACTTGCCGCGCCTGGTACAGTTCTAGCGCGAGGCGGTTCCCGAGCGGGTAGAGAATATCGTACTTCTCCTCCATGGTCCAAATCACCTTGTCCTCCGGCCAGATCGACCTTATGTCGGCCATTTCGCGGCTTGCAAGAACGACGGTACTCTCTTCCGCGAAATGCTTCTCTAAACCTTGGATGGGTTGAAGGTTTGTTGCAAGGATTAAGCGGTCACAAGTTACGGTCGCCTTCGAAGTCCGAAGAACTACCCGATCTGCTTCCTCAGTAAACGTCGCCATAGGAGACTTCTCGTAGACGGGAACGTTGAACTTCTTCACTAACTCAGCCGTAAATTGAGCGGGATGAATAACCGAACACATATCGAATGAAAGCCCTGCTCGGAAGCGAGTGCCCTTGAAGGACTTTTCGACATCTTCGCCGGAAAGCCGCTTGCTCCTAATCCCAATCCTTGCGAGCGCAGCATACTCTTGTTCGATCCTAATTTCTTCCGGCTCATCCTTTGCTACCATGATCGCACCGGTGTGACGAAAACCACATTTGATTCGGTGCTTTTCGATCAGAGCCACGATATCCTCTATTGTTCTCGCAGTTTCCTTCCAGAGCATGGCAGCGTTGTCATGACCATATCGTTGCGTGGCTTCGACAAAGTTGCCGCCGGAACCATAGTACAAGATCCCTGAACTGGCCCCGGTGGCGAAAGACCCCACCTCTTCCGCCTCTAATACCGCAACACTGTAACCGACGTTCTGCAAATGGAAAGCGCAAGCGATGCCAGCGATTCCTGCGCCCACGATCGCAACATCCACTCTCGCATCCTTATCGAGCACGGGGAAACGACTTTCGACTGGCCAGAGAGGGTTAGATTGCATGGTTGGGTAGAGCGTTAGTCGTGAGGTTTATCGATATTGACGATGAAAAGCATTGCCCAGGTTCTGTTTCTGTGGCGGAGGACGCTACACGTAAGCAAGTTACTTGCAGGTAAGCAAGCTTTGATATAGTTTCTAAGATACACTAACCTGCTAAAGTAAAGTGGACCCGAATGGCTAAGGTTGAAATAAAATCAGTCGAAAACGGCCCGAACGTGGTTTTCGTCGACGATAAGGCCTTCAAGGCCTTATGCCGTTGCGGGGTGTCTAACAATAAGCCGTTCTGCGACGGGACGCATGCCAAATCGAACTTCAAGGCGAGCCCAGCAGAAGTGAAAGTTTCGGACCAGTGAGATAACAATGAACATGCTTGGATTTCACGTTAGCATCGCCGCATTACTCCTGAGATTGGCGATAGGAGGCGTCTTCGTAATTCACGGTTATCCAAAGTTTAGTGCCGCACAACGTAAGCAAGGCGGAGAATGGATGAAGAGCATGGGATTGCCAGCCGGCCTCATACTATTCGGTGCGGTTGTGGAGTTCTTCGGCGGCATAGCTCTAATCTTGGGACTATTCACTCAGGTAATCGCGCTACTCTTCGCACTATGGATGCTATCTACGACATGGCTCTCAAAGGCCAAGATGCAGAAGAAATTTGTCGGCGGCTATGAAGTGGACGTCATACTCCTGGTCGCAAGCCTTGCATTAGCAGCAATCGGAGCCGGTGCCTTCTCAATCGACCGTCTACTCGCGATCTAAGGCGCGAAATTTCCATCACTTCAACGATCTGCGCTTGGGCCTCGCGGGACGCTCGGCGATGAAAACCTCACGAACAACCTATTTGTATCGGATGACGGCCTGAAGAACGGCGAAATGGATGCGGATACCGTTCGGGCGAGAATCGGTCAACCTAACTCTCGAAGACGGTAGACCGGTGGAAGTGGTTTCCCCGAAAACTGTCCCTTCCGACCCAGGCGCTATAGGTCGATCCATGAGGGACCCGGTTGATTGCAAAGACTTCGACTCGTGGATTGCGAATAAGAGTCGAATACTCGTCACCGTCAACGATCATACTCGGTCAACCCCAACGGCTGAAGTCCTGAAGTACCTCAACTTGAAAGGAAAAGAAGTGACCACAATCATATCCTCGGGATCTCATAGGGCTCCTAACGCAAGCGAGCTGCGAGGAATTCTTGGTGACGACACGCCCCCGTATGGGGGGAAGGTCGCGGTGCACAACTGTAGAGATAAAAGTACGTTGAAGTTTCTGGGACGAACCAGCCGAGGAACGGACGTTTACCTTAACTCTCTTCTCTTCGAGGCGGATGGAATCATTCCCGTGACATCTGTCGAGCCCCACTACTTCGCGGGTTTCACAGGCGGACGGAAATTCCTCCTCCCAGCGTTGGCAGGTTTCGATTCGATTGCAACCAATCACTGTCTAGCAGCCGACCAGAACGCGAAGCTTCTGGCTTTGGAAGGGAACCCCGTACATGAAGATTTCAAGGAAGCCCTCGGCATGTTTGGAAGGGCAGATGACATATTCTCAATTCAACTCGTTCTCAATCGGGAATCAAAGGTCAGCTATGCTTGCTCCGGCGACGTCACTAGATCGTTCGAGCAGGCGGTGGAACATGCCAAGGATATCTACGTGCCCAAGATTCGAAGGAAAGCGGATATAGTAGTATCCGTTAACGAACCCCCACTCGACATCGACCTATACCAATCACAAAAGGCCCTCCAGGATGTTGAATTCGCGGTCAAGCGGAGTGGCATCATAATTCTAGTTTCCAGCTGCCGGGAGGGTATAGGCGATCAGCACTTCTACAAACAATTAACTTCCGAAGATCCCAACACGCGTGACAATAACGTACATGAATTCGGCTACCATAAAGTCGTCAAACTCACTAACCTACTCAAGAACGCAAGAGTCTTCGCCGTCACGAACCTACAGCCCTCGGTTCCGAAAGCAATTGGGCTAACGCTGTATCAGAATGCGCAAGATGCGTTAGAGGACGCCACTCGGGCCAAAGGGAAGGAGTCGGGCGTCTTGGTAGTACTTGACGCGGCAGTTACCGTCCCTGTGCCGGTCGACGAATAGCATCCTTCTGGTCGCGAATTACACGCCCAGCTTGGGTGATTCACACTCTTGTTGGGATTCGGCGAAAGTCACTGATTGTTAGCGTCTAATTTTTCGAATATCGAGATACGCCTTGTTCTATCTATGAAGTGGAACAATCTCTCTCCCGATACAATTTCTCTGAGTTCATCTGCTGGCATACCGGATTGAATCGATAACGTTCCTTTCGTTTTTAGAACGCGATGCATTTCCCTAAGGACTTTGATCACGTCTTTGAAGGAGTACATTACTCCGAAGAGGAAAGCTAGGTCAATGCTTTCCTTTGGTAAACCCGTTTCGCTTGCATCTACGAGTTTTGCCTCGACATTTGCTAGGCCGGATCGCTTGATTTTCTCTCTAACATGTTCCACGGCGGCCGGGTTGATGTCCAATGCGCAAACGTGCCCTGTCTCTCCCACAATCTTCGCTGCTGGGGCTGTGAAGAATCCTGGACCGCAACCGACCTCCAATACCTGTTGCCCGCGTTTCAATCCGGCTTGAGTCAACAGTGGGTAAGGGTTCACGAAGAAACCATACAAGCCCTCGTGAACGATTCTTATGACTCCAAAGTGTATCCGATCGTAAATCGATGCCTTAGTGGGAACGGTCTCACGCGATAAGTCAATAATCACGATACGTCCACCTCAGGTTCGAGAGCTTTACTGCTTGTCTCCGATTGATTTGGGCGCTTCAGTATCTCAACGAACCGCCTGCAGGCTGGGCTAATGAACGTGGCCTGACGGCTGACAGCGTCTACGTAGGCTTCCTGAGACATTTGATTCATGAGTCTCGCCGGTTTTGCAGTTTGTTTGTTATTTCCTGAATTTGTTTGGTGACTTCTTCCAGAGCCTTCTTGGCTTGCTCGATCTCGTCCTTCGGGTGTTCCTTTCTCAGCTCATGGTGCAAGTCTCTTGATGCTCTGAAGAAATCCCTAGCGACTTTTCCGGTCACGCTCGGTTCCCGGTGCAGGCCGTACCACATGTTTCCGAGATTTTGCATGTGTTTGTTGATTTCCTCGCGGGACTGCCTCTCCGTTTCCAAAGAGGCCCTGCCCGAATCGGTCAGTGTGTAACGTCGGATTCCCGGCTCTGTCTGTTCTGCCTCTTTGATCAAGTTCTGGTCTTGTAGCCAAGCTAGTAGGGGGTAGATGGACCCAGGGCTCGGCCTCCAGTACCCCTTCGTCTCATTTTCCAAGTCGCTCATTATTTCCGATCCGGACATTGGTTTCTGGTTCAGCTTCTTCAGGAGCTGGTACCGGAGGAACCCCTTCGGAACCATGGCCGCATGCCGCATCCAATGCCTGACGATGTGAGCACGTCTTCGGTGCATTTTTCCTAATTCGAAGCTTTCATTAGCCTCGTTTTCGTCCTCCATTCGTATCACCTACGATATCACTACCAATATCGGTAACGATATCGTCTACGACTTAGAGCTTCCTCTCACTTACCTCGATCAAGTCTCAGACGTTGCCAGCAGCGAGGTGATTTGGCAACTCGGCTGGGCGGACAAAATCACTGAGGGTTGTGAAGCGACTGCTCCAGCATACCTCGCCGCCTATGGCAAGGCGAGAAAGCCAAACGAATTTTTTCGAGCGCGCCCTACATGCTTGCGTTCTGCCACAACATGAACAAGTTTCCTTCGGAGTCCCTGAAGGTGGCCCCGGAACCGTAGAGGCTGTGGACTATTGGCCCTTCGACCTTTGAGGCTGGGTCCATCGTCTCGCCGCGGAGAAACTTTACGCCTTTCTTTTTCAACCCGGCGACGGTTTTCCTGATATCCTTCACAACGAAAGTGGAGTAGGCTAAATCCCTCTTCTCCCACTTCTCGGGATTAACTAACCAAAACTCGAATTTTCCGACGTTTACGGAGGCCCAGTAATTCTTCATATCTCCGGCTGCCCGTATGTTCAGTTTGCCGCCAAGGGATTTTCTGTAGAACCTTATCGCTCGGTCCATGTTCCTTATCGGGATTAGTGTCGCGAAAGATGCTTTACTTAACATTAGCAATGCCTTCCATTAGAATTAGCGGCTCCGATTTATTATGACTTCGCCTCAAGCCGATTGTGATTCTCGAAGCTGATCGAGAACGCTCTTAGGTGGTCAATATATGACACCGCACGCCCTCGAATCTTCGTGTTTAGCCCATGCACGACCTGCACTCCGAACTGCGGCGATTTCGAGAATGGATAGAGGGGCTCCCTGAGGTAACGACGGGTCCACATAGATTTGGCGGCATCGAGTTTCAAGTTCATGGACTGGAGTTCATGGATTTCCATGGCGACACGCACTTGGATGTTCGACTCTCGAAAGCAGATCAGGCGAAGGTTCTCGGAGAAGGAAAGGCTGAGCGACATCAGTTCGCCCCGGAAGCGGGCTGGGTAACGGTAAGAATTCGATCGGCTGAAGACCTGGACAATGCGAAGGAAGTAGTTGAATTGGCTTACGCCAATGCGAAGGGAATTATGCAAAGCCACCTGGATCGGCGCAGGACCGGCAGTACAAGCGAGTAAGCCTATAATGTTGCGAGGAAAGATGTCTCTATGTCTGACTTGTTCTGGACGAAGGAAGTTGAGTACATAAAGTCGCAGCGTCTCGCACGTGTGGGGACGGCTTCGAAGGATGGAGTCCCGGATGTGGCCCCAGTGGGTTTCGACTTCGATGGGAAATATTTCTACGTGGGCGGAATGGACCTAACGAAGACGCACAAGTACAAGAACACCATTAAGAACCCGCAAGTCTCCTTCGTCATCGACGACCTAAAGAGCATCGAACCCTGGCATCCAAGATTCATAAAGATCTTTGGCACCGCCGATCTTGTTACAAGGAATGGTTACCTCGGGCAAGCGACGTACATTCGAATCACACCCAAACGCAAGACAAGCTGGGGTCGGAGGGAAATCGGTAGAGCTACCACCTTGCCTTCTGTTCCTCTTGTCAACAGATATTGCGAGCGGGACCGCAGGATAGGGTCGTCGACAAACTGATCAGTACAGAGTTTGAGCCATCCGTGAATCGGTGTTGAGAAGATGCGACCAAGAACTGTCCGACGAATTGGCGCGGCTGCTCTGGCTCTATCAGGCTTAGACCATTTGATATCTCCGACTCTGACGATGGTGTTCGCGCCGATAGTAATGGAGACGATGTTTGGTCAAGGCTTTATGGCCGCCACCGCATTCTTCATAGTCCTCGGTGTGTACCAACTAATTTGGATTCGGATTCTGCTCAAATCCAACAACACTCTCCTACTGACCTTAGGAGCACTTGGCAACCTAGTCTCCATTCTCATTTACTTCGTATCGGCAAGCGGGGTGACTATCTTCGGGGTTCCGCCACAGCCGTTGATACCGTTCGGTTTCCTCATCAAAGCTTTGGAGGCAGTCTTCGTCCTCGCTTCCCTTTACGTGCTGAAGACATTGACGGCTGAGCCGCGAGCTAGCCAGAAACCACCCGTGACACCGTGACGAAGAAAATAACTACTCGCCTACTAAGCAGAAAGGATACTGGTGTTTTTGGATTGGTCAGGACCGTTAACCCCTACACGCAACAGACAATTGCGCACTACCGAGAGTCAAGTATTGAGGACGTCAGAGCGAAAATTGCAGAACTGAAACGAGCACAAGAGAAATGGAAACTGGACTTGCACTTGAGGCTCGACGCGCTGAAAGAAGCCAGAAACCGAATGGAGTCTCAACTTGCAGACTTAGCGGTACTAATGAGCACTGAAATGGGAAAGCCAGTTGCCCAAAGTGAAGCAGAAGTCAAGAAGTGCCTGCTGCTGTTCGATTACGTAATTCAAAATGCACCCGTTATGCTAGCTCCCGAGCAAATCAAGACAGAGGCGAAGAAGAGCTACATCCGGTTCGACCCCCTTGGAGCAATCTTGTTGATCATGCCATGGAATTTTCCGTCCTGGCAAGTGATGCGAGCCGCCGTTCCCGCTCTTGCCGCCGGTAACTCGGTACTACTCAAGCATGCTTCCATCGTGTCGGGAAGCAGCCTGAAATTCCAAGAGATATTTGGGTTAGATGTCTTCAAGTCCGTAATCGCACGCGGAAACGTTGCGCACGATGCGATCAAGTACGTAGACGGAGTCTCTGTCACAGGATCTACCGAAGTCGGTTCAAAAGTCGGGGAAGAAGCGGGAAGAGAATTGAAAAAGGTCGTACTTGAGCTAGGCGGGTCCGACCCATTCATCGTCCTTGATAGCGCGGGCGTCGAACAGGCCGTCAAAAACTGCGCGTTCGCCAGGATGCAGAACAACGGCCAATCATGCATCGCGTCGAAGCGATTCATAGTTCAGGAGAAGATTTACGATGATTTCTATAAGGGTATGAAAGAGGAGTTCTCAAAAGTTCCTATTGGAGATCCGCTTGATAAGAAGACGTTCCTAGGACCTCTCTCAAGCAAGGAGCAAAAAGACACCGTCGATGGGCAGCTTGAACAGCTCAAATCCCTCGGCAAAGTGGAGACTCTTGCGGAAACGCCTAAAGGAAACTTTGTTTCGCCAACGATTGTCCAGACTGACGGACTTTACGATGGAGAAGTCTTCGGCCCAGTAGCGATCTTGAAGAAATTCCGGACAAGCGAAGAGGCCGTGAGATTAGCGAATGAAACTCCGTTCGGCCTCGCGGCTTCTATCTGGGGCGACCCTGAGAAAGCCGAGAAGTTAGTCCCTCACGTAGAAGCTGGGATGGTTTTCATCAACAAGATCGTAGCGTCAGATCCACGCCTTCCATTCGGCGGCGTAAAAAAGAGCGGCCTAGGTTCCGAACTATCTCGGTACGGCATGTTGGAATTTACAGCGAAGAGAACGGTCTGGGTGGCGTGACCTGGCCGAACGAATGCGGGTTTGCATCAGGTCACTCCTGCAAAAGCCAGTAAGATGATTGCGAGTCGGCGCTGACGCTTGCCTTCGTCCAAAGGCCGATTTAACGGCTATGTGGCTCATACGATGCGACTGTGGTGTTAATGACCGGGCCCTTAAACGACGTCCGTGTACTCGATCTTTCGAGAGTGCTTACAGGTCCATTCTGCTCAATGCTACTGGCAGACCTTGGAGCAGAAGTAATCAAGGTTGAGATTCCACGGAGTGGAGACGACACCAGGCAGTGGGGTCCACCTTTCATCCACGGAGAAAGCGCTTACTTTCTTTCTATCAACCGCAACAAAAAGAGCCTCACTTTAGACCTGAGCAAAGAGAGCGGTAGAGAGATCCTGTATGCCTTAGCCGAAAGATCCGATATTCTCCTTGAAAACTTCAGACCGGGAGTAACTGAAAGACTACTAGTCGACTACCCAAGATTGGCCGAGAAGAATCCGCGCCTCATCTACTGTTCCATATCCAGCTACGGGTATTCAGGACCCTACCGAGACAGATTGGCGTACGATCTTGTCCTCCAAGCAATGGGCGGACTGATGGGAATCACGGGAGAACCCGGCAGACCACCCGTTCGTATTGGCGTCGCCTTATCCGATATCGGCGCCGGCATGTATGCTGCAATAGCCATCCTAGCCGCGGTTGCGGCTCGTGTTCGCACGGGAAAAGGACAATGGATTGATGTTTCGCTGCTAGACAGCACCGTCTCATTCATGACCTACATGGCAGGATACTATTTCGCGACCGGGAAGAACCCTGAACCAGCGGGTTCAGCCCATCCCACAATAGTTCCATACCAATGCTTCAAGACTAAGGACAATGAGTTCATAGCATTGGCGGTGGGAAACGACAAGCTCTTCCAAAATCTCTGTAGGGCAATTTCGAACGAAAAACTGGCGCACGACCCTCGCTTCTCAACAAATCCAAGTCGGGTCACGAACAGAACACAATTGATTCGAATCTTGGAAGAAACCTTTGCAATGAAGCCTAGGGACGAATGGCTACGAATCCTCACCGAAGCAGAGGTACCGGCTGGCCCAGTCTACTCGGTCCAGGAAGTGTTCTCGGACCCACAGATCCTGCAGAGAAACATGCTGGTTCGGGTTCAACATCCAACGGCTGGCCAGATCAGCCAGATCGGAATTCCAATGAAATTCTCCGATACAGACCCCGAGATCAAATCGCCCCCACCGATTCTGGGGGAACACGTGGACGAAGTTCTTGGAAACATACTCGGTTATGACGCTAAGAGAATTGCCGAGCTAAGAAAGGAAGGAGTAGTCTGAGATTCGGCTTCCGGTGCGACTGTCTATCTGCAGAACCAAATCTATAGAATATAGGAGGTAAACGCAATTCAGCGAACTACTTCTTCCACTTCTCTGTACCATTTACTCTTCGGGCCGACTTTTGCGCGCATTTTCCAAGAGAATGATTTCGGTTCGTCTTCTATGAGTTTCAACAATTTTCCTATCTTCGTGGTTATGTCGTCGCGGTCTTCGGCGCTGAGCTCAGTATATTGCGCAAGACGATTCTGCACTTTCCCAAGGTTCGTTGTTACAGTGTAGTAAAAGCCCCATTCTGACGCAAGTAATTTGGCTATGTATCCACCGTCAATGCTTTCCGGCGTTTTACCGTCCTCACCGATCGCGTGCTCTCGAATCAGCATCATTGTGTCGATGTAATCTTTCTCATTGATTTGCACGATCTGCATCTTCTCAAGAAACATGTCCGCTAGCGAGATAGTTAACGGATCCAGATCCAGCCGATCTTTGAATGGAATATCATGATTCATCTCTAGCTTGTCTAGAAACACATCGATATGGATTCCGTTTGACTTGTTGTCCCAGATCGAACGCTTGTGTCCGAATAGCGCAGTGACGGACGGTTCGTCCTGATAGCCGAACTCTTTCATCATCTTCGCCGTTGCATCCCTTTCTTTGCCGTATCCTGCAAAATCGATGTCAGTCAGAACCCTATCGAGCTTCGCGCTAAGATAGCTGAATTTCGGGCATTGAAATTGGAATGCTATCGCGCCAAGCAGCCGCAAGTGTATCCCGCGTTTCTTCGCTTCCTCGACTAACCGGGTGCCCTCACTCATCATGAGGGCCAACCGTTCCTTATCTGATACAGTGCCAGACATTTGGCGAACCTACAATTATCGCACCCTCCACTTCTCAGTTCTTAATAGCTTTGACCCGTTACTACCACAGTCCGGACGCTTACCCTCGGCGGTTCAATGCCGCCAAAGCATGTTCTTCTAGGAGATTACGACAATGTTTTGGCCGCTTTCGGTGTACAAAGGAGCAAAGGGAAATTGCAAGCAATGTTGTTGAATGGGTTGATTGACTATCGTTTGGCGTTGACGGCCTCAAAAATAGTTTACATACGATTGCCATAATAGTGTCTGGGATTTACTCTATGAGCTGACGTTTTGCGATGACAACCCTGCAAGAATCAAGCTTTGAAGAAGCTCCTCGGATCATTGTTAAACCTCCGGGGCCAAAATCGCGGGAACTTCTCGCCAAACAGAGCGCTCTTGAGACGAGGGCCGTGACTTACAGTAAGGCGTTCCCGTTGGGAATAGATTGGGCTAAGGGGGCGACGATAAAAGACGTTGACGGAAATCTCTACATCGACTGGATGAGCGGAATATGCGTCCTCAACTTAGGGCATGACAACCCATTCGTCGCGGCCGCAGTAAAGTCCCAGATGGATAAGATCTGGCATGCGCTAGAGATTCCAACGGAAAGCAGGATAAAGTTCCTAGAGAAGCTGAATTCTGTAATTCCCGGAAAGCTTTCCGGCCACGCGAAGATTCTGATGACTGTTACAGGGGCAGACGCATGCGAAGCGGCCATCAGCCTGGCAAAGCATATCACCGGAAAGAATACAATCATTGCTTTCGGCGGCTCTTATCACGGAGTACACCAGGGCATCGTTAGCCTTACCTCCAGTCGGCATTATCTCAACTATTCACATACAGTTAGAACTGGTGTCTTCCACCTGCCTTATCCATACTCATACCGTTTTCCATTCCCAGTCGCGAAGAAAGGCGACGAGGCCAAAATCGTCATAGACTATCTGCAGCACTTGTTGAGTGACGAACACTCTGGTCTAGACGACCCAGCTGGAATCATAGTTGAACCAATACAGGGCGAGGGAGGATACGTGATGCCGCCGGATGACTTCTTGCCAGGCCTGAGGGAGATTGCAGATGAGCATCAAATTCCGTTGATTGTGGATGAAGTTCAAACGGGATTCGGAAGAACCGGAAAGTTCTGGGGATGCGAGCTCACAGGTACATCTCCTGACATTATGTGCGTGTCGAAATCGGTTGGAGCCGGAATTCCGCTATCGCTCATCGCATATCGGAGTGAATATGATGAAAAGATACCTGAAGCGTTCCACTTAGGCACATACCGCGGCAACCCACTCGCCACAGCGGCCGGGGCAGCCAGCATTGATTACATCAAACAAGAGAACTTGCTTCCCAGAGTCGAAAAGCTTGGAAAGAAAACGAAGTCAGCCTTCGAAAGAATCGCGGATTCAAGCGAGAACGTGGGAGAAGTTAGAGGCGTAGGCTTCATGATCGGAAATGAAATTGTGGAATCCAAGCAAACCAGGACACCGTCAAAACCTTTGGCCGTTAAGTTCAGGAAGACAATGTTTGAGAATGGATTGCTAATGCACACGTGCGGGCATTTCGGCAACGTACTTCGATTCATGGCTCCACTAACAATTAGCGAGAACCTACTCGAGAAAGGGCTCGGGGTCTACGAGAAGGCAGTAAAGTCCATCTAAACTGAGGTGTCCCTCCAATCAACGTGAGGGAATGACTGACTAGCTAGTAGGACGTGCGGCATCGAATACTCTGCGATTACTCACCAATACGTCGTTTCGTCGTTCATTGGATATCTTCTAGCCCTAATCAACCAATAAAGCCGAAAGCTGGTTTCATCCTTGAACATTCTGATGACAGTTTATCATATCGACCCTTCTAGCTCAACTTGACGGACATTGGTTGTAGATGTCATTGATCTTCTGACCGATCTGGTCAAGATCCCCAGCGTGTGCGGCCAGGAGAGCGAAATAGCACATTTCATCAGTGATTGGCTTGAGAAGAACAATTTACCTGTCCAAATGATTGATGTGAAACCCTCTAGGCCCAATGTAATCGTGACGCTCGAGGGAGAAAAGTCCGGACCGAACATTCTGTTGAATGGACACATGGACACGGTGGAGGTAGGGCGCGGATGGACACGGGATCCGTTTGGCGCTAAGATTGAAGATGGCAAGATGTACGGACGTGGAACCATTGACATGAAATCCGGTCTTGCATGTATTCTTTGGGTTGCCGCAGTATTGAGGGAAGAAGGCCTCCCAAGAAGAGGAAAACTAGTTCTGACCGCGGTGGTCGACGAAGAGGCCATCGCGAGAGGCACATATGCCCTGGTGAAAGGGAAACTCACTACGGACATTGACTTTGCAATGGTTCCCGAGCCTACCGATCTCAAAGTCATAACTGCACATGGCGGCAGAGCCGTCTTCGATGTGCAAGTTCACGGAAAAGCGACACATTCCTCTCGACCTAAAGACGGGGCCAACGCGATCGAGAAGGCTGGCCTTCTTCTAACCGCACTACCAAGGATTCAGGGCCCTCGTCATCCCAGAATTGGCGAACCAACAATAAACACGTTGAAGATTGAAGGGGGCCAAGAACAGGTAATGCTTGTCCCAGACCAATGTCGACTAGTCATTGATCGATGTTTGGTGCCCGGCTACACCACAGACGCAGCACTTCGTGACTTAAGAACTCTCATCACCGAGATTGGAATTGATGCTGAAGCAAAGCTTCCCGAGCGTGAGACGCCTTTCTGTGATCCCTATGAGATACGAGGTGATGACACTCACTTGCAACTCTTGGTGGAGGCTGCAACCAAGGTTCTCAACAAACCTCCAGAAATGGGTATTCATGAAGGGCCGTGCGATTCATGCATACTAGTAAACCAAGGACGAGTTCCCACGCTGGAATTCGGCCCGGCCGGATCCCCCCTTCACCAGGCCGACGAGTATGTTCAACTGGAATCCGTAAAGAAGGTAGCTGCCGTTTACCACTCCCTACTTAGAAAGATGCTCTCATGATCATTGACAAGAGTTGGCGGGCCTTTCACCGGCAGCATTCTGGATCAGGGTTTTGCGGTCCGTATCGGCGTGAACTTTACGCCGTACCTGATCATTCCATCATCTTCGTATATTCTCCTGAAAGTGGCCTCGACCGGCGAGCCAATCTTCAACTCTTCGGATTTAGAATTCGCCATTTGAGCAACAACCTTCGGTCCTTCGTCCAATTCGACGACCGCCACACAGTAAGAGCCCACAAGGTTCTGCTGCGTAGAGAACTCTGGAGGTGATCCACCTCTAGATATCGTTGTGTAGCAGTAGATCTTCCCCTTCCCACTAAGCTTCATAGGTTCGAATTCCATTTTGCCGCACTTCAGGCAAGCAAGAGTCGCCGGAAAATTCACTGACCCACACGATCTGCATTTGCCCCCGATTAGGGCGTACCTCTGCGGAATCGAACGTGAGTAGGTCGGTATTGAGACATATGCCAAACTAATCATTCTCCAATCATGAATTCTCGAAAAATCGTCGAACCTTCAAATACGCGGGATAGTCGATGTAGGTCTTTCTTGCCAAGTATTCATCCAAGCCAAGGCCCTCGGCAGCCTTCATCTCATCATCAACCACTAGGCTCAAGGCGTCAGCGCCCGACCCCGGACCATAAGCGCAAAAGAGCGCCCGCTGTTTGAAAGAAGAGGATTCTAGAACTTTCGAAAGCACGAGGAGCGACGTAGCTGCACCGGCGTCGCCGATCTTACCCAAAACCAAGGAAGCAGCCATCTTCGTCTCTTCGATTCCCAGTTTCTTACCAAGTTCACCTCCTCTGCCTGGGTCCACTCCTGCGATGGCTAAGAAATCGTAGTCCTTCGGCGATCGGCCCAATTTCTGCATGAGCCCTTTCACACAAGATAAGATCACGCCTTCTGAAGCCGCGTCTTGGTATCGTCCCAAATCCAATGTCGCAACGAATCGCTGCCCGTCTCTTCTGAACCTTTCACCAAGACTTTCGCTCATGACGGAATGAGAACCTTCGACCACACCATTCGCTATGCCTCGTCCCAGAATCAATGACGCTGCCCCAGCTCCGAGTTGATGGTCAAATGGCCCACTTGGGTCGGCCGATGGACAGTCGCTAGCAACTATGAGGCAGGCCTTACCTCTGGATGACTCAACATAATCTAGGCCGCTGAGAACAGCCGATAATCCGCATCGCGTTGAAGACGAGACGTCCAAGGTGGCGATGTCGCTTCTGCACCCTAACGCGGTTGCAACCGTGGTTGCGTTTTGCTTTTCAGTGTACGGCGGTGAAGTAGACGCGAAGTACACTGCATCCAAGAGTGTGGCGTCATAACCGGCATTTCGAAGAGCATTCGACGACGCTTCCACTCCCATCGTAACGGCGTCCTCATCGAAATCTAAGACAGACTTTTCCTCAAGCCATCTCGGCGCGAAGTATCCCCAGGCTTTCTGGTATTCTTCACGCTTAATCCTCTGCCTCGGAACGTAAACCCCACACCCAAAGATGCCTACTGGCAACTCAACAGACCTCCTCATACTCCCAGTATGTGAACGGTCGCCGTGGCACCCGAGCCTCCAACATTATGCGCCAGGCCGATTCTGGCGTCGTGAACCTGGCGGGTGCGCTTGTCTACTTTGCCGCGCAGCTGATTCGTGATCTCGTAGATCTGCCCAACTCCGGTTGCTCCAATTGGATGACCTTTGGCTTTCAATCCGCCACTTGCGTTGACAGGTATCCGACCGTCAATCTGCGTCGCGCCTTCCTCGATAAGTTTCCCGCCATCTCCTTTCTGGCAGAACCCAAGATCCTCATAGGCCATGATCTCGGCGATTGTGAAGCAATCGTGAACCTCAGCAAGACTGATGTCTTTCGGTTTCAGTCCCGCCATATCATAGGCCTGCCTAGCAGCGAATGTCGTAGCCATCAGTGTTGCGAAATCATCACGGCGAAACAGAGCCAGTCGGTCGGTACCCGCCCCAACGCCTAACACGCGAATAGGCATGTCCGTGAAGTTTCGTGCAATCTCCATACTGCAAAGAATTGCCGCGGCGGCGCCATCGGATGTGGGACAGCAATCGAACAGCCGCAGAGGGTAACAAACGCTGGCTGATTTGTTCGCCTGATCAAGCGTGATAGCTCGTTGAAGCTGGGCCTTCGGGTTATCCACACCATTCTTGTGGTTCTTTACGGCGACCATGTGTAATTGTTCCTCTCTTGTGCCGTATTGATGCATGTGCCTTTGAGCCATGAGCGCATATACCCCGGCGAAGGTCATGCCCGCAAGACGTTCCCACTCCGTGTCCCCACTAACACCCAGCCAGTATCGAAGCCTATCCGGAGTGAGGTCCCGCATCTTTTCTACGCCTCCAGCAAGCGAAACATCGCATATTCCCGATGCAACGGCAAGGTAAGCACAACGAAATGCGAAGCCGCTTGAAGCGCATGCGTTTTCAACCCGTGTTATCGGAACGCCAGTTATCCTGGCTGCTTCCCCGACAACGGCCGCGAAGTTCCCTAGCTGACCCCCTCCCACACCCAAGCTTCCAATGTAAGCCTCTCGAATTAGTTTCGGATCGAATCCTTTGTTGACGTCGGCCACGGCCTCGTTGAATGCTCGCGCAAAGAGCTCACCTGATGAGACATCAGGGTGGTCTCCATACTTCGTTTGACCAACACCAATCACCGCCACCTGTCGCATCATGACGCCTTCTCTACGCGACAGCCTTCTTCAGGAAGATGCCTTGAGGATCCAGCTCCTCCCGGAGAATTCTAACTTCCTCAACTGTCGGTGGCTCAGTTTCTTTCACGTTAGCGGAAACTTTCAGATCCCAACCGGTGTTCTGTTTCACTTGATCCACCGAGAGGCCGGGATGGTAGCTGTCGAGCCGCATCTCCTTGGTGCGCTCATCAAAGCGCAATACTCCCATGGTGGTGATCACCGCCGAGGGCCCACCGCCCAGGTTAAATTGCTCCCTCTTCTCCACGCCGTCTAAGAAACCGGGGCTTGTGATAAAATCAACCTTGCCAACCATTCTTCGCTTTTCGTGAGGAGTGATGATAACTATCCGCTTCGAAAGACCAGCGATCTCGCATCCTCCGCCGCTTCCTGGTAACCTGACCTTTGGTTTGTCGTAGTCTCCGATTACGGTTGAGTTTATGTTTCCGTACTTATCGACCTGGGCTCCGCCGACGAAACCAACATCTATGAAACCGCGCTGAAGGAGCATCGAGAAGGTTTCGTAGAAATTGAAGATACCATATGTCCCGCTGACTAGGGTAGGATCCCCGATGGAGAGCGGCAACCTTTGAGGTTGCGTTCCCACAACACCGGACTCGTAGATCAGCGTAAGATTCGGCGCATGTGTACGCTGTGCCAGGAGGGCGCCCAGTTGTGGTATGCCAATTCCCACGAAAACGGTTTCATGATCCTTAAGTTCCCTCGAAGCCGCAGCCACCATCAATTCCTGGAATGAGAATTCATTAGCGTAATTGCTGTTCAACTCGACAACCTCTTACCCAAAATAACCGTAGTCGACAGGAGTACTATAGTACGTCTTCGTTCTCAGACTAGTCATGCGCTCCGCGCCAAGATGCTTCAAGTATTGTTTACGATCCGGAATGTTGAATACCCACTCTTGGAGGAACTTCTCATGTTCTTCCTGAGTTCGAGTGTTCTTTTCATAGTCTATGTAGTATTGATTATCGCGATCATAGTATCCTTGAGAATATGATGGATGTGCGCCCCAAGGCTCCTCTACGACAGCGTCCACATGAAACCCTGGTATGACTGTTCGGTTCGGGTCCCTGCGAACAATTTCTGAGTCAACGATTTCCTCCACGGACACAATCACGTGTTCGCTCGCCATTGCGATCTCGCGGTTTGAGCCCACGATGCCCCACATCTGGGTGTTTCCATTACGGTCAGCCCTCTGAGCGTGAATAATTGCAATATCAGGGTTGATTGCCTTCACTAGGCAGATCTTCTTCCCAGTGAATGGGCAATCAATCGTTTTGAAAACATCTGAGTGTTTTGCCAGGTCTGAAGCCAAAACGGCTGCAGTCACGGGCATGAATGGCAACCCGCTAGCGCCAGCTAAGTATCTAGCTCCGGTAATGAAGTGTGTGTACTCTTCGGTTGCAATGGGATTAGGAACATGTTGTTCGACGGCTCTTCTAAATGCGTGTAAAGATCCGACGCCGGGGTTGCCCGCCCAGCTGAACATCAATTTGTCCACGCAACCCGCAGCTAACAATTGATCCACTATTAGGTCGGGCGTTTCTTTACAGATAGCCAAGTGTCTCTTGTGATGTCTAATCATTTCGTGGCCGATCGCGAAAGGTATTCCGTGAGTGAATCCTCCGAAGCATACAAGTTGCCCATCATTAACGAACTTCTCGACGGCTTCTTTCGACGTCATAACCTGAGCGGTCGTACATAGTCCCCCTAATCCGTATGTTGGGCTCCTTCGGCCTGCTTGATTTCGTTAAATTTCTCGCGAATCAACTTGGTCGAGCCACCTTCGAGTCCGCCGCCGATTACGCGACCGTCAATCTCTATCACTGGTTGAATCTCGAGTGAAGTCGACACAAAGAATGCCTCCTCGGCATTGTAGAGATCATGGATAGTCAATTCACGCTCCTCCACAGTAATACCCGACGCCGCCGCGATTTCTAGAACGACTTGCCGAGTCACACCAGCGAGTACACTCGAATGGAGGGAGGGGGTCAATAAGACGCCGTCCCTTAGGATGAAGAGGTTGTCACCCGTCCCTTCCGAGACGAAACCCCGCCAATCCAACATAATAGCTTCGTCAACGCCAGCATAGTTTGCCTGCTGTTTTGCCAGAACATTGTTCAGGTAATTGAGTGTCTTCGCGGATGCCGGCAGGCAGAAGGATGGGGTACGCCTGATCGCGGAAACAATCGCCTTGGCAGGTTTCCTGCCCGCGGTCAAGAGGGGATAATTCTCTGCGTTCTGCGGGATAATTATAACCGTAGGCTTTTCACAGTTGCTGGGGTTCAACCCAAGTTTTCCGACACCGCGAGTAACAATTGGCCGAATATAGCCCTCCTTCATCTTGTTTCGCCTCACCGTCTCTACAATGGCCTCTTTGAATTGGCCAACGGTGAGAGGGATGGTTAGCCCAATCGTCCTAGCGGACTCGTACATTCTCTTCAAATGCTGCTCTAGCCTGAAGACCCGGCCCCCGTAAACGCAGATGCCCTCGAATATTCCATCGCCGTAGAGAAGACCATGGTCAAAGACAGAGATCTTCGCGTCCGCAGCATCACGAAATGCTCCGTCAACGTAAACCTGCATATCACTCAATTGACTGATTCCTAAGCGTCGCCACGTTGGTTCATGGATTTGTATGTTCACTATTATCCTTCATTATCGCTATTGCCGAGTACTTTTCTCTATATTATCCGCTTCGCAATGCAATGTGCCAATAGCAACCCTTCCAGAACACTGAGACCTACGAAACTCTGCCGTTTGGTCGAGTCTGGGCACCGTTTTACGTTCTCTGAAGGCTTTTAGACGCTGGACCTGCACTTGGGATCGGGTAGAAGAATTGACCGCTGGAACACTGAAAACGCGGGCACGCGATATTGGGGTTCCCTTTGAAGGTTTGCCTGGGCAGCTGAATGCAATTACCGACGTTGAAGGAGTGGAAGTCGGTCACAGTACGCTGATTCTCGGAGATGGACCGTTGAAACGTGGAGTGGGCCCTGTTCGAACGGGGGTCACAGCCGTATTGCCTCGCGGGAAGCGAAGAGGAGATCCAGCTTTCGCGGGTTGGTTCTCCCTTAACGGCAGAGGCGAGATGACTGGCACGACGTGGGTTGAGGAATCCGGCCTTCTCGAAGGTCCTGTCATGTTAACCAACACTCTCAGTGTCGGTGTGGTACGAGATGCCGTTGTCGCATGGTATATGACTCGTGGGCCAAAGACACCGTTGCCTTTGACTAAACCCGTGGTAGCCGAGACTTGGGACGGTTACCTGAATGACATTTTCGGATTTCATATCAAACAAGAACACGCCTTTGACGCATTGGACAACGCAAGAACAGGTCCCGTTGCCGAAGGCAACGTCGGAGGAGGGACGGGTATGATTTGCCATGAATTTAAGGGCGGGATTGGCACCGCCTCAAGGAAACTGAATGAGAAGCACGGCGGATACACCGTTGGCGTCTTGGTTCAAGCAAACTACGGCCGGCGAGAACAACTCCGTATCGCCGGCGTCCCAGTGGGCCGGGAAATCACCGACAGCACGATTTGGCCCAAACAGGAGTCGAGCTCCATCATCGTTGCCGCCGCGACCGATGCCCCTCTACTTCCTCATCAGCTGAAGCGTGTTGCGCGTCGGATCGGACTGGGGATAGCAAGGAATGGCGGTACTTCAGAGAACGGTTCCGGCGACATCTTCATCGCATTCTCAACTGCGAATGCTCAGGCTAGTCAGCAAGATAAAATCTCACTAACGATGATCCCAAACAGCGACATGGATCCGATCTTTGAGGCAACCATCCAGGCAACGGAGGAGGCAATCATAAACGCCTTGATTGCAGCAGAAACAATGACGGGCATCGACAACCATGTCGTCGTACGAATCCCGTACGATCGACTCAAAAACGTCCTGAAAAAATACAACCGACTTGATCACACGTAATTTTCGTTTGAATTTTGCTCGATCATACGCATGGGATTTTCGATGACATATCCACGCGCGTGAAAGGAGAGAAACCCTCAAGAGTGATCCGAGCATCGAGATGGCGTATGGATAGTACCGAATCCCTCAAGAAACAAGTTTTGAAACGGATCGAATCCTTAGAGGGTCGTATCAAAGAAGTCAGTTCAACGATTCACAGCTACGCAGAACTCGGAACGAAAGAAGTCAAGTCCTCTGCTCTCCTTCGCGCGGAGTTAGCGAAAGAGGGTTTCAAGGTCGAGAAGGGCGTGGGGGGAGTACCGACCGCATTCAGGGCGATTATGCGAGGCAGGCCTGGCCCCTCGGTTGCGCTTTTGGCTGAATACGACGCATTGCCCGAGATAGGACATGCCTGTGGTCACAATATAATCGGCACGTCAGCGACCTTTGCGGCCATAAGCCTGAGCCCGATCCGAAAGCAACTTAGAGGGACTGTCATCGTTCTCGGCACGCCGGATGAGGAAGGATTCGGCGGCAAGATTCCGATGCTGCAAAATGGGGCGTTCAGGGGTGTTGATGTGGTTATTGAAAATCACCCGTTTGTTCGCAACGCGCCATGGTGGCCAAGCGTCGCCCTAGGAGACTTGATGGTCCAATTAGCAGGCCGCGAAGCCCATTACGCTACGCCCCAGAAAGGAGCAAACGCTCTCGACGCGGCCCTCGCAATTCTATCGGCCCTGAATATTCTCAGGCATGGATTCAGGCCCGATGTACTCATCGGCTACACGCTGAATACGGATTCTAAGACTCCGGTCATCGTTCCCGCCAAAGCAACACTACACATCACGCTAAAGGCGACTGACATTAGGTACCTGAAGTTCGTAGTAGATAAGATCAAGACGTGCATCGCTGGGATCTCCAAGAGCGCCGGCGTTCAAGCTCAGATAACGGACGCGTTCGACACGTGCCTGTGTTATGAAGAATCTGTCCCGAATCTTACTTTGATCGATACCGTAACGAAAAACCTCACAGAACTAGGAGTGAACGTGGAAACCCCTGCGGAATCTACCAGGTTCAGATCATTTTACTCAACAGATTACGGTAACGTCAGCAGGAAATTCCCCGGTGTAAATTTCGCGGTAGCAATCGCTCCCGTCGGTGGGAGTCTGCACACACCCGAATTCGCCCGCGCCGCCGTCTCGAGAAAGGGGCATGAAGCATTGATAATCGCAACGAAAGTGATGGCAATGACCATCATAGATCTGATGCACGAACCTGATACATTACGCCAAGCCAAGAACGAATTTCGGAGATACCAATCAGATGACTTCAAGCACCTCCCCCTCCAGCCGATTTTTGATTGAACGCAAGCTTATCATGTTAATTAGCTTCACACGGCCTTGGGGCGAAACGGGAGTTAGCAAACATGAAAGTTGCCGTTCTTGGAACAGGCCTAATGGGCTCCGCTGCTGCGTTCGACCTGCTCAACAGTGAGTCGGTCGAAGTTGTAAAAGCGGTCGATTCGAACAGGGCTAGGATCACCGCTCTCAGGAAGCGATTCAATAGTGGCAAATTAGTCACGGAATTATGCGACGTAAGCCGCGACCGTAGTCGCCTCACGGAAGCCCTGCGGGGCTTTGACGTGTGCCTGGGCGCGCTTCCGAATCGGTTTGCGTTAAACGCAGTCCAATCGGCAGCAAAAGCCGGCGTGAACTATGTTGATTTGATTATCATGTGGCGATATGACCGCGATCTGTGGCGTAGGATAGACAAACTGTTTCGTCGCCGCGGGCTGGTAATAGTTTCGCCTTGTGGGTTGGCTCCTGGATTGACAAACATCTTGGCCCTCAGAGCTTCGTCACAGCTGGATAAAGTCGACACGATTAAGATCTACACCGGCGGCCTTCCCCTGCATCCAACTGGTCCATTAGGCTATGTGGTACTTTGGTCCCTTGAAGACGTCTGGGAGATGTACACGCGCCCCTCAATAATCGTGGAAGGCGGCAGAGCGCGGGAAACAGAACCTATGTCGGGCTTGGAATATCTGAATGTACGCGGGATTGGACGCTTAGAGGCGTTTTACTCGGACGGCCTGTCTACTCTCGTTAAGACCCTTAAAGGCGTGAACGTCATGTGGGAGAAGACGCTTAGGTATCCTGGACACGCGCAGAAGGTGAAAACGCTCATGGATTGCGGCATGCTTCAAACCCAGCCAATCGGTCACGGGATCGAGATGACCCCGAGACAAGTCCTCAACACCGTTCTAGGACCGAAACTCGTGAGCAAGAAAGGAGAAAAAGATGTGACCGTAGGACTGGTCGAAGCTATTGGCACAACCGACGGCGCGGTCGCCTCTGAGAAATATGAACTGATCGACCACTCAGACGATAGAAATGGTATCAATTCTATCGCGAGGACTACGGCATACGTGGCGTCGATTGCGGCTCAGATGATCGCGAGCGAACGCATATCCGAAAGGGGCTTTGTGCCTCCAGAACTCGCCTTTGGGCAAGACTGCTTTGAGTCGTTCATGGATGAACTGCGCGAGAGACGGATAAAGATCACACATCGACGCAGCGTTCGTCCATAGCGTCCGAAGCTTTCTAAACAAGACGCACGTCAGTCATTCAATATCGATCTCGTGGTAGCGCGCGGGGGTCAGAGTATGCCATTCAGTGGTTTCTTGATACTCTGAGGCCAACCGCACAACGAGCTCATCCTTCTCCGGCGACCCTACGAACTGAACTCCGATCGGCATCTTATTTGAGAAACCAACCGGCGCGACTAGACTTGGCCATCCGAGGGCGTTGAAAACCTCTGAGGGTGCGATCAATGAATAGTACTCTTTCGCTGAAATGGTGCTACGTGCCGTGGGCACTTGAGAAAGCACGGCGGGAGTCACGAGAACATGGTATTCCTTCGCTAAGGTTACGAGGGATTTGGCTATTTTGCGCCTTACGGCTTGAGCGGCGAGATAATCGGTTCGCGTGACCTTGAGCCCCTCTTCGATCAGTTGTCTGGAAGAGGGTCGATAAAGGCTGGGTCGTGAAGAAAATAACCTCTTATGCACCCACGCGACCTCCGCGAAGTCTATTGTTTCCGAAGCTTGGAACAACGCATCCAAAATTGACAGCTTGATCTCTGTCACCTGAGCAATGTTCTCAGAGACAATCTTGTCAAGGCATCTGTCAATTGCACGCCGAATCCTTACCGGAGCCTGGTCGGCAAATTCTTTGACCAACGCTAAGACAACAGGCGAGGTTTGCCGACGCGGTCTAAGGGGAGCGTAACCCATGGCCTTTAGGAGCAATGGCAAGTCCGATGCGAATCGGCACATGGGACCAACATGATCGAGCGTCTTAGATGCCGGAAAGATGCCGGCCATGCTAAGTTTTCCGTACGTAGGCTTAAGTCCCGTGACGCCGCAGAAACTTGATGGAATTCTGATGGAGCCGCCCGTGTCGGTCCCGAGCGATGCGATAGCGAGATCTGCCCCAAGTGCGGCGGCAGAGCCTCCGCTCGAACCGCCCGCCATTCTAGTCTTGTCCCAGGGATTGCGTGTGGGAGGAGATTCAATGCCTAACCCGAATTCGTCGCAGTTTGTCTTACCGAGTATGAGTGCTCCGTTGGCTTTCAACGACTTGACTACGGCCGCGTCTCGCCTCGGGATATTCCTGCCGTAGAACCGGGAACCGTAGGTTGTTCGGATTCCCGTTGTGTCGATCAAGTCCTTGACGGAGACAGGGATCCCATGGAGAAGGCTCCGGGTCTTTCCTTTTTTCAATTCGAGAGTAAGCCTTCTGGCCTCCTCACCGATCTTGTGATTTATGGTCAGGTAAGCATGGAGTTCTCCGTCGAACTGTTCTATGCGTTCCATTAGCTTTGCAACTAAATCCGAGGGCGTGACGTCTAACCGGTGGATTAGCCGGCTAAGAGCCGAGATGCTCGTTCTCATCGTTGTCGTTGTTGCACGAATGATGTTATGAATTGTTGAGATGCCAAGGGAGGCTTATTCAGGGGGGATCTCGCTGAATGCCAGCATGATGTTGAGGCCGCGACTTTTCTTGTACAGGTAGGAGGTGAAGAAGATGCCGAGGCCAAGGACTATGGTCACTATGATGGCCAGTAACGACCAGAAGCCATTGACTCCGTATGCGCTATTCGTTAGCATCATATAGCCGATGCACAGAAGGATTATAGTTGAAAGCGCACCGAAGATTGAGATAACGGGCACACCTGCGACTTTGTATCTGATAGTTGATGCTTCAAAGATTGCTTTCGTTCTTTTGCGATAGGGAAAGACGACCGCCGCAATGCTGACAAGAAGATAAGCGGCGACTAGCTCCGCGAGCACTGCACTCAACGTGGAAAAGATACTTGCATACAATGTGTAAATTACTGCCATTATTGATCCCACTACGACAACTATCCAAATCCCTACGAACGGGGTATGGAACCTGTCACTTACCTTCGCAAAGAAGGCTGGAGTAACGCCGTCCATCGATGAGGCCAGCAGATAGCGAGAGACGAAGAAGAAATTCACCATGGGTATGGAGATATACCATCCAACAAACAAAATCTCCGTTAGCCATAGCAGAGCTGGACTGCTGAAAAGAACGGCGATCAAGGCGTTATAGTAGGGGGGAATGGGCAGAGACGAAGAGGTGGCGACGGCCACCAAGAAATTGTAACCCATCACCTGAACGGCCAGATAGGCTACCAGCGCCGTCAGAAATCCTCCGATAACGAATGTGAGGAGAATGGAACGCCAAGCGTTCTTCTGAACGTTCTTAATTTCACCCCCAACGATCTGTTGCGCTGAAATATACATGAAGACAAATGCGGCTATCGGTATCAGACCTATGGTCTGCGATAACGACGTTCCAGAATAATTCGCATGAGTTGAAGTGATCAGCGCATGGTAGTAGTCTGTGCTATTGGTCAACGGAGCGGCGTAGGCATTGAAGTTGTTGATGAACGTGGTCTGATTACTAGTAGCCAATACGATCGCAATGATCACGATACTCACAACACCCGCGTAGACAGAATACGCAGTAAGGGCAAGCAGGGCTTTTCTCAAGAATGTGGCAATCAAGCCGAGGACCACCATCACGACTATGCATGCAACGATCACAAAGTTCGTTGACGTCATCATCGTGGCAAAGTTAGAAATTGCCGATGAATTCTCAATCGATCCAATTATCGTGAACGCCGGCCCGAGCGCGAGAGTGAAGATCCAATTTACAAAGGCTCCCGTGTAGAACAACACCCATGCTATGAATGTGAAGTTTACAAGATAGCCCAAAGCAGGGTGTAATGTCCTGCTAACGTATACGTAATCGCCCCCTGCCCTCGGTGTTGCCATCAAGAGCATAGCATAGACGATTCCAAGCGGGACAAAGAGAAGTGCCGTGATTATTGATGCGAGGGCCGGATCGCCGCCAGGAAACAGAGAAAGCCCCGTGAGAATGTAGGTTACTCCAACGCCGAAGCTTATGTTAATCAGGTTGAAAGCAACTATGTGGGATAGATTAACTTCCTTTACCAGGCCCGTGGCCTCGCGCAGAAAGACCTTCGGTTGATGCGTCATAGAAAACGTGAAAGCGGAAGGCTCAGAATTGTATTTAACACTTTTCTAACAAGTCGATTCGGAACTTAGGCCGTTCCTCGCTCAAGTTCACCGGCTGGCGGAAGATCTGGACAAAACTGATTGAGGCATAGATGAAAACTAGTTCATATCTCTTGAGAGAGGAGCCGTTGAACAGTGTGGTCCTCCTAAGAGGTCCAAGTAGCTGTCCTCCACTTGACGGAAATACGGTTCTGATTGAGCGCTTCAATAGTCATAGCGTTTAGCGCATATGCGATGACGGGACCCGATCTCAGAGCAATAATATTTGTCGTCAATCTTGTTGGGTGATCGAATTTAACGTCCTTCAATGGATAACATGTGACCACATGGTACAACTCATGTCCACGGTGAAGAGCTCAGAGGTGAAGCTGGTTAAATGCGTGAGAACCCAGGGACGATTGATAGACCCTTGGAGATTAGAGCCGGCCGCTGTGGCCTTTGAGAAAGGCCAGACGGTAGCTATATCGGTGTCTCCATTCTCAACAGCACGCGTAAAATGCGGGCATTAACAAACTACTGTGGTGCAGGGTTCAGCTTGCGTGACTTAGTTCTTGGGGTGAGTCACTCTGCATCTTCGGTCTCTTCTTCAGAGGCTTCCTCATTCTCCTCATCCACTGCACGAACTTGTCTATTCTTTCCCAAATCATTCACCTCTGATGGCGTGAGCAATTCCCGGAGCATTTGAATGAACCTCACCATAATCGCGGTCCACCCTCAGCCTCCTAACCCGGCACGTGAATCGCATAGGGACACTGTGGTCTAATGAAATCTCGTAGGAAACGAAGATAAGTTATGCCCAGAAAACGCATGCGAGATGTCAACTCCAAGCTCGGACGACGGCATCTACGTCTCCACACTAGAGCACGCAATGGACTTCGATCACTCCGCCGTGGTGAATGGCATCGCACGAACCTATGCAGAGAGAGGCATCACCGTCATGTCTGAACCTCCCGTTCCAGGAGGGAGACGGGCTGATTTGGCGATAGATCTGGAAGGAAATTGGACCTACGTAGAGGTAAAAACGCGCAATGTTCGAGTAGTCAAACAAAATACTTCCTTCCGAAAGAACGCCCTACGAGAAATGTTGCGCCTGCGAGCGCACTCGGTGAAACAATTACCACGTAAACAGCCGGCGTTAGCTGTTCTCTCGACATCTACCTCGATAGACAGAGGAATGGCGGCAAATAGGATTGCAATTGCCCGCGCCTTTGGAGACAGGTTCTTTGATGAGAATTCAGATAATATCATCGGAGTAATCATCATCGCACCCTTTCGTAACCGCAAATCACGCACAGGTCGGGGGTTATGCTTCAGCCATGATCGTGAACCCGAAGTGGCGAAACCCCCGAGAGAATTTTGGCAGGCTTGCTGCCGTGCAGCTGTGAGAGCTAGTCATGAATCAGATGAGGCCGTAGACAGCAGCGTAGGGCCGCAGATGGGTCGTCGAAGAATAGTTCGGGATTGAGCCCATCAAGCTCGTCTAGGTGCATTGAACCCCAGCCGGCCGCGGCGCTTCTAATTCCCGTAGCCCGCGAAGCTTTAACGTCGTTGGGACGGTCCCCAAAATAGACCGTGTGAGCAGGATGTGCATCAATCGCTTTCATCGTGATCATTAGTCCCTCTGGGTCTGGTTTGGGCCTAGTGACATCGCTGCCTGTCACAACAGTCTCGAAGAAATGTGAAAGTCCTGATCGAGATAGTGTTTGATCTGCCGATTCCTTATCCGCACCCGTGTAAACTGCTAGTTTGACTCCTCTTTCCCGGAGAGCGGTGAGTAGTCGGCGAATGCCCGGATAGACTATGTCTTCGTCATCAAAATGCTGAACGTAGTGAGCGTGGTAGCGTACGACCGCCTCCGGAACGAAGCTTCGTGGAACGTAATTTGCTAGCTGCTCGTCAAGGGTGCCACCTGGAATGCTCAAGCCTTCTTTGATGCTCAAGGGCTTTCTCACGAATCCGTCGACCGCGTAGTTGAAGGATTTTGCGATTAGGCTGAATAAGTCGACAAGAGTCCCATCCATATCAAAGATGATCCACCGAAATGCAACTTGCGGAAAAGGCGCTTCTAGGTTTGGATGGTCAACGTCGAGCAGCGGCGGCGCCATAGCCTCGTCGTGCGCATCTAGCGTCACCGTACATTATGAGGGTGACGCATGGTCCTTCGGTGAAGGAACGTGACTCGCGTGTAAACAATTCAATACATTTCCGTGATGGTCAAGGAGCTTCGGTTTGGGGTATTAGACAATAGTTCAACTCCCTTGCTGCCTGAGCCCAATCGAATCTCCGACCACCGATCGTGTCGTCCCCGCGTTAGCAGGATCGTGCACCTCATGTCGGTGTGCCGGGCAATTTGACCGTGGGAAGAACGTCGTGGAATTTTGTTCGGTAGGGTTCCAGCCACGACGGCAGCACCAATCTCGTTCCCAGTTCCTCCAGTCTTTCGTCTACAGTGAAGCCAGACGGGTCTGTTGCTATCTCGCACAGAACGCCGCCTGGTTCTCTGAAGTAAATCGAATGAAAGTATTTTCGATCTATTACTGGCGTAACGTTTAATCGAGCTTTCACCAGTTCACTCCTCCATTCTTTCTGTTGCTCGTCGGGATCTGACCCAGGAAACCGGCGTAGAAATCGATGTTCTGCTGTGGCTCCCCCGCTATGGCTGTGACACGGTATATGCCGAGTATCTGCTTGGGCACCTGACTTGACCTTCACCAAAAATGGTGCTTGCTCACGATGTGAGATTATTCGCATAATTCTCTTTATATAACTTACGTCATGATTCTGAACAAGCCTCGTCCGGGACCGCGTACCCAATAAGAGGAGTTGACTCAACATGACAACACCTGAAGAGGAAAGAAAGATCATCGTGTCCAAGGATGGACCCTACGTCGTCTCAGGGAACATTCCCCTTAGTGTGCAGACAATTACTCCCAACGCTGAGGGTTTTTCGTGGGATTGGGAGCAGGGCAAAACCTTCGACACGAAAGGAGACTACAAGCTTTGTCGTTGCGGGCGTTCAAAGACTAAACCGTTCTGTGATGGCACTCATAAGAGGATTAGGTTCCGCGGCAAGCTGACCGCGAGCCGCACGCCGATTGCAAGGCAATCGGAAACATTTGATGGACCGACCATGACTCTTAGCGACGCTGAACAGCTTTGTGCCTTCGCACGGTTCTGCGATCCTGGAGGTAAGATTTGGGGCGTGATTGAACAGACGGATAACCCTGAAGCCCGCGAGCTAGCCATAAGGGAAGCCAACCATTGCCCGGCGGGTCGGCTGGTCTTACACGACAAAAAGACGGGAAAGGAGATTGAGCATAAGCTTCCGCCTTCTATTGGTGTGGTTGAAGATCCGGCGCTTGAGTGCAGTGGCCCATTGTGGATTCGCGGAGGGATAAGGATCGAATCCGAGAATGGAATTCCCTATGAAGTGCGGAATCGCGTTACGCTCTGCCGTTGTGGGGCCTCGAATAACATGCCGTTTTGCAACGGAAGCCACGCAAGCATCAAATTCAAGGACGGGCTTGTCGAATTCAAAGAAAGCCAGTAAACAGCCGCAAATGAAAATTATATTTCAGCTAAGGCCTATCATTGAAGCTCAGGCAAGGAGCGCACTGTCGATTATTGTGTCCATTCCCGCGATGTTCTTTGTCAGGTCACTTGGTAAACCGTACCTGTTGGCAAGATAGGATACGCTATTGTAACTCACCCACACTCGCCCATCTCTGTCAGTCCAGATAAGCGCCTTTAACGGAAGATCCAAGGCAAGTAGAGGTGAAGCAATCATAAGTGGGGTTCCAGCTCTTGGACTCCCGAATATTAGCAGTTTAGCTTCCTGCATTTTGAGGCCAAGCTTTTCCGCCTCACCGCTGTGGTCAATCAAAGCGAAAATCGTGAGTCCCTTCGTGCGGATGATGCTCTCCAGTCGACCCAACGTTTCCGAGACCGAATGTGAACTGGACTTAGTCACTATACCCTGCGAAACGGATTCATTTGGGTTCATGGCTCTCGCAAATTACCGAATCAATCCTAAAAAACACTGACTTCGCCAAGGTCGGCTGTTACGGGGACCTCCGACCACTCGTTTCCATGCAAATGACTCGCATCTGAGCGAGTTGATTTGGGGGGTTTCGCCGGTTCTCGCATTCCGTGATAGGCGTATCTCGATCTTTATGGTACATTGATTGCATCTGCTGTCGAAGATTTTAGTGCCATCACCTGCTACGAATTAGGGACTGCAAGAGTGGAGTTTCGCTGGATATTCGCCCTAGCAAATCGATTACGTATGGTAACCCGTTCTCCAAGGCAGTTCTTCTTCTTTTATCCTCAACTTCCTTTTCGCTGCGGGAAACGTAGTCGTGGAGGTTCTGCTAGTTGTCTATACCCTTAAGGCTGGCAAGTCTTCGGAGGCGCAGGAAACATGATTGAGGCGCCTCGATTCGAGCAGCAGTCGACATAGGCGGCTTCAGGAAGTGGGAAGCGGATCCACTACGCCTCAACGTTGCCATTGCGGGAGACGTTCATCTATTTCTTCCCTTCCGTACTAGAATGCCGGCAGGAGATGGCTAAAGTCACCACTTTACTTAAGCTGAGATCGTTTCAAGCTTCTCGATTTAGCGCGCAGGTCATGGGCTCCGCCGTAGCCACCCATGATTTCGTCTAGCATAACCGGGATGACTTCGACGCCGAGTTCGTACAGTTCCTTCTTGTCTGGAAAGAATTGTCCGATCTCCTTGCGGTATTCATAATCACCTATCTCGCATTAATCGAAGCGCTGAAGAATTTCTTCTACCGAAGAATCAGTCCCGAATCTTAGCGAAAGAGTCAACATGGCTAAGAGTGGGTGCCGAAAACTTCGTAAGCAGCGAGCAATTCTAGGTTGAGTTGAAGACATATGACCTATCCGGTAAACAACTTGGCTGCCAACCCTGAGCTATTGAAACGGGTTGTGGATAAATTCAGAATCAGACTCGAAGAAATTAGAACTGAGGAAGAACTAAAGTCGTTCTGGTCGGACGCTGGCATTGCTGAAAACAAGGCGCCACCCAAAGCTATGGCGTTGAAACGGATAACCGAATTCTTTAATGAATTTGAAAAGAAGAATGACCTCACTTATCGCGAAGCCGTGATAACACAACGCAAGGAAGACATACTGGAACCGGCACTGCGATGGTACCTTAAACAGAATAAGTCGGCAGACGGTGACGTTTACCGGTTAATTGCTGATAAGAAGGAGCTTATGACCATGGGCTTCAAAACTTAGCTTCAGTCAGTCGTAAACTTAGGCAGAAACTTAAAGGTCAACGGGACCCTTCTTGACAGTTTCACCATTCGCGCTTTCTGCGTGTTCCTAAACCGTTCATTCTATCCCTGAAATAATGCTTTCAATGCCGTTCAGGAGAAATGAGATCGAAAGCCATACCACTAGTGTTACGAGGCCAATGCTCGGAAACACGAGTACTATGATCGAGAAGATGACGCTGAGCACTCCAACTATGACGAGAAGCGCTCGCTTCCATTTTGATACGAGGCTTGCAGCGGCGGACCCTCCTATGACTAAGCTTACAATACCATAAGCAAGTAGCGCGAGTGCGAGTAAGAATACTAGCGTAGCCATGCCAAGCAAAGGAAATGCAAGGACTATCGCACCTAGGATGACTGCCAAGACGCCAGCAACTGCGTAAAGTGCGCGAAGTCCTTTCGACCACAATTTAGCCTTGGCACTGTGGACGATTCTAGCGATACCCAAGAAGAACAGCGCGAACGAGAGGAGGAAGAGAAGAGTGATGACCGAAAGGCCTGGAAAAATGAGGGCAGCCACCGCAGCCGCGATTGCAATCAAACCCACGATGACGCGTAGAGCTCTTACCCAATCGGACTTCTGCATATTCTCGGACAAAGCAAATCGCCACGCTTTCATTGTTTGTGGGTTTTAAGAGTTGAGTCTGCTTTGTGATATTTTGTGGCACTTTGCAAACGTCTTGATAATTAGGCCCTTTTAATAATCCGGTTTTCGGGGAATGAAATGCCGAAACCTAGCGGAAAGGAAATGGAACGCGAAATGGAAACGGTGGAACACGCAGCTGGTCCTGGTACTGGTCTCCCATTCAAGGAATACGGTAAAGACGAGACGATGTTGAGACACCATATTGAGCGGCTGGAGAAGGAGTACGATGAAAGGGAGAAAGTCATTGGACGGATCATGGAGTACGGTACGGGTATCGAAACCGAAAAGGCACTACGAATGTACTCAACTCCCGTTCTAGTAAAATGGGAGGCAAGCTTAGAGAAGCATCGAGCGGGGAAGTGAAGGAGAACCCCGAGAAACTTTCCTGCTCCCCACTTTTTCATGAGCAAACCTGATTTGACATTCATGCTAGAATGATTAGAATTAGAGGACGGTTGGCATGTGGGAGTTTGGCGAAAGGGGATGGGCGTCGATTACTGTTGGTTTGGCTGCTGACGGAGTTACCGGCCAGGGTTCGCCTGGGAAGGATAATGAGCACAAGGGTTTGGCGGGATGGAACTTCGCTGGTCTAGACTGGTATTTTGTTATCGGTTTGATCGTCGGCTTCGACTTCGTTATAGACAGGTTTGGTGTTTACGTGGCACCTTTGATAATGATAGGATCGGACTCTATCGTACCTGGCGTAGGAATCGGAATCTCGTTATTCCGGCGTCTTGGTTTGGGCGTGATAATTCCACTCTGGATGTTCGGCGTCATCGTACCAGCTATCGTCGCGGTTATCGGATCAGCGGCTATAGGAGTGGTGCTGCTGATTTTCCTAGTGTTTGCGATCTGGAGTATCGTCCGCTGGGCTAAAAGACATTCCGAGTGAGTCGGAAAATGCTAGGCAACCCTTCCTTGAACCGCTCGGAGAGCGCTGTAAAGTTGACGAATGATAGACTGCCATCTTTTTGTCCTGAAAAGTCGCCTGACGAGTTTTCTCGAAGACCCTATTGGCCTCCCATCCCATCAAGTGGAAGCAGCAGAGCAATGGTTAACCGTCACATTCTTTATCATTTGACCAACCATAATTAGAATGGCATAACCTTTGGGAGATGAACAAATGCCGGATGAATGCGCATGTGGAGCAGGATGTCCAGCTGAGGCATGCGGGGCCGCGATTGCTACCGAATGCGCCTGCGGAGCAGCCGGGTTCTTTGGAGTACATGATCGCCATTACAGGATGACGCCCAAGCAGAGAGAACGAGAACGACAGGTCGTGAAGGAGCTTAACGATCACGTCGAGGAGCATGCTAAGGACCTCGCTAAGCGTCACTTCACCTACAAGGGATGGACGCTGACACCGTACGTAACGTATTCTGAAGGCTTTGCCGAAATGAAGTGGCGAGCAAAGAAGAAGAACGACCGGAGTTTCAAGGGAGAGAACTACGGCGAAGTGAAACTTCGCATTCTACGATACGTGGATGCTCCCAAATGGTTACATATGTTAGAGCGCCGCATATAGAACAACAACCCCGACTTTTGACAGCCATAAGAAGTATGGGCGGCAACCGTAGACCTGACGACATAATAGTCCAGGTCCCAACTGTTCTCTTAATCGAGAATTCGTCATCTAAAGAAGAATTCCCAGCACGAAAGGCTTGAACTCCTTCCAGTACGTTTGCTTTGTGCGACACACACAGAGTGGCTACAAACGATCGAACTTCCTGCTGAGGAAGAGATGGTGAGCGAAATGGAGATCCTCTACCAAGGGTTACCCTTCGAAGACTATGAGAAAGACGCGAAGAAGCTGAAAGATAACATTGAACGGCTGGAAAAAGAATACGATAGAAGAGAGAAAGTGATCGGCCACATCATGGAGTACGGTACCGGCAACGAAAGCGAAAAAGCACTACGAATGTATCCTACTCCCGTTCTAGCAAAATGGGAGGCCAGCCTCGAGATCTACCGGGCTCAAAAGCTGAAGAAAGCCTAGTTGATGTCTTAAGCTTCCGGGCCGACTCCCTCCCGTCGAGACAATGGGCGGCCCACCCTGATCTTTTCTAGAAAAACTCTCAAGTTCCTGTTTGGTCGGACTACTGTCAAGAATCGTTTGGTAGAGATTTCTAGAGTTCTTCACTAGCTTGAACTGTGCGACTAGAATTGAAACGCGCTAAGTCTGGGTGATGTCGGACGTAGCGGGAGGGTCAAACGAATCTGCATGGGAAGCGCGGGTGAAGTCGCCAGGCACGCACCAATTGACCTTGGCGTGGCGGATACGAAAAACTCGATCACACTTAGAGGAAGAGCGAATTGCTAGCCAAACGAGAATGATCCACCCTCGTCTTGAATTTGATTGAGCATGCGATCTCCGAGTACTCTGTGACGGCTTTCACGTGGAGGAAGTATTCTACCGCGGCTAGAATCATGGCGGAGATGAATCTTGCCAATCCGATTCCCGCTCCCGTGTGAAGCACTAGGATTGTGTAGTCCTCACGATTGGCTGAGACTTCTACGGAGGCAGGGGTTATGAAGTTTCCGAGTTCCGGTAGAAATCGCAGGAATGTATCGGCGGCGGCGTGTCCGTAGAGGTTGATTAGAATCTGTTTCGTTACCTCGATGCCGCGGCTTCGTGCTATCTGATCTCTCTCGTCTTCTCGAGTCGCCTTAATCAAGTCCACCCATAGCATTTGGGGGAGTTCCATCCAACCGAGTTTCCTCCTCACGGCCCCCGCGGCGAGATCGTCTTCGAGGATTCGCGTGACTAACCTGTTCACGGAGATTTTCTCTCTTGCGGCTTCCGTGATCAATTGTCGTTCCAACGCATCAGTAAAGCGGAAAGCTCGCGTTACGCTTCGACCCTTAGCTATATTAGGAGACACCCCCCTAGCTATATGATAGGCGTCCGGAATTCTTGCAATTGGATATACCCCCACAGATACCTCTTCCATCACTTTCACCGCGAAACTTCGATAGTCTGCGGCGACCAAATATGCCAGACGTCCACTCTGTGATACAATGTGCACTCTAGGACTCAGATGAAATTGAGCACAAAACAGAAGAAGACAGTTTTGAGAACTGTACGTATAGCCGAAGAGCTAGATGGAATTCTCGAGAAGGACGCGAAAGTTAACAGAACCAGCGTAAATGCCTTGATTTCTTCTATAATGGCGAAATACTCGGAGTGGGACAGATTCACGGAAAGGTTCGGTCACGTCTCTCTTCCGAAGACAGTTTTTCGGACTCTTCTAGATTTGGCGGATGAAAATGCTTTGGCCAGAATTGCAGAACAGATGGGCGTGCAGTTGCCGAATGAAGTAATCTCGTTTTGGTTCAAGAAAATCAACCTTGAGACCGTGCTTCAGTTCATCTCGATCGTTTCTCAATACGGTAACTTAGGGGAAGTGGAAATCGAGAACCGAGGTAGAGATTACACAATTATCGTTCACCATGAGTATGGAAAGATGTGGTCAATATACTTGAAACACTTCCTGGACCAAATGATCCGAACGTATCTGAAGGCCGTACCAGAAATCGAGACCGGTGAAAACGCAATAACTCTGAGATTTCAAGAAGCCTAGACCATCATTCTGCGGAAGCATGCCCGACAAGAGAATAGCATTCGGGATGCGACATGATATACAAAGTGTACGTCCCAATTAAATCCGCCCAGCGGGAGATTTACGCGGTGCTAGCATGTTGCTTCCAGAGCCCCACCTTCAAGCTCCCAAACCGACCAACGGATCGACCGCGGGAGCTCAGGCAATCCTACACTATCTTCGGCTCGACATGCTGGTTCCACCTGCGAAAATGGACACACGTCTCCGTAAGCTGAAGGGCATCAAAAAGGTCACTATAAACTACGTCACCCACACCGTCAAAATCCGTTATGATCCAAACACAGTGACATTAGAAGCGATACGTACTCTACTCAAGAAACGAGGCTCGGACGGCCAAAACTTAACTCAGTTCATGAAGCAATCACTTCGAGTCGAAGAACGGCGAAATCGCGTAACGTGTGTGAGAAAATGGTCTCCGTAGACGAAAGTACGGCCAAGAAAGCCACTCTAACGGCCTCACTTTCTGAACGTCTGTCTAGTGCTGCTCTCCTACTCCCAACTTTCTGGCAATCATCACAGTCAATTCGAGTAGAGAGTCAACCTTCTCTTCGATTGCTGCGATGTCTTCTTTCATTTCAATTATCCTATCCGGATCATAGCTCACTCCGAAACACCTCCGTCCGAACCATTCGTTTACCTGCAAGCCAATTAGGCGATGATGGAGACTTTGAATCTATCCGATTGGCCACGTTAGTTAGCCTCGTTAACGTGCGTGTAGATCCTGCTGAATCTCCGTTTGAGTTGCCACAGGCCCAGCGCCAATGGCCCTACGATAAGTAATAGGAACACATTGGAGATCAATACCCATGCGGACACAACCAAGCTAGTAAGCGCAAATACACGCCATGCAATTAACAGGCCGAAACCAAGCATGACAAGCAACCAAGGACGGAGACGCGTGATACGAAAGAGCATGTAACTGAAGTAAACGCAGACTATAACCAAGGTGAGCAGTACAGCGAATAGATAGATTTCAACGACCACCAAAGCCTCACCTTTTGATTTGGCCTACATCTTCGGGCGTTAAGCGTTCGGTTTGCTTTGTGTCACAAAGCAAACGTTCAATCTAATAGCTCGTTATGCGACGGGTATTTTCGATGTCAAATGGAAAAGAAATCGGTAACGACTCCGTTGTGGTCAAGGGCGCTTCTAGTCATCTTCGGGTTTGTGGCGATTGCGGCTTCGATTTTCGTATTAGCCGTGCCTGGTATCGCACTTGTCACTCTGGTGTTCTTGCTCTCCTTCTCGTTGCTATTTGTAGGACTATCGAGGATTGCTCGCGGTATCTCGCTTAGTGAATTAAGCAGAGGCCACAGAGTCTTGGACGTAGTAGCGGGATTGCTCGGAATTGCCATCGGGATAGTTGTCTTTCTATTTCCTTTACTTGGAGTCGGTACGTTGGTTTTCATGCTTGCCTTTGGAACCATGATCTACGGAATCGCGAGTGTGGCAATCGGTGCGTCCGTGACTCGACTAGCAAAAGGCCTCAGGGCACTTGTTATGCTATCCGGTCTCCTCGCTATGGTCCTTTCTCTCATAGTCTTGCTTAAGCCAGCGGTCGCAATTCTGACATTGATATTCCTCTTATCCGTCTCTTTCATGATAAATGGCATTGAGAGCATAGTCTTAGCATTCGAGTAATCACTCAACAGGCGAACGGTGATCTCCCATCTCCGGTCGTCGCTATCATCGAGGCAAACGCCGATCGCAATCGTACTGCGGATCACCAAACAACTATTACTATCTCTAACGCGCCCCTAACCCGATTACAATTGAAGGCCCAGTGTACTTTGTAACACTTTGCAAACGTACCGATAATTAGCATCGTTCACGATACTCACACCGGTGGATCAGCGGAGGTGAATGCAACGTCGAAACCTAGCGGGAAAGAAATGGAAAGCGAAATGGAGGCGCTGGAACACTGGCTCCCATTCGAGAATTATACCAAGGACGAGAAGAGGCTAAGACACCACATTGAGCGACTTGGGAAGGAGTATGACGAAAGGGAGAAAGTCATTGGACGGATCATGGAGTACGGTACGGGCATCGAAAACGAAAAAGCACTACGAATGTACTCAACTCGCGTTCTGGAAAAATGGGAGGCAGCCTTGGAGAAGAGTTATCGAGCAAAAGCGGGACAATAACCCAACCCAAATCACTCTATTTTTTTCTTAGCCTTATTTCAGGGAGTAATCATGACAGCCTATAGGGTTAGGGTAGTAAATTGCTAAGAATCAGGAAAAGTGGAGAAGCATTTTACTCGATCTTTTCGCCGGAAATCGAGTCGATTCGTCGATTCCTAGATGCCTATCCCTTACTTACCATTGGAATCGTGTTCTTGATCGGTGTCATAGTCGGGGGTCTTCTTAGGGCCTGGCCTTCGCAATTCGTTCTTCTATCTCTACTTGGAGGCTTTGGTTTGGCAATTGCAAATGGATCTGCAATCGGACTTCCAAGCTACGTCTCCGTAGGGCTGGTTGTACCAATTCTTGCTTTTGCGACATATGCGAGTCTGAGAGTTTTGCGCTCGGTCGAACAATACCCTCGTGCAGCGCCGCATCTAAAGCGTCTGAAGAGGAAATATTCCCCCGTATCAAATTACTTGCTCGCCCATGCGGGTGTCGTTGGAATAACTGGTGTACTCGCTTTTTCTACGTTCCTTATCGGTTGGTGGGTTACGGTTATGATAGCCTACTTCTTGAACGTGAAGGTTTCTTCGACCATGAAGGGTACTGGAGTTGGATTGATTGTGGGAGCATTCGTTTTTTGGGTGTCCTACGAAGGACTGCTGCGATGGATGCCGAACCCTATCGTTATTACCGCGGTCACCCTCATCGTTTTCTCTGCTATCGGTAGGATAATCATTCATAAGGCTGAACAGTCTTCTCAGACACTTTCCACTCTGTGATTGGGTGAATTTGATTTGCCAAAGAAATTTGGTCTCAAGCGTGACATTCCGGAGGAGCATTCTTGGGTGCTGCAGCAGCTCTCAGAGAACGCGCTGACGCTTTCGGGGTTTTCATTCACCTCTTTAGCGTTCATGATTGGTCTTCTGGGACACTCCTTTCCGGTGTCGGCCGAGGTCGGTCTTCTGCTTTGCACAATCACTTTCGCTACTGCAGGAGAAATGGCGAGGACCTCGTATAGTTTAGAGGAGTATATCGTTTCAGAAAGCATATATTTCATCTCACTGGTTTTGCTCTTTTTCAATTTCATAACGCTAACCTATGAGTCGCTTCACGGCTGGGCAGTCATTCCCATCATCGCCGCAATTGTGGGTCTGATCTATGTTATTTGGCGAACGTTCGCTAACTTCAGGCTACTACTGAGAAGAACTTGACATCGGCTACAGTTGTCTAACTACGCTGGGTTAAGTCATGGCCACGTCAACCGCTTACCAGGGGAGCAATATCAACCATGGTCTTGCTTTTCTTGGATTGCTAGCGTTTATAGTGAGCTTTAGCGGAGCTCGAATCTTCACAACGCTGTACCCGCACACGTGGGTTATTATCGATGGGGTACATGTCCATCATTTCTGGTATGGTCTGGTAATGCTAACGGTTGCCGGCTGGCTCGGCATAATATCAACCCTCCCTACTCACCGGAGAATCTACGCTCTAGTTTTCGGTCTCGGTGCGGGCTTGATTGGCGACGAGGTGGGTCTCTTGCTCACCTTTGGCAATTATTACTCTGAGCTCACGTATTTCTTCGGTGTCGGCTTCATAGTTGTTGCTCTCCTGCTCTTGTTCTTGACGAGTTACAGGGACAGATTGAAAGACGATGTGACGGGGCTCGGGACCAACGAGCGAGTGGTTCACATAGGCGTGGTTATTGCAGGGTTATCGGTGGCAGCTTTTTCGGTTAGCGCTTTCCTCGCGGGGTCGGTGATTCTCGTCATTGGAGTCGCCGTTGCGGCTACTGGCGCTCGTGGGCTCATGACGAGAGAAAGTTCGTCACATCACAGATGAGGCTATTGAATTTGATTACATTTTTGTTTTATTCAAACTGTTGCCTAGAGGATATGGAACTGCAGACGCTAAGTAGAGTTTGGTATGACAAATGGCGCACAACTTCAATCATCGATCCAGATAATGCTACTGCCGACATCACGCAGCGACTACGGCCGGTCGGATACCCATGAAGAAAAGCAGTATGGTACGCTTAGGCTGGCTACTGGTAGGTATCCTCGCATTATCGCTTTTCATAGATTACATGGGAGCAACTGGGTTACTCATCATTCTCTCACGAGTCAGTCCAATCGCAGTTGTCTTGCTCATCTTTGTGGAGCTTGTGGGGTTTCTTATGTATGGAATCACTTGGTACGTGTTGATTCGAAGCTCGGGTCACCGGATCAAATTCGGCATGTGCCAGACGATTACTTTCGCCAGTGTCTTCATCAGTTTCCTGACCTCAAGCGGCTTCGTTCTAGAATCAATGCGCGTTGTTTTAGGTGCCAAGGAGGCGGAGATGCATACCGGGGAGTCCGCTTCAACCGTCATCCTCCACCGAGTCGTCTATATCATTACGGTATTAGTGAGCACTGTAACGGCGATGCTTGTTTTATCCGTAAAAGGTTGGTTGCCGCATGCTGAAGCCGTTCAGCTCGAACTTGCTTCGGGAGTATTGATGATTATCATTTTCGTAGGCGTTTTTCTCTCCCTCTCACCTCGTTTCATTCAGCCGCTCCAGTCAATAACAGTCCGAATCGTACGTCCAATCGCCGATCACGTTCAACGCCTGCAGGAACATGACCCGAGCTGGACCGTGGAACGATTCTTAACCGATTATGAGAACACATTCAGGAGACTGCTTTCAAATCGTCGTGATATGCTACTCACCTTCCTCTCGAGTAGCGGGGATTGGAGTTGTTCGATAATTTTGCTCTGGGGCATACTGGCCGCCTTGGGACACGTTGGTTCAGTGTGGATAGTTGTCATCGCAATGGCGGTTGGCGAAATGGTCGAAATGATTCCGATTCCGATTCCTGGAATGCTCGGAATCTATGAAACCAGCCTAACAGCCACTCTCATCACGTTTAGCGTTCCGGGGCCTATCTCAGCCTCGGCGGTGCTTTTGCTCCGCTTGATCACGTCTGTTTTCGATATTCCAGCCACAGGATACGCCGCATACCGTTACGGCTACGGAGTGTTGATGAGGAGGCTTTCCGGATCCACTTGAATCGTCAATCCACAGTGAATAAGCTGAGGTCTGAATGAAAAATGGCTCTTGGAGTTCTGGAAGAAATTCGCGCCAGACTGGAAGAGAGGATCAAGCGGCAACTTTCTGGATTACAAGGGTTTGTTGTGAGGCCCGTATACAATTCGATGATGCCGTTGCACGTTGAAGTGTCGCTAGCTCCCGAAGTATTCGAATTTGTATTCCTTAAAGATGGCATAGTCGAGCTGAGGCATCGCTCCAGCGCGCTTGCGGACGTGCGTATAGAAAGCGATGGTCAGACGTTTATGTCTCTCTTCCGAAATTCCAGCGCAGAACTGTTCAACGAACTGGAGAGACAAGGTAAGATCAGAATTACTTCGCTTTCAAGAAAGGGGAAGGATGCGGAAGGATACATCCGCAAATATTTGGCGTGATAGGTTTGGCTACGGATCTGAGATAGGAGAATTAGCGTTCGGCTGATCATGCCCGTGAGTTGAACGGTGCAAGCAGAACACATTGCTTGACCAGGTGCCTGAAACATCGGCTTCGCTGAGAGGAATAGCCCCTACCTCTTACGGACCTCGAATTAACTGAGTAACGGCCGTGCTTCTCCGGTGACGTTACCCATTAACAATGCACTGCGCATGTGCCTAATGTTACTTCGTTACTTTGCCTTTCGCGACCGACGTTCCAGATCGGCAACACGCTTCTCAAGTTTAACGATCCTCTGCTCATTCTTCTTGGACTCTCGATTGAGGTCGGTGCCTACCTTTCTAGCGTGTTGGTCTAGTTTGGTCACAAATGCTTTAGCAGCCTTCTCCTGTCGCTTGGCAATTAGGTCGAGTTGGTCGCGCAATTCTTTGAACTTACCCATATCGCTGAACTCCGCGTATATTATGACGTTCGAGTGTTAAAAGGTGTTGGAGGGCAGCCAGCAACGTCATACTTATCCTCTGTTTCGGCTCTCTGCCCTCGAACGATCATTTACACGGCCCACTGGAAAGAAGCATAACCTGCTTAACGTAATCAAAACAAGGCGTCCTCCACATAGCCGCACAGGTGGTAGCTCGGATTCTCGGCGAATCGAGGGCCCAAGTTCTTGTATAGATTTCTTATGATCGTCCTTCCGATGGTTCTGCGAGTAATATCGAACAGGCGTTCTATTGTTGAGAAGACTATCTTTAGCTGATGAGGGACCAGCTTCACCGGGACGCTAAGGAGAAAGTTACACCTCCTGGTCTCGTTCGAGACAGCATACCCACGCACGTACTGCTTCAGAGTTGGTTCCACACGAATCCGAAGATGCGAGTTACCCTTACTTGGCACAATCAGCCACCCCCCAAACCCTCGAAGGCAGATCAACTAGCTGAACACAGACAAAGCCGAGAAGAAAGAAGAAACTAGCGGGCCCGCCGGGATTTGAACCCGGGACCCCTCCCCAAGATGGCTTCTTGGCCGGCTTTTCGGGTGGCTTCCCATGGGTTCGGACGCCCAGAGGTAAAAGCCTCACCAACGCCCCTTCGAAGGAGCGCAACCGATGCTCTACCTGACTGAGCTACGGGCCCTGCCAGCCAGGCAAGCCTGTAGCATACGTAAACTTTTCCAAGGACGACGAATCGGCCGCGGCGATGAAATTCGACATTGAGCTAGACTGGTCGCTGCCCCAACCCGTTTCAGATTTCTGTGATCATTCTGGCACTTACCTCGGGGTTGAGAACTGAATTAATTTTCCAGGGCTATTGGAGTTGAACCGTGCCAGTCAGGCGGCGTGGCGCGGGACGAAACTCTTTGTCTTTGCTAGCAGTAAGGCACCTAGGAATGGAAAGAGGTAGAGGCCGGAGAGAAGCCATGCCGATGAGTAACCGAAACGTAGGACGCTCCATGCGAAGATAGGTGGGAAGAAGAAGCCGGCAAAGAGCTGCGTGCTGTTGATGCAGCTGACGGCCAACGTCTCATATTCCGCGTGAGCGAGCTCCCGCGCCGCCGCGAAACCGACCGTCAGTGCTCCCCCGGCCGCGAAGCCTACGATTAGGCTTGCGAAGATCGCCGCTAAGACGCTTGGTATGGATGCGATTTCCAGTCCCGCGATTCCCAATAACCCGCTTACGAACATAAGCAGGGCTGGGTTACGAATTCGATCGTGTAAGCTACCAAGCAGCGGTGATGAAATTAGAGAGCCAATGAGAGAGAGCGCTCCCACGCCGCCCGCCAACACGGCACTGGCATGCTGCGAGCCTTGAAGATAGAAGACCATGAATGCCGCCACTAGACTTGAGAAGCCGTTCACTGCGAATAATCCAACGCCTTGTAGAAGGAGCCAACGATTAGCTACTATCTTTCGAATTTCTAGCAATTCCATGGCGAAACCTTCGTGAAGTGAGTCTCGCGGTACGAGAAGAAGCATTAGCAACGCAGTCAGAATGCCTACTCCTCCGCTGATCGCAAGGCTCTCCCGCCAACCCCACACTTCGGCCAAAACGGCCCAACCGAAGATGCCTAATGCGCCGCCGAGGTAGAACGCTGCCTGAAACAGTCCAACGCTGAATCCTTCGGCGCGCTCACGAAAATATCGAGCCATCAAAACTACTGCCGGCGCGAAGACGAATGCCATCCCGGTACCGACCAAGAACCTGAGCACAAGCAGTTGAGAGAATGTTGTAGCCATAGAACTCAGCAAAGCCGCCGAAGACGCCAGCATCGTGCCGTAGACGGCGGTTTTTTTCGGCCCGATCTTGGCCGCGAGCAATCCTCCGGGAATCTGAAACGATCCGACACCTAAGTAGAAACTACCTACGGCGATTCCCAGGCCGGAGACGTTCTGAGTCATGTCCCTTGCGACTAGGGTGAAAACTGCGGCGAAGTTGTACCAGTTGACGGCGTAGATCAACCTCCCGAATATCAGTGATGCGACCGCACGGCGGTTGTTGATGCGACTCATGCACCCGCCTCCCCATTCGGGCGTGGCCGAATGGGCGGATGAATAAAAGCACCATTACCACGTGGCGATGGAGGGATTGTCGAGGGTTTAGCTGGCCGCTTCTTGAAGAGTCAACGCAACCTTGTGCTGTTCCCTTTCTCGTCCTATCAGCATCTCGAGGTTATCGCCGACATTCCTGGCGTGGAGCATGTGTTGTAGATCCTCCCAGCTCTTGAGTTTCTGATTGTCCGCTTCAAGGATTACATCTCCCGCCGATATGCCGGTCAAGTTGGCCGGGCTTCCCCTTCCAACTCTGACCACGAGGACGCCGCTCTCAAAGGGAATGTTGTATGATTCGGCGATTTCTTTGGTGAGAGTTAACCCTGCGATTCCGAGGTACGGCCTCATTACGCGCCCGTGTTGGATAATCTCCTTGGCTATCTTCCGGGCCGAATTGATGGGTATGGCGAACCCGATGCCTTGAGCGAAGGGTATGTTCGCGGTATTTACGCCCACGACCATGCCCGAACTGTCGACTAGCGGTCCGCCGCTGTTTCCCGGGTTGATGGAGGCGTCGGTTTGGATTAGGTCCTCGTACATGTGTTCCTCGACGTGAATATGTCGCTTCAAAGCGCTGATTACTCCGACCGTAGCCGTTGGTCCGGGCAGGATGAAACCGTAAGGGTTCCCGATCGCAATTCCAATTTGTCCGACTACTAACTTGTCCGAATCTCCTAACTTCACAGCCGGTAGCCCTTCTGCGTCAACCCTCACCACGGCAATGTCCGACATTGCATCCGAGCCAAGGACCTCTCCCTGGAACTTCTTCCCGTCAGGTGTGAGAACCTCCACCCTTTCCGCGTCTTCGACGATATGGTGGTTTGTTAGAATGCCGCCATTCGAATCGAAGATTATTCCGGACCCCATGCCTCGTACGGGGACTGCGTCGAACATATTCTCTCGTATCACACGCAGCGTCGCGACCGATACGACTGCGGGGCTCACCTTCTCTACGGCGGAGATTACATCTTTCTCGTTAAGGGGCATCAAATCTTACGTGACCTCGCAAAAAGACTACTAGGGCGTTATTTATTGACTGGCTGAACAAACAGTAACGTGATGTAGTTACCTTGCAAGAAGCGAATTATTACAAGTGTACTGGTTGTGGTTACGAGTTCCTGTCCAACTCTAAGGCGCCGGCATGCCCTCGGTGTAAAGTCGAGAAACTAGATAGAATGGACGTAAAGAAGCTCGTAGGATTTGACGGGTAACTTCGGCGCGGGTTGGCGCCCTTCGCCAGGAGAGTATTCAACTGCTCCTTTGGGCGGGATTCGAACCCGCGTCGACGACGTGACAGGCCGTCATCCTAGACCACTGAACGACCAGGGCGTAAGCCGCCCACAAACTCAAGAAGCCAGCTTAAAGCCTTGCTGCGTCCGGAAAGACTCGCAATGACGAGGTCTATAGCGTTCTTCGAGGAACCACCGTTAACAAGACGATAGGGGACGGAGACATTCCGAGCGTGTGGGGCAGGTGTTAATTCATGGTTGGGCTCGATGTCGCATTCGTTCCGACGCCCAAGAAGATAGTCCGCGTAATGCTTCAGTTGGCAAACTTGCGGCGCGGGGAAACGTTACTTGACCTTGGTGCGGGCGATGGTCGCATAATCATTGAGGGAGTGAGGCGTTACGGAGCTCGTGCGATTGGCGTGGAAGTGGATCCTTTACGAATCAATCGGATCAAGGAACGTTTAGCAGCCACCGGCACCAAGGCCGAATTGATTGAGGCAGACATGTTTACCCTCCCCTTGCGCCAAGCCGATGTGATCACCATCTACCTCTCGGCCTCGGCAAACGCCAGGCTTGCCCCAAAACTGAGAGCAGAGGCAACGACGGGGACGAGGATTGTTTCTCTAGATTACCCTCTTCCGGAGTGGAAGTCGGAGCGTGAGGAAGCTGTCTCAGCTAGCGGAATCGAGCGCAAACTGTATCTTTACAGGGTGGATTGAAGAAAGGGCGGTCGCCCTACTGGCTTCTTTGTGAGAAATCAAGTCGGGGTTTTTGCCGTAATTTAAGGTATATTGGAAATTGTCGCAACGGAACCCATCCTGAACCATATACCACTCCCGAATGTCAGGGTAAGACATTAAATGAGGGCTGAGGATACGTGCGGGACTTTCGATGAAGAAAATGGCTCCAATTGAGAAGGTCCGCTTAGCGGACGCGCACAAAGGTATCAGAGAAGTAACCAAGCAGCTGGATAAGACAAATGTGAAGATCTTATCAGCAATGTGGAAGTATGGGCCCAGGAATCTTCTGGAAGTCTCGCGCAGAACAGGAACCCCATTCACCTCGGTCTACCACCGGGTAGCTAAACTTGAGACCAAGTCGAAGAGAATTGCGGCATTAATTCCGCGAGTTTCGGCACTCGGCTTAGCCAGGGTTGTCGTTCTGGTCTCAGCCAACCCGGGCTGCGAAGCCAAAGTGACGGATGCACTTAAGGTGCCCAATTATTGGCGGTCAGTGAACCGATGTGAGGGCGTCTTCACGCACTTCTCCGTTCAGCTCATCCCGGCCAAGTTTCTGAAGCAATTCAGGCAATACATGGCGCGCCTACAGGATTTAGGCCTCATCGCTAAGTCAACCATCATACCAACGGGCGAGTACGTTCCTAACTTTCCAAACTTCGACTGCTACAACCCAGCCAACAACGAATGGACATTCAAATGGAGCCACTGGCTAAAAGCCATGGGCAAAAAACCGACCGAAACAATCGAGGATCCCGAAGACTATGATATACGCGTTGACAAGAAGGATATGCTGATTGTGAAGGAGCTTGAAAAGAACGGGCGAAAGAGTTTCGCGGAACTCGCACCTTTGCTCGGTATCTCGCTACAAGGAGTGAAATACCATTACGACAAGAAACTTGTTCCAACCGGGGTGGTGAAGCATTTTGGTTTCGACGTGTGGCCGTACCCCCAAGAAGTGTCCGCGTACCACGAAATCCTACTCAACTTCAAGAACCCGCTGGATATGAACAGGTTCTACTCTTTGGTGAGAGAACTTTTCTTTGTGTTAGGAGTCGCCAAAGTGCTCACCCAAACCGAACTGATCGTCAGAACCTACACTCTCCAGAACCTAGTGCCCTCCCTCTTCACCTTCCTGTCCACGATGGCTCATGAGGGACACCTTGAATCGTACTCTGCGATAAGGCAGAATTTTGTTGACAAAGACGTCCGGACCATCCCGTACGAGCTGTACGATGAACGGGTCGGCTGGGTCTTCAACCGCAAGAAGTACTTCGCCGAACTATCAAAGCTGGCCAGAACAGCGAGTATCCGCAGACGGACGTAGTGGTCCCGCGGGCCGGAGTTTCATAGAGCTACGAACTCTATTTTGAATTCGCCGAACCCGCACTGGGTTCTCCAGCGACACTCCGGTTACCGTTGTTAGCCTAGCAGGCTGACATGGATGCGCCACGGGCGCACACCTACAGCGTCTCCGTCGCTCCGACTAAGAGCGACTCGGAAGCTCTACCAGGCTGAGCTACCGCGGGAACCAAGCAAGCCACAAGCCCGTATCCTATAAGGATTAACCGCTTTTTCTAACTAATCAAGCCGACAACTTAACCGGCCGGGTTAAATCCATCCATTTTTCCCTTTCAACAAGAGTCGGTTTCGATGCCTTTCACGCGCACATTTCGAGTGCGTTGGGTTGATACGGACGTGGCCGGCGTTATGCATTTCACGAATTACCTGCGCTACTTCGAAGCATGCGAAGAAGAGTTCTACAGATCAGTCTCAATGACTTTCAACGATATTCAACGTAAGTACGGAATCACTTTGCCACGCGTTGCAACTCATTGCAGCTACAAGACGGCTTGCAGGTTCGATGATACTTTCGACGTAATCATGCAACTTCGCGAAGCCTCTGAGACAATCACATGGGACTTTCAGGCGAGCCGGCAGCCAGAACGAAGATTAGCCGCAGAAGGGTACATGCATCGCCGTAAACCCGGAATGGAAGGCCGTGAATCTACCGACGGAACTGGTCAAAATGGTTCAAGAGAAAGGACGGTAAGCCCGACCATAGTTGTGAATATGCGATGAGTTTTGGCGCCATCCCTAAGGACACAAGAAACGTAGTTCTTGGGGCGGGCCCATTATCAATTGGTTTAGGGTTCTACCAGGTCGCCGTCGCCGTCTTTCTTCCGTTGGAAGGCATATCGGTCACTAACCTCGGTATCCTCCTAACAACAATCGGCCTGACAACTGTGGTTTTCAGCATTCCATTCGCAATTCTTTCAGACCGTTATGGAAGGAAGGAAATAATGCTCGCGGGATCGATCCTGAGCGCAATAGTCATAATGATTCCAGGCCTGAGTTCAAATTTCCCAATTCTGGAAACATCTGCCGTTGTCGGGGGAGCAGGGCAAGCCATGTACATCGGTACTTGGAATGCTTACCTTGCCGACACAACCACGCACGAGGTTAGGCCCGAGACATTCAGCCTATCATTCATGACATTCACGATCACCGGTGGTATTGGCGCATATCTGCCAGCATTCTTCCCACTCTTCCGAACAGACCTTCTCACCGCCCATCGAATCACATTCATAGCCTTAGGTCTCGTCTCATCACTGACAGCATTCACGGTTCACCGTTGGGCGATAAAGGCTAGGCCGGTATCGTCACGCAAAGGAATCCTGCCGCGCAAATCTTTGGGGATCATCATAAAATTTTCAGCCGCAAACCTTCTCATAGGACTTGGAGCCGGCCTGATCATACCCCTCATACCCACGTGGTTCTTCTTGCGGTTCGGTCTCACAGACGTCTTCTCGGGTCCACTCATAGCATCGTCTAACATCATAATGGGACTGACCGCTGTGGCCGCGCCGCGAGTGGCTAGACGCGTGGGGTTGGTTAATGGCATTGTAATTACTCAGGCGGCGTCGACGGTTTTTCTCTTAGCTATCCCCTTTTGTTCCACAGGAATTCTCGCTGGCATATTTTACGTGATCCGTGCAGTGCTGATGAACATGGCGAGTCCGCTCTCGGACACGTTCCTGATGAGCATGATTGCCGCGGATGAACGTGCGACCGCGTCTTCTTTCAACGCCGTACTCTGGACGCTTCCCAACGCGGGCAGCACGGCGGTGGGCGGATCACTGCTCAACAACGGGGAGCTAAGCCTCCCGTTCTACTTGTGCGGAACTTTGTACATTACGTCCATCATGCTCTTCTATTCGATCTTCCGGAAGAGTGCGCGTCCGTCCCCTGGAAATCAGCCCGTCACTTAATTCTGTGATCGACCGCACTCGCTACAAAATGTTGGTTTATCCCCGGGGTTTCTGGCTCCGCAGAATTTACATTTCCAACCACGCTCGGAGGTTCGACCGGCCCGTTTCGTTTCCGCCTTATGACCTCCACCTCTCAGGCCGAAGAAGGAAAACACGATTCCAAGGAGAAGCAGTTCGTATCCGGCGTATCCCACTAACGGGTTTAGCACCATGATATCTTGAACCGAACTCAAAACAAACACGACCGCGACTGGGTTATTCTCCGGATTATCGAAGACAAAATAGTAAACTCCCGAATTTGCCGGTGCGAGCGTGAAATTGAAGGAGACCGCACTAGGGTTGTCGAGGATTAGGGACGGCGGCCTGCCGGCGCGCCAGAGCGAAAAATTCCCCTCATCCATAAGATAGAAAGCAACCTGCCGCGCGTCAGCGACCTCAAGTGAACCCACATACCGTACGCCGGCCGTTAGAGGCTCTGATGCGTAGCTATAGTTTGAAGCCGAGACACTGTACAGGGTGGGAGGAAGGATCGCATTTTCTTTCGTGTACTCAGTGGAGAGCCCAGCGATCTGGGCCGCCGGAGCGAGCATTTGCGCACCCTGCTCTAACACGAAAAACGCCGCCAAGACTAGCAGTACGCCGAGAGTCAACGTCCTTCTTCGCAAGCGAACTCAACCTCCAACCCACCGCTGCACAAGGATAAATAGAGTATTGATCAGGCGTTTCAAATCGATCAGGCCGCCTTCGGCTGCTGCCATAGAAACCTACGCCCCCCCGGGGGGGTCCCCAGAAAAAGTGGCGCGCATAACCATAGCGCGTGGAATCTTGCAAGAATCTTTTTTGACGAAACGCTTTGAAATTCGCTCCTGCCGCCAAGAAGGGCACAAAACTACCCCGTTCCAGAGATCAAATACCGATTTTTTCCGGACATATGTGTATGGCGGGCCCGCGGGGATTCGAACCCCGGACCCCAGGCTTCTCTGCCCCAAATCCTCGTTGCGGGGAAGTTGCAGATACTCGGATTTCGGGCGTGGTAGGAACCTGTTTCTCGTTAGTCATTGCTTGGGTTCCCTCTTACCGAACCTCTCTAGTTCTTGGGCCTTGTACATCGTGGCCCGAGTACAGAACTCCTTGGCTATGTCGTAGAACATCTTAGCCACTTGCTCATCTTCGGAGAAATAGCAACTATAGGAGCTAAACTCTATGGGCTTGTTGAAGTGCTTCAAGAAAGCCCGATGGACCCTTTGATAGAAGTACACACGCCTAGACGGGTTCTTAGTGGGTAGGTCGTATTCCACAACGTACACGTAATTCACCAGAGACAAAATGCTTACACCTGTAATATTAGGGTATGCACGCCCTAATAATGCTTACGTATGTAAGCCTACACATGTCTACACGTGTATACTACACCTGTAAGCATGAGGAACTTACAGGTGTAAGATACGGGACATGGGAAGAAATCACCTCATTGGCATTGGGGAATTATCTTCTCGATACCACCCACATTTAGGACATTGATTGATGTGTGTCATCATGAATTGACTTTGCGAGAATTTTGTGTGGTTTAGCGGTGTCTTACAGTTTGGACATAGATGTGGGCCATGAATGAGGCCAAAGCAAGCGAGTGCCATTCCGCCTAGAAATCCAAAAAGAGGCAGTATTGAAAATGGGCCAAACATAGCGGATATTTCGTCAGGACTAAGGCCCATAACTGATGATAATATTACGACAAACGTAAGTGAGCTGACAAAGATGATTGTGCCGATAATAGCTAGTTTCTTTCCTGTCGGGTTTAATGCTGGTTGTTTCGTCTTGTCTCGGTAGATACGTGCACGTGGCATGTTTCAAAAATCACCTGGTCAGGTTTGGTTGGTCCTAAATTCTCTACAGAATTTGGAGCATCCAACCTTCAAGGTGTTGACCAAGCCACCATCCACTGAACGGTTTCCTGTTCCGTTAGAGTCACCGGATAGGTCGGCGTTCCACCAGTCGGAGACCAAGAGCCATAGAATGTGACAATAAGCGGCGCACTTGAAGACGTCGTTGGACCGGCCCAGTCTTCCCGTAGAACGTCAACTGTTAATGGGACAGGAAGCTGAAGAGTCCTGCCGAAGGCGTTGACCTCGACCAGCCCTGAAGTATGCGCATCGACCATCCATATTTCGTTGCCGCCCAACGTTACGGTAACCTTGTCTAGAAGAATGGTGCCGGTTCCCGTTATCTGAACATCCACTGAGCCCTGGACGTTCTCTCCCGACACGACTCCCCCGACGGATGACTGGGTACTCTGTATAGTCAGCTCATTGTATGCAGCTAATGATTCATCTACAATCTGTACACTAGGGTAGATGCGCCACCACAGTAACCCGCCGAAGAACAGAACTAATGACAGAACCAATAATAGGGCCACAAATTTCATTTTATCCATTCTTCTCATTCACATCCTGTTCGGGTCTATGCGTAGTTCTTGGTTTCAGCATGAGATATGCCGTCAAAAGAGCTAGGATAGCAATTACCACAACAGCGACTATAGTAAACAAGCCGTCGGTTAACCCTAGAGCAGAAAATGCGGGCACTAGGCTAGTTGAACTCTCCGTGAGGGATTTAGTGTAAGGAATCGTGGCTGTGTTCTGAACTTCGTAAATGGACTGCCCCATGTTAGTGTAAACGTTAGTGAAAAAGACAGTACACGGATGGTCAGGACATCCCGCTATTATGATACCACCATTGTTTCCAACAAAATAAGCTACTGAAGTAGCCGTCGTCACATAGCTAACCGTGTTAGTTAGGAAGTATGAGGAATATGATGTCAAAGTCTCGGTTGATTCTTGTATTGTGCTCATAGGAAGTTGTTGGAAAGTTAGGCCCGCAAACGCCAAGACTGACACTACGAGAAGTAGACCTGTAACCATAGCCGGTTTAGGTATCACTGGGTTTGACCAGCCAACTATGAGTTCTAGTCGTTGTCGTTATACGATTTTCTGATAACCTAGAAAGTTTGTAGTTATGAAAAATAATAACAACAACACCTTTTCGAGTGGTTTCCAGTGCAGCTGAAATTGCTTGTGTCATTCAAAAGTGTTGGCCCACGAATTATTAACGTGGGATATCGAGCGCAGGTTGACATTTCACTTTCACTCATCTTCCCATACGCCAACTTCCCTCCACAGGAAATCTCGATAAACTAGAATGAAAAAATCGTCATAAGCAATATAACCGGGGTCGACGAGCGAAGTAGTTGGTAACAGCGTTGACGAGCGTAATGAGACAGTTGAGGACATCGACTTCGACTTCGAAAACTACCCTGTCCGAATCACAGGCAGCGGAGGGTGCTTATGGAGAGGACTCATGGTGATGGTTTCATAAAAGGCAGTTAACTCTAAGAACGGCTTCGGAGGCCCCTCATGGCAGTCTGGTCAAAGAACAACCGTGAGAGACCCCGACAACCAACTTTCGTTACTACTGTAGAGCTATAAAAAAATCGTGTTTGCCGTTCTTCGGCGTTAACTAGGCCGAGTCCATCATGGAGGTGAGAGATGAGCGTGAGTAAACCACAACCCATTACGGTCGTTTCGGCCGTAGTTTGGGCATTGTTCTCCTTGCAAGCATATGACCGCAAACGCAGGAAACCAACTAAATTGGTTGCAGATGAAAGCCACCTCAGTACAAAGAAGACCATAGAAACTCTCAAGCTCCTTGTAGTGGCAGGGATAGTAGGAACTTCCCAGACACTCCGAAGAGCAGTTTGGGTAGTCAGAAAGGTTACAGGAATACCTAGCACTCCATACAGGAAAGCCCAATACCTGAACGACGCATCAATCATCCAGAAACTAGCGGAGTCTGATGTCAGGGCAAAAACACTACTCGGACGAACGAACCTAAGTGGACTCGATGTGAATCGGAACAAGGTTGAGCGCAGCTTTTTCAATGCAATTGTCAGGGCACTTACCGCAGCGGGTCACGAAGGGCTCCCTATCTATGATATAGCAAGTGGGAGTTACCACTGGTGGCTCAGGATTACGTCACGTGCCGCAGCTAACAAGGCAATTCAGAGACTCACGGGGCAGACGACGTTATGAAATATGATGGGTAACGAAGACTAACCAAATCGGTTCGCCGCCCATTTCCCTCTTTTTTCTACCTAGAATATCTGAGTTTGACCTACTCCGTCCTAGCTCCGAATGGTTCTTGTAGAGCATGGTTGACCGTCTGGTCGAACAGATTTGTCATTTGATTATGCTGGTGAATCCAACAAATTATTGTTGCAGCTTGAGGCTTTGCAAAAAGAAGTCAACGCATTCTATGCTGGTGTGGACCCCGACAACGCACCCGGTTTGAACCATTGTCCCAACTCAGTGAATGCTTACTTCATGTTTTGTTTTTCGAAAATTGACCTATTGGCTTCCTACCTGTTCGGCTACCTCTCAACGAGAGGAAAGAAGCCTGAGGAGAACCAGACATGGCGCATGGTTGAATTCATTGTTAATTATGGAATGACAACAGATCGAGATGCGGCTAACGTTGCGGTTCAATTATGGCGTCATAAACTGATGCATACCAGCGAGCCTAGAATGATAGAGGACTCCAAGACGGCGGTCCGATATATTTGGCATTCTCAATGGACTGAGAAACAGATGCCGAGAAGTGAGCACTTCAGATTTCAAAATGGTTCTGTGTCTCCTAGAATCCTTAATCTTTGCCTTACTTGTCTGATTGACGACTTGAGAAACGCAGGTGCAGCGTACAGGAAAGATTTGCTAAATCCTGCAAGTACACAACTCCAGTCGAATTTCCAAACAGCACATAGTCAATTAACACAGGCTCAACGTTTCTTAATGCAGTGAGACCGTGTACTGGGGAGGTGCGAGTATGGTGAATGCAAAGAGAAGGTATGGAAGAAGAACTAGTTATGCGGCCGGATATGGGCGCTCCTACGGACGCCGAAAGAAGAGCGAGTTCGATAAGTTGCTGAAGGACCTGAAGGAAGGCAGGCGAATCTTAAGCGAGGCTAGCAAGAATCCCACACCCGAAAACATCAACGAGGCGAGGGGTTTCGTCCAACGAGTCCTAGAGGCGAATCGGAAAGAGGAAGAGGGCTCCCACAAATCCAAACCTCGGCGACCGTATCGTAACGTAGAGAAATAGGCGGATTAAGTTAGGTTGCCGTTCTCGTCGCACTCGGGCAAAGGCAGCCCGCTAGCCTTACGGAAAGCGTACACCCACTTACGTGCTTCACGCCATTGATCTTCAGTGACCTTTTGAGCTTCAGTGTAAGCGTCAACCTGAGCTGTAGATGATTCAGCCTCATCATCTTCCTTAGTTAGCTGACCCCACAGGATCAACGAAGGTTGCTTTAGCAACTCATTAGACCGCCTACAAAGCCGCCAAACCATTGACTTACCTTTCGAATCCACTAACTGAATTAGTTTCGATGGTAGAGTGAAGAAGTAAGAGCCTTTGTTGGAGCGTATACGAACAGCGACACCACCGTCACCATCCTGCAAGGCACTCAAAGGGCTGAGTAGACACAACAAGACACCGTGAAGCAGCGCACAGTACACCATAGCCGAATCAGCATCACGGAACCAATCGAGCCTTCGAAGCAACTTCAAAGGAACCGACACAACAGCCGAACCACTACCACACACTGGAACCCGAACCTCACTAGCTACTATTTCCAAACTTCAAACACCAACCAAACAACCAGAACAACGAACATCAAATAACCGCTAGAAACAAACTCTGAGTAGAACATGAAATTAGATTGCTTTCAGAGATATGTTAGAGGCACCTTTCCTTAACACACAGCGAGTAATCCTTAGCAAAAGCGTTTGACAATCCTCAGCAACACACCATAAACAGCCGTAAACCACAACTAGAATACACGGAAAACAAGCCCCCCGCCCTCATTATCACTGCCTCAAATCCATAGGCGAATCCATAGCACCGAACGCCGATCAGTCTGATTGAACCCCTGTAATGCCATTGGAAGTTTACGAGCAACCAAAAGACAAGCACGCTACAACAGAGTAGACTGTACTACGATGAATAACCTACCGTCGTTACTGTCTCCCTAAATTCCTTAGCATTCCACAGTCTGTTTGGAGCCTGAACGTTCTTTTTGGGGTCTGTCTAACATATCACGTATGTTTGCCGGAGCCTGAAACGGTTGGAGCCGGCGAGAGCCGCCGAAATTGACTACCACAAGCATTGCAACCAGAACGACGCAGGTCCGACAACGTACACCCTAACCTCGGTCGCCGTGGTTGGCAAAGCCTGTAAGTCAGTTGCTAGGACGGTCATGTCAACGTAGTTTGTCATGTGCCATGTAGCCATTTTCAAAATTCAATTTAACAAATTATAGGAAAAGATTCTACAAATCCGGTCTGGGATTGAAATTCGGACAAAGGAGGCTTAGACTTACGAATCCTGCGGCTCCGAGTTGTCCGTGAATATTCGGCGATGGTGGAAAAGCAGGTGGCTATCAATCATACAGAACGCAAGTAAACATAGTGAAATATTGGACAACACTTCTTGCGTTTTCGATACCGCCCCCCACTGATTTCGCTGGACATCTTTTTGCAGGCCACAGACATCCTGTCCTTGTCAAGCTGAAGCTCATCTTGGCTTTTACGCAAATTCTCCAGCTTGCTTACGATTCGTGCGTCGTTCAGGCACTTCTTAGCTTGCTGAAGCAACTCCATGAGTTTGTTGTTATCTCCACGATAGAGTTCGCACTGGTCAAGATATAGAAACTCGGTAGTGACTGCGGGTTTAGACTCGATTCTTAGTTTAGATTGGATAGTCTGTAGAGGGTCCTTGGATTCGAGGTATCTCTCCCAAATTGGCGCTAAAGTTTTCTGTATTGAATCTCGACGTGTGGTATCATCAGGTTTAACGCCGCTAATCTCAGTCACTAGCTTGTCAATCTCTGACATTACGGATGTCCTTTGGTCTGTTAGTCCATTAGATTTCAAGAAGATCTTACGTGCGTTGGGTGCTTCACCCTCTAGGTGCAATAGAGCGTTTCGAACAGGTATATCCGTTAGGTTGCAATATCCGAATTTGGAGAGGTCGTCTAGTTGCTTACGAACTTCGTCGTAGTGCTCCCTTAAATCATCCAACTTGTCTAAGGCGATGGGCCAACGGTAGTAGGCAACAACTAAACCCAATCCAATGACTATCGCCGCAATTGTCGAGTAACAGATAACCTGAGACCCATACGGGGATGCATATTCCTGGTCGGGGATAAACGCTGCAAAGACAACTAGCCAACTGGTAGCTAAGATTGGAACACATGCGGCGAGTGCGTCGTTTCTATCCAAGTTTCTATGCCTCGTTCGCACGAGAAGGCATACGAGAGCCCAAACTGGTCCAAGGATAGCAGCTACTAGGAAATACGTATTTGCCATCGAAATCAGCTACCGCAAGGCACTACCAAACGGTTTGTGACGACACCAAGAAATTGGGCGACCAAACGACATCGTGATGTCTTTCTATGGGTCCGGTCGGAGCTGGTAATCGGAAAGTGGAGGCTTTCGAACGTGCTCGTTGGCATGAGACCTACAAGTGACCCAGCCGCAACTCGGACAATAGAGGTAGGCTTCAGCCAGTTGAGTGGGTTTAGCCACTTTCACTTGTGGAGATAAAAACTCCGTCGGATGTTTTAGTGTGGGTAGTTTGGATGCAACCTGAACCTGTAGGTGTCTGGGGTTAGGTTTCTTCGGTCGCCCTGGGCGTGGTCTGTTGGGTGGCTTCCACCAAGAATTCTGTTCAGCTTGGCGGATCAGACAATCAGCGCAGGTGCAGTCTTCAATATGGCTGACTTTACGATAACGGTAGCTAAACTGCTGTGTTGTCTCCAAGAAACCACCAACCAAACGGATTAGATGAATTTGGGGTGTGGGTGAGGTTCGGAGCCGTCACCGGCGGGTTACGCAAGGAGATGACGTTGGACCAGCGCAACCCTTGTTCCGAACGGCCACACCCGTCCGTAGGGAATGAATGAAGCTAACTTAATTCCAGATTCGGCACGAAGCTAAGAACAAACTCGACAATTTCATCGAGGTTACGTTTACGACGTTCCTTCGTGAGGAGAAAACCTTGCAGAGTTAACAGGCGCTCGTACATCTCTCGACTAATCTTAATGGAGGTATCGAGGCGACGCTTACTCAATTGGTCGCTCTCCAACTCCGACGGACCCCAGCCAACTTATGCTGGCAAATCATCAGGTTAATCCTTGCAGCGTGGACTTGGCGGTCGGCGGCGGACCTGTACCGGCGGCTGGTCGGCGGCGAACAATTATGATACATCCCTCTGACCCAGTTATTAGACTGGCTCCAACAGACGTAAGGTAAGCTATCGCCTACAGCATCAGCGTAACCATAACCTAAGTTGAAGCAATCGCCCTGCACACTACCACCCATGGGCATCTCATTAGCTAAAGGAGTGCTAAGCATAGGCGTTCTAGCGAATGAGGGAAGCCTGCCTAAGACGTCTAACAGCAACCGTATTGTTCTGTTGGCTGGTAGAATCTGTGTACCTGTAGCCGCTAAAGCGCATTCGGCTTCGGGTTCGATCAGGTTTGGCATGCATCCAACTACGGCGCATAGCTTAAGGTCCGTGTCGTAGTCACCGTGTTCCCATTTGGGGACTATACCGCCCTGATAGCCTCTGTCGGTTTGCTTGCCTTTCGTTTGGCCTGCTGTCAAGTGGTAGGGCTTAAGTCTCGTTTTGACCTCTGTTCCGATTGGCTTCCGGTGGCCGTGTCGCCTAGCGTACCTGTTCGGCGTTATCTCGAAGTCGGGTTTGTTGCTGTTGAAATCGTTTTCATGGTAAGCTATTGCTGCGCTGTCAAGCATGCCCCTGAACCTGTCTTGGCCTAAGTGGCCGGTGACTAGGTTATGCAGGGCTCTCAACCATTTGAGGCGGTAGAGCCTAAAATGATTAAAATCAGTTGACGTCTCCATCGTTTTCGTCTCCGATTTCAGTGAGGAACGCAACGTACTCGTTTCGGCTTGGGCGTATCCCGCTCAGTTTCAGGCCGGTTACTTCAGCGATCACGCTTGCTAGTCTAGATGTTTCTCTAAAGTTGGCACTTACGATCTTGCAATATGTGGACGAAAAATTACGCGCCGTCGCCATTTCTCTTCCTTAAAAACCTATCTCAATATGGGGCCGTTACTACATACATCTATTTAAACTTTTCTATTCTACCTAACTCGCCAAAATCAGCCTTTTTTACCATGAACGATTCAATTCTAGCCTGTCCAGATAATCTTCATACCCCCTTGGGCAGGCTGGCTGGCCTGTTTGGCGGCTGTCTCGGCCGCAGAACGTCTGCTCTCAAACCTAATCACCTCGATCAACTGCCTGAGGGCGCTGCCAAGTTCATTTTCATTCTCCGCCAGTAACTTTGGGTGTCGGCTCAGAAGATGCTCATTCCAATATTCGATCACGAATGGATTCAACGGCCGACCCCAATTTTCGGCGCCACAGTCCTTCACTCGACATCTACTATGGCCCTCTAACGGTTCGATCAAAGTTTCATACTTTCTAATTAACTCACTCTTATCATAGCCCATCTTTCACTTCACCTCTTACATTCAGTCGTTTAACCACCAGCGATCCTCCACATTTCAAATGCACTCGGAAGATGCTGTTCGCTGTCCTAACTATGTGACACTCATCGGTGTTCGATTCGTCAACCTTTCGCTTGCATCGTCGGCAAAACAAAAAAGTCGTCTGCTCCAAATTAGACGCCAGAATAGGGTTGCTTCAATCGCACGACTAGATGATACATGCCGGTCGATGGAGTGAACGATCTGCTTAGAATCTGAGCACCATCTAGATTGTTTGTGGCGAAAGCATTCATGGAATGTTCGTCTTCGAAGTCGAATCTATGCACGCTTGTCTTCGGCTCAATGGGGATGCCAGAAACGGGGCCTTGATCGTAACGGCTTTCCCGCCATTCATAAAATGTTGGATGCTTGGTCCTCAAAAAATGTTCAATCTCGGTTCCCTGCTTCTCTAAGAATTCAGATTGGCCTCGAAGTCGTTCAGCGACTCGTCTCAGTGTTTCGTCATAGTAATCCAATTATTTCACCTGCCGATCAGTCGAAAAATATTCGTTACAGAGTTATCGTTAAGGCGGCCTTACACCCGCTCTACGCAAAGGAGGCTTCCCTGCCTCCACAAGTAGCAAATCGGAATAATTTCTTTTAGAGTTGTCTTAACCGCTTGATTTAGCCGTAGATTTAGTGCTGTTAGGCTTGTACGGCTCGGTGTTTTCCACTTTCTCCACCCAGCTCGATCCTTTGACTCACGGCAGTTACCGATGGGTATGCACGCCACTTGCGGCCTCGCTCAATGTCATTCTAGGCTTTGGTTCAGGAGGTTTCGTTACTAGTACGCCTTCTGTGAGAATGTATTTCTCATTACACCAGACACATTGAAATCCGCTAACATCGTTGGTCAGTGGTCCTCCGCATTCTGTGCAGCGTCGGTTCAAAGCATCTTTGTGTTCTAGTTTCCGAATAGCCGTTACTGCTCCAACTTCGTTTCTCACCGGTTTCTTCTCGAACAGTCTGTTATCTCTATAGAGAAACTCACGTTTGCATACATCACAGCGGAAAGTGAAATCTTGAATTTTCCTATCCTCATACCATCGGGTTATTCGGCTTACCCAAACTAGCGGCTTATTGCAGTAAGCACACTCAGATAGTTTATCCTTGAACTGCAACGGCCCAGCAACTCAGCATTAGTGGTAGATAGGTTCTGCACGTAGCGAAGCGAGTGCGCCGTTTTACAACTCAAACCATAAGCTGCATCGGTCGCAACGTTTCAACGGATAGTTTTCTTGGCCTAGAAGTTCAGCTTGACAGAACGGACACTTCAATTTGGGTTCACGACACTGACTGGAGTTATTTCGTGAAGCTTCTCAGTTTCGTTTTATATGGGTTCAGCTAACTGGTAGGGTTCCGTTCCGAAACGTATGTTGCATGCTTGGCAGTAGTACGTTAAGCGGTGCTCGAAGTCTGGGCCTCTCCAAATCTGTTCGAAACTAGCTAAGGATAGAGGGACTCTACAAATTGGACATTTCAAACTAAATCACAGACTCTTGCCTTAAGCTACCCAGCCGGTTAACCGGTGCAGTTGCAGTTAGATTAGGAGTCAGTGATTGGCGAAAGTGGGTTGACCCTTTAGCTAGCCGATTTCCTTCTGAAGCACCTTCTTCTCGCAACTAGCAGAGCAAAACCCGCCATAAGTCCAAACATAATTGAGCCAATTGGAAAGCCGGCTATGGGATTCGGATGGGCGGACTGAACAGTTGCATTGGTTACGGTCTGTGACGGTTGCAAACTCTGAGAGCTGCTTGGCGTAGATGTTTGCGTCGTTAGTGTCACAACGACTTGCGCCAGCGCAGCATCAATAGCGGCTGAAGCATGCTGCTCGATAGGCTCAACATCTTGCAGTCGGCCGTTGGTTTCTTCAATGGCTCCGCTCTTAGAAAGAACGAAGAGCGTCGGAACATCGTTAACGCCATACACAGCGCTGACTATGTTCTCTGAGTCGTAGACATAGGTCAGGCTCGAATGGTACGTGCTAAGGAATTGCGTTATAGTCACATTCTTGTGTCCGCAACAGGGGGGCCATGCTGTTACAACCGTTATGAATACGACCCCTCTGTTGGTGTAGTTGTTGTAGAGGCCTTCCATGAACGGTGCTAACTGCTGGCATGGAGGGCACCAGGGCGCCATGAACTCCAACACGATAACGCTCCCTCGATAGTCCGACAACGTTAGACTCTTACCGGTAAGCCCGTTCCGGTCAACGATTGGCAGAGTAAAATCTCCCCACCCCATTTGGACGGTGACATACGTGCCGAAGTTAGTCATCGTCGTAGTCGTCGAACTTTGATTGGTGGACCAAACGGTTCCACTGAGAGAAACAACCAAGACCACAAGGACCATAGCGCAACTGAGTTTAAGCTCCAAAACCCAACGCCCATCCAAACTGAACTCCCAGCCTCAAGAGCCTATAACACTTAGCATACCCTACGGCATAGAAAGTGTTTTCCGCACAACAGCGGGCTAGTAATGGTCAAACGCAGGTGAGTCGGATTTATGATTCCGAGAGGTGCCTTAGTTGCTTGCCTTATAGTAGTTATTTCAGGTTGCTTCCGTTCAGACATCTGGCTTATTTTCGCCTATCTCTTCAACAGCTGAAGTTGGCATCGCTCTGACGGTTGTTGCGGGTTTGGCGGCAATCGGTCTTGTCGGCTATCAGCTTGGCAAGAAACAACGAAATAAATTAAGCTAGTAATAGGTTAACATCGGCAATCTACTTTCTCTTTCGAAAGAAAGCTAACCCGTCCTTTTGAAGTACGAACTCAAATCCGGCAATCCGTTGGTTTCTATCGGAGCAGTGGCTTCGTGTTAGGCTTACGGTCGCCACAGGAGAACTTGTACACTTCAATATCGCACACGTACGACTACAGCGGGCAGACTAGTGGCTAACGATAATTCAAAATGCACGGTTGCAGAAAGTCGCTACCGATAAGAAATGATTGACGTACATAGAACAACGAAGCGGTCGTTAGTTAAGGCACTTACATACAGAGTGGTTATTGTCATTCTAGACTTCTCTGTGATTTACCTTCTTACCAGAAGAGTGGATGTTGCACTCGGCTTCATGATAATCAGCAACATCTACACCACCGTTGCGTACTTCGTACATGAACGAATTTGGAATAAAATACGATGGGGCATTGAGCCAACTAAACAGATAGTCCCCTCAAGTGGGCAGGTCTAATTCAGAATGCGAGCCGAAAGTCAACTTGATTTTCGATTTTTAGGCTTCTTATTGAGCCATTCCGTGACAGCTAGTTCTATTGCGCCGCTAAGGTCTCCTTTCTTCCCACCAAGCCTCACAACGGCTGCCAATCGAAGACGCCGCTCAGTCTCGTCTGAGAGCACAATGTAGAGTCTACCCAAATCTGACTCCAAGCATACATGCTTTTCCAGATATGTAGAAATGCACTCTATATTGTAGAGCGCAGTAAACACTCAACCTACTCTCAACACTTCCAGAACTTCGCCGCCTATCACAACGTTACCTAATCTTATCGAACGCATCTGAACTTGTCCTTGGCCTCGGAAATGGCTGGTTATGACCCATTGTTGCCAGCATAGTTCAGTCAAGGGGTTACTTCCTCTTTCTAAAGTAGGCTAACCCATCCTTTACCGATTTCTGAATTGATGGTGGAAAAGTTCCAATCTACTCTAAGTAGTTGATTGGATGCTGTTCTTCTGTTGCGGGGAACGGGATGCGTATGCGTACATCTCAGCTTTGCCTTCTGATTTTCGGTTTACTGCTTACCGTTGGAGCTTTTGCGGTGGTGAGTTCACATCCTGTGATGGCGCAAAGCAATGGCTGTTACTACAATGGCTGGGGTCAATGGGTTTGCAGTAGCTACGGATACCCATACTATGGGGGTTACTACGGCTACCCTAACTACGGATACGGCTACCCAAATTATCAACCAAGCTGCACTCCCACCTACCATCCGGGCTACGCAACATACTCCCCATACTTCTGGTGGCACAGCCCCTACTACACCTATCACTGTTAAGCGGCACTAAGCAATCTGGCTACCATACGATTTTCGACAATTATTCGGCTCGAATAAGGACTTGTTTAGTCGCTTCATAATCTCCTGCTGCTAGACCTCACTTTCTTTTGCGGAAGTAAGCTAACCCGGCCCTTCTGAGGCACGAACTCAAATCCGTTCTCGATTAGCTCGGATATTGTCTTCTGGTTAGTAGCAAACTTGCTTACGAATCGGGTTACTTCCTCTTACGAAAGAGTTTGTAGCCTTCTACGTCGGTTACGTAGTCGAAACCTGACTCCACTAGCTCTTGCGCTTCCTCGACGGTCTTAGCGGTCCTAGATGTATACTGGTCACTTTCCCAGTTTACAAGCCTAGTATAGATTAGCGTGTTCTGGATAGCCCTATGCCCTAAGTTCTCCTTGACCCTGAGTAGGTCCTTAGTTTGCGAGTAAAGCAGCGTGGCATAGAAATGACGTAGGGTGTGGAAAGTTATGGCGGTTATTCGTGGGTTCTGTAGCTTCTCGCTAACTTTCTTCCTTTGCTCGATATAGTGCCGTCTAAAGACATGCAGGGAGTTTTCTTTCATTATCTTAGGGTTGCGAAAGACGTAGGGCCATTTTCTCTGTAAATTATTCAGCATGGCGATTAGTCTAGGGCTTATCTTCAACTGCCTAGCGTGGCTATGCTTCTCAGGAACGACGTTGACTATTCCTTTCTCTAGGTCTAGGTCTACCCACTTCATATCGTAGGCTTCGCCGCATCTCATACCCGTTTCTTTCAGCAGTTGGAGGAAACAACTCGTCTTCTTGCCTACTCCTGCTATTACTGAGTTAACTTCCGACTCTAGTGGAATGAATGGGAGCTTCTCAATCCTCGTGTATTGGGGCTTCTGGAATGGAATGGCTTTCCATCTATAGAAGCGGTCTAGGTCCTCGCAAATCTTGATTTTCCGATTCTCTGATACCTCAGCTTTGCCTAGATACTCTTTGACTTTCTCAGGGTCTAGCAAGTTGGCTCTTCTAGCTACGGCTTTGAGGGTCCTTACGGTATGGGAGATTGTTGCGGGTCTGTAGCCGTTTGATTGCATCCAATAGGCAAACGCTGCGACTTCGCTGAAGGTCCTGGGTATAATAATGGCGGGCCCGCGGGGATTCGAACCCCGGACCCCAGGCTTCTCCCGCTTCGTCACGAAGCGATTAGAGGGCCTGTGCTTTAGACGCCCCGAGACCAGAAGCACTATCCAGACTGAGCTACGGGCCCAAACCCGAATCCGGCGACGCCCAAGTAAAAGTGTTGAGGCGAACGAGCTTTTCTAATCGCGAAAAGAACCTTCAGCCATTTCATCTGCGTACTCGCGGAAGGGAGAAAAACTAGCTGTTGGTTAGTCCAGGTTCTATGGCGTCGGTGGACGAAGGCGCCCTCTATTCGGCAAAATCAGGCGAAAAACCACGAAACGGTTTTTTTCGGGCGTTTTTCGTTATGCATCCTTGAGCATCGAATTCTGGTGTTGGGTTATGGGTGGCGTTTGACATTTTCTTGTTATTAACTATCAAGTCAAACCGGCCCGCTCTCCATTTGTGCCTATCGAACCTGTCAATTGAGGATGTTGAAACGTTTGGGTTACATGTGCTATTACCATCCGAATCTTCCCGCCAGTATGGTTTGTCTTAGATGCGGACGAAGAATATGCTCGTCATGCGCCAAACCGTACGGAGAACTAAGCCTCTGCCCAACCTGCTACCACGCAACCGTCATGAACCAAGCCCCCTCAGCTCCGCCGGTTGCGCCAGGTGCACCGACAGTCTACGCGCAGGGCGTGCCTCAGGGCGGAGTAGTTTACGGGCCTTATCCGGCTGCAAAGCCGCACGTCTTCCGGCGTTACAGCCTACTGGCCGTCTTCCTACTGCTCGTCTCGTCGGCGCTGATCTTCGCTAATGCTGCTGCCTTACTCTGGCCGACGTTCTTCGCATTCTGGGTTACCCTCTTCCCTTGGGTTCTGCAACTAGGCAACTTCAGCTTCATACTGGGCGTCGTGCTGGGCATGATAATTCTGGGCGCGGTCTTCCTCTACATGCTCGGCTTCAGAGTACTATCTGCGTTCATGGTCTTCCCGGCCGCCATCGTGAGCCTCTTCATCGGCGGCGGTTTCGTATTCGGATTGGTACTCGGTGTGGTCACCGGTATCTACATGATCATGAACGAAAAAGTCTGGCATTAGACAATTTCGAACTCGGTCACTCAACGAAAATCGCGGGCCTATACGGCTCAGCGATCTTCGCCCTTCCTTTTGGATCATATTGGGACGAATCGTCTTCACTATGCACTTCAACTTCGGTCTTCAGTTCGCGTTTGAAGAAGCCTGTCGCTTCGCTCAGCACCGACTTCTCATCCACATCCCCAATCTCGGACCTCTGTTTTCTCAACTCGCTGGGCATCGTTCTCACTTGCTGAATGATCTTTGAAGCGTATTTCGGTAAGTCCTTGGCCGAAGCGGCCTTCGCCGATAACATGTCTCGAATTAATCCATCAAGGGTTTCTGGCTTTGAACTGGCTCTAGATAGGGCTTCACTGTAAACCCGCCACTTCCACTTCGCCGCGGTGTAATAGTGTATTTTCTTGGGGGTTAGCTTCGTAGTGGCCAAGATTTCCTGGGTGTCCTCTAAAGTCTGTTTGATTAGTGATTCCAACCCATCTGACCGCGCCAGCTCGGTACTGTCCTCGAAGTCCGGCCACGGGGCCGAAGCAACAAAACCTTGCGCACCGATTTTGCGCCACGTCTCCTCACCCAGGTGGGGTGCGAATGGGGCTAGTACCTTGATCCAACTCGTAATGAATGACAGGACGGCCGCTGAATCCGGTTTCTCGGCTCTCCGCTCGTACCAACGAAGGTCATTCCATAGATCGAATAGGGCGAGGGACAGGGCGGTGCGTGTTTTCAGGTTCTCGATGGCTTCGGCGATGGACTTAGATTTGAAGCCCATTCTTCCGCTAAGCCACTCTTCCAGGTGTCCGTTCGACGATTTCTCTTTAGGGCGTTGAGCTATGTCGTCGATCAGGCGTAGGAAAGATTCCAACCGTCCTTGTAAATCACGGACGTTGTCTGCGCGCCAGTCGGGGTCATCCATGCCTTCGCCCCCTAGGAGAACCGTGCATCGGACCGGATCCGCGCCGAACTCCTCACATGCCTGGCGTAGCGGTATGTAGTTGCCTTTGGATTTGTGAATTGTGCGACCTTCTAGGAGCATGAACCCGTTGACTCCGATCGCTCGCGGCCAGTAACGCGGTTCAAAGAGCGCCACGTGGTGGAAGATGAAGAAGGTTAGGTGATTGCCTACGAGGTCTTTTCCGGAGTTGCGCAGATCGACTGGGTACCAGTAGAGAAACTCGTTGCGAATTTCGTCCAGTAAGCCACTGTCGACACCAGCCTGCTTACCAACGTCGGCTGGCGTTCCTTTGCCGAAGAATATGTAATCAAAAACTTCGGGGGTTAGCTGAGTTGCTTCAATCTTCTTGGCGTGGACGAACTTGCTCACCATGTAGTAGGCCATGTAGATTGTAGAGTCGCTTAGCGTTTCGATGATCCAATTCTTATCCCAGGGTAGGGGCGTTCCTAGGCCCGTCTTTCGGGTACAGGGCCAATCCTGTAACCAATCGATTATGCCGTCGAACCATCCCTTAGCTTCCTCCGGGTAGAAGGACATGCGAGAAGTTGCCTCGTGCGCTACCGCTTTCCATTTCGGGTCTGAGTATTTCAGGAACCACTGATTCTCAATTATCTTTGCCACGCACTCAGTCGTGCATCGACAGACGACACGTTGAGGGAGCTGATAGAAGACATCGGCGATGCCTTTGCGCCTGAAATCTTCCACTAATCCATCCTTGATGGTCGACACGTTCTTGCTGGAGTATGGTCCGCAGTTGTCCTTCAACACGCCTTGGTTGAACTCGGCTTGGTAGATCTCCTTGGTTGCTTCCTCCGCTCGAGGGTCATTCTGATCTTTCAAGCCCATGCGGTCTGTGATCTCGATCGCCGGAAATTCCCCATAGCCTTGCACGGAGATTACGGAGATTGGTTTGATCTTCTCCAGGTCGTCGGGCTTGATACCGAATCTTTCCGCAGGCTGCGGGTTTCTCTGCAGGTCTCTAAGTGCAAGCCAGTCGAATGGCGCGTGTGCCGGTACGCTGTAGACGAGGCCGGTTGCGTTCTCGGGATTCACAAAGGATCCGGGCAGGATTAGAAGTTCTCTACCTTGCATTGGGTCCGTACCTTTCCTTCCTGCCAGTTCGCTTCCTTTGATGTGGCGCTTCACGGAGACTTGTTTCATCTGATTTTGTAGTTTTTCCGTTGCGGATTTACTCACTATCCAGTTTTCGTTGTTCACTGAAGCTTCAACATAGTCTCCGTCCGGGTTGATCCATAGGTTCGTGACCCCGTAGATTGTCTCGGGCCGGAAGGTGGCGCAGGGGAGGAAGTAGTCGCCCATCTTGAACTTCACAAGTACGAACTCCTCCGGACGAACGCCTTCCCCTTGCAGCCGGTCGGCGTCACCGGTTGGGCTTTGATCTTTTGGGCACCAGACCACTGGGTGGGTACCCGTTGTTACGTACCCTCGCTCTCTCAACCTGAGATATTGCCACGTGACGAACTTGCTGAACTCTGGGTTCAAGGAGGTTGTGTGAAATTCCCGACGCCAATCCACCGATGTTCCGAAGCGTTTTATCGCGTCGCGATTAACGGAGGTGTAGTACTCGGCCATGTAAACCGGATCTACGAACCTCTTCAGATCTTCCTCCGGGACTTCATCGACTTCCCTAATTGGGCCAATTACGGCCTCGTCCCCATTCTTAATTCGTTCAGCTGCGCCGGCTACTGTCTTCCCGGTCCAATGCCATGCCCATGGGAAGAGCACGTTGAATCCTCGCATGCGCATGTATCGTGCGTAGGCGTCTATTCGGGCTGCGGTGAAGCCGCTTCCAACGTGTAATGGTCCGCTCATGTACGGGAAGGGGAAGGTTACGAAGCATTTCTTCCGTTTCGGGTCTGGGTCTGCTTCGAAAATCGCGGCCTTAGCCCACTCTGCCTGCCACCGTTTGTCTATTTCCGCCCAGTTTAAGGTCATGGCTGTTCACTTTGACAACATTTCCTTAACCAATTGGGGCGATGTTTTGATCACTTCATCCGCTGCACTCAACTTTGTGCCGCCGCCTTGTCCGAAGTAGTCCCTTCCTCCGCCGCCGCCTCCAACTATTGTGGCTAGTTTTCGTGCTAGGTTTCCGGCGTGAATGCCATGTTCAATTGCTCCTCTTCCTGCGCCTACGAGCACTCTCGCCGAACTCTTGACGAGTAATAGCACGGTCACGGCGTTCGGTTCGGTTTCGATTATGTGGTTGTTCAGTTGGACGAGTTCGTTTTCTTCGCCGGTTGTGTATTTTTCGGCGAATAGTTTCACGGGGCCGATTGGACTTGCTGAGGCTAGTAGGCGTTGTGACTCTTTCTTGGACCATTCTCCGGATATTTCTTCCAACCGTTTTGCTAGCCGTGTTTTCTCTTCGACCAATGCTTGGACGTGTTTGTCCAGTTTTTCAATGGGAGCTTCGAGGATTAGCGAGATGTCCTTGAGCTTCTTCTCCTGTTCTTCGAAGGCTCGCAGGGCTTGGGTGCCGGCTGCGAAGATTATTCGTTCGACTCCATCCTGAATCCGTTCTGTCCTCAGTATTTTCAGGGCGCCCAACTGTCCGGTTCGAGTGCAGTGCGTCCCGGCGCAGGCCTCGACGTCCCAATCATCAATCTTGATGATTCGCAGCTCGCGGCCCGGTACTACGCCTCCTTGGTACAGCCTGAAGCCGTATTCTTGCTCGGCTTTCTCCCTAGGCATCCATTTAGATTCGACCGGGATATCCCGCAGAGCGAGCTCTGTTGCCTTCATCTCAATCTCTCTCGCTTGCTCGTCGGTGATCTTCTCGTAGTGGGATATGTCTACTCGGCTTGAATCGACACCCTTCTTCGCCCCGGCCTGCCACACGTGCTGCCCAAGGACCCTTCTGGCGGCGCCCAGTATCACGTGCGTGCCGGTATGGTGCCGCATTAGACTGATTCGTCTCTCCCAATCAATCGTACCCTTCAGGGTCTCTCCGACGCGCGGAGGGGCTCCTTCTATGTGGTGCAGGACGACGAGGCCGGCCTTTTGCGTGTCAACAACTTTCATGGATTCACCGGCGCCCTGGAGAACCCCTATGTCTCCTGGTTGTCCTCCGCCCTCGGGGTAGAAGCAGGTTTGGTCCAATACGACGAACTTATTCTCGATCACGGCTAGGACTTTGCCGTGGAAATCTTTTTGGAACGGATCCTTGTAGTACAGTCGTACGGTTTCGGGAAGATGGTCAACCTCATCGCTAACCTTGGGCGCGATCTCAGAATCTTCTTCCTCGGATACCTTCTTTCCTGACAGATGTTTTTGCAGGACCATTGCGTAGAAGTTGCCCGGCGCGTTCACAGCGATGCCCGCATGTTCGGCTACTTCCTTAACCAGGTCGGGGACCATTCCGTGTGAATCGTACAATTCTACGAGGGTGTCTGATGGGATTTCCTTCTGCCCTTTTGCTTTCAGCTCGCTGCTGATCTTCTTGACTAGCTCAGAGCCCCTTTCCAATGTTTTCTTGTACTTCGATTCTTCGGACTTGATGGCTTCGGCTATCTCACGCCTCATGTCTTTCAGTTGTGAGAAATCATTTCCCCAATAGTCTACCTGGGCGTCCAAGATTTCGGGCATCCTATCTTCCATTCCGAGTTGCCGGAGCATTCTGTATGTCCGTCGAATCAGTAGCCGAGTCAGGTAGCCTTCCTCAACGTTTGAGGGAACAACTCCTTCGGAGAGTAGGAACGCGATTGCTTTAGTATGGTCTGCTATCGCCATGGCGCTCTCGATCGGTGTGAGAACCTTGTCCAGCTGCACCCAATCCATGCCAATGCTCGCGGCTTCTTTCTTGCGTGCGTCGATTCGGCTGTCGCCGCGCTCGATGTTCATGAGGCTTGAGAACGGGACAACTTTCGCTACCAGTTTCCGATCGTAGTTAACGCCTCCTAAGCTGAAGATCTTGTCTAGGACGGGGCCGTAGAGAACTTCGAATGCACTCGCGGTGCCTTGGCTAAGCCACGCCCACCGCTCAATCCCGTAACCCGTGTCCACAGTCCGAATCGGGAGGCGAGTCAGCTGGTCTCCTTGAACTTTGTACTGCATGAACACCAGCGTGGAAATCTCAAGCCCGGCAGTGAGACACTCTACATCGGGGCCGGCATTTCCTCCGCCGGACCAGAAGTGTTCCTTGTACGAAAGAGATTCAGATTTCAGGCCGAAGTCTTCGGTAGCCAGTTGGTGGTGGTAACGGATTGTTTGATCCATCCAGTAAATTTCTTTGTTTGGGTAATTGAAGGCGTGGTGCCCCCCCATCTCGAAGATTAGTTCATGTCGGCCCAGGGTGGGGCCGACGTTGTCTATGTCGGTGAAGCGGATTGAGGGTTGACTGACGACCAGCGGGTTCGCCGGCGGTGGGATTAGGCCTTCTGTGACGTAGGGTTGGAAGTCGTAGATTGATGCACCTACCAAGAAGACGTCGTCCCGCCAACGTGCCACGACGGGGTAGGGCTTAATCCTGGTGTGGCCATTCCTCTCGAAGAATGACAGGAATAGTTCGCGCATTTCATGAATTGAGTAGGGTCGCTTTGCGGGGGAGTTCCCTATGAACGAGTATTGCACGCAAGGACTATCCCCACAGAATCTTTCATCGGGTTTCTGCGTCCAAAAGTAGCCCTTGCAGCATTCACACTGCCTACGCTTGAAGCCGTTCTCTTTGAAGAACGGTACCTCGAACTCTTTCTCGGTAATTTCCACTTCACAGACCTTCATTACGTGAGTTGATTACGCCTACGGACTGACGCACGGGGATCGACTGCCTGAAACCCTCTTCCGGGATAGCACCCGCAACCGACTCCGAGTGGCCGAAGAACATTAGCCGAACTCTAAAGACTTGCTGCCGTTTCGAGAACAAGGATGCGGAGGGAAACCGCGAGAATAGAATCCCCGTAGCTCAACTCAACCGCCCAAACAAGAACTGCGGGGCGGACTAATTGCCTTTGCGGTACATGCAAGTCGGCGCTGTCTGTGTGGGACGAGAGACGGCTCTAGGGCTGGCTTCTTGGTATGATCTCGCACTTCATCGTGTTCGCCGTCTGATCGTAAACAACGTTTGAGTACTCGAACTCCTTTCCGAGAAACGAACTCACAACGCCCGTCCACCATGCGAAGAGAAATGCCTTCGCGGCGCCTTGGTTTCCCTTGATGGCGGGGTTCGAAACAACTAGCGCAATTGAATCCAGTCCAATCAGTGAGGCTTGGGTGGCGCCGTAACCCGCCATTCGATCCCATTCAGTAGTAATGTTGACTAGTTCGTTAAGGCTGGCGTTCGGGTGTTGCTTCTTAAGCCAAGCGCCGTCCCCTTTCCCTAAGCGCGATTGCAGGTTCTTCATCATGACTTCACCCACTTTCGCGCCGACGAGCGCATCCATGTAATCGCAGAATACTTGCACGTCGAATGCGGTGTGACGGCGGCCAAGTATAGTGAGTTCTCCCTTCTCTCTGTTCCAAGTCGGCCCTTCCGTAGCCTTTAACCCCCCAACCACTTCCCGCACTCGCGATTTCTCGATTACATAGAGCCGCCATAATAACGAATGGGCTGCCGAAAGCTCAGGTATCGTTGCATTTCTAAACTAACGTTTTGACAGAGTCAAGCTTTTCGCGGAGCAAATAATCGGCGACGAAAAGTTAGGGGTTGTCTCGTCGCCTTGGGCTCGAATACCTTCGTCCTCCCTGTTCCTGACGAAAACTGCCCTGCTTCCCACACCAAGGCTGATGTAACTCATACAACCGTTTACCTTCCGCGTCGTTAGTGAACTTCGCCCCACACCTACACACCCTAAACTCCTCTTCAGACAACCTAAAACACCGAGGCTAGGTGACGCGGAGATTATCCTGCAATGGATTAAGCCGATCGGTTCGGAGCGTAGCGGTTAAAGAAGGGGCTTTGAAATGGGCATGGAAGAATGAGCCGTGAATTAGTTAGGTCAGGGCGAAGTAGGCTCAAATCTAGCCGAATAACGCACCTCGACGTTGACCGGGCAATGCTCGAAAAGCTAGGTTCAATTACTTTCACTCACCAGCAACCACAACCCTCCCATGCGCACCCATAGGCAGCTAGACGGACGTGGGTTCACGTCGAGGCTCGTTGCTATCTACCACATTCGCCCCAAGTCAAGTCAACGTAACAAAATCCAGCAGCAAACTCGGCATAACCATTCCCCAACTCAGCCAAAGCGCTAATCCGGCTCGAACAGTCGTCCGACTCACCATCGCAAACCAATCAGGCCAAGCATGCTTCCTTGCGCTAGCTGCGCCATGGATAACAATTCCAGCTAAGATTTGCACGAAACTGAACATCGTCTACGATCAGGTGCTTTCGGTTCTCGAACTCAAACCAATACAACCCCACACGCGCCTACCCTTCAAAACCTTAGGTGACACGGTAGACATGCTCTCCTTAATCCCACCGACCTCCACCAATGGCAACGAAATGTATGTGGACGAGTTTGAAGAGCATGGACAAGCATGGCTCAGAGTATGGTATTGCCATCCAAGAGGAGCTGCGCGTCAAATCGAGCTGAAACGATATGCCGATGCAGCAAAGCTTGGTCAATTGCTGGGATTGTTACAAGCCGAAGAGGACAAGCACGCGCCACGTGTCGGGTTCAAGAATTCGAACATTGCTGAACACGGAGACCTGATCTCAGGCCTCCTTGAGTTAGGAGTACAACCTACGCTTATGCACGGCCGCTGCGTTTTCAACCCGAACAAGTCAACTCTCGAAACCGCTCACGAGTTTGCGGATCACTATAGAAAGCTAACAGGTATCACAATCGAACACTTCAATGCTGTTCAAGAATACTCGAGTCTATCAGTCGCGATCACAATGCGATAAGCGTTCAGTATGGAAACGCAGACGCTCAGACGATTCTTGAGCAAATAAAACATAAACGCAAAGCCGCGGGAGTATGACAAACGCCGAAAATCAGTTATTCGGCGCTATTCTACTGAAATACGCACAAATTAGGACATTTAGGCAAAAACGTCACAAAACTATCCGAATAACGCCCCGAGTCCGGCTAGGGCTTCTTCGTTCTTCTTTTCTTCTTTCTTTTCTTCTTTCTTGGCTTCTGCTGGGGCCGCTGCGGCGGGTGCTGCGGCGGTTGGCATTGTTTGGGCGGCTTTGAGGGCGTCTTCGATTTTTATTTCGGAGAGTGCTGCGACGAGGGCTTTGACTCTTGGTTCTTCGACTTTGGCGCCGGCTGCGGTTAGGACTTTCTTGACGCCGTCTTCCGTTACTTTCCCACCTGCTGAGTGTAGGAGGAGTGCTGCGTAGACGTATTCCATTTTTCTCACCGAATTATTGCGAGGGTTCTGTGCTTAGCCAAGGCCCCTTTATTCAACTTTTTTGTTCCGCCGCCGGCGGCGCTTCGGCGGGTTGCTTTGAGGGCAGGGCGTCGGGTTTCACTGCTGAAATCGCTGAGGAGAGTGCGGTCATGTTTGCGTAGGCTCTCTGAATTATGAGGTTAGCCGTTTCTTTCGTGAAGAATTCAGCCTCGACGCTGACTTCGACCGCCTGCCTGTAGGCTTTCGAGATGATCATTGGAGCAGTTTCGGGGAGCATGATGTTCCCCTCAACGGCGACGCCGAACGCAAGCCTCGCCGCGGATGATATGTCGGCCCTCATCTTGTCTAGGTCGAACTGGAGGTCGTTCGGCCCCAAGACTAACCCGTGATCATAAGCGTACGATAGTGACAAACCAGCTTCCATGGGTTTCATGCCAAGCTTCGAGAGGAGCGAAGCTATCTTTACCGGGATTACGTCCCCCTTCCTCACGACGAATGTATCCTTAGCTACGAAGATGCTGCCGCCTTCAATCCTGGTCTGCACTTTCGCTTCGTTAAACTCACTGATCACCGGACCAGGTTGGAGCCCGGTGTTTCCTTCGGGAACCATAATGTCGCTGGTGGCTACGTCTCCGCCCTTGGCGGGCACTCGGACCTTATTCTTGTCTAGGAATATGATGAGTTCGAACGGGTTCATCTGTGTGAATATCAGGACCTTCGACCCCGTCAGGGACTCGGCGAATCGGTCCACGTTCTCTCTACTACCAGCCGCCTTCTCGGCCGCTTTACGGAGGATTGTGTTCTTAGCGACTATTAGATCCGCTTTGCCGCGCAGCTTCTTTCTGATCTCTTGAATCTGCGATGAACGAACCTTCTGCAGGTCAGCGACGGCGACGACCGAGTATTTCGTGAGGAGTTCGGTCAGGTCGTCGAAGATCTCTTTTTTCCAAACCGCGACCTGTTGTGTGATCATTGGGCTATCACTTTGCGAGACTGATCTTGACGGGTTTGCTCATTGTTCCCTTGACTAGAACCTCGGCTATGTTCTTGAAGCCCCTCTCAAGTTTCTGCTCGATCCTTGAGACCACGGCTTGAATATTCTCGGCGAGCTTATCGTCCGCCATCGACTCGGTTCCGATGCGGCATTGGAGAACCGGCTGTTCCCGCATCCGGACACGGACCATCTTTCTGTGGTTTGTGACCACTTGTTCGATGGGTGCGTTAGGTGGAACGGGGGTTGGCATCTTACCTCTTGGGCCGAGAAATGAACCCAGCGCCCTGCCGACCAATGGCATGAGCGGGGCTTCGGCGATGAAGAAGTCGTATTCCTGAGCTAGCTTCCTAGCCGCTTTCTTATCCTTGGTAAGATTATCCAGCTCTGCCCGCCCGATGAGCATGTCCGCCCCCGCTGTCTTCGCCCGTGTAGCCAAGTCACCGGAAGCGATCACGCAAACCTTCAACGCCTTCTCAGGTGGATTCGGTAGAGCTATCGTTTCGTTGATGCGATTCTCGGGCTTCTTCAAGTCAACCTCGCGAAGCCTTACGACAAGGTCGATGGACTGGGCGAACTTCTTCTTGGTTAGAGCCTTGCGTAACTCACCGAGTGCCCTAGATATGTCGTCCTTCGCGAGCGGCAAAGATTAGCCCAACTAGACAATTTTCAAAGCCACGATTTCCCCTGCCCAATAAAAACGTTTCAGATTGAGACGACACGGATTGCATCTAGGGCTTCAAATGCTGGCGTTCTTCACGGCTTGTAGTACTTTAACCACCATTTCGCGATATCCACCCGTCGGACGACCCATACCTTGCGTTTCGTCTTCACATACCTGAAGAAACGATCGACCGCCGCGGTTCTCCCCGGCCTACCAGAGATTCGCACATGGAGGCCAACGTTCATCATCTTGGGGTTTCGGGTGCCCTCGTCGTACATTACATCAAATGAGTCCTTCAGATACTGAAAGAACTCTTCTGAATTGCTGAACCTGTTCGAAAAGTAATGGAAGTCGTTCACATCAGGCGTATATGGGATAAGCAGTATGCTCTTGCCCGCCGCCCGCACGTAGTAGGGTAGATCATCGTTGTAAACGTCCGACCCGTAGAGAAAACCTCCCTCCTCCGCAAGTAGCTCGATCGTATTCTCACTCGGCTCACGGCAGTACCACCCAACCGGCCGTTCGCCCGTAACGGATCGAATAACTTCGACAGCTTTGCGAATAGCGTCCCGCTCCTCATCACGGCTGAGGGTGAAGTGTTCGACCCACCGGTACCCGTGGCTGCAAACCTCATGCCCCCCGCCAACGATCTCCTTCGCCGCTTCCGGGTTCGTCTCCAGAGTCTTCGCGGTCGCAAAGAACGTCGTCTTCACACCGTGCTTCTTGAAAAGGTCCAGCATCCGCCAGATCGCTACACGGGTTTCATACTCGAAAATCGACTCGATCGCAAGGTCACGTTTGGGCGGCGTTCCATAAGAAGGAAATTCGCCGAACGTCTCAGCTCCCGAATCACCAAAACCAACCGCCCGTTCCCCTCCAGCCTCGTAGTTTACCGCAACCGTCAACGCCAACCTAGCACCGTTCGGCCACCTAACCTTGGGAACCTTCCTTCCATAACCAATGAAATCCCGACTCAAGGGCAACGTCTCCTCATTTTGCAACCGCGGCGTCCGCATAGCATCCGGCCTTTATGGCTTATTGGGCTGAGTACTTAGAGTGACGTGCAGAACGGCCCACTAATGGCTGGGAGAACCCCCGAACGCACCTGGCACGCAGCTCGATTCCAGCCAACATCCGCTGGCCGGGTTTCAATCGACCCTTACGCTGTACAGTTCACTTGCATTCTGGCGAAGGATTAAGGCCGCTTGCCGGTAGGCCTCATTCTCATCGAATACTTTCTCGGCTAGAAATTGCGCGAAGCATCTCTCGAGAAGTTTCTTTCCAAGTTTAGCGCTGAACCAGAAAACCTCCGGCACACCGAAACCATCCGAACCATACATGACCTTGGAGCTAGGGGCTATCTCAAGGATTTCCATAAGCCTCTGATGGCTTACGGGGCTCAGGAATGGAACCGTGAGGGAGAAGTCCAAGAAGACGTTGGGAAGAACGGAGGCCATGTAAGCCGCATTCTGGTTGTTCGGAAAACCCGAGTGAACCAACGTAACCGTCGCATGCCGAAGCCGATCATCACTAAGCAGCCCGAACAGCAACCCCGGATCACATTCGTCAAGAACGATCTGGTAGTCGCCGACACCAGTGTGAATTTGCACCGGGACATCTAGATCGATTGAAAGTTCTAACGCACGAACCGTCAGAAAATCACGGAGCCGCTTAACCTTCGGCCCGAACCACGCGCCCTTCGCCTTACCGTCCTTCGCCGCTTGAAAGTCTGCCTTGGCCGCGTTCTCTTCTACCCGGCCAATCTTCAGCCCCGTTCTGTACGCGATTATCGTCTTCAACCCTACATAGCCCTCGTCGTTCACCGCACGACGGATTGCAGATTCGAATGCCGCGCAGAACTCCCCGAACGATTCCTGATTTGCCAGACAATCGTTGATTAAAGGTTCAAGCCTGAATATCCTTACGGCCCTGGCGGGAATACGCTCCAGATCGCTGTCGGACAGTGGGGGGTACGCGCCATCCATGACAAGCCCGCGTATGTGGACATCTTCAAACAATTCGCGAACGTACTCATCGAAGTCACCCGCTCGCCCGCTTCTCACAGAAGCAACCGATTCAAAGTCTGGCTTACAATGAAAGAATTCGGAGAGCCAGCGTACCATCAAATTAGCGTATGGCTGTTCCCGATCCATCGCCGAAAGCCTACCCTTTGAACGTTGGAGTTGGTAGTCAGGGGGTTTGAACGCGGTTTCCAAGAAGCTTGGCGGAGCGGCTAAGACGTTCGAGTAGCGCGCAAGCTCGCCGCCACTCATGACTTTAGGTGCTTCAAGGTACGAGTGGCAATGCGCGTCCACGACCGGAATCTTCGAAAAATCGACCAAGAGTCGAACTTCCACAATTGGAGCATTGCACGAACTTCTAATAATACCATTGGAAAGACGCAAGACGTACGCCAATTGCCGTTCAAGCTTGGTTTAGTCGTTTCCGCAAACCCGCTCGCCTCAAAGGCCGGTGTGAACATCCTAAGGAAGGGCGGCAACGCTATCGATGCGGCGATAACAACCGCACACGCCCTGGCTGTAGCGGCGCCGGCGTTTTCAGGAATCGGCGGCGGAGGGTTCGCACTCATCTGGTTAGCTCGACAGGAGAAAGCCGTTTTCATTGATTTTCGCGAGAAAGCTCCCGCCGCTGCCAAGGAGGATATGTATCGGCTCACACCGTCGGGAAAAGTGATGGGGAGGGAGAACGAGGAAGGCTACAAGGCCGTGGCTGTTCCGGGCGCACTGGCCGGCCACGCCTCGATCTTGGAGAAGTACGGAACCCTGGGATTAAGAGAGACGCTTGATGAACCGACGAGAATAGCCCGACGAGGGTTCACGGTTGGAAGAGCCCTAGCTTACGCTTGGAAACTCAGTGTCAGGAAGCTGGAGCGCTTCAAGGAATCTAAGTCAACGTACCTTAACAGAGGGCATCCCCTCAAAGAGGGTGCCAGAATCGCACTCCCATCACTCGCTAAGACGCTGACCAACATTAGCCGTGACGGTCCCCGGGACTTCTATCACGGCGACCTAGCGCGGAGAATTGCGGAGGATATGACGAACAACGGAGGCCTCATAACAGCCGAAGACTTGGAGGCCTATGAACCGACAGTTCGGGAACCTCTGCGGGGCAAATACAAGGATTTTGAGATTGTATCTGCTCCACCGCCAAGTTCCGGCGGAGCCATAATCGTAGAATCCCTCAACATACTCGAACATTATCCGCTCAAGAATTATGGAAATCGCTCCTTTCAAGCGCTCCACTTCCTTGCGGAAGCATTAGGGAGAGGCTACCTGAACTGTCGAGCGACGATCTCGGACCCCGCCTTCTCCAACCCACAGACGGAACGGCTGGTCTCGAAGGCGTTCGCGGAGGAACAGGCTTCAACCATTTCCCCGGACACCTCATCCATTCCTGAGTCACCTGCGTTCCCTCCTAAGCCGACATCCAACACCACACATCTCGTTGCGGTAGACGGCGAACACAACATCGTTTCGCTGACGGAGAGTGTGGAATGCTATTTCGGTTCAGGAATAACCGTACCAGGTGCCGGAGTTATTTTGAACGATACGATGCATGATTTCGAGCCTCGCCCCAAAATGGCGAATTCAGTCGCCCCGCTGAAGATTCCAATGAGCAGCATGAGCCCCACAATAGTTCTGAAAGAGGGCCGACCACTCCTCGCTCTGGGATCCGCCGGAGGCCCAAGAATCGTATCCTCAACACTCGAAGTATTGCTAAACGTAATCGAATATGGAATAGAACTTCAAAATGCTCTGGCTGAGCCGAGATTGCACCTCGTCGGGCCTCACGTCCAAGTCGAAGACCACCTAAGATCGGCCGCGCGGGAGCTGCGGAAGATGGGACACTTGGTTGAAGTCAGGCAGAGGCTAGGACCAGACGATCCCGGCTTATACTTTGGTGGGGTCCACGCCGCTCAACTCTCAGAGACTAACGGCCTTATAGGCGCGCCAGACCCGAGAAGAGACGGTTTAGCTATCGGCGCATAGTCTACACCGGAGGCAGCCTTAGAACCTTGACTTTAATAGCGAACGCCATCGCCATAGGGCGGGGTCCCACGATGTCAGAAGTCAAGAAGTTCAAAATAACCGGCGAAGTCAAGAAAGGCTTGACAAAGATTCCATTCTCAGTCGAATTCAACGCCCTGAAGAAGGAGCATGCTCTCCAACGCCTCTACGCGGAAATGGGCAGTAGGCATAGAGCACGCCACTTTGAGATCAAGATAAACGACGTTCAGGAAACTAAGGAACAGCCCGAAAACAAGGCCTAGTGAAATGTCATCTACCCAAGTCAAAGAAGAGGACGTAGTCCGGCAACTCGCTTCGGAAATTCGAATACTCGAAGGATCTATAGGCGTGCTTCAATCTAGGCTCGACATCGTCCGAGCCGCAATAAACGAAATAACCCTAGCCCACAACACGCTCGACGGCGTCAAGAAACTTCAGAACGGCGAATCAACTCTCGTTCCCGTCGGTGCTGGATCATATATTAGGATGAAAGTGGAAGACTCGAAGAAGCTCGTTATGGGTATAGGAGCCGGCGTGGCGGTTGAGAAAGATTTTGAATCCTCCGTAACGGAGTTGAAGGGGAGACTCGAGGAGCTAGAGAAGGCACGCACATCGCTACAACAACAACTGGAGCAAACGGCCGCCAGATACCAGCAAGACCGTGACGCCCTTGAGGATATACTCCGGCAACAACAGACCGCACAGCGAACGAAGTAGTTAAGTCGGCTTAAAATGCCCCCCTGAGAATCAGCACATAACGCTTGGCATGGATCCTTGTTCGAGAAGCTAAGATCAGGCGTTAACGGCCTGGTCCAGAAGATATCCCAGAAAGAATTTTCGGACAAAGACATCGACAAAGTGCTTGACGAATTCCTTCTCGTATTGGTTCAAAACGATGTGGCGTACGATGTCGCGAAGAAGATTTGCGACAGTCTAAGGGAAAAACTTGAAGCCACGCAGGTGCGCAGATTCTCAAACCCAACGGAGCCAGCGAAAACTGTTCTACGGGAGGTACTGCTCGACCTTCTAAAGGGAAGCGGCGGAGAGCTACTCCTCAAAACCCTAGATGAGACCAAGGCCCAGCAAAAAGCTGCAATCATACTTTTTGTGGGCGTTAACGGAACGGGAAAGACAAGCACCGTCGCGAAAGTAGCCTTCATGCTACAACGAAAGGGCTACTCCGTCGTCATCGCAGCCGCCGACACATATCGAACCGGCTCCATAGAGCAAATCGAAGAACATGCCCGTCGGATTGGCGTCAAGACGATTAAACATGAATACGGCGGGGACTCGGCGGCGGTCGCCTTCGACGCGGCGAACTATGCGAACGCACATGGCACTAATGCCGTCCTAATTGATACCGCTGGCAGGATGCAAACGAACAAGAACCTCTTGGAAGAGATGAAGAAGATTGCTCGTGTCGCTAACCCTAACCTTACCATTCTCGTGGTTGATGCGTTGACAGGCAATGACGCAGTCGAACAGGGCCGCAGTTTTTCGGAAGCCGTGAAGATAGACGGTGTAATTCTCACGAAACTTGACGCGGATGCAAAGGGTGGAAGCGCCATCTCTATGGCAACAATTATCGGGAAACCAATCCTCTTCGCTACGGTCGGCCAAAATTATGAGGACATCATCTCGTTTGAACCAGAGACTATGGTTGAGAAAATCGTAGGCTAAAGGGCGCATTTTTGACTTCGCTGATCGTGGCCTCGAAAGTAGATCCAGCCGCCCAAACGATCTCATCCGAACTGAGACGGCTCAGGAACTTTCAGGAGTCAGGTTCTCAAGACATGTTTCGAGCGGAGGATGTTTACTTGAAGCATGTCAGCACTGAGGGCATCTATACGGATAGGATTGAGGTTGGCTTCAAGCCCGATGTCATCATCTTCGCTTCCAGACATCGGAGTGAAAGCAATGAGCCCGCACTGACCGCGCACTGGACCGGAAATCCGACTGCGCGTGCGGATTTAGGTGGACAACCGAAAAGCCTCTCTCCAACCGATCCGAGAAGGCTTCGAACAGCGCTTCTCGCATTGGATTCGGCTCGTGAGAGGTTGAAGCTGAATTACGCCGTTACCTTAGAAGCGACCCATCACGGCCCAACTGGGCTTGAGGCTCCGACTCTGTTCGTGGAACTGGGCAGCACGGAACTGGAATGGAATGACAGCGTCGCAGGGGTCGCTGCTGCCGAGGCTATTTGGGCGGCCGCGACAGACAACCAATCGAATGTTAAGACGGCGGTTGGTTTCGGCGGCGGCCATTACTGCAACAAACAGTGCAAATTGCTGAGGGAGGAGGGTATTGCGTTCAGCCATATCTTCTCGAAATACTTTTTCGACGATTATGATCCGGCTATGGTGCAGATGGCATATGATCTAACGGTCGGTGGATGCAAGACCGCCGTCATCGACTGGAAGGGAATTCGTGGTCCGGAGAGGAGACGGCTTCTGGATGATCTCGAACGGATGAACGCCGAAATCGTTCGCGTGTGATCTTCAAAGGTTAAAATAGAGGGCTTCTGATTTAAAATTTCTGTCGAGCCAAGCAACCCAGAGGAAGATTAGGTTTGAACATGCATGAATTCTTGGACGCTAGCCGGCGCCTCCTCCACGTCACGACGAAACCGTCTAGGGATGAAGTGTCATTGATGGTGAAGATTAGTTTCTTGGGAGTTGCTATCGTAGGGTCGCTTGGGTTCATCATCCGAGTTCTCTTCCTATTCTTCAACCTGCTCCCACAGACACAGACTGGCACTGCGGGAGCCGCTCCCTGATGAGCACAGAGCGTAAGATGCTCATCTACGCTGTGAGAACGACCAGCGGACAGGAAAGAACGGTAGTAGACCTCATCACCTCAAGAGTAGGCTTGAAGAAACTCCCCATCGCCAGTATCCTGGCCCCGGACATGGTTAAGGGATACATTTTCGTCGAATCCGCCGGCCCACATTATGTCGACGATTTAATCGCTGGCGTGCGGCATGCGAGAGCGCGCACGAAAGGCGTCATATCACCCGAAGCGCTCGATAGGTTCATCGTAACTAAACCCGTCATTGAAGACCTACGGAAAGGAGACTCCGTCGAAGTGATTAGCGGTCCGTTTAGAGGGTTGAAGGCGAGAATTACAAACGTGGACAAACTGAAGGAAGAGGTAACGATAGAACTACTTGAGGAAGGATTCGCTACTCTCCCGATCACCGTACACGCTGACTATGTGAAATTGACTGCTAGAGGAAGTGCACCTGAGGTTGGGCGAGAAGAAGCAAGTTGAAGCGTTACTGAATGGCGGGGAAGCAAATGCCGGCCCCCCACTTGGTCCCGCTCTGGGACCGTTAGGCGTCAATGTGCTGCAGATAGTCAACCGAATCAATGAACTGACTAAAGCCTACGCGGGCATGAAGGTGCCCGTGCGAGTAGTCGTCGATGTCGATACGAAAGAATTTGAAGTTGACATTGGAACACCCACCACCTCAGCGCTCATCGTGAAGGAGCTTGGAATCCAGAAAGGTTCTGGAAACCCGAAGCTGGAGAAGGTAGGCAACCTCACGATGGCTCAAGTAGCTAAGATAGGGTCGATGAAGATGCCCAGCAGCTACGCGAAATCCACCAAGACCGCAGCCAAAGAAGTCATGGGCACATGCATCAGCCTAGGCATAACGATCGAAGGCAAAGACCCACGCGAACTACAGAAGGAACTAGACCAAGGTAAATGGGACGAACTATTTCAGAAATCGAGCTAAAGCCCTAACGTTCTGCTAATTTGCATCAATTCCGCCCCCCGCGTGAGCGGCCCGACAACGGCACCTTTCGAATTAGCTAGAATCCCTGACTTTACGAACGGAACGCCGCCGTTAGTTGAGCTAAGATCAGCTTCGACGTGCAATGCGCTTCTTGCAACAATTCGCTCCTCTTCCAACGTATTTGGGCTGAGCAACGCCCCCTTATTGGTCGCAACTCCCAGCGCACCGACGAAACCCAATGACCCCGACGTGCCACGGGTTGGTCGCAGCCTCAATTCATCGCTAACGGCCCTTGAGATCTCCTCACTCGCCTCAGGATGAATCAGAGCCCCGCTATCGTTCGCTAAAACGACGTTCCCGAGTGCCGTCCATTTAGAGTCCACCACGACGACTCTCGCAAATTCCTGAATTCTTTCCAGCTCGTAGTCCCTAATTGTATGTGGGACCAGCACGGCGTTCGAGTTACCGGTTACAAGCGCGCCAACGAGCGTCGAGCCGCCTACGGTTGTGCTGCAGACTTGAACACCGAGCGTTTCCGTGAACTGGCCCATCTTTCGTTGCGTTAACCCAGGGGGCACTATGGCGATACTCTCGTTTGCGAAACAGTAGACACCTATGTTAGGGCTGCCGAAAACATCGGCGAGAATTACAGGCATTCGGAACTTACCGTCACTCGACCCGGCTATGCAGCGTCCTAACTGCTCTTTGCCGGGTAAATTATCACTTTGCCTTCCTTGTCCTTTACCGCGCGGACCGTGATCTTTCTAGGGGGTTTGTTTATGCTTCGGCTCCAGATCGCCGAGTTGACCTCGTTACTCACCGCAACCTCTTCGGATTTCATGTGGCGGGCCACGTAATTTCGTACGTCCCGTACAGCTCGAGGGGCACGCTTGCCTCGCGGCGTGACAACCCATACGTGTCGAAGTGGAATCGTGTAGACCTTTTCCTCAACAACTTCGATCTCTTCCTCGCCCTCTGGAGTCTCTTCTGCCGCGGCTGCTGGGGTCTCCGCCTCTTCGGTTTCGGCCGCTTCGGCTTCAGGTTCGGTGACTTTCTCAGCTTTGACTTCCTCAGCCGGAGTTTCCTCGACTTCTTCCGCAGTTTCAGCTACGGTTTCTTCTTTGGATTCAGGGTTGCTCATTGGTTCTTCCTCCTATGCCTTCAGTTTAGTTCGACGCCAGTGCCGCTTCTTCGGATGGGTACGAGTGTGCCCGTCGGTCTTTGACATGACCCAGGTTGGCACGGGTTTACGTGTCTTTAGGGCCGCAGCAAGCCTTCGCTTGCGTGCCGTCGGCTTATTTCTCGCCAAGTTAAGCTCTCCTAATTCTAATCTCCTTTCTTGAGCCCTGCAATTTCGCTAGTGCTTCCTTGAGTTGATCATCTGTTATCGGAACCTTCACTCTTCCAGCCTGAGCTAATTGTATGAGCTGCATTTCGACCTGTTCGGCGAACTCCGGCTTCACCATTCGAATGTTAGTCAACCTTTGCCTAGCTTCCGGGGTCATGATGAGTTTCAGCGCCGCCTGCTTTTGAGCCTCAAACTGTCTTCGAGATTCTGATTGCCTCTGCTCCTCAACTGCCGCACGCTGAAGGTCTGAATATCTTCTCCGCCTTAGCTCTTCTAACTCTTCGTCGGAATATTCACCATCTTCGCTCAACGCTACTGGCCTTCCGTCTTCCTAGCACCCTTCAGAACCTCGGCGGCCATTCGGTTGAGAAGACTGATACCTTCGGTCGTAAGCTTCCTACCCTTCTTGGCTTCCGTGGAAATTAGGCCCGCCTTCTGAAGCTGCTGAAGCGGTTCCCGAATCGCCGAACCGCCGGCCACACGGGAATGTTCTATGTGTGTCCCTTTGCGCAACCGCCCACCGTACTCAACGCGTAGGCGGGCTATGCCGATGGGGCCGTGAATGTACAGTTTACGGAGGAGCGAGGCCGAACGCGTATACCACCAATCCGGATTCGCCGGCGGACGTTCCCGATGCGATCCAGTCTTAGCATTGATCGCCCAAGCGGGGGGTGCGACGTCTCCCACGTTCTCCTTCAGAAACTTCGACAGCCGGTCGATTAGGGCATCTGAAGGAACATCCAGTGGTGTTGGCATGGAATTTTCCGTCCGATTTCTAAGGCCTCAGTTACAGACTGAGAGCGCCATATAAATCTAGTTTAGAGTCGGAACTTCTCTCTTGACCGAGTTTCAGTCTTTCTTTGCGCGATTGGGTTTTCATGCTTCTTGTAAACGGTGAAAGTGTGACCCATTACTTCGACCAAAGTCGAACTCGTGGACGAAGCGACCTTCGCGGCAAGATCACTCGCCTCGACTTCACTCAAAGCCGAACGTTGGATTTTCACTTTGACTAATTCGCGGCTCTTCAGCTGGTTTTCGATTTGCGATACTAGGGCTTCGGAAGCTCCCTCCTTCCCTATCCAGACGGTTGGTTCTGTCTTTCTGGACTGGGACTTGAGTCTCCTTAACTTCTTCTTTTCGAAAGGCGTTCCCTCACTGTTGGAAATCTCTTTTTGGCCCCACATTCCAAGCATGTAATTAATACGGTGGTTCCATACTCCGATCTTGTTCTGACGCGGCAGTTCACGCCCGGAACCAAGAAACTCCCACAGCCCTTGCATACGTGCAGTTTTTGTCTGCTCGTGAATCGAACTCCGACCTTCATTCCGATCTTGCGTGCCAGCTCCACGTACCGCCGCGCAAGTTTCGGATCTTTTCGAAACACCGTTTGGGCTTGGGTGAATAGAATCTCTATTCGTTCACGTGCAATCTCCTTTGTACCCCCCGCCCTTTTCCAAGTCATCTGGAGAACCGAACCCAGCCTCGTAGCGCTTGACTTGTAATCTTTTTGTGGCCAGTTGAAGAAGCAATGTGGGCATATCCTTGACCCTGAACCTCGCGCTCGTTGAATCTGCGCTTCAACTGGTCCCGACAGAGATCCAATCCCATTCTCAAATCAAGAGGTACGCTGAACGCCGCACGAAGAAACCATCAGAAGTCTTGCTGGATAGAGCGTTCCACCATGCCGCGATGCAAAAACTCGCGCGAAAACGAACGAGATTGCACGTTGAAAAGATGGGGCGTCCCGATATCGTCCACAACACGCTGCTGCAGATCCTAGAGATACCCCTAAACTGGGAGAATCAGCTTCGAGTCTTCGTTCACACACAAGACGATTATCTGATTTCAGTAAACCCCAAGATTCGCTTACCTAAGAACTACGTGCGCTTCGTAGGCCTCCTCGAGCAACTCTTTGCCCAAAAGCAAGTCCCAGAGCAGGGCGATGCCCTCATGAAAATCGAGAAGGGTACAGTTCAGATGCTTGTATCCCGCATTGACCCTAGCCAGGTACTCGGATTCAGCGTACTAGGACAACCAACACTCATGCGGACGGTAGCGAATGATGCAGCTCACCTAACCAATCCGCTGGTATTGATTGGTGGGTTTCCACGTGGGCATTTTTCCACTGAGACAAAACATGCGTTAAGCTCAATCTTCAAAGTGGACCGTGAATCCTTGGATGCATGGGTAGTCGCGGGGCGTTTTGTTTATGACTTTGAATGGGCCATAGGCGTCGCACAAGAAAGGATCAAAGCCAAGAATGACCGACCATGAGTGAGGATTCGGAACTTGAGAAACTGAAGAGGGAACGCCTCGCCGCGATGCAAAGGCGAATGACGGCCAAACAGCAGGCTGACGCCCCGCCCGCTAGACTCGAACCCCGACAGATCCTAGAGCGCGTATTCGTGGGGAGGGCTTGGGAAGTCTACCATGCAGCACGCGCTCAATACCCCGGCATAGCCGACCAAGTCTTTCACGAATTGGCTGAACTGGTTCAGTCGGGAAGGTTGCGGTCAAAAATCACAGGGGAGCAATTGTTCGGCCTCCTCCGCCAAATCGGTTTGGATGTCCGCCTTGATACGAAGATTCAGGTTCTGGAGCATGGTGAATTGAGATCCATCGCCGATAAGTTCAGGGGCCCCTAGGGAAGCGTATCTTTCGGAAGCCTCTCGGTTTCGTGAGGACGACCATCGCCAGGGTCCACGAAGAGTTTACCACACTTATCACAACGCCACACTTCAAAATCCTTCACATGCCCAGGGGCCGCGCTCTCCAAACGAACATCCATCAAGAACCTCCTAACGAAATCCATCGTGAGCCCGCAGTAGGGACACTTCAAGTCGTACCAATCCTCGGTAGGTAACATAACCGTCATGGTTTCAAACATTTACAGTTGACATCGCAGGAAAGGTTAGCAGCCACCAAACGAAATTCAATATATATCGTGAACACGGCCTGAGATAGATTCTGCACTAGATAGGATACAAGGCCAGATTACACTACGAAGTTTGGAAGTGGAATTGTTCTACTAGAACTGAAGAATACGCATTGACAATATGTTTGCGGCGATGCAAGAATGAGTAAGCTCATCGTCCGAGACAGGAGTTCCGTTAGGGAATTTGGCGCGCCGGGCATATGCCAACACACGGCCGTACATGAGATAGGCTGTGACTTCGACAAGGACGGGATGCTACTGAGATTGATTCGATGCCAAAAGTGCGGCCTGCTCATGCGTCAGTACCTTCCAATGGTATGCGACGCGACCAAGAAGACAGTTAATTCTGAGGCCGAAATGGAAGCCGCACGGTTAGAACATGCGTTTCATTTCATTCGCGGCTCCAGCCGAAATTCTATACGATTAACATGATTCACCGTGGTGCAAGTAATTATCATACACTCAATTCTTAACGGGTTTGCGCGAATATCAGAGCAGATTCAGGTGCGAAATTACTGAGTCTGGTGTATGGGTTGGATAAGACCTCCGGCAACTTTTGCCCGAGATGCGGAGCTAAGACCCTCAACATATTCTACGAAGACGGAATCGACCTAGAACTCGGAGCAACCTGTGATGAATGCGGCCTCAGAGGATTATTCGTCCACGGAAAACTAGTCCAACTCGCCACCGCCTAGGAGAGGAGAGAATAAGTTGGTATCTGAGTTCATAAAAAAGAACCAATCAATCTACCATTGCGAGATCTGTGAGTTCGGCTACAGAGACCTCCGTACAGCTGAAACATGTGAACAATTCTGCGATAGCCACGGATTCTCTTCACCCGAAATCCTGAAAAAAGCAATCTACCGCCCGAATCCTCCCGTACTCTCACTCGCTGCATGAACGGCCACGCGCAAGATCGAACGTACATATTGGCGAGCCGCCAGTAGGCACAGATTCCCCAAGTTTCATTCCGTTCATCTGCCTTTGGTCGTGAACTCGAACTGCGTACACAGTACACTTTAGTTACGGTTCAATATTTACCGCAAACACTTTACCACCAGCAAACTATCGATCAAAAAAGGAAACCAATTCTGGTATGCATATAAATTTACTTTGGCAAAATCAAGAATAAATTTCCACTCTCAAACTAACATTACAACCACACAATCTTATTGGTAGAGTGGAAACTTCTTGCAGAGATCTATAACACTCTGTCGCGTATTTTTGATTGTATTATTCTGTTTTGTATCCTCTCTGAATTGCTTCAATACTTCACTTCTTTGGTCTTTATCTGCAGGCAGTTCGTAATTTTTGACTTCGAGAATTATTTTCGCTATCCAGCGGCCAATCAGCTCCATCTCATTTTCCTTCATCCCCCTCGATGTTAGTGCCGGAGTTCCTAGTCTTATTCCACTCGGATAGAACGGAGAAGATGGCTCACCTGGTATTGTGTTCTTGTTTACGGTTATACCTGCAGCATCAAGCGCTTCTTGCACGAAAATGCCTTTTCCTTTTCCAAACGTAGTTAAATCTATGAGAACCATGTGGTTATCAGTTCCATTGGTAACTAATTTTATCTTATTATCCATCAAAGATTGAGCTAATGCTCTTGCATTCTTCACGATTTGTTTCCCATATTCTTTGAATTCTGGTTTCAAGGCAAATCCTAGAGCGGCAGCTATTGCGGCTGTCGTATGATCATGAGGTCCGCCTTGAAGACCTGGGAAAATAGCTCGGTCAATTTTATCAGAGAGCTCAGGATCTTTCTTTAATCCTTTTTCTGTAACCATTATCATCGCGCCTCTAGGGCCCCTCAGGGTTTTGTGGGTGGTTGTTGTTATGATGTGCGCATGTGGCACGGGGGATTTGTGAGCGCCTGCTACAATCAAGCCTGCTATGTGTGCTATGTCAGCAACTAAATAACTTCCGACGTCGTCTGCAATTTCTCCAAGTTCTTTGAATGGAAATTCTCGGACATAAGCAGTTGCTCCAACCCAGATGATTTTTGGATTATTTTCTTTGGCTAGTCTTCTCACCTCATCTAAATCTATGTAGCCGTCTGGTTTGACATGATAAGGAACGCTGTTAAAGAATTGCCCAGTTGCACTTGCTTTCCATCCATGTGTTAGATGCCCACCATCTGGAAGATTCAATCCCATGATGGTATCACCCGCCTTGCAAAGTGCGACATACACAGCAAAATTGGCTGGGCTTCCGGAATATGGTTGAACATTCACATGGACAACATCAAAAGCTCTCTTTGCTCTCTCTATGGCCAATCTCTCAATAATGTCGACAAACTCATTTCCACCATAGTATCTCTTGCCGGGATAGCCTTCTGAATATTTGTTAGTTAAAATTGATCCCATTGCCTCGAAAAGTGCGGGATGAACATAGTTTTCTGAAGGGATCATTTCAAGTCCGTTTTCTTGTCTCTCCACTTCTTTCTTGACAGTAGCCGCAAGCTCAGGATCCAGCTTACTCAAAATATTTAATTCAGTGTAAAAACTCATTTCGCTACACTCTAGGTGCACTTGCCATTATCGCTAAAAAATCTTATCACTATTGACCGAGTTCAGGAAGGACTTTCAGAAAGTGCACTGCTGCTTCGAAAGCACGAAGAAAGCTTACGATTACATCAGACTACATTGACCAGAGCAGTAACCTAACGTAGTATGCGCGCCGGTCCCCCGCATACCGCGAATTTTCAGATTCCATGACGGCGGGGCTGACCGTAGTCGCTCCGTCGCGGCGGACTTTTCGCTTACCGTATTTTTCGGTTTCAGCGGCGATATTTGAGCATGTACCAAATATATCCCAATCTGCCGGTCAAGTCTCACGCGATAAGCAATGACTCAGCCAGTTACAGTTGAACGAAAGAAACACACCCTGCCTAGCTTATTCAAGAAGGTGGCAGATGGAATTCCGATAACGTGGTTGACGTGCTACGATTATCCGACCGCATACCTGCAGGAGAAAGCCGGCATTGACATGATACTTGTCGGCGACAGTCTCGGCATGACAATACTGGGTTATGACGGAACGCTACCCGTGACGATGGATGCTATGATTCTGCATACGCAAGCCGTACGACGTGGCGCCCCGAACACATTCATCGTTGGCGACATGCCCTACATGACGTATCAACCAAGCATCGAAACCGCGATACGCAACGCCGGCCGGTTCATGGCCGAGGCTGGCTGCGACGCAGTAAAGCTTGAGGGCGGTATCGAGATGTGCGACCGCATCAAAGGAATAGTTAACGCAGGCATCCCGACGATTGGCCACCTGGGCTTAACCCCGCAAAGCGCCAGCGCACTGGGCGGTTTCCGGGTTCAAGGGAAAGGAGCCTTACAAGCTAAGCGTATTATGGACAGCGCAAAGGCGATTGAGGAAGCCGGGGCATTCATGATTCTGTTCGAGATGGTTCCCGATCGCGTGTTGAAGCTCATAACAGAACGGGCGAAGGACTGCATCATTATGAGCTTGGGTTCCGGCCCAGATGCCCATGGCCAGCTCCTGATCTACCATGACATGTTCGGCCTCTATCCAAAGTTCAAACCAAAAATGGCGAAGGTGTTCGGCAACGCCGGCGAAGTGATACTGAAGGGACTGACACAATACGTGACTGAAGTTACCGGCAAGACCTTCCCGCAACGAGAGAACTACTTCACTATCACTGAGGAGGAGTACAAGAAACTCCTCACGATGATATAGCCAGTTAGGGTCGAAGACATTTAACGCAGGAAGTCCCCTGCGTCCTACGACTTATGGAAGTATTGCGAATACCCGCGCGGGAAACCCGCTTCCGTTCTTGGGTTTCGGGAAGGCGGCTACGATCAGGGCGCCCCATTCAGGAATCTGGTCCAAGTTCGTTAACAACTCGATCTGATAATGGTCAGTGCTCAGAACATAGCGTTCCATATCCATATCCCCAGGGCCGTTATCTGTCATTTCATGCCCCGAAGCCGTGATTTTTCGCTCATCGTAAAGGTATTTCAAAACAGGCATACTCCATCCTGGAAAGTGCTTGACGCCGGATGCATCCTCGTTCTGCATGGCACGGTCGTCCGGCCAGCGTTTAGACCAGTCTGTGCGTAGGGCAACAAAACATTCCTTGGGTATTGTGCCGTGTTTAGATTCCCAAGCCTTGATGTCATCCAACGTAACGGCATAGTCGGATTTCTTAGCTACCTTCTCGTGAATATCTATCACTGCTAATGGCAGAATCATTTCTTTTACGTCGATCTGGTCTAGGGTTCTCTTACCCCTGACAAAATGTGCGGGGGGATCTGCATGCGTCCCCCATTGCCCTACATGAGAGTACCGTTGAATGAATATACCGTACGAACCTATGCTTCCTACTCCTTCATCGTAATAGTAGAGGGTTTCACGTTCCTCATTCGGAAAGCCAAACCAGTGAGGAATTCCCGGGGCAAATGAATGGGTCAAGTCAACCCATCGTTTTCCTCTAATGAATTCATATACCTCAGGTAGAGTTAATGCTGCGGTCTTCTCGGTCATACTCCTAACCTCCGTTGGCTTTGTTGGCGTCGTGCCCTATATGATACTCTTAAGCGCTTTATCCATTCGTTCCAATGCTAGTTGTATGTTCTCAATTGAGTTTGAGTACGCTAGGCGCAGATAACCTTCCCCGTATTTGCCGAAACCCGGGCCAGGTAGAACTGCTACACCCTGATCGAGCATGACCCTGGCGACCTCGTTAGACGTTCTACCGGTGTCTTTGGTGTTGGGGAATACGTAGAAGGCACCTTGAGGTTTCAAGCAGTGTACTCCGGGCAGCTTGTTAAGTCCGTCGACGATTATGTCGCGGCGTCGCTGGTATTGGGCAACCATCATGGCTACGTGGTCCTGCGGGCCTTTGAGCGCCTCGATACCCGCAATCTGCGTGGCATGCGCAGTGCAACCGAAAGCGTGGGTAAAGAACAGGTTCATTCGTTCTGCTAGTGCTTCGGGCATGATGCCGTAACCGAGTCGCCACCCATGCATTGCATAGGTCTTGGAGAACCCATCAGAGATGATCGTTCGTTCGGCCATGCCTGGCAGAGAAGCAATGCTCGTTGCGGTTAGTCCATCGAAAACGATTTGGCTGTAGATTTCATCCGATAAGATCCAACAATCGTAGCGTTTTGCGGCGTCGGCAATATGCTGCAAATCTTTCAAGGGGATGACGCCGCCTGTTGGATTATTTGGCGAATTCAGGATTATGAGTCTTGTTCGGTCGTTCACAAGGTGGTCAAATGCGTCTAGGTCGAATGAGAACTTATTCGATTCTACTAGCGGGACTGGTTTTGGTACGCCGCCTGCAAGCCTCAGCATGGCTTCATAAGTTGGGAAGCCGGGGTCCGGATAGATGACTTCGTCGCCGGGATCAACCACGGTTAGTGTTGAAAAGAACATGGTGGGTTTGGCGCCTGGACCGATGAGAACCTGTTGGGGCTTGATGTTGATTCCTCGTTTCTTGCCCGCAATCTCGGCTATGGCTTCACGGAGTGGTTTCAAACCTGCGGGCGTTGTGTAGCGCGTCTGGCCGGAAGAGATAGCGCGGATCCCTGCCATGGATGCGTTGAGAGGGCCATTGAAGTCCGGTTCGCCAGCCTCTAGGTGAACAATGCTTCGTCCTTGTCTCTCCAACTCCTGCGTGCGTGCCATCACATCGTAGGCGCCTTCAGGTCGTAGATGTGCTTGCCGATCGGCAAAAACCGTCCTAGGTTTCCGCTTGCTTTCCACCGTGGTCTGAGCGACCATGTCGGACACCTATCAGATTGGCGGCAGTTCCTTGTAGGCTAGATCCATTGGAACGCCACGTGATCTCTGGTAGAAGTATGAGATTGCGTAGATGATCAGGGCTGCCACCATTACGAACACCATGCTCACCACGTAGATGGGATTAATGGGGAAGCCATTGAATGCCGGTAAAATCGTTGAGTAAGAGATGAATAGCGATAGGAAGAAGCCGACGACTCCTGCTATAGTAAGCAATGGAACGGGGCCAATCTTGTATCGCACGATCTTTGGTGAGCTTTCGAAAAGTTCCTTCCGTCTGTATGGTAAGACAACTGCCCCGAGCATTACAATGGCTGTTGCTAGCCACCACCCAAAGTTTGAGTAGTACAGGTAGCTGAACCATGTCGTGTAGACAGTGACCCAGACCGCGAAATAAGCTATGATTGCAAAGAGAATGACCGCATAGTATGGAACTCCGCGTCTGTCAACCCTTGCGAATCTAGCTGGTATGGTTCTGTCAAATGCATAGGCAAAGATGTTTCTGGTAGGTACAAAGAAGAGTAACAGGGCGAATCCGAAATCGTTGAGAACTAATCCGAATGGGATCAAGAACGCGAGGATTGGATTAGTAGTTATGAAACTCACTAGATATGCGGGAGACGGGATTACTGGTAGCGGTGACTTTCCGTTTACAAAGAGAACTGAGGCAGCGACGATGAAATCATGTCCGAAGACGTTGTACATGGACGCATAGAGAACGTAGATTATAAACGCGAATATGATGGGTGAAGCAAATATGGCGAGTCCTTGCGATTTCTTCGGGTCGCCCTTCACTTCGCCGGCAAAATAGGCGCTGTATGAGTACCCTATGAAACTCAGCATGGTATAAACCAACCCAACCGCGGTCGCGTCGGCTGTGTAAGTTATCGGAGAACCCAGAAGTTGTGTGCCTTGATTCACGATCGCATCTACAGTCGTTCCGGATTTAGAATTGAAACCTGCCACGAACGCTGCGTGGGTGGTCGTTAGCATCATGCCGATGAAGACCACGTAGATGATTGCTTCAAGCACAAATAGTGCAACTGCGATGCGGAAGATCGTTTTCACAGAAAGCAAGTTCAGTAGTATCACTATCGTGACAGTTATAGCGGCGACGATAAAGATCGTGTTCGGGTCAGATAGTGCGGTTGCTATTCCGGCATAAGACTGATTTCCTGTGGTTATCGAAAGATTCGTGAACAGCATTGGAAGTTTAGTGGACGCAAGCAGGTAAGGAAAAAGCCCGACCCAAGTGACCATGATGACCACAAGCACGATATTCTCCATGAAGGCAATTGCTGGGTGAATCGTTCTTCCCACCCACACATAGTCCCCTCCGGTTCTTGGCATTGCTATCGAAAACATCCAGTAGACGTATGCAATCACAATGTTCACTATGGCAGCGCTGACAACTGTCGCCGTCAGATCAGCATCAGGATACGATGCTGAAGCGTATACGATCCAAAAGATATTCACCAGTATGCCCATCGAGAGAAGGTTTGCAAACAAAGCCTGATGAGCGCTAACGTTTCTAGTTAATCCAGAGCTCTTACGCACATAGAGACTTGATTCAGACACGTGTAAAACCGCTTACTCGTGCAGGGCGAAAGGATTTAGACTAATCCTATAGTGAATAATTACGGGAACCGAATCATATATAGTTCATCGCCACGTTATGCAAAACAGCCATCGTCATATCGACGAGTAAGTCAGCCTGTCTGGGCGGGCCAATGCGTTGACCAGCCAAAATAGGTGACCAAGGAATAACGAGCTGATTAGGGAATAAATTCCCCAAGTGAGGAGTGTACTATATGTCCGTTCGGCGGCCGAATGAGAGTTCGCCCGTTATCACTGTCGTAACATTTTCAGCAACTTCTCATACTCTTCATCGGCGATAGTGAAGTAATTCTCGCGCTGAGGAAAAGCACGTGTCGTTACGTCTACCACATATTGTTTGAGACCATCGAGGATCACTTCGCCAGCGTTGCCGTAGAGCTTGACCATCTTGGGCTTGAACTTTGGATATAGACCGAACATGTCGTAATGATTTAGGACTTGGCCGTGGGCATGCGGGCCCGAACCTATGCCCATGATGATGCAGTTTTCGGCTCGCTCGGTGACTAGCTTACAGACGCGGTCGGGAACCATCTCAAGCACAATCATGAACGCCCCTGCCTGCTCCAGCGCCTTGGCGCTATCTATGATGCGTTTGGCCTGTTCCGCTCCCTTGCCTTGCAGTCTATAGCCGCCCAATGCGCTTACGCTCTGAGGTGTCAACCCCAAGTGACCGACGACTGGGATGCCTGATTGAACGACAGCGCGAACGCGGTCACAGACCTCAAATCCTCCCTCTAGTTTGATGGCGTCGCACCCCGCCTCAGCCATGAAGCGGCCAGCGTTCCGTATGGCCGTCTCAACGCTCGGCTGGTAACTCATGTAAGGCATATCGCCAATGAGGAAGGTATTTGGTGCCCCACGGCGAACCGCCTTTGTGTGGGTGATCATATCATCCATAGTTACTGGCAGCGTGCTGTCGTAGCCGAGTATCGTCATGCTTAGGCTGTCGCCTACAAGGATCATGTCAATGCCGGCTTTCTCCTGCAGGTATGCGGTCGGATAATCGTAGCAGATCAACCATGTAATGGGGATGCCGTCGGCCACCTTCTTGAACAAGGTAGTTATCGTATGCTTCTTTCGTTCAGTAGGAATTGTCTCGGTCATCGTTACTCGCGCGAAAGGTCACTCGCGGCCGATGTATATTTGCTACATGCTCAAATGTCGCAGCTGAAACCGAAAGTTCAGACAAGAAGAAATCATAATGCGGAACTGTTTGCTCATTCAACTCGTTCATTTCGCAAAACTTGCCTGCGGCGGTCCCGAGGGTAATCTCTAAAATGAGTCGGAGACAATAACTCTATAGCTTTTGGTCGAGCGCACGTTCAAATTGACGCACAAAATGACCAAGACTAGGGTTTTCTTCGTTTCTGACATTCACGGCTCCGAGCGACTCTATCTGAAGTTTACGAATGCCGGCCGCGTATACAGGGCCAACGTACTAGTCATTGGAGGAGACATTACCGGAAAAACGGTTACCCCGATCTTTCAGAAGGATGGTTCTTGGTCCGCACAATACGTCGGGGGTTGGAGGACGGCGAACAATCAGCAGGAGCTTGAGAGCCTTGAGAAGGATGTGCGTGAACTGGGGAGCTATCCTTACAGAACCACCGAAAAGGATTGGGCGGCTCTGCGACAAGATCAGAAGAAGATGGACGACGTATTCACGACGGTAATGTCTGAGAGTATCCGCAGATGGGTACGCCTTGCAGAGGAGCGACTGAAGCCGCTGAGTTGCAAGACGATTTTCAACATAGGCAACGATGACATATCCCTCGTAGGTGATCTGATCAAGGAATCTGATTACGTAATCTACCCAAACGAATCCATAGTCCAGCTTGATGATCGCCACGAAATGCCCAGCGTAGGAAATTCGAACATGACGCCATGGAACTGCGTCGGCGACGTTTCGGAAGAAGAGTTGCTCTCCAAGCTCGAGAAAACTACGGCCGGGTTGAGTAGTCCAGAAACAAGTATCTTCAATTTTCACTGTCCACCCTACGATACGCAAATTGACGTAGCGCCGAAGCTTGACGCAAATCTTGCCCCTGTCCTCACGCCTGGGGGCGAACCGGAAATGGCCCACGTGGGGTCTACCTCCGTCAGAAAGGTGATAGAGAAACTTCAACCCCTAGCGGGCCTTCATGGCCATATACATGAATCGCGAGGAGTGTCGAAAATTGGGAAGACCCAATGTTTCAACCCGGGCAGCGAATACATTAGCGGCGTTTTGCGTGGTTTGATCATAAACCTCTCAGACAAGAAGATTGACAACTACGTCTTCACGGAAGGCTGAGGAAACCGGGACGCCGGGGCACTTCGAGCTAAACCGTAGCGTAACGAATCAGTTTCGAATAAATCAGAAAGTCTGGCGAGGCGCTTATCCGCTTTAGGAATCTTCGAAGAGTTGATCCGTTCTGTTGATTGGGATGCTAGCGGAAACTGTCAAGTTTGACTTCGTAACAGCCCTACCGGTCGCGTTCGCAAGGTTTTCGACCAATAACGCCTTGAACCTGTCCAGTTGCTCTAACAACGGGTTGTCGATACTAGTCACCGCTAACCAACGTTCGGCCTCTCGAGTGAGACCCAGAAATTTCGTCGCCCTCGCTCAAGACTTGAATTTGGCGACAAAACCCTCCGCAATCAGTAAGTCTTCACCGGATATCTCACTGGCTACATTTACGGGCAATCTTATTGCGACTGTTCTATGGCATTCGTGATCGAGAAGGAAACATTCACCACTACTCAGAGGTTTGAGTGACCCATGCTCCCTAGTCATTTAGATGTACCTTGAGAGTAGGCCAACGAGGCCGCCGATAATCGCCAACAGGCCCCCGACTCCTCCGGCGAGAAAGCCAACGGCCATCAACACGACACCCCATAGGATTTCGTTTACACGCTTCGACCCGAACACCGCCACCACGCCAAGTATTAGACTAATCACCCCGATTCCAAAGTACCCCGCTAACGGTACCTGGATTGGTAGACTAATGGGGTAGTGGAGTATCGCGGCCAAGCTCAAAGCGATTATAATGATTCCCCCAAGCAATGCGAGAATATACCCTAACTCCCACATGGTTCCGCCCGCACGTCGGCTCCCGGATAGTTGTTGCCGCAACGATTTGCGTTTCTTAAACAACAAGTTCGATCATGAGATTTGGGTCGCTGAGTGTGTTAAGGATTCGGCGAAAGTTTCCACCTAATGAGGATACATTCCACCAAAACACCGTTGTCTTCGGCTTCGGATACCTGGCCTCGTAGGGAGCAATTATCGGCCTCCTCGTGTCAAGAAGGAAAACGGGTGAGATGGAGCGACGACCCCAAACCGCTCCCAATTCACACCCCTCCCTGCAGGTCTCTCTTTTCTGAAAGCTCATAGAGTCTAGATGAGTTTGCTATCGTACCTTGCGAGCGACGGTGAGTATGAGATGATCATTTCTCGACTTCCTGAACCCCTTCTTACAGTAGTATCTCATGGCTCGTGTATTCCTTGGGGTCACTTCGAGTTGGAGCGCGACCGCTCCGTACTTTGCTTTGAGGAGTTGCTTGAAGAGGCATGTTGCGATGCCTCGTCCTCGATGTTCCGGTTTAACATAGAGCTCATCAACATGTAGAATATCGCCGCCGTACTCGTTACTCCAATAGAAGATCAGGATTGCATAGCCAATCAATGCTCGCTCCTGTTCAAAGACAAGGATGTTGCCCTTGGCCGGATTACTGCGTAACTCTCTGACCGTTCGTGAAATGTTCCTGTCCGTAATTTTCTTGGTTGCCGGATCTTCCCTGTATAATCCGTACATCATCTTTCTGAGTTCTGAATAGTCGGTACGCCTAAACGATCTGAACTCGACAGTCGTCCCACTTCACCCGATCTGATGACAGCAAGAATAATGGACCTGGGTAAAAGTACGGGGCGTGACCTCAGAAAAATTCCAAATCCGAGTGGCTCGCCCCTTAGAATACACAAATTTAGGTTTGAAAATCGCGTTTTGTTCCTTAGAAAATCTGATCATGTGTGCCACAACCGGAAGGGAAAATGGAACACCTCACATATAGCGCTAGGATTATGCACTACTCGCCGGCGGCCGGTAATGTCCGAAGCGTACAATTCAAGCGTAAAATTATATTGGATGGCAAAAAACACGGAGCCACCTAATAGGGAATTCAACGTTGAGGCCAAGAGGGCGGCTGTTCACGATGATTACTATGCCTGCCTGAGGCTTCTATCCACCTACACGAGAACACACGACACTTCGATTGTAGCACATGCCATATGGGGTGGAAGAAAGAGGCTCGGATTGAAATTTCACGGAAAGGATGTCACAGTCGGCGTAGTGAAAGACGGCGACATAAAAGTTGGAGTTACGCAAGAGGTCAGAAATGCCTTTGAACTGCAAAGATATCTTGAAAATCAAATGGGTTTTACGATCGCAAACCTCAACGAGGAACTTTTCGAGGAAGCGTACGAGCAATTGAAGAAAATCGAATCTGAAAAGAAAATAAAAATTGACCCTGAAGAATCCAAGAAATGGTTCACCCAGCGTTACTGGCCACGCCCCGAATGAATTGCCCCAGGCCCCTTACTCCGTTCGACGCCATCATACGTCGGATGACAAACGCCAACCATCAGAAACCTAGCCAGAGTTTTCCTTTGGACCTTCCAATATTGGCACCCTAAGGCAACATGAATATGTGTTGAGAACCGAATGCCCAGCTGATGTTCATGCAGACGAAGATGAGCGCAGAAGAGATGCGCGCCTATCTATCAAAGCCGCTTCTTGCGAGGTTGGCAACGAGCGATAACGGTTGGCCCCACGTGACGCCGGTCTGGTTCGAGTACGATGGAGAAAATTTCTGGATTCCAACCCAAGCCGCAACAAAGAAAGCGACCCATGTAAAGAAGGATAAGCGAGTTGGAATAATAATCGATACTTTTACCGAACCAATAAGTAAATTCAACATCACACAGGTTGTCGTCAAAGGAGAAGCGGAACTAATCAAAGTTCCAACAGTCGAAGGATCCGATCCACTCAAAACAAGAACAATGAGCATTTGGCATCGATACCTAGGAGACGAGCCGGAGAAAACGTTGAAGAAACGACTGGAGATTGAGCGCTATCTAATCAAGATAAGGCCTATCAAAATTTACGCGATACGAGACCAATGGTAAGAGAACCCCTCAGCAAGCAACTCACACACGCTTACCACGTGTGCGCCCACTTTCTTATCGTAGTGACCAGGAAGAGGAACCTGTCACCACCTCAGGAATCGTTAGACGTAACATGTAATAACGAGATTTGAAACGAGAACGCAATGACAAACCGGTTCTAGTGTCGGGGCTGCTATTTCTTGCGGGGTTAGTGGGCGTCGTATATGGAGTTGGCATTAACGTTCCTGGAATGGTGGCAAGAGGGGCGACCAACTACTCAGGCATAACAGCCTACATTGTGGAATGGCTACTGGTTATGGTCGCAGGATTATTTCTAGTTGCAAAGAGCTTGTGCAAGCGGTCGTAGCTTACGAAACTTCAAGCCTTACTTAGGGTTGGTTTTCACCCGCTTCGCAATCAACCCATCAACGCTCAAAGTGAGACTTCCGTTCAGAAGCAAGACCAAGGATGTGCTGAACAGTAAGGCATGGACCAAACCAAATTCCAAGTTGCCACTCAAAAGAAGCGGAGTGCCGATTATAGCGAACTCAATCACCCCCCAAACGGCCGCTAAACGCGTCAATAATCCCAAGAGGAATGAGATCGCTGCAAGAGTCTCTAGAACAGTGAAGAAGTAAGTTAGAGGCACAACCATGCTTACCCCAAATAGGCTTCTAACCAGACCGTTCGCCTCCGGACGCCCAGCCGCCAACGCCATCCACCGGGGTATATCGGAATGTAACCAGAAAGCGGCCACGACAACTCTCAGAGCAACAAACGCAAGCGTGCCCCAACCCTTAGTCCCACCGAAAAGAAAAGACGCAAACTTTGAACCGGTCATGCCAAAAGCAACTTCTTCCCAAAAGGCCCCTAGTGGATTCAAATATATTTGCCGTTTAGCAGCCACTAAAATCCGAGAATTCTAGCCTGTACGGGTGAAACTAATACTTCGAAAAACTTTGGTAAAACCTGGCTAACGCGCCCTGGGGCCTTTCTCTCTAGACGCGGTCCATTATACGCCCGATCTTGTCCTCATCAAATTCCTGACCAGTAATGCGAAGCCCCATCTTCATTTCCGCACGTCGATTGTCCAAGACCATCCACTGCATGTCGGTCGCTGCATAGCCCGCATCTCGAAGTACTGCTCTCGCCGTTAAGGTAAATGGGCACGAGGTCAGGCGGTAGCCTTCGTCGAGAAGCCGCTCAAGGACGGGAGCGTATCGATAGTTTGTGAATGCTACCTCCAGCTTGGAGTCTGAGAGATTCAAGTCTATCCTGTCCGCTAAGCCGCCTTGAGTATAGAACGATGACAATTCCTGTAGGGACTTTCTGTGGTTCTTTGGTAGCTGCATGTGGAGTTCACTCTGTAAGAATTCGATAGCCCCGCTTCCAACATTATCTAAGAGCAGCTGGGCTTGGGCTCCCAAGTAATCAAATGCCCATGCCAGCCCGTACTCCGTGGCTTCGAAAGCTGGTAGCCCAATTCTCTTCCGCCTATTGCTCTCAACTTTGACGGTGCTCATGTTGTAAGGCTCTCTTGGGACGTTGGACGCAGCTGAGGGCGAAACAACTCTGAACTGGATCGTGTAGTCCCCGTCCGCTGTGACCCTCTCGTTAATTGCCTTCCATCCCACAGAGTTTGCTCTCCGGAAGGAGTTATTGGCAAGACACAACGGACAGCTTAGAAGAAAGCAATCCTGGTTTCGAAGCTTGCTCAACAACGGCAAATAACCCCAATCGCGCATCGTGAGCGTAATTATCTCGCCGTCTTGGGAGAATTCGACGTCGGCGACATATCCATTATCCTTGAAGAAGGCAACTATTCCAAAGGCAAACTGTATTGGGTCGTCAAAGCGTTTGACGAAACCTTTCTTGATACAGTACTCAAGGATCCCTTCGCCAACCTTGTCTAGCATGACTTGGCCTCGTATCCCGAGATAGTCGAACGCCTTCGCAGCGCCATAGAGTACCGAATCCAATACGGCGAGCTGGATGCTTTCGGCGGCTACTGCATCGCTCATATTTTCACGACCTTGTCGCAGAACGGCGCGAGCTGGGAAACGACGTCTCGTTCTGCGTTCATTTCCACCGTCAGGAGTGAACCTGAGGTATTCCATCTCCGCATCTTCTCCGTGAGTAAGTGGGCAAACTTGGCGACGGCTCGGGGGTCATTATAGATTAGTAGCGTTGAGAGGCTATCTAGGACGATGAATTTCTCGTCGGCATTTCTGTTCACAGCCTTTGAGATGCCGATGCAAAGGTTGCTGAGGTCAACTCCAGATCCTAAGCAAGAGTGGTCTGGGTTTTCCTCAATTGCGGGAACGTTGGTTATGCCGTCGACAAAGAACAAATTGCTTGTTTGAATGCCGGCTTTGGAAAATGCTTTCGTTAGAACCGCGAAAGGTTTGTTCAGGCTCACGTAGATTCCCTGTGGCACATTGGCCGTGAAGTAGCGCAGGAGCCCGACTACCGCGTCTTGGTATCGGATTGGGTCGATCAGAGCTAGCAGGACCGGCCTTTCAAGATCCTCTAGGCTTTCAGCTACGCTCGTGTAAGCGTCAGAACTCATGGCAAACAGCAGACCAATCCAAACAAAGAACCGAAAAGGCTTTCGTTGCTGTCACAGACGGGGCCTGAGCATTGTTCTGCCCGGTACTCGCAATCTTCATGGTAATCGCATACGGACTAATCAGACACAGAACTAGAAACCGAAAATATCTACCAATTTTCCGTTCCAACCGTCGTCGTTTCACTATGTTTGCGCACCATGAGACGGACCCGAGGACTGAACATAGATCAACTCGAATTCTGGTCGTTTGGGGGCCAAGTTTTCATCAATCTTAATATTTGCGAAAGTCACGCTATGGCTTTAGACGATGGCATTGGACCGCACAATAGTTCATTTTGAAATTCCTGCAAACAACCCCGAGAAACTGTCGGAGTTCTACAAGAGTCTCTTCGGATGGAAGATTGAGAAGATGTCGATGGGAGATATGGATTACTGGATGATTGAAACCAGACCCGGAACAGCTCAAAACGAGGAAGAGGCTATGAAAAGGCCGGGTACGAATGGCGGGATGATGAAGAAAATGGACGCAGGCCATCGGCCCGTTAACTACGTAATGGTCGAATCCGTCGACGATTTCAGTAAGAAGATCCAGAGCCTCGGTGGCAAAATCATGGTCCCCAAGACACCAATTCCAAATATGGGAGCCTTTGCGGTCGGCCTAGACCCGGAAGGCAACCCAGTCGGGATTTTCGAATCAACTGGATAATCCGCAATTTCCGAAACGCGTCCTACATTCATCAGTGTGCTGGCTCCGCGCTTGTCTCGTGCGCACGACTAGACGTTCCACCGGTACCATCGGTGGTTTAGTGTGTTTGCGCGCACGATACATTCACGCACCAAACGACTGTTCGATTTCTGCCGTGCCCCACGAGCAAGGAGCATCACTGGGCTTAAATCCGCGAAGTTAAGATCAACGCCGTCGTGCGATTTAGATGAGTGAAAAACTTGTGGGTGGCCTTCCTCAATTCAAGTTCTTTATGGAATACGGGCCGGAGCAGGGGCGCAAAGTTACTCCGGGCGGGTCCGGAACGGAATCCAATGTGCATAAACTTCCCATCTCGGTCAACATGACCGGCGTCTCGATGCGACTGAACCCTGGAGGACTCCGCGAGTTACATTGGCACGCGAGCGCTGCCGAATGGGGTTACGTTGTTCGCGGACGGGTCCGGGTGACGGCGATTGACCTCGAAGGTCACTGGGAAGCGGCTGACTGTGATGAGGGTGACATCTTCTTCTTCCCCCGCGGATGGGGGCACTCGATTCAGGGATTGGGACCGGACGAGGCTCATTTCATTCTGGTTTTCGATAACGGTAGCTTCTCGGAATTCGGCACATTCAGCAGCAGTGACTGGATCGGACATACGCCGCCGCAAGTGCTTGGTACGAACTTCGGAGTTCCTCCGGAGACCTTTGCCCAGTTTCCCAAGTCTGAAGTGTGGATCGTTCCTGGATCCATGCCCCCTCCCTTGCCGACGGGATCGGGAAATCCTCGTCCCGTACGTTTCGTTTACCGAGTGAGCGCCATGGAACCTCAAAGGTTTCCAGGTGGGACATTGAAACTTGTAACTGCGAACGAGTTTCCGATGTCCAGCACGATGTGTGGCGCCTTGATGACGATCCAACCCGGTTCGCTGCGAGAGTTACATTGGCACCCGGGTTCGGATGAATGGCAATATGTCATAAAGGGCCGCATTAGGGTTGGGTTATTCGGATCGGGCGGTAGAATGAGAATCGAGGAGCTAGGGTGGGGTGATTCAGGGTACATACCAAGCGGCTACGGCCACTACATAGAGAGCATTGGAGATGAGGATGCTCAAATTCTCTTCGGGTTCAACAGCGGCACTCACCAATCAATCAGCGCCAGCGAATGGTTCGGAAGAAACTCAACCCAGCTCTTGGCGACAAACTTCGGAGTCCCAGAGCCAGTCATCGAGAAACTCGTACTCGAAAACCAATTCGTACGTAAAGGCACCAAAACATAACCTATCGCGGATAATGGATCGGAGGCGAGCGTTGAAATCCCTACGTACTTCACACGGAGTTTACACTCGCTCAGGCTCTCTGGAACGGCGTGATAGTGGAGATCAAACTCAGTATTCTCGGAAAAGTTAGGCTCTTCCAGAGAAATACGTCGCCTCCTGAACCAAATACGCGCAAATTTAATCAAAAGATCAAAGCCTTTTTTGGTCTTGACTGCTGGTCGGCAAAGAGTGTAGGCGTGTTCGAGAAGATAGAATATTGGAAGTGAGCGTTTTGAAACCAAGGGTCTACGTAACTCGACTGCTGCCAAAGGGTGCGTTGGACAGGATCAGTTCGTTCTGTGATGCGAAGGTGTGGGACGGAGAACTGCCGCCCCCGAGGAACGTTTTGATGGAGAACGTTACGGAGGCAGATGGCCTTCTCAGCCTCCTCACAGATAAGATCGATGCGGAACTCATGAGTAATGCCCACAAACTCAGAGTGATTAGCAACTGTGCCGTTGGATTCGATAACATAGACATCTCGGAAGCGACGAAACGAGGCATAATCGTCGGAAACACCCCCGGCGTCCTCACCGACACGACCGCAGACTTCACCTTCGCCTTAATTCTATCCGCAGCAAGGCGAGTTGTTGAAGGCGACAAGGTGGTTCGTGCCGGGAAATGGGAAACCTGGGGGCCGATGATTTTGTTAGGGCTGGATGTGCACGGAGCAACCTTAGGAATAATCGGACTAGGAAGGATTGGCGTCGCGGTTGCGAAACGCGCAAAAGGCTTCGGAATGAAAATACTCTACCATGGCCACGCCCGGAACAGGGAGGCTGAGGATGAACTGGGAATACAGTACGCGGACATGGATTCGATTTTGGCGCAATCAGATTTCATAACATTACACACGAACCTGACTCCTGAAACACACCACCTAATCGGCGCTAAACAGTTTGACAAAATGAAAAAGACCGCCATCCTTGTTAACACATCACGCGGACCAATTGTAGATAATATGGCCTTGTATGAGGCGTTGAGAACTCACAAGATCGCCTACGCGGCGTTAGATGTAACGGAACCTGAACCCATTCCGAGGGACCATCCAATGCTGACACTCGACAATGTAATCGTCGTCCCACATATTGCGAGCGCTTCCGTAGCTACAAGAACCAAAATGACCCTCATGGCAGCGGACAACCTGATCGCAGGTTTGAGGGGTGAGATGCCGCCGAACCCAGTCAACCCCGAAGCCATAAGGAGAAGAAATTAGGGCCAAACGCCTCTGCGAGAAAATGAAAGCATATATTGTCATCTCATAAGAAAGATGAGCAGGCACGAAGAAAATGGCTCACTACATAGTCTTGGTGAAACTAACTGAGAAGGGAAAGCAGAACTTCAAGCAAGGATGGACTAAGGACCGAACACAAGTAAAGGCGCAGGTTCAGAAGATGGGTGGAAAGATGACAGGATACATGACATTCGGCCAGTATGACATTGTGGAGTTTCTAGAGCTTCCGGACGACAAGGCTGCTGCACGATTCGCAACTATGGCAGGCGCAACCGGCCTCGTACATACCGTGACCCTAAAGGCCTTCTCAGAAGACGAAGTCGAAAAGATGGTCCAGGAACTTCCCTAGATTCCTGACCATCACGTTTCCTTTTTTTGAAAGAACAGCCCCTCCTCGGATGACTCCTTACTTCTCAGGGACTTGCCCAAACGATTCCAGCAAGTATCCTTTCGCTCGACACTTCCACTTTCTTGAATATTCTTCGGTAATCGACTCTCCACAGCTGTCGCCGAACTTTGCGTCAGAAGAAATTCCTGCTCTCCAAGGTCATTACTCTTAAATTCGCATACTTTCAACCCGTATCTTCACAGATTTCTAGGGGGTGAGTTGGTTATGGAAGTTGAAAGTCGAAAGATGCCTGGTTGGGCGCGAGCCTTGGCTGTTGTGGTAGGGTTAGTTACGCTTGCGGCGGGGTTCCTCGTGTTGATGTTTCCAGCACTAGGTCTGCTCTTCGTCGTGTACATTCTAGCCTTTGCACTAATCCTTCTCGGTGTAGAGAGACTGGGAATGGGTATCACGGGCCACGGCTACACGGTTGCGGCTAAGAGTAAGGAACCAGAACAAGCAAAAACCTAGATGCCCCCAACGAATTGTTGAGGAACCGTCGCTCGCTCATCCCCACTGTTTTCTTATCTCATATTCAATCAAAATCTCGCCTGAAGGGTCTGCTCGCCATTAGGCCCGCACGCAATCAGTTTCTCAAACCGAAGACTCGCGGAAAGAGCAGCATGCTCTTCTCTACTTCTCAAGAGTAACTTCGAAATTCTCTCCAATCTTCAATAGATGCCATCGTGAATCGAAACGGACATTCCGCATGTTTCGTATCCCAATAAGGGTTCTGCGTTCTCCGTTCATATCTTCGACTTTGAAATCGACGATACCCTCAACGGCAGCTTCGAGTTGCTTGTACGCCCAGGCGCTATGAATTCCGCTCATGAAACCCATTAGCTGAGTTATTTGTCTCGGTTTTGACATTGGGATTGGTCGGGTCAGGTATAATTCGACCCAGTTCTTCTCCGGGTTAAATCTATCCAGAACTGAACAGTTCTCAGCTATAACAAGAAACTCAGGGGCGGGGGCGTCAGCCATAGCTTCCCTACCTATGTAGATGCTTAGGTCAGCGACCTTTAACGAATCAACGCCGAACCTTTCTTTGGATTTCTGACCTATCGATGCGCTGTACAAGTCGGTAATCCATAATCGGTCGGTCCTCTCTAGCTCCTCAACAGAAAGGCCGAGTTTTCGTAGGTGCGAACGAATCTCGTCGGGCGATTGGGAGTGGGTAATGTAGCTGACGCTACCTCCATCCTTCACCCATCCAGCAGCAATCGTCAGCGACGCGTTAAGCCATTGCGAGGCCGGGTCAAATTCAACGAGAATGTTCGAACCAGAGGGAATCGACCCCTCAGTCAATGCCTCGATTAATGGAATCTTTGGCAAGCTATTGTCGCGACCGTGACGCGTCAACCTTCAGATTTGGAGTTTTAGGTGTGTGGGTCAGCGGATGCGCTCGCCCAAATTTGAATCGCTCCAATTTCCTTCGTGTTGTAGACCGCCCGCAAGCGAGATCAGCCTTGCGATAAGCCCGGTCAGGTCAACGATAGAGAAAACCGTTTGAAATGAGACCACAATATAGAAGGGTGACGATTCAAATTGAATAGCAAAGACCTAAGAGTTCCGATCAGCTACTCGGACCGCGATCGATCTTCATGGGAAAGACTGAAGCTGCCGCCATTGAAAAATGGCTCAAGAAACGATACAAACTTCTCTTCTTGAGAATCAACGAGAGGACAAACCATGCGTTTGCGATCGTTGATTTGCCCGAATTACCCGTGGATCTATCTGAACAACCCGCTGACTACAGACTATCCATAAGCACTCCCCGCCGCGCGGAAAGTGACTTCATTACGATGTTGGACTTCGATCAGGGTACGACTTTCTTTAACTCTAACGGTTGGCAGAAACGCCTGCAGGAAATCGCACGTAAATAAATCCTCAGGAACCGTCGTCAATATGCCGCCCGGAAGCTTCGCGGCGGAATGACCGCGGATAGATTATTGGCCTAACTCACTATCAGTTCAATTGGTATGTCAATTTCGTACTCGGACATGGTGGGATACGAAACTTGAAATTCCGCGGCCTATGTCGACTATGTCTTGACGAGGTTTGAATACAGAGGTGAACAACACATGACCGAACAAACAGACGTTCAGAAAACTCCACCCACCCGAAGCAACATTCCGTCCAACACAATCTTCATCGGGCAGAAACCGCTAATGAGTTACGTAACAGCAATCGTGATGCAATTCAACAGCGGCAGTAAGGAACTCGCCGTGAAGGCGCGAGGCCGGATGATATCCCAGGCGGTTGACGTCGTCGAAGTTTGCCGCCGACGATTCTTTGCGGGCAAACTTGACATCACGGAGATCAAGATTGGAACCGAAGTTCTGGGTGAGGAAGGTCAGCCGAGAAACGTCTCCACGATGGAGATCAAGCTAGCCAAGAAAGACTAAACGCCGACCACGAACCAAAGTGGACCTCGGCTCACTATTTTTCTTTTTCAATGGCGATAAGAGGAAAGACGATAGCCTGTTCTATGCTTTTTGAGACAGGCTCATGAGTGTACCAACACTTTTCCCGAGCGTTTTGTTCATGGACGGAGTGTTGAATTTCAATTCCAGATGAAGCGCTTTAATCGTGTCCCGCATCAAAGGCGTTGCGTCAACGTAATGTTGCGTGTCACTTCACGCGATGATATGATTCGACGGCTTTAGCTACTGGAGTTCTTCAGATTCAGATTTGCTCAGTGCAGTTTTCGCCGAGGTGAGTCTCTCTTGTAAACGGAGCACATAAGTCTAATATTGCTGGATAACGGCGTCGTTTAATCATGTAGGGGTTGTTATTTTGGATAAGAAGGGCGGCACTACGAACCGAGACTGGTGGCCGAACCAGTTGAAGCTTGGTATGCTGGACCAGCCTTCCTCCAGGGCCAATCCGATGGGCGAGGGTTTCAACTACGCTAAGGAGTTCAAGAGTCTCGACTTGAGGGCCGTGAAGAAGGACCTGCGTGAGCTGATGACTAAGTCGCAGGATTGGTGGCCGGCGGACTTCGGTCACTACGGGCCGCTCTTCATCCGAATGGCGTGGCATAGCGCGGGCACCTACCGCATAGGCGATGGCCGCGGGGGCGCAGGGGCCGGCAACCAGCGCTTTCCGCCCGTCAACAGCTGGCCCGACAATGTGAACCTCGACAAGGCGCGTCGGTTGCTGTGGCCGATCAAGCAGAAATACGGCCGGAAGATTTCCTGGGCCGACCTGATGATCCTCGCCGGCAACGTCGCCTTGGAATCGATGGGTTTCAAGACCTTCGGTTTCGGCGGAGGGCGCGAAGACATCTGGGAGCCCCAAGAGGACGTTTACTGGGGGACCGAGAAAAAGTGGCTTGACGACAAACGCTACTCGGGTGACCGAGATCTAGAGAATCCTCTCGCTGCTGTGCAGATGGGGTTGATTTACGTGAACCCGGAAGGACCGAACCGTAATCCGGATCCGCTTGCTGCCGCCAAAGACATCCGCGAGACATTCGCACGTATGGCGATGAACGACGAGGAAACAGTCGCGCTGATTGTTGGCGGTCACACGTTCGGCAAAACCCATGGCGCTGGCGATGCGTCATTCGTGGGCCCCGAGCCTGAAGCCGCCCCCATCGAGGAACAAGGTCTCGGCTGGAAGAGCAAATTTGGGACGGGCAAAGGGGATAATACGATCACCAGCGGCCTGGAAGTCATCTGGTCCCCGACGCCAACGAAGTGGAGCAACAACTTCCTCCGAAACCTGTTCGGCTACGAATGGGAACTAACGAAGAGCCCAGCCGGTGCGCATCAGTGGAAGCCGAAGGGTGACGCAGGCGCCGGTACTGTGCCGGATGCGCACGACCCGTCAAAGCGCCACGCGCCATCGATGCTGACCACGGACCTCGCTTTGCGGTTCGACCCTACCTACGAAAGGATTTCACGGCGCTTCATGGAAAATCCGGATCAATTAGCGGACGCGTTCGCCCGGGCGTGGTTCAAGCTGACGCACCGCGACATGGGCCCGCGCACGCGCTATCTCGGGCCGGAGGTTCCAGCGGAAGAGCTCATCTGGCAAGACCCGATCCCTGCCGTCAATCACAAATTGATTGATGCACATGACATCGCCTCTCTCAAGGGCAAGATCCTGGCCTCTGGCCTGTCAGTGTCGGAGCTGATTTCGACCGCCTGGGCGTCAGCGTCCACCTTCCGTGGCTCCGACAAACGCGGTGGTGCCAACGGTGCCCGCATTCGTCTAGCGCCGCAGAAGGATTGGGAAGTCAACCAGCCTGCCCAGCTAGCGAAGGTGCTCAAAACCTTGGAGGGCATCCAGAGCGCGTTCAACAGCGCGCAGTCCGGCGGCAAGAAGGTATCACTGGCTGACCTGATCGTTCTGGCCGGTTGCGCCGGCGTCGAGCAGGCCGCGAAGAGTGCTGGTCACGAGGTGACGGTTCCCTTCACGCCGGGACGCATGGACGCCTCGCAGGAGCAAACCGATGCGGCCTCCTTCGCCGTGCTCGAGCCGATCGCGGATGGGTTCCGCAACTACCTCAAGACCAAATTCTCCGTATCGGCCGAAGAACTGCTGGTCGACAGGGCGCAATTGCTGACGCTGACGGCGCCTGAGATGACGGTTCTCATTGGCGGCCTGCGAGTCCTGAATACCAATTTCGGACAGCCCCAGCACGGCGTCTTCACCAAGCGCCCCGGGACCCTGACGAACGACTTCTTCGTGAACCTACTCGACATGAGCACGACCTGGAAGGCAAGCTCGGAAGACAAAGACGTGTTCGAGGGTCGTGATCGCGCAACGGGCAAACTCAAGTGGACCGGCACCCGTGTCGACCTCATCTTCGGGTCGAACTCCCAACTCCGGGCCTTGGCGGAAGTCTACGCATGTGAGGACTCCATGGAGAAGTTCGTGCACGACTTTGTAGCGGTGTGGAACAAGGTAATGAACCTTGACCGGTTCGACCTCGCCCGATCGTAGCATAAACGTCTTCGAGGGCTTCTGAAGCGTATTCTGAGCTGCAAATCAGATGATCAGGGAGCGACAACTGTCACGAATTTGAACCAGATAGTTTTGTTATTATAATTGACTCTTCTTCCCGGGATCCTCCAAGGTGACTGAGAGATCCTCGGCCACACGAAGAATGTGCTTCGATGTATCCACAGGTGCCCCTTTGAACGCTCGGGCTCGCAAGGTGTTCTCCATTCTACCCTCGATCTCTTCTGTCCTCAGTTCAAAGACGCCGTCGGCGCTTGTCATCACTGAAGTGTACAAGGCATCAGAATGGACGCCGCGGACAAAACCGTCAATTACAATTCGCCCTTTTGTTACAAACCTGGAAATCCACGTTCGATAGAACTTCAGGAAACTCTTTTCATCAGACGCCTCAACAACCTCGGAAACATTCTCAAAAAGTCTAACGGTTCCGGGAGCCCATTGGTCGAGAGACTTACTGGAGATTAGGCTAATGTCGGCTATGTTGAGGGATGGGAAGCTATATTTCTCAGTCGATTGGCGGCCGGTTTTGAAGGTGAACGCATCAGAAAGTACCAAGCGCTCATCAGTCTCGAAAGGAGCCGTGTCCAAACCACGCCTGCGGAAATTATTACGAAGGTCGGGTAATTGTCTGGAGGTTGAGATGTATAGAACTTCCGTTCCCTTCCGAAGCATTTCTGTCACCATGTTCAGAATTAGCGTCGACCATTGCGAGTCCGCGTCGAAGATGAATACGAGAACCTGACCAGCTTTCACAGGGCGGTGCAGCAGTTGCCCGATGAGGGGCAATTCAACTTGCACGGTAGTCTCAGGCTCGGCGGTCAAACAGGTGCTCAACTGCCCAGTAGATTGTTAGCTCCTCAGCCACAACCAGAAGCTTGGTACGAGCTTGTAACGCTTCCGATGCGCAAAGAAGTCCGATTGAGAGTGGCGGTTGCGAGGCTATTCAATATGGAGTGGAATCTACGGGGACGATTACGGCGTCCCCCGGAACCCTGCGACGATGATATCATCGACCGCGAACAGTTTTCCGCATAACGAGTTTACTTGTGCCGAGATGACCGAGCTTACGAAATCCGGCCTCGGCGAACATCGATTCCGTTCCACCCCACAAGAATGAACTCGAGTAAGGTTTCCCACGTGTGGCGATGGGATAACTATCGACCGTTCCGCCCCCTTTGGAGGCGATGATGCGAAGTGCACCCGTCAACGCGGTCTCCGCAATTCCCTCCTGCCTCCGCTCGCGGTCGACGAAGAAGCATGTGATCCTCCAGTCTGGCGGACCGAAACCCAACTTACGGACTCCTCCCATTCGTCCCGGGAGCTCGGAGGGGGGTCCGAACTGACACCATCCAACGATGTCCGCCCCGTCGTAGACGAGAGCCGCGTGGGACCGGTTCGCTCGAACAAGCCTCTCCTTGTACGCCCTGCGCAGCGTTGCCGTCCGTTTCGATTCACCGGGCTTGAGGTGGAAGGTGACGCACCAGCAGCCACCCCACACGCCATGGTGCTTCTCCATAATTCGCACGAAGCCAGGCCATGTCCGTTTTCCGAGTTCCCTGATTTGAAATCGCGCCACGAGCGGTCATTGGTGCTTTCGTGTGAGACAGGTATTTAGTCTCCGCGGGATAGGATAACCGCTGAAATGAAATGAATCCGCCACCGACGATAGAGACCGCACGCCTTCGACTGCGGAAACCCGTTATGGATGATGCGGACTCAATCTTCGAGCGGTACGCGAAAGATCCCGACGTCACGCGGTACCTGAGTTGGCAACCTCACGAGAGAATCGAGCAGACCAGAGATTTCGTGAGCCGATGCATTATGGGTTGGGAAGACGGCTCCGTCTTCGCATACGTAATCACCCTCAAGGAAGAAGACCATCCGATTGGGACAATTGAAATTCGCATTGAAGGCCACCGCGGCGAGATCGGATTCGCGCTAGTTAGGACAAATTGGGGTAACGGCTACATGACGGAAGCAGCTCAGGCAGTCACAGATTGGGCGCTTGAGCAGGAAGGAGTATACCGAGTGCAGGCTTGTTGCGACCTTGAGAATCAGGCGTCGGCACGGGTCCTTGAGAAGATCGGAATGCAGAGGGAAGGAATCCTTCGGCGGTGGGGTATACATCCGAACCTCAACGCGAAACCTAGAGACGTTTACCTCTATGCAAGAGTCAAGTAGCGGACAGCCGCTTTCTGTCAAGATTTCCCATATCAAGCAGCTGGGAGAACGAGATCAACTAGCTGTCGCTTACTGCTTTATTGTGATGTCAAGGTTCTTTCCGTATGCGATCTCTCGCCATCGGCCATCGAATCGTAGGTTTCGCATGGCCCTAATTCTGATGAGATTTCTAGGAGGATCAGATGTGTCATCAAGTTTCATATCAACCACGCCGTCGGCAGCTGCTTCTAGCTGTTTGTACACGGAGTTCCCACACCAGCATGCCCACATTTCGACTGGACAGGGTCGAGTCGAACTGACTTGTACGGGTGCCCTTTTACGCCTAAGCTTGTTGACAGTCACGTGACTGTCACCTGCTTTTTGTGCAGGTTTCTTGGTGCGCACACCATTAGATCACCACCCTTTTCCAAGCGACGAACTACGACACTGGATCATATTACGACGCCCCGCACCAGGAGCACGTATACAAATCACGGACGTAGCCGTTTTGAGAGTTGCTGAGAATTAGACCGAAAACGGATGGCTCAGTAGGATAGCAACACCTTGCAGAGTCACTTCTCGACTTAACGGCTTGGGCTCTTGATCCACTCAATCAACTTGGTTTGATGGGAGGCAATTTTGATTTCATTCCGTGTCTCGTTGCCTCCATCCTCGTCTTCTTGCTTTGATCCTCTACCCCTATCGCTGATTGAATGTTCCTATACTTGTCAACGTAGCAAATCTCTTCCAGCAGCTTCCTTCCCTTCTCTGTACTATATGCAGGCACACCTATCGGCAACAAAGAAATCACGCGAATCCTTTCAGGTATGTTCAGAGCCTGCTTGATCTTGTATTCTACTGACTTCTTATCGTTCGTAGAGCTCAATATCCCAACCCAATATGTCGCTAACCCTAGACTATGTGCTGCGAGAGCCATGTTCTGTGTAGCCACAGCGCCGTCTTCAATGAAGTGATACGGATCTTTCTCCGGATCCACACAGGTTGCGATGATGGCGCGCGCTCCTTCGATTCCCGCATGCCCAGCCAGCGCTTCCTTCGCTATCTCGGCAATCTCCTGCATCAATTTGCTCTCAGTTACAGTGATGAATTCCCACGGTTGACTATTCGCGTACGACGGAGCCCAACGACCCGCCTCTAGAATAGCAGTGATCTTCTCATCAGCGATTGTCTCAGGTTTGAACTGATAGATACTGCGTCGCTCCATAATGGCGTCCAATACTTCGTTTCTCATTGCTCAATAACACCACTCTGAAGGTCGACCATAATCGATCACTGATAAAGCGTTGCGTTTTCAAAACAGTTCTGATAACATAAGGCATAGTTTTTCGTGCCTATGGTCGATTTGGGCGCACACCCACGAAAACTACAAATCTGCTAGAACAGAAAGCACCGGTGTGTTTTGATTGCCAAGGATGCCGTTAATCGAAGACTTGACTAAGGGGGATGTTCCTCCGTCGTCCAATATTCTCGTTGAATTTGACCCGGCCTCGCAATGGCTTAACGCATCGCTAACGATCGCAGCCGACTGGTTGAAAACTGGTGGAAGAGTTAGTTATTTTGCATTTTCCAGGCCACCAGATTATGTCCGTTCACAACTTCGACAATGAGCACAAAACAACCCTGCGCGGTCGATTATTGTTATTCAATCTTCATCTTGTCCTTCACTGTTCTCGAAGGCTACACGGGACAAACGCTGGGCAAGAAACTGTTGAAAATCAAGGTTGTCAAAGAGAGCGGCGAGGCCTGCGGATTCGGACCAGCATTCGTCAGAACCATCCTGCGAATAATAGATGCACTACCATTCCTCTACATCATCGGAATGATTCTAATCGCCAGATCTGACAAGAAGCAACGCCTCGGCGACAGTATAGCGAAAACCGTAGTTGTGAGAGCCTAGAACCGGTATGCCTCTACTGATCTCCAACCATTCTTTATTCATCCAACCCTAGCCACGTCGTTTGATGGAGAACCAGAATCTGAACCGTCGTCGTTCGTTTGAAAAGTGTGATGCGATGAGAAAGGGGTAAGATGGCGGGCGAGCTCAAAGCATGGTATGAGCTCGCTCGTTTGCGGTTTAGATGTCCACAAGGATAGCGTGTTCGCG
>Ga0326727_10000687_pt1 | contig 135875 bp, 98 predicted proteins | sample MB2enrmetagenome_FD_207643 | JGI IMG/M metagenome (GOLD analysis project Ga0326727, IMG submission 207643) | Lab enriched peat soil microbial communities from McLean, Ithaca, NY, United States - MB29MY | ecosystem: Environmental > Terrestrial > Soil > Wetlands > Peat | place: USA: New York... | reverse complement strand
CGACCTGACCCCGACCAGCGAGCCTACCTACACCTACGCTGGAGGGCTCACAGAGCCGGGAGGCGAATCGATGAGCGCCCTCACGACCCTAGCCAAGTCAGAAGGCATCGTGATTGACGCGATCGACCTCCCAGGCGGCATGACTGAACTCAGCTCCGGGGACTACAGCAATACCGGGAGTGTGTCCCAGGGCGATGTGAACCACATCCTCTCTGCCGGCTGCTACCTCGCCGAACAGACCGATGGTAGCTGGGAAGGGCCCTCTCCTGCAAGTACTGGCGTGGGCTTTACGTGCCCGGCCGCGGCCACTAACACGAGTGCTGGCAACCTTACGGACACATTCCGCACCAGTTCCAACCCCAATAGTGCCTGGGCCAACAACCCATCACTCGGATGGGCGCTCACCAACATCAAGTTCCCAACCGTGCAATCGACCTCCAGCGTGGCAGCCTATGGGACCAAATCGAACGCGTTCACGTTCATTCCATTCGTTGTCAGCTCCAACGAGGGATTGTCGTTGGCCACGGGAACCGGTATGACGTTCTCGTGCCTCTCGAACGCAACCGATATCACGCAGGCGTGCAGGTCGTCATGGAAGGCCGCGGTAGTCGGTGGAGAGTCCTGGGGCTGGCCCTACAGCCAGATGTGGCTGAACGACTCATGGAGCGTCAGTTTCAACATCACAGTCGGTCTGAATTTCCCAGGGAACTACTACGCCAAGCCGATCCCAGTTGACGTATGCCTCACGTTCGCCGGGTGTCTGGGCACGGGTATCACTGGTTTAGGTGCAAGCGTCTATTCGCAGGTGAACTACGGGAACTACCACAACAACAGGTTGATACAATCGTTCCCGGCAGCGATGATCACAGTGATATCGCCTGCAGTGGTAAATCCGCCTCCGCCACCGCCTCCACCACCTCCGCCCCCACCGCCCCCGCCACCAACGGAACTGCTCCTGAACCCGATTGACGTCATAGTGCCGCAGGGGATTCTCTCCCCGCTGATGAACCCGCTGACCAATCCGCTGACGACGATAGTGTCTCAGCCGAACCTGATGGGGCAGATACTCTCCTCACCAGTGGCGAACAGCATGGCCAACATGGGTTGGGTGGGAGTCTTCACGGGGATGGGGGTAGCGACGCGCGTGAGGCAGAAGAGGATGGTCGCGATGAGGAGCGCAGCGCACCGATCCTCGTGGTCTGGTGACGCGCCTGCGAGTGCCGGTCCGGGATCGATCGGCGTCATGGAAGGCTGAACTTAGGTTCGTGGAACAAGCGGAAGTCCGACCGGTCCCTGCCCCCCGAAGAGGCCCAGGGGGCATATCCTGACAGGGGAGGAAGGGATAGGATGATCCCGTCTTCTCCGCGCTGCCACGCTCAATGCTCGGGAGCAGGGCATCATCGATTCCCAGAACACGCCCCCCTGCGAGGCGGTCGAGAAGCGCTTAGGAGCGTGGCTCGAACTCAAGAGACTCTTGACATGATGGATGGTCTTCTTGAGTCTTCTCATCACGGGATGTAACAGCTGGGTGGTTTCAGGCACGATACCGCTGCGCTACATGTAACGATAGCCGTTAAATTGCCTCATAGCGTGAATTCCTATTGGTGGGAACAATGGAAGCTAGGATAGGTGAGGAAGACCTTCTGGGCCTGCCGCCCGTCCTGCGTGCCACTATCACCGCTGTACGCCCCTCCGAGGAGGCATGTACCAGGTCGGGTCGATCATCCGCCCGGTTCACTATCAGCCCCCCCGACAAGGATAAGCCCAAGCGGGCTCTGCGCAGGGTGCCATGTCCATAGCCGAACAAGGCCACCCCGTCGCACCAGATATGGTGGGACGCGACACCGAGACGGCTGCGCTGAAGGCAGCGTTGTCCGAGGCAGAAGGAGGGTCGGGGGTCACTGTCCTTGTGACTGGCCCAGGCGGGATTGGAAAGACCGAGCTCCTTCGCTGGCTGGAGTCGGTTGCGAACAGTCGCAAACTGTGGGTGAGGCGGGGGTACTGCCTGCCGGGCGTGCAGGAACCCTTCTTTCCGATGGAGCAGCTCTTCCATTCAAGGAAGGCGGAGGTGCAACGGAAGGTCAAGGTGGAGGGCGACGGAGTCACCAAGGGGCACGAGGGAAAGAGCTCGTCCTCAGCGGGCCGCACACCCGCCAGCGTGCTCCTCGACTACCTGTCAAGGATAGAGACAGAAACGGCCTCTCACTCGTGCGTCCTCCTGCTTGATGACTTCCAGTGGGCCGATCCTGACTCCATTCAGGCTCTCGTGTTTCTCAGCCGGAACATCAAGCACTTACCGGTCCTGATGCTCGTTGCGCTGAGGGAGGATGAGATCCAGGATCCCTCGTTACAGGAGATACTGAGGATCCTGAGGAGAGAGGGACACGCGGTGGATGTCCCACTGGCAGGACTGAAGGAGAAAGAGACCCTGAAGTTGGTGGAGAACATCGTTCAGGCTTCCCTGGACAGCAGCAAGGCTGCAGCAACTGTGAACTTCCTCTTGGAGCGAACGGGAGGGAACCCGTACTTCATCCTGGAGATGGTCCGCCATCTGCAGGAGACTGGTTTGATGCGAACAGATGGCCAACAGGCGGTCCTTGACCTGCCCCTTGCGCAGACCTCGGAGAGCGTCGAGTTGACCGTGCCAGATTCGGTCTCGAAGCTGCTCACCAAGAAACTGGAAACGCTATCGAAGGACGAGAGGAGCATACTGGAGGGTGCGGCGATCCTTGGGCATGAGTTCGAGGTCACCCCGCTGGAACAGCTGTTCCGGTCTCACAGTGAGAATGTTGCAAATTCGCTCAGAAAGCTTGCGTCGAAGAAGGGGCTGATCGTTCAGAAGGGAGAGGACGGAACCCGGTATACCTTCGCCCACGCCCTGTTGTGGGAAACGGTCAAGAACTGCACGCCAGAGGACCAGAGGAAGCAGATGGCAGGCCAGCTGGCTGCATGGTGGGAGGAACGCCTCCCCGCAGACATCGAGCGCATGGCCACGCTCTACGAGCTGGCGGGGTTGAACGGAAAGGCACTAACCTGCGTCGACAAGGTCATAGAGGTCTCATTGCAAACGCATGCGCACGAGCGCATTTCGAGGTACTTCGACAAGGGGCTGGATTTGATGGAACGAGAAGGAACCCCAGTGGTTGGTATGGTCGAGTGGGGACTCTCTGTCGTGGACAGGTTGAGAGGAGACGGGGGAGACATCACTTGGATCGAGCCGATGTGCCGGAGGCTCTTCGTAATGAATCCCCCAGAGCCCATCTCCTGGGAGCTCATCATCCGCCTTGCAAGTGCAATGGTCGGTGGACGGATAAAGGGAGTAAAGGAGCTGCTTGGCATGGTGTACGAGGGGACCCGTCAGAGGCCAGAACTGGCCTCTCCGGCCCTGTTGGGCAGGTTGGCCGCTGTCGACTCAAGGTTACTGTACTCGGAAGGTAAGTGGAGCGACTCCGCCAAGCGCGCAAGAGACGCGCTCGCCAAGCTGCCGGAGGAGGAGCGGTTCTTCCGTGGGGATGCATATACCGGACTTGGCTGGATCGACATGGACTTGAATCACTATGGGGAGGCGACCGAGAATCTCGAGAAGGGGCTCACTGTCGCCAAGGCAGGGAAGCTATGGGGGCTTGTCGTGCACCTTCTCAATCTGAAGGGCTCGATAGCCTCTTCAATGGGTGATCTCAAGATGGCAGAGGATTGCTACAGTGACGCTGTGGCGACCACTAGGAACATCGGGCAAGTCTTGAGCCTGCCCATTTTCCTGTACAATCTTTCAGGCGCCAAGAAGGAACTGGGCGATCTTGAAGGGGCGGAGATGGCCGCCAGAGAGGCCATGCGTGTCGCGGAGGCGTTCGACCAGAAGTGGGCTCAGGGGGTCGCCTCGCTGGCGCTCGGGGAGGTCATGCTGCTGGAGAAGACCTCCAGCGAAGCGATGGAATGTATCAAGAGGGCGAGAGGGATCTCCGAAGAAACGGGCAACATGGACCTGAACGTGCAGGCAGATCTCGACATGGCCGAACTGACCGGCAGTATGGGGGACCCAGCAGGTGCGCTCGCAGCCCTCAAGGACCTGGAAGAGAAAGGAAGTCTCAGGCAGGAGCAGGTGGCCCGCCTGCACGTGCTCTTGGCCCGCTTTGCGACCGAGACCGGATCCAAGGAGGAGGCAAGAACCGAGGTAGAGCGGGCACTGGATGAATCGAGACGAAGGAGCCTGCGCTTCTGGGAGGGCCAGGCGCTCATTGCATTCTCGGAATGGGAGAAGAGGTTCGGGGCCCCGGAGGATGCTGTGAGGCTCAAGGAGCAGGCAGAGAAGCACCTCAAGGACTGCGGGGTCACGAATCTGGCGCCGTTCATGGGTGAACTGACCGAGCCCGAAGAAGAAGGGGAACTGGCGAGGAAGAAGGGAAAGAGAAGCCACGGCCTCAACTGACCGCTATGGCGTTGACGTACGGGTGCAAATGAAGTGAGCCACGAGCGGTGAAGGTCTACATTCCAGTCAGGATCGTGTAGTTCGCGCGGAGGGGAGCAGTAGGAAAGCCGCGCTAGATTGCATATATTGGTCCAACCATAGAGGGTGTGGATGGGTACAGCGGTCGAGGGGGAGCAGCGCTCGTCGCCTGCCATGGCTCCGGTCTTTGTGGGTCGCCATGCAGAGACGAGCGCGCTGAGGGACGCACTGTCTGAAGCGGAGTCAGGCTCCGGGTTGACGGTCCTGATAACCGGCCCTGGGGGGATAGGAAAGACCACCCTGCTCCGCTGGCTGGAGGACGTGGCGAACGTTCGCAAGCTGGGGGTCAAGTGGGGGTACTGCCTACCCGAGGTTCGCGATCCGTTCTTTCCGCTGGAGCAGATATTTCACACGGAGGGAATTGATGAGCTGAGGCGAAAAGGGTCGGAAGAGCGTTCCAGCCCTGAGGGGTTACCGTTGGCGTTCCTGCCGAAGTCAAGGGCACGTGCGGATCCAAAGGGGGTTGCGGTGGCCTTTGTGCCAATAGCCAAAAGCATCGAAGGAAGACGTTCATCTTCCGTTGCCCGCGTGCCCTCAAACATCCTCCTTGATTATCTCTCAAAGGTCGAGAAAGAGGCCCAGGAACACCCATGCGTCATCTTCCTCGACGATTTCCAGTGGGCAGACCCCGATTCGGTGCATGCTTTGAGTTTTCTTAGTCGCAACGTCAAGCGGTTGCCAGTTCTCATAGCGGTGACTCTGAGGGAGGACGACGTGCAGGACCGTTCGTTCCAGGAGGTCCTCAGCGAGATGAGGAGAAATGGCCTCGTCAAGGACATACCCCTCGAGGGACTGAAGGAGAAGGAGATACTGCAGCTGCTGGAGAGCACGGTCGCGGCTCCAATGGACACCGAAAGGGCGATGGCGGCGGTGCACTTTCTGATGGAACTGACGGGAGGAAACCCGTTCTTCCTAAAGGAGGTCGTCCGTCAATGGCAGGAGATGGGACTGATACGCAGGGAGGGACAGAAGGTGGTCATACACGTTCCCGCCACACGCAGTCCGAGGGGAATCGAGTCACGCGTTCCAGAATCGGTATCGGAGCTGCTCACCAAGAGACTTGACTCTCTGTCGAAGGACGAGAGGAGCATACTGGAGATCGCAGCCATCGTGGGGCAGGAGTTCGAAGCTGCCCCGCTGGAGCAGCTCTTCCGCTCCAATGGTGAAGGTGCCGGGGAGTTGCTCAGGAGGCTCTCAACGAAGAGGGGGCTCATTGTCCAGAAAGAGGATGGTGGCACGAAGTACGCCTTTGCTCACGCATTGTTGTGGGAGACCGTACGGGACTCCACCCCAGAGGATCGAAGAAAGCAGCTGGCAGGCAAGCTGGCGAAATGGTGGGTTGACCACCTCCCAGCGGACGTCGAGAGGACAGTCGAGCTCTACGAGGCAGAAGGGCTGAACACCGAGGCGATCGCCTGTGTTGAGAAGGTCATTACGCTGGCATTGCAAATGCACGCGCACGAGCGCGTTGCGAGGTATTTCGAGAAAGGGCTGGCGCTCATGGAACAGGAGGGCGCTTCCCCCACAAAGATGGCCGAGTGGGGGCTCTCGGTCGTGGACCGATTGCAATCGGACGGAGTAGATGGCCGTTGGAGCAACATGATCGTCCAGAGGCTTCTCAAGACGAATCCCCCCGAGCCCCTCTCCTGGGAGCTCATCATCCGTCTCGCGAACTCATCGGCCGTTGGAACGAGAGAAGGGCGGAAGTTGGTGGACAAGTTGTATGAGGCAACACGGCAGAGGCCCGAGCTAGCTTCCAAGGCCCTGCTGGGCAGGTTGGCCGCGGTGAATGCGAGGATACTCTACCCGGAGGGGAAATCGTCCTCATCCATCGAATGCGCAAAGCAAGCGCTCTCCTTGCTGCCGGAGGAGGATCGGCTCTTCCGTGGCGTGGCATACTTCAGACTGGGGTGGACCTACATGGACGAGAACAGATGGGACGAGGCGGAGTCCAACCTCGAAAAGGGGCTCACCCTCGCAAAGGAAGGGAGGACGTACTACATGCTCCTTCAAGCCCTCAATCTAAAGGGGACTATAGCAAACCTGAGGGGCGATCTGAAGGTCGCAGAGCAGTGTTACGCTCAAGCGGCGGCGATATGCAAAGCACTCGGGCAGGTAGGGAGCCTCCCCATATTCCTCACCAACCTTGCCGTTTCCAGGAAACAGATGGGTAACCTCGCCGGCGCAGAGGAGGCAGTCATCGAGGCATTGCGCGTCGCAGAAGCGTTTGGTCGGCCACGCGCTCAAGGCTACGCTACTCATGTGATGGGGGATATCTTGATCGTACGGAAATCCCCACAGCAGGCGATGGAGTTCCTCCAGAAGGCAGAGGTGATCTATCGAGAGCAGGAGGATGTCGAGTTCGCGATGGACCTGGAACTCGACATGGCCGAGGTCAAGGGCGCCATGGGAGATCCCTCGGGAGCCCTCACATATCTCGCCAAGATCAAGGATGAGACCAATCTCAAGCAGGACCAGGTGCCCCGCCTGCATCTTCTAAGGGCCCGCTTCGCGATCGACACTGAAGCCAAGGAGGCAGGAAGGGCAGAGCTGGACAAGGCCTTGGAGGAATCGAGGCGGAGGGGCTTGCGTTACTGGGAGGGCAGTTCGCTATTGATGCTCTCAGAATGGGAAGAGAAGTACGGGTCCCCTGAAAATGCCGGGAAGGCCCGCGAGGATGCAGAGAGGAAACTGAAGGAATGCGGGGTCGTTGACGAGCCGCCCTCAGCCACACCTGGGAAATAGCGCAGAAGAGACACAATATTCCTTATACTGGGCAATCTATCAAGTGCATGGATGGCAGCAACAGCGGTGGATGAACAACGTTCATCACCGGCCAAAGCCACAACCCTAGTGGGCCGTCATGAAGAGATAGCCGCACTGAGCGCAGTGCTGACTGAGGCGGAAGGAGGCCATGGGGTAACTGCCCTGATCACTGGTCCAGGAGGGATAGGAAAGACCTCCCTTGTCCGTTGGCTGGAGGATGTGGCTAGGAGCCACAACCTGTGGGTGAGGTGGGGATATTGTCTACCCGAGCTGCATGAACCGTTCTTTCCGATGGAGCAGATCTTCCGCTCGAATGGAAAGGATGAGCAAGAGGGAAGGGGGAAGGGAAGCGGCGGTTCGAAGGGGTTGCCCTTGGCGTTCATTCCCCTGAAGGGTCAGGCCACCTCAGGCCTCCGCCGAGGGATGGGTCAGGGGCCAGGATGGAATGAATCCGAGGGAGACGCAAGACCGATGGAAACCCCGCTGGCTTTTGTCCCGTTGGACAAGGAGACGGCGCAGGGCGGAGACAAGGAAAGGCCTATGGATGCGTCGCTCGCCTTCATGCCGTTGAGCAAGGAGACTGCTCGCTCCTCATTCACTTCCCGCGCGCCCGCGAACGTCCTCCTCGACTATCTTTCGAGGATCGAGAACGAATCGACTGAACACCCGTGCGTGATCTTTCTCGATGATTTCCAATGGGCCGACCCTGACTCCGTGCAAGCGCTGAGATTCCTCAGCCGCAACATCAAGCGCATGCCGGTTCTGATCGTCGTTACGATGAGGGAGGACGAGGTGAAGGACCCCTCATTCCAGGAAGCCCTGAGCGAGATGAGGAGAGGGGGGCTGGTGAAGGACGTTCCCCTGGCGGGGCTAAGGGAGAAAGAGGCCCAGCAGCTGCTGGAGAAAGCAATTCAAGCCCCTTTGGAAAGCGACAAGGCGGCGACGGCGGTGCATTTCCTGGTCGACCTGACCGGAGGGAATCCATACTTCTTCCTCGAGACGGTGAGACACCTGCAGGACACAGGCATGGTTCGCATGGGTGGCAGGAAGGCGATAGTGGAGGTGCCAGTGGGGGGAAGTTCAGGGGAAGTCGAGTCCATCGTGCCGGATTCGGTCACGGCCCTGCTCGCCCGAAGACTGGAGACCCTCACCAAGGACCAGACGGACCTGCTTGAAGGAGCGTCCGTCATCGGACATGAGTTCGAGGTCGCCCCCTTGCAGGATCTTCTTGGAACTCCTGGCGGGAGCGTCATCAGGTTGTTGAAGGAACTTTCGTCCAAGAGAGACCTTGTCGTTCCTAAGGGAGAGGACGGGACCAAGTACGCCTTTGCCCACGCATTGTTGTGGGATACTGTCCGCAGGTCAGTGCCAGAGGAGAAGCGGAAAGAATGGGCGGGCAAGCTAGCCTCGTGGTGGGAGGCTCACCTTCCCGCGGACGTCGAGCGGATCGCCACACTGTACGAGCTCGGAGGATTGAACGCGAAGGCTCTGGCAAGCGTGAACAGGGTGATCGAGATATCGATGCAGACACATTCGCACGAACGAGTAGCCAAGTACTTCGAGATCGGGCTTAAAATGATGGAGCAAGAGGGTGAGCCCGTGGAAGGTATGACTAGATGGGGGCTCTCTATCGTGGACAATCTGAGAGGAGACGGGGCCGATCACAACTGGAACACGTCCATATACAGGCGCCTCCTCCAGTTGGGTCCGCCGGAGCCACTTTCCTGGGAATTGCTTGCCCGTCTGACGAACGAAATCACGATGGACCAGACCCGGGAGGCAAGGCAATTGTTCAACAAGGTGCAAGAGGCCACGCGCCGGAGGCCCGAGATGGTCTCCAAGGGCTTGTTGGGAAAGATAGCCGTTGCGAATTCATGGCTACTGTATTTTGAAGGGGATTCGAACGGCTCGATAGAGCGCGCAAGAGAGGCCCTCTCCTTATTGCCGGAGGATGAGCGACTTTTCCGTGGCCTCACACTCTGGCACATGGGCTGGGTTGATGCGGACTTGAGTCGATTTGACGAGGCGACGGACAGCCTGGAGAAGGGGCTCACCATAGCAAAGGCGGGGAAGTTGTTGGGACTGACACCGCTTCTTCTCAACCTGAAGGGGACAATAGCACTGATGACGGGCGACAATACTGAGGCAGAGAGCTGCTACAGCGAGGCATCGGCAACCTGCAGGAGCTTAGGGCAGGTCATGAACCGCTGTGGCCTTCTCGCGAACCTCGCACAGGCCCGCATACAAATGGGGGATATCGACGGAGCAGAGAGTGCGGCCAGGGAGGCCCTGCGAATAGCGGACGCGTTCAACCGGCCATATGGTCAGAGCTGTGCTCTGCAAACCCTCGGGAATGTGATGGTGCTCAGGAAAGCCCCCGCCGCCGTGGACTTGTTCAACAAGGCCAAAGTGATCTTCGAGCAAATGGGGAATGCCGAATCGATATTCCGGCTGCGCCTCGACTTTGCCGAAGCGAGAGGTGTGCTGGGGGATCCCTCGGGTGCGCTCGCAGAGCTGAGGGAGGTGAAGGACGAGGATGCCCCCAAACAGGAGGATTGGGCACGCATCCACACCCTCAGGGGGCGCTTTGCAATGGAGACCGGTGCCAAGGACGAGGCGAAGACGGAACTGAATCGAGCCCTGGAGGAATCGCGGCAGAGAGGCCTGTTCTACTGGGTGGGCCTTGCAATGCTGCTGCTCTCAGAGTGGGAGAAGAAGTACGGGTCACCCGAGAATGCCGCCAAGACACGGGAGGAGAGCGAGAAGATCCTCGGGGAGTGCGGTGTGGTCAATCTGGCCGTGTTCACAGGAGAGCGATCCGAACCTGCGGAAGGAGAGGAGGCGGACGTGGCCGAGACGGAAGCGAAGCCGCGGGCCCAGCTATCCATGGCGATCCTGAAGTATCTCCATGACCAGGGTGGGATCGAGGGGGCCTACGCGCCCAATGAGGTGGTTCCCATCACATTGACGCAGAAGGGGATATCGGAGGGACTTGGGTTACCCAGGGACCGGTTCAGCATGGTGTTGAAGCGGCTAACGGAAGGGGGTATGATTGTCGCACAGCCACATAACGTGAAGGGTGAATCTCGGACGTTGAAAGCCTACCTTCTCACCAAGAGCGGGGAGGCAGCACTGAAGGAATGATTGGGGAGATGCGCTAGATTGCTTATACTGGTTTGGTCATTATGAGAAGAGATGGAAACCGCAGTCGAGATGGAGCAACGCTCCTCTCCGACCACAGTCGCGACCCTGGTGGGTCGCCATGAAGAGACGACTGCGCTGAGGGAAGCGCTGTTCGAGGCTGAAGGAGGGACCGGTGTCACCGCCCTTATCACTGGTCCTGGAGGGATAGGAAAGACCTCCCTTCTCCGCTGGCTGGAGGATGTGGCGAACAGCCACAACCTGTGGGTGAAGTGGGGGTATTGTCTCCCCGAGATCCGTGAACCGTTCTTTCCGATGGAGCAGGTCTTCCGTTCGGCTGGAAAGGATGAGCAAGGGGGAGGTGGGAAGGGAAGCGGCGGTTCGAAGGGGTTGCCATTGGCGTTCATTCCCCTGAAGGGCCATTCCGGCTCGGCCCCCCGTTCGGGAAGGGGCATGGGGCGAGAGTGGACCGGGTCCGAGGGAGACACAAAGCCGATGGAGACTCCGCTGGCTTTTGTCCCGTTGGGCAAGGAGACGGGACAGAGCGGAGGCAAGGAGCGGCCGATGAATGCATCGCTCGCCTTCATGCCGTTGAGCAAGGAGACTGCGAACCCATCATCCACTTCCCGCGCGCCCGCGAACGTCCTCCTCGACTATCTTTCAAGGATCGAGAACGAATCCGCGGAACGCCCGTGCGTGATCTTCCTCGATGACTTTCAGTGGGCCGACCCCGACTCTGTGCAAGCTCTGAGATTCCTCAGTCGCAACATCAAGCGGATGCCTGTTCTGATAGCGGTAACGATGAGGGAGGATGAGGTGAAGGACCCCTCGTTCCAGGAGGCCCTGAGAGAGATGAGGAGGGGGGAGCTGGTCAAGGACATTCCCCTTGCAGGGTTAAGGGAGAAAGAAGCACTCCAATTGCTTGAGAAGACGATTCAAGCCCCTCTGGAGACCGACAAGGCTACGACGGCAGTGCGTTTCCTGCTTGACCTTACCGGTGGAAATCCCTACTTCTTCCTGGAGACCGTGAGGCACCTGCAGGATGCAGGTATGGTACGCATGGGCGGCAGGAAGGCGGTTCTGGAGGTGCCCCGGGGCGGGAGTTCAGGGAAAGTGGAGTTTATGGTACCGGATACGGTCACGGCCCTTCTCACCAAGAGATTGAGCACGCTTTCCAAGAATGAGTCGGAATTGCTTGCGGGAGCGGCAGTCATAGGCCAGGAGTTCGAGGTTGCTCCCTTGCAGGATCTCTTTGGGCTTCATGGCGATAGCGCCAGTCGAACGCTGAAGGAACTTTCAGCGAAGAGGGACATAGTCATCCCGAGAGGAGAGGACGGCGCCAAGTACGCGTTTGCCCACGCGTTGCTGTGGGACACCGTCCGCAAATCTGTGCCCGAGGAGAGGCGGAAGGAATGGGCAGGCAAGCTTGCCTCGTGGTGGGAGTCTCACCTCCCCGCAGACATCGAGCGGATCGCGACGCTATACGAGCTCGGAGGGCTGAACGCGAAGGCCCTGTCGAGCGTGGACAGGGTGATCTCGATATCCCTTCAGATGCACTCGCACGAGCGCGTCGCCAGGTACTTCGAGATGGGTCTCCAGATGATGGAGCAGGAGGGGAAGTCCCCACAAGAGATGGCGGAGTGGGGTCTCTCCATCACCGACCGGCTGAGAGGTGATGGGGCCGATCTCAGCTGGACCAAGGCGATATGCGGTCGACTCCTCCAGATGGGTCCCCCTGAGCCTGTTTCCTGGGAGCTGCTCGTCCGTCTCGCGAACGCGATGACGATGGACCAGGTGAGAGAGGCTAGGCAACTGTTCAGCAAGGTGCAGGAGGCCACGCGCCGGAGACCCGAGCTGGCCTCCCCGTCGTTGCTCGGAAGGATGGGCGTTGCGAACTCAGTGATATTGTATTGCGAAGGGAATTCGAACGCCTCGATTGAGAGCGCAGAGCAAGCCCTCTCCATAATGCCTGAAGATGAGAAACTCTTCCGCGGCCTTGCACTTTGGCACCTTGGTTGGATCGCCATGGACTTGAATCGATTCGAGGAAGCTGCAGAGAACCTAGAGAAGGGGCTTGCGGTCGCCAAGGCTGGGAAGCTGATGGGGCTGATACCCCTACTTCTCAACGTCAAGGGAGTGATGGCCACGTTGAGAGGCGACCTGATCGGGGCAGAGAGCTACCTCAGCGAGGCTACGTCGACCTGCAGGAACCTTGGGCAGGTCATGAACAGGACTGTCTTCCTCGCGAACCTAGCACAGGCACGTGCATTGATGGGCGACCTTGACGGGGCGGAGAGTGCGGCCAGGGAAGGCTTACGGGTCTCGGAAGCGTTCAACCAGATGTATGGCCGGAGTGCGGGTGCACAAACCCTCGGCGAGATAATGGTATTGAGGAAGGATCCCACCGCGATTGAGATGTTCAACAGGGCCAAGGTGATATTCGAGCAGATGGGTAATGTCGAATCGCAATCGCAGATGGTATTCGACATAATAGAAGCGAGGGGTGTGTTCGGAGATCCCGCGGGCGCGCTCGCAGCGCTGAAGGACTTGAAGGAGCAGGCCGATTCAAAACAGGAGACGAGGGCACTTGTCCACCTGCTCAAGGGTCGCTTTGCGATGGAGACCGGAGCGAAGGACGAGGCAAAGACCGAGCTGGAACGGGCCCTGGAGGAATCGAAGAAGACGGGCCTTTTCTACTGGGAGGGCCGTGTGATGCTGCAGCTCTCGGAATGGGAGAAGAGGTACGGGTCACCGGAGATTGCAGCCAAGGCGCGGGAAGAGAGTGAGAAGATCCTTGGTGAGTGCGGGGTCGTGAATTTTGCACCGTTCACAGGGGAGCCGTCAGAGCCGGCGGAAAGCGAGGGTGCGGCCAGTGCGGAGGCGGGAGCGAAGCCACGAGCCCAGCTATCCCTGGCGTTACTGAGGTATCTCCATGACCACGGCGGCATCGAAGGGGTCTTCAGACTCGATGGCGTGGTCCCAGTGACCTTCACGCAGAAGGGGATATCGGAGGGGCTTGGTCTTCCCAGGGACCGGTTCAGCATGGCGCTGAAGCGTCTGACGGAAGCAGGCATGGTCGCCGTGCAGACCCACAACGTGAAGGGTGAAACTCGAGCGTTGAAGGTCTACCTTCTCACCAAGAAGGGAGAGGCCGCGCTAAAGGAATAGTTTGAAGCAGCGCAGTACTGCTTATACTGGGCAAGCTATTGCACGTGTGGATGGCAACACCAACGATGGCGGAACAACGCTCATCGCCTACCAAGCCCCCGACCCTAGTTGGTCGCCAAGAAGAGACGGCTGCGCTGAGCGCAATCCTGGCCGAGGCTGAAGGAGGCCAGGGGATAACGGCCCTGATCACGGGTCCTGGAGGGATAGGAAAGACCGCCCTTCTCCGCTGGCTGGAGGAGGTGGCGATAAGCCACAATCTATGGATGAGGTGGGGATACTGTCTACCTGAGGTCAGCGAACCGTTCTTTCCGATGGAACAGATCTTCCGCTCTGACGAAGAAGATGAACAAGGGGGAGAAGGGAAGGGATTGCCATTGGCTTTCGTTCCGTTGGGCAAGGGAACCCGTCCTGAGATGGGACGGGGGCAACGGGGGAGCGAACCCGAGGGCTACTCAGAACAGATGAGCGCGCCGTTGGCCTTTGTCCCGTTGGGCAAGGAAACGGGGCAGAGTGGAGGCAGGGAAGGACCGATTGACGCCCCAATGGCCTTCATGCCCGTGGCCAGGGAAACCGAGGGCAGATCCCGAGCGCCCGCGAACGTCCTCCTCGACTATCTTTCAAGGATCGAGAAAGAGTCCTGGGAACACCCGTGTGTGATCTTTCTCGATGATTTCCAATGGGCCGATCCTGACTCCGTGCAAGCACTGAGATTCCTCAGCCGCAACATCAAGCGGATGACGGTTCTGATAGCAGTGACGATAAGGGAGGACGAGGTGAATGATCCCTCATTCCTGGAGGCTCTGAGCGAGATGAGGAGAGGGGGGCTGGTGAAGGACGTTCCCCTGGCCGGGCTAAGGGAGAAAGAGGCTCAACAACTGCTCGAGCGGGCGATAAATGCCCCCCTGGAGACCGGCAAGGCTGCGGCAGCTGTGCACTTCCTGCTGGACCTGACCGGAGGGAATCCATACTTCTTCCTCGAGACGGTGAGACACCTGCAGGATGCAGGCATGGTGCGCATGGGTGGGAAGAAAGCGGTACTGGAAGTGCCCACGGGGCGGGGACCGGTAGGTCTGGGCCTCAGCGTGCCTGATTCGGTCACGGCTCTGCTCGACCGAAGATTGAGCACCCTCACCAAGGACGAGTCCGAGTTGCTTGCAGGAGCGGCCTTCATTGGCCAGGAGTTCGAGGTGGCCCCTCTGCAGGAACTCTTTGGATATCCTCGCAATGTTGTCAGCAAAGCGCTAAAGGAACTTTCAACCAAGAAGGACGTAGTCGTTCCAAGAGGAGAGGGGGGGACCAAGTATGCATTTGCCCACGCACTGCTATGGGACAGCGTCCGCAAATCTGTGCCCGAGGAGAAACGGAAGGAATGGTCGGGCAAGCTAGCCTCATGGTGGGAGGCCCACCTCCCAGCGGACATTGAGCGGATCACAACATTGTACCAGCTAGGCGGGCTGAACGCAAAGGCCCTGACATGCGTGGATCGGGTGATTGAGATTTCGCTGCAGATGCATGCGCACGAACGAGTAGCCAGGTGCGTCGAGATGGGGCTTCGCTTGATGGAGCAGGAAGGGACGCCTGTGGAAGGGATGGCTGAGTGGGGTCTTGCTGTCGTGGACCGGCTGAGAGGTGACGGGGGCGATCATAATTGGAATACACCCATTTACAGGCGCCTACTCCAGATGGGTCCACCGGAGCCCGCCTCCTGGGAACTGCTGATACGTCTCGCGAACGAGACGACGATGGACCAAACCAAGGAGGCAAGGCAATTGTTCAACAAGGTGCAGGAGGCCACGCGCCATAGGCCCGAGCTGGCGTCACAAGCCCTGCTTGGAAGGATAGCCGTAGCCAATTCATGGCTACTGTATTTTGAAGGGAATTCGAATGGCTCGATAGAATGCGCGAGAGAAGCCCTCTCCATATTGCCAGAGGATGAGAGACTTTTCCGCGGCCTCATGCTCTGGCACATGGGCTGGATAGCAATGGACCTGAATCGATTTGAGGAAGCTGCGGACGACCTCGAAAAGGGGCTAGCTGTCGCCAAGGCGGGGAAGTTGATGGGACTGATCCCCCTTCTTCTCAATGTGAAGGGGGCAATTGCCCTGATGAGAGGTGATCTGATTGGATCAGAGAACTGCTTCAGCGAGGCGTCGGCGACCTGCAGGAACCTAGGGCAAATCAGGAATCGCACTGTTTTTCTCGCGAACCTGTCATACACTCGTGCACATATGGGCGACCTTGACGGAGCGGAGAGTGCTGCCAGAGAGGCCTTGCGAATCTCGGATGCGTTCGATCAACCGTATGGTCAGAGTTGTGCTCTGCAAGCCCTCGGGGAGATAATGCTGATGCGGAAAGCCCCCGCGATAGATACGTTCAACAAGGCCATAGGGATCCTCAAAGAAATTGGGAACACTGAAACGATATTCGACCTGGACCTCGACATTACCGAAGCGACGGGTGTGATGGGAGACCCTGCTGGCGCGCTCGTTTCGCTGAAGGAGATGAAGGACGAGGTCGTTCCCAAACAGGAGTATAGGGCGCGCATCCACATGCTCAGGGGCCGCTTTGCAATGGAGACAGGAGCCAAGGATGAGGCAAGATCCGAGTTAGAGCGAGCTTTGGAGGAATCCCGGCAGGGGAACCAGCTCTACTGGGAGGGCCGCGCGATGCTGCTGCTCTCAGAATGGGAGAAGAGGTACGGGTCACCGGAGAACGCTGCCAAGGCGAGGGAAGAGAGCGAGAAGATCCTCGGGGAATGTGGGGTGGTCAATCTGGGGGTGTTCACGGGGGAACCTTCCGAGCCCGCGGAAAGAGTTGAAGCAGGCAATGTAGGAACGGAGGCAAAGCCGAGGACCCAGCTATCCCTGATGATATTGAGGTATCTGCACGATCACGGGGGGACCGATGGGGCCTTTGGACCCAACGATGTCGCTCCAGTGGCGCTCACACAAAAGGGGCTATCGGACGGACTTGGGCTCCCCAGGGACCGGTTCAGCATGACGCTGAAGCGGTTGTCGGAGGGGGGCACGGTCACAGTGCAGACTCACAGCGTCAAAGGTGAAACTCGAAAGATGAAGGTCTACCTTCTGACCAAGAGCGGGGAGGCCGCATTAGGGGGATAATCGGGAATAGTCCCAAGACAGCTTATATTGGGCAAGCTATCCTGTGTGGTGATGGCAACGACAGCGGAGGGGGACCGACGCCCATCGACCACTGGCTCCTCGGCCCTAGTGGGTCGCCATACTGAGATGATTGCGCTGAGGTCAGCGTTGTCTCAGGCGGAGGGAGGCTCTGGCGTAACCACACTGATCACTGGTCCTGGAGGTATAGGGAAGACCGCTCTTCTTCGCTGGCTGGAGGACGTGGCGAACGACCGCAAGCTGTTCGTAAGATGGGGGTACTGTCTACCCGAGATCCGCGAACCGTTCTTTGCGATGGAGCAGCTCTTCCGTTCGATGAAAGGAAAAGGGCCGGGCGTGGCAGTGTCAGAGGTTAGTTCCGGTTCGGAAGCGTCTTCGTCCACCGGATCAAAGTCAAGACCCCGCGTGACCCCGAAGGGTGTGGCACTGGCTTTTGTGCCAATAGCGAAGGAGGCCGAAACCAAGGGTGCGGCCCCGGTTGCCCGCGCGCCCTCGAACGTGCTTCTCGACTATCTCTCAATGGTCGAGAGCGAGTGCATAGACCACCCGTGCGTAATTCTTCTCGATGACTTTCAGTGGGCCGACCCAGACTCAGTGCAGGCCCTTAGGTTCCTCAGCCGCAACATCAAGCGGCTGCCGGTTCTCTTGGCGGTCGCGTTCAGGGAGGACGAGGTGATGGACACAACGTTCCATCAGATCCTGAGAGACCTTAGGAAGGAAGGGCTTGCGAGGGACATGGCCCTGGCGGGATTGAAGGAGAGAGATGCCCTGCAACTTCTGGAGCGAGTGGTTCAAGCCCCCCTGGAGCCCACCAAGGCGACAGCGGCGGTACACCTCCTTATGGAACTTACCGGGGGAAATCCGTTCTTCTTCCTCGAGGTCGTCCACCTATGGCAAGAGATGGGACTGATACGCAAGGAGGGACAAAAGGTGGTCATACACGTTCCTGCCATACGCAGTCCGAAGGGGATCGAAGCGACAGTTCCGGAATCAGTATCGGAGCTGCTAACCAAGAAGCTTGACTCTCTTTCAAGGGAAGAGAGGGACATCTTGGAGGGTGCAGCCATCCTAGGGCAGGAGTTCGAGGCCGCCCCGCTGGAGGAGCTCTTCATGTCTCACGGCGAAAGCTTTGAGGGGCTGCTAAGGAAGCTCTCGTCCAGGAGGGGTCTCATCGTCCAGAAGGGAGAGGACGGGACCCGGTACGCATTCGCCCATACATTGTTATGGGAGACGGTCAAGGATTCAACTACTGAGGAGCAAAGGAAGCACCTGGCCGGCCACATGGCGGCATGGTGGGAAGAGCACCTGCCTGCCGATGTCGAACGGATGGCCGCGCTGTATGAGCTTGGAGGATTAAACGCAAAGGCCCTCTCCTGCGTGGAGAAGGTCATTACGGTGTCTCTGCAGATGCATGCGCACGAGCGCGTTGTGCGAGGCTTCGATAAGGGGCTCGTTCTGATGCAATGGGAAGGGACCCCCGTCGAGGAGATGGTCAAGTGGGGACTCGCGGTCGTGGACCGGTTGAGAGAGGATGGCGGGGATGCCCGCTGGGTCGAACCTATGTGCCGACCTCTTCTCCAGGCGAATCCTCCAGAGCCCCTCTCTTGGGAAGTGCTGGTCCGCCTAGTGAACTCAATGATCACAGGGCGTGTGAGAGAGGCAAGGCAATTGCTCAACAAGGTCATCGAGGCAACACGCCTGAAGCCCGAGTTGGCATCCAAGACATTGCTGGGAAGGATAGCCTCCATCAATGGAAGGCTCCTCTACCTGGAGGGGCAGATAGACGCTTCCATCGAGAGTGAGCGGAACGCTCTCTCCTTGCTGCCTGAGGAGGCGAAGTTTCTCCGCGGGAGCGCATATCAGCGAATTGGCTGGAGCTTCATAGACAAGAACAGGAATGATGACGCGATAGAGTTCCTCGAGAAGGGACTTGCGGTGGCCAAGGAAGGCAAGGTCTGGGGGCTGATACCATCCTTGCTCAATCTGAGGGGAGGGATAGCTCTGTCGAAAGGCAACCTGACCACTGCTGAGGAGGTCATCCGTGAGGCGACAGCTACCTGCAAGGCCCTCGGGCAGATCCAGAACCTAACCATATTCCTGTCCAACCTTTCGATCGTAAGGGAGGATATGGGCATTCTTGATGGGGCAGAGGATGCCGCCAGAGAGGCCTTGCGAGTCTCCGAGGCGTTTGGCGAGCGGTATGCTCAAGCCACTGCGGCGCAGGCTCTCGGGGCGGTCATGGTCCTTAAGAGGGCCCCTCGTGAGGCCATGCCCCTCTTCGAGAAGGCAAGAGACATCTTCAAGGAATCTGGAGACGTCAACAAGCTTCTCGATGTCCAGATCGACATGACTGAAGTGAAGGGCATAATGGGAGATCCATCGGGCGCGCTGGAAGCCCTGAAGGCCGTCCTGAAGGAGGAGAGGAATCTCAAGCAAGAGCAAGTGGTCCGCCCGCATCTCCTCAGGGCCCGTTTCGCGATGGAGACAGGGGCCAAGGAGGAAGCAAGAGCTGAGGTGGAATTGGCCCTGGGGGAGTCTAGGCGGTGGGGCCTGCGCTACTGGGAGGGCCGTGCGCAATTGGTGCTCGCAGGATGGGAGAAGAAGTACGGGACACCGGAGAAAGCCGCGGAGACCCAGAGGGATGCGGAAAAGATGCTCAAGGAATGCGGGGTTACTAATCTGGCACCGTTCGCATGGGCGCGGTCCGAGCCAAGAGATGAAGAGGAGGTTGTGACGGAGACGGATGCAAAGCCGCGGCCGCAGCTATCCCTGATGATACTGAGATACCTCAGCGAACACGGAGGGGTCGAAGGCGTATTTGGACCCACCGACGTGGTCCCAATAGCCTTCACGCAGAAGGGGATATCTGAGGGGCTTGGGTTACCCCGGGATCGGTTCAGCATGGCCCTAAAGCGGCTGGAGGAGAGGGGCCTGGTCGCAGTGCAGACGCATGCCGTGAGGGGCGAATCGAGAGCGCTGAAGGTCTATCTTCTTACCCAGGAGGGTAAGGAAGTGGCCAAGAAGTAGATGGAACGGCATGCGCGGAATGCATTTCCGCTGGCAAATTTGGCACGCGAGTGTTACATTTCTGTTACAGGGGAAGGGCAGCTATATATGGCGCTCTGAAGGGTGATTACAGCGTATGTCTGCGTCTAGTGGCAGATGGGAGGTGGGTACGTCAGCTCGAGAGTGGGCAATCCTCCAGATCTTCGCTGTAATATTCCTCCTTCTCGGAACCGGGGTCTGCGCGTCCGCGGCTGGGTCCTCTGGACCTGCAGGGGGTAGCCTCACAGAGATGGGCGCCATGACTCCCATCATCAGCAATGTTGCCTTCACGGCTGCCTCTTCTGGCGTGCATCTGGGAGACGGGACCATCGTTCAGGGCACGCTAAGTTTCGTTGGTAGGGACCCCAAGATGCAAGACAATGTGATCAACGCGTTATACGATCCGGGTTCACCATTATACCATCACTTCCTCACCGGTAGTGAATGGCAATCGCTGTTCGGCCCTAACACCACAGGCCAGGCCAGCCTGGAAGCATACCTGGAGTCCAATGGTGTGACCGTCCAAGCGGTGAGCGACCTACTCTGGAACCTCCAGGGACCTGCTCCTGCGATGGGAGCTGCGTTCGGAACCACCTTCGTTAGCCCGGCAGCAAGCCCCCCCTCTTTGGAGAGCTATGCTCCTGTTTCCCCTCTTGAACTTCCCGCGAGGTTCGCAGGCATGGTGCAGGTCGATGACGGCTTCCAGACGGTGGTGAGCCCTCAACCTGCTGATCTTCGCGCGGCCCTCATGCCAGTGAGCACTCCGTCCCCAGTGCCACAAGTGGCTCCGTCTTCGACCGCACTGACCCTGAAGATCTCTGACGCGCCTTGGACATTCACCTGCACCAAGGCCGCCGATTGCTCGGTAGGAACAGACTCCTACATTCCGGCAGGGTCCAACCAGACGTACAAGCTGACCATCAGTGGTGGGACACCTCCCTACTCGGTCAGCTGGCATTGGGGCGACGGTTCGATCCAGCATTTCACGTCCAGCACGGGAACTCTCAAAGCATTCCACATGTTCTACCAACCGAGCCAGACCAACTATTGCTGGCCAGGGACGGGCAATCCGGGGCCCTGCCAGAACATCACCGTCTGGGCCACGGACGGAGCGGGAGACAATGGCTCTACCGAGGTCTACGGGTTTCCCGGGGCCACACCCATCAGCGAACCGGTATTCTACAACGCCGTGACGCTCTGGCGTATGGGATTCACTGGGCAGGGGACAACCATCGGCTTTGCCGAGCAGTGCGACAAGACCTACTGGAGCTACCAATCTGACCTCGATAACTTCTCCGTGGAGTTCGGTCTTCCTCTGACCACTCTCAAGATCATCGGCAGCGGGGCCACACCCTCTGCTTGCACGCAGTCCGGTTGGGCTGACGAGACAATGCTCGATGTTGATTGGGCCCATGCCATCGCTCCCAACGCAACCCTGGAGCTGGATCTCTCCAATGGTGCTTTGGACGAAGGGGATGCCACCTGGAACAACCTCACGAATGGGGTCTTCATAACGTCCAACAGTTGGGGCGGGAACTACACCCACTCGATCTGGCTCGAAGCTGCAGCCCAGGGCCAGACCTATCTTACGGCGAGTGGCGATTGTGGGGCGATGGGGGCACCGGTCAAGGGAAAGACCTCAGTGCCACCTGCAGACAATCCGTATGGCGGTGGTGTCGGTGGCACTCAGATCTACCAGACCCCAGCAGGAACGTTCCGTGCAGAGTATGCGTGGAATGGGTCGGATTACAATCCATGCGACGACTCTGACGGCTCGACCGGAGGGTATTCCACGACTTGGGCCGCGCCATGGTATCAGATAGGGATGACCGGTTTCAACAGCACATATCGTGGGGTCCCGGACTTCTCCGCCATCGGCGGTACCAATGTGGAGGAGGACCAGGATGGCTGGTACATCACTTGCGGCACATCGCTTTCCAGCCCCAGCTTCGCCGCCATGCTCGATCTGATGTACCAGTATAACGGGACTGCGAACAGAGCTAACGGACTCGTGGACTACAGCCTCTACAATATCGCCAAGGGAGCGAACTACAACACAGGGTTCCACGACATCGTCATAGGGAACAATATCGTCCTGGGAGTGGGATATAATGCGACCGTCGGGTGGGATCCCATAACTGGGCTGGGGTCTCCCAATGTGGGTCAGCTGGCGGAACTGCTAGCAAACCAGAACGGGAACCCAGACGCATTCTCTCCGATAACCCCTTATCTTGCCTCCAACGTGAGCTTCGGTCCCGCATCCTTGAACGTATACTTTGGCGCTGATGCTGCGGGCGGGCCAAGCTCGCTCTCCGGCTACTCGTACCATTGGGACTTCGGAGATTGCAACTCTACTGCCTCCAGTGCTCCTTTCGCGATGCATGACTACGCCAACCCTGGAATATTCGACGCGACCGTAACCGTTACAGCGGCCGGCTATGCCGGCTCTGGCATATCGAACACCAACACCATCCACGTGGCTGGAGGTTCCCCAACCCCATTGATATGCTCCTTCACCGCGTCCCCCAACACGATACCCGCGAACGGCACTACATTCCTCAATGTCAGTGCTGTGGGCGGCTCCGGGCCCTTGACATTCACTTACACCGGACTCCCCGGGGGATGCATGTCGTCCGATGTTGCCTCCCTGATGTGCTCTCCAGCAAGATCAGGTACATTTGAAGTCCGCGTCTTCGCGAACGACTCGGAAGGCACGTCCGCGAGCGCAGTCATCTCCCTCACGGTAGAACAGGGTCTCACCATCTCATCCTTCGTCGCCTCTCCAGATACGGTTTCTCCGGGAAGTTCAACAACAATGACCGTGGTTGCTACGGGCGGGACCCAGCCATATGCCGATTATTACACCGGATTGCCGGCGGGCTGTGCCTCAGCGGATCTTGCATCCATCACCTGCGTTCCAACCGCGACTGGAAGTTTCACCATCCGTGTCTTTGTCAATGACTCGGCAAGTCACTCGGCCAGCGCCACCACCGTGCTTACCGTTCGATCCGTCAACGGTCTGATGTCTGTGGCAGTGAGCCCAGCCGCTGCCGCGCTGGTCTCAGGTAGTTCGCAATCTTTCACAGCCACTCCCAGGTGCAATGCTGCCTGTCCCCCCGGCACCACATACTCCTGGGCCCTCTCGAACAGCAACATGGGCGTGTTCAATTCCACGATGGGCGTCCAGGTGACCTTCACCGCTGGCAATACTTCGGGCACGGTCGGTCTCACCGTCAACGCCACGCTGAACGGGACGACCAAGCAGAGTTCGGTTGTTACGATAATCATCGCTGTTCCAGCTGTCACGCTGTCCTCAGTGGCTGTGAGCCCTGTCTCCACATCCCTCGCTGCCACAAACACGATGACCTTCACAGCCGTTCCAACGTGCAGTGCCGTTTGCCCCTCGGGCATAACCTACTTGTGGACCCTGGCGAACACGAACATGGGCACGCTCAGCGCCACCACGGGCGTGTCCGTGTTGTTCACGGCGGGAAGCAACGCCGGGACGGTCGAGCTCTATGTCATCGCCGCGCTGAACGGGAAGACCGCAGGGTTCACTGCCACAATCACGGTCCTCAGTAGCCCGAGCACGGGTTCCGGACCGTCCATCTCTGAGACGACATTGTATGCCATCATACTGGTGGTCGTGGCGGTTGCCGCGATCGTTGCGGTTCTGGTACTCATGCGTAGGAGAAAGAAGGATAGGGTTCCGGAACACCAAGGTCCGGCCCCGGAGCAGAGAACCGCGGAACCTCCACCGGATGAATACTCATCCATTCAAGCATTTGCCGACAGGCATCTTCCGATCGAGATCCAGGCCACTAGGCTCTCCTACGATTTCCGTTCAGTCAACTATGAATAGAACGGCCCCGGTTCGAGTGACCGAGCGATGTGGCAGGCTGTCGTCACTTGTCTGGTAGCTCATCCCCGGTTTCAGGACCACCTTTCGTCCGTCCTTGAGCTCGGTCTCAAGCTCTCCCTGCAAGCACAGGAGGATGTGCCCTTTGCTGCACCAATGGTCGGCCTCGTACCCGGGCGAATACTCGACCATCCGCACGCGAATATCGCCGAAGGTCTGGGTTCGCCACGTTGCCGAACCCTTCAGACCCGGATGACGGGTCGGTTCGATGTCCTGCCAGTTGGTCGTACCGAATGGAATGTCCTTGAGCTTCATGACACGCTCATGACGCAGGCTCGTAATAATACTCGCCCTTCGCCCGCTGCTCCCTGTCAAGGACCGAGCCGGTCTTGTTCACCCTCGGACGGAGGGTCTCTTCGTCTCTGCGGAAGGTCACTCCAACCTCCTTGAGCAACCGGTTCATCCCCTGCCGCATCGGGTAGGGTCCCTCGCCCACTCCGGTACCCTTTCCATGGAAGACCATCATCCTGTCTGCCAGTAGGTCCAGGAAGTAAACGTCATGGTCTACGATGAGGGCAGTGGCGCCCCTCTTCTCCACGGCTCGACGGATGACCTTCGCTGCGTTCATCCTCTCGTCCACATCGAGGTAAGCTGAGGGCTCGTCGAGCAGGTAGAGGGTAGCTTCTCGCGCGAGCGCCATGGCGACGGCCACTCTCTGCAGCTCCCCGCCTGACAATCCGGACAGGGGAACCTCCATGATGGCGGCCAGGCTCAGGCTCTCCACCAGTTCGTTCTGGAAGAACTGCAGGTCGAATTCCTCGCCCGTGCCCATGGACTCCACGCGTTCCTTGAGGTTCGCCTCTCCGGTGGCCTTGAGGTACTGGGGCTTGTAGCTCACCTTGACCCCCGCCGGAGCTTTTCCGCTCGTGGGTTTCTCCACTCCGGCAAGCAGCTTGACGAACGTGGTCTTGCCCGTTGCATTGGGCCCGACTATCCCTACTGTCTCACCCTTGTGAAGAGCTCCCCCTTCGACCTTCAGCTGGAACTTGGGATACTCCTTCTCCATCGTCTCGAAGGTGACCAGGGGGATCCGCGAGAGGGTTGGCCTGGGGGGATGCGAAGTGAAGACGATCGGTTCCTTCCTGAACCTGACGTTCTCGTCCCGCAGGTACCCGCCGAGGTAGGTGTTGATCGCGCCCCTAGTGGGCATGGGGTGAGATACCACTCCGAATGCGGCCGATTCACCGTAGAGCAGATGGACCTGGTCGGCGAGATAGTCCAGTATCGCAAGATCATGCTCCACCACAACGACGGATTTCCTCTCACCCATCGTCCTGATGACGTTGGCCACGTGAAGGCGATTCACTATGTCGAGGTAGCTCGAAGGCTCGTCAAAGAAATAGAGGTCGGCGTCGGATGCCAGCGTCCTGGCAATGGCCGCGAGCTGCATCTCGCCTCCGGAAGCGTCGGAGAACTTCTTCCCCTCCACGTCAGAAAGCCCTACGTCCTCCAGAGCCCGGCCCGAATCTCCTCCCGCGCCATCCACGTACTCCCCTATCGTGGCCTCCGTCCCTGCCAGCGAGTCGACGTACTGGGGTTTGAAAGCGGTCTTCAGCTCGCCCGCGGACAACCGGCGGAAGTGCGCCTGCAACTCAGTTCCCCGATAGTGCTTCAGGATGCCTTCCCATTCGGGAGGGTTCTCGTAGTCCCCGAGGTTCGGCCGTTCCTTGCCGCTGAGGAGCCTGAGCGCAGTTGACTTGCCTATCCCGTTCGACCCGAGAAGCCCAACGGTCCCCTTTGGCTTGGGGACCGGCAGGCGGAAGAGACGGAAGGCGTTCTGTCCATAACGATGGACCATTTCCCCCTCGGCAGCCTCGGGTGTGTTGAGGATCTTTATCGCTGTGAACGGGCACTTGTGCACGCAGATGCCGCATCCTATGCAGAGCGACTCCGAGATGATCGGCTTCGAGTCTTCACCCCAGACGATGCACTCCTGCCCCATCCTGACCGGGGGACAATAGGCCTGGCACTCACCCTGGCATTCCTTGTGGTGGCACCGGTCCGTGAGAAGTATGGCTATTCGCGTCACTTTCCGAAATCAGGTCTGATTACCATTTAACTGGGTGGTGCCCATCTCCTTCAGTCCACCCATGTAGGGTCGAAGTGCATCTGGTACGATGACCGTCTTGTCATCTTTCGCGTAGTTCTCCAGGATCGCCACGATGGCCCTCGTTGTGGCGATGGCAGTGGAATTCAACGTGTGGGGCACCACTTTCCCGGGCTTCCCCGGTTTGCCCATCCTGATCCCAAGGCGGCGCGCCTGGTAGTCAGTGCAATTGGAGCAGCTGCCTACCTCGCGGAACTGGGCCTGCTTTGGATACCAGGCCTCGACATCGTACTTCTTCGAGGCCACTATGCCGAGGTCTCCGGTGCAGACGTTGACCACGCGGTAGGGTATGCCCAGGAGACGGAACATGTCCTCCAGGTTCCCTCTCAGCTCCTCGTGTATCTTCACTGAGTCCTCCGGCCGGCAGAAGACGAACTGCTCGACCTTGTTGAACTGGTGGACCCTGAATATCCCCTTCTGGTCGACCCCATGCCCCCCGATCTCCTTTCGGAAACATGGGCTTACCCCGGCAAGCCGGATGGGCATCGAATCCTCGTCCAGCACTTCCCCCATGTGGAGTGCGGCCATGGGATGTTCGCTCGTCGCGATAAGGTAGAGATCATCTCCATCTATCTTGTACATCACGTTCTCGAAGTCGGAGAGGTCTGTCACCCCCTCGTAGGGCGCCCTCCGGAGCATGCAGGGGGGTATGACAGGGACAAAGCCTCTCTGGACGAGAAGGTCGATAGCGAATCTCTGAAGTGCAAGGTCGAGGAGCGCGATCGAGCCCTTCATGTAATAGAAGCCCGCACCGCTCACCTTCCTCGCCATCTCGAAATCGGCGAGCCCTGCAGCTTCCAGGAAGTCACCGTGGGAAGGACGCCCCTTTGGCGCCTCCGATCTCTTCCCCCACTCGGAAACCATCACGTTCTCGGAGTCATCCTTACCATAGGGGACCGATTCGTCCAGGAGGTTCGGGAGCTTCATGAGAAGCTGGTCGCGTTCCTTGATGAGGGCGTTCTCCAGCTTCTCGAGTTCCTCCAGCTTGGCTGGCAAGGCCGCGGCCTCCTGGCGCAGCTCTGGCTTCTCCTCGCCGCGTTTCTTCGCCTCGGAGAGCTGCCTGGAGAGCTCGTTCCGCTTCCTGCGCGCATCAGCCGCATCCTTCAGGGCCTTCCTCCAGGCATCGTCCTTTGCCTTGAGAGTGTGCAGCATCTCGAGATACCGTGGCTCCTGCCTGCGGGCGATGTTCGCCTCTACCTTGGCGAAGTCGTTCCTTATGAGGTCGATATCTAGCAATTCAGGCCACCTTCAGTACTATCTTGCCGAAGAACTCCCCGCTTGATAGCTTTGCCATCGCCTCGCTCCCCTTCTCAAGAGGGAAGGCGGTGTCGACGACCGGGTTGAGCTTGCCCTCATCCAGCAGTTTCAGCACAGCATAGAACTCGGAGTGGTTCGACATGGTGCTCCCCCGTATGGACATGTTCCTCCAGAAGACCGATCTCAGATCGACCTCCACGTTGGGCCCGGTCGTGGCCCCGCAGAAGACGAGCCTTCCACCTCGGCCAACAGCCTTGAGCGAGCTCGAGAACGTGGCGGACCCAGTAGAGTCGAAGATCAGGTCGAACCCCTTCTTCTGAGACGCCTCCCAGAGCGCCTTTCCCATTGGGCGTTCGGCCGTTGGAACGACGATGTCATCTGCACCAAGCTTGCGAGCCTTCTCTCCCTTTGCCGACGACCTGGTGACGACGACTACCCTCGCTCCACGCCAGTGAGCGACCTGGATGGCGGCCGTGACGAGACCTCCTCCAGCGCCAATGATTGCAACGCTCTCGCCTTCCTTGAGCTCTCCCACCACCATGAGCGCCCTCCAGGCGGTGAGGAAGACGAGCGGGGCGGCCGCCCCCTGGATGAAATCGAGCCGCTCGGGAAGCTTGAGCACATTGATCGCAGGGAGGACCGCGTAGTCAGAGGCCATCCCGTTGGTGTGCTCGCCAACGATCCCGTAGTTCCGGCACAGCACTTCCTGCCCGCGCTTGCAGTATTCACAAGTGCCATCGGAGAGGTTCGGATCGATGAGCACCTTCTCACCCTTCTTCACCCGAGAAACTCCGGTGCCAACCTCGTCTACCACCCCGCTGCCGTCGCTCGCCATCACGTGAGGGAGGGGAATGGGGATACCCTCTATCCCATGAAGAGTGAAAAGGTCCAGGTGATTGAGCCCCGCCGCCTTCACCGCAACACGGACCTGGCCTGGGCCCGCGTGGGGTTCTGGAAGGTCAAGCATCGTGAGGTTGGAAAGCTCTCCATGTGCCTTGAATCCGAATCCCCTCACTGCTTCACCTTCCATTTCGGTCCTGCGGCAGAGTCCTCGACCACGATCCCTGCCGACGCGAGTTCCTGGCGTATCTTGTCGGACTCGGCATAGTCCCCTCTTGCCCTGGCCCTGGCACGGGCCTTGAGGGCCACATCGACCAACGGGGCCACATCAGCGGAGGCGGCCGGGCCCTCCTCCAGGAAGTATCCGAGAACTCTCTGCGCGAGAATGTATGGGCGCCAGAGGCTAAGCAGATCATCATCGCTCATTGAGAGTCCCCGTTCTGCCAACGCCTTTCCCATCTCGGGGCCCCATGTGAAGAGGCTGGAGGTGGCCTCGCGGACCTGGAAGTCCTCGCACAGGGCAGAGAGCATCGTCTCCTCCACCTTGTCCCCCGCATTCTTCTCCAGGTCGCGTGGCAGGGTATCGTAGGCGAGGTCGATCCATTCCTTCCACGTGAGCACGTAGTGTGCGTTCCCGTTCGGTGCCTTCCATTCCTTGGGGAACTTCCCCTTGAACCTGTCGTTGGAGAAAGCGTTGAGCTTTGCATAGGCGCTCTGGAGCGTTTCGTAAGAGCGCTTCGCCTCGGTCATCGAGTCCGGTCCCAGGTAATCAAGAACGCTACGGTAGTGTGCGCTCAGCACGTAGAACCTGAGCACCTGTGGAGAGACGATCTTGAAGGCATCATCGATGCTGAGCACGTTGCCAAGGGACTTGGACATCTTCTCGCCATGCATGTTCAACATGTTGTTGTGCATCCATATCGATGCGAGCGGATGCTGACCAGTGGCCGACTCTGCCTGAGCGATCTCCGCCTCATGATGTGGGAACTTGAGTTCTAGCCCGCCCCCGTGAATGTCGTAGCGCGGACCAAAGAGGGTTACCGTCATGGCTGTGTCCTCGATGTGCCAGCCAGGGCGGCCCATACTCCATGGGCTCTCCCATCTAGGTCCGATCCTCTCCTGCTTCCACAGGGTGAAGTCCTCTGGAGCTCGCTTCTTGGTATTTTCTTCGGACCGAGACCCCACCTCCAGCTTCTCGATGCGCTGTCCGGAAAGAGAGCCAAAGGACGGGAAGCTGGCGACATCGAAGTAGACGTCCCCTTCGCTCTCATACGCGTGACCATTCTTGATGATGGTCTTGATCTGCTCGATTATCTCAGGGACGAAATCAGTGCTCCTGGGGTAAAGGTTCGGGGAGATGACTCCCATCTTCTCCATCGCCTTGATGTAGAGCGAGAAGTTCCGCTCGGCCACAATCCGCCAGTCTACCCCCTCCTCGGTCGCGGCCTTGATGATCTTGTCTTCGATGTCCGTGATATTGGTCATGTAGAACACATGGTAGCCAAGGTGGCGCAGCAGCCTTGCCACCACATCGTAGATCACTGCCGCCCTGGCATGACCGATGTGAGAAGGCTTGTACGGGGTTATGCCGCAGGCGAACATGTACACCCTCGGAGGGTTGAGCGGTTTCAGTGGAACCACCTCAGCCTTCGAAGTATCGTAGATTCGAACAGTCCTGAGTTGCGTTCCGCTATTCCCGTCTTGAGCCACCATTTCAGTCCTCCAAGGCCTGCAGCACGTCCTCAACGAGGTCGTCGCGGTCCTCTATGCCTACGGACAGCCGGAGCAGTCCGTCGCTTATGCCCCTCTTCTCCCGCATCTCCTTCGGTATTGACTGATGTGTCATGAGCGCTGGTGCCTCCACCAAGGATTCTACCCCTCCTAGGCTCTCCCCTAGATAGAAGTAACGGAGGCGCGATAGGAACCTGCGGGAGTCCTTCAGACCGCCCTTCAGGTCAACGGTGACCATTCCACCGAATCCGTTCATCTGCCGCCGTGCAAGCTCGTACTGAGGGTGAGAAGAAAGGCCAGGATAAAGGACCTTCGCCACTTTCGGATGACGTGAGAGTGCTTCAGCAACGGCCTTGGCATTCGCTGCATGCGCCCGCATCCGGACGCCGAGGGTATGAATCCCTCTAAGCACAAGATAGCAGTCCAGGGGACCGGGCACCGCTCCCGCAGCATTCTGGAGCCATTTCATGGACTCGTAGCGCTCCTTTTCCTTGAAGACGAGCGCCCCTCCGACAACATCTGAGTGGCCACCGAGGTACTTGGTCGTGGAATGCAGGATCACGTCCGCCCCAAGTTCCAGCGGTCGCTGGAAGCAGGGAGTGGCAAAGGTGTTGTCCACCACCACCAAGGCCCCCCCCTCGTGGGCTAGGCGCGTCACCTCCTGTATGTCGATTATGGTGAGGAGAGGGTTTGTAGGGGTCTCGAAGTAGACCACGGCTGGCTTCTGGCTCGCCAGTTTCTGGCGTAGCTCCCTGAGGTCGCTCATCCCCGAGTAGTCGCAGGAGAGCCCCCAGGTCCTCCTCGCATGTTCGAACAGCCGGTACGTGCCACCGTACAGGTCATCCCCCGCGAGGACCTTCGTTCCGCTCTTCAGGGACCACAACAGAGTGCTGAAGGCTCCCAGGCCAGAAGCGAAGGCGAGCGCTCCCACACCTCCTTCCAGCTCTGCGAGGGCACGTTGTAGTGCGGTGCGGGTCGGGTTGTCCGTCCTGGAGTACTCATAGCCCTTCGTGACACCTGGTTCGCTCTGGACGTAAGTGCTTGTGAGATACACCGGCACATTGACCGCACCGGTCAATGGATCTGGCTCCTGGCCAGAGTGTATGGCCTTGGTGTCGAAGCGGGGCGCTCTCTTGGCGCCTGCCTTCTCGGTCACAGGTCACTCTCGCTTTCCCTCATCAGAATAGCGGTAAGGTCGTGGCGTGTGAGCATCCCCAGGAACTCCTTGCCTCCCTCCTCCTTCACCAATACTGCTCTCTCCGCTTTCAATATCGCGATGAGGTCCTTGAGGGTGGCGTTCCTGTCGACGATTGGGAATGGAGGACCCATGTACCCTGCAACGCTTCTGTCCTTTGCGCTGGAATCCCGGATCACTTCCTTCAGCAGGTCTTCCTCGATCACGCTTCCCACGGCCTCGTCCCCAGAGATGACGGGCACCTGGGAGATGTTCCTTTGCTTCAACAACTCCAGGACGTCTTTCACGGTAGTGGTCGAAGTGACAGACAGGAGATGCGGGTAGTATTCCTTCGCAGAGAGCATGTCCCCAGCGGTGATGCTCTCATCCATCAGACTGTTCTCCCTCATCCATTCATCGGAATATAGCTTGGAGAGGTACCTGTTTCCCGCGTCGGGGAGCAATACCACTACGCGCGCTCCGTTCGGCAGGTTGGCCTTCTCGGCCCAGCGAAGCGCCCCGACGACGGCCGCCCCCGAGGAACCGCCTGCGAACAAGCCTTCCTCCGTGGCCAACCGTCGGGCCATCAGGAACGATTCCTTGTCCCCCACCTCTACGAACTCGTCGATGTATTCGAAATGCACAGTTTTCGGGATCATGTCCTCGCCTATCCCCTCTACCCTGTAGGGGGTACCTACTATCAGCTCTCGTGTGCGGGCATAATGTGCGAGTATCGATCCCTTCGGATCTACAGCTACTATACGGGTCGGAGCCTTCTTCTCCTTGAAGTAGCGGCCGATGCCGCTGACCGTGCCTCCCGTCCCGATGCCAGCCACGATCGCATCGACCTTTCCATCCATGTCCTCGTAGATCTCAGGGGCAGTAGTGCGATAGTGCGCCTCTGGGTTCATCTCGTTCTCGTACTGGTTGGTGAAGTAAGAGTTCGGTATCTCCCGGGCCAGGCGTTTGGCCATGGAATAGTAGCTCGCCGGGTGGTCGGGACGAACCTGGGATGGGGCGATGATGACGCGAGCTCCGAATGCCTTCATGAGCCGGATCTTCTCGGTGCTCATCTTGTCTGGAATTACGACAATGAGCCTGTAACCTCTGGTGGCGGCGCAGAGGGCCAACCCCACTCCGGTGTTTCCTGCTGTCGCCTCTATGATGGTCCCACCTGGTTTGATCCATCCCTCCTTCTCGGCCCTGTCGATCATTGCAGGGCCAATCCGGTCCTTTACCGAGCCACCAGGGTTGAGGAACTCCAGCTTTGCGAACAGTGTGAAGTTGAGTCCACTTGCTACCCTGGAGAGCTTGACCATGGGCGTGTGCCCAACCAAGTCAACGATGCTGTTCGCGATAGGCCTCTTGGGTGACATTGACTTTTACCAATAGTTCTGTAGGCATAAGATTTCCCGGCCAAGGGAATGTGAACATGTAGCAAAGGCTTTTTCTCAATACTTGCCTTGCCACAGTCGTGTACAGAGACAGATACCCGTGGGAGAAGGAGGGCGAGAATTGCAAGTATTGCCTCGGCTCAGGCGCAGGGTTGGGCGGGCCATGCAAGCACTGCATGGGCCTCGGGCGCACATTCAACGGAGAGTCTCGCGAGCCCTGCAAGCCATGCAAGGGTATCGGACAGGTTGAGGGAAAGGCATGCGATAAGTGTGGCGGCAAGGGCTGGGCCCTGGCCAGGGAGAAACCTAGGAAGGCATGCGGGTTCTGCATGGGAAGCGGCAAGAAGCTCGGTGGGACCCCTTGCTTGCATTGTGGTGGCACCGGTTACATGGAACTTGATGAGAAAGGCCAGACGATAGACCTTACTTCTGGCATGGCCGCCAAGGAAACGAAATGCCCATACTGCCTCGGACTCGGATACAAGCAGCGCGGAATGCCCTGCGAGCAGTGCAACGGGACGGGGAAGCAGATCAAGAAGACCTGAGTTCGAACGGCGGTGACCGTTTCCTCGGTTCTCGGAGTAATAGTCGATAGGATTAACTTCCCTGACGTTTCCCCCTTGGAGCGTGATGGAGCCAAGGCGAGCACTTCAGAGAAGTCGGTTCCACCTGGGCGCTGTGCTGTGCGTCCTGGCTTGCCTTGTGATGGTCGCCGGGACCCTTTCGGGCCCTTCGACCAGCTTGGGCCCAAGGGCCCCTCAGTCATTCACCGCCAGGAGCGCAGTCTTGCCCGCCACCTCCATTGGCCCTGCACATCTCGACCTCAACAAGATACTCTCAGGCCGAGCATCATCATTTGCATCATTTGAGGCAGGGGTAGAAGCATTCTCCAACGATCCCAATGCAACTTACAACACCGGCATCAACACAACGATTACCCTGCCGGTCAACTACACTCCCCCATCCGCAGGATGTGCGGGAGCCACTTCGACGGTATCCATATGCGGTCTTGTCGGAGTATCAGAGAGGATCAACTCCACGTTGGTCGCCGCAGTTGGAGTCGTTCTCTTCTGGATCTCAGGGGCTCCCGTACCGATGGCTTTTGCGAATCTTCCCAATGGGACGCTCGTAACTGGAGTCGGTCCCGACGAACTCCAAGTTGGAAAGACGTATGCATTCTCGTTCGTTCACGTTCACGGATATTGGTGGAGCTTCAAGTTCGCTGGACCCACGACGGGCAGCATTACTGGGGGCCCGGGTTGGGCGAACGGAACCTACCAGCTTGGCGCTTCGGTGGCTTCAGCAGTTGACATTCTCGGGCAGGGCGGACTTCCCACTGAGTTCCTGGACGAGTTTGCCAACTCCAGCTTCACGCTGCCAAGAATAGGTGTGCCCAATGCGATCGGCATCGAGCGAAGCGGGACCTCCTCGACATCCTACAGGCCAACAAGCGGCAATGCCGGCAACGTCAACGCCAGTTACCCGCTCGGCATCGAGGGCCGTGCTGAGAACTCGTCCCTTTCCGATGATTCGGTGAACGAGGCCGGAAGTTTGATGTTTCCGGGCACTGCTGCCCCTCTCTGGGGCAAGACAACCTCGCCGCTTGGGTTCTTCACTCCACAGGCAGCGGTCTTCACCCTTGAGAGCTCGGTCGCAGGGAACGAAGGTATCGGATTCGACATCAAAGTCCCCGCCACATCGCTCGGCAAGAACCAGGCAATTTTTGTGGGGGCGAATATGCCAGTCAACTCGACCATTGATGTTGGTGTGGGAGTCTTGATCTACAGTGGAGGGGCCGAGCCCTACTGCCTTGACACCCGTGCCAATACGGGGGCGCTGTACTTCTCCTCAGGACCGCCCCTTGTGCCTGGCGCCAGTGCCCTGCTACAGGTAGAGTACGGACAGAATGGGTGGTGGGATTTCACAGAGAACGGCGCCCCCATCGTAAACAACACCTCCCCAGCATACAATGGAACGGCATACCTGGGTCTTATTTCTGCTGCCGGCATTGTAGGCACTGTCCACGATGTGGGGGCCACAGAGTTCGGTTTGGCAACATTCCCGACACTGGGGATTTACGGGAACACTTCCCTGGGCTTCCTGAACGCATCCAGTGCCCTTTTGATCAAGGAACCAGGAAGAGGATGGCTATCTCCCGATTACGCCCAGGGCTGGCACTGGAATCCGGGCATGCGGGTCGAGGCAAACCAGCAGAGCTCTACCATCCCGAGCGGAGAGACGATATTCGGGACCAACGCAACATCGATACCCAGCCCCATCACTGAACAGGGAGCGCTTCTGTGGACCGGGCAATTCGTCGTCCGTGCCTACGTCTCGAGTCCCACGATAGTACCTGGGGAGAATGCAACAATCTACGCGAATGTGACGTCTGCCTTCGCGAATCCCCCCAGTTTCACTCTCTGCGTTTCTGCCGGTGGCAATTGCTCGCTTAGCACGTACAGGGAATCCTATGGTGTCAACTGGTCCTCGTTCTGGGCTAACTACACTGGCCACTCGCTCACCTCCATTTCCCCATTGGATGTGACTATCTACGTCAATGCGACCTGTCCCCCGGACTACCGCTTGGGAAGCGAAACGCTCTACCTGACGGTCATGCCTTCCACTCTGGCTCTTCGATCAAGGACATCGTCGAGCGTGATCTCCGCCGGCAATTCGACCACTCTCTCCATATGGGTGAATGACTCGCTCGGACCAGTAACCGGGGCAGCCATTGAGGGAGACTTGAATCCTGTTTCAGGGCAAGGATATCTCGGGGCGATATCTCCCACGGACACTCCCGGACTTTACAGCGTCACCTTCGCACCTCCGGTAACGCTACCATCGAAGACAACGTACGACATTACCTTCTACGCCAACGCAACTGGTGCCTATGGTGGCTCGAGCCAGCCAGTTGAGGTTACGGTCAATCCTCTGCCAGTGCTCGGGATCAGCATAACGGTCCAGCACTCTTACAACTCAACTCTCCTCTACGCCGGTGAAGGACTGGCCCTCACGGCCACGGTTGTCTCTGGAGGCCACACTGTAGGCGGGGCCGAAGTGAAGGTCAACAGCACCCCCGTATGGTGGCTGACCCCGATGACAGGAACGACAAGTGAGAATGGAGCGTTCAGCCTCAACATCGCCACCCCTACCAACATTACTACACAGGAGGGTTTCATCATGACCGCGACCGCATCAATGGCCTGGCATCTCTCGGGCGCAACGGATGCTACCATCTCGGTGATCCCAGCCATCATTACAGGCGTGAACGTGACCTCCTCGTCATCGACAGTCTTTACCGGACAGAGTATCACATTCACTGCTCTGGGATCGTGTTTGCCCCAACCATGTCCTTCCTCATTGACGTTCAAGTGGGCGACCAACAACTCGCTCGGGAACGTTTCGTCAACAGCCGGTTCCTCGACCAGTTTCACGGCCGGGTCCACTTCCGGTAAGCTGGAACTGACCGTGACCGCGATGGTCCTAGAAAACTCGTTCAGTGTTTCTGTCGGAGTGACGATAGTCAAGCAGCCCGCCAGCAGCTCGACCACAGTATCCTTCTTCTCCGGCGGAACCCTTTGGGTCGTGGTGGCGTGCGCTGTGGTCGTTGTCGCCCTGGTCGCGGCATTCCTGGCGATGCGCAGGAGAAAGTCCTCGAAGACCCCGAAGGATGAAGCAGAGGCTCCTGAAACAACAACAGAGGTTACACCCTCGCCCAAGACACCCTCCACTACTCCGGCTCCCCCAGGGCCCCCGAAGCCGCCATGGTCTGAAGATTAGAGGCGATCTGGCGGGCTCAAGGAACGTTTTCCTATTTCGAAAGAGCCGTACGATAACATCGCGAAACCTATCTCCTTATATGCGCCTAAGTAGTTGCCAGGAGGAGTGGCCGGGATGGGGTAGTTTGGTTATCCTGGGGGACTGTGGATCCCTCGACCCGGGTTCAAAAAGAGAACGTGGCACAACCACGCTCCTGAAGCTCTCGGTCCCGGCCCTCTCAGAGGACATTGTCCTCTAGTCGAATGACTTGCTCAACGTCCCAAGTTTCCTCTGGGACGAGGAACCATCTTCTCGAGCACCGCGGGAAGTTCAGTCAGAGTGTAGTCCGCCCAGTCTGCTCCCCAGCTCTTCAATTGCGCTGGAGTGACCGCCCATCCGGGGAGATCGGTGGCCCTGCCTGCGACGAAGAATCCAGGCAACCCCTTTGCAGACTTCATGTCGAATTCGGCGTCCCCAACCATCACGTGTGGGAGATTCGGGCGCTTCTTCAGCAACTGTTTGAGATGCAAGTCCTTGGTCCCTTCGCGAGAGCCCAGGATATCGTCAAAGTAGTGAGAGACACCGTCCCTTTGGAAGATCATGTCGGCCATCTCACGTTCGGCCCCAGTTGCCACGGCCATGATCCAACCATCCTCCTTCAGTGTCTTGAGCACGTCCGGTATGTCCGGGAAGAGCGCGGCTTCTGAGTAGATCCCCTTGGCCTTTAGATCGTGGAAGAGTCTGGCGATACGATGCACTTCCTGTGGATCCTCGTCCGGATAGAGCTTCCGCAACTGCAGTTCGAAGGGCATTCCCGTGGTGGAATAATACTCGACCAGAGCCTTGTCCATTGAGGTCCCAAACTCATCGTGGATCACCTTGGCTGCGGCCGTCCCAATGCCCAGCATGTCGTCGACAAGGGTTCCGTCCATGTCGAAGACAACGACTCCTCTGGCACCAGGCGACATTGCCGTCACCCCATGTGCTTGAACCCGGGATCTGGACATTTTTGCAGCAAGAACGAGGTCTGTCCGCAAGTATTTAAACCAGCACCATCCATCGGGCCCTGTTCAAGAATCTTGAGCCAAGATGGATGGTTTGAAGCACCGAGTCGGACTTCCCGCTTCTTCGTCCTCTTGCCGCTAGGCATTGTCCGCCCAGGGTTGCCAGGGCTCAGCTCTTCAATAGACAGTGCATGGCGTTGAGATCCATAGTCTTGTTCTCGGCTACTCGGGAGGAGTTGGGGGAGGCGTGGGGGTCTCATCCTCAACGGCTTGAGGTGAGTCTTGGTCTGAAGCTGGGTCTGCACTAGTTTTCCTCTTCCGTATCAGGACTGTCGTCACTACCCCCACGACCACGAGCGCTATCGCACCGATCACTACGTACCCTACGTTGGTCGATAGTCCAAGGACGCCTGTTTGTGGTGGAGCCTTCGAGGATTGTGCGAATGAGATTGGCTGGGATACAGCCGAGCCATTCACTGCGATGGATCCAGACGACGGGCTTGCTGTGTAGCCACCAACGGCTGGCACGGTGAAACTGTAACTTCCATTCACTTCATGGAAGGTTACGGAGGTTGTCACAGACCCCATGGTCTTACCAAACAGGGTGACTGACCAATTGGTGCCCACAGGAAGTCCGGTCTCCGTGAACGTCACCTGGTAGACTGGTGCCGGGATGAAACGGGTGAAGGTTATCGAGACCGTTCTTGACCCACCATTCACTGTCACGTTCCCAGAGGAAGGGGACGATGAGTAGCCAGTGACTTTTCCCACTAAGTAGTGGTAGGTGCTGTTGACCTCGATCAGCACCATCGAGCTGCTTGTAGAGCTCTGGATGACTGATCCCACGGTCACTGACCAGTTCGTTCCGGTTGGAAGGCCGGTCTCCGAGAACATGAGCGAGTAGCGCCCCGGTTGCAGGGCAAAGGCGATGAGTTGGCCGGCGACAGTCCCATTCACCTTGACCGAGCCTGACGACGGCGATGCGATGTAATTTGAGATTGCCCCAGCCGCGTAGGCATAGGTCCCGTTCGGTTCTGAGAAGATGATGCTACCTGTTCCTGTCCTCAACGTCCCGTTTAGGGTCACCGACCATGATGTGCCAGAGGGCAGACCTGTCTCATTGAAGGTCACGGCATAGCGTGATTCGGTTCCTGACCTAGTGAAGCTGATGGCCCTTGTGATATTGGCTCCATCGATCACAACAGTCCCGGCCGAGACATTTGCCCTGTAGCCGGAGACCGTTCCAACGCTGAACGAGTAACCGATGGTGTTGTTGAGCAGGTTGGAGAACACGATATTTGTTGCGGTGGAGGTTCTGATGGTTCCGTTGAAGGTCACGGACCAGTTGGTTCCCACCGAGAGGCCCGATTCCACAAAGGTCACGGAATACCGGGACGGTGGGATGGGGGCGAAGGCAATCTCCACAGTCACATTACTGTTCCAGATCACAACCTTCCCAGACGACTGGTTTGCCGAGTATCCAACGACTGGCCAAACAGTGTAGAGATACCCGGTGGCATTGTTGGTCATGTTGTTGAACATGATCTTCGATGCCGATGAAGCGCTGGTCGTCCCGTTGAGTGTTATGGACCAGGTGGTCCCCTTGGGCAGGCCTGCCTCCACAAAGGTAACCGTGAACCTGGGTACTATCGTGAACGTCACGCTCACCTTGACAATCTTCCCAACTACTGAGGCCGTACCTGAAGACGGTGTCACACGATAACCGGATGGTGCACCAATCGCATAGTTGTAAGTTCCGTTAATCTCGGTGAACCCCACCGTAGTTGTGGTGGAGGTGTTGGTGCTTCCGTTCAGGGTCACCGACCAAGCTGTCCCTGGCGCCATACCGCTCTCTGTGAAGGTGACAGCGTACTTCACGAGAGCAAACGTCACGTTCCTTGAAAGTGCCACCCCACTGACCGCAAAGGATCCACCCTGGGCCGAATAATCCTTGTTCACCGTGGCGACCGAATAGGTATGCGTCCCGTTGGACTCGTTGAAGGACAAGGATGTGGTGGTGGAAGGGGTTGAAGGGCCTCCAGTGACGTTGATCCACCACTCAGTGCCGAACGGGAGATGGGATTCATTGAATGTGACCGCATAGGTCACCAGCATCCATGAGATGATCACGGATGTTGCCGTTCCGTTCACTGTAACCTTGCCAGAATAGTTGTTGGCATGGTAGCCTGCAACAGAACCAAGAACCCACGGATATGTCCCGTTCGGTTCCGTGAATGTGATCACAGTTCCCGTGGAATGATACAGAGTGCCATTCAGGGCAACTGACCACGCAGTCCCAGTCGGCAATCCGCTCTCAGAGAAAGACACCGGGTAGGTGTTTGGCTGAGGCCCCATAGATACTATGGATATGGTTCCCTGGAGATAGTTCGCGATGTACACGAAGCTGGTTCTTGAGTCGATTGCTGTGCCCATCGGGCCGGTTCCAGTATTAAAGTTGTAAGCCACATTGTCAGTCACGTCGGAAATCACGATAATGCTGCTACGAAACTGGTTCCCTACGAAGACGTCTCCATTGCTACTGTCGTACGCCAGAACTACCATGCCGGTTCCTACGGATATGTTAGTGAGCACCTTGTTTGTCGTATCCGAAATGACACTAACTGTGCCCGAATTGGAATTCGACACGAAGATCTCACCTTTTCCACTGTCCCAGGTCGCTCCTTCCGGATAGGATCCTACCGCGATGGTTGCAACCACCTTGTCTGTCACATCCGAGATGACGCTGACGTTGTTAGAATTGACGTTCGTCACAAAGATTTCGCCAGTGCCATTGTCATAGGTATCGCCCTCTGGGAGCTGTCCCACAGCTATGTTGGCAACCACTCTATCGGTCGCAAGGGAGATCACGCTGACATTGCTGGTGGCTTGGTTTGCCACAAAGACCTCGTTCTTGCCACTGTCATAGGTCAAGCCTTCTGGCGATGCTCCCACATGAATTGTTGAAACGACTTTGTTGGTCACATCGGAAATAACACTGACATCGCTCGAATCTGAGTTTGCGACGAAGATCTCGCCAGTGCCATTATCGTACGCTTCCGCATGTGGCCAGGTTCCTACAGCTATGCTAGCAACCACCTTGTTTGTCACTTCAGAGACCACGCTAACGTTGTCAGCCCACTCGTTCGCGATGAATATCTCCCCCTTGACGCTGTCATACACCGCTTGTGTTGAGCCAGTCCCTACCGTAATGGGCGTACCAGCAGCGTTAGTCGCATCGGAGATCACTCCGACGCTGCAGGAACTGGAGAGCGCTACGAAGATCTCACCCGCTCCACTGTCGTATGCCGCATTCGACGGTCTCGTCCCTAGGGCGATGTTCGCGACCACCTTGTTGGTCGCATCGGAGATGACGCTGGCATTGTTGGAATCTCCATTCATCGCATAAACCTCCGCCTTTCCACTGTCATACGCCAATCCATCTGGCCCGCCTCCTACACCCACGGTTGCAACCACGCTGTTAGTGGTATCATTGATCACGCTAATGTCATTAGTAACCTCGCTTGCTACGAATATCTCCCCCTTTGCAGGGTCGTACGCGACAGCATCGGGGACTGCCCCAACTGCTATGCTCGAAACCACTGCGTTGGTCGTATCCGATATCACGCTGATGCGTCCCGGATATGCGTAGTCCGCGACAAAAAGCTCTCCCTTCGCACCGTCATAAGCCACGGCGCAAGGTGTGGTCAATCCACTTACAGTTGCAACCAACGTGTTGTTCGTATCGTTTACCACGGTAGCATCGTTCGAGTTCTCATTTACAACAAATACCTCTCCCTTGCCACTATCATATGCCGCGCCAAACGGGCCTCCTCCTGAACCCAATCTGGCAACCACCGTATCGGTCGTAGTGGATATCACGTCAATCTTGTCGCCAGCGAGTGTGGTCAAGAACACCTCCCCCTTGCCACTATCATATGCCACCGCATACGGGCCTCCGTCCGTGCTTATGCTTGCGACCACATTATCGGTCGCGTCGGAGATCACGCTAACGCCGCTGTAGTCATTTGCGACGAAGATCTCGCCCAAAGCACTATCATATGCCACAGAGGTAGGGTCTAGACCGTTGCATAATGCCAACACATTCCCTGCATACAGAGTGTTGTTGCATAGGTCCAGGGTCTCCGTTACCGTGGGACTCGAGGTGGTAGAAAGCTCACCTGCGGGACCATTCCTGGCCACTGTGGAAAGCTGCGGGCTCTGGGCATGACGAGGTAAGGGCAGACTGACACTTTGAATCGAAATAGCTGGAACCGCAATGACAACAAAAAGGCACAGAACCAACGCCTTCGTCATCAAACTCGATACGTTACTCTTCCCCAGGATGGCGACCATGCTCTCCCTGAGGGCGTTGGGGGTATTTGCAAGTTCGGTTGGGCGATCAGCATGCCCTAGGTGAGTAAGGTCATGTGCGAAGCTGTTGAATTCACGGTGGCAGTGCGCTCTGATGATCCAAACCCTTCCCAGTTATCACGAACAACGCGAACTGCCGTGCCCGTCACACTCCCCGATGTCAGTGGCAAGGCATCTCACACCACTCTGGTTCAGAATGCAATTGCGGTCTGCACCAGTTCGTGGTCGGATAGAATACTTTAACAAAGTCCCATCACTCACCCCCCTGCCATGCACCCAAGCCAGTATCTGCGCGGGACGAAATCTAAGCTGTTGGAAGGAAGGAAGATCGTGGTTGGGGTCTCAGGCTCTATCGCCGCGGTGGAGACCGTCCGACTCGTTCGTGAACTGATGAGACACGGCGCTGAGGTCGTTGTGGTGATGAGCCACGATGCCATGCGGATGGTATCTGCAGAGGCCCTTCATTTTGCAAGCGGAAAGCGTCCCATCACTGAGATCACCGGCCAGGTGGAGCACGTCGAGCTTTTCGCACCGGGAAAGGGACGGGCCGACCTGTTCCTCATAGCACCAGCCACCGCCAACACCATCTCAAAGATAGTGAATGGCATCGCCGATACGCCAGTTACTACATGCGCATCCGTCGCAATCGGCAACGGTGTTCCAATACTGGTCGTTCCCGCCATGCACGGCGACATGATGAGAAACTCCTTCATATCCAACAACGTCGGGAAGCTCAAGGCCGTTGGCGCGTCCATCATTCCTCCGATCTTGGAAGAAGGCGAAGCCAAGCTCCCGCCTCCGGATATCATCGCAGTGCATGTGATCCGCAGGCTCGCGCGAGGACCGTGGGCTGGTCGCAGCATCGTGATACTGGGCGGGTCCACCGTAGAACGGGTGGACGATGTTCGCGCCCTGACCAATCTCGGAAGCGGCAGAACTGCGGTCGAGCTGGCCGCACAGGCTTACTTGCGCGGGGCCAACGTAACCCTTTGGATGGGCGAGTGCAAGGTGTCCATGCCTCAGTTCATAGGCGCAAAGAGGTTCGAGACGCTCCACGACATAGAGAAGCTGATCGAGAAGCAAGAGGAGACCCTGAAGAAGGCATCCGCGATAATTGTGCCGGCCGCAATCGCAGACTACATGATCGAGAAGCCGCGCGCCGGGAAGATCGATTCATCCAAGGAAGAAAAGCTGACCCTGACGCTCGTCAGGGGACCCAAGATACTACCTCGCCTACGGTCCATCGCTCCCCCGCCCACTTTGGTGGTCGGGTTCAAGCTCGACTCGAAACTGGGGTCGCAGGAGATGCTAGACAGGGCGAGAAAGCTTCTTGAGACCGATGGCCTCGACGCTGTCGTGTCGAACGATTCCTCATCCATGGGTGGGACGGAGACAAAGCTCGTGCTGGTGCGCTCCAACAGGGAGCCGAAGCCAATAGCCGGCACGAAGGAGGCTGCGGCCGCTGAACTTCTTGATGAACTGGCAGGTGATTTGAAATGACCTCAGGAGCACGCCCAGTGAAGGCGCCTACAGGACCGAAGCTCAGTGCCAGAGGATGGCCTCAGGAGGCCGCCATGCGATTGCTCATGAACAACCTGGACCCGGAGGTCGCGAGGGACCCGGACAACCTGATCGTCTACGGCGGCCGCGGGAAGGCTGCCAGGACATGGGACGATTTCGACAGGATAGTCGAGGCCCTGAAGAACCTTGCAGATGACGAGACGCTCATCGTGCAGTCAGGAAAGCCAGTGGCAGTGTTCCCGACCCACATGGAGGCGCCACGCGTCCTCATCGCAAACTCCTTGATCGTGCCCAAGTGGGCCACGGACGACATATTCTGGGACCTGGAGAAGCGCGGACTCACCATGTACGGTCAGATGACCGCAGGGAGCTGGATATACATCGGCAGCCAGGGGATCCTGCAGGGGACCTTCGAGACTCTGTCATCGCTCGCCCGCATAGAATACAAGCAGGGGACTCTGAAAGGGAAATGGATGCTTTCTTCCGGGCTGGGAGAGATGGGCGGTGCACAGCCGCTCGCCTTGACCATGCTCGATGGCGTGGGGATATTCGTGGACGTGGATAGGAAGGCCATCGACCGCAGGTTGAGGACCAAGTACCTCGATGTCCAGGCCAAGACGCTTGAAGAGGCGCTGGAACTCAAGGACCAGGCACTGAAGGATGGGAAGCCGCTGTCCATCGGCTTGGAAGCGAACGCCGCGGAAGTCTATCCGAAGCTAGTGAAGAAAGGAATGATACCCGACATCGTGAGCGACCAGACAGCGGCTCACGATCTGAGTGTAGGGTACATCCCCAAGGGTTACTCGCTCGAGGAGGCAGCGAAGCTCCGAGCCGCGGACCCCAAGAAGTACCTGAGTGCGGTGTTGAAGTCGATCGTCGAGGAATGCAAGGCCATACTCGAGATGCAGAAGAAGGGGGCCAAGGCCTTCGACTACGGGAACAACTTCAGGACCAGGGCAAAGGAGGGAGGTCTTGAGACATCATTCCAGATACCCGGGTACGTACCGAAGTACATCCGACCGCTCTTCGCCATAGGTTCCGGGCCATTCAGGTGGGTGGCACTGAGCGGGAACCCCGATGACATCTACAAGATAGATGAGGCGATACTGAAGGAATTCTCGCACGACGAGAACCTTTGCCGATGGATCAGGCTCGCAAGGGAAAGGGTACACTTCCAGGGCCTGCCGGCCCGCATTTGCTACATGAGCTATGGCGACAGGGAGAAATTCGGGCTCATGGTCAACAACATGGTCCGGAAGGGTGAGCTCGAGGCTCCGATAGCCATAGGGCGCGACCACCACGACACAGGGTCCGTGGCGTCTCCGTACAGGGAGACGGAGGCAATGAGGGATGGCTCGGACGCGATAGCCGACTGGCCCATCCTTAACGCTCTCCTGAACGCGGTCAACGGTGCAACATGGGTATCAGTCCATCATGGCGGTGGCGTGGGCATCGGCAACTCCATTCACGCTGGCCTGGTGGTCGTTGCCGAAGGGAACGACAGGTCAGAGCACAGGATACACAGGGTCCTCAACGGTGACCCGGGGCTCGGGGTCGTGAGACATGCTGATGCCGGATATGCCGCCTCGATAGAGGCCTCAAAGGGGGCTCGCTTCAAGCTCATAAGCCCCCCAACGATGAAACCTGAATAGGGAAAGGGCCGTCAGGTCGCAGTCCTGGGACCGCAGTCAAGCGGTTCGCTCATCTGAGGCTGCTCTTCCCGTCCACCTTCTCGACCCGGACCACATGGTCGGCTATGCCGGTCAGTCCGGAGTCGTGGCTCACAAGCAGTATCTGGCGGTGTCCCAGCTCGCGCAGAAGTTCAGAGAGCTTTGTCACCTGCCCCTCGGAGAACCCTTCGGTGGGCTCGTCCAGTATCAGGGATTCCAATCTCAGTTTGCGCGCGGCCCTGACCGTGTGACCGAGGGATAGACGATAGGCCAGGGCAAGTGCGGTGCGCTCCCCTCCGCTCAGCGCCTCTGGGGGAGTGGGAACACCGGCTATGGTCACGTATGGAGTGAAAGTGGCGTCCAGGGTGGTCCTCATGGAACCATCCTCCACCAGGATGGCGAAGTACTTGGAGAACTCCTTAGCGAAGTCCCGGTGAATGCTCTGCAGCCTTCTCTTCTCCACTTCCTCCATCGCGGTAGTGAACAGATTAAGCCAGTCGGTCATGGATCTGCAGACCCCTGCGCGAACTTCCGCCTCCCTCCCCTTGCGCATGGACTCCTCTGCCTTCTTGATCTCGTCCGAGAGATGCCTCATGTCATTCTCCAGAACCGCAAGTTCCTTCGATTTTGCATCGAGCCCCTCCTTCACCTTGGTGAAGTGCTCTTCGGTCCCGGCGTAGGTCTTCTCCTCCGCCTCTAGCAATGCAATCCTCTTCCCCGCTTCCTCTATCTCCTTCTCGACATTCACTTTGTCTCCATCCAGGGTAGCCAGCACCTCGTCGTGCTGTGCAATGAGCGCCTCCACACCCTTGATCGTCTCCTTGAGAGTGCGAAGGGTGTGTTCAACTTCCCGTTTCTTCTGGTCCTCTTTTCTCAGAGCATCCAGAGCCTCCCTGGCATCCCTCTCGGCCTTGCACGCCTTCTCATACCTCTCTTCCTCAGGCCCAAGTTCAACCACTCTAGTCTGGGCCTTCACGAGCTCCACGGCCCTTTCCTCCCTGTCGGCGCTGAGGGAGTCCACCTCCCTGCCTGCTACGGCAGCCTCTTCGGTGGCCAGGTCCAGCCGTTTCTTTCCCTCCTGCCATTTCAGGAGATCACGCTCGTAACGGTTCCTTTCCTCCCTTTGCTTGTCGAGGGCTCGCAGCGTCACATCCAGTTCGGCTTTCTTGGACTCCAGCTTGCTGGTCTTGTCCCGAGCTTCTTTGAGGTGAGCCCCGAAGGCCACGGGGTCAACCGTCTGCTTGCATCTCGGGCAGGTTCCGCTGCCAACGAGATCGGCGATCTCCTTCTCGCTGTGCCTTGAAGCGCCCAGCTCCGAGTCCGTTTCAGAGAGTTCGCTCCTGATCGCCCGTTGCCTGTCATCTATGTCCTGGAGGGAATCCGCAGTTGGCGGCTGAGGCGGACTGGTCCCCACCTCCTTTTTCAACCGCTTGACCGCGTCCTCCCGGGCGGAGAGGTTTGTGCGCGCTCGTGATAGGCGCGTCTCAGTGTTCTCCAGGCTGGACTTGGCCGACTTGAGTGCCTCCCGGGTCGATAGGAGCTCCTCCCTTGCCTTCTGGGCGGCCTCCCGTTGGACCCTGAGCTCGTCGAGAGCGCGAGAGTGCATCGTGATGGATTCTGGCGAGATGGTGATGGTTTCCAGCTGCTCCTCCATCTCAGTCGATTTCACCCTCATTTCACTTGCCTTTGCAATATCCTCCGATTTCTTCCGATTCGCGTGGTCAGCCTTGGACCCTATCTCTGTGAGCCTGGACGAGAGTTCGCGGGACCGTTCCCTTACCGCCTCGAGCTCGCGCAAGGTCTTCCGCAGTTCTTCCCTTCTGGTCTCCGCATCCTCTAGGGCATGATGGAATTCCGCCGACGCCTTCCTTAGCGCAGCAAGGCGCGGTTCTGCCTCCTTGAGCCGCGATGCGGACTCGTCAAGCGTTCGCGATGCCTCCCCGCGTATCCTCGCCTCGTCACGCAGCCGCTCCTCGATCCTCTTGAGTTCCCTCGCAACCTCTTGTGCGTTGTCTCTCGAGGTCCGGTATTCCTCCAGCCCGTGTGCCCTGCGAACTGTCTCCAGTCGCTCGTCATCGTTCTGGCTGAGGACCTCTCGCATCCTCTCCTGGGGGACGTAGACCGCCCATCTCCAGAGGTCGGAATGCGACCTGGGGTTCGGATCGTCTGGGAATCCGAGGAGCTTGATGACCTCCGATTTCATTTCTGTCACGGAATAGCTGGACCTGTGGCCATCACGCGCGATGGAGCATGTCTGTACCGGCGAGGCTTCCTTGCCAGCAGAGAAGCGGCGCTTGATACTGCGTTTCAAAGAGAGCAGCGAGCCTTCGTCTTCGAACACCACCTCGACCTCTCCCTCGTTGCAACCGTGCCGGAGAAGGTTGGTGGCGTCAACCTCTGCGAAGCCGAAGAGGGACATCTCCATGGCCTGGAGAAGAGAACTCTTCCCGGAACCGATGTCGCCGGCCAGGGCAGTCGTGCCAGCTGAGAGCAAGAGCTTCCCTGACTCGTAGCTCCTCACATTCTTGACGCGGACCTCGTGGAGTATCATACCTTCGAGATCTCCTCCGAAGTAAGTCCAAGGACCTTCAGTCCCTCACGGACCATGCGCCTTCTGTAATCTTCTCGCGACTCACCATCGGCCTTCGGGATCCCGAGCGAACGGAGGAGCTGGTTAGCTACCTTCAGCCCATCGGCCCCCTGGAGCTGGGGAATGGCTGCCCATTCGGGTCCCTTGGCCATGCCAAGGATGTCGCGGAAGACCTCGAGCTCTATCTCCTCAGGCGGGGCGTTCTCTCCCTCCTGGGGACCTTCCTCTTCGTTTGACAGGTCCTGGGTGTCCAGGTGAACGGTTCCCGCACCCAGCTTCTTCAGTTCAGAGGAGAGTAGGGTGAGATCAAGCTGGCGAACAGGAGAACCGTGAAGTCTGGGAACGACTAGCGAACCTCTTGGGATCTTCGCAGGGAGCGAGCTCTTGAGCTTCTTCAGAGCATCCTCAGCACTGCATCCGTCCAGGTTCACGTCGACGACCCTGATGGAATCCCTTTCGGTTGTGATGACCCACCTCGGCTTGGCGATACTGTCCTCGACATCGACTATGACTATGCCTGCCTTTGTTGCACCTGAGGAGATCATCTCGAGATCCGTGTTCGACGTCCCAAAGACCGCCCCGGGGTTCACCAGGACTCCCTTTCCATCCGGCCCAGTGCCCATGTAGGTCTCATGGATGTGCCCGCCAGCGTAGTAGTCGCACTCTTTGGGCAGCTCATCCAGGGGAAGGCCCTCTACCCTTCCTGCAAGGCCGGAAGGCAAGAACTCAGCGATACCAGCGTGGAAGAGAAAGACCTTGAATCCGCTCTCCCTGGAGAAGAGGGTTGAGTCCATGGTCTCGTAGTGCTTCCTGTCCAGGCCCTGCGCCCGCCCCGAGACTCCGGCAAGTACTGCTCCGGTCGGCTCATCCTTGACGTATGGCAGGTCCCATTGCATTCCCTCCTCCATCGCCGACGAAGGAGCGATGCGCACGAAGAGGCCTCCCTCGGAGAGAACGTCCAGCCAGCTCGCCTGGTTGAGCACGTAGTCGTGCGAGCCGAAGATAGCGTAGATTCGGATCCCCTTCTCGTTGAGCCTTCGGAGGGCGCCGGCCAGGGGGACGACCTCCTCCGGGTGAGGGACGGGTGTGTGAAAGAGGTCTCCGGCGATGACCAGGAACTCGCACTTCTCCTTCTCCACGGCTTCGAGAGCCTTGACGACTGAGTTACGAAGGGCAGATCGCAGCTCCTGGTTCTTTGGCCATGCCCCTACGTGAGCGTCGGCAATGTGGGCAAAACGGAAACTTTTCAACGGCTTTCCCTGGTGCGCTTGAGGACAGCGGCAAAAAGGCCGGCCGCTGGGCCCACGAACAGGAGCAACTCTTCAATTCCGATATCGCGACCCGATCGTTGGGGGGCGCTGGGCGCCACCGGACCCTCACCAGAGGGCGGAGGAGGCAGAGTCGTTATCTGTTGTAGCCTCGATTCGAGGAGACTAAGGTCGTCTCCCATGTCCTTGAAGAGCTCTCGAGCTTCTTCCAAGGTGATTTCCCCGCTCACGAGCCTTCTCGTGAGATAAGGTCGCCTGCTACCCATGTGCCTTCACCTCTTTCGAACTAATGGCTTGAGGCCCTTCCTCCTCGGTCAATGGTAGCAGGTTGGGAACGGATTGCTCGATGGGATAGACCGCTGCGCAGCTCTTGCAGGTGAGGGTCCCTTCGACCACTTCCTCCCTCTGCTTGCGCTTGACATCCAATTTCAGGTCCCCCTTGCACGATGGGCAACAGAGAACCTGTAGGAGGTCTTCTTGCATAGTGTTCTGACCTAAGCGCACCAAACTCATAAACCTCTCTACTTCTAGCCTTTGCCGTGGAAGCGCGAGAGAAGTGTGGAGTAGCGGCAGTTTCGGTTCCCGGCCAGGGTGCCGCACCCTATCTTTATCGAGGTCTGCGCGCGCTACAGCACAGGGGCCAGGAATCCGCAGGGATCGTTACCTCCTCTCACGGAAGATTGCACGATCGCAGGGCAATGGGACTTGTCCATGAGGTCTTCAACAGGGATACGCTCGAGGCACTGAGAGGCAGCACCGGCATCGGTCACATTCGTTATTCCACGAGGGGAACCTCCACAGTGGAGAACGCTCAACCCATCATCCTCCCAACGCACGATGGTGGACTCGCGATCGGACAGAACGGGGACATAGTGAACTACCAGCGCCTGAGGAAGAGGCTGCAGCAGGACGGGGTAGAGCTCCTCGGCAATGCTGACACCGAGGTTGCCGGGAATTTCCTGGTCAAGGAATACGAGAACTCTCACAACATGGAATCCGCGATAAAGCGCCTCATGTCCGAGATATCGGGTGGGTATGCCTTCGTCATGCTCCACGGGGACAAGTTCTATGCGTTCAGAGATCCGCTCGGGATACGCCCTCTCTACCTCGGCTCCATAGAAGGTGGGTATCTGGTTGCAAGCGAGTCTGTTGCGATCGAGCTGATGGGTGGGGTGCCATTGCGAGATGTAGCACCGGGAGAGATCATAGCCATCGGAAGGACACGGGGAAAAGAGGGTGAGACGATTCCCATGCTTCGTCCGCTCAAGGGCATGGCAAGCGGGGAGAGAGCATACTGCATGTTCGAGTGGGTCTACTTCTCCAGGCCCGATTCGGTGGTCAACGGGACGCTGGTCTACGATGTGCGCTATCGGATCGGTGAGATCCTTGCGAGGGAGTCGAAGCTGAACGCAGACGTTGTGATCCCCGTGCCAGACTCCAGCCGTCCTCAAGCGCTCGGACTGGCACAGGCCTCTGGTGTTCCCTACGCGGAGGGCCTCATCAAGAACAGGTTCGTGGAGCGCACGTTCATCCTTCCTGACCAGAAGAGGAGGGAGGAGGAAGTAAGGATCAAGCTCCATCCGGTCCACGGTGTCATCAAGGGCAAACGCGTCTGTCTCGTCGACGACAGCATAGTGAGGGGCACCACGATAAGGGAGATCATTGGGATGGTCAGATCGGCCGGAGCGACCGAGGTTCACGTGAGGGTGGGCAGTCCGCCGATCGTCGCCCCTTGCTATTTCGGTATTGATATGAAGGACAGAAGGGACCTTATCGCGCATGAGAGGACCGAAGAGGAGATCGCGAAGACGGTAGGTGCTGAATCGGTCAGATACCTCTCCATGGCAGGTCTGGTGGAGGCGATAGGTCACCCTGAGAAATCGCTCTGTGTAGGTTGCCTGACCGCAAAGTATCCCATCGACATCCCCCAGGAGCACCGGCGCCTTCAGACCACACTGATCGATTATCAGCCGGAAGAGAAGAAGGCCGACGTAGGCTCCTCCTGAGCCCCGAGCTCGCCGCTCCAGCAGGGATACGGCATCGGACGGTAGCTTTTTAGCGTAAGGGGCGTGAGGCCACTGCATGAAGGTTGGTAAGCTCGGCCAGGGCAAGGTCATCCTCGAAGAATCCCCGGAGCCAAAGATACGTGACGGCGAGATACTCATGGAAATGAGGGCATGCGGGGTTTGCGGCAGTGATGTGGAGAAGGTGCGCGGTCACTATCAGGCCACCGGAAAGATAGGCCACGAGCCCTCCGGCGTTGTAGCCGCAGTGGGAAAAGGAGTCGAGGACTTCGCGGTCGGAGACCGCATCTTCGTCCACCACCATGTGCCCTGTTACAACTGTGCCGTTTGCCGATCAGGCATGTACACTTTCTGCCCCACCTATCAAAAGACCAATCTGGATCCAGGCGGGTTCGCGGAACAGATCCGCATCCCCATCGAGAACGTTTCCAGGGGTGCAGTGCTCCACCTGCCAAACAAGATGCCATTCGATGAAGCAACACTGATCGAACCTCTGGGATGCTGTCTGGATGCCATTCGAGCCACTCCGTTCATCTCGGGGCAGAGGGTCATGGTGCTGGGAATGGGGCCGATAGGCCTGCTCTACCTCAAGCTCCTGAAGGCAGAGGGGGCCGGATGGCTGGCTGGAGGCGACCTGTCCCCATACCGCAGGGAGGTAGCCCTACGTTCCGGAGCAGACGTCGTTTTCGATCCGCGCACACCGATCGGTGTTGAAGGAGATATCGATCTAGTAGTCGTGGCCACCGGTAGCACGAAGGCGATAGCCGACGGGATAAAGTGGGTCAGGAGAGGAGGAACGGTCAATATCTTCGGCCTTCCGGAGAAGGGTTCACACCTGGAGACCGATCTGCAGGATCTCTACATGAAGGGAGTGAGGTTGATCCCAACCTATGCCGCAACGGAGAAGGGCACTAATGATGCGTTGAGACTGATCTCCAATGGGCGGGTCGTTGCAAGAGATCTCATCACTCACCGTTTCCCCATCGAGAAGATTGTCAAGGCCTTCGATCAGGCAACCACTACCGAGGGAACGGTGAAGGTCGTAGTGACGGCAGGAGCAGGTTGATATATTCTGGGATGACTTTCAGAAGGCAAGGTGAATCGTATGGCAAGATTGGTTAGGCACGACGCAAAAGCCCCGGCAATTGTGAAAGTTGGCGACAAGGTCATAGCCGTCTGCCAGTGCGGCCTCAGCAAGACTAAGCCCTTCTGTGACGGGAGCCACCACGGCACCGAGGACGAGAAGGAGAACGTGATCTACATCTACGACCGCGAAGGGAAGAGAGTGACAGTGGACGACATGCACCCTCACCCGAAGCAGACATTCGTGAAGTAGGGTCGTTCGGGTTCTGCGAAGGGCAGATCCCGCCCTCACCCTCCGAGCACTGTCTTGTAGACCTCTAGGTATCGGTCCACGACCGCGTCCCACTCCCACTTCCGCGCAGCCACAGTGGCCTTGGCCGACATGGTCTTCCGGATGTCTTCATCGCCAACGATGGTCTTGAGGATGGCCGCGAAATCCTGCTCGTTGTTCGCGATGCGTCCTCCTCCATCCTCAGCGAGGGTAGGCGCAGCCCCCACGTCGAATGAGAGGAAGGGGAGCCCGGCCGCCATGGCCTCTGCCAGACCCAATCCGAACCCTTCGTACTGGGAACCCAGCACGAAGAGGTCCGCTTCCCTGTAAGCGTTGAGCACGTCCTCCCTGGGGAGGGGACCGAGGAAGCGGGCCTCCACTCCAAGGTCCTTCGCGAGCGCAGAGACGTGCGCCTGATCGTAGGGAGAGCCGGGCACGTCCCGGCCGATGACCACGAGTGAAGCCTTGTCGCGAAGCGGTTGAAGGGCGGTCACTATCCTGTCCACCCTCTTGTTCGCCCACAGGCCGCCGACGTAGAGGGCAACGAATGGACGAGTCACGCCCCACTTCTTCCGGAGGTCGTTGGGCCTCGGGCCCGGTTCGATGAAAGCGCTGTGCTCGATCCCTTCCCCGACGACGTGTATCCTTTCCCTCGGGTAGCCGAAATTTGCTATGCGATCCCCCTCCCTCTCGGTGAGGGCCATGTATGCCTGAAATGCGAGCAGCCGCGATGGAAGGTATCGACCGAAATACAACCTGTTGAGAGGCGATGGGTCCATCGCCAGCTGGTAGAAGTCGTGGGGAGTGATGACCTGGTTACCGTCAAAAATGTTCGCCACGGGGAAGTAGAAATCTGCGCACCAGATCCGGTTGCCGCTCATGTGCAGCAGGTCGTAGTCGAGCCTTCCCAGAGTCCTCAGGTAGCCCCTGGGAATCCTGAACTTTCCCACCTTGGAAGTGCGGACCCTTACGACATGGATGCCGTCATCCATCGTCTCCTCGGCGCGCGTCCCTTCTTCGAGCTGGGTCAACACCGTGACACTTGCCCCTTTCTTGACGAGAGCCCTGGCTAAGCCCAGGGTCCAGCGCTCGGTACCTCCCTCCACAGGGAAGAACCTGTGGTTCACTAGGAGTATGCGCATGGCCTAGGAGAGCAACCCCTGGCCATAAAGCGTTAGGCTTATCTCAGAGGGTGGGTCATGAGGGCTGGATGCCGAGGTGGCTCAGTCCGGTACGGCGCGAGCCTGGAAAGCTCGTGGAGTCTTTCTCCGCGGGAGTTCAAATCTCCCCCTCGGCGCTTCACGGGCTGGGGTAGAACCATGAACGTTCCAGAAACCAATGCCGCAAAGGTCTTCGCGGAGATCGATACGCTCCTCAAGCACTCCCACCCGAGCAAGGCATTGGGCAGGGTCTGCGTTCTGCTGCGCCGCGAGTTCGACCAGTACGACTGGGTCGGGATATACCTCCTTAAGGGAGAGACGCTGCACCTCGTTGGTTGGGATGGGAAGGAAGCGACAGAGCACACCGCCATACCCCTTGCCAAGGGAATATGCGGCATGGCCGCAAGGGAGAACCACACCGTTGTCGTGGGGAACGTGGCGTCCAACCCGGAATACCTGTCCTGTTTTCCCTACACCAAGAGCGAGATAGTGGTCCCGATCCGCACCAAAGAGGCCGTCCTTGGTGAGATCGACATCGATGGCGACCGCCCGAACGCCTACGACGAGTCAGACGAGCGTTTCCTCGAAGGCGTTGCCTCGCGTCTTACGGAACTGGTCCAGGCGGTTCTTGAGAAGAGCCCTTGGCAAGGCGCTTGAGGCGCCCTGCCATGTATGCGAGGGCCTGAAGGCGAACCTCCTCTCCGTCGGTGCCCTCGGCTATGTCGGCCCACGTGGACCGCTTGCGTCTCAGTGACTTCAGCTCCGAGTTGATGCGAACGAGAGCGCGCTTCAGCTCGTCGATGATTGGCAGGTCGGCCGCACGGGCGGTCCTAGAGAGCGGGTTCAGGTCGATGGCTATCACGAACTTGCCTGAGCTGGCCAGAGCCTTGGCCCTGTCCCCGTCCTCAAGAGGGACCAGGACAGTGTCGGCGATGAGTATTCCGTTCTGATCCACCCAGCCCCTGTCGGATGGGAGCCCCCGCAGGCGAACGGTGGGATGAACTCCCAGGACCTCAGCGATACCCGCACTCCTCAACCGCGCTGCGACCAGTTCAGCTCTGGCCGGAGTGCGATGGAAAAGATTGACCTCCACCTTGAGGGAAGGTAGCGTCTGAGCCAGGGCTGCGACCTCCTTGCTCGCCAGGGCTGCCACGTTCCCATTGACCGATATGACCGGACACTTCGCAAGCAGCAGGCGAGCGGCCGCGGCCTTTTCGGCCTTGGCGGCAAAGGGCAAGGTCTTCTCACCGATGATATAATCGAAGGCCTCTCCGCGCCCATGGGCAATGAGCCCCTCCGGAACGATGAGGCCCCTCTCCATCTCGTCAGCCATGTAGGCTCTCAGGAGCAGGCTCCTGTAGCGCGGATGGGAAGTGGGGATGCCGTGCATCTAGAAATCGGGTCCCAGGAGCTCCTTTGCAACAACCAGTCGGCGGATCTCGCTCGTTCCAGCCCCGATCTCGAGGAGTTTCGCGTCTCTCATGAGGCGTTCCACAGGGTACTCTCGCATGTATCCGTTGCCACCAAAGATCTGGATCGCCTGGAGCGCCACCCTGGTGGATGCCTCGCTCGCGAAGGTCAGAGCGGTGCACGCGGGACTGTTCTTCTTCTTGTCCTTGGCAACGGACAGTAGTGCATTGTACTGCAGGAACCGGGAGGCCGTCAGGTCGAAGTACATATTCGCCAGCTTCTCCTGGACGAGCTGGAAGGCTCCTATCTTCCGCTTGAACTGTTCTCTCTGTCGAGCGTAATCGAGGGAGAGCGCCAGGCACTCTTCCATTATGCCTATGGGAATGGCGGTCAGGATGGCCCGCTCAACGTTGAGCCCGCTCATCACTATCCTCGCCCCGTCATTCTCCTTTCCGATGAGGTTCTCCTCAGGCACCTCGACGTTGTCCAGCGCCATCTCCCCAGTTGGGGACCCGCGCATGCCCATCTTGTCGAGCTTTCTGCTTATCGAAAAGCCCGGGTAGTCCTTCTCCACGATGAACGCGCTGATGCCGCGGGAGCCCTTGTCGGGCGCGGTCTTGGCATAGAGAAGGAAATAGTCGCCGACCGGAGCATTCGTGATGAACGTCTTCGTGCCGTTCAGGACGTAGTGGTGGCCCTTCTTCTCCGCCCGCGTTCTCAAGGAGAGCGCATCGCTTCCGGCCTCTGGTTCGGTCAATGCAAGGCATCCGACCTTCTCTCCCTTCGCCAGTGGCGGCACGTACTTCGCCTTCTGAGCATCGTTGCAGTTCCTCACCATGTTGTCGATGCAAAGATTGGAATGGGCGCCTACCGACAGGGCAAAGGCCGGGGAGAGACGGGCAATCTCCTCCAGTACCACGGCCTCCGCGATGTAACCCATGCCTGAACCGCCATACTCCTCCGGGACGGTGATGCCGAGGAACCCCATCTCCCCCATCTTTCGGAAGACATCGGTTGGCCAGAAGTCATCACGGTCCATCTTCTGGACGACTCCCGCGAGTTCCTTCTTTGCAAATGCACGCACTGCGTTCTGGAGGTCCTTCTCCTCTGGTAAGAGCTCAAAGTCCATGCCGTCCGCAAACCGGGGAAGTCCATAATCTTAACCGGGGCATCCAACAGACGTTCCCTGTGAAAACCACCATTTTTATATGCGCAACGTGATGGCCTCACATTTCCAATGTGCAAGTACTGCATCGCCGGTTCAGGTGGCACCGTAACCTACGGCTACGACCTTGGACTGCAGAAATCCTTGAGCAAAGAGGGCAAGTATGGGTTGGCGGGCGCGGTGTGCAAGTGCCCCTGTAGCCCTTGGATGAAAGAGCAGTTCCTGAAGAATGTGGACGCGACATATGGTCCGCGACGATGGCAGTGGAGACGCAAGTCATTGCCGGCCACTGGCTGTCACAACTGCCACCACGAAGTGGGCCTCATCGAATCGCCGATGCCTGAGGACCAGGTCAAGTTGCTCAAGATGAAGATCAGGAATGCAAGCTTGGTCCTGGCAGGGGGGGTCGGCATAGTGCTGTGTGGGTTGGCGCTCCTGGCTTATGGAGGGATGAGGCAGGGACCGAGCATGCTCTGGCTATACTTCTCGATGTGCATACTGATAGGAACAGCGGTCGCCTTCGCTGGGCTCGACGCTCTTGTCTTCGGCTACAAGACTCTTCAGGAACAAATCGAAGAAATGGGGAGAGGGGAGACCCAATAGCAGGAGGCTCTCTCGTGTCTGCCATTTGTCTGACGCACTGACACTTTCACCACACTCTTCGAGCACTCCCCGGACTGCAGGATCGGGAGGGGTGCGCGTTGTTTATAGCTGAACAAACCATCCTCTTCCACTGACAATGTGCAACGACTGCATCGGTGTATCAGGGAGCCAGAAGTGCAAGTGCCCTTGCAGTCCCTGGATGAAAGAGGAGTTCGAAAAGAACCTGGACCTGGCCCCCAAGGAGCGTCGCGCCCGGTGGAGCCATCAACAAATGACTGGAGTCGGCTGCAATACCTGCCACCACGAGATAGCCGCACGCGCTATTCCCATGTCGGCCGACCAGCACAGGCGTCTCTCGATGAAGAGAAGGAATTCCGGTCTCCTAGTAGCAGGGGGGGTCGGCACGATGCTGGTGGCACTCTATGTTCTTTGGATGGCGAGCATGGTGAACGGGCATACCAACCTCTGGTATGTCTTCCTGTTCATGATGATAGTCGGCATAATGGCCACCTTCGTTGGGCTAGAGACCCTTGTCATTGGTTACAAGACCTTTCAGGAGGAGATCGAAGAGTCCGGGTCAGGTTTGTCCCGGTAGAGGAAGGGCCAAGAGTCAGGTCAATCCCCATTCTTCCAGTGGAACAGACCCTTTATTTCCCCTGTCTGCCATTTGTCTGACAAATGGCGCTGTCACAGAGCGACGAGGAACTCCTGCACGCGTTCAGGGTGCGCATGGAAGGGGAAGAGAAGAGCCGCTGCACTGTGAAGCAGTACTCCTTCTTCATAGAGCATTTCCTGGGATTCGTGGGCAAGCCCCTGCCTGAGATCACACGGGCAGACGTCGAGAGATACCGCGAGCACCTGGTCCTGGACAAGAAGTACACGAAGAGCTCGGTCTATCTGGCCATGAGAGCCCTCTCGTACTTCTTCCATACGCAGGGACTCAGAGGGATGGAAGGGGTGGAGGTTCCCCGCCGTGCGGCGAAATTGCCCAACTTCCTCAACGAGGATGAGACCCACCGTCTCCTTGAGAGCTCGAAGTCCGATCCCAGGATGGCCGCTATCCTGCATCTTCTCTGCTACGGCGGTCTGCGGGTCGGAGAGCTCTGCCGCCTGGAAGTGGACGACCTTGACCTGGACCGGGCCCTGGTGAAGGTGCGGAGGGGCAAAGGGGACAAGGACCGAATCGTGGTCATAGACGAGAGCACTGTCGCAGCTCTGAGGAACTGGGTCGGTGTGAGAAAGCCCTTCTCGGTTCGACCTGAATCCCTCTTCGGCCTTGGCTCTGAATGGGTCGAGAAGCTGGTCAGGAAGGCGGCGCGCGACGCCGGCATCACCAGGAAGGTGACACCTCACACGCTGAGACACACTCTTGCCACCACGCTGTTGAGGCACGGACTGGACATCCGGTTCATACAGAAGCAGCTGGGTCATGCCAGTGTCGCCACGACGGAGATCTACACGCACGTGGACACCGAGGCACTGCAAGAGGCCTACAAGGCAGCCAAGCCAAAGTATTGATCACGCCGTGAGAAAAAGTTGAGGGCCGCTTGGGATCAGGGACTTGCGTGAGCAGGATCGTTCAGCAGTTTTTCCACCAGCTTGGTGGTGGTTCGTAGTGTCATCTCTGTGACAGAGCCGAGGCGTGCGATCTCGCTGCGCGTCTTCTTCTCCCCATGCTGCTCCGACGCGATGTAGATGAGCGCCGCGACGAGCCCGTGCGGGGAAACTCCTGAGACCTCGGGGCGCTTGGAGGCGACGCTTAGCATTTCCTCCACCGTAGACCTTACGGCGGGTGAGAGCGCCAGTTCCTCCGAATATCGCTTGAGATAGGCGCCCAGGCTGACGACCGGGACCTTGGACGACAACCCTCTGTTCAGGGTCTTAAATGCTCTTCCGACCTCCCATCTCCTGATCCCTAGCGCCGCAGATACCTCGACCAGTGTGTGTGGAAGTCGGTAGCGGCGACAGGCTGCATAGAGTGCGGCTCCGGCGCTCGCCGGAAGGCTGCGTCCCCTGAAGAGACCGCGCATCGATCCCTCCTGGAAAACGCGCTCCGCCTCCTCCCGAACCACTGGCGGCAACATCAGGCGCGTGGATGCTCTGGAGAGGATCTCGCTGGCTTCGCTGGACCCGCCTCTCCACTGGCTGCCACGAGAGACCTCTCGTCTCATCATCCAGCCGAGGTGGCTGTAGTGGTTCCTGACCTTCTGCGTCAGTGGCCTGCCGTGAGCATCTTTCATCCCGCCGACAGTCGTACCCAATGATCGTTTGAACGAGAACTGGCTCGAAGAGGGTCCGATCCCTCTGCCGCCGACGCTTGGTCTCTTGTCGGTGGACAAAGGGGGAAGAGTGTTGACCATCTCCGGGGCGGCGAGGACCAGACCACAGTCAGAGCAATGCAGCTCGAATGTCTTTGTGTCCTGGACGCGATGGGAACTGCCGCAATGTGGGCATCTTTCGCCGCTTTCCATTACAACCGATTATCACACAGGTCGGTCATAAGCCTTGTGCTTACCTGTCATGGCGCCCAAACACCATGCTCATGTGGTCTCAATGAGAGTGGAACAGGCGTTGCGATCGAAAAAAGTGTGATTTGGAGCGTCATTGCATGCCACGTTTCACCACGGATTTCACAGCGCCATTCGAAGTTGACTGTCGCAAGGTTTATACGGGTCGACCTTCCTATATATTTTGGACATGGAACGGACTGCGATTGATACATCATCCCTCGCAATGGCTTTGAGACGCAGTGTGGGTCGAAAAGGCATGCGACTGGAGGACGCGGAGGCAATTGCGTCCAACATCCTCAATTTCTTCGGATTCAATGAGAGGATAATAGACAACATACTGGAGCCGGACGACCGCGATGTGTTCTACATGCTCGAGGACTGCGGGCTCCTGGAGACCGAGAGGGACGAGACCACCCTCTATGATGGTAGGGAATGGCGCATACACTACTGGTCCTTCCGAAAGGAGAGGATTCTCAGCCTGGCCTCTGAGGAGGCTAAGGAGATGGCAAGGGAGCGCGAGAAGGGTTTGGACCACGTGGAAGAGAAATCAATGACTCTCGCTCAGACGATTTACCACGAGCTTGGTGACGAGGTTTGGACTCAGAGACCGGACCAGGCAGCGGGATAAGGCGCAGGTTCCTCGTCCTCGTCCACCGGGTTCCCCCTGACGGTGAATTCTCTCTAAACGATCTGGCGGGCGCCGGGGGCAGGATGGATGCCGTGGCCGGTGTTGTCACCGCGACCTTTCTTCTATCCAACGGCATACGCAGGGACACGGAGCTGAACCTTCTCCTGATGACCGACCCAAAGCGGGTCATCAAGGTACGCTTGGACGGTCGCAGGCTCAAGTACTTGAACCCGGACGAACGCTCGACCGCAGCCCTGATCAAGAACTCGCTGGCAAGGTTCTGGGCCAGGCCCGCGTCTGAGATGGAGACCGGGCCCGGGGTGACCGTAGGGCTGGTAGACCCGGTCGAGGAGCTGAGGAACTTTGCTTCGACACCGGGCGCAATATGGCTCACAGAGGATGGCAAGCCCATTGACTCAACGGTGAAGGACGGGATTGCCACAGTGATCCTGAGCGACCCCTATGACCCCCCAGAAGGCGAGCGGAAGGTCCTGGAATCACTGCCCGCAAAGAAGGTGTCACTAGGGCCGCTCTCACTGCATTCCTCTCATTGCATAGTTCTAGTCCACAATATCCTTGACAGGGAGCGCAAGGAGCAATCTATTATTCCCTCCTAGGTTTCCCTCTTTGACCGGAGCTCGATGAAGGATGGTTTCGTAGGACCGCACGTCAAGGTCCAGACCGGTGTCGAGGGTCTTGACGAGATGCTCGCAGGAGGCCTGCTCCCCGGCCGCCCGTATCTCGTTGTCGGTCCCCTCGGGTGTGGCAAGACAACGCTCGCCCTGCAGTTCCTCCTTCGTGGTGTCAGGCTCGGGGAGAACGTGCTTTACGTTACTCTCGAGGAGCCCCCGAACGAGATCAAGCAGAACTTCCGAAGGCTGCCAAAGGACCTTGACAAGGTCTGGATCTTCGATGCTATCCCTGACGTGATGCGGTACGAGAAGGCCCCGTTCAAGGACATCGCCGCGGTGCGGGAGGCCAAGAGGCTGGGCGACATCACTACCGAGATCAGGAAGACGGACGAGTTCCGCAGCGTGGAGATCGCCTTCAGCGCCCTCATGCAGACCCTGAAGATGGAAACGGTGAAGCGGTTCTACAGCCGCGTTGTCGTCGACTCGTTGACCGCACTGGAATACTTCTGCATGAAGGGATTTGACGACGTGCAGGGTGCCCAGGTTTTTCTGAGGTTCCTCTCGGAATTGAAGATCACCACGCTCCTCACAGTAGAAACCCCTCCCTCGGACCTGCCCCTTCCTGAGCGAATGCTGGCGCGCGGAGAGATACACTTGTTCTCGTGGGAGGCCGACCGGCGTACCATCCGAGCGATCGGGATCGAGAAGTTCAGGGGAAGCCCCCACGATCAGCGCCTCCACCCCTACAGGATCGCGTCGCACGGGATTGCCATCGACACGTCTGTGTCGATTTCAAAGGAGACGCGCGAGATACGCCCGGTTCCACCATCTCAGGAATCTTTCATGCCCAAGCCCACGGAGAGCGAACTGGCCCTGGAAGCGGAATGGGCACTTCTTACTCTTCTCGACGATGTGAAGGAACTCCTGGAGAGGGGAGTGGACCCAGGGGTCGTAAGAGAGCTCGTCCAGAAGGCCCACAGCAGCCTCTCATCGATGCACATCCAGGAGACTTTCCAATACCTTCTCGAAGCAAGGGAACTGGTCAACCACTTGATCCTGGTACACCAGGTCTCTGAGGAGCGTCCAGACAAGGGAGTGAGCCTGCCCTCCCTCGTGCACGTCATGACCGAGGGCCAGGAGCTGCCTGCGGCCGAGGCGTTGAAGCCCAGACTTCAAGGAGATGCAGGCGCATACATGCAACCGCTGCTCCAGCGACTGGCGGCGATGCTCGAGACGCCCGGAGGAAAGCGGATCGCAGAGAACATCCCGGCTGCCTTGTTCAACAGGGCCATGACCAAGACCGAGGTCCCCGGGTCCGCACCAACCGCCGGTACGGAACCAAGGAAGGTGCCCCCGGCAGCGCCTCCACCTGCACCCGTCACGCCCAAGGAGGCTCCGACAGTGAAAGCGCCGGCGCCGCAGGCTCCACGTCCTCCGTTGCAACATGGCCCAGAGAGCAAGCCACCCACCGTGACGACCTCTCCTTCTCCTCCAATGGTGCCAAGGCAGGCTGACAACGTGCCGGTGAAGGTAACTCCGGTCGCAACGCCACCGCCTTCTCCATCACCTACAAGAGAACCCGAGAGGGATGTCGCGGCACGCCCGCAGGTACCGGCTACTCCACCTGTGAAAGCTCCGCCTGTCGGTGCTCCACCTGTGAAGGCTCCACCCGTTGGCACTCCGCCAGCGGGGGTCTCGCCTGCGAAGGCTCCCCCAATGAGCGCTCCGCCGCCTAGAGTTCCGCCCGTGGCCACTCCGCCAGCGGGTGCTCCCCCACCGAAGGCTCCGCCGGCTGTAGCTCCACCTGTGAGAGCCCCGGCCACTCCACCGGTCAGTCCTCCTACTGCTCCGCCCATGACCGTTCCCCCAGTGAGGGTAGTAGAGCGGCCAGCTACGCCACCGACCGCTCCCCATCCGGCAACATTGCCCCCGCGGGATGCAGTACCACCAAAGGTAGAACCAATTCCGCCGGCTCCTCCGCCAAGAGACACAATCGAAAGGATCGCTGCAGGGCCCAACACAGGCCCAGCTCGTCCTGCAATCAAGGTAATAGAGAGACCGCCGACGCCCGTGGCTGCACCATCGCCCGCCCCTGGTGAGGTTACAAGAGAGCCAGCGCCTACGCAACCTGCTCCGCCCGCGGTACCTGTCGAAAGCAAACCTCCACCACCACCTCCTCCGCAACCCACTTTGCCACCAACTGCGCTCCCGCCAACTCCCAAGGAGGCTGAAGTCCCGAAGGTTGGAGTTCCCGAGAGTCCCCCAGCACCGGTCACGACCGCAGCCGAACAGGCGCGTGAGGCTCCCTTGCCACCGCCGCCCAGCCTGGAGCAAATTGGGAAGGCATTCCCTGAGTCCTCGCTTCTCCCTCCCGATACCGCTGCTCCGCCTAAGAAAGGCAAGAGGGTTCCGAGGAAGAGTGCAGCAGCTCCAGGTGCTGCCAAGCCGAAGAGGACAGCGAGGCCCAAGAAGACCCTCGATGACGCAACGGCGGCCCAGAAGGGTGGCGCCGCTCCTGGGTCAGAGACGGGACCGGGTGAGGCAAAGCCCAAGGCCAAGCGTCCATCAACCCGTCGCAAGGCCAAGGACGCAACCGGGGAAGCAGCTTCCGAGAAGAAGGATGTGAAGCCGGAAGATGGAGGTGAACCGCATGCGACCGGTTGAGAAGGTCAGCGGCCCGCCCAGGCCCCAGCCTGATAGTGGTGCAGGTGCTTCTCCAGCGCAAGTCGACAAGGGCACTGGCGGACTCGCGACTGACGAAAGAGTATCGACCGGTATCTCCGGGCTCGACTCGATGTTGGGAGGAGGACTGTTCCGAGGCCGCCCCTATCTGCTCACTGGACCTACCGGGAGTGGCAAGACACTGTTCGGTCTCGAATTCCTGCTGGAAGGAGTGAGGATAGGAGAGAAGGTCCTTCTGGTCGCGGTGGACGAGCCTCCTTACGAGATACTCGATAACGTGCGTTCCTTCCGATGGGACCTCTCTCATGTCCATACGCTGGAGGCGAATCCCGGCCTTGTGGCATTCAGGCGCCTCGGTGACCTCCAGGAGATCAAGGCCCTGCAGGACGTGCAGTCAATGCAGGATTACGAGGCAAAGTCAAAGAAGACAAGCACTGGGGAAGATATCTCGCTGCAGTCCATCTACCTGAAGCTGCGAAGGCAGATGGATGTGATCCCGTTCCGGAGGATACTCATCGACTCCATGACCTCCATCAGGCACTTCGCTCTGCGCTCTGGTGTTGAGATTCAGACCGAGAGAGTCGAGATACAATCGCTGTTGCGGTTCCTGTCAGAGAAGGGCACTACCACGCTCATCACGGCCCAGCCGCGCCCCGCGGACGTCCTGACCCCCGAGTCGGTCCTTTGTCGCGGGGAGATCGCGCTCACCAGGGATTGGGCCGGTCACATTATGGAGCGATGGGTGTGGGTGAAGCGGATGCGAGGGACAGCCCATGACTCCCGGATGAGGCCGTTCACGATAACTCGCGATGGGATCACCGTCAATGTGGGAGACGATGTCACTCCCGTTCAGTGAGCATCTGCTGGTATAGCAAATAGACCCTCTTGGCCACCACCGTCCAGTCCCAGTTGCTCTGAGCGTGTACTCTTGCCGCCTCACCGAACCTCTTCCTCAGGTCCTCAACGGTCAGGAGGCTGCCCAACCTGTTCTCGATGCCTCTCAGGATGCTCGCCTCCTCGTTCGACTCATCTACGAGCCACCCTGTCTTTCCATTCTCCACTTGTCCTGTGAGGATGGACGTGCCAACGATCGGGAGGGCGCTGGACATGGCCTCCATCACGGCTATGCTCATGAGCTCGGAGCCGCTGGGGAGGATGAAAATATCGCTCTTCGAGTAGCGCTTGGCAAGGTCCGCTTCTGACATCTCCCCTGCGAGGACGAGCTTGCCCGGCGTGGCCAGGGATACTAAGGAATCTGCGTACTCTCGGTCCTGGATGGGCCCCACTATGGTCAAATGAGCTCCTTTCGTGGACGCCATGGCTCGAGCGGCGATGTGCCATCGCTTTCTCGGATGGACTGCACCTACGCCAAGCACCTCGTTCCCTTTCCGCGCGTCCCAGTCTGGCTGGAACAGGTTGGTGTCGATCCCGTTGGGGATGACGCTCACGTTCTTCTGCGCAGGGCCGAGGAGGCGGTCGGATATCTTCCGGGCCACGGCAGGGGTGAGCGCAATCACCTTGCTTGCACGGCTGCAAGCCAACTCTTCCAGATACAACCCCCATCTCTCTGATGGGCTAGTGGTCCCGAACCAGTGGCGAGAGTGTGAGGTGTACACGAAGTGTCTCCCTGTGGCTGCGAGGACGTTGGCAACGACCGGGGTTGACGCGTGGATGACGTCCCATTTCCCTTTCTTCAGCGTGAAGGGGAGGCCAAGGGCAAAGGGATACTCGTCAAACATGTGCCCTCCCCTGACCTTGTTGATGATCTCGACCTCGACCCCAAGGTGTACGAGTTCCTTCGAGAGCCCATGGATCGCCCTCTCAACCGCACCCCAGCCGGGGGGTGGGATTGGGAGCATGCCGCTCCCGATGAGTGCGACCTTCATGGTCATTAGCAAAGGATGTGGGAGAGAAAAGTATTGTCCGGGTTGGGGACTTCCATACTTGGGACCCAAATCTTAGAAATGTTTATATACGAGCGCTTACTTTGTCCATCTGCGCTTTGCGCAGAGTAAGACCATGATGACAGGACAGACCCCAATACTGGTGCTTAGGGAGGGAACGAAGAGAGAAAAGGGCCGCGGTGCCCTATCCAACAACATTGCCGCAGCCAAGGCTATTGCCGAGGCTGTCCGGTCAACGTTGGGCCCACGCGGACTCGACAAGATGCTTGTCGATTCGATGGGCGATGTCGTGGTCACCAACGACGGTGTCACGATCCTGAAGGAAATGGATGTCGAACACCCGGCGGCCAAGATGCTCGTCGAGGTTGCGAAGACCCAGGACCAGGAGTGCGGTGACGGAACTACCACTGCGGTAGTGCTTTCCGGAGAGCTGCTCAAGCGCGCTGAAGAGCTGATCGACCAGAATATCCACCCCACGATCATAGCACAGGGTTACAGGCTCGCCTGCAGGAAGGCGCTGGAAGTGCTCAACGAGATCAGCGAGAAGGTGGACATAAAGGACCACGCCATGTTGGTCAACATCGCGAACACCGCGATGGCGTCAAAATCAGTCTCCTTCAACCGGGACCAGCTCGCGGAGCTCTCAGTCAACGCGGTAACCGAAGTCGCCGAGAAGACCGACAAGGGCTACTTCGTCGACCTGGACAACATCCAGGTGATCAAGAAGCAGGGCGGCGGGATGACCGACACCCAGCTCATCGAGGGTGTGATAGTGGACAAGGAGAAGGTCCACACCGGAATGCCCTCAGTCGTGAACGGCCCCAAGATCGCTCTCCTGGACGCAGCCCTCGAGATCAAGAAGACAGAGATCGATGCGAAGATCGAGATCAACGACCCAACTCAGCTCAACGCCTTCCTCCAGGAAGAGGAGAACATGTTGAGGAAGATGGTCGAGCAGGTGAAGAAGTCCGGAGCAACGGTCCTCTTCTGCCAGAAGGGCATTGACGATCTCGCACAGCACTTCCTTTCCAAGGAAGGCATCTATGCCGTTCGAAGGGTAAAGAAGTCGGACATGGAGAAGCTCGCCAAGGCAACTGGCGGCAACATTGTGAGCAAGGTTTCCGAGCTCACCGCAGAGGACCTCGGCAAGGCAGGCAAGGTCGAGGAGCGGAAGATCGGGGACGACCAGCTTACCTTCGTCACAGGCTGCGTGAACGCGAAGGCAGTTAGCCTTCTCCTGCGTGGAGGCACGGAGCACGTCACTGACGAGATCGAGAGGTCAATCGAGGACGCGCTCAATGTGGTCGCGGTCGCGATCGAGGACGGAAGGATCGTCATCGGCGGCGGTGCCAGCGCAGAGGAGCTCGCCATGCGCCTGCGCGACGAGGCGGCCAAGGTCGGCGGACGGGAGCAGATCGCTTTCGAGAGCTTCGCGGAAGCACTGGAGACGATTCCCCGGACACTTGCCGAGAACGCCGGAATGGATCCCATCGACATCCTGATCGAGCTCAGGAAAGCCCACAAGGCCAGCAAGCGGAACTTCGGTGTGAACGTCCTCACGGGCAAGATGGACGACATGAAAGCCCAGAACGTCATCGAACCCATACGCGTGGGAAGGCAGGCGATTGAAAGCGCGACCGACGTGGCCGTGATGATTCTGCGCATCGACGATGTAGTGGCCTCCAAGTCCAGCCCGCCCTCGCCACCCGGTGGTGGTGGAGGCATGGGCGGAATGGGTGGCATGGGTGGAATGGGCGGCGACTTCGGCGAAGACTGAACCAGTTCCCCGGAGGGATGGGCTTCGAGCCCTTCCCTCCAACAACCTTTTTCCAAGTCTTCTGTCGACTATATTTTCTCAGTCAAACCTGTTCCTGGGTGGGCGCAGCCAATCTTTCCTGAATTGAGTGTTGCGGGGCAGGTGCTTGAACCATCGAACCTCTGAGATCTCATGAGGAACGTGGGATCTGGGGCGACCTGAAGCCCAAAGGGCAGTGTATTGGAGGAAGTCCCATCTGATCGACCTCCCTCGACGGTCCCGAACCTCCTCGTGGTAGACCTTCCAAAGGTTGACCTTCTTCACCTTGATCCCGGCTTCCTCCCTGATCTCCCGGAGAAGAGCCTCCCGTGGGTATTCCCCGGGTTCGGCCCCTCCCCCAGGAGCGACCCAGCCAGCCGTCCACGCCTTTCCTGGAGTCATCCGGACGAGAAGAATACAGCCCTTGGCATTCTCTATGCGAGCGGCTACCCCGAACCGGAGTCCCTTTCGGACACGCCTTGCCGCGCTCTCGAAGGCTTTAGTGGAGACCGTTCGCGACCGCTCGATCCACAATGCCCCCCTCGAGTTCCGAAATTCTCGGATCACACCCGGGTCGCGACCGCTCCAAGGAACCATTGGGACAACTCAATGGTTCTAGGGCATTAAGTGTTGGGTGGCTCCGGGGAGTTCAAGGCCGAGGTCTCACCACTGGGCGTAAACTGTTGTTCGGAAGGGGCTTCTTGGCTCTTCTTTTTCCTGCGGGCGAGGAGCAAGATGGCAATGACAGCTATCACCGCAACCACGACCCCGATTATGGCATACAGCGTAACCCCTGAGAGGAATGGTGCGGTGTTGCCGGTGCTCGGGCTGCCGGTTATTGTGATGGTTGCATTGCTCGTCACAGACTTGCCATTCAGAAGAGCAGTGACGGAGAGGATGATTGTGCCCGCACTATTCCCTGCAGTGAACGCGACAGTGTCCGCGTCAGGGTTCAATTGGCCCAGCTGGGCATTGCTGAGTGTCCAGTAGTAGTTCACACCTGCGGGGCAGTTTGTGTTGCTTCCCCCGCTCGTGCATGAGGGGGTTGCAGTGAAGGCATGTGTCGCACCGGTAAGAAGTGTGTACGACGGGGGTGAGATAGTGACAGATTCCAAGGTAGGCGCCGCGGCTTCAATGATGGATACTGATGCAGTTGCATCCTTGTTTACACCATTGAGGGTTGCAGTTACTGTCAACGATAGGGTTCCCACAGCTGGGCCTGCGGTGAACGTGGTGGAGCTGCCACTTGTTGGACTCGAGGATCCAAGGGTGTTGTTCAATGTCCAGGCATATGAGAGCCCCGAAGGGCACGGGTCGGACGAGCAAGTAGCAACAGCGCTGAATTGGAGAGTAGACCCGGTCTGGACAGTGCCAGATTGCGGGTTTACTGCCACGCTGGTCAGAGTTGCTGGAGGATTTGCACTTATGGTGATCTCGGCCGGAGAACTCTGGACGGTCTTCTCGTTCAATGTGGCGTTCACAAATAGCATCACTGTTCCGGCGGTGGCCCTCGCGGTGAACTTGACAGGGTTCCCAACTGAGGAGTTGAGGTCGCCCATGGCGGGCCTTGTGAGAGTCCACGAGTAGACAGTTCCACTTGGGCAGGTGCCTGAGCAAGTGGGAGTAGCCTTGAAGGCCGCACTGCCGTTGAAGCCCAAGCTTGTCAAGGTCGGGGTCACAGAAACGGATGTTAGCGCAGGTGAGGTGATGGATGGAGTGATATCGATGTCCGCTGGCAGGCTCTGCCTAGATATGCCATTCAGTGTGGCACTTACATTAAGAACCACCTTCCCGCCCGTCACGCCAGCCGTGAACATCACGGTGTAACCAGTCGACACATTGAGATCTCCGAGCGAGTTGTTTAGAGACCAGGAGTAGGAAATGCCCGCTGGGCAACTCCCTCCCGAGCACGTTGGAAGTGCTACGAAGACCTGGCTGCCTCCGGTCAAGACCGTAGCTGTGCTCGGACTCACGCCCACGGATGCAAGGGTCGGCGTTGGAGCAGTGATCGTTATGGGAATCGGTGAAGCCTGCCTGGTAAGGAAGTCCAACGTCCCATTGACGTACAGTGCGAGCTTTCCAGTGCTGCCTCCAGCCATGAAATTCACGGTGTTTCCTGTGGAGGTATTGAGGATGCCAAGACTTGTGCTGGTCAGGGACCACACGAATGTGATACCTGCAGGGCAGGGCCCTCCAGTACAAGCTGTCGTGGCAGTGAAGGTCTGATTGGCAGTGATGTTCAGATCGGCATAAGCTGGACTCACGCTTATGGACAATAGGCCAACCGACGAACCTGGACTGACAACCTCCACGAAGGCAGGTGGGAACGATTGCACGTCTCCGAGACCCTGGAAATTGGTGTATTGAACGTAGGTAAAGTAACCGCCGGCAGCACCATTGCATCCAGTCCATATAGACGTGTTCTCGCAAAGGTCTACTGGAACAGATTGGTTGAACAGCGATGATGGGAAGGAAACGTTGACCGAGATGTTGAGGGACACACTCCATACATCGCTCGCGTACATGGCGCTGTAGGGCCATGACCAAGCAACGCCGTTCGGCAGGTGGGTGGACGGAGTCGACGCGCAGAGACTTGATATATCCGTCCCGTTGCTGGTGCATTTGAAGCTCATACCTCCTGGCACCACGCTGAAGCCGGGCGCAGGAACGAATGCAAATGCGTTCTCTGACAGGTGAGCCGATGCATTGGTGATGGTGCCGATAGACGGAATACTTACGTTAGTGATGGCCCATCCAAGGGAGGGGTCGTTTGCCCAGGCATCCATCGGGTTGGTGGACGTACGGAACGTATCGGTCAAGTTGCCATTGCCCCAGATATTCGGTGCGGCAGCGCACGTGAAGCCTACACCCGTACTGGCCGGAACGGGTCCTTCCCAATTACCTCCAGTCCCTATGGCGAGATTGCAACCTGCCGTAAGTATGTTGTTCACATCGGTTTGAGCCGTAGTTGACGAAGACGTGTAACCTCCTGAGCTGAGCTCAGTCATGCCGTCCGGCAGATCGATCGCGTCGATGGTTACGTTCTCTTGCCTTGCCAGAGTGGTGATGTTGTTCAAGGTTTCACCCGTAGGCATCGTCAGCCCGCCACCGAACGTGTAGGTGTACTCAGTCGTCAGAGTCGGATCCTTGCAGGCCTTCACTACATCGTTGTACGTCACGCACCAGTCTCCCTGGTAGGAAGGGTCCTTGGGAAGCGTGGACCCGATCCAAACGATCACGTGGTAGGTGGAGTAGTTGTTTATCCAGCCCAGGCCGGAACCGTGTAGCGCGCCGTAAAGGGCTGTGATCATGGAGGAATCAAGGAAATTGTCAGAGAAATCAGCATCCGCATAGGACATTGCCCCACTTATCCAATAGCTGCCGAACAGAGTACCACCAGTAGCCATGGTGGTCACAGTACTAGAGAAAGTGGACGCTGGTTCGAACGTGGAGACGTCAACGTTGTACGCCGACCCGTCGCCGTCATCATGATCATCGGCTGAGCCGCCAACGTAGGGGTTGACGTTCGAGAAGTAATCAACCAATCCGAAAGTGACGTGTGGGGAGCTCGTAACCCCAGGCGAAGTGGGAGTCCCGGTGTTCTTCAACGTAATTGCCGAGGTGATATGGGCAACATTGTTGACGAAGAAGGGAACCCCATTGGATTCCTTGCAAACACCCGAGCACGGTGATTCTCCATTTATTCCCCCCCCGTTATCGTTGGCAGTCCAGTCGAAAACACCGTCGTAGATGGTAGTTTCCAAAACGAAAACCACCTGTACATATGGATGGATCACTACGCGGCCAGTGGCATTGACCCATAGGTGTACGTTCGAAGTGGCCTGGTGGGTCGCGCACGAAGTTGTTCCGGGCACGCAAAGGGTTGTCGGGCTCGTGCAGACAGAGGGGAGCAATTGTGGGGATGACCCAAGTGGCGTATCGGACGCACAGTAGACCGAAGTTCCGGCCGAAGCGCCCGGAGCTCTTAGACCTGAAGATGAGCCAGACGAATTCGTCATCGAGCCAGTCTGTGCGGCCGCGATCCAGGGTGCAACCCCGAGAATGAGAACGACCCCCAGCACGAACATCAAAGTTTGGAGGCTGGCTGAAAAAGAATGTCCTCTAGGGCCTATCGGGTACGTTCCAGTCATTCTCCCTCGTTGCCAAGAAGGTCAAAAGGGCGTCCAGGTAAATCTAACTTCGCATCGGCCATACAGTGCGCACGAGGTGTCCAAGGGTAATAAGCCGAAGGGCAAAAAAGGGACCCTTTCTTGCCCTGCCTGTTAGCCCTTAGCACGCATGGGGGGGCGCCCTACCGGTGCTCCGCAGGCCCAAGGGAATGGCTTCTCGAGACGCCACACCACACCTTCTTAGGGTGAAGACCGCGCCAAACGCAAGGTTCAGATGGTCAAGCGAAGCGTCTCGTATTCCTTGGGATTCCCAAGTGCCTTGAGCGCAAGCGCTTCCGCGTCTTTTGCGGACATGCGCCGATATCCCTTCGCGAGAACATCCTTGGCTTCCCCATCACCCAACCCGAAGACGTCACAGGAGGTCTCGTAGGTCGAGCTGCTCGGGTCGATATGAAAGAGACGGGGTTTGCCGTTGAAGGCGGTCGCGACCATTATTGTGGTTCCCAGGGGTCGTCTGTCACGATGCAATGTCTGCTCCCAAACATACGACCTGATGCCGTCCATCAGCTCCTCGGTGCTGCTGAAGGCAAGAGTGCGGGCATGTCGAACAACCGCAGCGAAATCTCCGACCAATCCGGCACCGCAAATGGCTGCGTTCTTCCCCAACTTCACCATCTTGCCGTGCTGGTCGTGGAACTTCATCAGCGGGTCGTCGGGGTTCTCCCAAGACCTGCTGGCAAGAACCACCCCATCGTCAGCGACGATACCCACGATAGGCAACCCCCGTCGGGACGATTCTCGTGCGTACTCGATCTGGTAGATCCTTCCGTCCGGGGAGTAGATCATCTCCTTGTCGAACCCGTGGGCTAGTGGGCCGGTCACCTGTGCATAGGAGACCAACGCTGCGCGCACCAGCTCGGCCTTGCTTCCGAAGGGTCCAGTTCGCACCATTGCGTCCAGATAATAGTCGATTTCGTCCGGGATTACTGTTCTTACCTCTGACATACGCTAAGACTCCGTATAGACGTATTCCCAGCGTATATTTAAGGTACGGGGGGCAGGGAGCGAGCGAAGGAGCCCCTAACCCTGCATCGAGCTCGAAATGTAGGTTCCTGGGGGCGGCGGCGTAAATATCTAGTAGAAACGCTCTCTAGTTAGTTGATAAGAGATCATGAAAGGCCGCGAATTGACATCCCTAGCATTGATGGTTGTCGTTGCGGGCATTCTCCTGCTCTCCCCTTTGGCGGTCGGAATGCAGGCGGGGTATGCCAGTCGACCGCTCAGCTCCTCCTCCGCAATCGGCGTGAACTTCACTATTACTCCCAACAAGATCCTCGAGGGACAACAAACGTCCTTTACCGGCTCGGCTTCGGGAGGGCAAGGCTCGAACTATGCCTACACCTACAGCGGAGAGCCCACCGGGTGTCCCGGCGGTGCGATCACCCTGGGGAACTGGACCGACACATGCACCCCTGCGCAGACCGGGAATTTCACGATCAATGTGACAGTCACGGACGGCAAAGGCAACTGGGGGTATGCTTCCGCAAAACTGAGCGTGATCCCTCCTCTGTCCATTGTCTCCTTTGTAGCCGTTCCCCCCACATTCATACTGAATACCACGACTCTCCTGTCTGTCTCGGCAACTGGCGGGTTCCCTCCCTATTATTACAACTACGCTGGATTGCCTCCGGGTTGCGTCTCTGCCAACAGCAGCATTCTTTCATGCATTCCATCCGAGTCCGGAACCTTCTCACCCTCAGTGCGTGTGAATGATTCAGTTGGAGAATCGGTCAAGGCCTCCACAAATGTGACAGTCAAGCCACCCCCCGTCCCCACGATCACTTCCTTCACGGCCACGCCCTCTACTGTTATCGTAGACAAGTGGACAAACCTCACCGTGAACGCGAGTGGAGGTGTGGGTCCGTTGAACTACGCATACGGCGGTCTTCCCCCCGGCTGCTCCTCAACAAACTCGGCCAAACTCTCTTGCCGTCCCACGCAATACGGCATCTTCTACGTCCGCGTCTGGGCGAATGACACGTTGGGGAAGAGCGCGAGTGCCACGACACCGCTCGTAGTGAGCCCGCCTCCACTAACAGTATCGCTCTACGCGAACAAGACGAAATTGTATGCTGGTGGAACAATCAGGTTGACCATAACCATATCCGGGGGAGTCGGGCCTTACGTAGCGATGTTCTCAATCAACGGGACGAACGCATCGCACACGGGGACCATATGGAATATCACGCTTGCACATTCAGGAAACTACACCTATGTGGGATGGGTTACAGATGCCAGGGGAGTTGTGGCAAGTTCTCCCGCGGTGAAGGTACATGTGAATCATGCAGCGTCCGTATCGACACCCACAAAGACTAGTTCGCCAACATACCCGTGGTGGGTCAGTTATCTTGCGATCCTTGCTGTTGCTTGTGCTCTGGCAGCTATACTGCTGATCGTCATCGTACGCCGTCGACGTGCCGCCCAGAAGAAGGACCTGTTGGACGCTGACGCCGTGGCGAAGCCCGCTGCCAAGTCATCACCACCGCCCGTTGCTCCTGAGGGCCAGGTGAAGGAGACTGCAAAAGCTTCGGCGAGGCCTGAGGAGTGGGATGAGAACGTCGACGAGCCGGACAAGGGCACTGCAAGAAGACAGCTCCTAAGGTAAGCCTTGCCCCGCTGATCTTGACGTTCTCGAAGCTCTTCTTGGCATCGGAGTCCATGGACCCGGGTTGGCGTAGTTCCGGTAATGGGCGGCACGAATATCTAGTAGGAAGACTCTGCCAAGCAGTCAGACGAGACTCATGGAAAGGCGTGAATGGAACTCCCTGGCATTGGTCGTTGCGATCACTGGCGTTCTTCTGTTCTCCTCCTTTATTACCGGAGCGCAGGCTGAGAAGACTGCCAAGCCACTCAGCCCTTCCTCCGTCGTTCTCGGAGTAAGCTTCTCCATCTCGCCCGATCAGATCGTCTTGGGACAACAAACGACCTTCAACGGTTTGACTTGGAACGGGCAGGGTTCGAACTATGCCTATGCTTACAGCGGACAACCACCCGGGTGTCCAGGTAGTGGGATCACTCTCGGATCGTGGGCCGACCAGTGCACCCCTACGGCATCAGGGAATTACACCATCAATGTCGAAGTCACTGACGGTAAGGGTAACTGGGGGTACAGTTCCGCAGAGCTTACGGTCGTTCCCCAGCTGGTCCTGGTCTCCTTTGCAGCCACACCATCCACCATAATCCTGAATAGCTCGACACAGTTCTCTGTCTCGGTAACCGGCGGGGTCGCTCCATACAAGTACAACTTCACTGGATTGCCTCCAGGATGCAAGACTGCCAACAGCAGCATTCTTTCGTGCACTCCAACCACTACTGGAAGCTTTTCACCCTGGGTGCACGTGAATGATTCGTTCGGTCAATCAGTCAATTCCTCCACCAACCTGATGATCAACCCACCTCCTCCCACTCTTTCCTCGGTGGAAATAAGTCCCGCGACGGCAGCTCTGGCTTCAGGTGGTACGCAGACCTTCACATCCATCCCAGCGTGCAGTGCAATCTGTCCCCCTGGCATCTCATACTCGTGGAATATCACTGACGGTGCGATGGGCTCGCTCAACGGCACTGGTGCATCTATGAACTTCACTGCCGGGAGCACGGTGGGGACCGTTGGCCTTTTCGTCAATGCTACGCTTAACGGCATAACCATGCAGAGTTCGCCGGCATTGATCTCCACCACCGGGCCCCCCCTGCTTTCGGTGTCGGTCAGCCCAGCCACTGCGTCCATGACTTCGGGCGGGAACCAGACATTCTCTGCAGCCACGAAGTGCTCAGGTGGAACATGCCCCGCCGGGACGACCTACGACTGGACCATGACACAATTCCTCGGTACGCTCAGTTCCACAACCGGCGCGTCAGTGAAGTTCACTGCAGGTTCGCAGGTTGGCAACGACACGCTCTTTGTCAACGCCACTCTGAATGGTGTCACAAGACAGAGTGCCCCGACGTACATAGCCATCACGGCTATCCCCATGCCCAAGATCACGTCCTTCTCAGTGACCCCATCTGCGGTCGTAGTCGATTCGTGGACCAATTTCACCGTGAGCGCAAGCGGAGGTGAGGGGAAGTTGGGTTACGCGTACGCTGGTCTTCCCAAGGGTTGCTCTTCGGCAGACCTGACAATCCTCTCGTGCCGTCCAACTCAGACCGGAAGCTATGATGTCCGTGTCTGGGCAAACGATACCGCAGAACACAGCGCCAGTGCTACGACGCCATTGGAGGTGAAGCCCCATCCGCTGGTGGTCCTGCTCTCCGCGAACCGAACTGAGCTCTATGCCGGGGGAAGCATCACACTGAGGATATCCATCTCGGGAGGCATCGGACCGTACTCTGGGACCCTGTCGATCAACGGGACGAACTCAACGCACACTGGGACCACCTGGAATCTTACCATTGCCTATCCGGGAAACTACACGTATGTAGGATGGGTAACAGATGCCAAGGGTGTAGTGGCGAGCTCTCCTGCAGTGAAGGTGCGCGTGAATCTTGGAGTCTCCAGCACGACACCAGTGAAAACTGGGTCGCAGGGATATCCGTGGTGGTTGGACCTAGTAGTACTGCTTGTGGTCGCTTGTGCATTGGTTGCAATGATACTGATAGTTCTTGCACGTCGTCGCCGTTCCATTCGCGATAAGATCCCACCGGGCACTGGGGTCGCAGCGATCCCTCCTCCCGCCAGCGCACCTGCAACGGGAGCTGTAGTGATCACATCCACCTCACCCGTCACTCCCGAGACGCAAATGGAGGTGCCGGTGCCAGCTCCGGCAAAGCCGGCAGAGTGGGATGAGAGCAATGTGGAGCGGTCCCCGGCTGAAGAGAAGGTTCAACCCTTCGAGCAAGAGAAGCCCCGCCCAAGACCCAAGAAGTCACAGTCATCCAGAAAACGAAAGCGGGACACTTAGGACTGGCTATCAGAACCTCTCCGCCTGGGCGGAATCGAGCCAGGCAACTATACCATTCCCTTGATCTTGTTCCAGACCGCCTTGGCCTGTTCCTCAGGGGTCCCGCGAACCTTCTCTCTCTTTCGCTCTCTCCCCTTCAGCGTCTTCACAGCGCCAACTGACGTGGGCGATCCAGTGAAACCGATCCTGGCCGCCTCGGCACCGATGTCGGCGGCGGTCCAGACCTTGATCTTGACGTTCTCGAAGCTCTTCTTGGCATCGAAGTCCATGAACCTGGGCTCGTTGATGCCCGACTCCACTGCCACCACGGCGGGCATGGATACCTCCACGCTCTCCTCTCCCTTGCCGTTGTCCCTCATGCCCACCAGGACGTTCCTCGAAGGCACGACGTCGACCGACTTGGCATAGGTCATCTGGCTAATCCCGAGCCACTCGGCTATCCCTGGGGGGACCTGCCCTGTAGCGCCATCAGATGACTCTTCGCCGCAGACGACGAGGTCGCAGTTGCCGATCTTCGTGACAGCCTTCGCGAGAACATAGGACGTGGCGAGGGTGTCTGCCCCTGCGAAAGCCCTGTCGCTCAGCAGGATAGCGTCGTCAGCACCCATTGCCAGGCCGAACTTCATGAACTTCTCGGCGAACGGGGGACCCATCGAGATGAGGGTGACCCTTCCACCGTGCTTGTCCCGGAGCGAAAGGGACGCCTCGATGGCGTTCAGGTCGGGAGGATTCAGAATGGAGCGGGCCTTGGCCCGGTCTACGGTCTTCGTCTTCTCCTCAACCACGACTTCCTCTGGCCGGGGCACTACTTTGATGCAGGTAACTATGTTCACCATGGTCTTCAGGCAGTTGCCTTTCCCTCCGTGCTTGAGCCGTGCTTACCCGGGTGGACACCATCCTTCTTCATCTCTGCGACAAGTGCGTGCAGTACCGGCTTGAGGTCGCCGACTATGCACATGTCCGAGTCCTCGAATATGGTCGCGTTCTCATCAGTGTTGATTGCGATTATGGTCTCAGAGTCCCTGACCCCAACTGTGAACTGCGAGGCGCCGCTGATCCCCGCAGCGATGCAGAGCTTCGGACGGCAAACGACTCCCGTCTGGCCGATCTGAACATCCCTGGTCGCCCAGCCTTCGTCAACGGCAACACGGGTCGCGCCCACCTCTCCTCCGAGTAGCCCAGCCACCTCGCTCAGGAGTTCGAAGTCACCTTCCGTACCCCTGCCTCCTGCAATGATGATCTTGGACTTGGTGAGGTCTATACCCTCAGCCCTCTTCTTCTCCAGTATCTTGAATCCAGAGTAATCCCCGTCGAGCTTGACCTCGAAATGGGCCACCTTGCCCTTCCTCCCCTTCTGCAGGGGGGGCATCGGGAAGACACCAGGTCTCGCAGTGATCATCTGAGGCCGCCTAGTGGTGCACTTCACCGCGGCGCCGATGCCGCCTCCAAAGCCCGGGACCCAGCCGATGACTAGATTGGTCCCCGTCTCGATCTCCAGCCCTGTCACATCTGCGGTAAGACCGGTCTTCAGCCTCACTGCCATCCTTCCGGCAAGGTCTCGTCCATTCCTGGTCGCCCCGATCAGAAGGATCGAAGGATTCCGGCTGTTGACGATATCCGCCATCGCCTTGGTGTAGGGCATGGTAGTGTATTCCTTGAGGTGAGCGTGGTCGGCAACGACAACCTCGTCAGCCCCGTACTCTATCGCCTCCTCCGCGAGGTGAGCGACGTTGTGCCCCAGGACCGCCCCAACGAGCGCGTACCTGAGCTCTGTCGCCAGCTCCTTGCCCTTTCCCAAGAGCTCCACTGACGAGCCGTCGAGCTTGCCCTGGTCCTGTTCCAGGAAGACCATGAGCTCTGGCTTCTCATTGGCATTCGTGTAGAATTCCGCTAAACCTGTTCCCTTGATTTCCAACATTGTCGCTCCTAACTCTAAAGCGCCCTTGCCAGGAGCTCGGCGACCTCCATGACCTGAAGCGCGCTCCCCTTTACCGTCTTCCTGCTGTCCTCGAACATCGTTATGCAGTACGGACATGAAGAAACTAGGAGTTGCGCCCCGGTTGCCGAAGCCTGCTGGATCCTGAGGTCTGAGAACCGCTCCCCGGCGGCCGTCTCCATGTACATCCTGCCGCCACCACCGCCGCAGCAAAGGGCATTCGCCTTGGTTGCCGACATCTCGGTCAACTTGACGCCGCCCACGGATTCAAGGACCTTTCTTGGAGCCTCGTAGACACCGTTCTTCCGGCCCAGGTAGCACGGATCGTGATAGGTGACCCCGCCCCCAACAGGCTTCGAGGTCTTGATCTTCCCCCCATCCACGAGCTCCGCGAGGTACTCCGTGTAGTGAAGGACATTGAACTTCCCGCCCCTCTTGGGATACTCGTTCTTGAGAACGTCGTAGCAGTGCGGGCTCATCGTCACGATCGTGTTCGCTCCCTTTTGAGTGAGTGTTGCTATGTTCTCGATCGCGGTCTCCTCGAAGAATCCCATGGCTCCGAGGGACCTCGCCGTGTCGCCGCAGCATTTCTCGGCATCGCCCAGGATACCGAACTTGACCCCTCCAGCATTGAGCAGCGAGACCATCGCTCTGGTTGTCGCCTGGCTGCGCTTGTCAAAGCAACCGGAGCATCCAACGTAGAGGAGAACCTCGTGAGCCTTGCCGTCAAAGAGCGGGACGTTCAGGCCCTTGGCCCACTTCGCCCTCTCTGAAGGTGGCTGGGTCAACGGGTTCCCATCCCAGAACATCGACCAGAGCAACGGTTCCACACCTTTCGGAGCCGAGTGGCTCGACAGGGCGAGCTTCCTCAATCCTCGTACGGAATCGACTATCTGCACCCCCCTCGGGCAGCCAACCTCGCAGGCAGCACAAGTCGTGCAGAGCCAGAGTCCCTCAGTTGGCTTGAGACCCAACTGCCCCCGGTGGAGCGTCTCGCGTATGTTGAATCGCTGGGTGAAGTTCCCCCATGGGCAGACAGCCGTGCAGGTCCCGCACTGGAAGCAGTTCGCGACCGCTCCGCCAGTGGCCGCCAGCGCCTTTTCCCATTGACCGTTGTCGCTGCTCTCCATCCCGACAGCACCGCTCATTGTGCCACCCCTGCTGAGGCGGTCTTCTGAGCCTTGTACTTCTTCACGACCTCATCCATCTCCTTCATCTTGGCGGCGAACTCCTTGCCCTCGGCCGCCGAGATCCACCTCAGGTGCAGCCTCTCGGGAGGGATCTTCAGGGAGTTCTGGATCCTCTGCGACCACTTCGCGAACCTCTTCTCGGTCTGCAGGTTCGCATTGATGTAGTGGCAGTCTCCGATACGGCAGCCAGTGACCAGCACTGCCCCAGCGCCCTTCTCGAAAGCGTAGGAGATGTGCGTGTAGCCAATCCGCCCGGAACACATTGTCCTGATGACACGAGATGAGGGAGGATACTGCAGCTTCTCGACGCCTGCCTGGTCGGCCCCGGCGTAGCTGCACCAGTTGCACGCGAACGTGATGACCTTCTCCTCGGGCTTCTCTGCCAGGGCCGCGTCTATCTGCGCCTTGATCTGAGAGTCGGTGAAGTAGGGCATCTCGATGGCGAACTTGACCTGGCATTCGGCGCTGCAGGTTCCGCATCCCATGCATGCGGCTGTTGTGACACTGGCAACAGGTCTCGATTTCCCTTCCATCGGTATCATGTTGATGGCGCTGAAGGGGCAGACCTTGACACAGAGACCACAACCGTTGCAAAGCTCAGCGTTCACCTTTGCCGTGATAGGCTCCTTGTCGATCTTCCCTCTTGAGAGCAGCATACCGGCCTTGCCCGCCGCCCCCATCGCCTGGGAGATGGAGTCCCGGACGTCCTTTGGCGCCTGGGCCGTTCCGCACAGATAGATGCCCGCGGAGCTCACCTCGACTGGTCCGAGCTTCGGGTGCTTCTCCAGCAGGAACCCGTCCTCGCTCTTCCCGACCTTCAACTGTGAGAAGATGCTGTCTTCCGTCGGTGTAAGACCAACCACGAGAACGACCTTGTCGGTCTTGAGCTTGATCTTCTCTCCAAGGAGCTCATCCTTGAACTCGAGCGAACCACCTTGGTAGGTGATCGCCTCCTCGGGAGGCCTTCCAGTGCTGTACTTGAAGAACCGAACGCCCTCGCGCTGGGCTTGGGCGTACATCTCCTCGCCATTCCTTCCGAACGTCCTCATTTCCCGGTAAAGAACGTTCACGGTCTTGCCCATGCGCCTCAGCTCAAGGGCCTGTCCAACCATGCTCTGACAGCAGTACCTGGAACACCCTTTGTTCCCCTTCCGCGAACCAACACAGCCGATGAGTGTGACGCTCTCTCCAATGTCCTTCGCTGTTCCATTCAGGAAGGCTGCCTCCAGATCCATGTTGGTCATGACATGGGTGTCAGTACCGTAACCAAACTCGGTAGGTCGATACACTCCTGCGCCGGTCGCAAGGACCACTGCACCGACATCCATGTTGACCCCGTCAGAGAGTCGTACGTGGAAGTTGCCGACACTGCCGCTGATCGTCTCGATCGATGTTCCAGGGTGGACCCTGACGCCTGAGAGGTCGAGCTCCTTCTTCTTCGCACCGATGATCTCCTGGGCATTCGCGCCGGAAGGTGCTAGGCTGTGGAGACCCTTCATGGAGCCTCCCAGTTCCTTCTCCTTCTCGACAAGATGGGTCTCGTATCCCTGAAGTGCAAGATTGACGGCCGCCGTCATCCCGGAGATGCCTCCGCCGACGACAATGGCCCGGGGAATGACTATCTCCTCCGTCCCTACCAGTGGATAGAGCTTCCTAGCCTTCTCGACTCCCATCCGCACCATGTCCACGGCCTTCTCTGTGGCCTTTTCCTGCTCCTTCTTGTGAACCCAGGAATCCTGGTTCCTGACATTGACCATCTCCAGGAGGTAGGTGTTGAGCCCGGACTTCCTGCAGACACGACGGAAAGTACCCTCGTGGGTCTTGGGGGAACAGGCGGCAACCACGAGCCTGTTCAAGCCCTTCTCCTTGATCGCCTTCGCCATGTCGTTCTGAGTGTTTCCCGCGCAGGCGAACATCACGTCCTCAGCGTAGGTTACGTTCGGGAACCCGGTCGCAGCCTTGACGACAGCCTTCACGTCCACGGTCCCCGCGATGTTGCTGCCGCAGTGGCAGACGAACACACCGACCTTGGGCTCACCGCTGACGTCCAGGGGTTTTCCTTCTTCCTCTGCTATCCACTCCCTGTTCTTGACATGGGTGAGTGCTGCGGCAGCGGCTCCGCTCGCCTCAGCGACGCTATCGGGTATGTCCTTTGGACCTGTCGTGCAACCCGCTGTGTAAATGCCGTCCCTGGCGGTCTCGATCCCTTCTCCAGTGATGAACCCGTCCGCTTCAACGGTCAGGCCCATGATCTGGGCGGTCTTGTCAAGCCCAGCTGGGGGCTTCGCGGCCGTTGCAAGGACTACCATGTCGAACTTCTCGGAACTCCTCTTCTGTTCCTTGGTATCCTCGTACTCGACGGTTATCGACTTCCCATTGGAGAAGACCTTGGAGGGCCTGCCCCGTATGAACTTGGCCCCGCCTTCCTCGGCCCGCTGCCAGAAAGCGTCGAAGCCCTTCCCGTAGGCCCTGATGTCCATGTAGAACACTGTGACGTTCTTGACACCGTGGTCCAGGGCCTGGACCACGTGCTTCAGAGAGTACATGCAGCAGAACCTGGAGCAGTACCGCTCCCGCTTCTCGTCCCTTGAGCCAACGCAGAGAATGAATGCCATGTTCTCGGGATGGTGCATAGTGGAGGGCCTGACGATCTCTCCACCCGTGGGACCTGCCGAAGTCAGAAGGCGCTCGAACTCCATGGACGTCATGATGTCGGGGTGCGTCCCGTAGGAGTACTCCTTCACCGCCTTCGGATTGATGAGCTCGAACCCGGTCGATATGATGACCGAGGATACCTTCCGCTTGTGGGTCTTGGGCTTGTCATCGAAGTTGATGACCTTCGGACCGCAGGCGTCCACGCACCTGGAGCAGGGAAGGTAGTTTGGAGGTTGGTTCAGGCACTTGGACATGTCTATCGTGTACGCGCCAGGCACCGACTGCGGGAACGGGGCGTAGATCGCCTTCCTGGCACCCATCCCCACTTCGAACTCACTGGGGAGCATGACCGGGCAGGAGTTGGCGCACTCGCCGCATCGGGTGCACTCCTTTCCCACGTACCTGGGCCTCTGGTTGATGGTTACAGTGAAGTCCCCTTCCTTTCCCTCGCAAGCGACAACATCCGAGTTGGCCAGGATCTCGATGTTAGGGTTCTCCCCAACTTCCGAGAGCTTGGGTGCCTCGATGCATATCGAGCAGTCCAGCGTGGGGAAGTTCTTGTCCAGGGCAGCCATTACGCCACCGATCGATGGGCTGCGCTCGACTAGGAGCACGTGAGCTCCGCTCTCGGCCAGGTCAAGTGAAGCCTGCACCCCTGCTATTCCACCGCCTATGACAAGTACCGGGTTGGATGGCGGGGAACTGTGCGCCAACTCTGGCGTCACGCCGCTACCCTCCTAGGCACCTTGAGGCCCAACTCATAGCCCTTCTCGAAGGCCTTGACATTAAGGTCCTTGAACTTGGCCGGGACACTCCCCAGCACAGAGTCGAGTATGATGCTCTTGTCGAAGATCCCAGTGGCTCCGGTGAAGAACCCTATCATCACGATGTTCGCGACAAGCTTCTTCCCGAGCTCATTCGCGATCCTCGTGAAGGGCGCCTTGATCACATTGACCTTTATTGCCGGGTCCACTATCACAAGGTCCTCGTCCACTATGATCAGCATGTCGTCGGTCAGGTCCTTCTTTGCCGTCTCGTAGGCCTCCTGGGACATGATGACCAGGACCTCAGGCTTCTCCACCTCGGGATACCCGTTGGGGATGTCCTCAATGACGATGTTGGCCGAACAGGCACCACCCCTTGACTCTGGCCCGTAACTGCGGGTCAAGGTCGCGTACTTGCCCGAACCCAAGGTTGCCGCCTTTCCCACTATGAACCCGCTCAAAATTATTCCCTGGCCTCCGAAGCCAGAGAAACGTATTTCCCTCCTCATTTTCCCTTAACCTTCTTCATCACAACATCATTGTAAGATTCGAGGAAGGTAGGCTTTTCCACGTCCAGGAACTTGCCCACCGTGATGTCAGTCCGGAGCCCGATGTCCACCTTGTGGGGCGCTTCGGCATCCTCCAGGAAGATGTTCTCTTCCGCAAGGTGCCAATGGCCCCTGTAGAACCTCATCTCGTCAACACCGCTCCCGATCTGGTTCGGCCTGCCGTAGCTCGTCGGGCAGGGGGCAATGACCTCTATGAATGAGAATCCCTTCTTCTTCAGGGCCTCAGCGATGGAGCTGCGCAGCCTTCTCGTGTCGAGCGCGGTCCACCTCGCCACGTACACCGCCCCGCAGCTCGCCGCAAGCGCGCACAGGTTGAACGGGTACTCGGCACATCCATAGGGTGTCGTGCTCGTCTTTGCCTCATGGGGGGTGGTCGGTCCACCCTGGCCTCCAGTCATTCCATAGTTGAAGTTGTTGACACAAATGACCTTCAGGTCCATGTTCCTCCTTGCCGCATGGATGAAGTGGTTCCCGCCGATCGCGAAGAGATCGCCGTCCCCGCTCAGTACCGTGACCGACAGATCAGGGTTGGAGAGCTTCAGCCCCGTGGCAAAGGCAATCGCCCTTCCATGGGTGGTATGGTAAGCATCCATCTTGAGGTAGGAAGAGGCCCTACCGGTGCATCCGATCCCGGACACTACCGCCCTGTTGTTCTCGGGTATGCCCGCATCGTCGAGCGCCTTCAGGTAGGCGGTCAACACGATACCAAGACCGCATCCGGGACACCATATGTGGGGAAGCATGTCGGTCCGTAGATACTTGTCCGTCGGGTGGGTGAGGTCTATGATCTCTTCGGGGTGCGGCGTTGCTGCTGGTGCTTGAGTGATGCTCATGAGATAACTACCCTCCTTGGGTCGCTGAGAGCTTCCGGATCGCGTGGTAAGTGGTCTCCTCATCAGGAAGCATCCCGCCGGCATTGGATACTGAGATGACTGGAACCTTCGAGACCCTCTCTACCTCGCGCACCATCTGTCCCAGGTTGATCTCCGGGACCACGAAGCCCTTGACCCTCAGTGAAAGCTGCTTGACCCTCTCTTCAGGGAAGGGCCAGACAGTGATGAGGCGCAGATGACCCGCCTTGATCCCCTCCTTCCGTGCCCTCTCGACAGACCGAAGGACACACCTGGAGGTCACACCGTATGAGACAACGATCACATCGGCGTCCTCGGTCCACCTTTCCTCGACCTCGCATATCTCAGAGACATTGTTCATGATCTTGTCCCTGAGCCTCTTGACCAGGACATCCTGGGCCTTCGCATTGGTGGCTGGCCTGCCCCTCTCGTCATGTGTCAGACCGGTCATCCGGACCTTGTATCCTTTCCCCGCGATTCCCATGGGGGGGACCAGATCCTTGTCTGCCCGGTAGGGGTAGTATTCAACTGGAGGGCAGGTAGGCTCCTTCCGGTTGAAGACCGGTATCTTGTCACCGGTAGGGATCACGACCTTCTCGGTCATGTGCCCGACTCCTTCGTCCGTCATTATGAGGACCGGGACCCGGTACTTTTCCGCAGTGTTGAAGGCCCTGATTACGACATCGAACATCTCTTGAGGTGAGGAAGGTGTGTACGCGACTATGGTGTAGTCCCCATGAGAGCCCCATCTTGCCTGCATCATGTCCTGCTGACCCACCAGTGTGGGCAGTCCGGTGCTCGGCCCACCGCGCTGTACGTCGACCACAACGCAGGGCACCTCCATCATCGCGCCCAGGCCGATGTTCTCCATCATCAGACTGAAACCCGGACCCGAAGTGGCGGTCATGCTCTTCGCCCCGCCGCACGATGCCCCAAGTATCGCAGCCATTGAGGCGATCTCGTCCTCCATCTGGATGTACTTGCCTCCTATCTCAGGAAGGCGTTCCGCCATCCTCTCTGCGATCTCGGTAGCAGGGGTGATCGGGTATCCGGCAAAGAACCGGCAACCAGCGGCTAACGCACCCTCCACTGCTGCTGTGTCGCCATCCATGAAGTGCGTCCCTGTCAGAACGGCAGGGCGGCTCATAGGGGCACTTCTTTGACAAAGATGGCGAACTCAGGGCAAATGTTCTCGCACATCTTGCAGGCAGTACATTCGTTCTCCTTTCCGCTCACGACCTTGGTATACATGTACCCCTTCTTGTTGAACGTCTTCCCCATCTCCAACACATCCTTTGGACAGAATTCAACGCAGAACGAGCATTCCTTGCAACGTTCCTTGAGAACATGGATCTCCCCTTTGAAGCTTCGCAACTGGCCCCTATTGAGAGGCACACGCCAAAATGCCATGCCCTCGCCAACGGTGACGTTTGACTCGCTTGGTGTGTGACCGTTATCGGGAGACTCCATTCTTCTCCAAACTCCAAATAGCACACCGTCCAGTACGTATATATGCTTGCCGTATTTTGGCCAACTACTAAGGCTTCCGAACTGGTTTTCTAGGGCTTCTTGCCCCCCGCTCCAGGTGCTCGAGCAGCGCCCTCAGTGCCTTCCCTCTGTGGGAGATAAGGTTCTTCTCTTCAGTTCCCATTTCGGCCATTGTCCTCGACTCCCCTTCGGGAATGAAGACGGGGTCAAATCCGAAGCCACCCGTTCCTCTCGCCTCGGTCGATATGGCTCCCGAAGCGATGCCTGTGAAGAAGCGGATCCGCCCCATTTCCCTAAGCCCGATCACGGCCCTGAACTCCGCGGCCCGGTCTTTGCCCTCCAGGAGCGGGATCAGGCTCTTCGGCCCAATGGTCTTCATGACGTAGGAAGAGTATACTCCTGGGAAGCCCCCCAGGCTCTTCACGAAGAGACCGGAATCCTCGACCATTACGACGAGGTCCTTGCTCGACACGGCTCCCAACTTCACCTTGACCACCTCCTCCAGGCACTCTGCCTGGGGCTCCAGAAGAGATCTCTTCCTCCACAAGACCTTGTATCCCAACGGTTGGAGCAGGGTCTCAACCTCGTGGACCTTCCCTGGGTTGGTCGTGTAGAATGCGATGGAGGACCCCCTCTTCGACGTTCGTATCCTGGGTTTGGCCGCCATGCTGCCGGCAGCAATGCCTCCCTCTATATCTCTTTGACAGGATTTCAAGCACGTGGCGAGGTTGCCACCGAACTACCAGGAGAAGCGCTCGAAGGACATGATCTCGGACAGGCTCTTCCTTCCATTCGTGTCCTTGGCCCCATTACCATTCGGTTCTGGGACAGGGAATCCCAGGGGCAGCATGCCCACCACGTGAACCCCCTCTGGCAACTGGAAAAGCTCTATGACCCGATCCTCCTTGAAATCGGTAAGCCAGCACGTTCCGAGTCCTTCAGCGGTCGCAGCCAGGATGAAGGTCTGGATCGAGGCGGCGACATCCAGGAGAAAACTAAGCATGTAGCCGCCCACCATGGCGGGCCTTTCCCCCTCGACACCCAGGGCGACCACGACCACCGGCGCCGTGCGGAGGAATCCACCGTTGGTGAACGCCTGGGCGAGCTTCCCCTTGATGTCCTCGTTCCTCACAACGATGAAACGCCAGGGTTGCTGGTTGCCCACCGAGGTGGACATTCGGGTCGCGTTAAGGACCCTGTGGAGTGCTTCCTCGGGTACAGGCTTGGGAGAGAAGAGGCGACAGGGCCGTTGACGTTGAATAGCATCTAAGAGGTCCATGGCGAAAAAACAACTAGGTCCTTCTCAGTTTGGCGCAATGCCACTCGAGGACCCGTCCATCAACCCCCCATACTCATGATTGGCATAAAAGACTTGCTGACTCCTACCAGGCCAGGATGAATAGTTCGGCGGCAAGCAGAAGAAGAAGAGTGGTCGGAAGCAGAGCCCAGAAGGTGGAGAAGGAGTCGGTAAGGGCGACCATGAGCTTGTCAGTGACCCCTGGACCAAGCACCCTAACTCCGTCTACACGGGTGTTCGCAGCGGCAACCTTCGCCGGAGAAAGGTCCTTGACCGCCTTCTCCAGCGTCTCCCTGAGGTCCTTGGAGAGCTCCTCGACACCGCGCTTCAGTCCTATCGGATTGATCCCTTTCTCGACCTCCTGGACGATGTGGTTGTCGGTAGTCATCACCTCGCCGTCGTCGACCACGCTCCTTACCACCGTGAGAAGTTTCTCCCTGATACCCTGGACAAGGTTGTTCCCATCGAACAGAGCATAGGCCGTCCTTGTGCCGCCAGCCTCGATCACGGTGACGGCAAGTCCCTCGGTCCCGATGCAGTCCTTCTTGGGGGTGTAGTCCGTCCGATGGGCAAATCCTACGCTCACCCCTCGGTCCTGCAGCAGTGTCTGTGCCAGCTTGATGGCCGCGCGTGTGTCTTCCAGTATCCTGAAGCTCTTGGCGGAGCCAAATGGGATCGTGCCCTCCCCTTCCTTCGTGTACGAATTGTGTGCATCGATGACGATGGCATGTGGAAGCCCCATCCTCCGGGCTTCCTCCCTGATCATCTCTCCTACCGCATAGTCGAGGTCATCCGAAGCAGCCGGCGCGCTGCTCAACATGATGATAACCGCGTCCCCGATTATCTGGGCCCTGACCATGGAGTCGTGATACGGGATGACGAGCGGTGACGTCTTGAGCGATACCTGAGTGAGATTTGGCACGAGTTGTTCCACTACCCTTGCGATCCTGTTTATTTCCTCTGTAGTCGGGACGTTCTGCTCGTGGTTGCATGGCGCATGAGGGACGACGACCTGGCGCGTTGGGGACGAGAGCAGCTTGCAGAGCTTGTGCGGCAGATTGCTCCCTCCCAGATCCCCAAATGGTCCAGGATGTACGGATGGGACCACCCAGAGAAGCTCTCCCTTCTCCCCCTTCCTGAAGGTGATGAGCGATATCCCGAGATTCCCCTCGGTGGACACGTTGTCGAAGAACGCCTCCATCTCCCTCGTTGCATCCGGGTCCCTCTCGTTGATGTGGTCGAAGAGCGGGCGCAGGATGCTGACGCCTCCCTTGCCGAACCCCTTCTCCATAGGCTTGTTTGTCGCGTTCAGAAGGATGAAGGTCGTCCCAAGAGGGATCAGCATGAAGAGAATCCCCTCGATGAGGAACCTCGAGTCTATTCCGAGGAACATCCACACCATCACCACTCCGAGCGCAGGGGAGACGATAGCAGGAGGAACTGCGAGCTTCTCTGAAGGTCCGGCCAGGCCAGAGATCATCAGATGGCGAATCCACACCGCGACGCCGAAGAGCGCGAGGAGAGCACCCTCGATAGGATACGGACCGATGAGCCACGTGACCGTGCGCCAGAGCACCAAGCCCACGAGGATGATCATCACTACAAAGACGGCGACGAGCATTTCCCTCCTGAGGTACAGTTTCCCTCCTAGCGCCACGTCCAGTGACGAGGCTACGAACCCTCCCAAGAGGAGAGGCACCAGGAAGACCAGATAGGCGCTCAAGAAGCTGCCGTACGGGACCCCCGGTATGGCGGTGGTCTGCGGGTTCAGTCCGAACGCGACAAGCTCGAGAACAAAGGATAGAGCCACCAGAAGGACCGCGCTCACCTCCCACCTGGGGGCCCGCAACCCCACGGCCATCGACTCTTCCTTGCTACCTTGCACGGTGACGTTTCACCTCAGAGAGAATGGGCGCCAGGGCTCTTCCGCCGTCCTCTTCCACCACGGTGCCGGTTATGATGGCGTCAGCACCACCATCGAGTACCTTTGCCGCATCCTCACCGGTCCGAATGCCTCCTCCAACCATCACGCGAATGTTCGCCGCCCCTTTCACTGCCCGGATCATCTCGGTGGGGACCGGAGACGGAGCTCCCGAACCCGCCTCGAGGTACACGAGACGCATCCCGAAGTACTGGGCAGCGAGGGCGTATCCGCACGCTCCCTCTAGGTCTGAGCGGTCGACGCAGTCGGCCTCTCCAACTTCTCCTACCTTCATTCCTGGGGCGATAACCAGATAGCCCACGGGAATTGGCTCCAGACCCAGTGCCTTGACGGCAAGAGAACTCCTTGCCTGGGTGCGAATGACGAGACCGAGGTTCCTGGAGTTGAGCAGGCTCATGAATAGGATCCCATCGGCCTCGCGGGTCAGCGATTCCGCCCCTTGAGGGAAGATGATGACCGGAAGATGGCAGCTCTGGTGTATCGAGAGAGCCGCGTCTCCCATCGCAGCAGGTGTGATCCCCGTCGAACCCCCTAGAAGGATGGCAAATGACCCCAGTGACTCCGCCTCCTTGGCCACTGTGCCTGCCTTCTTCCCCGGGGTCTTGTCGGGATCGATCAGAGTGAAGTGGATGGGCCCCTCAGCCATCTGGGATTCCAGACGGCGAAAGACACCCTTGTCCGGGGAAGACTCCTTCCGACCTTTCTCTCCCCTTCGCTCCATCAACGTAATGACGCCCCCAAGAAGGCTCCTAGCGCGAGGACCATCGCAATCTTAGATAGCCCTTGCTCCCTGTGAAGCCTCTGCGGCAGCCAGGCTACCGAGAGGACAAACACTGCATCGCTCGCGATCACTATTGCAAGGTAGGTCAGCCCTGCGGTGGAGACGAGGGACAACCAGATGAGGAACGGCAGGGGACTGAGCACGATAGCCATCAGGGCTGAGACACGCCCGGCAAGTGCAGCAGTGTCCATCCCGTAGCTCTTGGGCAATGTCGTGCGGGCGGCGTCTCCGCGGACATCCTCCATGTCCTTGATGATCTCCCTGGAAAGGTTGGCGAAGAACGCCATCGCCACCCACGGCAGGGCGTTGAGCGGGTGCCAGACAACGGTCGCACCGAAGAGGAAGACCAGTCCCGTCAGCAGGGCCACCACGGCATTGCCCGTCAGTCCCTGCTGCTTCCAGTTGAACTCGTACCCGACCATGAGACATACGGACGCGGCCCAGATCACGATCAGTGCCCCCAGTGTTGGCAGGCCAACCGTTCCGGGTACCAGTCCGAGCGGCAGGTAGAGGAGCAGTGGTATCGGCGATATCGCATAGAGGGCAACAGAGTAATTGAGCACCCCTTTCCTTGTCACCTCACCTTTGGGAATAGGTCGGTCCGGGTGGTTTGTCTTGTCCCCCTCTGCATCGACATAGTCGTTGAGAGCATTGCCTGCGGACGTTGCGAGAAATGTGGTCACGCCCGCAAGTACGAGGGCAAGGAGGAACGAACCGAGGTGATCCGCTGAGATGCCTAGTACCGAGAGACCCGAAATGACCGTGCCTGCCAGCGAGATGACCCCATTCCCGGGTCTCAACAACTTGGCCCAGGGCAAGAGTCGGACCATTTCCTATGCGAAGGTAGGAGGAGGGGTTGGCCCGCTCCGGGTCATGTTGTTCTGCGGAAGGGGCGCAGACTGCCCCCGCAATGTTCTCAGATGGTCTACTTGGATCTTCACGTTCTCGGCGCTGGCAAGGTCATGCCTGACACCGAAGGTTCCCTTTACGAACCGTATAGAGTCCTCAACGCGGGCCAGCGCGTCCTTGAGCGCGCTCCCCTCGCCAACTAGAGCTACCGCCCTGGAGGTCCCCATAACGACCTCCCCCGGCGTCTTTCCGGGCGTGACAGATCCGTAATAGAGCGTAACTCCGGCATTGGCGATCGCCTTCTCATCCACACGCAGGATACCTCCCGCCTGGGGCTGGGAACCGTATCCCGGAGAGACAAGATACTTGACCACGGTGGCCCTGAGGCGGAAGGAATTGTGCACGGGGTTGACCGACCCCTCGGCCACACCTAGCAGAAGGTCGGCAAAGTCCGTCCCGTCGTATAGTGTGAGGACGTTGAGGGCCTCTGGGTCGCCGAACCGCGCGTTGAACTCTATTACGCAGGGTCCGTCCTTCGTGATCATCAGACCGCCGTAGAGGATGCCTCTATAGTCGAGTCCCCCGGCCCTCATGGCCTCTACCGTCTTCTCCATTATCCCCACGGCGGAATCGTATTCCTCCTGGGTCAGGAATGGGAGCAGGTGGCTCCTGATGGAGTAGGAACCCATCCCTCCAGTGTTGCCCCCCTTGTCGCCCTCAAGGGCGCGCTTGTAGTCTCTGACCGCAGGCATCGGAAGCACGGACTTCCCGTCCACGAAGGCCATGAGGCTGAACTCCTCCCCCTCGAACTTCTGCTCTATGAGGACAGCGCCCTTCCCTTCGGTCAGGAGCTTTCTGGCGTAGGCCTTTCCCTCGGCATCGGTAGCAAAGTCCGAGCCTTGGACCCAGACCCCCTTCCCGGCCGTGAGCCAGGATGGCTTCACAACAAATGGTTCGCCAACGACGCGGACCGCCTCGTCAACGTCAGTCGTTGACCTGACCTCCTTGAAGCGTGGCTGGCCGGGGACCTTGTGTTCCGCCATCAGGGATCTTGCAAATGCTTTCGAGCTCTCGATCCTCCCAGCAGCCTTGCCGGGACCGACCGTGGGGATACCCGTTGAACGAAGCTCGTCGGCAACTCCTGCTGCCACAGCCGCATCCGGACCGATGACAGCCAAGGTCGCCCTGAGGGACTTGGCCCACGAGGCAATTGCCGGACCGTCCTCCACCTTGACTAGCTTGTAATCCTTCGAGATCCTCTTGAGCCCAGGGTTCACGGTGGGTGCCGCCACATACAGGTGCGCCTCGCTCCGGACAAGCGCCTCTCCGATCGCGTGTTCTCTACCGCCTGCTCCTACCAATACGACTCTGGGGGGCGACATAGTAACAGGAAGCTCCTACGGTCGGGCCCTTATAAAAGGGATATGCAGCGGTTGTCAGAGTACGCCGACCACACTACAGGCAAGGTTCCTCAAGAGCCCCATCGCAACCTCTGGCTCAGTAGCGCTTCACGCCCATGGCCTTCCACACCGGCTCGTTGTCAGCGTATACCTGCCATTCGACGACAAGACCGGCAACGACCCGGGCTTTCCAAGCCGCCGGAATATCCCAGTGCAGATTCTTCTCTGGTCGATACTTTCCAGAGGCGGCATAGGTGCCGCCAGCTCGTCCAAAAAGGGCTACCCACTGTCGATTCGCGAAGGTCCGCTCTATGAACATGTGGTAATCGGGAAACCACGAGAAATAGCTCGCCCATGCCTTCTTCATGTTCCCCTTGCCTTGAGTCTCTTCTCCCAGACCATCCACGAACCGGTGATTCTCAGACATCAACTTGAGGAGGCCCTCGATATCGTGGGCGTCTATTCTGCTCACGAAATCCATCGCTATGTCTGTGGGTGATTTCGGCATGAGTTGACGCGGCTCGAAGCCGGGGATTGATAAAAATGTTCTCTCACGAATCCGCAGCTGGAAACGCGTAGCGGAACGTGGTCCTCTACAGCGGGCGCCCTACAGCTGCCCACCTGGCGTTCTCGTTCCCGCACATGAGGCACGGTGGTGGAGTGTTCCCCTTGTCACCCAATGGTCCATAGTCCTCGAGCGTACCCAGAAGCGATACCTCTCCGCCTTCCTCGAACCTCTTCCCACATTCCTCCGAGCCGCACCAGCCGACCAGGCTCACGGTGTTGCCCGCCAGCTCGCTCTTGTCCACTGCGATGTGCAGCCTTCCCTGGAAGGCGTCCGTAGCTACTTCGAGCAAAGCCGCATCGAACTTCTCCAGCTCCTTGCGAATGCTGCCACAGAGGTCTTCCCCAGAGATCTTGGAATGTGCTCCCAGTCGGGTCACTCCCGTGACCGAGTTCTCTTTCATCTCGCGAGGCCCGATTTCAAGCCGCAGTGGAACCCCCTTCATCTCCCACGCGTAATACTTGGCACCAGGTCGCTCGTTGCTGGAGTCCAATGAGACACGGAGACCTCCATCGGATAACTTCTGCCGCACTCCCTCAGCGTAGGCAAGCACGCTCGCCATATCGCTTTCCTTGGGAATCGGAATGATGACCACCTGCACAGGCGCTACCATGGTTGGCAGGATCAAACCATGTGCATCGCCATGGCACGCGATCACTGCTCCAAGGAGCCGCTCTGATATCCCGTAAGTGGTCTGATGGGGAACCTGCTGGACCCCGTCCTTGTCCTCGTAGCTTATGCCGAAAGGCTTGGCGAAGTTGTCCCGGTAATGGTGGACCGTTCCGATCTGGAACGTCTTGTTCCCTCCGACCAGGAAGTCGCAGGCGATCGAGTAGTAGGCTCCGGGGAACTTGTCCCACTCCGGGCGCTTGGCCGTGAGATGTGGAAGGCATAGAGCACGGGTGATGGCATCGAAGGAGTCGAGGTCCGCCTTTACCTGGGCATCCGCTTCGCGCTCTCCCAACTGGACGGTGTGTCCCTCGTAGAAGTGGATCTCCCTCACTCTAATGAGCGGGCGCGTGGTTTTCGTCTCGTATCGGAACACGCTGGAGATCTGGTATACCCTCAGGGGGAGATCCTTGTGCGACCGGACCCAGAGGGCGAACATGGGATACATCACGGTCTCGCTCGTCGGCCTCAGGACCAGCTTCACATCGAGGGGGGTCTTGCCTCCGTGGGTCACCCAGTAGACCTCCTCGTCGAACCCCTTGACATGCTTCCCCTCCTTCTGGAACTCGGTCTCGGGGATCAATGTCGGGAAGCTGGTCTCCTGGTATCCCAGGGGTTCGACCTTGTCTCGGATGAGCCTGTCCATGAGCTTGAGCACGCTGAATCCAAAGGGGGTCCACACGTTCAGTCCCTTTACCGGGTATCTCTTGTCGGTGATTGACGAGCGCTCCAACACCTCGTTGAACCACTCGAAGAACGCGTTTTCCTTGTCAGGCAAATTTGACATCCGCAACCGCAGCGACAAAGGTATTATTAACCCTCCTCCGCTACTCCCTATATGCGATGCGTCTCGTAGTCTGCGTTGACAGGGATGACGACCTGGGCCGTAAGGCCGGGGTCAAGGGACCTGTCATTGGGCGCGAGGCTGTTTTGGATGCTGCAGTTCGGCTCGGCGTGGCCGACCCTGAGGATTCCGATACCAACGCCATGCTGGCCGCTGTAAACCTCCTCGACGAGTTCAAGAGAGAGAAGTGGGAGGGCGAGATAGTTGTCCTTACCGGAGATGAACGCGTTGGGATAACCTCTGACAGCAAGATCGCAACACAGTTCGACGAGGTGCTCAAGAAGATTGACGTATCATCTCTCTTTCTCGTCTCTGACGGGGTTGAGGACGAATACGTCTTCCCGATACTCTCGTCAAGGAAACCCGTGGATTCGGTGAGGCGTGTCTACATTCGCCAGAGCGCCACTCTGCAGGGAACCTACTATACTCTCACCCGGGCATTGAAGGACAGGAAGCTGAGGTTCAAGACCATCCTCCCTCTTGCGGCGTTCCTCATCTTCCTAGGGATCGTGGAATCGATATCGGTGTTCTATGGGCTCAACATATGGAGCTACGGTGCGATCATCCTCCTCATTTTCCTTGGAGCTTACCTCGTGATTTGGACCTTCGACATAGACGAGTGGTTGGCCGAACAAGCGGGATCCATTGGAACGGACATACGGAGCGGTTCCGTGGTCGTCTTCCTGGGAGTGATATCTGCGGTGTTCGTGATCCTCGGCTGGCTTCTGGGACAGGATGCGGCGACAAGCGCTTCGAATCCTTCTCCCAGCTACCATGTCTACGTCTTCCTCTTCTCTGCCCTTCTATGGTGGCTTCTCGCAGCCGTGACCTGGGAGGCAGGGAGGGCCATCCACGACACGATGGCCGGAGAAGGTTTCCCTTCATCGTTCTGGGTGGTCGCCGTATCTGTCGCGGCCTTCGGCGTGGAGAGCTACTGTCTCCTCAACCTCGCCGCCTCGATGCTCGGTGTCATCTCGGCTGACAATCTTCCGTACGAGATTGGTGTGGCGCTGGGGATAGTCATGGGAGTTTTCGCAGGGGCATTGAGACAGCACCTTCAGCTGCGCCAAAAGGAACCTGCCGAGAGCCCGGCGACCACCTGAGCGGCCGCGGCTATCTACTTTGTCTTCCCAGAGCGTTCCTTGGACTTGACCCTGAGTCCATGGTAGCCGCACTTCCGGCATTGGACGGCCCTGATGGAGTTGCGGGCCGAGCAGTTCATGCATATCTTCTTGATCAGCAGTCGGGACGTGGCTTCCGGAAATGGCATGGCGCGGGAAGGGACCAAAGAGCTATTTTACCATTGCTGAGGGGTGGCTCCACCTCCTCTTTCAACGCTCAATGATGTCGGTGAGACAAATATGACGATGGTGGAACCTCACGTCATTCCCCGAGATTCAGTGGTGCCCACGTTTGGGCGAGCGATCCATTAGACCCCTCAATTGAGGCACGGATGGAGCGGCAGGGACCCATGGCAACTGAATGACCTCGGGATTGAGGGCATAGTGCAGAACTGGGCCCGAATTCCTGCCTCCCGACACTGGCCATGAGATCTCCTTTGCATCGACATAGCTGGTTCGCTTCAGCATGTCCAGGATGATTACCAGGACCGCTTGTAGCCTATCTGCTCCACCACGAGGGTTGTCGAAACCTTCTTTGTGGATCCATTCTTGGAAATCGGAAGGCAGTTTCATGATCTCCTGTTTGAGTTCCTCTGCGGTGAAGGCTTGGTCCTTGTGGTCGAGCAGGACTGTCACTACTGCCCTCAGAGCCGGCGGCCAATCCATGACGAATCCGCGTTCGAAATCCTTCCTGCTGATGGGCATTTGAGTTCGAACCACGTGAGACGGGTCCCCGTTCTTTAATCTTTTGGTGAGGATGGTGACAGCGGAATGCATGGGAGAGCCCGCCGTCACCGCAAAATGCCCATATCGGGCCAAATCCCCGCCACAGCGCTCCCTGAAAACCTTACAACTACCATTCTCATGCACTCTTGACTTGAAATGAACAGTGATGAGATACTCTCAATATTCAAGAGACGAGGCGTGCTTTGGCCCAGTGCAGAGATCTACGGCGGTGTGCAGGGCCTTTATGACTATGGCCCGGCAGGTGTTGCCATTAAGCGGCACCTGGAATCAGCATGGGAGGCATGGTTCCTGGGGCTTTCCCATGACTATCACAAGATCGAGCCGACGGACATGCTCCCAGAGGCGGTTGTTCGTGCTTCTGGTCACCTCGAACATTTCTCGGACCCTCTGGTGACGTGTGAGAACTGCGGAGCTAGACTGAGGGCGGACCACATCCTCGAGGAGCACGGTGCGAATGATGCGGAGGGCCTGGCGGTGGAAGAGTTGGCGGCGCGCTTGGCGGCCCTGCATCCTCCCTGTCCACGCTGCGGCAAGGGACCACTGAGCTCTCCCAGGGCCTTCAATCTGATGTTCGCCATGGAGTTCGGTGCGACCGGGAAGGAGCGTTCCTATCTCAGGCCAGAGACGGCGCAGGGAAGCTATCTCGCGTTCGCCCGCATGTGGAACGTGGGGCGCAAGCGCCTCCCCATGGGAATAGCTGTCGTGGGCAAGGCCTACAGGAACGAGATAGCGCCCCGGCAGACGCTTTTCAGGATGCGCGAGTTCAATCAGGCCGAGCTCCAGATCTTCTTCGACCCCACACAGTACCCCGAAGAGTGGCGAGCCATAGGCGACGGAAAGCTGCCCATCCTGCTGGCGCGGCGTCGCGCAGAGGGCGCGACAGAGCCGGAGCAGATCGCCGAGAAGGACCTGGTAGAGAAGGAAGGCATGCCCCCCTTCTACGTCTACCACCTCGACCAGATCTTCAGGTTCATGCGCGATGTGCTCCGCTATCCGCCGGACAAGATCCGGCTGCTGGAGAAGAACGAGAAGGAGAGGGCCTTTTACAACAGGATCCATGTCGACGTGGAGGCATTCCTTTCATCGCTCGGTGGCTACAAGGAGCTCGGTGCACTGCACTACCGGGGAGACTACGACCTCACCAAGCACTCAGAGGGTTCCAAGAGCGACCTGGGTGTGACGACAGAGGATGGTCGCCACTTCATCCCGCACGTCCTGGAGATAACATTCGGTGTGGACCGCAACCTGTGGGCCCTTGCGGAATTCCATCTCAAGGCTGATGAGAAGAGGACCGTGTGGTCGCTGCCCTCCTACCTGACCCCGACCATCGCCGGGGTCCTTCCACTCATTCCCAAGAAGCACGGTATCCTCGCGGAAGAGGTGCTCTCCAATCTCACGAAGGAAGGCTTCTCCGTCGTCATGGACGAGGCCGGGTCGATCGGTCGCCGTTATGCACGGTTGGACGAGATGGGCGTTCCAATGGTCATCACAGTCGACGCTCAGAGCGAAACGGACCGTACCTATACATTGCGGGAGCGGGACAGCACGACACAGCGGCGAATGACGATCGCAGAGATCATTCCGCTGTTGAGGAGCGCAAACATTCCTCCTCGTTCCCACCCGGTGTGATTCAAAGTTCTCCCTCATCGGCCACGTCATGGAACATGCGGCAAGCACTGTCAGAGAGCACTAGCAATGGGTCTTATGGCCCGGTCCGGAGAGTGCATTCCGTTATGGACGTCGAGTGGTACCCAAAGAGATTATCACATGATGGCCTCTTGGCGCTCATAGGGAGGTTGGTTGAACCATGATCGCAAACAGCATAGTGGATCTGGTGGGGCACACGCCGATAGTCAGAATAAACAAATCGGTGGCCCTGAACGACGCAACCTTGTTCGCAAAGCTTGAGTGGTACAATATTGGCGGATCAGTAAAGGACCGAATGGAATTGTATGTCATCGAATATGCCGAGGCAGCCGGGCTGTTGAACAAGGACAAGTCCATCCTGGAGGCAACATCGGGCAATACCGGCATTGCCCTGGCGATGATCGCATCGTCCAAGGGATACCGGACAACGATCGTCATGCCCGAGTCGGTTAGCGTGGAAAGGAGGAAGATCATCAAGGCATTTGGGGCCGAGCTGATACTCTCGCCTGGTGCCAAGGGAACTGCCGGGGCTGTTGAACTCAAGCAGAAGATGCTGGCAGAGTCTCCTGACAAGTACCTGAACTTGGACCAGTTCAAGGACCCTGCAAACATCCTCGCGCATTATCAGACCACCGGTAAGGAAATCATAGAGCAGACAAATGGGAAGGTGGACATGGTAGTAGTCGGTGTTGGGACAGCAGGGACCGGCGTTGGTGTTTCCAGGCGAGTGAAGGAATTCAATGCCAATATCAAGGTTGTTGGTATCGTACCGAAACTGGGAGTGGCGATACAGGGGATCAGGAATCCCAAGGAACCAAACCCAACGCAGTTGTTCAGGGAAGAGAGTTTTGACGAGATAATCGAGATACCGAAGGAACAGATGCCCGAGCTTTTCGAGGTCGCGAGGAAGCTTGCGCGGGATGAGGGGCTATTCATCGGAATAAGCTCGGCGGCCATAATGTGCATCGCGATGAAGAAGGCAAAGGAACTGGGGAAGGGAAAGACCATTGTCGCGGTCCTCCCGGACAACGGCGACAAGTATGTCAGCACCGATCTTCACGGACCACTGAACCCGGCATGACTGGGATTGCCACCGGGATCTCAAGGGTCCATGACGTTCACGCTTGAAGGTGCCGAAGGATTGGGTGCTACCATCATCCTCTTCTTCGAAATGGTTCTGGCAAGACCGTGAGGTTCTCTTTCAGACGTCTGGTTGCAGGGATGCTCCTCAGCAATCTTGCAAGCGGAGTCCTGTTTGTCGTACTCCCCCTCCTGGTCTTGAAGGAGAACAGCGGTCCCCTCCTGGCCACACTGATAATTGTGGCACCGCTTCTCGCCCAGACGTTCGCCTCCTTCCTGTGGGGCGCCCTGTCCGATCGTCTCGGGCGAAGACGTGAGATCCTAGTGGCTGGCGCCCTCGGAGCCGCAATTCTATACGTCTTCTTCCCGCTGGTCTCTCCGCCTGTCCTCCTCCTGCTTCGAACTCTCCAGGCCGCGCTCATAGCAACATCGACGTTGGTCTACGCGCTGTCGTCCGAGGGGAGCACAGGCTCTGTTGGGATTCGACTCGGCAACATGATGGCCTGGAGCAACGTGGGCTCGCTGATCGGCCTGGTGGTGGTTTTTCCCCTTCTCACGTTGCAGAATCTGGATTCCCCCCTGGGGTGGGACCTGATCGGCGTGCTGGCCCTGGCAACGGCGCTCTCCGCGCTGCTTCTGGCCTCTGCGGGCGACCTTCCTCGGCTCAAGGCAACGGTTTCCTTGAGGAACATCCTGAAGTTCCGCAAAGGACTCAAGATAGTCTATCTCTCTGCGGCAACCTTCCCTTTGGCCGTAGGGAACTACGTGGCATACACGACATTGCCCGTATACCTTAACGATGGGCTGGGTAGCGACGGTTTCTTCGGATGGCCGATGAACAGCTTCGAGCAGCTTGCGATCTACTCGATTGTGACCACCGCCATCGCGATACCGCTGTGCGTGTGGGTGGGGCCGCGAGTTGAGGGCATCCGATGGCGACGTATCGCCTTGGTCCTGACCCCGCTTGGCTATGCTGCGTTCTGGCTATCATACGCGTTCACCAGCTCGTATCTCGTGTTCTTCGTCATATGGGCAGTCCCCCTCTACCCGATACTCAGCCTCGCAGCTACTCGAGAGATCACGGATATGACCGTTCCCGAGGAGCGGGGACGGGGAATAGGCATGTGGAACGCGGTCTACACACTCGGAGGTCTCCTTGGGGGAACCATCGCTGGAATCACCCTTCAGGGTGGGGACAGCTATCGCGAGGTCTTCCTCATCGGAACTGTTCTCTCGGCCCTGGGAGCGGTCACGCTCTGCGTGGTCATTGTCAAGTCTTTGCAGTTCAGCTTCCGTGGGCCCAGCTCAGCAACTGGCGAATCGAAACCGATAGAGGCGCTCCCCAGCATCGGCACGAAAGATAGTTAGAGAATCGGCTTCACCGGGTCGTCCGATGGGAAGTTTCTTGGTCTCTGAGTGACTGTACCCCGCTCAAGATGTGCAAGGACTGCCTACTCGACCGTCGGCGCACGGGATGCAACTGCCCGTGCAGTCCTTGGATTAAGGAGCAATTCCAGAAGAATCTCTCCTCAGCTCCCACGGCACGTCGGGCGCGGTGGATACGTCACCCAGTCGTGGGAATTGGCTGCAACACTTGCCATCACGAGTTGGCCCTGGTTGAAACCCCGATGCCAGAGGCCCAGCTCAAACGCCTTCGGACGAAGAGAAGGAACTCTATCCTTCTCACGATCGGAGGGGTTGGGCTGATGTTGTGTGCGTTCGCGTTCATGATCTGGTATCTCAGGCAAGGGTCTGACATCCTTTGGATTCTCTGGATGTTCATGATGGTAGTCGGCATCATGTCCACCTTCGCAGGGCTGGACACACTGGTCTTCGATTACAGGACGTTTGAGGAGCGGCTCGAGGAACTGTAGTTCGACCACATCTCTGCCAATCGTGCGAGTTCACGGAGGAAGGCCAGAGCCTCTGCTCACGTGAAGTGCTCGACGAGGTTGAGCTGCCGGAGCATCGCCGTCTTCTTCGCCTGGTGGGTCTGCATCCTTCGCAGAATGCTGTCGAGGGCTCTCACAGCCTCTCCGACATGTGGTCCCTTGTTCAGCATCACGCACTCGGCACGTGCTCCCATTGCTGCATCCGTCACCTCGGCCCGAGAAGGAATGCCGCTCTTCGCCACCCCCTCGAGGACCTGGGTAGCCCAGATGGCTGGGATGTGGGCAGCTTCGCAGAGCCAAAGGATCTCCTCCTGGACCTCGGCCAGCCGTTCGAAGCCTACTTCAACCGCGAGGTCTCCGCGGGCGATCATCACTCCGACCGGAGGTTCGCGCAGGGCTTCAAGCAGGATCCCTGGAAGCTCCTCGAATCCCCAACGTGTCTCAACCTTGAGGAAGACACCCATCCGCGGACGGCCCAGGTTTGCCAGCTCTGCACGCAAGAGATTGAGGTCAGATGGCTTGTGGACGAAAGAGAAACCAACCGCATCAGCTATCTTGACGACTACACGCAGATCATCGAGATCCTTCTTTGATGCTGGGGAGAGCTCAAGCAGGCTCTGAGGGAGATTGATCCCCTTATCTGCGGCGAGCCAGCCTCCACCTGCTCGGGCCTGCGTGATCTCCACGACCAGGCCTTTCGCTGACGTGGAGCGGACTACCCCTTCGATCTTGCCGTCGTCAAACCAGATCGACTCGCCTTGGTGCACGAACTTGAGTGCCTCAGGAAGGGTGCAGGGGATGTGGGCAGGTTCCTTCACTCGCCCCTTCGTGCTCATTCTTGCCGGTTCGCCTGGGTCAGGGCTGGATGTCACGATGAGGGTGTCTCCCACGCACAGCCGGATTCGTTGCTCGATCGGGGCTACCGGTCCGATGTTGGTCGCATCTTCGCGCCCTTTCGCCCCTGACGCGACCAGGTGAGTGTCAGTGGTAAAGTAGGTGGTCTTCGTCACCTCCGCACGGCAGTGACCTCCAACCCTTTCCACGATCCGTAACTCCCGCCTGGAGCCCCTGGCATCGATGAGCTTGATCCGCTCAGGAACTCGCCGGCGGTCGAGCCAGTCTTCCGGGACCTTCAGCGTCTCCATCTCGGGCGGGTCCTGTCCCGAGTCTTCGATAGGAGCAAGCCAAACCACCGCGGGTACTGTCACCTTCCCCAACGAGTCGCGTTCTGGCCTGACCTTCAATATGGGGGGCCCTGGCTCGATGGCACCGGTCCGAATCTTTGGCCCGGCGAGGTCCATCAGGATCTTGCATCGACGTCCTGTTACGCGTTCAGCGTGATGGATGTTCGCGGCCATTCGGGTCCATTCTGCTGGCCCATCGTGGGCACAATTGATCCGCGCACAGTCCATCCCTCCATCCATCAGGTCGCGGACGAGGGCGTAATCCGAGGCCGCCTCGGTCGGCATGGTCACCATTATGCGCACTCCTCTGCCAACTCTGGGAGGTCCGAGGAGGGCTTGAGCGTGCTTCTCCAGGATCTGCTGCCCGCGATCGGGACTTGGACCCGAACGATTGTGGCGCTTCTTGGGTCGTCGCCCGCGCTGGAGGTATAGCCAGTTAAGGACCGCGTCCAGGTTGTGTAGCACATGGCTTTCCGACCGTCCGAGCGACGAAAGTCCCCAGTTGGCCAGGCAAGCCTGCTCCCGCCGAAGATCAAAGCGACGGAACGCGAGGTAGTGCAGCAGGTTGCGCGCGCTGTCCCGTTGGGCGCCAAACTGTTTGAGATCAATACCTTTCTCGAGTTCGAGCAAGCTTGCCCGGACCTGCTCAAGACGGGTCGTGAGTGCTGAAACCGAACCGACTGCCAGTGGAGGGAGCAGGTTTCGCACCGTCATGGAGCCTCGGTGTCCTCGGCTTCGGTACGGGTCCTGATACATTGAAGAGGCCTCGATGATCTTCGGCAAGGCGCCGGGGGTACTGGCACGAGCACTGATATCGACCGCTGCGTACATATTGCCAGCGACATATATATTCGCGGACCAGAACTATATATGTACTGAGGACTTGAAGTCCGCAGGAACGACCGGTCCAGCTCATGTGGCAGGGGCAGGATACCTCCTGAAAGCAGAGGAACCGTAACTCAGAGGCATTCCCCAGACATCCGGCCACCCCCATCGGCCGCTCGACAAGTTTAATTGTCGCCCGCACTCCAATTCTAGTGATGATGCCCTTGGAAGATCCTGCAAGTGCAGTATCTGCCTCCCTGGACGCACCTTCTCGCCGATGGTTGCATGACAAGTATGAGCGCCTCGTGGCCGAGGAGAACACATTGTCAGCGAACCGCACGTCCTACTTTTCCGCCATAGGTTCTGTGTTGCTCACCGCCCTGGTAGTGGCCCTGGACTATTTTCAAAATACCCAACAGGAGCTTGTCCTGGTCGTCTCCTTCCTGGGGGGATTGGGAATCCTGGTCTCCTTTGTATGGGTGATACTCATCCAAAGGACGACAGATGCACAGGTTCTCTGGCGCGAGGCGGCCATGGACCTCGAAGAGGTTGCGCCCCCCGTGGAAGGCAAGGTGCTCTTCCCGGTGAGGCTGCGTTCCGGGGATAAGCTCGAACTCGACCTGCTCCGGCCATTCACTTCCCATTCCCTCCGCTTCTCGAAAGAGAAGTCAGTTTCCTGGGTGGACCGCCTGACCCCCGAAACGCTGACCGAGATACTGCCTGGGGCGTTCGTTGTGATCTGGAGTTGTGTGCTTGTCGCTGTCTGGGCACACTACTTGCTCTGACGAGCAATCCTTGGTTTCGCAGCGAGGCCAGTTACAGGATCGGCCGATGGGAGGCGCCCCTTAGAGATCGCCTTGACCAGAGTGGCGTGGTCCTTGACCGTCTGGTTAGCGTAAGCCTCGGCGAATTCCACAATGGCCTCATCGAAGACCTCCCCCTCCCCCAAGTAGCCCGCAATCCCCGCTGGATCTCCAGTACGTGCGTGCGCCCTTGCAAGCGCAGCTCCACATAGCTCTGCCTGGACGAAAAGGGCCTTGGCCCCCAAGGCTGTGAAATCAGCGGCGAACTTCATGTCGCGGAGCTGGCGGACGTAGTAATCGTGAGAACCCGACGAGCCCCAGCCCAGGAATATATCGCTGGCGTGCTGGATGAGGCGCTGACCAACGACAACCCTTTCGGCGTGGTTCGCGTAGCGGCTTGGCCCCAGGAAGGGCTCGTATGCGGAGGGAATAGCCTCCTTGACCTGGAGAAAGAGCGGGTCCAAGAGGTCCTTATCCCCAAGGAAGAGCCCCACAGAGCATCGGGTGCCTACGCTTCCGATCCCGACAACCTTCTGGGCGATGTCCTCTAGGTGATAGCGGTCAAGGAGCATCCTCCTCTCGGGAGGGAGAGTGGTGCGGTAGTTTTCGAAGACGGTTCGGAAGGCCTCATCATCCTGGGCGTCCTCATAGTGCATGATGAGTGGGGGAACATCCGTGATGCGCGCCCGACCGTTCTTGACCGTGGCAATCTTCGGGAATGTGTGGAACTCCGTGCGCTCTCGCGCCTTCTCGGCCTCTCGCCGGAAAAGACGTTGCCCCTTCCGCTCAATCTCCCGGACGACCTCCGCCTTGTCGAGATGAACGTACCACGTGTCCAGGTAGCGCATCTGCGCGAAGGCGTGCATCCTTTCCCGATACGACAGGGCTGCTGACCGGGCCGCTTTGCGGGCAGCCCTGGCGGGAAACCCTCGATCGAGACTGACGAGGAAGAGACTGGTGGTGAGCCGCTTGAGATCCCATTCCCAAGGGCCAGAGTTGGTCTCGTCAAAATCGATGGAGTCGAAGACTATGTCCCGCTCTGGGGTCGCGAAGAAGCCGAAGTTGCTCGCATGTGCATCTCCGGCCAGCTGCACATGCATGCCTGAGACAGGAGTTCCCACAAGGTCGCGCGCCATTATCCCTGCGGATCCCCTGAGGAAACAGAACGGAGAAGAGGCCATGCGTCCGTATCGGATCGGTAGCAGTTGGGCCAGTCGAGTGCAGTCCGATTCCTTCAACAGATCGACAACGTCGGGACGGTCTCGCGGAGGGACCCAGACAGCATGGCTGGAGCGGGGAACCTTGCGCCGAAGGGCCTTGCCGGCCTGGTAGCGCTCGGCTCGGGTCGAGAGGTTTCTCTGGCGCTTGGCCCGACCGATGTTCTTCACCAGCGCAGCGGGCTCTGCTGACACTCCGGTCATACCGGGACAGGAAAGCCAACCCCCCTCTTAACGGCCCCCACTGTGGAACACTCGTGGCCGGATGGAGAGCCCAAATGGCATCCGACAGATCGTCCACCATCCTGGAACGACCGCTTGGACCCGAGGTATGCAGAATCTATGTACGGAGGTCTTATACGGACAGGGCCTACTGATGGCTACAGGGGGATGGGGATGACCTCTATCCTTGCATGTCGAATGACCATCAATGCGTCAACTCCCGCTCAAAGGTGAGCGACCAAACAAGGTGGTGTGAGGAGTGAGTGGTCGCATAATCCTCGTCCGGCACGCTCAGGCGATGACCCGAGACCTGGTTCGCTGGCCAAACGACAGCAACCGGCCCCTTGCCCCGGAAGGCATGCGCGAGTTCGAACGTGCGGCCCGCGGGCTCTGCATGCTGCTCGAGGAGAAGGGCAAGATAATCAGCAGTCCTTGCAAGCGTGCCCGTCAAACGGCGGATATCTTGAGGTCGGTCTGGTCCGGGGGGAGCGTTCCCGCTCTCTGGAAGGAGCTCAATCCGGAAGCAGAACCGACCGATTTCCTGGAACGGCTCGAGAAGGAGAACTTCAGAGGGGATGTCGTGGCATTCGGGCATGAGCCCCACCTCAGCCGCTTTGTGGGCCTCGCAGTCTCTGGAGAACCCCTCTCAGTAGTCAAGTTCTACAAGGGAGGCGCGGTTGCCATAGAGTTCGCTCAGCAGCCTCGACCCGGGGGGGCAAGACTCCTTTGGGCGCTTCCCCGTCGCCAACTCATGTTGCTCGGGAAGCGACGGTCCTCACGAAAGCACCGCGGGCACGACGACTGAAGCCATATTCCTCAATGCGAAGGGAGCCAAGGGGTGCGGATCTTCCTGCTGTCCATCCGGGCAAGGATAGAATCGCGGAGGTGCTTCCGCTCGGCCCGGACACGGCGCTCCCATTTCTCGTGTCCAGCCGATGGAGGAACGTGTGCGAGCCACTGGAGCAGGACGTCCAGGTCGTGCAATGCCCCCAGGGACTCCTGGAGCGTTCGAACAGTCTTGGGCACCTCCTCCCGGGCCTCTTCGGCCTCTTGATGGAGGGAATCGTTGAGGTAGCGCGACGCGCGCAACACGCGGCGGAACTCGTGGAGGCGCCTGACCGAAGGCTTGCGAAGGGCCCTGCGGTGCGCCTTTCGGTGACGCTTGCGATGGGCTCTGATCTCCTCCGCCACCAGGTCCGGGAAGCGGGAGAGTTGCCTGGCAGGCAAGGAGATGAGCGCGTCCGTTCTGACGACCTCGAAGGTGCCGCGATCGAGTTCGCTCCGCAGCTGGGCCTGGAGGTACTCCCTGCCGGCCCGTCCCTCTCTATTGAGCCACTGGCGCAAAGGTCCGAGGCTCTGGACCAGATCGGCGCGTTTGGGAAACTGGGGCGGGGGCGTCAGGAGCCGCAGGCCGACATCACGGTCCCGCACATCTCCCACAACCCGGGCGATGTGCCTCAATCGTCGGTCGATCCGTTCTGCCTTCCCCCTTCGGTTCTGGGGGAGCAAAGGGCGCCAAAGAGAATATTCCCGGCGCAACCGCCGTATCTCGGTGTGGAGCTTATGGAGCTCCCCCGGTGTCGGTTTGGCCACTCCCACGAGCTGACGGGCCGACAACGGGATCTGTCGTGCACGTTCGGCCAGACGGTTCCTGAAGAGCGACGCTGAGACCTTGTGGCTGGTCACCTAGCGCCCCTCCAATCGAACTCTTCGAGGGGATGCCCTTCGAAGAATGCCTGGACGATCCTGCGGACGTCTTCGTGAACGGCCCGCGGCGTTCTGTTCGCGTTGACCTTGATGAACCCGTATTCCTTCGCCATCCACTCGAACTCGGTGTGCAGGAGCGATTGGTAGCGGTAGAAGCTCTCGAACCTGTCCCGTGAGAATCCGAGGTCCATACCCGACTCCCAATAGTCCAGCGATTCGTATCGGGAGAAGGACCGATGGAGGAGGATCTCGGTCTTGGTATCCAGGAAGATCGTGATGTCGGGTTTGAGGGCGAAGGAATGCACCTTCTGCGCCCACTCCCGCGTCGCGCCCCGCACGATGGCGCGGGCCATGAGGGTGTAGATGTACCGGTCAGCGAGAACGATGCTGCCTGCGGTGAGTGCCGGGATGACCTTGTTCTCAAGCTGGTCCGCGAAGTCCACGCAATAGAAGAGGGCGAGCGTAGTGGCGCCGAGAAGGTTGCCACGCTTCGCCTCCTCAATCTGCTCGCTCACCAGGTCAGAGCGGCTGAGGCCAATATCGACCACCGAGTGGCCCTGCAGTTCAAGGGAGTCCTTGAGGAGCTCGCATTCGGTTGTCCTTCCAGAACCATCCGCCCCTTCGATGACGATGAGCTGCCCCTTCAGGTTCTCCCGCCTGATCCCTGGCAGATCTGTCCCATAGTTTGGGAAGACCTTCCGGCGTGCCTTCTGCCTGGGTGGAAAGTCGGGGGACTCATCCACCATGGAGCAACACCTCCTCCTTCGGGAATCCTCCAAGTAGAGGGCGGATACGCTGGCGAACTGCGCGCTGCAGATCCTCTATGGATTGCTCGGCATCCATTACCTCGAACCCTTCCCTGTCGGCGAGCTTCTCGTACTCGCGCTTCAGCATCGTCTGGAACCTCACGTAACTCTCCTCCATATCATCGGCGAGCCCCAGGTCCATCCCTGCCTCGTAGTAGCTTAGCTTCTGCCTCGCGACATGCTTCCGTGCCAGGGCGATGGGGACAGGGACCCGGAAGTAGAATGCCCGGTCCGGCGGCACTGCGAAGCTGTAGATGCTGCGTATCCAGTCGGAACTGCACCCTCGTGCCACGTCGCGCGCGTATGCAGTGAAGATATAGCGGTCGCATATCACGATGTATCCTGCTCGGAGCGGGGGAAGTATTCGCCGCTCAAAGCTGTCCGCGAAATCCGTGGCGTGCAGGAGTGAGAATGTGGTGGGGGTCAGGAGGTTCCGCTTCTTGCCCCGTCGGATGATATCGCCAACAAGCTCTGAAGAGTTCCATTCCGTGAGAAGCACGCGGTACCCCCGGGAGACCAGCCAGCGTTTCAGCAGGTATGCCTGAGTAGACTTTCCGCTCCCGTCAAGCCCTTCGAAGACCACGAGGCGACCGGGGTATGTCCGTGTAGGTTCGAGGGAGAGCTTAGGTTTCTTAGCCGACTGCACTGAGCTTCACCTCCATGCCGAAGGACCGGCGGAACGAGCGCCGGGCGTGCTCGAATGCGCGGGGAGAGGGTGCGATTCCACGGTGCATGCGGACAACGAGTTCCCCATGGGAGAGGGAGAACAGCGGTCGATGCTGTCCCTCGGCCAGGGCCTCGGCCAATGCAAGCACGGATCCAAGTCTCTTCACAATCCGAGAATCCTCCTCCAGGAGTATAGGACGATACTTCTTGATGATTCCGGGGACCAAACCATCTCCCTCGTGCAAGGCCGCCGACAGAGAGGCCAGAAGTATCTCCCGGTGCGTCAATCCGTAGAGGGGATGGTTCCGTATCATGTAGCTTGAGTGGCGTTCATGGTTCGGATATCCGACCACGGTACCTGCATCGTGGAGCAATGCCGCCACCTCGAGAGCGAGGCGTTCCTCATCACCGCCACCGATCATGTCCCCCAGCTGATCGTAGAGACGAACCGCGACGTCTCGCACACGCCCGCCATGCCCAGCGGAGAGATGGAATGCCCATGCAGCGGACCGGGCGCTCGATAGGGCGAGGTCCACGCGACTGATCGGTATCGAGCGGGATAGAAGCTCACAGGCGACCCCCTCCCGTATGCTGCACCCGGTCACAGTTACTTCATCCTTGTTGAGCCAGTCGAGAAGACATAGAACGATGCTGAGACCGGAGACGATAATGTCTGCCCGATCAGTGCCCACACCAGGGACCTCCTGCAGCGTCCCGGCTGAGAGCTCTGAGAAGACTGACAGCAGGTCCTCAAGTTCCTCTCCCGGAAGGACGTAACCGTGCACGCGAGGGAAAGGATACTCTCTCATCTCCTGGAGCACGCGCCCAAGGCAACGGAACGTGCCTCCCATGCCTACGAACCGGACGGACGAAGCAGAAACGCGCGAGAATCCCGAGGTACGGAGTGTTGTGAGAACATGGTCCCATAGCAGCTCAAGCTCCTTTTTCTTCGGTGGATCATGTTCGAGGAAGCGGTCCCGGAGACGCAGAGCCCCTAGAGGCACAGAGACCTTGTTCTCGAGCTTGCCCTCTCGAATGCGTATGAGCTGGAGGCTTCCACCCCCCAGGTCCACGAGGATATCGTCAGATAGGGAAAGCCCGGAGGCCGCTCCCAGATAACCATAGCGTGCCTCCTCCTCCCCGGAAAGAACTCGGAGGGAAAGGCCTGTCCGACGATGCACCTCGTCCAAGAACGCCGGACCGTTCGGGGCCTCCCGGAGGGCGCTTGTCGCCACGGCACACCGCTGGCGAACCCCTCGATCGTCAAGTATCTTCCGGAACCGCTCCAGCGTCTCGAGAACACGATGGAGGGCTTCGGACGGAAGTCGTCCGTCAGGGAGGGCTGCCGAGGTGAGCCGGGGGGTCTCCTTGCTCTCGAATATGATCCACGGTGGCCCCATGGGGGCGGCCGCGTAGATGGACAAACGGGCCGTGTTCGAGCCGAGGTCGATCACACCGAGCTCCTGAGCTCCAGGCATGAGCTGGTGCGAAGCTGGAGCGGATGCATCCGTTGCCCGCGCAACCTTTTCGGTTTGCGACTCCAGTTCCATGGTCGAGGAATATGCAGAATGGTATTTATCGCGAAGCATCCGCCGGCCCTGCGAACCCTACTAATACCGAGGGTAGCGGCCGCATCTAATCCCTAGTGGAGGCCACGTGTGGTCATCAGGAATGGAGCGACCGCAAAGGATAAGGATGGGGCCGGCGTCGGGTCAAACACTGGAGCGTGTTTGCTATGGATTGGGGATTGAAGAACCGCCTATCAAGGATGGTAAAGCCTGCAGATGGCAAGACTGTGATGTTGGCGATGGACCACGGCTATTTCTTGGGTCCGACCCGGCGACTCGAGAGACCGAGCGAGTCCATACCCCCCCTGCTTCCCTACTGTGATGCCCTCGCGGTCACCCGTGGGATTCTAAGGAGGTGCGTCGACCCCTCGAACGATGTTCCCATCCTTCTTCGAGTCTCCGGCGGCGCTAGCGTGCTGAACGAAGACCTGTCGAACGAGGACCTGACGACCACATTCGAGGATATCATTCGTCTCAACGTGTCGGCGATCGCCCTTTCCGTCTTCGTCGGCGCTCCGCACGAGCACCAATCTCTCGTGAACCTCTCGAAGCTCGTTGACGAGGGAGAGCACTACGGGATACCGGTCGTGGCGATAACAGCGGTAGGCAAGGAGCTCAAGATACGCGATGCTCGTTACCTCTCGCTCGCGTGCAGGATCTCCGCCGAGTTTGGTGCGCACATGGTGAAGACCTACTACTGCGATGGCTTCGAGAAGGTGGTCGATGGTTGTCCAGCCCCGATCGTGGTAGCTGGTGGACCAAAGTTCGACACGGACCGCGAGGCTCTCGATCTGGTCTACAACTCGATCCAGGCTGGGGCCATAGGCGTGGACATGGGGAGGAACATCTGGCAGGCCGAACATCCAGTCGCAATGATCAAGGCGGTCAGGTCGATAATCCACGAGAAGGCCACGGTCAAGGAGGCCCTTGACGTCCTGGAGCAGGCTAAGAAGACGCCCGTGCTCAGCTCGGTCAAGGGGGAAACTCCTCTTCCGTTGGAGGCCCGCGCGAGACATCCTCAAGCCAAGGCGTAGGCGAACTGGACAAGACTACCCCCAAGGCTCGTTCGGGGAGGACGCCCAGTGGCAAGACCAGAACTTGGAAATACCCAGAAGTTTTCGGGGGGGCATGGCCCCAGCTAGGGGTAGCGAACTGAGCGTGCTGAAAAGTGCGCTCGTGATGGGCGTATTGCTGGTCCTGGTAGCACCGGCCATGCCCATTCTCTATTCCCAATTCGGCATCCTGCAGGCGCCGAGGATTTCATCAACAACAGGGGTAGGCAATGAGAGGCAGGAGCTAGCATCTCATCCGACCAAGTCGATAGCACCTGGCAACGGGCAGGCAACAGGCGAGCTTCGGAGATCTTCAATAAACTACACTGCAATATTCTTCTATACTGGCAAGGTCCAAAACTGGACCGTGCCTAACGGCGTAACTTCGATTACGGTAAACATCAGTGGCGCCCAGGGTGGGCCTGGTACCGGAGGCCGATCAGGCGCACCAGGTGCCGGGGGCCTTGGTGGAGGGGTCCAAGCTACGGTCTCAGTGACTCCCGGAATGATCCTCAGTGTTTTTGTGGGTGGAACAAGCGGCTACCCGGGTGGCGGTACTGGCGGGGATTGCGGATATGGCAGTGGCGGTAGCGGCGGGGGCTACTCTGAAATAATACCGGGCGGCGGGACGACACCGCTCGCTGTCGCAGGTGGTGGAGGAGGTGGTGGGGGGATCTACGAGGATACTGGCGCGGGCAACGGCGGTGCTGGTGCGACTCCCATTACCGGGTCAGGGACCAATGGTACCGCTGGCGGAGGAGGAGGTGGCGGCATAGGCGGGAACCGCAGCGGCGGTGGAGCAGGGGGGACGGGATACTATCAAAATGGTTCCCCTGGCGGGTACCTCTCGGGAGGAGCCGGGGGTGCAAATTGCGGCCAAGATGCTCCTGGAGGCGGCGGCGGTGGTGGTGGCTATTATGGTGGTGGGGGCGGTGGTGACGGGCCAGTTCTCGGTGGCAGTGGCGGTGGAGGCGGCGGTGGGGATAGCTGTGTCCCCATCAGTGGCGGCTGCTCGGCGCTCGCAACCTATTCGGCCTATCAGATCGGGGACGGACATGTCTACATACTTGCCGCTCTGGTGGCGGGCACGGTCGGCGCCAGCCAAAATCCCGTGGATGTAGGGCAGACCGTGACCTTCATCAGCACTGCAGCGACAGGCGGGGGCGGAAACTACACCTATTCGTGGAACAACCTTCCGACCGGAACTGGCTGCACTAGCGCCAACAAGTTGACCATCAAGTGCACGCCTAGCAAGGCTACCGGGTCGTCGATATCTGTCAGTGTCACCGTCACCGACGCCAACGGCAACACGGCCACTAGCGCTCTTCTCTTCTTCACCGTTAACTCTGACACCTTGATCAGATCATTCTCGACCTCGCGCAACGCCATCGACCTGGGGGCCCCAACGACCTTCACGGTCTCAGTCTCGAACGGCACACCCTCGTACACCTACCAGTACACAGGGCTTCCAGCAGGGTGCGATTCATTTGACACAGCGTCCCTAGGTTGTACCCCTGCCGCGACCGGCTCATTCACGGTGCGGGTCTACGTCAACGATTCTACGAGCTACTCGGCCAATGCTACCCTGAACCTCAAGGTGAATACAGATGAGAAGATCGGTTCCTTCTCTGCGTCTCCCAACTCCACCGTGGTGGGCACCTCCATTAGGTTCGCGGTTTCCGTCTCTGGAGGAACCCCACCCTACAGCTACCTGTATTCCTCACTGCCCACGGGCTGTTCCTCATCCGACGTGGCGTCCCTTATATGCACTCCAACAGCCAGTGGCAACTACACGACCACAGTGAACGTCAAGGACGCCGCCGGAGGATCAACCAATGCCTCGACATCCCTTACGGTCACAAAATTCAATCCTTACCTGCACATCGTCTCGTTCGTCGCATCCCCCGCGACCATCGTCCAGGGCACTTCGACCAACTTCTCAGCGGTGGTCGCGGGAGGGGCACTAATGTACACATACGATTATTCGAATCTCCCGCTAGGCTGTTCCTCGGTCAATATGAGCGCATTCCAATGCACTCCCACAGAAACCGGGAATTTCAATGTCTCAGTAAAGGTCACGGACGCGAGGGGCAACACCACTTCAGCCATCACATCCCTAATTGTCATCCCCTCGAGCGGCTCGTGGCCGACAATACTCTCGGTAACGCTCACCCCCAACCCCGTTGTTGTCGGACAGGCGATCAAGGTGTCCGTCAGGGTGACAGGAGGGGTCCCACCGTACACCTACGTCTATGTCAACCTTCCGCCAGGGTGCCTACCATCGAACTCTACTCCAGTCTCATGCAAACCAACGTCCCCAGGGAACTACACTCTGTTGGTGACCGTGATTGATAGCGCTGGAAGGAGGACGGAAGCATCTACGCTGTTGGTGGTGACAGGTCCGATCGTACCTCTGACGGTCAGTCTACTGGCAAACGTCTCTTCCGTCATGGTTGGCCAGCCATTCTACCTGGAGGCCCAGGTTGTTGGAGGCGAAGGCCAATTCCTCTATTACTGGTCATTGAACGGCACGAACGTGACTGGAGCTCCTGATTCATCGATCTGGAACATCACTCTCAACCATCCGGGGACGTACACGTACAGGGTCTGGGTGGAGGACTTGCGCGGCGTTATGGTGGGAAGCCAGTCAGTCCAGGTAACAGCATCTGGGCCGGGGAACTCATCCGGCCTGCAGTTTCCCTGGTGGATACTGCTTGTCATCCTCGTCGTAGTCGTCATAGTGATACTGCTCTTGATCGGGTATCGCCGTCAGGTGCCTAAGCAGGCCAGGACCGGTCAAACGCGTGTTGTTTCAACGACCGGCGGAGCCGGAGCAACCGATGCGGCCGCTACCGGTTCGACCAAGACCGGTCCCGATGCGGACACCAGTGGTCGACCCCCTCTTCCAGCTCCATCACGATCGAGCGGGAAAAAGTGCTCGAAGTGCGGTGGCCCACTTGACCCGGACATGACTTGTCCGGCATGTAGTGCAAGCAGTAGAATCAAGCCAGAGACCGGATCAGAAAAGCCTCACACGACGGGTCGCATGTCGGTCGCAGGATTATTTGCATCAAGGTCACCATCCCATGCCGCTGACGGCAAGGGGTCCAAGGCAGACGCTGAGCAGACCGGGCCGCCAGTTACTATCAAGTGCATCATTTGCGGCACGGAGCTCGATGGCGACTACTGTAAGGTCTGCAACATGCACTGGGACGCATAGGGGCAGATCCCAATCGAGTCTTGCTGCACAATTGCCCGCGTCGGTCCACTATCTCCGCGCGCTCTCATCAACCGGGTTAACCGCCGACCTGCTTCTTCAGGTTCTCGTAGATCGAATTGAGCCAGGTGTCACCGGTATCCTCGCCCATCTCCCGGATGCGTGAGATCTCCTTCAAAGCGTCCTCCTTCTTGCCCCAATCGGCATACAGGGTGCCGAGGCGAATGCGCGCCTCAACCAGTTTTGGGTAATACCCGAGATCCTCCGCAAGTCTCAGTGCCTCCAGATATGCCCTCTCGGCTTCATCGTAGGATTTTCGATATTGCGCCAGGATGCCGTTGTTCAGAACGACCTGCTGGATCCCTATCCGGTCGTTCAAGAGTGAAAGTATCTTGCCCGCTTCATCATTGTTTCGAGTGGCTTCATCGACCTTGCCAAGAGCTAGGAAGATCTCCACGCTGTTGTAGAGTCTCCAGCCGACACCCCGCCGGTCCTTCGCCTTCTCTGAGAAGGTTCGAGCTTTCATGATCTCTTCCATGGCCTCGGCAGGGTGGGCAGGCATCAACGCCATCGCGAGGTTGTTGTGGGCTCTAGCTAGCTCACGGTAATCGTGCAGTTTCTCCAAAGCCTGGATGGCCTTATGGAAGAACTCGATTCCTCTCGCCTGTTCACTCTCATCGGTCATCCCCGTGTAGATGTTCCCCAGGTCGATGTAGCAACGGGCCACATCTCTTGCATCCTTCTCTGGATCCAGGAACTTCAGCGTAGCCTCTATCTCCCTCTTCGTGACCTCGAACTGTCCCTCCTTGTATGCCGCCCGGCCAAGGCTGCGATGGGCCATTGCCAGCCCCTTCTTGTGCCCTACCTTCTCGAGGAGACGTATTGCCTCCTCGCAATACTGTCGCGACAGTTTGATATGGTCTAGATCGCGGGCAGCATCCGCCCGCGAGAGGATGAGCAGGGCACGCAGGGTCACCTCGTCTTCAGGCAACTTCTCCAGACTCTTGCCGTAGAACTCGTCTGCCCGGGTGGCATCGCCCATCGCATCGTACTGCTCGCCAAGCTCCTTCAGGACCTCCGCTTCCTCCGGCTTGTGGTTCCCTGGCAGAGCCGCGAGATCCTCTCTAGCTCGCTCCAGGTAGAATATCGCCGTGTCTGGGGAGAAAGTGCCCATCGCCTGCGTCGCCGCATACCGGTTGTAAAGGAGCGACTTGTCATGGACTTGCCCCAGGTGGAAATGGCGTCCCATCTCAGGGATGATGTCCGGTGTTGGCTCTGGGTACATCTTCTCGTATGCTTCGGCAGCCTTTCGGTGAAGAATCCGCCGGCGGCTCTCGCTCATCGAGTTGTATAGCCCCTTCCAGAGTTCCTCGTTCGAGAATTCGTAAGACTCGCCTTCCCGGTCCCTGAGTATCCCGCTTTGGATCTGGGAATCCACTATGCCCGCAAGCTTCTCCTCGTCCCCGCCTACCGCTTCGTAAAGAGACTGGAAACGGAACGACATCCCCAGGACCGCAGCGTGCGAGAGGACCCTCCGATCATCCTCACCCAACTTCGCCAAGACCGCGCTGGCGCGGGCAGGGCCCTCCCTCGCAATATCGACCGAAGTCATACCCCTCCGGAAGAGTTGCATCAGTGCGAGAGGGTTTCCTTGGGAAGTGGTGAACCATTCGAGTGCGGTCGCGGGAGGGATCTCCTTCCCCCTCGAGAGATGAGACAGGAACTCTCGACTCTCATCCAGGGTCAAACGCTTGACCTCAAGGCGATGAAGTAGGCCCTCGTGCTCTACGTCATGGAGAATGGAGCGCACCGTATCCAGAACCTCGATTTCAGGACGGCAGGTGGCCATCACCTTGGTCTTTCTTCCTCGCGTCCTGCGGCTCAGGTATCCCAGGAAATTCATCGACGCCTGGTCGGCGTAATGCAGATCATCGATCGCAAGGAGGACGCTCTTCTCTGCGGCGACCTCGTCCAGATGGTCGGCGAGTTGGTCAAAGAGCACTTGCTCCTCATCCTTTATGCTGGTTTCCCTTCCGGTGAGCGCGGCAAGCAACCTTCTCTCTCGTTCATCAGGGGATTCGAGGGAGGCGCTGAATGGCAGGAGTCCCATGGGCAGCGTATCCCTGTCCCTGCCACCCGGGCGGCTGAATCCCAAGGTGACCATGTTCTTCAACCCATCTTGAGGGGCGGTGGTCTCCGTTTCCCTCTGGGTCGTAAGGGAATTCATGAGTTCGTGCAGAAGGAAGAATGGCTGGGGCAATTCGGTCGCTGGTGGTCTTCCCTCCAGGACCACGAAGCCATGCTCCCGGGCGTCAACAGTGGCAGCGCGCAGAAGACTGGACTTGCCAATCCCCTCCTCTCCGCTCAGGAGAATAAGTGCCACGTTCTGCGATCCTGAAGCATACAAGAGTCGAGACAGTTCCGCGAGGTCATCATCACGGCCTATGAGCGCTGGGAACGAGAAGCCCGTCATGTCTCACAGCAGGAGCTGCGCAGGGCTGCTTTTCCCTTGACCTTGCCTCTCGGGAAGCACTCGATTTCCATCAGTTGCCTACCTCAGCGTCAATTATTATAGAATGTTATCGAAGTCAGGGTTTATTAACCGGAGAACTAGTCCCCCCTTCCATGTCAAGCGTGAACAGGGCATTGCCCGCGGTGATATTGGTCGTTCTGGCGCTGGCCGTCCCCGTGGTCTATCTTAGCGTTCCAACCGGAGGGAATCTATCTTCTGCGACTGCGAGCAACGTCGTACCATCTATCCACCTCCCCACTGATCTATTCCGCACTTCCATGCCCAGTTGCCAAAGCGAGACCGGAGGGGCCCATCCCTACGTTTCCCCGATCAACGTTCCGGCCGCAGGTACCGGTGCTGTGGCCACAACGAACCAATCGCTCTTCATGAACAACACTGGTTTGAACACCACTCTGGTGGTTCCTTCGGCGTCATTGAGCACTAACCAGTACGTAGCCATGGGGATCGGGGAACCAATGAACGCCACTACCGTCGCCGTCGCGGGTGTTGCAGAGACCTCAGTCATAATCCTTGGAACGGTTGCTACACCTGTGGCATATCTTCCGAATGGAACAGCGGTATACTCGACTTCGGGACCGTTCCTTACCCTGGGAAGCACGCACACCTTCGCAATAACTCATGCCCACGGGGACTGGTGGTCAATGACATACGACGGGTCGGCCATCAAGGGTAGCTCCGCCTGGGAGAACGGGACGTACAACTTCGGCAGGCCGCAAGCCTCAGGGTTCATGTGCGAGCAGGGATATCCACTGATGCCATCATTCATTGTGGGACTCTATGGTGCCAGTGGAGCTTCCCCACCAACCCTGCCCTCGACCAATGTGCCTTGGGCCATAGGGGTCGAACCGTCGGGCTCATCGACCACAAGCTACGTGCCCGCAAGTGCAAATGCGATGCCACAGTTCAATTCCAGTCTCGGAGTTGTGGGCATTGAGTCGCACATCCAGAACTCTGCACTTCGCATCAACCAGCTCACGGTCGGCTCTTCACCGGGAGTGTCCTTCCCCGGGGCCTTTGTTTCACTGTGGGGAAAATACGTGGGACGGGTGCTCAATAGCGTGACGCTGACCCCCACGCACGCATCCATGGCGTACGGAGGAACGCAGGTGTTCAATGCCAGCGCCTTCGACCAGAATGGAAATGTCCTTCCCCCCAGTACAAAGTATTCCTGGCAGTTCAGTCCAGCATCGCTGGGGACGCTCAACAAGACCACAGGCAGGTCGGTCAAGTTCACTGCCGGCAGCTCTACGCTCTCTGGATCTCTTTGGACGAATGTCTCTTTCAACTGCACGACGATGAGCGTGATGGCAAGCATAATCGTGTCGAATGCTGGAGCGCCCACTATCGATTCCTTCGCTGTTGCACCAAGTCCCATAGTCCTGGGCCAGAGCACAAACTTCACCGTCGTCAACGCCACGTGGTCGAAGCCCATAACCTACCAGTATGCGGGCCTGCCGAGCCCGTGCACGTCGGCAAATGTGACAAAGCTCGTGTGCGACCCGTCCACGGTCGGTAGCTTTACCGTGAGAGTATTCCTGAATGACACTTTGGGTCGCAGCAGCAATGCTACGACAGTGCTCACTGTGGACAACGCCCTCAAGCTCGTCTCGTTCACAGACTCGCCCCAAGCTATCACACTCACTGAGAACGTTACCTTCTCCTCGATCGCCTCGGGAGGAATCCCTCCGGTAGTGTACAACTACACAGGTCTACCGAACGGGTGCTCGATCGGAAGACATCCCTCCACATTCACGTGCGTGCCAGCAAACGTGACCGGAAAGTTTGCGGTCACAGTAAACGCCAACGACTCTGCAGGACATTCTGTGTCGGGAACGACCAATCTCACAGTGAACGCCAAGCTTGTCGTGACCGATTTCAAGGCTTCACCCGGATCCGTTGTTGAGGGTGGGACCACTTACTTGAACGTGACCACGTCCGGAGGAACAGCCCCATTTTCGTATGCGTATGGTGGACTTCCGCAGGGATGCACTTCCAGCGACACTTCGACACTGATGTGCAGCCCGTCAACCAATGGATCGTTTGTCGTGATGGTCAACGTAACTGATTCAGACCATTTCGTTGCAAACGCCACCACCGCGCTCGCAGTCACCGTACCTTCTTTGCCCGAAATATCCAACTTCGCAGCAACGGTCAATCCAGTGAGGATACACCAGCCGACGATACTCCAGACAACCGCCTCTGGCGGAACGGGAACCCTGACGTATGCGTACTCTGGGCTTCCTCAGGGTTGTCAATCCAACAATACCCCTGACCTGTCATGCACCCCGACCCAGTCAGGATCATTTTCGGTGGTCGTGCAAGTCACCGACCAGCGGAGCAAATCGGCTACCGACAATCTCACGCTTGTGGTCCTTCCACCGGCTGTCTCTGCTCCTACCATCAACTCCTTCGCCGCGAGCCCATCATCCATCATTCTGGGAGGATCCACAACCTTCACTGTCAATGCGACAGGGTCCAGCCTGTCCTATGCATACGTTGACCTACCACCCGGCTGCGGAAGCCAGAACACTTCCTCGTTGAAGTGCACCCCAACCTCCACGGGGAATTACAGTGCTCTGGTGTATGTCAACAATAGCGCGGGCAGCGCCAGCAAGACCGCAAGGGTCGAGGTAAACCCCGCAACCGTCGGGCTGACGATATCGTCATTCAACGTAAGCCCGACGACTGTGTCCACCGGGCAGACCGCAACTTTCACGGTTAGCGCATCCGGTGGAGTGGCACCTCTCACGTTCACTTACACAGGCCTACCTGGTGGCTGCGCTACCTCGGATATCTCATCTCTGCAATGCAAGCCCTCGTCCCCTGGAAATTTCGATGTCCGGGTATACGTCAACGATAGTGCGCAGCACAGTGCGACCAGTACGACCTCCCTGACGGTCACTGCAACCATAGTTCTGACCCAGGTTGCCATTACTCCCTCATCAGCCTCCGTAACGGCAGGAGGAACAACATCGCCTTTCCTTGCCGCTCCCACATGTTCTGCTACGTGTCCTTCAGGGATCGTCTACTCATGGACTCTCACCAGTAGCTCCATGGGTGCCCTGAACTCTTCCACTGGGAACCAGGTGACGTTCACCGCTGCGAATACTGCTGGGGCAGTGACGCTCTTCGTGAACGCTACTCTGGGCGGGAAGACTGTCCAGAGTTCCCCGGTTACGATCACAATCAGCCAGGGTTCGGGATCAACGACCTCCTCTTCCGGGACAACGATGTTGGTCGTAGTGTTGGTGGTCGTAGCTGTGGTTGTAGTTGTCGCGGTCCTCCTGTTGATGAAAAAGAGAAAACCTCACGGCTCTACGCCTGCAGGGCAGGAGGCACCTTATGTTGCTCCGCCGCAGACACCCTCGAGTCCCCCTGGGCCTCCCGCCTAGCCGGAACTCTCGCCTTTCTCGACGGCCATGGAGGATGGTTCCGGTAGTCCTACCTGATTGCCTTCGACCTGACAAGTCCAGGGAGTTCAGTGAGTGATCGGATAACAATGACCCCTTGAGGAGCCTCGGCCTTGGAGTTCCTGTCTATCAGGATCCCGATGAGTCCAGCTCCTATAGCCCCATTGGCATCCTTTTCCATGTTGTCGCCGACGTGGCAGGTTTCCTCAGCTCTGGTCTTGAGACGAGAGATCGCGTCCAGGTATATACCCGGGTCAGGTTTGTCTATTCCTGTCGATTCGCTTGTGACGACCACATCGAAAAAGCCTGCGATCCCGCGTGCCACAAGTTCTTCTCCTAACTCCTCCGAAGTGTGGAGACTCTGGCTGACGACGCCCAGTTTGAAGCCCATCTCGCGAAGAGTTTTCAGGGTGGGCAACACGTCCGGGAAGGTGGAGCGAATGTTGAACCAGTTGTCCATCTCTGCGGTTTCACTAGCCACGCGCTCTCTCTCACCAACTAGCCCGAGGTGGTTCATGAGCGCCAGGTTGCAGTCGGTCCTGATCTCGATCGTCCACCTCTTTCCCCTCGGGAGCGAGGCATAGTGTTCCAACCAGTACGTCCTGGAGAAGTTCTCTCTCTTCATCGGGCGATTCCCTCGAACTAGTCCTCTGCCAATGAAGAGGTTGAGAAGGACCGAGTCCATGTCGTCAGGAAGCTCCTCTACGATCGTCCCTCCGAAATCAAGAAGGACCCCACGGATATCCTTGCTCATGCCTTTCATTGATGACCTGGGGTAAAAGAAAGATGGATATACGTTACCGTGGAAGTCTCTGCAGGTGACTGATGGTCCAAGGAGCGAGAGTTAAGAGAATCCTTGGTGACTTGGATCACGAAACCAGAACGGGGAAATAGCCAGAAGGTGTTCTGGGAAACAGGTTCCACCGTGAGCCTATGGGGGCAGGAGATCATCTGACAGAATCAATCAGGTCGGTTCACACTAACGAGGAGGTGAACTCGCTGGATATCGGAGATCTCTCAGATTTCTTCAATCCCTTCCTGAGATACTTCCTGAGAGAGACCATTCGATGCGGGGGCGATGTGCAGGTCTTCGGTAGTGGGCGCGAGGTAGAAGGGATACTCATACGCGACATCTCGGAGAAGGCCGCCTCGATTTTCGCACGCTCAGAGAACGTTGCTAACGCCCTCTTTTCGATGCACGATCACATCTCCATCTTTTCTGAGACACCCGTAGAAAGCGCTGTTGAGAAGGAAGTATACAACATCTATGTCGCCAACCCGGTAGAGCTGGACCCGACGCACAAGTTCACCAATCGCATACGCATGGCGACGGAGAAGGACTTGCCAGCCATCGCCGCGCTGGTCAGGGGCATCTATGGTGTGATGGATGGCCGATGGTTCACATTCGCGCCACATGGTGAGGAGAAGTGTTTCGTAGCCGAGATCGAGGGGACGATCGCAGGCGCTGCATGGAACACCACAGTCAGTGGGCATTGCCGCTTTCATGCACTCTCGGTGAGCCCCCCTTACCGTAGGATGGCTATCGGCACAGATCTCTGGCACGCGCGAATGCTTTGGGCCAGGAGGTCAGGAGCGATGCAGGTGCTCTCCGAGATATCCGAACGGAACCTCCCCTCCATGGCAATAGCTGAGAAGGGAGGCATGAAGCGGGCCGGGCAGATGTTCTGCTACCACAAGCCGTGAGCGGGGTGCTCTCTCGATAGCTACTCAGGTCCTAGGTGCACCGCACTTGGGACATACTGCGTCGGTGGTGTCTATCAGCGCGTTGCAGTACTTGCAATTCACCTTCACTGTCTCTCTTATGACTATCTGCTGGACCGGTGGCTGGCCTGCAGTGTTGAAACCTACCGGCGGCGGAGCTCCAGTTGGTGGGATGGGACTGTAGTTCATTGGTTGAGCGTGCCTGGGCAATTTCCTGGAGCGCCTGGACAGGCGTATAGCGACTATGATCAAGACTACTACGATGACAATGACGACTACCGCAACGATCACTATGAGCAGGAGATCGGAACTAGAAGATGGAGAAGTGGTCGTTTGCGGGGGGGCGGTATCCGGCGTAAGCGTGTATGTCGTGGTGGTCACTGAAAGGGTGTCCGTGATCACGAATCCGTCATTGGCACCATCGATGTCCTGCTCGGTATAGAGATAGCCCACGATGTAGCCGGTCGACGGGTCGAAGTACGATTTCCAGTTGTACGACGCACTGAAGACGCCATACTGGTCGTTTCTCTGGAATGTGCCGTTCCCCTCAGAAAAGATCGTCTTCACGTACTTTCCAGGACTGTTCGCGATCTGGTAGCTGTAGTCGGTCGATACAACGCTCATCGGAGTGTTGAGATCGGTGAAGGTGGCACCCTGCGTGAGCAGGTTGTTCATGTAGAACCAGACGTAGGGGTCTGTGTAACCCGTCTCGTTGTCAGTTCCCTGGAGGTAGAGGAATGTGGCCGACGAGAAGGTGTACGTGCCGTGGCTTGGGCTCGAACCTGAACCCCCTTGGTTGTTGCTCCATGTCGAGAGGTATTGATAGGATGCTGAAACCGTACCGTTCGCAAGCGACCCGGTTATGGTCTCGCTCCCGTTGGTATACGTGTTCTGGAGGTATCCCGAGTAGTTCCCAGAGCCACCGTTCAGAATGGTCGTCTCGTAGTAACCGAAGCTGTCCCCCTGTTGCGGAACGTAGTGGCCTGCAGCGGACGGTGCGCAATGGTTGCCAGTGGCCGATGCGACTGGCATGGCCAGCACGGCAAGGACCAGCAGGAACAGTGCGAATGTCTTCATCATCCTACCGAGATGGGCCCAGCAACATGGGTGTGCGCCGGGTGCATGCCCCCAATTCCGCTGTACGTGGAGTAGTAGGAGCTGTGCACGACCATGACCATGGGCATATAGTAGAACGGACGACCGATGCCCGCCCTGGCCATCGCAGCCCTCTGGACTCCGGTCGAGTCAAGTCCGGTCGTCGTCTCGCTCTGGATGCCGTGTAGCATCCGCACGGCGAGGCATATCAGCTCGGCCTGAGAGAGCGGCATCGCGATCCTTCCGATGATACCGTAGGCCTTCTCCAGAAGGTTCAGCGTCTCGTCCGCCAGCCATACCGGAATCGAAGCCAGTATCGAAGAGGCCACCAGCGGATACTGCAAGTACGCGCTCATCCCCTTGGTTATGATGGAAAGCTTCGTGCTCATGCCCTCCATCGGCAGCTCCGACAGAGTAAGGTAGCACGAGGAAAGTTCGAGGTCCTCAGAAGGTCCGAATCCCCATGAATTGAACATCGCGCGTATGGATTGGAACTTCTGCACAAGTTCCTCGAAGGGCTTGTTGACTATCGCGAGCAGGGCCGCTGATTCATACGACTTGGTCGCTGGCAGGAAACTCTCCAGGATCGGAGTGGCAAATGTACCATCCGCCCTGCGCCCGAAAAGAAGTATGGAGGCTACTCCAAGAGAGGATTCCTTGGGTACTCCCAAGCTGCGCACATCCTTCTGCAGGCTCTCCAGGATGGGCAGTGCTGCGTCAATGCTGTTCGGCTGTGCCGACAGGATCTCCGCGGACATCATCCTGTTCTCTTCGTTGGGTGAGAGCTTGCTGATCTTCTTGTAGGAATCGAGAAACATCCCTGCAGTCTGGGGAATGTCCTTGTTCATCTTGGCCAGCGTGATGGCTATAGCCCACAGATAGCCGCGATTGGAAGTGGACATGGACGGTGAGATTGCGTTGAAGTACTGCCCTCCAGTAGTGGCAATGCCATTGAGCTCGCCATCCATCTGCTGCGTTTCCGCCCAGTAGGTAGAGAACGGGATGTCCGAATATCTGTAGAGCTTGATGGACATGTCCCTCAGCTGCATGAGGCCCAGACCGGTGAGGGCCACGAATCCTCCGGAGTACGGGGTGAGAGTGTCGAGGAACGACCTCTTCTCTACGAGCTCCTGGAGATCGCGCTCCTTCGCCATTATGTCGTTCTCCAGGGATTGGACGGCTGCTCGGTCCTGAGACTCCCTTTGGAGATCGGCCTGTTTCTTGTCGCTCCCTTCGAGATGGAAGAGTATCGAATGCGTCTTTCGCATGTCCTCCTGATAATTCACGGTCGATTGAGACAGGCTCATCTGCTCAGTCATCACGGCCTGTCGTTCCTGCTCGATCCGCTGTACATCGTTTGCAAGTTGAGCCTGCTGGTCAGGAGTGACGAATCGAACTATGTTGAGTTGCTGGAGCGTGTTGAGATCGACGGCCAGGAGCTGGCTCGAGATGCTCCTGGACTTGATCCCGTTCAGGAAATTGAATATGTCTTGGCATTTGGCTCCCTTATAGCTCGAATTCTGCATTTCCTGCCTCCTTACTGACTTCGCTCCGTTGTCAATGGAGAAAAATCAATCCGATGACAAATCCCAATCATATATACCTTTGCACGTCATTCATTTAGAATCCCGAATTCCGTGTACAGGGACTCATCCATGCACTTGTTGCGGATGATCATGTCTATCCCTTGTCCAGAGGTCCTCAGTCTGACGAACGGATCATCCCTGAGGGCCTCTTCGAGCAGGGATCTGAAACGCGCTTTCCTGGCAGTTGATCCGCCAAACCTGGTCCAGCGTTCCTGCTCTATCTGCTCGTAGGCAAAGGTGAGTTCATAGAGAGACCGGTAGATCTGGTCCTCTATCTTCTCCTTCACGGCACTCTTCTCGACCCGGGTCTCCTCGATCCCCTCCAGGTCCACGAAGTACGCTGCGCCGTCAGGTGCGAGCACGGCATCCTTGTCCAGCCAGACATCGTTGAAGTCCAGGCCTGAGCAGGCACCGGTGGACTTGTCGATCGTCAGTGTCCTAGGGAAGAGCGTTAGCATTGCTACAGTGCTGCGGAGAAAATTGATCTCGAATCTCATTGCCTTGGCATCAGAATCTATCGAGAAAAGGTCGAAGATGTGACCCACGTTGCCCCCGAGGGTGTTCTTCGCGTGGAAGTACACCCTGATATTGGAGGGGACGAGACGGATCTCCTGTACGAACCTCCCCTTGTACTTTCGGTACCAGTGCAGGTGACGGAGCTGCTCTTCAAGGCTCTTGGGGAGGAAGGCGATCTTCACAAGCGGGGCGATGAGAAATCCCCCGATGGATGTGAGGTCGGCCATCTCGGAGATCCTCATCGCGGTCGTTGCGTGTTCGATCCCCTGTCCTCCATATGGCGAGCCACGCAGCCATAGCTCGCCGGTAATGATCCTCTCGTGGCCTGTTGCGTTCGTCGACAGAAGTTTTTGTCTCAGGCCCTCATCATCTGAGAGCTCGGACGCGTATAGACGGTCAAGCGTTCTCCAGGAGTAAGGGTCTACTGTAGAACCAATACCCTTGACGGATAGGAAGAACTCCCTCCCGTCGAGCGTGGCTACCTTCTCAGGAAGGATCGCACCCCTGTTGTCATCCTCTATGAACTGTCTCTTGAAGAGCTGCGGATCTTCGACGAGCGTGGTCAATGATTCGGGCAGGTAGAAGCAATCCATCTGCGCCAGGTCAAAATCCTTGAACCTGGTGTTGGTGATGGTCTCAGCCTTGTACGCCGCAAGTTCCAGGGGTATTCCGTCGAGTTTCACTGGCGCACTCAGGACAGCCTCACTTAATCATCTTTTGGGAAAAGGTGCTCCCGCGACCCTTTGTCTTGCGGGCCAGTCACTAGGCTGGCTGGGCGAGGCAGGCGTTCCTTACTTCGGCACGAGGGCCGATCGAGACCCCTGGACCCACGATCGAGTCCTTCACGGTCGCTCCGCGCCCTACAACGACACCATCCATTAGTATTGAATTCACTACTGTAGAGCCATCCTCCAGTGACACCTTGTTCCCGAGCGTGACGTAACCGCCAACGAGCTTGCCATCGAGACGGCAACCATCGCCAACTGCCACTGGCAGGGCCACATTCTTCCCAGTGGGGCTGTTCCAGCGTTCTCTCCTTCGCTCTGGGTGGTCGAAGAGAAGCCGCTGTGCGTTGAGCACGCGCTCCGGGGTGCCCGCATCCTCCCACCAGTTGCTGAAGGTATAGCCATAGATCCCCTTCTCGAGGAGACCTGGCAGTATCTCCTGCTCGAAGCTGACCTGGCGCCCTGAGGGGATCCGGTCGAGAACCTCGCGGTTCCATACCGACGCTCCAGCATTTATCCAGTGAGATGGTGCATCCTCCGTCTTCGGCTTCTCCACGAACTTGATTATCCTGTTCTTCCCGCCCAGTTGAGCGACACCGTACGGGCTGGTATCTTCGACCTGGAAAAGGCTCATGGTTCCCATCGCGTGGAGTTGGCGATGCTCCTTCACCATCGCTCCGATATCGATCCCGCTCACGACATCTCCATTCAGGAGGATGAATGGGTCCGTTGCGAAGGAGGCCGCATTCTTCATCCCGCCGCCGGTCCCGAGGGGAGAATCCTCCCTGACCAGCTTCACCGGGATCGGATAAGGATGGTCCTTGAGGTAGCGCTCTATCTCATCTGCCTTGTAACCGCAAGCAAGACCGACATACGGTACGGTGTGAGGCAATAGGTCGAAGACGTGGTATAGCGCCGGTTGGCCCGCAATAGGAATGAGCTGCTTCGGAACGCTCAGCGTGAGCGGCCGCAGGCGGGTCCCAAATCCGCCCACGAGTACTATGGCCGACTCGCCCTTCATCCCCTCTTTACCACGAAGATGGGGCACTTCACGTGGTGGACGAGGGCATCCGAAACGCTTCCGAGGAGGAGTCGGCGCGCGGTGGACAGGCCACGCGAGCCCACTATCAGTAGGTCCGGAACCTCCTTCTCCACGTATGTGAGAAGCTCTTCGACCACGTGTCCTTCCAGGCAGTCTGTCTTCTTCGGTATGACTCCGAGGTCCTCAGCCTTCTTCCTTGACTTGGCGAGCAGGTCCTGATAGAACTTCGCCTCCGCTTCAGGCAACTGAGGCGGTATCCATGGCTCCGTGGTGGTCACCACCACAGGCGCCGGGATCACTGTCACTATCGAGAGAGACGCGCCATAATGCTTGGCGAGGTCAACGCCGACCTCCAGGGCCCTGTCAGCATGAGGCGAGCCGTCCACTGCGACCAGTATCTTTTCGAACATTTCGCCCATGTTTTTCCCAGTTCCCCCCTTTCACGCCTTCTTGAATGAAGGGGTAATCAGTCCCTGTTCCATGAAGAGCTTCATTATCTTTCTTTGCCTCGAAAGCATGGACTTGGCCGATTGCTCGTATTCTGCGCGGCTCCTGTGAACTCTTGCGAGACCGACCTCTTCGGTCTTCAGCGCCACGGCAACGGCGATGGCTGGGAAAGCATCCTCCTCGTCCATCGTTGGCAGTATGTGATCTGGAGTAAGTCCCTTGATGGCCGCTCCCTTGGCAAGCGCCTTTGCCGCCATAATGACGACATCGTCAGGGATACCCTTGGCCCTCGCATCCAGCACTCCGCGGAAGACGGGCGGGAAGACCAGCGAGTTGTTGACCTGGTTCGGGAAGTCGCTCCTGCCAGTCGCTACTACTGCTGCACCGGCGTCCTTGGCCACTGCTGGCCATATCTCAGGGACCGGGTTGGCTAGCGCAAAGACCGTGGGGTTCTTGTTCATGGTGCGTATCCATTCGGGCTTCACGGTGTTGGGGTCAGGCGTGCTGGCGCAGATTATGGCGTCAGCTCCAACCATGGCCTCCTTCATGCCTCCCTTCTTCCCAGAGTCATTGGTTGTGACCGCGATCTCGTGCTTCCAGCGGTTCTGGATCTTCATCTTCTCCATGTCCTCCCGCTGTGCGCTCATTATTCCCTTGGAATCTATCACGATCATGCCTCCCATGTCTGCACCGCAGGCCTTGAGCAGCCTGACGGTCGCCACATTGGCGGCACCAGAGCCCAGAACGACGAGGTTGGCGGTCTCGAACTTCTTTCCAGTGATCTCCAAGGCGTTCATGAGTCCAGCTACTGTGGCCGCCGCGGTTCCAAGCTGGTCGTCGTGCCAGACCGGGATGTTGAGCGACTTCTGGAGCTTCTCGAGCACGTCAAAGCACTTGGGGGAAGAGATGTCCTCCAGGTTGACGCCGCCCAGCGCCGGCTCCAGGCGTTTCACGGTCTCGACTATCTCATCGCCATTGTTGATCTGCAGCGGTAGAGGGAAGGCGTTAACCCCCCCCAGGAACTTGAACAGGAGGGCCTTTCCTTCCATGACTGGGAGGGAAGCCCGCGGTCCGATGTCTCCAAGGCCCAGGACCCTTGAACCGTCGGTCACGATGCCTATGGTGTTCCACCGTCCTGTGAGTTCGAAGGACTTCTCCGGGTCCTTGGCTATCTCACGGCTCACCTGGGCAATCCCAGGGGTGTATAGGTAGGCAAAGGCATCTAGTCCTGCTATAGGGACCTGGGGCAGAACCTCTAGCTTGCCACCATAGTCGTGAGAAACCTCAACCGCCTTCACTCCCAGTGCAGCGGTCTTCGCTTCGGCGGCGCGTGTCTTTTCATCCTTGGTCGTATCGGGTTTGCCAGAGCCAGTAGCCCTGGACGGGGATTTGCCTGCCATGATGTATCAGCTCCGCTTCCGACGTGGCCCAAAGTGTATTAATAATTTGGCATTACCCCTGTCACGAAACCGATAACCCTAATGGAGCGAAATCCCGGCGGCTCACGTGTGGCGCTCCAGTCGGTTTGCTAGGTTGGTAGCATGGAGACCGTTCAGCAAGTAGGGGGACATCGGGTGAAGGTGTGGAACGAGGGACGCGGCTCAGTAGTTGTATTCTTCTACGATAGTTGGCACACAGCTCACGGCTTTCAACTCATATCGGAACAGTTGCGAGAGCATTTCCAGGTGATGTCGTTGGACCCGCCCGGCTTCGGCGGATCCCCGGAGCCAGCCGATGGCTCGCTCACGGTCAGCGACTACTCGGACCTGCTTGGAGAGTTCGTCAAGTTCTCAGGGGGGCGCGACGTGACGCTGGTGCTGTGCGGTCTCGGTCTTCCCATTGGGCTGAGATTCCTTGCGGAGGGACAGGATGCCTATGACCACGTCTCCAGGGTGGTCATCACGAACGGACTTCTTTACGCGGACCAGTTAGGCGGACGCTCTCCATTCAAACAGGGCATGCTCCTTTCTCGGTGGGAACTTCCCATGGACAGGTCCCATCACAGGAGACGGCTGCTTCAGTTCTATGGTGACCCGGAGGCGATGGACGAAAGGATCGCCCAGGAGGGGTGGGCCGCATTCAGCAAGGGTCGGCTGGAGTATCAGGCAAAGTTCACGAGAACGATAGATGACGCTAGCTCCGAGTTCGAGAACTGGATAAGGACCCTTGGAGAGAGCGAGGTTCCCGTCCTTGTCCTGTGGGGAGAAGAGGATCCAACTGGAGGAAGAAAGGTAGTCGAGAGGTTCCAGGAGGAAGTTCCTCAGTCTGAGACATACATGCTCCCTAGCGTTGGCCATTTCCCGCACATCGAAGTGTCAGAGATCGTTGCTGACGGGATCACTGACTTCGTAAAGCGAAATCCGAAATCGGTGGGCCGCAGGGTAGTGAAACCAAGGGTGGAGGAAGAGACGCCTGAGGAGGAGGCGCCCGATGAACCTTCTGCACCACCCGATGAGCAGTGACCGTTCTCTGCTGAGCGCGTCTTTTTAAGAAATTGCCTTTGAAGGTCACCTAGCGATGGAGCGTATACTGATTGGCGTAGCCTGGCCGTATGCGAACGGGCCGCAGCACATTGGCCACCTCACAGGCAACATTCTTCCGGCGGACATATTCGCCCGCTATCACCGTTTGAAGGGCAACGAGGTCCTGATGGTCTCTGGCTCGGACATGCACGGCACCCCCATAACCGTCCAGGCGGAGAAGGAGGGGGTCTCCCCAGAGAAGGTCGCCGAGCGCTACCATGCGATGAACATGGAAGCTTTTCAGCGGCTCGGGATATCATACGACCTGTACACACATACGCACACGATGGTCCACAGGCAGACCGTGCAGGAGATCTTCCTGACCCTGCTGGAGAAGAGGTACCTGGAGAAGCAAACGGAGGAATGCCCATACTGCGAGAAGGACAAGCGGTTTCTTCCCGACAGGTACGTGATCGGCACGTGCCCCTATTGTGGCAGTGAGTCGGCGCGCGGTGACGGTTGCGACATGTGTTCGAAGGTGCTCGAGCCCAAGGACCTGAAGAACGCCCGTTGCAAGGTCTGCGACACGTCCGCGGTCTTCCTGCCCTCCGAGCACTTCTACTTCCTGTTACCCAAGCTATCCAGCGAGCTCAAGGCGTATCACGACAAGGTGAAAGATCACTGGCGGCCGTCGGTTCGGACGTTCACGGAGAACTACCTTGCCAACGGTCTCATCCCTCGCCCGATAACGAGGGACATGCTATGGGGAGTTCCCATACCCTTGGAGGAATATGATTCCAAGAGGATATACGTGTGGTTCGAGGCGGTCATCGGCTATCTGTCCGCTTCGAGGGAATGGGCCATCCGCCAGGGTGACCCTGAGCGCTGGAAGCGCTTCTGGCTCGAAGACGAGCCCGTGAGGATGTACAACTTCCTGGGGAAGGACAACATAACATTCCATAGCATTCTCTGGCCAGCCATGCTCATGGCCGTGGGGGGCTTGCAACTGCCGTATGACGTGCCAGCCAACGAGTTCATGGTGATAGGCGGGAAGAAGTTGTCAAAGTCCAGGATGGAGCGTGACGAGGCGACACCGCTCTACCTGCCCGACCTTCTCGCTCGGTACGACCCGGACATAATACGCTTCTATGGCGCCTATCATATGCCACAGAACCACGACACCGAGTTTAGCTTCGAGGAGCTCTCGCACGACAGGGACCAGCTGCTCGCCGACCAGTGGGGAAACCTTGTACAGAGGGTCCTGAGCTTCGTCAATGCCACCTATGGTGGAAAGGTCCCGACACCTCCTGCAGGCTGGGATCCCGAGAATTCAGCAATGGGCAAGACCATCCGCATCTCGGCAGAGGAAATGACGAAGAGGATGGAGGCGGTCCAGCTCAAAGAGGCGCTGGATGTTGCATTGGCGTTGGTTCGAGAGGCGAACAGGGCGTTCCACGAGGCAAAACCCTGGGCCGCGGAAGCGAAGGCACGCGACACGGCGATCTACGAGGCCCTTTGGTCCATCAAGACGCTCGCGGTGCTTCTCGCGCCCTACATTCCTTTCTCATCCGAGAAGGTTGCGCGGATGCTCAACGCGCCCGAGCTTGTGAAGCCCGGACACTGGACCGAAGCCGCGAAACCGCCGACACCGGGAGCTTCGATCGGGAAGATGGAGATACTTTTCCCCAAGCAGGTGAAGGAAGCGAAGCCGGAGGTGCCGGCCAAGGAAGCTACGCTCGACATCCGGGTCGGGATCATCCGCGAGATCTCCCCGCATCCCAACGCCGAGCGTCTCTATGTCATGAAGATCGACCTGGGCGAGCCGCAACCCCGCACTCTTGTCGCAGGCCTAAGGTCCCACTATTCCGCGGAGGAGTTGCTTGGCAGGTCAATCGCGGTGCTCTCCAACCTTGCTCCCCGGGCCCTTAGGGGAGTGACCTCGCAGGGAATGATACTTGCAGCCGCATCGGGAGATGATGTGTCGGTCATAGAGGCTCCTCCGGGAACTCCTCCGGGGACCGCGCTCGAGGGTATTCCACCAGCCTCACGGACGATATCGTATGACGAGTTCTCGAAGATCAAGCTCGTGGTCGTCAAGCGAACGAATCCCCAGGGGAGCGAGCTCGTCGTGGCACGAGTCGGACCTGGCGACACTGCGACCCCTCTCCTCCTGACCACTGGAGCGACCCTCCATCCACAGCGACAGATAGCCGAAGGCGCCAAGGTTCAATGAGCCCTACAACCTCACCAGGCACGTTGCGTATCGATCTTCACGTCCATACTACGGCGTCTCCAGATTCACATCTCACTGTTGAGGACGCATTCGCGGCAGCTCGCAAGGCAGGCCTGGACGGGATCGCGATCACAGACCACAACAGCATGGCCAACATCTCGGCCGCGGAGGAGATTGCCGGGAAGGAGGGGATGGTGTTCATTCGGGGGATCGAGGTCTCAACCATCGAGGGACACCTGCTCGCTTACGGAATTCCTCGACCTCCCAAATCCCTGCGACCACTGTCCGAGACAGTGGACGCTATCCACGAGATGGGTGGCATCGCGGTGCTGGCTCACCCCTTCCGCTCCGTCCATGGCGCAGGGAAGAAGCTCGGCGCCAGCGTCCCTCCTCTTGACGCAGTGGAGACGATGAATGGGCACACGAGTGCTCGCACGAACAAGTCGGCCAGCAGATTGGCTCTTCGGATGGAGCTGCCAGCGACTGGGGGAAGCGATGCGCACGATGCGAAGGAGGTTGGGCGGTGCTACACAGAGTTCGATCGAATGGCTCCCGATGTTGTTTCCATCTTCCGTGCGGGAAGACCCAGGGCTTGTGGGGTTGACCTGAGCCTGTCCGGCCGCATCGTGATAAGTGTTGGAAATGCAACAAAACGCGCTAGACGCGGGCTCAAGCCTATATGACGAAACATTTATAAGCCAAAGGTCGCTATTAGGACGATGGCGAATAGAAGCGTTTTTTGGAGTGTTTTAGCTGCCGTATGTGTCGCAATCCTGATGGTGATGGCCGTGCCGGTCACCTCGGCAGGATCACCCCCACCCCCACCTACGCCCCCTGCAGGTTCGACCTCCTGGGCCTACGGTAACTCCTGGTCCTGGGACTGCAGCTCGTTGTCGTGCGCAGGCGACAACAACACAACGCTTTCGACCTCAAACTACTCAATGACATACCACATTCACATCTTCGTAGGCTACGAGGAGATATACAGCGCGATCAACAACAGCGGCGTGGAGTCTCTTGAGATGTACTCAGCGGTCGTGGGAGAGGTATTCGTATCAATCTCAGTGACCGACAAGGCCGGAGCATACTCCGGAGAATCCGCCAACGCAAACCTTTCGGCAATCGGGTGGGCAGAAGCCACTGGATACGCCAACGTTACGTCTGGAACAGTCGATGTCAATGGCACGACAACGACCGCCCCGGCCTATGCGCTGTTGAATGCCGCCAGCAACGAAGCAGCCAACTACACGCTGTCATTCTCAGCCTCCATAAGTGGCATGGCCTCGCAATCATTCTCCGCGAGCGGATATGCAACCCTTGGCCTCGCGGCCAACGCGGCCGTTTCGTTCTCGCCAGCGCTCGGAATAGTCCCGATACACCCCGCTACCAACGAGAACTGGACATCGAGCAGTTCGTACACGGCATCAGGTAACTATGCCGGAAGGTCCCACTACATGGTCTCCTTCCCTGATGCGTATGCGAGCGCCGCGAACGAGACCTGTTCGCCCAAGAACATCTCCGGAACGAACTGTATTCTGACCGGGAATGCGAATGCGGCCAGTGGGGTCTCCTCGAGCGGCATCCTCAATCTGTTCGGAGCGGACCTGGGCACAACGACGGTCATGCTTCCCAACGGACAAACGGTAAACGTGGACATCATCTCCCTGTTCACTACTGGCCCCTACGGGTTTTCTGGCGGGTTCATTCTCGTCCCGATCACGAGCGGGCTGGGCAGCCTATCTCACACCTCTCCGCTCGTTGCGCCTGCTGCGTCCAGCACAGGCACAGAGAAGCTGGTCTACAACCCGACCGACCCATCTCACGCGGGTGTGTACGGCCAGTCATACGGATCTGCGGGAGACAAGACCATCATGTCGCAACCCCAGACGGTCAACACTGCCGAGACCGATGCCCAGAACAACATCGGGATCCTGAGCCCCTCGAGCTCTTCATCCAACAGCGGAATGTTGGTGCTGGTGATCCTCATCGCAGTTGTGGTCGCCGTAGTGGTCATAGTGGCCGTGGTCATTGTTGTATCACGAAGGCGGAGGAGACCGGCCGTGGCTCAGCCCCAGCCTCAGCCAATGTACCAGCCGCAGCCACAATACCAGGCCGCACCACCTCCACCTGCCTACCAACAGCCTCCTAGCCAGGCACCTCCTCCGGCCCAATACACGATGCCACCACCTCCTCCTCAGGCATAGAGAGGGTTGAAGCGGCAAGGCTGAGCCTTTATAGGCATCTCTATATTGGGCCACACCAGTTATGTACTACTTGGACCAAAGACATGACGTTGTCCGGATCCCTCCGTCGAGGCTAGGTCCCAAGATGGAGAACGTCATCACGGAGCTCGCTCAGGAGCAGTTCGAAGGGAAGTTCGTGGACTCGCGGAGCTTGACCGTCACCGTAATGGACGTGAAACCGGTCGGCGAAGGCCGGATAATCCATGGTGATGGCGGCGTCTACCAGGACGTGGACTACATGGCGCTCCTCTTCCGGCCGGAACTTCACGAGGTTGTCGAGGGGCAGGTGGTGGAGGTTTGCAAGTTCGGGGCTTTCGTTCGGATAGGCCCGCTCGATGGTCTGCTCCACGTGAGCCAGGTCATGGACGAGCGCGTCAACGTCGACGAGCGGAACCAGAGGCTGGTAGGGGTCGAGTCCAAGCGCGACCTCAAGGTCGGACACCGGGTCAGGGTCCGCATCGTATCACTGTCGTTGTCAGAGATATCACCCAGGGACAGCCGGATCGGCCTCACGATGAGGCAGCCCAACCTCGGAAGGCTCGAGTGGCTTGCCGAGGCAAGGAAGAAGGCGGCGAAGGCGGAGGGAAAGGGTGAAGGAAAGGCCAAGTCTGGAGAGAAGGCAACAGGATCGTCATCCGGTCAAGCGCATGCTTCACCGGCGAAGGGGAAAGCCTGATCCATGATCAGCCAGAGAGCCTGCCGTCAGTGTCACTACATCACGAACCTTCCGAAGTGTCCGCTCTGCTCCAGTGAGACGAGCAGGGAGTGGCAAGGGTACCTTGTCGTCATGGAACCCGACAAGTCGGAGATCGCCAAGAAGATGGGGATCAAGGTCCAGGGAAGATACGCCCTACGGGTCAAGTGACTGCCTTTCGAAACCTGAGGTTACCGGTCAAGCTCCGTTCAGAGCTCGCCCGCCCCCTGGGTCCAATACTTTCTTCAACCGAGGCGAAGAAGTTCCTGAAGTCGGCAGGCACAGTGGTTTCCTGCGGTGACGTGGTGACCGCGAGCCTTCTCGAGTGGGGGATGATGCCTTTCCTTGCAGTGGTCGATGGGAAGACCACCCGTGATGTCGCGATAGCGCTCTCCACGTTCGAGCCCATCGCAGAGAGGAGACATGTGAAGGTCAGGAGCGCACCTGCGACCCTCTCGGCCGAATTGCAGGAGGCGGTAAGGCTGCTTGCCAGCGAGGGAGGCGGTCTCCTGGAGGTCGAAGGAGAAGAAGACCTCGCGGTCCTGCCAATCCTTATTGAGATGAAGCTGGGCACCATAGTTATATATGGGCAGCCTGGTGAAGGCCTCTGCGTGGTCAAGGTGGACGAAGAAGCGAAGAGATTCGCTGAAAGGATCATTGGTGAGATGGAAGTGAGCTGAAATGGAGATTAGCGTGATAGAGGAGAAGGCGAACGTACTGATGGAAAGAAAGGAGATCAAGGTGGAGATTCTACACCCTTCGGCAGCATCCCCGAAGAGGGACGAGGTCCGGAAGGAACTCACGACGAAGCTCGGGATCCCCAAGGAGCGATTCGTGATCGAGTGGTTGCGCGCGGTATACGGGGCACCGAGGAGCCGTGGGCTTATCTACGTCTACGACACCGAGAAGGCGCTGAAGAAGACCACACGCTTCCACATCCGCGTCCGGAACGGTCTCGCCGAGAAGAAGGCTGCAAAACCAGCTGCCGGGGCAGCGGCACCGGCTCCAGCAGAACCAGCGCCAGCAGCCGAGAAGAAGGCTCCAAAGTCAGAGGCCAAGAAGGAGGCAGAGGCACCCGCTCCGGCAAAGGGCGCACCTGCAGCCGACAAGAAGAAGGAGTGAGGAAAGATGGGTAAAGCAAGAACCGGATTTTACGATGTCAAGGGCGGCAAGCTGAAGAGAACCCACACAGAGTGCCCGAAGTGCGGCCAGGGAATGTTCATGGCCGAGCACGAAGACCGGCGCTCGTGCGGGCGCTGCGGCTACATCGAGCGAAAGAAGGGCGGATAGACTAGGCCCCTTTCCTTCCGTCCGGGCGGCACCTCAAGCCTGGGCACTTTCGCCCTGACCTGTGCAGTGTGGTCTATTACCGGTCAACTGGTCGCGACTTGGGTGGATAGAGCCACGATGACAGCAACCGGCTAAGGTACGGCATCGCCGCGTAGGTGAGCAATGCCACAAGTATGGCAGTGTACACGACCGTTGTGGCGGCCAGGGGCCAGCCAGAGATGAACGGAGAGAGAAGAGTTCTGAGGACGAAGCTTATGGCGGCGGCGGCTGCGAAAACCACGAGGAACATCTTCCAGCGGGGCGGTGGGATCACCGCGTCGAGTTCAGGGACGGTGAACCATGTTTCCAGCCCGGTGGCCTTTTCATAGAGCCGTGTCGAGAACCTGTCTGCTTCTGCAACGAGCTTCTTCACTTCAGGGGAGGACTGCCAGAGGAAGAGAGAATCCTCGTCTGTGAACCGATGAATGATGTAAATGAGGCCAGGGGTTCCGGTGTCCGGAGTAAGGATCGTGACACCGAGATTGCCGCGGGCCCGGGCCGACAGCTCGATAATCTTCTTTCCCCATGATTCGAACGCCGCTTCGTGGCCTGGTTTTATCTTTCGGCTGACCGTAAAGGTCACTCCCGCGCGCAGTTGCACTCCCCCCCGCTGTTCGTCTGGCATGTATATCAGTTGATGTAATAGAACCGGAAGCCCAATGAACGTTACCTATTGGCTCGCCGGACGCGGGAGATCCTCAGGCACGTCGTCCGATGCAGAGAGCGAAGAATCTCCATTGAGGTGTGAACCTACTGATCTCCTCCCGCCTGCATCCTGCACGATCTCTCGAGCCGATCCCTGAGAAATCGAACGTACCGACTCGCACCACCAAACTGTTGAGTACGGATATTATTTCCGCTAGGGGTGGAGTTTGAGGAGGGTTGTCCCTTTCGCCTCATGCTAATGCCTCCACCTGGCGCATGTGCAGCCCCAGTAGGACCTCTGGTGGAAGCTTGCGC